>Ga0209958_1000032_pt1 | contig 580317 bp, 452 predicted proteins | sample ThiBio_inoc_plan_FD_183942 | JGI IMG/M metagenome (GOLD analysis project Ga0209958, IMG submission 183942) | Wastewater bioreactor microbial communities from Cape Town, South Africa - Thiocy_inoc_plan (SPAdes) | ecosystem: Engineered > Bioremediation > Thiocyanate > Unclassified | place: South...
TAAACCTGTTGTTTTACACCAGAGGGGTCAATATCTGCCGGAATGACAGAGTAAACACTAAATACCCGGAGGAATTCCGGGGGTCAGTATCACCGGAATTGGGGGTCAGTATGCTCCGGAATATCCATCTCCCCACCATTTTTATATGGCACTTTTATTCTCCTATAAGTTTTCCCTTCGAATGCATCAATTTTATCAAATTCGTTAACTAAATTGTTATTAGTAATAAGTTCTGCTTCAATCTCATTACGTGGATTGGAAATAGAAAAGGTATAGTAAGGTAGGTCGTTTTCAATTTCTATAAAACCAAAGATTTTAACAATTACAGTTTCTTTTCTTAGACTATCAATTATCAAAGCATTTGGCTGACCTGATTTTAATGTCCCATATAGAATTAATTTTTTGTTTGGTTTTTCTAGTAATAATTCGATAATGTTAACTAATGTTGGGTGTATTAACTTACATATTTCTTCATCTCGCTTGCTTTTATCACGGTCTGGACCATATGGAGTTTTACCACAATGTTTCATGTTGCTCCTTACCTCATATAGCAGCTTACAAAGATTTGTAATTAAGATATTGACATTTGGTTTAGAATAATTGTAGCTTTCAATTAATTTTTGATGTGTTGCTGAAGCTACATCCCTTAATTCACTAGAAATATTTTCAGGGTTGTATCGGTTACTTTCCAATACCGAATCGCTCATTATTCTTGGGGTGAAATAAATAATTTCTTTGAATGCTTTACTATCTATCAGATTATTTTTGTCCTGATAAGTAAGAAGTGTGTTAACAGTTTCAGAAAATTTATTATTAATAGAAAACTTACCTAGTTCAAATTGTCTTTGAGCCCAATCACTGAGTCTATTTTCAGCTATTGCATACTCAGTATATAATCCCCAAATACTCTCTAAAGCTGAAAATAATTTTTGACACTTATCAACAAAAAACGTTTCTTGATCAGATCTATTTAGATTGTGAACAATGTCAGCTAAAGCTCTTATGTCATTCGTGTATCTCATTTTCTAAATTCTTTGAATGTCACTTTGCCTGACCAAGGATTAAATTCATTTTTATTGTAAGGAACAGTTATTTCAAAGTCGCTCGGGTATTGCTTGATAATATCTATTTGACTTAACAGATGGCTGTCATCTAATATATTGAACACAACCTTTATTTTAGCTGTCTTAATTAAATCTTTTGTTTTTTCGTAAAGTGAAAACCTTTCGTGCTCACTCAAAATGTCGTAAATTCCTTTCCGTTCTTTAGTTTGAAGTTCCTTTCCTGGGCTTAGTCCTTTAAGAATAAATACTGAGATCATTAAGTAAATATCGTCTACCATGTTTTCAACTGTAGGAATTATGATTATTGGTTCTTCTATACCTTCAATTGATTGTAAAATCAAAGTGGGTCTGTCATTTTCGGTCAAACGAATTAAATGTGTTGGATTAATCCCACTGTGATTTTGGTGGGCTTGCCCAATTAAAATGATTGCTGTTGTTGTTGCCATATTCTTTTTTTTAAAATGGTATATAACGTGTTACGTGTATGGTGTCGTTTGGCGATTGGAAGCACGAACCTTTCAAACTAACACAAATTTTATTAAATGTAACACCCTTGAATTTAGCACTATCCGCCAAATGATTTATACACTTTGTGTGCGCCCTGCATGGGCAGTGCGCACCTGCTGCAAAGCAAGTGAAAAATTGCAAAAATACAAATATTTTTGGTTAAACAATGCTTTAAGCAGGTGTATTTTTTCCAGAGGGTGAAAGTCCCTTATACGTGGGTTGGTAGCCCTAAGTATTAGCAAGTCGCAAGCTGGTTGTTGGTGACGACAGCAGTGAAGGAAGCGAGACTGCAAAATCCGGTACTGACGAACAGAAACGGTATATGAGGCATATTTGTTTTGGGTAAGCAACCACACCCTTGTAACGCCCAAAATGGTAATTTGTGGACAGATATGTAGATACCGCAGTGATTGGAAGAAGGAAAAAGCTCTTACCAGGGGAGGTCTCGGGAAGCGAAAGCATGTACCGAGAAGTCAGCCGAGGTCATAGTAGTTACAAGAAAACGAGCCGGTAAGTGCCCGACAGCCAGACAACCGTAGGTCTCACAGCGTAATGAAGGACTGAACGTTAAGAAGTTTTTATTGCGACACGGATTTTCAGCAATGAAATAGCCTGTAGCAAGCGAAACAGCGCAGTACAAATGATGTAAACAAAACAAAATGGAGTTAATTGAACAGGTGATTAACCGTCAAAACATGATGCGTGCATTGAATCAGGTAAAACAAAACAAAGGTTCTGCCGGAGTTGACCGTATGCCCGTGAGCGAACTATACGACTATCTGTCAAATAACAGAGAAAGTATAGAACAATCATTGTTAAACGGCACTTACCTGCCACAGCCCATTTTGGGGGTAGAAATACCCAAAAGCAACGGAAAGGTTCGCCTGCTGGGTGTTCCTACCGTGGTTGACCGGATGCTTCAACAAGCTGTAGGGCAGGTTTTAGCAAACCGGTTTGAAATGGATTTTGAAGATTTCAGTTATGGATTCCGCCCCAACAAAAACGCCCAACAAGCGGTTTTAAAAGCATTGGAATACATCAATAGTGGTTATCAAGACATTGTTGACATAGACCTGAAAAGCTTCTTCGATGAAGTTGACCATTGCATTCTTCTGCAATTGATTTACCGCAGGGTAAAATGTCCGCTTACCTTACGCCTTATCCGCAAATGGCTACGTGCTCCGATTTTAATCAACGGAAACTTATTCAAACGCCGAAAGGGGGTACCACAGGGCAGCCCGCTAAGTCCGATTCTCTCCAACATCATGTTAGATGAACTGGACAAGGAATTGGATAGACGGGGTGTAAAGTATGTACGCTACGCCGACGATTTTAGCATTTACTGCAAAAGTCAATGGCAAGCCCGAAAGACTGGCAACGAGATTTTTCTCTTTCTAAAAGATAAACTTCACCTGCCCATCAACAGGGAGAAAAGCGGAATACGACGTCCGGTGAACTTCACCATGCTTGGTTTCGGATTTGTTTCGACCTTTAAGAAGGGAGAAAAAGGAAAATACCAATTGGTAGTTAGCGAAAAGGGATGGAAGAACCTGAAACAGAAAATCAAAACCATAACCCGAAAAACCACTCCATTCACTTTCGATGAGCGGATTTACAAACTGAAAGAAGTACAGCAGGGCTGGCTTCAATTCTACCGAATAGCAAGTATTCAGGAGAAGCTCAAAGATGTGGACGGATGGGTGCGTAACCGTCTGCGATGTTGTATCTGGAAACAATGGAAAAAACCCGAACGAAGGAGGAAAAATCTACTTCGATTAGGGGTCGACCTTGAACACGCATACAGCTATAGTCGTAGTCGAATGGGCACGTGGGCGGTTGCCTGTAGCCCGATTTTGCGAACCACCATCACAGTGGAACGACTACAAAAACGAGGTTACGAATCTTTATTTGTTTATTATCAGAAAGTTGCGCCATTTCTTAACGAACCGCTGTATACGAGAACCGTACGTACAGTGGTGTGAGGGGCTCTCCCTGTCGGTTATTTACCGGCAGGGCAGTCCACTCGATTAGCAACTGGGCGTTGATTCTTCTAGTCTGTTTTTCAGTCATTTAAGGTTTCTTTAATTGTCTTTTCAATCTGCACAAAACTGTCAACGGAGCGCAAATTTATTTTGTTTTTTTGTGGGAGGGCAACCCTAAAACCGCCCTTAAAGGCGGTTACTTGGGCAGGCTTTGTAAGCTCTTTGGCAAGTTTTGGTCGTGCGTTGGCTCGTGGGGCTTGCCAATGTGCTTACAAATAGGGAGGGCAATTCCACTATCCTCTTATGGTTTTGCCCAATGCTTCTAATAGTTGTGGATTGTCCTCTAAACCAATCTTTGCTACGGCATAGAACTCACTCATCCAATCATCTATCTTTGCAAATGCTGCATCTTTGCCTTTGGTTGCATCTTGTGATTCCCCTTTTTCTTTCAGGTAAACTGCTCTTGCCGTTTCTAATTCAGAAATCAATGTGTTTGCCGCTGTCAAGTCGTCAACGGAGATTTTTAAATGGGATAATTTACCTTGAACCGCTGTATCGGCTGATGCCACGGAATAAAATTTCTTTGCAGCTTCTAACCATTTGATATAAGTCCGTGGCATTGTTCCAGAAATTGCCAATTTGTCAGCGGTTAATGAATCGTTACGGAATACAACTTTTGCTTTCTTGCGGTGAATGTTGAATGTATATCCTCCAATTGTTCCTTTTTACTTGAAAAATCGGCGTAAGCGGCAGATGTTTCATCGTCTTCGGTTTTGTTTGCATCGTATGCAGTTCGGGTTTTTGTTAGCAATGCTTTGCCGTCTGCGATAACTGTTGAATCATAGCCTAAATCTGCCATGATTGCTGAAATTTCAGGTTGGGTTTCTGCATTTTCCAAAGCTACCCGGTACAATTCCAAGGTTGCTGTGTCTGTAAGTTTTGTGCGTGATGCCATAATTTAATTTTTAAAGGTTTATAATTTTTGAATATCCGTTCTATGTCATAATTAATATTTAGCACGTCATGCTGAACTTGTTTCAGCATCTTTCGCCACTAATAATCAGCTATTTGCAAAAAAGACCCTGAAATAAGTCCAGGGTGACGGTCTGGTTGTGACTAATTACGGACATTCAATTTTATAATTAATTACATTTGGTTTTTTCGCTTTTACAATTTTGTTTTTCAGTTTTACAATTGCGTTTTCCCCACTCACATTTTCTCTTTTCTTATTTGGAATTGTATTTTCCGAACGTACTGCAATATTTTCCTTACTTGCAAGTCTATTTTTCCTTTCTACTATTGCATTTTCCAAACTTACACCTGCTATTTTTCAACTTGATTTTGTGTTTGTAAAACTAAATGTTAAATATAACGAAAATACTTTTTGTTAGAACTCAGTTGTACTTCCATTTGTTAAAAATAATCAGCAGCAACTTTCATTCTTTTGAATGGAAGGGCATTTTGCCGAACCATACGAACAATACACACAGCAATCTCCCTGTTTTGGTTTCAGAATGGTATGGCAATTTTCACATTTATAAAAGAATTGGCAAGAATCCATGGGCATGGTTTCTTTCTTCTGAAAGTCACAATTTGGACAGCTTATTATTGACTCTAAAATTACTTCCATATCTATTTTCCAAGTTTTAATATCCTGAAAGCCCCTCTTACCACAATCAAAAATACAATTGAGCCAATGATTAAATCGGGATATTTTGATTGGGTCAACAATACCAAAATACCTGCAAGGATAACGCCCGTATTGATAATTATATCGTTTGATGTAAAAATCATGGTAGCTTTCATGTGTGCTTCTTCACTTTTTGATTTTTGTAATAAATAAAGGCAAACGGAATTGGCAATTAATGCCAATATGGAAACAATAATCATGGTTTTGAAATCCGGCACAGCTTCGAAACTGATAAATCTGCGTATTACTTCTATAAGCCCAATCAATGCTAAAGCCAGTTGAAAATAGCCACTCAGCTTTGCCACTTTTTTCTTACGGAACACAGTTGAACCGACAGCCCAAAGGCTAAGACCATAAACAAGTGCATCTGCCAGCATATCCAACGAATCGGCAACCAAACCCATAGATTTAGAAATAAAACCCGTGGTAATTTCAATAATAAAAAATGCAAAGTTGATAATCAAAACCGTCCAAAGGAGTTTCGATTGTACCGATGAATTGTCCTTGAATTCATCCGCTTGGACAACAATTGTTTCTTGGAGTTGCGACCCTAAATTGAGTTCTTTCAGGTGATTCTCAATTTCAGAGCTTTCTTCAGAATGAAAGACAGTAAGTTTTCGGTTTTCAATATCGAACACCAAACTTTTAATCATGGAAAGCCCTTCGAGTTTCATCCTGATAAGGGTTTCCTCGGAAGGGCAATCCATTTTGGAAATTTTAAAGGTGCTTTTAAACATTGTGAATGACATGTTTTAATTTTTGTTGAACCTCATTTGCAACACCTGCCAATTTTTCATTTTCAACAGATTGCATTGATGCCATCGGGTCAACGGCAGCAATTTCTGTTTGGTTTTCTGAAATTTGTTGCACGATTACATTGCAAGGCAACATCGTACCGATTTTATCTTCTTCCTGTAATGCTTTGTAGGCAAAAGCAGGGTTACACGCACCAAGTATGCGGTACTTTCTGAAATCTACCCCCAATTTTTCTTTTAGTTTTTCGTGTATGTTGATTTCAGATAATACCCCGAAACCCTCCTTTTTGAGTTCTTCTGTTACCCTTTTTACTGCTTCTTCAAAAGAGCAATTCAATGTTTTTTCAAAATAGTATTTCATCGTTTTTGCTTTTAATGTGAATTATTTAAAAAAGCAAGTTGCCCGATATATTAAGGCAACCTGCCCTTAAAGTTATAAATTATTTTTCTCCATTTCCCAAACCCGTTTTCACACGGTACACCTTTTCGACATCGGAAACATAAATTAACCCATCGCCTGGATTAAGTGTACACCCGTATTCACAGATTATAGCACAAATAGTATCAACATCTTCATCCTCTGCTACAATCTCAAGTTTAGCAATCTCACTGTCGGTAACAGAAAATTTCTGCGAAACAAATGTGTTTTCATCTTGCAGTTTTCCCGTACCTTCTGCCGAAGAAAGCGTAATGTTCTCAAAATCATTGTCGATTAAATGGTGAACAATTTCATTCACTTTATTTGGTCTTACAAATGCTTTTATTTCTTTCATAATTTTATTGTTTTAATCATCATCTCCGGTTTCTTCTTTCTTCATATCAGCCAATAAATAGTAGGCTGCATTCAAAACTATCTGTGTGTTATCAGGCAACGAATTTATCAAATGTATTTCCGTATATCCATCGTCTTTCAGTCCGGGAATAACTTCGACCATTCGGAAGGCCATACTATTTTCTTCCGCATTATCTTCATTGTCGGCATGGATTTCTTCATTTGCAGGTTCGTCCTTTTCTCGTTCTTCAAGAGCCTGATTGTCCAGTATAAAAATGTATGATTTTGTCCCCTCCGTAACAATAGCATCATTGGGCAGAGCACGGGTATATTTTTCATCGGTATGCAAATGGCCAGAAATATACATTCCCGGGATAAGCCCCGAAACTTTTTCATTAATTTTTGCATGGATATGAACTGCCCTCGAATTGGCCTCAAACTCTTTTCCAATTGCAAAAACGGTTGCTGTTAACTCTTCTCCCGGACGGTTTGAAACTGTAAAATGTACTTTCTGGCCTTCTTTTACCAAATGCACATCTTTTTCATAAACCATAAAATCGGCATGAATTGCGGTGTTGTCAGTTATTTCAAGCAGTATGTCTTTTGCATCAACATAAGAGCCTACTTTTATATTAACTTCATTTACAAAACCATTTATTGGTGAATTAATGTTTATGGTATTTGAAATATTGCCCTGCATAATTTTATCGGGCGAAAGATTCAGCAATTGCAGGCGTGATTTTAATCCTTCGTATTTTGCTTTTGCCGTATTGTATTCCGCTTTTGCCTGTTGGAAGTCTCGGCCTGCACCAACATTGTTTTCAAACAATTCTTTTTGGCGTTCAAATTCCTGTTCCAGAAATTCAAGCCTGTTGGCAACTTCGACAAAACTTTCCTGTAAGGCAATGTAATCCGGATGTTCAAGTACTGCCAATAATTGCCCCTTGCTTACCCGGTCGCCATGGAATACTTTTATCTCTTTTACATTCCCGCCAATAACGGCTGTAATATCGGCGCTGTTTGCAGGAGGTACTTCGAGTTGCCCGTTTGTCTTTACTACCGTGGTTAGGTTGCGCATTTGAAAAGACCCCAATTTTAATTTCAGGGCTTCCCGTTGGTTTTTATTTAATATCACAATGCCTTCGGGGCTATGTTCTTCGTGTTCTTCGCCTTCTCCGGCTGTTTTGTTTTTTGTGTTGCACGATATTAATGTGGCGATTGCCATCAATGCTATAATTATTTTTGTCTTCATCATTACTCAATTTTGTTGATTATTTACCTGTTATGAATTTTAATTGGGCAGACAATTCGAAGTATTCTGCCTGTTGCATTAAAAAGTCTTGTTTTGTCCGTATGGCTGCTTCTGTGTTCTGAATAAACTGGACATAGTCGATACTGCCTAAACGGTACGCCAGGTTGGAAGCCTGAATTTGTTCGTCGGCCAGAGGCAATGCTTCTTTTTGATAATAGTTGATAACCTGTTGCAAAGTAAGGTAACGGCTGATTTGCTGGTTGTACCCGGCTTTCAGTTCCAGTTCCTTTTGCTCGTACTGTTGGTTTGCAATTTGGAAGTCAATTTTTGAAGCTTTGGTTTTGCCCGATTGTGAAAAGAAAGCCAGCGGGACAGAAATACCTACTTCCCATCCATAAAATCCTGAATTGCCGTCAACCGATTGCCATTTATAACCCAAGTCTAACTTTGGAAGGAAATTGGCCTTTTCAGCTTTCCACGCCGATTCTGCTACATCAATTCCGGTTGAATAGTAATCAAGTAAAGGGCTTGCACCCAAAGAATCAGTTCCTGAAACAAGTTCAAAAACATATTGTCCTAAATCCTGAGTATTCACATCAACAGCCCCCGGATATAGCAGGTATTGGTTAAGGATTTGCAAGCTTGCCAAATAGTTACTTTCGGCTTTCCTTAAATTCACCTGCAATTCTTTGTATTTGGCCGATGCCGAAAGATATTCGATTTTTGAAGTTGCCTGTGTATTGTAACGCAACTCCGCAGCTTTCTGAAAATCGGTGTACAAGGTGTCAAGGTCTTTAAATAGTTGCCATTGCTGTTTGGCATGTACAGCATTGTACCATGCGATACTAACATCACGGATTAACGAATATTCGGTAAGTTCCTGACCGGATAAAGCTTGTTTTGTACGGCTGTTTGCAAGCTTGCTTTTAGCCGGTATGCCGAACAGGTCAATGTCTGTTTGTCCAATCCCGATTTTGTTTTGAATACCCGGTGCGTTGTTGCCTACTTCTTCTTTCCCGGTATAAATCGAAGTCGTTCCCAGTTCGTATGCCGTAGCTTTTAATGCTTCCTGTTTGTCAACTTCCAATTTGGCTGCCTTAATTGCCGGATAGTTTTCTTTTGCCCTTTCAATGGCTTGTGGCAATGTTATCGTAGAATCCTGCGCATTGGCATTTCCTGAAATTCCCAAACCTGCAATCACAACAAGAACGGTAAACATCCCTAAAGCTGTTTTTGGCATTTTTATTTTTTTAACGCCACTTTCAACAAATTTATAGAGAATAGGTAGCACAATAAGCGTCAACAAGGTTGATGTCAACATTCCTCCAATCACCACAGTAGCCAAAGGGCGTTGAACTTCTGCTCCTGCCGACGTGGAAACCGCCATAGGCAGAAAGCCCAGAATATCGGTTGAAGCTGTTAATAAAATTGGACGGATACGCCGGATTGAACCTTTTTTAATAATGTCGTTTATATGGAGTTTGCCTTCTTCTTTCAATTCATTAAAACCGCTAATCAACACTAAACCGTTAAGTACCGCAACGCCAAACAGGACGATAAAACCTACACCAGCCGAAATACTAAAAGGCATATCACGCAAATAGAGCGAAAATATACCCCCAACAGCGGCAAACGGCACAGCCACATAAATCATTAGCGTTTGTTTAAACGACTTTACAGCGAAGAAAACCAACATGAAAATTAATGCCAAAGCAAGCGGAACAACCAGCGACAAGCGTTTTGATGCCCGTTCGAGGTTTTCGAAAGCGCCGCCGTAGCGGATATAATAGCCCGTAGGTAAATCCAGCTTTTCATCTAAGGTGGTTTGAATTTCTTCCACAAGTGATTTTACATCCCTACCAGAAACATTAATCCCTACATAAGTTCGCCGGTTGGTATTGTCGCGGCTGATTTGCATTGGCCCCGGCTGATAACTTATTTCTGCCACTTCTTTTAAAGGGATTTGATTACCGTCGGGCAGGTTGACAAAAAGGTTTCGGATGTCGTCAATGCTCTGTCGATGTTCCTCGTCCAGACGCACAACCAGGTCGAACATCCGCTCGCCTTCGTATATGCTTCCGGCAACGCCACCACTGAAAGCCGATTCAACTATGGTATTTAGTTCTTTAATTTTCAGGTTATACCTTCCAAGTTTGTTACGGTCGTAATGAACGGTTATCTGCGGCAATCCGCGTGTGGCTTCAGCTTTTACACCTGCCACGCCTTCAATTCCCGAAACCAGCCCGGCAATTTCTTCGGATTTGGCTGCCAGAATTTCTAAATCGTCGCCATAAAGTTTAACCGCAACATCTTCACGTATTCCGGTCAGCAATTCATTGAAACGCATTTCAATAGGCTGCGTAAATTCAAAATTTATACCCGGCAAAACACTTACTTTTTCCCTTACTTTTTCAATTAATTCGGCTTTCGATTCGGCTTGTGTCCACTGGTCTTTTGGTGTCAATATCACAAATATATCTGCAATGTCCAAAGGCATTGGGTCCATGGGTAAATCTGCAACGCCAATCCTACTTTGGATGCTTTGAACTTCGTCGGGAAAGTTTTCCATTACGATTTGTTCCAGCCTTGTAGAGGTTTTGGTTACTTCGGTCAATGAAGTTCCCGGCTTTAAAAACGCCTGAAAAGCAAAATCGCCTTCATCGAGTTTTGGGATAAATTCGGCTCCCATTCTGGTAAACAGAAAACCACCGGAAATTAACAGCACGAATGCGATGGTAATTACAATCCAACTCCTTTTAAGCGACCATCCGATTACAGGAGTATAAGTATTTTCGAGTTTTCCAATTATTTTATCGCCCCAGGTTTTTTTGTCTGTTTTAGGTGGTTGGAGGAATAAGGCTGTCATCATCGGAATGTACGTGAGGCACAAGATAACTACGCCCAAAACAGCAAAACCAAAAGTCATAGCCATCGGGATAAACATTTTGCCCTCGACACCTTGTAAGGCCAAAACGGGTATAAATACAATCAAAATAATCAGTTGCCCAAAAAATGCCGAGTTCATCATTTTACTTGCCGAATTATAGGCAATTTCGTTTCGTTTCGCCTGGTCGAGTTTTGTTCCGATAAGGTTTTTGCGATGGAGGTAAAATATCATGGCTTCAACAATAATTACTGCTCCATCAACCAATATCCCGAAATCGAGTGCCCCCAAGCTCATCAGGTTTGCCCACACCCCAAACAGGTTCATCATGATAAATGCAAATAGCAAGGCCAGCGGAATGGTTGATGCCACAATTAAACCGCCCCTTAAATTCCCGAGGAAGATAACCAGCACAAAAATAACAATCAGCGCACCCAATGAAAGATTTTCGGCAACTGTAGATGTGGTGCTTTTAATCAGTTTGCTGCGGTCGAGAAAAGGTTTTATTACAACACCATCGGGCAATGATTTTTGTATTAAAGCCATCCGCTCTTTAACATCTTTAATCACATCATTTGAGTTTTCGCCTTTCAGCATCATCACGATACCGCCGACAGCCTCGCCCTTTCCATCTTTGGTAAAAGCACCATAACGGACAAAACTTCCGAATTTCACTTCTGCCACATCCCTGATGAAAATGGGTTGCCCGTCAATGTTTGCGACCAAAGTGTTTTTAATATCATCCAACGAACGCGTCAACCCTTCGCCACGGATAAAGTTGGCCTGAAAATTTTTCTCGATATATGCGCCGCCTGTGTTCTGATTGTTGTCGTCAAGTGCTTCAAAAATATCCGAAATGGCTAAACCCATACTTCTGAGTTTATCAGGATTAACAGCGACTTCGTATTGTTTACCCCTGCCCCCAAAAGAGTTTACTTCTACCACTCCGGGCAGCATAGCCATTTGTCGTTTTACAATCCATTCCTGCATGGTGCGCAGTTCCATGTCGTTATAAACGGTATCGTAACCGGGTTGCACTTCAAGCGTGTATTGATAAATTTCGCCTAATCCGGTGCTGATTGGCGCCATAAACGGTTCCCCAAATCCCTGTGGAATTTTTTCTTTCACTTCGGCTAAGGCTTCACTTACCAACTGCCGGGGAAGGTAGGTTCCCATATTGTCCTCGAAAACTATTGTTACCACTGACAGCCCAAACCGGGAAACCGAACGAATTTCGATAACCCCCGGCAGGTTGGCCACCGATAGTTCCACCTGGTAGGTTACAAACTGCTCAATGTCTTCGGTGCCCAGGTTGGGCGCGGTGGTAATCACCTGCACCTGGTTGTTGGTAATGTCGGGCACGGCATCCAATGGCACTTTGGTCATGGAATATATTCCGCCAATAATCAGTCCGATTGTCATCAGCCCGATAAGTGCCTTATTCTTTATTGAAAAGGATATTATTTTGTTTATCATTTGATTTCTATAAATTTTTAATGTGAATACGATTAATAATAATGATATGAGCAAATTGTTAAGATGAAACGATTATATTTTGGGAGGTTGCCAGATAGAAGAAAAATGATTTGAAAATCTTGATTCTTTGAAAGTAATATTCAAAGCAACCACTTCAACATTGGACAATAAACCATTAAAAAAAGATGGGAAAGAAAGTGTTTGGCAACAATGACAAAAACAAAAAGGGGAACGTAAATCAACATCACTTGTGTGATTTTGGCTTTGTTCCGCCAATTCCAAGGTGGCAGAATTTGTGCCAGCATGTACATCATTGCAAGGTATGGCTGTTAAAACCATTACATACACTGATAATATTACTGCTATATATTTCATCTGCAAATTCTTATTTCTAATAATTACAACTACAAAAATACTATATAGTTCGTGCAACCGAGTTGCAAACTTACTTTTTGCAATTTGAACAAATACCTTTGACAATAAAGTTTGCACTGGAAAATTCAAATCCATTGGGTAAGTCTGGCTGGGGAACAGGTAAATCTTTCATACAATACGTTTTTCCGCATTTGTTGCAAAAAAAATGAACATGTAAATGTTCTGGTTCGCAAGTGCAAAAATCTTCGCAAAGTGCGTATCTTAAAGAGCCAGAGCCATCTTCAATTGAATGAATGAGTTGATGTTCCTGGAAAGTTTTTAAAGTTCTATATAACGTTGCTTTATCAGCTTTTTCAAATTTTTGTTCTAATTCAGGCAAACTAATAGCCGTTTTTTGTTCTGTCAGAACTTGTAAAACCAACTGTCGCATTGCGGTTGGTTTGATATTTCTCAAGTTGAGTTTGTTGTCTTTTTCCTTTTTCATTTTACTAATTTCAATAATCTCGGTTTGTTCAAAGCTCAAATGTAACAATTAAGCACCGGTGCGTAGGCAGAATTGCAGCTCTTTTACAAGCCTTTGGTTTGGGTGTTGGCTTGTGGGGTCTTGGAAATGTGCTGCAATGTGGGTCAGGGTTTCCCTTCTTCTTTTTGCGGGGGGAGAAAAAACAAAATAAATTCCTCCAAGTTTGCACCGAACTTTTATAATTGCATGTCTTTTTTCGCCTTGTTGCTAACATCTTAGTGTTTTATTCCAAATTTCCGAATGCCAAAGTTATTGAAAATATCTTAATTTTCAAATACAGTAACTATTATTTATACCTCTGGCGGAAATTAAGAATAAAACAAGTTGAACGGAACCGATTGCTATGGGAAAGATAATATCCCCGGATGGCTTTTTCAGTGGCAGTGCTCTTACAATTCATGTTTGTATAGCTGATTTTACGGGTCATCACTTATTAATAGTATTAAACTTGTTCCTGTTTTGACATAGTCTTCCCTAACAGATTTTGATCATCTTTTTTTGAGAAATCATCAGATGTTAAAGAACTCATTTGAAGTCACTGTTTTAGCCAGGCTCAACAGGCAAAAGTCTCCCGACAGGATGTGAAATAAACCTCCCCATGTTACATTTTGGGCAAAGTGATGGATCTTTGCCAGTTAACAACCACATTACTTCAGAAGCTTGTAAACCGTCAAGCGTCGATAGACAGGTAGTAGTTTGTATTAGTGAAAAACATAAATCAAGTTGTGACCTTCTGTTACACATGGCCATAAATCCAAAGTAACGTATTTTACAAAAACCCGAAGGTAGCACATGTTGAACGAATCGACGAATGAACTCTCCTACATTCAATGTCATATCTTTCCGTGTGCCTCCCGATTTATTATCCTTATAGTTAAAGGTGACTTTCCCTTCACTGTAATTCACAATCCGATGATTGCTGATAGCCACTCTATGGGTATAATTACCCAAATACCGAATCAGGTTTTCAGGTGTTGCAAATGGCTTTTCGGCATACACAACCCACTTGTTTGCATAACATCTTGTTTTCAGTGTTTCAAAATCAGGCAGATTGTCAGGTAGTTTGATTTGGTGTTGGCATATACCATCGTGTATCAATCTACATAGTATACCTCTGAATACCACACTGAGTACTTTAACCGGAACGAAAAAAGTTTTAGCACTCGGAATCCATTCCATACCATCCTCGGACAAGCCACCGGCTGGCACAATGGTATGGATATGTGGATGATATGTCAGCGTTTGGCCCCAGGTATGTAATAAAGCAACAATCCCGGCCTGGGCTCCCAAATAGTGGATATTTCTTGCGCATTTTAAAAGGGCTTCTCCGGCGGCTTTAAACAACAGACCATATGCCACTTTTTGATTCATATAAAACAATCCGTGTAAACACGAAGGAATGGTAAACACAATGTGAAAATGCTTTACCGCGGGTAAATTAGCTGACAACTTATCTACCCATTGCATTCGTTTTACATACTGACACTTTGGACAATTTCGGTTGCGACACGAATTATACGACTGTACCTGATGATGACAATGATTACAACATAAGGTATGACCGCCAAGTTCACTGGTACGACAAGTCATGATATCGTACAATGCCTTTTGTTGTACAGCGCAAAAAGCATGTTCGTTCACAAAAGAATGTTGATTATCACGTAGTATGTCTGCAATCTCGATTGCATGCTTTCTGTTTTCCATAGTGGCCTTATATCGAGATTATTATGGCATCTAATGGAGAGGTAATGCTGCTGGGATTCAAACGGGCAATGTGAAGGTAAGTTGCTGTTGTTTTGAAGGAGGTATGACCCATGAATTCCTGAATCTGCCTAATGTTTACCCCGGCTTCAAGCAAATGAGTTGCAAAAGAATGTCTTAAAGTATGTACAGTCACATCTTTTTTAATGCCGGCTTTTTTGGCACTACTCATAACAACATGACTAACCATCGTCTCAGACATCTGTTTGCCCTTACTTCCTATTGGTTCAAACAAATACGTCGAGGGTCTTTCTGATAGATAGTATTGGCGAAGCACAAAAAGGGTTGTCTCAGAAAGTAAAGTATATCGGTCTTTCTTACCCTTTCCCTGTACCACCCGGACTCGCATGCGTTGTGAATCAATGTCTTTGAGGGTCATTTGTATCACTTCCATTTTACGCAAACCAGCCGAATAGGTAAGCATGATAATCGCTTTGTGTTTGAGGTTAGAAGTGACCGATATCATACGTCCAATCTCAGAAAGCGATAACACAACAGGCAATTTTTTCTCTGATCTTGGTCTTTTTACATGAAATTCCTTCCATTCACGATGGCAAACATCAACATAAAATAATTTAAAGGCACTGATCAGCTGATTGATAGTGGAGACGGAGGCCCTTTTTTGGGTAATCAGGTATTGAAGGCGGGACTTGAAGTCTTCGGTATCGACTTCATACAAAGATTTCTGAATAATATGCTCCAGATTTACTAATAAAGAACAGTAGGTTTTAATGGTGCGTCCACTGTAATTGCGAATCTGCATCTCCTTGGTCAGCAGATCCTCGAAAGGTTGAAATGAGCTACTCATGATGATAATTTTTAAAGTGTTTAACACCTCAAAATTATCACGAATTTTAATTACCGGGACGGTTTAGTTCAACACGTTTATATCTACACCTCCTTTTTCTGTATCTACATATTGATTGTTTATATATCCTACTTAGTTATTCTTAATTCAAACATTAACTATAACACAATCAGCACTATACATTAGGTTTGCTGTTTTAACACATATGTATATACAGGAAATCATGTCAGCACAATATTCAATAGTCAATCAACATTTCATAGTTCATCTTAGCGCAAATATACAAATATACATTTATAAAACACAAAGAAGTGTAAAAAATATTTTATTTGACTATGTTTGATTAAGTTAAACAATTGTAAATCAGCTTGTTGTCCTGTGCTGAAAGATTGCATTTCACCAAATCCCTTAGTAAGTTTGTATCAAAACACGATCACATTAATCATTTATAAAACAATTGGTTATGACAGCATTATTCAACAATCCATTATTATCGGCACAGTCAATCAGCAAAAAAGCAGTTGAAAGGTCTGGCCAGCTACTTTACGATTTCTTCTCCGCAATGGAGGCTCAGGGTTACATCGAAGGTTTTGAATTCGAGATGAAGCCGTATAACAACGGATATGAGCTTAGATTTGAACCTGACTGCAATCTCGAGAAGCTGGAAAGTATTCCTTCTGGTTTACGGAACTACTGCTTCGGAACATATATTATCTGTTTCTATCCGGAGAGCTTTTTCAATTCCTACTTTAAAGAAGGAGGTGCGTCACTCGCATACCGATTATTCAACGGTGAATATAAAACCATCAAGGTCAACGAAGAAACCAACTGGGATACTCTGATAAACGACTTTTGGAAAGCCAACTGTTCAAAACTAAGCGAAGCAAGTGAGCTGTTAATGTCAAGGTAATCATAATTTTGAATGCTCAGAAGGGGGTGTAAATCACTCCCTTTTTTTGTGCGAAAATATTAGTTAAACAAATATAAATCAGTTAGTTATATGCGAATAGCTGTTTGCAAATATTCCCAATCCTTAGTAAGTTTGTATCATAATTAAAACACTAAAAACTAAATAGTTATGACTACGCAAAAGCAAATACATTCAGAATTAACATTCACCTACGAATTGTTTTATAACGAGTATTTCTGTGATAGCTTTACATACTTAGACGATGCCATTAGCAGGGCCAAATATATCATAAATGCTAATCCTGATTCCAAAGGTGGTTTTACCATAGTATTGAACAGCACAATTATAGCAGTATACTAATCATGGAAACCAAAACTAACAAAGCCCTTTCATTATTCAGCTCCGGTGACATTGCCGGAGCATTGAAAATCTTCAAAACATTCCGGATAGGACTAACCGCAGATGAAAGACGAATTCTTCAGATAGCCCAGGAATCATTAACCGGAAAAGAAAGCTTCTACCAGTCATTACAGCTCAATACAGAAGCAATCAAGCAAGAAGCAATACAAATCATCAAACAGAAGTATAGTCTTAAAAAAACGCTCTAACTATAAAATTTCCAGCTAACAGTAGCTAATCACATTTTAATAGAATTATCAAAAATCAAGTAAAATGGAAACGAATACAGACATCAAACCATTCTGCAACCTATATCTTTGGACAGATGTGGAACCTTACGAAGTTGTAGAAGTAGTCAGCCCGAAAAAAGTAATGATCCGAAAAATGGATGCGGTGCTAAAGGTGGCACCTCAAACTTTCCATCAGGGTGGTTTTGCTGCCCACTGCGAGGATAACGATTCTCAACGTTGGGAGTGTACCAGTAATCCGGATTATCCACTTGAAACAATCACTCTTACCAAAAACGGCTGGGGAAAGCCCGGCAGTCATGGAAGGTATAAAATGAGTGATAAGCCAGTGAAGTTTTATGATTATAATTTTTGAAAGCAATGAAAACAGTCAATGTAGTAGTAATGGATTATTCATGCTGTAAGGTAACACACCTACAAAACATCATCATACCCGAAGAGAACGACGTTGTTGAAAGCACCATGATTGAAAATTACCTTTCGGATAACGGATTCCACCTTTCCAATTGCAGTTGGATGTCGAGTGAGGATGAAATCGAGTTTGAAATGTAACCTTATGGATATGTCAGGATAATTCAACGGAACTCATTCAATATCAAATTGTTGAGATTATGTTTAATTAACAGAAAGTGCTTGTCAAATAAGCATTTTCTGTTTTATTTTTGTCTGAAAGAATTTATTAAAATACTTATTAAGTATCCATGAACGAGAAGATTTTAGCGCTGTTGACTAATAAATTCACACAGGCACGAAAAGACGGATTGCAGCAGTTGGCACGCTCACTGGCGTTACAGGTTGCTGATGAATCCGAAGCACAGGCACTCATCGACAAACTAACGGTCGAGAAAGTTACTGATTTCATCAAAGAATGGAGACGTGAGGTTGATTCGGAAGTTTCCAATGCCAACAAAACCTTTGAGAGCACACTACGCTCGAAGTATGATTTTGTTGACAAGAAACACCAACCGGAATCACACAAAACCGAAACTTCCAAACAAGAAACTCCTGACGAGGTAGCCGAGATTATCAAACAATCCATTCAGGCTGCCGTACAACCCCTTCAGGAAAAAATCTCACTTCTTGAGAACGGAAAAATCACCGATTCACGTAAGCAAACTCTCGAGCGTAAACTCAAAGCAGCTCCGGAAGCATTTAAGAAAACTGTAATGAGCAGTTTTGGTAAGATGCAATTTCAGAATGAGGAGGAGTTCAACTCTTTCATATCTGAAACCGAGCAAAATCTTGAAGCATTTACGCAGGAGGCTGCAAACTCCGGATTGGGAAGCTTCCCCCGCCCTGGCATTCCTGCAGGGACTGTTTCTCAGGAATCGGTTACTGCCGACATTAAAGCCTGGGCAGGCACCCGACAGGAATAACTATCAATCATTTATTCACTTTTGAAATTTAAGCTATGCAGATTAAAAAAGAATATGCACGGGCTGGAATTCCTATTTGGCAGAGTAAAAACACTCAGGTTGCCCAAGGTGGTTATTTGCTGCATGATTCAGCATTTAGCACCGAAGGTACAGTTGTTCCTGCCGGAATTCCAATCGGTTTTGACGATACCACACGCAAAGCAAAGGTTGGCAAGTTTGCAGTAATGCAGGCAAGCGCAACCGCTTCTGCTACTGATTACAAAGTAACCAAAGGGCACCGGCTCAAAGTTGGTATGGCTCTCACTTGCGGTACAGCTTCCGGATCACAAAACATCACTGAAATCAACACCACCCATCAGGATTACGATGTGGTGAAACTCTCTGCAACGCTGGGAGTTGCTTTTTCGGTTGGAGATGCTTTGTATGTGAACGATGAGGGTTACACCCAACTCAAAGGCTTACTTTACGAGGATGTTGTCATAGACTCTAACGGAGTTGCTGATGTTGCCGTAGTGCTTCGGGGAACTGTTTATGCACGTAGGATTGTGCCGGTTCCGGAAGCTATTCAGGCAAAACTACCTCTTATTATTTTCTCACAATCTTATTAAGGAGGATAACATATGTCTAAAATACAATCCATTTTTGGGGTATATGCAAGCAGTTTGCAGGCTATCATCGACAATAGTCTCGACCGTTTCGCTCCTAACTGGTATCCTAAATACTTTGGTTGGGCTCCGGCACAACAAACCCTTACCTTCACTTCGGTGGTAGGTGCAAGCCGTATTGAAGCAGCCGCTTCGATTGTCAATCGTTCTTCGGAAGCACCGTTGAGGGCTCGTTCAGAAATGAGCAAGTATCAGGGTGAAATTCCTGCTATTAAGCAGAAATTCTCCATGCGTGAAGGTGATTACCGTGATTTCCTTGCTCTTCAGGCATCGAGTCTGGATGAAGCAGCTAAGAAAGCCCAGCTGTTGGACTTCTTATTCGATGATGTGAAGAAAGCCGGAAGTGCTCCACACAAACGTTTGGACATTATGGTTCTTCAGGCCATCTCTACCGGAAAGATTTCGCTCACTGTGGATAACAACCCAGACGGTATCATCTTAAAGGAGGATTTAGACCTGTTGATGCCGTTGGATAACAAGCTTTCGGTTACTACCACTGCTGAACGCAAGTGGCGCAATCCGCTTACTTCCACACCACTTACCGACATTACCAATGTTGTTACTCAGGCCCGACTGAAAGGTCACTCGTTTGAAAAAATTCTGATGAGCATGACGCAGGCCATGCAGTTGGCTAAAAGCAAGGAAGTGATTGATAGCTTAATCTCTTTCAATCAATTGCAAAAAGGTGCTGCAATTGCTACTATTGCAAAGGTTAACGAGTACCTGCAGGCCAACTTACTTCCACCTATCGAACTGGTAGATGAAGTGATTGGAATTGAAAAGGATGGTGTAATCAATACTATTCGTCCATGGCAGGAAGGAAACATTTCTTTCATTCCATCGGGTAAGCTGGGAGTAATCAAAAACGCTGTTTGTCTGGAACAGATGCAGCCCGTTCAGCACGTAAACTATGCCGTTTACAACCGAGCATTACTCAGCAAATGGCAGGAAAACGACCCGTGGGCAGAATTCACGGCTGTTGAGTTGAATGCTTTCCCGGCATTTGAAGCCATCGATAAGGTGTACATTCTGAATGTGGATTAATCTATGACTACAAGGCAATACCTGCAAATAGCTCTTTCAAAGTTTGAAGTTGGTGATTCGTTGATTGATTTAATAGTTGTTGAGAACAGTCTTGACCCGGATTCCGATGTGTGTGTTGATGATATAAAGCGAGCGATTCATCGGAGTCTGGGCACTTGGTTGCCTGTTCAGGCATCTGTTTCAGAGGGAGGTGTATCAATGACATGGAATTTGGATGCTATAAAACTCTACTATTCATCTCTGAGTCGGGAATTGGGCTTAGAGGATGTCACAAAGCCAACCATCAGGGATTATTCAAACATTTGGTAGCATGAAGGGATTTGTTCGGGCGATGTATCAAACCTTAGGAGGTATCAACGAGGATGGAGAACCTATTGCAGCAGTAAAGACATGGGGAGAATATATCCCCTGTCAGTACGCTGCCAATACGCTTTCCAACAAGGGGGTTTACGTGGGTAAAGAGTTTCAGGAATCATCCTTTACCATCACCCTGAAGGATATGTCGTTCAAAGCAGATTTCATTCTACTTTCCAACTCCAAAAAGGAGCTGGTATGTGAAAAGCAGGTATTAAGTCTTGAAGTGTTGGAATCCGTAAAGCGTGTGAAAATTACCGTGTGATGCCTATTCAACAGAAAACACCACAAACACTCATTGATGAGTATTTAGCCAAACGTCTGAAAGAGCGGGAGGCCAAACTCATTTATATGCTTGAATATGCAGGTGTCCTTTGTGTTCGGGAAGCAAAACTCAATCCCGGCTACATCGATCAAACGGGTAATTTACGCAGCTCTATCGGATATATGATACTAAAAGAGGGAAGAGTTGTTAGCAGGTCAGGCTTTCATCAGGAAAAAGATGGTGATGATGGTGTAAAAGAGGGAAAGAATTTCCTGAAAAGCCTTATTGCCAACAACCAAAAAGGGTTGGTTTTGATAGTGGTTGCCGGAATGAATTACGCAGCTTATGTGGAGACCAAACGCAACGTCCTCAAAAAATCAGAATTACTGGCAGAGGAGTTAGTGCCCAAATTATTACGGCAGTTAGGATTCAAAGTGCAATGAAAAAGACCGGAAGTACATTTGAAAAGGAAGTGTTTCAGCTCATCAGGGATAGCCCGCTTAAAACGGCTATTTCGGGCGGAATATACCGTGATGGAATGCGCCCTTTCAACTCTCATCAGGAGGATGCGATTGTCTCATTTCTGACAGGTATTGATGGCCAATTCCAGCGTGGGATTGTAAACATCAATATCTTCATTCCGGACATTGAGTTTGGTGGTCAGAACAGGGTAAAAAACATCGCCCGGTGCAATCAGATTGAGGAGTTGTGTCAGGGGGTTATTTCATCCCTCAAAAAGGATGGATATCGCTTTTCGCTGGATTCACTTATCCAGACTTTCAAAGCAGAAGAAACCGACCAACACTTTGTAAATGTGAAGTTGAGATTCGATTACGTGACATTTTAAAATTTTGAAGTTATGGCTTTATCATGGGGAAAACCAAAAATAGAAGTAGCACCGTATGTTGATGGTGCTTTGCCTGCTTCTCCTGCATATACTGCATTTCCCGAAGTTCGGGAGGATAGTGCACGTCTTTCCACTACCAAGGGAAAGAAAAGGGAAGCAAGGGCAGAAGGAGGTGATTTAGTGGATATGTGCTATTCCAAAAACTCCTACACTTTCGAGTGTGAGGTATTCGTTAAGCCCGGAGATACCCGGCCCATCGAGGATAACGATGGTGTGATTGCAACCAAATATGCAATTCGTTTAACACCGGAAGACCCGACAGCAGAAGGATTCTTGTTTGAAAAAGCACTGGTAAGTGTGGAAGAGATATGGAGTTCGGCTGATGGAAAGCTCATCAAATACACTTTTGAAGCACTCAAACCTGCAAATGGTAAGATGTGCAAACCTTATACGGGATCGGCTGTATAGCCTCTTTTTTAGCGGGGGAGAACGACGGTTGTTCGTCTGTTTATCAGTAACAGAAGGTTGGTGGTTCGATTCCACCCCTCGCAACTATTTTTTTATGAAGGGACGATATGCGAGTTGAAGAAAAAGTAGCAAGTACAATTTTTCAGGAAGCTGGAAAAATCATGATAGGCGGTAAGGAGTATCCAATGGCTCCACCTACTACTGCCACACTTATTCAGGTGTCGAGATTGATTTCAAAACTACCGGACATCAAGCTCGAAAACGATGAAGTGTTTTTCGGGTCACTAATGATAGCCAGAGAATGCCAGATTTTGGGCAAAATAGCCGCAATATTAATATTGGGCGTCGACAGGCATATTTTTTATCATTCCGAAAGAAAAACGCTCTTAAATCGCCTTAAAACTCCTCATGCCCGAAAAGTTGATGAACTGGCCGATAAAATTCTTTTTGAATGCCGGCCAAGCGAAGTGAATTCTTTCATCGTAAACCAACTATCAAAGATGGAGATAGGTGATTTTTTCGGGCTTACCACTTCCCTTTGCGAAATAAACATTCTAAGAAAAACAAGGGGGGTGGTGTAGAAAACGACAGTATCTGGTCACTGGTTGCCGGTATGGCCAAAAACTTTCCACAACTAACTTTCAACGCAATTTTATTTGAATTAAGCTACGCCAATCTTGTACTGTACAGTGCAGTATTGCCAACGTATGAAGAGGATAACGGTGATATTGATGCTGATGACCCACGAAACAAACATCTGATAAGGAGCATGCTGTATGATTAACGATTCCGGAAAAATATGGTACTCAACAGGTATTGATAATTCCCAATTACAGAAGGATGCTGAAAAAGCCAAAGGGCTTATCGGTGGCATCGGCCAAAAGGCGGTTGATGAGGGTAACAGGATTGATAATACCCTTAGCAACCTTAGCCGGGCTGTTGCAACTGTTTTTACCATTCAGCAGGCAACCAATTTTGCCCGTGAGATAGCAAACGTCAGAGGAGAATTCCAACAGTTGGAGATCGCTTTTACCACCATGCTCAGAAGCAAGGAGAGGGCAGATAAACTCATGCTGGAAGTTGTGGACTTTGCAGCGACCACTCCATTCGACCTTCAGGGGGTGGCATCGGGTGCTAAACAGTTATTAGCTTATGGATTTACAGCAGATAGTATCCGTGAAAATCTCACCATGTTGGGTAACGTTGCTGCTGGTGTTGGTTCGCAGATTGGAGATATAATCTACCTGTACGGAACACTTAACGCTCAGGGTAAAGTGATGACCAAAGACCTGATGCAATTTGCAGGTCGAGGAATTCCGATCTACAAAGAGCTTGCAGCCGTACTTCAGGTAACAGAAAAAGAAGTGATGGACTTAGCATCATCCGGTCAGCTTTCCTTTCAGCATGTCGAGCAGGCTTTCAAAAACATGGTGAGCTCATCCGGAATGTTTCACAATCTGATGCAGGAGCAATCCAAATCCATCACAGGGCAGCTTTCCAACTTACGGGACTCCATCGATCAGATGTTTAACGAGATGGGTCAATCATCGGAAGGTGTAATTACAAGTGCTATTTCGGGTGCTTCGTATTTGGTGGAAAACTACCAAAAGGTGGGAGAAATTATTGCATCCCTTGTTGCCCTTTATGGAACCTACAAGGCTGCTGTGATGGTATTCAATGTTGCTCAATCCACATCCATCGCTTTAAGCAAGGGCTGGACAGTTGCTGAGCTGGCAAAGTTCAAAGCGCTGGTAATGGTTGAAGGAGCTCAAAAACTCCTCAATAAAACCATGCTGGCCAATCCTTATGTTGCAGCAACAATGGCTGTTGTTTCACTAACAACTGCTTTAACCTTTTACGCCCGCAGTGCAAAGAAAGCCCAATCAGAAACTCAAATGCTGGGCGACATTACAAAGGAAGCGGAGACTAATATCAAAGCGGAGATTACGGAACTTTCAGGCCTTAGAAAGGTGCTGGATGATTCCACTAAGGGTTATTCCGATAGAAAGAAAGCACTGGATAAAATAAAGGAGATTGTACCCGAATATCACGCATCACTCACTACCGAAGGGACGCTGATAGATAATAATTCCGAAGCACTGGATAGCTATGTAAAGAAGCTCAAATACACCGAACAGGTACGAATCGCTGTTGCTAAACAGGCAGAAGCTCAGGAGGCACTCGATAGCTGGAAAGCCAAAAATAGGGATGTTCTTGCTAATGCAGTAGCTAAAAAATACGGTGGTCGGGAGAATGAGATGTTTGCCGGAGAAAAGGCGGCCATGGACATCTACAAGCGACTTTCGGATGAGGCACACAAATACTCACTGGTGATTGATAAGCTTCAGGAAGAAATGCTTAAGGTAACTCCTGACAGTCCTGATTTCACAGCACCTGAAAAGGAGGATAAAAACTCAGCTAAACTACTCGATCAGATTAAGAACGAAAAGATTGAAATCCAACGGACAAAGGAGGATTTATACTTCAAACGTGTGGAAGCAGAACTCGAACTATTGGAAGATGGTTCTGCCAAAGAGCTGGCTCAACTGGAACTTAATTTCCGTCGAAAGATTACCGAAATCAACCGACAGGAGGATGAACTTCTTCAGGTTCTTCGCAATCATGCCAAAAAGGAATGGGAAGCAAAAGGTGGTCAGGGAACTTTTAACGAAAACTCCATCACTCTACCTAAGGAGCAGGCCGATGAGTTTGAACGCATGAGGGATGCCGAAAGTAAGGCTTACGACGTTGCCCAGGGTAATGTGTACAAAAAACTCCTTGTGAAATACCAAACCTATGCTGAACAAAGGAAAAGCATCGAGGAGAAGTTTCAAAAGGACATTGCCGAGCTTTCAACCAAATTCGGAGCTGATAGTTCGGCTGTAAAGGTTGCCAACGAGCAAATGAAGCAAGCACTCGATGAGCTGGCCAAAGAAGTGCTTCAGGATAACGGTTCCGGATTGTTGGACTTATACCTTTTTGGTGATGGAACGGATTTTCTCACTTCCAAAATCAAAGAGGCACTTCCGCTATTCAAGGATATCACCAAACTATCCTACAACGAGCTTTCAAAGGTTAAGGAAATCATCGGTAAAGTGACTTTTACCGACGAGCAGTTAGCACTGTTTGAAGAAGCTGGTATCGATGTCGAGAAACTCAAAACGGCACTGGATGAAGCTAAAGAGTCAGCCGATGAGATGCTGGATGTTAAGGCATGGGAAAAGGTTGTTGAGATGGCCCGAAAACTTTCTGATTCACTGGGTGAGTTAGGAGACTCACTTTCTACCTTTTCAGGAGCACTAGGTGAAATCGGAAAAGCTATTTCCGGCATATCAGGTAGTTTGGATGATGTGCTTACTGCATTTGATAAAAACGCTACTTCAACGGATATCGTCAGTGCTGGTATTTCCGGACTTTCCACACTGCTTTCCATGGTAGGCAATCAGATAGCTGAAAACAAGCAGGCTCAGGAGGACTGGAATCAAAAGATACTCGAATCAGCTCACAACATGTCATTGGCTCGCATCGAGATGGAAGCCTATAGGGAATCCAACATCTTCGGTGTAGAAAATCCCTATGCAAAGGCTATAGCCGGAGCACGGCAGTATTCATCTGCTATGCTGGAGCTCAAAGCAACTGCCAACACTCTTTCTCAGGGACAGGTACAAACCGGAACCAAACAACAGGTAGATGCCGGCAATGTCGCTACAGGAATAGGCGCAGGAGCTGCCATAGGCGCAGCCGTGGGCTCTTTTATCCCTGTAATAGGCAACTTGCTGGGAGCAGCTATTGGTGCTGTTATCGGAGGAATAGCAGGAGCTGTAACCACCAAAACAGTTCCGGTATTTGAGACACTGGCTAAAACCTATGGTGAGATATTCGACAAAGATACTTTCGAACTCAACCCTCAGATACTGGCTGATTACGATAAACTGGATGAAGCAACAAAGTCTATCATTGATAACTGGCAGGAGATAGCCGATAAAGCCCGGGAAGCGCAGGAGCAAATGCGTCAAACCTTCTCGGATCTGGCCGGAGAAATTGGCTCGATGCTTTCCGATGAGCTGGTAAATGCTTTTCGAGGTGGAGATGTCTTCGGGGCTGTTGATTCCTTCAAAGGTAAAGTGACAACGGTAATAGAGGATATACTTTCACAATTCATTTTTGCTCAATACTTCGAAGGATTATTCAATAATCTCGAAAAGGAGATGATGGATAGCTTTGGCTATGATGGAGACCAAAATATTGTGGATGATATTGTTCGGTTTTCGGAAAGTTATAAAAATGCTTTGGGAGAATACTCTCAGGCAATGACAACGGTACAGGAAGAACTGGCCAAACAGGGCTTCGATATTTTCACCAATGCCCGAGTGGGTGCCAGCAAAGGTTTTCAGTCGATGTCTCAGGAGTCTGCCAATGAGCTAAACGGCAGGTTTACCGCTATTCAGGCGCATACTTATCAAATCTCAGAAAGCATTAAAAGCTTGCTGATAAACAGTGCTCAATCACTGAAATACTTATCGGGTATTGAAAGCCATACTTCAAGGCTTGAAACGATAGAAAAGTTTCTGGGTAGTTTAAAGTCAGGTATCGATGATATTAACATCAAAGGAGTGTACATAAGAGGATGAACGGTGTTTTTATTGTTAATGGGATTAGTTCTGAAAGCATGGGTGTTTATCTGATGGAGGACAGCTATGCTTCACTGCTTTCTTATCCACCACTAAAGGAACCACTTCAAAACAGTTGGGCAGAAGAAGATGGACTTGAAGTGGATTTGTCAGCTCCAAAGCTGGATGTTGCAATCCGCAAATTACACTTCATTTCACTTTCAGGAAGGATTGATGAGTTCATAGCAACGCTTTTATCCACTACTAAATCAGAGTTCATGTTTCCGGATTTAGGGCTTAATATCACACTTCGTTACATGGATTGTGAATCGTTTGAGCTGTATTCCGGTGCTGTGTTTACGCTTACTTTTTCCCAAGATGTGCCCATTGATGGATATACCTACACTTCACCATACTGGCTCAAAGTAGGTAGTCAGGGTGTTTCAATTGATGGAGTGGATTTAAGTTCCTACGGTATTCAGGTGTTGGAAAACACGCTTTCAAATACCCGAAAAGCTCCGGCAGCAAAAGAGGTAACCCTCATCAACTCTCTTTCACTTCATGGACAAAAAGTCGATGAAACAAAACTAAGGAGGAAAGCCCGGGAAGTAACCCTTCATCTTTTTCTCCGGTGTGAGTACGATTATCAGTTCCTTACAAATTACCATGCTTTTCTGCACGACCTAATACTTCCAAAGGAAAGGGATTTGGGGGTTGATGGCCGGATATATAAATGCTATTACAAGCGCTCTGAAATAAGGCATTTTACACTTGGAAACGGTGTGTGGTGTGAATTTGATGTTGTGTTTTGCTTAACGTAGGATATGAAGTTATTTGATAAAGGTGGTGATGAAATAGTTGATTTGATTGTAGGGGATGATAGCTACCGGAATCGAAGAATTATGGGGGAGGATTCCATCACCCTCAAAGTACAGCTATTTGAACATATAGAAATCCCTGTTGGTGCATACTGTTTGCATCAGGGGGAAACTTATACCCTTTTACGGCCTCAAAATATAAGGAAAAACCACACCCGCAGTCTTGAATATACGCTTATTTTGGAGGCTTATGCCGCTAAACTGGGGCTTTATAAGTTCAGGGATACAACAACAGGAAAGCTGAAATTCTCACTCACTGGTAAGCCTTCAGATTTTATGGCCATGCTATTGGACAACCTCAATCAAAGGGAGCCGGGCTGGACTTTGGGTACTTGTATTGAAGCAAGTGAGAAAACCATTTCTTTTAATCATAACAACTGTAACGAAGCATTGAAATTCATTGCAGATGCTTTCGAAACAGAATTTGAAATAATTGGAAAAATCATTTCTCTACATAAAGTAGAATATGGCAAGGAATCTCCATTGGCTCTTTCCTATGGCAAAGGGAACGGCTTTAGAACGGGAGTAAGAAGGGAGAATTTCGAGAACTCTAACGCAATAGATATTCTCTTTGTGCAGGGAGGAACCCGAAACATCGATGCCAGCAAGTACGGATCAACAGAGCTTTTACTTCCTAAGAGCCAAACACTCACCTACGAAGGTAGAACATACCAAACCGATGAATCCGGACTATTCGTTAGTCAGGCGGATAAGACTATTTCTTTCAACGTGGAAGATAGCCTGGACTGTGCTCACTTCTATCCATCACGGGTTGGAAAGGTTTCTTCAGTGGTTGTGGTAAATGCCTCAAAGAATTTTTACGACTTTATCGATGCCACCATTCCGGAAGAGCTGAACTACAAGGACTGTCTTATAGCTGGTGAAAAAATGACTGTCGTTTTTCAATCCGGAATGCTTGCCGGAAAGGAGTTTGACTGCGACTATTCTCATCAGGATAGAAAATTCCAGATTGTCCCTCAGGAAATTGATGGGCAGATAATGCCTAATGAAATCTTCAAACCTGTTATCGATGATTCCTATGCTATCTTCGGGATTTCACTACCTGAGGCATACATATGCAATAACTCTGATAAATCGGGCTCTTCATGGGATATGTTCCGTGAAGCTGTCAGATATTTATACGAGAATGAAGACCCTCGTTTTTCCTTCACAGGTGAGCTCGACCCGATTTGGGCAAAAAGGCAATGGCTGGAAATAGGTTCAAAAATCCGATTGGGTGGATATGTGGCTTTTACCGACGAACAGTTTCAGGCGGAACCAGTGCTGATACGCATTATTGGCATTAAGGATTACATCAATTCTCCTTACAGTCCTGAGATAGAACTTTCCAATGTGACTATCGGAGGTGGCTTTTCCAATACCATTAAAAAGCTGGAAACAACCGAAGTCGTAGTGGAACAAAAACATCAAGAGTCTATACGGTTTGCAAAAAGGGGATTTCGTGCAGCGCAAGAAACAACCGAACTACTCAAAGATGCTTTCTCCAACTTTAACGGCTCGATATCCCCCGTAACCATCAGTACGATGCAGCTTTTGGTTGGTGATGAAAGCCTGCAATTCCGCTTTGTTGATTCAAGTGATACTTCCATCGAAGTAAACCACCTTATTTCCTTTGATGCCGGAACTAAGATTCTACGTGCAGAAGCAGGGGTTATTCAGCACATGACTATCGGGGTTGAACAGATTTCCACTTCTCACAACCGGAAAGTATGGTTTATGGAAGCATATCAGTCGCCCTATTTGGATAAACCGGACACGGCATACTACTTATACGCCAAAGTTGAGCGGGATGGGGATACGGGCGCTTTCCTGCTTTCAGAAAAACCAGTAAAGATGGAGGAGTTCACCGGATATTTTCATCTATTGGTGGCCATTGTTAACTCAGAATATCAGGGAGACAGAAGTATCGCCACCTTGTATGGATTTTCAGAAATTCTGCCCGGGAGGATTACAACAAAAAGGATAGTTTCATCGGATGGAAAAACCTATTTCGACCTTCAAAACAACCAGATTGGAGGGAATATAAAATTCATCTCAACGGATGGGGATTACACCGATATTAACGACAAGATAACCGATGTAGAAGAAAACGTAACTTATAAAGTAGAGATTTTCAGCACAAACGGAAATACATTTCGTAATGATTTAATTGATACTACTCTTATAGCGATGGTTTACAGAGGCAAAGAAGAAATTACATCAACTCTACCTCACACAGCCTTTCGATGGGTGCGTCAATCAGACAATCCCGATTCAGACACAATTTGGAATCAAAGGTATTCAACTTTTCATTCTCATGTGCTCGTAATCAACAGCGATGATGTTGATGGTAGGGCTGTATTTAATTGTCAGGTAAGCATTTAAAAATTTTCAATCATTAAATAAGAATATGGCAAAATTAGTTTCAACAGGACAAATTACCATCGTTGATAATAACGATGCAAGGCCGATAACGGCATTTATCACTGCTAGTCAGGGAACACAACAAATCTACACAAAGGATGAAAGCACAGTTACCTCAGTTCCAAACTGGTCATCGACTCCCAATATATTAAGTGCTAAGGTTTATGTTGGTGGTACTTCTTCGGCAGTTGATGTAACAGCACAGTTAGCAAACAGAAAGTGGTCGAATGATCTTAATACATCTATTGGAAGTGGAACAACCCTGACAGTAAACACAAACATGGACCCGGTTTCTGCTCCATCTAAAGTGTACTACTTTGAAGCTGACTATACCGATCCTATTACTGGACTGGTTTCTCATATTATAGCTCAAATCACACTAACAGTTGTCCGTACTGGTACCAATGCTGTATATCTCTTACCAAGAGGAACGACTGCTATTCAGCAAGCTGACGGGAGTACTAAAAATGTGGCAGTAGTTTGTGTTGACTTGGTTCGTGCAGCAGGAATTGACACCTCGGGTATTACCTATAAATTCTACGAGTCAAATGGTACGGTTCAGGTTACTACCTCCATGAATACGAAATACGGAATGAAAACCACTTCCACCTCATCTGCTCCAACAGGAACGGCATCGGACATTGGAAGTAATCTGCCGGCTTCCAATGCCTGGTCAGCGCATAATACACTGGTTATTCACGAAACGGCAGTTGCCGATATTGCTGTGTTCCGTGCTGAAGCTAAAGATGCTGATGGCAATATCTATCAGTGTTATTTTACTATTTATGATGTTTCTGATCCATATGAAGTTAAGCTCATCTCTACAGCCGGAGAGAAACTTCAAAACGGAGTAGGAAGTACAAATATCTATCCCATGGTTTGGAACGGAGCAAGTCAACTGAGTTTGGGTGATACTGCCAACTGGTCGTTCACGTGGTTTTTCTACGATGGCGCTGCTCCTGGCAATCGTGCCGGATTTATTGATACAACCCGAACAGCCGTTGCAGGTGGACGAAGTATAACGTCAAATACTGCTGGAGCAGGTAGTGTGATAACATATTCGGGTGCTGCAATCACTTTTGCTGCTGGTGATATGGTGAAAATTGTAAAGGGAGATGGAACCGCCAAATACTATGAAGTAGCAAGTGGAACAACTACATCCAACCTTACATTAAGAACCGCTACAGTTTCAACATTCCTAAATAGTCCATGGCCTGCTGCTTCGATTACATCCAATGAATTTGCGGGAGGTAAACTTTATGTGTGTACAGGTTCGGGAAGCACTGCCGGAACAAGAACAACAACGGGTACTGGTTCTTCCAACTTCATCACGGTAACAGGTGATGAAATTGATGGTAAAGGAACCATTATCTGTGAAGCAAATCGCCCATAATTATTCTACGAGGGCTGTTGAGTAGCAGCCCTCTTTTTTTACGAACAGACTTTTTACGTTGACATGTCCAAATTAGTTAGTACTGCACAAATAACACTTACAGATCAGAATGACTATATTTTTACAAGTTCAATTCCTCCAGCAAATCCGATTACAGGATTGACCTTGTGGATTGATACTTCAATTACACCTAATCACTTAAAGCGATGGAATGGCTATGATTGGGAAATAGTGAATGATGTGAAGATTGGAGGGACTAACTTACTTCCTAATTCAAGTTTTGAAGATAAGATCAACTTGTGGACAGTTCATGGGCCAGATGTCGTTCAAAGTGTTACTGGTGGATATGACGGAGGTTTGTGTATTTACATTCCTGGGGTAGGACAGGTAAATGCTGGATTATATCTTCCGCATGTTACATGTGAAACTGGACAGGTATACACCTTCAGTTGCATGGTTAAAGTTGTCTCGGTTGGTATACGTGTAAGTCTTGGCTGGAGAGATAGTTATAATTCGTCAATCCAAGGTCAACTGGCAAGCTTACCACTAAATACATGGCGAAAGGTTAATGTTACATTTATGGGTGATGGTTCAACAGCGCCAATTTATTTAATTTCGACAGGATATAATCTGTACATCGATCATGTGAAATTGGAGAAAGGCAACACAGCAACTGACTGGTCACCTTCTCCACATGATACAATTAAGATTGCAGGCAGAAATCTTTTAACAAACAGTGGTATGCCAATAACGAGTAGTGCCTATCTTGTTAAAGAATATCAGGTAACTTCACTATCTGTAAATGAAAAATATACGATTGTTATAAAAGCAATTGTTGCTATTGGACAAATGTTGGGAGTTTATTGGAACGGAGGCTTTAATCTTGCTAAAATTTTCAACAGACAAGAAGGTGAAAGCCTGTATTATGCTCATATTACCAGCCCTAATTCATTAACAAGCAATTCTCTTTGGGTGTATAATTTGCCAAATTCGGGTGCACAAATGACAATCAAATTTGCATGTTTGTACGAGGGGCATATTTCACCTCCTATTGACTGGTCGCCAGCTCCTGAAGATATGCTTTTACAGCTGAATGATATTTCAGATGATAACAAACTTACACCTGATGAAAAGCAAAGGGCTTTAAAGGAATGGGAATCAATACAGAGTGAAGTTAGCCCTATCAGAACTCAGGCTGATTTATTCAAAGTCAGTCGTACAATCTATGATGCCGTATATTCTACTTTACATTCATACATTACACCGTTATTGTCAAATCTCACTACAACGAGTGATATCGTTGGCTCAACATTCAGATCTAGGTTTAATGAATATTACACTGCAAGAACAAATTTATTGTTAGCCATCAGCAAGCAGCAAATGGACAATGTTGATAACATCATTGTAGGTGGTGAAAATCTCTACAACGACAGCAAAGAACTGTATGTTTGGTCTCCTGGAGGTTCAACACCAACAATAGCAAGGAACACTACAAATACTCCAAACGGATTTGAATTTTTATCTTCAGATGGCGGAAATGGTGTTGATGTGAGAATATCAAACGTAATACATGGAAATGGTTACTACGTAGTTTCATTTTGGGCTAAAGTAATATCCGGGACTCATTCCATCAATGTGGATTTGGCTGATAATTTTGCCGGATCTTTTGTTTTGAATACTAGTTGGAAAAGAATTGAAGCTATCGCTAATGTGCAGAATTACACTCAGACAATCTACCATTTTGTGGATATTTCTACCAGCTCGTACATGACGTGTTATGTTAAAGATTTTCAAGTTCAAAGAGGTAATAAATCTACGGAATACAGAAAATCTACGGAATTTATAACTCAAGCAATTCAAGGAAGCACTGATATTAACGGAGGTTTAGTTGCAACTCATTTATTGATGCTTAAAAACAATAGTAATTCTGTTACGAGTGGAGTGTCCGGGCTAAGTTCAGACAATATTGGATTTTGGTCAGGAGGAACTTACAGTGAAGCATTAAATGGCTCTGCAAATACGTTAATCAGAAAAGATGGAAGTGGTCATTTTGCCGGAGGAAATATAAACTGGGATGTCTCGGGAAATATTGCCTTTAGAGGTTTTGTTGATGCAATTGGAGGACGAATAGGAGGAATGACAATCCAGCAAAATTCACTTGCCACATTGAATCTAAGTTTTTCAGATACTCCGGTTGAATCCATTGCCAGTCTGCTTTCTCCATCAACTGCATATTTTTATTATCAGAGCACTTGGTTTAATTCTGATATGAATACTGCACATGCGTATACACAACAACTGTATTTGACTATTGATGCACAAATTTCTTTTAAGGTAACTACAACCTCAGATGGCGACGCTAAGAGGTGGAGAGTAGAAATCATTAATCCGGATAGTCAAATAGTTTTTGCTGATACAGGTATAGGGGTCATTACTAAAAAGCTGTACACAATCAATTTGAGAGCTGGTTCTTATGTATTACATGCTTACTCAACAAGCTCAGCTATAATACCCTTGATAGCATTAAACTCAGCTTTAATTGAGGGTGCGTTTCAATCAGACTTATTGCAGGCAACCGGTTTTGTCAATCAAACTAAAATTGGGAACAATGGATTATATTCTTTTTGGAGCAATCAGCTTTATCTGTATTTCTCCAGTCAAACAGGATTTGAACTAAAAGGTCCAACGAACATGCCTGGTGTTTTAGCTAGTGGAAGTATAGATAGTTCCGGAGCTCATACAAATTATTGGGGAGCAAAGATAAACACATCAAATGCCAGTTATACAGCTACAGGCATCTATGATGTTCCGCATAGAGCAGGGTCAGTTTATCAGGTTATGATACAGCCAACCATTGATAATGTACGTGCTGTTGTTACATCAAAAGGATACAATACATTCAGAGTGCAGCTTAGAACTAACTCAGGTTCAGCAACATTGGGAAGTTTTGATTATGTGATTTTTGGGGATAATTAGGATTTATTAGAAATATTTCATAGCTTTGCACGTATAATCAAATACTAACTATTTATGAAAAAGCCTATTCTGAATTTATTTTTCATTCTAATTGGAATTGCTTTTGTAAGTTGTGATGAAGAAGTTGACCCTAAACTGTTGCCAGTTGTTAGCACGACAGAAGTTAGATCAATTTCATACTACTCAGCTCAAAGTGGTGGTGTAATCACTGGAGATGGTGGTTATGATGTAATAGCCCGTGGAGTTTGTTGGAATACTTCTCCAAATCCGGATATTAAAGGCTCAAAGACAGTCGATGCTGCCGGAACAGGAACTTTTGAAAGCTCGATAGATAGCCTTTTACCCGGCACTACTTATTATTTGAGAGCTTATGCAACCAACAAGAAAGGAACATCTTACGGATTGCAAGTTACTTTTACTACAAAAAATCTCACTTTATCTGAAGTTATTACATCTCCGGTAACATCAATCACGAGTACTTCAGCCTTAACAGGAGGTTCAATTTTTATAGATGGAGGTACACCAATAACTGCCCGTGGAGTCTGTTGGAGTATGGCACCAAATCCCACGAAAAATGATAGTACAACCGTTGATGGGGCCGGTATTGGTAATTTTATCAGCACACTTTCAAGATTGAAAACCGGCACTACGTATTATGTAAAAGCATATTCGACAAATTCTCAAGGCACTTCGTACGGTAATGAAGTGCAATTTAGAACACAATTATCAATACCAGAAGTAAGAACTTCTGCAATTACTTCTATTACATCATCTTCTGCAATTTCGGGAGGTGAAATTTTACATGATGGAGGTGAAGCAGTAAGTGCTAGGGGGATTTGTTGGAGCACATCACCAAGCCCTACTATCAATAACAGTAAAACTGTGACCGGATCAGGAGTAGGAAGTTATACAAGCACACTTTCAAATTTAAAATCCGGAACTCAATACTACGTTAGGGCTTATGCTACTAATTCAATAGGAACTGCCTACGGGAATGAATTAACCTTTACTTCAACATTAGGCTTGCCTGAACTTTCTACTATTAAAGTTACAGATATAATATCAGGCACGGCAAAGTGTGGTGGCATTATTACGCATGATGGTGGAGCCGAGATTACCTCAAGAGGTGTGTGTTGGAGCACTTCACCAAATCCTTCGTTAACCGACAATAGAACAACAGATGGAATTGGGACTGGTAGTTTTACAAGCAATTTGGTAAACTTGCAGCAAGGGGAATTTTATTTTGTCAGAGCCTATGCAACGAATTCAGTTGGTATTTCATATGGCAATGAAATCAAATTTTACATAACTAATCCGGGAGAGGTTTATAATCCTGTCACCGGAAGAATTTGGATGGACCGAAACCTTGGTGCAAGCCGTGTTGCTACATCAGCCACTGATGAACAAGCCTATGGAGATTTATATCAGTGGGGACGTGCTACGGATGGACATGAGAAGCGCACTTCTCCGACAACTACTATTTTAAGTATTCGTGATACTCCCAATCATGGTTATTTTATCATCGTAAAAAGTGGTGTTTTAGACTGGCGTACACCTCAAAACAATTACCTGTGGAGTAAAAAATACAATATTAACAATCCTTGTCCTGAGGGATTTCGCGTACCCACTGCAGATGAATGGGAGGCAGAACGTGCCAGCTGGAGTAGTAATGGCTCGGCAGGAGCTTTTGATTCTCCTCTGAAATTGCCCCTGGCGGGCTACCGCTTCCTCGGCTCAGATACGCTTTTCAATGTTGGTACCAAAGGTTATTATTGGTCAGCTGATGTGCATGGTACGTACGCTAAACTCCTGTATTTCTTCAGTAGCGAAGCGCACATAAACACCCTAAGCCGTGCGTACGGATTCTGTGTTCGCTGCATCAAAGATTAAAGCATAGCTGAACCATTTTATAAGAAAAAACCGGAACATCACTGCTCCGGTTTTTGTTTTTAATGCAATCCCTGCTTTTTCAATTCCCTATATTCAGCACCCGTTATTGGCCTAAACTTAAATGCGTTGTAGAATAATCTATACACTTCATCGTATTTCTGTTCTGCAAAAGCCAAACGAATTTTCCGTTCTGCTTCTCTTAACACTGCATTCGGAATATAGGCGATTGTGTCAATGTCATCGTTTGCTCTAAATATTTCAATAACCATATCATACGCTTCAAGTAAGTCCGGTATAAAATATCCATCAGGATGTAATATATCAGTGGCATATCTTAGTAATGCCGGTTCTTCTGAAATGGTATCTTTCCCGGCAAATCCTATAGATGCACCTAGTCCGGTTGTAGCATTCAATGCTGCATTGTAGCATCTGATATTGTTAGCTCGTTTGACGATCTCCAAATGAGTAAGATGTTCCGGGTTTTCGGAGACTCTTTGTGCAATTGCATTCGACATTTGCTTCTCTCCTTTTATTTGCAACATAGTTGTAGGGTCAAGATAGAACCCTCTTTCTTGCTCACATGATATGAGCGTAACAATCAACGAAATAAATAAAATCCTATTCATGACAAAATATATTAGTATTAAAGTAGCAAATATAGCATATATTATAATATATTACAAATAATTATTTATAAAAGTGCTTGCCGTATAAGCATCTTATTGGTAAATTTGCGATATATTTCTAATGACATGGTTAATCAAAGTGATAAGATTACTCCAAAAACCTGGATAGGCTGGGCGTTAACAATCATTTTGTCGATTGTAGGTGCATGGACTTCCATGAGTTCGAGGGTTTATTCCACGGAATCCCAAATCCGGCTTTTGGAATTACGTGTTTCGGCAGTCGAAAAGGGTTACGATAAACAGCTTGAAACGATGGTGAAGCTGAATGAACAATATAACGAAATTAAACAGTCATTAATTCGGATTGAAGGTGTGTTAAACACCAAAGCAGATAAACAATACAGACAATAGGTTATGATGAACATTGTGGGGTGGATTAAAGGTAAGCTAAAAAGCTTTCCGGAGTTGTATTCAATACCCATTGCTTTACTGGCATGGGTGATAAGCATTGAGTTTTTGAGGGCATTGGATGAAACGGTTGGTATTTATGATTCCGGAATTTTTCAGATTCCGATCTTTTCAATCATTTTACTATTCACCTTTTTATCGGTTGCATGGTTGGCAATGGGCTTAATCTTTGGCTCATTGAGAAGATTTTTGAAGGATGAATTTAAAAACGCATTTCAGCAGTTAGATGTATGGGAAAAGGTTCTATTGTCGTATATGGTGTTCTTCTCGCTTGTGTTTTCACTTGTAGCTCTTTCCTTCGTGCTGACATAAGGCAAAAGGTTGTCGGTATTTATTCAGCAGAAATTGGAGTAAGGGAACGAACCGGAAACAATGATGGTGAAAAGGTGGAGATGTATTTGAAATCATGCGGTCTGAAAAAAGGCCAGCCATGGTGTGCTGCCTTTGTCACATGGACCTTCCAGCAAGCCGGAGTTGAAACCGTTATCAGTGCTTATTCTCCTTCATGGTTCCCGGCTAAAAAGGTTATCTACACTCATGGTTCAAAACAGAATCTTATTCCGGTTCAGGCCGATGTTTTCGGTATTTACTTCTCCTCCAAAGGTCGGATAGCTCATGTTGGTTTTATTGATCAATGGGCTGAAAATTCATCTTTCTGTATTACAGTTGAAGGAAACACAAACGAAGCCGGGAGTCGGGAAGGGGATGGTGTTTATCGAAAAAGAAGGTTAAAAAAACAGATATATAAGGTTAGCAGATGGATTTAAGGATTACAAAGCTGATGATAGTTAACATACTGTTGTTGAGTGCGTGTTCTGTTCACCGGAAACCTTCACCAATTATTTCAAAACAAAGTTCAGGGGAAACTGAACTGGTTCGTAAAGTCGTTGTTGACACTGTTAACACTCAACTAAAAGCGGAGAATATCGCTACTGAACAAAGTTCGACACAAAACATTGAGTTGATCTCCATCGTTCGGGAGTTTGATACCGAAAAACCTGTTTCTGAAATTACTGGTACCCCACCAATTAAAAAAGAGTCCATTACAGCGACTCTAAGCGTTTTAAAATCACAACTCAATAATACCCATCAAATAACTTCAAGCGGCACTAGAAGCTTATCAAAATCATTTGATGAGTATTTACGAGAGAGATACAATATCGATAGCCTGGTAAAAGTTGAAGTTGCCAGTATCAATGCTGAAAAGAAGAATACCAAATTACCATATGTTGTTTTGATTGCCATTGTTGTTTTGTTTTTTTTCTTTCATACCTACATCTATAGGTTGTTTCAATTTTTAATCAAAAAGTTGTATTAACAGATTAGTTTGCGATTATGCCGAGCCTTCGTTGTGAAACGAGGGCTTTGTTTTTAATGCGCTGTATGTCAATTAGTTAAACAATATTAAACACAGAGTTAACCAACTCTAAAAGTATTGACAATACAAATATACTAAAGTAAGTTTGCTTCATAATTAAATAGCAGTAAATCAAATAGATATGAGCTTAATAACTAAAAATAAAGAAGTCGAATTACTTCTCAACCTACTTGAAGGTAATGGTTCCTTCGCTGAAAAATTCGGAAAAGATATTCCAGTGATGATTGAAAACATCAAAAAGGATTTCCCGATAGAAAACGGAACCTCAATCATAGCAGACGAGTTTAAGCACATTCGGGAGAAGGAACAGCTTCTTCAGAATTACGAGAATGAAATCGGCCAGTTGAATAAAGAACACGAAGCCCAGCTTCAGGAACTGTATATCTTCTTTCTGAAATGCGATAATGAAAAGATGTACAACAAAGTGGTAGCTGATTTAGGAGTTGAAAAAACTATCAAGCTTAAACATCAGCAACAACTTCCTTTTACAGAGAGTGAAATAAACTACATGGTCAACAAATTAAAGTAATCCACTATGCAACTCTTCAAAGTATACACAAAGGTCACAAGGCAGGGCACACTGCTTTACAATTCCTACTACTTAGTCCGGGCCGAAAATAAGCAGAAAGCCCGGGAGAAAGCAAAAGAGATAGCCTGGATTGAGCATGCACCTTCGATGCAGTCCAAACTTTCAGTCAAAACATCATTAAACGATTTCGTAAAATAATAGCAACTAATCAATTAAAATTTTTTACATCATGACAGTTTACAAAAGCCCCATGCCCGAAATTTCAATCAAGTACAAAGCAGGGCACCTTAAAAAAGCACTCGTTACATGTTCTCAACATCTTTATGAAGTATTCAAAGAAATGTACGACCAAGACACCGTCGAAATCATTGAATCTATGGTTGTCCTTTACTTGAACAATGGTAACAAAACAATAGGCTGGACAAGGCATTCATCGGGTGGAACCTGTCACACGGTAGTAGATGTGCGGATGATTATGACAGAAGCACTCCTATGCGGAGCTACCACCATTGCAATCAGCCATAATCATCCTTCAGGCCAGTTGTTTCCCAGCAAAGAGGATGAAAGAATCACTCAGAAACTAAAAGCAGCATGTGATTTCATGCAAATGCGATTACTGGATCATATCATAGTCCCGGGAGATTTAAACGGTTATTATTCATTTTGCGATGAAGGAAAAATCTAATCAATAAAATATCAGGTTATGAAACTTATAGTTCACAATTTCACACCAAACGGGCTGCAAAAAGCGCAGCCCTTAAATGAACTTCCAATCGGAATGAAAGTATATGCTTATGGAGCATTCGGTTCAGAAAGTATTTACTGCATTACAGGCCCAATGACAAAACGTGGTCAGGAGATGTGTTTGATTTCCCGCTGGAGTCCGAACGCTTACTTTGCCAGCCCCAAAAATTATCTTGATACTTATAGTAAGCCTGTTTCAAAAAAGTTTGGAATTGGTTTCTACTGGGATGATGTCGATAACCATATCTTCCCTGAATCACGAGTAAAAGCAGCTATCAGGCGTGCTGAATGGATAGAGAGGAAGATTGCCAAAATGAATGAAGAAAAACGACAGGCAGAGCAGAATGAGCTTGCAGAACTACCGGGCCGTTATCCTCACTTAACACCGATACCAAACGATTGTAAGGATTGGTACAGGGCAGTCAAGGCAAACATTGTCGCCGAGTTGAAGCATCACTTTCCCGACCATAAGTTTTCAGTGAACAAAGATGGTGACAGATCTGTCAGAATTAGCTGGTACGATGGATTAGTGAGCGAAAAGGTAGATGATGTAATGCGCAAGTTTGAAAGCCATAAAAGTGATGTTACAGGCGACTATTGGGATTTTTCACCTTCCTGTTTCAATACTGTTTTCGGAGGAATGAAGTTCGTATTCATTAATCGGTACATGTCGGAAGAAGTGAAGAAACTCACCAAACAGGTTAAAGAAATTCTTCCTGACAGGTATAAGGCTGTCGACCAGCAGCTACTTCGGGAGTACTGGTCAGAAACCGATTTTCCATTCAATGCTACCAACATAAGGGTAGTAGAAAACCCGGATGCCAAAGGTGTCAATGATTTATTCTCTTTTCAGTACGATATTCCGGAAAAGCTTACTTCTGTTGCTTCTCCTGAAGGAATACAAGTCGTAGAATACTCACCCAAAAGCTTTGCTGTAATCGGTGATACAAAGCCCCTAAAAGACAAATTAAAAGCCCTTGGTGGTAAGTTTAACTTCCGGCTTACTTGTGGAGCTGGATGGATTTTCCCAAACACTCTTAAAGAAAACGTCTTAGAAGCTTTACAGTTATGAAAGAATTCATCAAAGAAAAGCTGGTTGAAATGTACTCAACCTGCACTACTGACCAGTACGGTCAGGTTGCAAAGTTTAACTTCGGACTTAAAAGATTATTCGGAGACAAAACCGAAGAGGTGTTGGAATACATCAAAACCGACCCGGTGATAAGTTACTCAACTTATGGCAATCGTTATGGCACCTACAAAGCAGTAATGGACATTCTCGATGAGGAAATTAAAAGCGCTTGGGTTGATGCCCTGAGAAGCAAGGTAAACTATCAACGTAATATGAGGAGCTGGTAATCATGACAAAGACAAGACAAGCTGAAATAACGCTTTATTGCAATGGTTACAGCATCGAGTATGCAATCTCTCCAAGAGAAAAGAAGCTGGCAGTAGCTGTCAAAGATGAAAAGCGAACCTACGGAACCACAGTGCCGGAACTGGTGAAAAAGCTGAATCTAATCAATCATTAAAACAAAGTTATGTTAGCAAACAGACGAGACCTTCGCAAACTAAAATCAATCTCCGGAATGGCAGGCAAACTTCGGTCTGCCTATACCGGACTTTCTCAACCCACAAAAGAGATGCTTCAACGGGAGTTCCGTGGTGGAACTGAAAACCATATTATCCGGTTTGAAGCGAACATAAATCAAGTTGTTGAATCCATTAAATCTGAAAAACATGAAAGTACGTTGTGATATTTGCCGGGATTTATATATCCTGACGCCTAAAGAAGCACTTTATAATGAAGGATTGCTCGAAACAAGAATTTGCCCGGATTGTGAGCTGTATGTTGATATGAGCCCGGCTGATAGTTGTGAGTATATGTCGTATTCGGATGCTGATAGCGGATTGTAGTTTATAAGGTAATTTCAAAACAATTGGCAGAATCTCTGGCTTAATAAGTCGGGGATTTTGTGTTTTAAGTGTATTGTTCTTAACCAAATATGTGTTCATGCACTGAGAGTAATTGCTGGTGGTTACAATTGAATTTAACATCAATCAGTTAAACACTTCGAAGTTAATACTTGATAATGTCGATTATTTAGCTCTATCTTAGGGTATGCATCATAACACATTTGAATAATAGTACAAATATGTATGCTGTAAAACATGTATTTTGTTTACTGAATTTGGAAAATAAAAACGTATTTTTGCAATAATCGTAAACCTATCGGGAGCGCTGTTTTGTGTCATTTGTTAACTGCAAGCTTGACCACAGAAATGTAAGAAATAAGAATAATTACAGTAACAAGTATCGTAAAAATTAAATATAATGAAATCGTATTTTCCAAAACAATGTTTTCTAACGTTAAGACTGTTGATAATTAGTTCATTATCCATTTTGACCTTTTTTTCTTGTTGTGAAGAGGAAATAGACAATAATAGCACATTAAACAAAGACAATTACTATGTGAATTATATTATTAAAGCTCCTGTACCATATGGTAGATTTAGCAATTGGACTGCATCTACCCCTGATGGGACATATAGTAATAGTGGTTTTCTGACAAGTAGTTGGGGTCAAACATTCGGACCTGTTAAAAAGGGATTTAATTGTAGCGTACAAATTGGATTTTATCAAGGAGGAATTCCTAATATTGAAATTCATGTTTCAAAAAATGATGAACCTTTCGCTTTAAAAGCAAATGAAACAGGAGCATCAGCATCATACGTTATTAATTTTTAAAGTATTGATGATTTTGCTTGTGCTTTAGAGTTTAACTGATTATACAATGCTATCCATTACTAATTAGGACTTTTGGGATTTGGCACCGCATCTGTAATGAAGCATTGGTAGATAGAAATTTCTGAAACTAACATCGCTACACTTGGGTTATTGGCAACAAACAAAACTCCATTAAACTCCAGCGATTTATGAACTTTTTAGCAGAAATCGGTGAAAATCGGCTCAAAAGTAATAAAGTTTAGTGTAGTTTATACGGGGGGTACAAATATCAAAAGGCAATTATCAATAGTGAAGTATAAATCAACTATCTAAGTGTCTGATATTAAGCATCACTTTTAATAATATTTCGTAGATAATCATTTCTGTAGAAACGGTTTTGTTGGTGATTTCCAACTAATACTTGTTACTGTAAAGGTACATCTACGTAAATAACGCCACTTAATTGAATATACGCAAAACAGAAAAGCGAACGACGATGATACGCTTTAGCCAAAAGGCAAGGGGTATAGACAACAGACCTGCTTCTGTAAACAGGAATCAAGAATGCAGTGAAAAGGGGAACATAAGTACAGCGATAGGTTATCAAAGTTCATCTACATTATAAAAAATGGTCATTGCCAAGTTTTTTTACTGACTGTGAAAGTTAATTAGCAATTTAAAAAAAACAATGCCCAGTAGAGAGTGAATTACATATTAAATTCTATCTTTACAGCCATTAATAATTAAACACACAAAATTAGTTTTATCACTGATTATGTCAGCTTTACAACTACACTGTTCAAAATATTTAGATATATATTCGGCTCAAACCGATACCGAGCATGTGTTGCCATTGCTCGAAGGAATTCAAGCAGGTTTCCCCTCCCCTGCCGCTGACTTTATTGACATTAGCATCGACCTCAACAAGCATTTAATCAAACATCCCTCAGCAACTTATTATGCACGTGCTAAAGGCGATTCGATGAAAGACGCAGGTATTTTCGATGGCGATTTGCTGATTGTTGATAAAAGTATCGACCCTGTGGATAATAAAATTGCTATTTGCTATATCGATGGCGAATTTATGGTGAAGCGCATAAAAAAACAAAATGATGAACTCTGGCTAATGCCAGCCAACAAAGCCTATCAACCCATTCAACTGAAAGAAGGCAATAACCTGATGATTTGGGGAATTGTAACGCACGTAATAAAATCACTCTGACTTCTAATTTCTAACTTTATGTTCGCCCTGATTGATTGCAATAATTTTTATGCCTCGTGCGAACGGGTTTTTAATCCTTCGCTCAATGGCAAACCAGTTGTGGTTCTCTCGAACAACGATGGGTGCGTTATTGCACGTAGCAACGAAGCCAAAGAATTAGGAGTACCCATGGGCGCACCCGCTTTTAAGTTTAAAGATCTTATGGAATCAGGCGAAGTTCATGTTTTCTCCTCGAATTTTGCGCTGTATGGAGATATGAGTAATCGTGTAATGACTATTCTGGGTGCTTTTTGTCCAAATATGGAAATTTACAGCATCGACGAAGCTTTTTTGGATTTTTCGGGTTTCGAGCTCCACGACCTCGAAGCGATAGGCCGCGAAATGCGCAAACGTGTTTTGCAGTGGACAGGAATTCCTGTTTCGGTTGGTTTTGCCCCTACTAAAGCATTGGCTAAAGTTGCCAACCGCATAGCCAAAAAATTTACAGAACGAACAGATGGCGTTTACAAAATTGAAACCGAGGAACAGCGCATAAAAGCATTGAAGTGGTTAAAAATTGCAGATGTCTGGGGAATAGGACGACGACATGCCCGACGATTGCAGGAAATGAATGTGCTAACCGCCTATCAGTTTACACAATTATCGGATAGTTGGGTGCGCGACAAAATGACCGTAATGGGATTACGCCTGAAACACGATCTGGAAGGAAAGCCCACTCTACTACTCGAAGAAGTAAAAGACAAAAAGAACATTGCGACAACACGTACTTTCGACCATAATTACAGCGATTTTGCATCAATAAAAGAAAGGGTAGCCAGTTTTGCGGTTTCATGTGCCGAAAAACTACGCCGTCAACACTCCTGCTGCAACAGCATTATGGTTTTTATTCACACCAATGGTTTCAGAGAAGACCAACCCCAATACAGCAAAAACATAGTTATCAAACTTCCTTACGCCACCAATTCATCCATCGAGTTAGTAAAATTTGCTGTAATTGGGCTTGAACATATTTTCGTAAAGGGGTATGGATATAAAAAAGCAGGGGTTATTGTAGGAGATTTCACCCCTGAAGATAATCAGCAATTAAACTTGTTCGATAACCGCAATGTAAAGCATATTGCAGTAATGAAAGCGATCGATAAAATCAATCATTCGTTAGGACAACAAAAAGTACGGTTGGCTGTACAGGATACGGGTCGTGTATGGAAAATGAAACAGGAACGCCTATCGCCACGCTATACCACCAACTTAGACGAAATAATTACCGTAAAAACCTGATTAATTCATAGTTTGTATGTGAATATGTGCTTCCACTCCAAACAATCGAAAGATGCGCAAACACTCGAAAAACGCTACAAGGCGAAACTCGAAAATCCCGAACTGTTTAGAACAGGAGATGTAAACGGCTTCGAACATCCTTTTTGCGCCATTATTACAAACGACAAGCAAGAGATTATTCAGTTTGCACAATGGGGCTTACTGCCCGATTGGGCAAAAGATAAAAGCATACAAAACAGTACTCTGAATGCTAAAATTGAGACTATTCACAAAAAACCATCATTTAAAAAAAGCACATCGCAGCGTTGTTTAATCCCTGCTGATGGTTTTTACGAATGGGAATGGCTCGACCCCAAAGGCAAGAAAAAACTAAAATATCTTATTCACCTACCCGGTGATGAGTTATTTTCATTTGCCGGACTTTGGAATGTGTGGAAAGATAATGTTACAGGTGAAACATTTCACACATACACCATACTTACCACCGAAGCCAATGCGCTCATGTCGGTTGTACATAACTCTAAAAAACGAATGCCCGTAATAATAAACCCCAAGGCTGAAAAAGAATGGCTTGACAACGGCAAACTCGAAATGATGAACGATTTTTTACAAGCTGACCCTCTAAAATTGGCATACGAACAGCTTGAATTATGGCGTGACGATAACCTATTGTGATAGTTGTTGCTACTTTGTTAAAATAATTGGTTGGGTGTAGAGCAGTAACAAAGAGGCTGTCTCAAAATAGATGTAAAGTCTTTGAGAATTGAATATCCGGATTTGTTCCCGGATAGGTATCCGAATAAAAAGAGGGTGAAATCACATTGAACTGAACCCTCTTTTCGCAAAAATTAATATTTAATTTGCATAGCCAGTTTAGAGATTTTTTATAGCGTACGATTCCGCTACCTTTGACCGACTTCATGTACATTTTAGCATCCAGTGCCAGGTCGATTATGCCGGAAAGAGGTTTGTAATGCACGTTGTAGCGGCGGATACGGACGATGCTCGGTTGTCTTAGTTCAATATAGAAAATGAGATAACTTTGTGCAAACAATAATTGGTGAAAATTATGGAAGTATCAATAGTAAAAAATTTGAAATTCTAGGGGCTTCAGATTAAGTAAAACTTAATTGGAATAATATCAAATAATGGATAAAGTTGAATTGATTCTTGAAATAATTAAATCATAACTGTTTTCGCAACGCTTTCAGGCGTTTAAGTCTGGTAACCGGGTCTTCACGAATGCACTTTAGCATCATCACCAGATCCTGACAGTCCATTAGGTACTATCGGTATTCGAGATCGTAAGCAAGCTTACTCAAGGTTGCCTTCTTCGAGCCGTTTCATATACAGAACCAATCCGCCATTTTCGGCATGAAGAAGCTTGATGGTGGTGCGGTTGCGACTGATGAAAATAAAATATCGCGACCATACGGACTTCATAACCCATTTGGTTTTGAACATCACCACACAAGGTGGAGTCCTTTTTGCAAATAGGTTTTGCCGGGACTTAAAAATAACGAATTATATCATTTAGCGAGAACATAGGCCGGGTAACGTTGGTTAAGCATCTGAAGGGCAATCTCCGTTTGTTGCTGACCTGAAAACAAACTTCCACACCACCCGGGAACTTGATGTTAATTTCACCCGGAGTGACATCCTCAGGTTGTGATGAACAAGCTGTACCGGGAAGTGCCGAATTCAACCTAACCGGTGCGATAGCAAGAGGGGCAAGCTCTTTACAACTTTGCGATCGGTAGGGTCTTGCAAATCCAAACATACTTTTCCAAAAATGAAAACTCGAAACGCGGTATGTTTCATTAGAAAAAAACACTAATGCTTAATCCGCTTTGCTGCTTGCGATCCACAATCGCCTTGAATTCTTATTTGCTGATTGGAATCATAATGTAAACTTTGCCTGCAAAGGTCTCGGTAAATTTCAAATCCTACAACATGTACTTTATCGAGGGCTTACCTTTCACCTTGCATTAAAAAACTATTATACTAGATTACTACCAGCTATTCGGTCTTTTAAGGTTCGAAGTTTTCTGGTAGGAAGACGAAAGGTTTTTTGACGTTTAAGTGAAACAGGGGAGATGTGTTATTCGGTTGATGAAATTGTTTTTCAATTTGAAACCGGAATATACATCTTTTCTAACTATTACTTCAAGGCAAAGTATGATTACATATTGAAATATGGTTGGCGGACAATTCTCCCTATCCCTTTAAGTTAATATATGCACTTTGGATTATTGGAATAGTTCGTTTGAGATCACTTAGAAAGTTGGAGGTGGAGTAAAAAAACATTGGGTAACTTCACAGCCACCCATTGTACATTTAACCTATACCTTAACTATGAAAAATAAGTGCTTTGGGGCACACACTACAAAGGTAGTCAAATTTTGACTTCTATAAAAATATTGTGGGCATGGAAAGTTTTTTCTATCTTCGGAGGACCAAAAACGAGGGTTATTGTGGGCCATCTTTGAAGTACCACATATATGTTAAAAAAGCTTTGGTGGACATTTGGTGGACACGGAGAATGAAATAAAAAATGCTAATCGCTGATATTCAGTAGATTAGCATTTTTTTAAGTGACCCCAGTGGGGCTCGAACCCACGGCCCACAGATTAAGAGTCTGTTGCTCTACCAGCTGAGCTACGGAGTCGGCCGGGTTTTAGTTTGAAAAACCGGCTGCAAAGATATAAATTTTTTTCTTCTCCAGAAGCCAATCGCGCTAACTTTTTCTGAAAAAAATAACGAAATTATGAGCTTAAATGGCGTAAAAACTTAATTGATAGCCGGTTAGTTTCAACTTCCCTTGCTGTGGTTATCGTGTAAGTGTAATTACATTGGAGCCGCTGATGGTGCCGCTCATCATCAGCATCGTCATGGTCCAGGTGCCTTCGTAGGTCTCATTGATGACGATTTTGTCTTTTTCGGCACTGCCGGTGCGTTTGACGGTGATGTGTGTGTCTACGCCATTCATAGAAGCAGTGCTGGTTTCGTCTTCAAAAATCAGCTCTTTACCCTTCAATTTACAGATCAATCCGTTGATGCTGAGTTCGTCGCCGGAAGTTGTCACTTTCGAAACGGACATTTGCTCCTGCATGCTGATCGGCGATTCACCCATCGGTTCATTGTCCATGTTCATCACAATAGCGCCCGAGACTTCGGCAGTCCAATCGCCTACATACGCATCGCGCACATCAACCTCTTTTTCACAGGATGTAAATAGCATACCTGCCAGCGCTACGAAGAAGAATACTTTTTTCATTGGATACTTTTTTATGGTGTACTCCACACGCAGGCCTTGTTTTTCTGTTCTTCGGTAAGAAGTATAGACCGCCTGTTTCGTACAACTATTTTTTGTAAAATATTGATTAAATTAGCAAATAGATGCAAATATACGGTAAATTTAATTTATGTCAAAGTATGTTTCCTGAAAAATTAACAAATGCTATTAAAAAAATATGATGAATGCCGGAAGCCCTTCTCCAGGAGCGTTATTAAATTGTCAATAAGCTGAAAACTGTTTGCCCACACGAGCTTTTATTCCGGAAAAAAGCTGTTTTGATTCAAAAAAAATGAGTATTTTTGCAGCACGAATTAAAAATAGTCAGAATGAAGCCAACTTTATTTGTACTTGCAGCCGGAATGGGTAGTCGTTACGGCGGTTTAAAGCAGCTCGACGGTCTGGGACCCAGTGGAGAAACCATCATGGATTATTCGATTTACGACGCCATTCGCGCCGGTTTCGGAAAAGTAGTGTTTGTGATCCGTGAAAGTTTTGAAAAGGATTTCCGCGCGATCGTCATTAATAAATACAAAAACCTGATCGATGTAGAAGTTGTATTTCAGGACCTTGCCAATATTCCTGAAGGATTTAGTTACAATCCGGCCCGCGAAAAGCCATGGGGAACCAACCATGCGGTGCTAATGGGTAAGGACGTGATTAAAGAGCCGTTTGCTGTGATTAATGCCGATGATTTTTACGGACAGGAATCGTTCAAGGTATTGGCCGATTTTCTGACGGGGGTAACCGGCAAGCAGAATGAGTATTGCATGGTGGGTTATCATGTTGGGAATACCTTGTCGGAAAGTGGTGCCGTAAGTCGCGGTGTATGTGTGGTCGACGAAAACAATTTGTTGCAGACGGTAGTCGAACGTACGCATATCGAGGAGAAATCGGGCGATATTATTTACCTCGACGAAAAAGGAGAAGAAGTTTCCATACCGGCCAATACACCGGTGTCGATGAATATGTGGGGATTCACACCCGATTATTTTGAGTATTCGGAAGAGATTTTCAAATCCTTTCTGAAAGAAAGAGGTCAGGAGCTCAAATCGGAGTATTATATTCCGCTGGCAGTGAACGAGTTGATCGTGACGGGTAAAGCTACCTGCAAGGTGCTGGATACGAGCTCTAAATGGTTTGGGGTTACCTATGCCGAAGACCGTCCGCAAGTGGTGTTGAAACTCAATGAATTGGTTCGCAAAGGGGTATATCCTGCTCAATTATATAAAGCTTAAGCATATGTCGAAAGTATTAGTGACCGGTGGTACCGGGTATATTGGCTCCCACACGGTGGTGGAGCTTATCAACGAAGGCTTCGAAGTAGTAATTGTCGATAACCTTTCGAATTCGAATGTAGCGGTACTCGATGGAATCGAGAAGATTACCGGTGTTCGTCCCGCCTTTGAAAATATCGACTGTGTGGACTACGTAAGTATGGACCGTATGTTTGCTAAATATGAAAACATCGATTCCATCATTCATTTTGCTGCCAGTAAGGCTGTGGGCGAGTCGGTCGAAAAGCCTCTGATGTATTATCGCAACAACCTGGTATCGCTCATCAATATATTACAACTGATGCCGATTCACAAGGTGAGGAATTTTGTGTTTTCGTCGTCGTGTACTGTTTATGGTCAGCCCGATGTACTTCCGGTAACCGAGGATGCCCCGATTAAACCTGCCATGTCGCCTTACGGGAATACGAAGCAGATTGGCGAAGAAATCATAAGAGATACCATTCATGCCGCACCGGCCAGTTACCAAAGCATTATTCTTCGCTACTTCAACCCGATTGGGGCTCACAGTACGGCGGAAATCGGCGAACTTCCCAACGGAGTGCCCAATAATCTGCTGCCTTTTGTGACCCAGACAGCCATTGGGATCCGGAAGCAGTTGCAGGTGTTCGGCGACGATTACGACACCCCCGACGGATCGTGTATCCGCGATTACATACACGTGGTGGATCTGGCGAAGGCGCATGTGGTAGCCGTGAAACGGATGTTGCAGGGCAAGTCGCTGTCGAATGTCGAAACCTTCAATTTAGGTACGGGTCGCGGGCTTTCGGTACTCGAAATCCTCACTACGTTCGAAAAAGTGAATGAGGTGAAGGTACCGTATAAAATCGTGGGCCGTCGCGAGGGGGATATTGAAAAAGTGTGGGCCGATCCTACCATTGCCAACGAAGTACTGGGATGGAAAGCTACTGAAACAGTGGAAGAAACGCTTCGCAGCGCCTGGGCCTGGGAGCAGAAACTCCGCACTCAAACCACCAACTGATTGCCGGTGTTGACTCCATTATTATTTGCTCCCCGCCTCAAGGATAAAATATGGGGCGGGTCGAAGCTGAAAAGCTTATTCGATAAACCGGCTACCGGTACCATGGTGGGAGAAAGCTGGGAGTTGTCGGGGTATGAGGGCGACGAGTCGGTGGTTGTCAACGGGCCGCTTGCCGGGAATAATCTCCGTGAACTCATTGAAGTGTATATGGGCGACCTGGTAGGCGACGAGGTGTTCGACCTGCACGGTCATTCGTTTCCGCTGCTGTTCAAACTCATCGATGCCAACGAGAACCTGTCGATTCAGGTACATCCGGGCGATGAGGTTGCCTCCGACCGGCATCATTCCTATGGGAAAACCGAGATGTGGTATGTGGTGGATGCCGATCCCGGCGCCGAGCTTATTATCGGTTTCAAAGAGGATTGTTCGCGCGATACGTATCTCGACGCGCTCGATGCGGGTACGGTGGAGGAATTGCTTCAGCATGTGCCGGTAACGAAAGGCGATGTGTTTTTTATTCCTGCCGGACTGGTTCATGCCATCGGTAAGGGAGTGGTGGTGGCCGAAATTCAGCAAAGCAGCGATGTTACCTATCGTATTTACGATTATAAGCGGAAAGATGCTGAGGGTAACGAACGGGAACTTCACACCGATGAGGCATTGGATGTGATCGATTTTACGGCGGCTCGTTCGCCTAAAACCAGGTACGATGCCCGGCTCAATACCCTGACTCCGCTGGTGAGCTGTGAATATTTCAATACCGGTATCATAAAGCTCGATGAACCGCTGCACCGTAATTACGGGAACATCGGTTCGTTTGTAGCGTATATGTGTCTTGAAGGCGCTTTGGAACTGGTTTCGGACCAGGGCAGCGTGCGGGTAAAAGCGGGCGATACGGTACTGGTTCCAGCTCTGATCGACGAAGTCCAATTACTGCCCGAAGGCGAAACCGTGTTGCTCGAGGTGTTTGTTCCGGAAGCCTGATTTATTGCCCGGCAGCAGCGGTCTCTGTTTTGGCCAGCTGATACCGGCGGTAATCGTCGGCAAATTGCTGAAACAGAACGATGTCTTCAAACCCGTCGCGGGTGCGGATCCAGTTGCGTAGGACCACGGCTTCGAAGTTTTCGTTGGTAAACATGCGTATGCTGGCCGTGTTGGTAGTGGCAATGTGGCAATACAGCTGATTGATTTTCAGAAAATCGAATACATATGCCTCGGTAAGATGTAAGGCTGCCGAGGCATATTTTTTACCTTTATGTCCGGGAGCTACAAATAAGCCGAGGGCTATGCGGCTGTGATGCAGGTCGAAATCAAACAAATCCACAGTGCCCACTACTTCGGCAGTTTCGTTGGCCACCATCATGAGCCGGAGTTGCCGCGATTCGTAGATATCGCGTTGACAATCGCTGATGTATTGCTTGAGTGCATAGCGCGACCAGGGTTGACGGGAGTTGCCCGTTTCCCAGAATTGCGTGAGGTTTTCCCATTCGTACAGAAGTTCGAGATCTTCGGGTTCGGGAGCACGCAGACGGATGAGAGAATCGCTTAACAGCATGGTTCGGTACTACTTGACAATGGGTTGTCGGGTGGTGGTCATCCGCCAAACAACGATTTCAAAAAACTTTTCTTTTTTTGCGAGTCGGTATAATTATCGCTCGAATAATGTTCCAGCATGGCTTCCTGCGAGAGGTGCTTTCCTTCCGAAATCATTTTGTATACTACTCCCCAATCGGGCAGGCCGCCCAGGTTGCGGTCGTCGATAAACAAATCGGCTTTCAGCTTACGGGGTTCGCGGCTTTCGGGCGATTCCTCCGGATAATTGGAGTTAACCGCATAAAATTCCAGGCCACGGTTGCGGCAGTATTCCACCGCTTCTTCCAGCTCTTTCCCTTCGCGTACAGTCCATAGGATCAGTCTTAAATGGAGGTCGTCCTGCAATTTCCGCAGGGTTTCGATGGCAAATGGAATTTCACGCCCAATACGAGGATACTCGTGGGTCACGATAGTGCCGTCGAAATCGACGGCAACTATTAACATGCTGATGTTGAATTTGGCTTTCTTCATCTTAGTCGTTTTGTTCGGGGTCCTCTATTTTTAATTCGCTTATAATTTTCACTTCGGCAGGCTTGCAGAAAAACAAGCCGATAGCGGCAATTCCGGCACTGAAAATCATCGATTGGGAGTTCATCAGGAAGAAAAACAGCACGCCCAATATAAATCCGCTACCTATCACGAGTATACGAATCGTGGCTCCTTTTTCGTATAGGGCCAGCTTTTCTTTGAGTGAAGGCAACTCGGCCCAGCTTTTTGTTTTTTTATTGAATAAGCTCAATGCAATCGGAATAGATCCGATGATGTAGATAATCAGTACCGAATTGACGGCAATTCCGGCCTGGGATGCGGGGTCGATACTCGCTCCGGAGCGGTAGAGCTGATAGCCGCCGGCAGCCACCAGCAGGGCAGCTATATAAAACAGGTAATACACCAGATTGAGTCGCTTAACTACTTTTTCTATCATATTGTTTTTATTATTTATACGAATTCGAAAATTCCACACGGTTCAGAATCGATCTCCCGAGCGTTACTTCATCGGCATATTCCAGCTCGTCGCCCACGGCTACCCCCCGGGCAATGGTGGTTACTTTTACTTCGAAAGGAGCCAACTTACGAAAAAGGTAGAAGTTGGTAGTGTCGCCTTCCATGGTCGTACTAAGAGCTAAAATAACCTCTTTCACGCCCCCTGCCCGCACCCGTTCCACGAGGCTTGCAATTTGAAGGTCGGAAGGACCTATTCCGTCCATAGGTGAAATAATTCCACCCAACACGTGATACAATCCTCTGAATTGTTGCGTGTTTTCGATCGACATCACATCCCTGATGTTCTCCACCACACATACCGTGGAAGCATCTCTGCCGGGATGGGCACAAATCTGACAGATATCGGTGTCGGAGATATTGTGACAAACCGTGCAATAATGAATTTCTTTGCGAAGCTGGATCACCGCATTCCCAAATTTCTCGGCTTCTGTTTCGGGCTGACGGAGCAGGTGCAAGGCCAGCCTCAGGGCTGTTTTACGTCCGATGCCCGGCAGGCGGGAAAACTCGTTTACTGCATTTTCAAGCAACGAAGAAGGATAATGTTGATGACTCATTGGTTCCAAAAAATTCAGTCACAAATTTACGAAAATTTTCCTGATCATGCTATTTTATAGCCGATTATGCGTTTTTTGGGTATTTTTCACTAATTTTGGAGCCGTTTTGCAGTTTCAAAATCCTACAACGTGAATAGTTACCTGATCTTATTCGTTCTCATCGGTTATTTTGCTTTGCTCTTGCTGGTATCGTACATCACCGGCAGGAAGGCAACCGACAATGAAGCATTTTTCACGGCCCGCCACAGTTCGCCCTGGTGGGTGGTGGCCATCGGCATGGTTGGTGCGTCTATTTCCGGTGTAAGCTTTGTATCGGTGCCGGGTATGGTAGGCGGCATTCAGTTCTCGTATATGCAAACCGTGTTCGGATTTTTTATCGGTTATCTTCTGATTGCCAATGTATTGCTGCCCCTTTATTACCGGCTTCAGCTGACCAGTATTTATACCTATCTCGGACAGCGGTTTGGGAACCGGAGTTATACCACAGGAGCTTCATTTTTTCTGCTTTCCAAAACCTTGGGGGCTGCGGCCCGCCTGTATGTAGTGGCACTGATTCTGCAAACCATGGTGTTCGATACCTGGAAGGTGCCTTTCTGGCTTACAATTACTGTCATCTTACTGATGATATGGTTGTATACCTATCGGAGCGGTATAAAAAGTATTGTTTGGACCGATACGTTGCAAACCATCGTGATGCTGGCGGCTTTGGTAATTATGGTTCACAAAATGCTCGAAATGAATGGACTCAGTGCCGGTTCATTTATCGATGAGCTAAGTACCGATGCTAAAAGCCGCATTTTTGTGTTCGACGATTGGATCAGTAAACAACATTTTGTCAAACAATTTTTCAGCGGAATTTTTATTGCAGTTGTGATGACGGGACTCGATCAGGATATGATGCAGAAAAATCTGACCTGCCGTAACCTGAAGGATGCGCAAAAAAATATGTATTGGTACGGCATCGCTTTTATCCCTTTCAATCTATTGTTTCTGATGTTGGGTTGGCTGATGCTCACTTTTGCCCAAACCAACGGGATTACACTGCCGGCGGCAGGCGATCAGCTGTTGCCCTATTTTGCACAGCATTTTTTTGGCACAGCCGTGATGCTGATGTTTGTGACCGGCATCATTGCGGCGGCTTTTTCAAGCGCCGATTCGGCCCTTACGGCCCTTACCACCTCTTTTATGGTCGATATTCTGAAAGTCGGATCCGCCGACCGGCGTAAAAGCCTGCGAATGTCGATTCATGCTGCGATTTCGCTGCTGTTTGTAATGATAGTTCTCATTATACGACAGATGAACGACCGGAGTATAATCGACACCATTTATGTGCTGGTGTCGTATACCTACGGGCCTTTGCTGGGGATGTTTGCTTTCGGATTATTCACCCGCCTGAAACCGAACGACCGTCATGTACCTTTCCTGTCTGTTGCCGCACCTGTGATCTGCTATTTCGGCAATGAACTTTCCATCCGTTTCACCGGTTATGCTTTCGGATACGAACTGTTATTGTTGAATGGATTCTTAATGTTTACCGGACTTTATATATCATCAAAATATGGAAATAAAAAAAGCTGAATTTGTGATCAGTAATACCGATGTGAAACTGTGTCCCATGAATGGTTTGCCCGAATATGCCTTTATTGGCCGTTCGAATGTGGGAAAGTCGTCGCTCATCAATATGCTCACCAATCGCAAGGGACTGGCCAAAACCTCCCAGAAACCGGGTAAGACTTTGCTGATCAATCATTTCATTATCAACGACGAGTGGTATCTGGTCGATTTACCCGGTTATGGGTATGCCACTGCAGGCAAGTCGACTCGCGATAAATTAAAGAAGATTATCGAGGGCTATGTATTGTTTCGCGCCGAATTAACCTGTTTGTTCGTATTGCTCGATTGCCGGCACGAACCGCAAGCCATCGATCTCGAATTTATGGAATGGTTGGGAGTCAGTGCTATCCCGTTTTCCATCGTGTTTACGAAATCCGATAAGCTATCGAAAAGCAGGTTGAATGAGAACCTTGCGGTTTATCGTGAAAAACTGTCGGAAAGCTGGGAGGAGTTGCCTCCGGTGTTTGTTACCTCGTCGGAAAAAGCCGAAGGGCGCGACGAATTGTTGAAGTATATTACCGATATAAACCACTCGCTAAAAAATACTGCAAACGTTTGAGATTTCTTTCCGTTCAACATTCAGGGTGAGGAAGTGGATAAGTGCGTTGAAATAACTAAACTTGCAAGCAAATATCACAAATCCCAATAATATGTTAAACATACAGAAAAAAATGTCCAATGCATTTTTTGCATTGCTTAGTTTACCTGCCACAGCCATGGGTTTTGCCCTTTCGGTGCAGATATCGGCCCTTAGTTGGATTCTGTCGACCAAATACGGGCTCGATATTCACGAAATTGGCATCGTATGGGCAGCCGGGCCCATTGCCGGAATTATCGCCCAGCCCCTGGTAGGTGTGTTGTCGGATAAGATGTGGTTTATGGGAGGGCGCCGTCGTCCGTGGATTATTATCGGAGGTATACTGGCGGCCATTATGATGCTGGCATTACCGAATCTCGAGATTATACAGAAAATTGTCGTGGGTGGCGACGATCCGCAGGCCGGACTGATGGCGATTGCCGTAATCGTAGCGCTGACGCTCGATTTGTCGATCAATGTAAGTTTTAATCCCACACGTTCGCTGGTAGCCGATTGTACGCCTCACAGCGAGCGAAGTAAAGGGTATACCTGGATGCAGACTGTTTCGGGGACTTTTGGAGTGCTGGCCTATCTGATAGGAGGTACGTTGGGGAATATTGTTCTTATCTACGTTGGGGTGGCGATAGCGTTGCTGGCATCGGTGATACCGGCTCTGCTCATTAGCGAACCCCGCGAACTGGACGAACCGGCTTCCGATCAGCAGACCGGCAAAGCAAAAACGTCGACCCGCGATCTGGTGGAATCGTTGCTTCCGTTGTCGGGTTTTTTGCTCTATGGTTTTTATGTGATTTTATCGAAGCTGTTTGGGATTCATGTCGACACCACAGTAGCCCTTGGAGGGTACGATCTGGGGTTAATCGAATTTATTGCGTTGGTACTCGTTGTGTTGAGTGCTGTTGTGGTAGTGCCCAATCTGTTGCGGAGTAATGTACGAAGCAACGAATTCCAAAAAGTGCTGCTCGCGCATTCATTTACCTGGATTGGGGTACAAACGATGTTTATCTATGCCTTTTTCTACCTGACCGATGAGTTGGGGTTGGGTGAGCAGGCCGGTAAAGTGAATTCCATTGCTTTTTTCATTTTAAGCCTGGTAAGTGCCGTATTGCCGGTACTGGTGCTCAATGGTTTTGCGAAACGAATCGGGATGGTACGCACGCACCTCATTTGCATTTTTATCATGGCATTGGGATATGCCGGAGTACTTGCCGTGGGGCATAGCATACTTACGTATTACCTGGCATTGGCCGTTGTGGGTGTTGGCTGGGCGTCGGTGGTGTCGCTGCCGTTTGCGATCATGAGCGAGAAAGTCGATCAAAAGAAAATGGGCTTGTATATGGGTATTTTCAATCTTGCCGTCGTATTGCCCCAATTGGTGGCCAGCTTCAAGGTCGGTGAAATTGTGAATACAGCAGCCGACAAATCGATTGTATTTATAATTGCGGCTATTACTCTGACCATTTCAGGTGTATTCTGGTTATTTGTTAAAAACGATAAATAGACATGATGTTAAAAAATTTAGTTTACATTCTGCTTCCGATGCTGATGCTGGCTGCCTGTAAAGGTAAGCCTACGGCTTCGGAAGCTGTTTTTGTTGCCCAGCCGGTGGAACTGCTTTATGCCAAAGGGTTTACGATTGAGCAGATGGAACATTTCCGCAAAGTGGTGGTCAACAATCCCTGGCAGCCCGCAGTCCCGCTGGCAGTGTATTACCTGGTAGAGCACGATTCGGTTCGTACACCGTCCGATGGGATGAAAGTGAAAGTGCCGGTCGAGTCCATTGCGGTGAGTTCGGTAACGCAAGTCGGATTTCTGGATGCTTTGGATGCAACCGGATTGATCTCGGGGATTGCTTCGCCGGAACTGGTTTACAACGGGCGTGTTCAGGAAAATATCGCTAAAGGGAAGGTGGTGAATCTGGGCGATGCGTTTAGTATCAATGTGGAACGAACCATGTTGCTGAAACCTTCGGTGCTGGTGATGAGCGGTTACAAGCAGGACGATCCCTATGCCCAACGGGTGCAGCAGGCAGGTATCCCTGTGGTGTACAACAACGAGTGGATGGAAGAGACTGCATTAGGCCGTGCCGAATGGTTGAAATTTATGGCTCTTTTTACCGCCGGCGAGGAAGCTGCCGATAGTATTTTTAAGGGTATTGTAGCCGAATACAACAGTTTGAAAAGCAGGGTGCAGGAGCAGATGCATTGGCCGACGGTACTCACCGGTTCCAACTTCAGGGGAACCTGGTATATGCCTGGAGGCCAGAGTTACATGGCGCATATACTGGAAGATGCCGGAGCACGGTACTACTATGCCAACGATAGTACAAAAGGAAGTCTGCCGTTGAATGTAGAATCGGTTTTGCAAAATTTTGCTACCGCCGATGTGTGGCTCAACTGCAATTATAGCAGTTTGAGCGAACTGATTGCCGGTGATGGAAAGCATGCCCTCTTTCAGGCAGTAGGTTTGCGCCAGGTGTATAACTACAACAAACGTTTATTGCCTTCAGGTGCCAACGATTATTGGGAAAGTGCAGTAGTGCGTCCCGATTGGTTGTTGAAGGATCTCATCAGCATTCTTCATCCCGAACTTTTGCCTGATCACCAACTATTGTATTACAGCCAATTGAAATAGCATATCCATGCAGCTTATAGTTTCCACCTCCAACGATCCGGCTTATAACCTGGCCACTGAAGAGTATCTTTTCAGTACGTATGACGAAGAATTTGCATTTTTTTACTGTAATAATCCTTGTGTGGTTATCGGGTGTAATCAGGTATGGCAAAATGAAGTAGATGCATTGTTTTGCGACGAAAACCAGATCCCTGTATTTCGCCGGTTATCGGGTGGGGGAGCGGTGTACCACGACAGAGGAAATCTGAACTATTCTTTTATCACCCGCAAATCGCCGCTGAATCCGGGAACGACTTCGGAGTTTTTACATCCTGTGGTCGAAGCCCTGGCCCGGCTCGGCGTGATGTCGATCATCGGTCATCGAAAGGATTTGTGGTTGCACGGAGGGTATAAGATTTCGGGAACGGCTTCGCATGTTACCATGAACAGGGTGTTGCAGCATGGCACCTTGTTGTACGATGCCAACCTTGAAATGTTGCAGGGAGCGCTTAATCCTCCCCGGAATCTGAGTCCGGTGAAGGGGATTGCTTCGGTACCGAGTCCTGTGAAAAATATTATCCGTTATAAGATCGACAAATCGGCGAGCCAGTATGTAGGGGTTGAAAGTGCGTCCGTGTTTTTTAAACAACTGATCGGAGAACTGAAACAGATTATGCAGCTCGAAACAGACCGGGTGCTGACGATTGAAGAGCAAAAAAAAATCGTAGCGCTCAAACAGGAGCGCTACGATAAAGAGGTATGGAATAAGCGAAAATGATCGTATTTACCGGTTCATATACAGGATTTTAGTGTTGTTGGTAATGGCCCCGAATATGCCGATTCCATTTGAAATATTGGTGTAGATCTGTACGGGTTCGGTGAAAAAATCGCTCACCACATCTCCCGAAGCATCTTTCGATTTCAGATACAAATAGGTAGCCCGGTTCAGACTCTGTAAGTTGATGATATAGCTTATTTGGGAAGGAGTCGGGTCTTCACTTCCGGGTTTTCTTTCCATTTTGTATTCGTTTACTTTAAATCGTATGATAACATCTTTCCCATCAAACACATCGTCGGAAAACAGGTGAAAGGCCTTCTGGTTTTCTTCTCCTATGAGCCCTAACAGACTTCCTCCCGAAGTTTCATTGGTCACTCCCTGTAAATTGAAATACAGGTAATACCGGTTGCTGAAATCGAAATTCGTATACTCTTCGTTGAATAAGATCGATAGCCGGTAGAAATTCTTTTGCTGTGCAGGATCTTTTATTCTGAGTCCCATTTCCAATTCGTAATGGGTCATCCACGATATCACCGAGTCGTTGTACATCTCGGCCGGATAGCGTTCTATTTCTTTACGCGATAAGGTGTCGATCGAAATGATGTTCGAAGGCATGGGCACAACCGCCGAACTGCGGACTTCGTCCTCTCCGGGTACTTTTATAAGTAGTGCTACCGAATCGCCCGGTTGAGGCTTATAGTTGCCGACGTAAGTTCCGGCCGACAGTTTCAGGGTTTCGGTGTATCCGTCGTTTACCACAATATTCATCGTGGCATTTTCAATCCGTTCAAAATAATTCTTTGAATCGAGGAAGAAACGGCTTTTCGATACGATCACCCGAACAGTGGAGTCGGGTATCAGGTAGCTGTTGACGGTGACCAGAGGTTTGGTGATTTCACCGTTGAACTCAATTTCTTTTTCGCAGGATGCCAATACGAGCATCGCTAATGCAAGCAGGGGAAATATTATATTTTTCATTGTGTTGCGTTTTACCATTTGTAACTGTAGGTGAGCGAAGGCATAATGGGGAAAATAGAAATCTGTTTGAATACTTTTCGGCTGGTGTATTCGGTATACTGACCAGGATTGGTAGAGGGAACAGGCTCCCAGGTCTCGCTCGGGTATACCATGAACGGATTGTTGTTGTTATAAAGGTTGTAGATACTGATATTCCAGGTTCGTACTCCGTTGGTTTTTTGTTTGTGGAAATTCATCCCGATATCCATACGATGATACGGATTGAAACGGTAATTGTTGCGGCTGCTGATGTGATTGAGGTCCGACTGCCAGGTATAATCATCGCCGGGTACCGAAGTCCCCTCGAATTGCTGCAGTGCCAGGGTTCCGGTGTTCCCCGACGAAATCACCCAGGTTCCCGAGAGGTCGAACCGGTCGCTGAATTTGTGCGACAATACCAGGCTGAAATCGTGCCTGCGATCGTATTTGGCAGGAAAAACCCTTCCATAATTGATTTCCTGTCCCGGCCGGTCGAATTTACGTTCGGCTTTCGCCCAGGTATAACCAATCCAGCCCGTTGTTTTTCCAAACGATTTTTGCGCCAGAACCTCCAGGCCATACGCCCATCCGTCGCCCATGGCTACTTTATCTTCCCATCCGGTAGTGGAGCCGAGAAACGAAGCCCCATCGCGGTACTCGATCAGGTTATGCATACTTTTGTAATAACCTTCCACCGAAAAATCGATCAAATCCCTGAAGTTGTAGAAAATTCCGGCCGAATACTGGTGCGAACGCATGGGCTCGATGCGTTTGGTGACGGGTACCCACAAGTCGGTAGGTAAGCTGACACTCGAATTCGACAGCAAATGTACATATTGGCTCATTGCCGCGTAGCCGGCCTTGACCGACAGCCGGTCGTTGAGCAACCAGCGCATGCTGATCCGTGGCTGCAACGAATGGTAGGTTTCCCGCTGCACATTGAATACCGAATAGTGTAGTCCTACATTTAACTTAAGTGCATAGCCCAGCGAGATATTATCTTCGGCATAAGCCATGGTTTCGTGCGAAAATACATTTTTATCACCAATCATGGTGTCGGTTTTGATGATTTCGTTGTTGTATTTGATTTCGTTACGGGCCACCGAAACCCCCGGCCGGAACGTATGGTAGGTATAGTTCGCCCCGAATTTGACATCATGATCGGGGTGTGGAGCATAGTCGAAATCCACTTTTGCCGTATAATCTTCGATCCCCGATTTATAGCCCACCATATAGTCGGTATAGGTGTTCGAAGGCGGGTTTTTCCTGATTTCCTCCGACCGGCTGCCCACGTATAAGTTGAACCTGTACCGGGTATAGGCCAGCGTGGAATTCATAAACAACCGGTTGTTGATTACATGATTCCACCGCGCCGAAGTGACGATATTGCCCCAGTCCCAGTCCAGTTTGCCGTGTTCGGTCGATTTCAATTGATCGGTTTCGCGGTAACGCGACCTGAACTTGGCATAAATAGCATCGTCGCCCATGTATAAACTAAGGTACAAGCGGTCGGTGTCCGAGAATTTATGACTTATTTTTCCATTCAAATCGTAAAAATAATATCCGGCCGACAGGCTTCCGTCGTAGCCATCGCCTTGTTCCGCTTTGGCAACCGCCGCCAGAATCGGTTGTGCCAGAATATCGAAATAGGTGCGTCGCGCTGAAACATTAAAGGTGGTTTTCTCGCTGAAGAGCGGACCTTCAATATTCAATTTCGAAGAGATGATCCCTACGCTCAGGTTTCCCCGGATTTCTTTGTTGTTACCATCGTTCATCCGCACATCGATCACCGACGACAACCGTCCGCCGAAACGTGCCGGGAAGTTGCCTTTATACAGCGTGACGTTTTTCACTGCATCGGGATTGAATACCGAGAAGAATCCGGCCATGTGGTTGATGTTGTACACGGGAATACCGTCGAGCAGAAACAGGTTTTCGTCGGGACCTCCGCCGCGCACATACATACCCGTAGAGCCTTCGGAGCCGGCCTGCACTCCCGGAAGCAATTGCAAGGCTTTGATAAGATCGGCTTCTCCGAATAAGGTCGGAACGGTTTTAATCTGCGCGATCGGCACTTCCACCGCACTCATCTGGGTGGATTGAACACCGGTGATTTTTTGGTGACCGGTTACTGTAATTTCCTGTAAGGTAATGGATTCCTGAAACCGGATATTGATCACCGTATCTTTGCGGAGCGTAAAGTTTCGTTGTTCGGTTTGAAAACCGACATAGGTGAATTGCAATTGGGTTTCGCCGGCCGGCAATGTAATGGAAAAAAAGCCATATTCGTTACTGACGGTTCCTTTGCGGGATCGGTGATCGAAAACGGAAGCATTAATAAGCGATTCGCCGCTTTTCCCGTCGGTAAGATAGCCGCTAATGGTGTAAAACTGGGCCGAAAGGCCGGTACTCAGTACCAGCATCAACATTAGAATAATTTTTTTCATCAGATAATTGTAATTGTTTAACGGTTCGATTGAAACCTGCATGCCGTGTGCTATCAGGGATGTGCAGGTTGATTTATTGACTATACATGTGAAGCTTATCGGAAAACAATATCGGAAATCACCACCGTACCTGCATGACGATTCAGCGACTCGATAATCTGCTGTTTCGACAGTAACAAATCGTGCCGGAGCACCGAAGAAGATATGGTAACGTACAAAACTCGGTTTTTAATATACAGCGCACTGGTATAGGCTTGAATATTCGGGCCCAGCACTTCGGGCCATGCATTGATCAGACGTTGCTCATAAAGGGGCCCGTCGAGCTTTTGTTGTTTCAAAAATTCCTGAATCAACGTTCCTAATTGTTCAGTTTTTTTACGTCGCATGCTGCTATCTCAGTTTTAATACCTGACCTATGGAGGCTCCCTGCTCGAAACTCAACCCGTTCAGTTTGTATAGGCTGATGAGCTGAATTCCGTAGTTCTGGGAAATCCCGTACAGCGATTCGCCGGCCTGCACTACGTGTACAGGATACGCACGAGCGCCTTTTTTCTTCTTTTTGGCAAGGTAGACGATAGAACCGGGTCGTAACGTTGCATGTTCGGGCGCATCATTGTAATAGCGCAGCCGGTCTTCCCTGATTCCGGTGGCTGCAGCCAGCGAGGCGAAACTATCGCCGGAACGGGCTACAATCATCTTCACCCCGTTGCTTTTGAAGATCGGATGTCCTCCTGCCATCGGTATCTCATCGGGCTGTATCGGCACATTTTCCGGCTGATAGTGGTCGAAGCGGTACAGCTGATACCGCTCGATTATATCAATAAGCTTAGCGGCATAGCCGGGATCGGTAGCATAACCTGCTGCCTTCAGCCCGTGAGCCCAGGATTTGTAATCGGTGGACGGCAGTAGAAAAAGCGAGCGGTAACGCGATCGGGTGGTAAGGAAAAAAGAATGGTCCTCAAACGATTCGCGGGCATGGTTATATTTCCGGAAACATTCGTTAGCCTCGTCGTCGTCGTGGTATATTTTCTTTCCTTGCCAGTCGTGGCACTTGATTCCGAAGTGGTTGTTGCCTTCGGTAGCCAGGCGGCTCCGGCCTGCTCCCGATTCGAGCAGCCCCTGTGCCAAAATGATGCTCGCCGGAATCCCGTGCGAACGTTGTTGTGCGGTGGCAATGGAATGAAACTGATCAATATAGGCATTATACAATTGATCCCGGGTCTGACCGAGCAGCCCGGGAACAATAAGCGTTAGTAATGTGAGTATCGTAAAAAGTCTCATCGGGCTTTAGAGTTCCATATTTGCAGACACAAAGATAGCACTTTTCCCGAAGCCCCGAAATTATTCAAACATATTTCTGAAACGTGAGAAGAAATCGCGTGAAGCAGTCGAGTTCGGTTTTACATTCTCCGATTTAGCCAGTTTCTCCATCAGATTTTTCTCGTCTTTATTCAGATTTTCGGGAATATATACTCCGATGTTGATCAGCAGATCGCCGGTGCCGTACCGGTTCACACTGGGGAGACCTTTCCCGCGCAAACGCAGTACTTTTCCGGGTTGCGTTCCCGAAGCAATGGTCACTTTTACTTTCCCATCCACTGTGGGCACTTCGACCGAACCACCCAACGTAGCCATAGGCACCGTGATTAATAAATTGTAAATCAAATCGTTTTCGTCGCGGATCAGTTCCGGGTGCTTTTCTTCTTCAATCAGCACCAGCAAATCGCCGTTCACACCACCCCGCCGGGCAGCATTTCCCTTGCCACTCATCGAAAGCTGCATACCTTCCATTACACCGGCCGGTATGTTGATGTTGATCACTTCATCTTCACGAACAATACCTTCGCCGGCGCAATACTTACACTTGTCCTTGATAATCTTACCTTCGCCCTGGCAGGTGGGGCACTCCGACTGAGTCTGCATTTGTCCCAGTATAGTGTTCTGAACCCGGGTTACCCGCCCGCTGCCGTGGCAGGTAGTACAAGTGGTCATATCCGAAGCGTGTTCGGCGCCCGACCCGTTGCAGTGCTGGCACGAAACGTATTTTTTTACCTTTATTTTCTTTTCAACCCCCGAAGCAATTTCCTGCAGGTTCAGTTTTACCTTCACCCTCAGGTCCGATCCCTTACGAACGCGGGTTCCGCCACGACTTCCGCCGCCACCGAATCCTCCGAAACCAAAATGGCCCCCGAAAATATCGCCAAAGTGCGAAAAAATATCGTCCATGCTCATACCGCCGCCACCGAATCCGCCTCCGGCCGAACCGTTCACTCCGGCATGCCCGAACTGATCGTATCGCTGGCGCTTTTGCTGGTCGCTGAGTACTTCGTAGGCCTCGGCTGCTTCCTTGAATTTTTCCTCGGCTGCTTTATCGCCGGGATTTTTGTCGGGATGGTATTCAATTGCTTTTTTACGGTAAGCCTTCTTGATTTCCTCGGCCGAAGCCGACTTGCTCACTCCCAGTATTTCGTAATAATCTCTTTTCGACACTGTGTATATATTTTTATTATTCTCCTACTACTACTTTCGAGTACCGAATCACCTTCTCGCGAAGGGTATAACCTTTCGAAATGCAATCCACGATCTTTCCCTTCATGTCGTCCGATGGAGCAGGGAAGGTGGTGATGGCTTCGTGAAGATCGGTGTTGAATACTTCATTTTCGGTAGGGATCGCCTGTACGCCGTTTTCGTTCAGATAACTGATGAGTTTGGCATAAATCAGGTCCAACCCTTCTTTCAGGGCCTGAGCATCGGTGCTTGTTTCCATAGCCTTCAATGCCCGTTCGAAATCGTCAACCAGCGGAAGCAGTTTTTTTAATACATCTTCGCCGCCATTCAATATCAACTCGCTTTTTTCCTTCAAGGTACGCTTGCGGAAATTGTCGAACTCGGCCATCAGGCGCAGGTTTTTGTCTTTTAAATCGGCAATTTCCTGTTTCAGCTCGTCGATGGCTTCACCTTCGGCGGCCTTATCCGTTGATGCGTTTCCGTCCGATGGGGTATGTTGCTCGGTTGATGTCTCCTGTTCCGCCGCTACCGGCTCTTTCTGTTCTTTCGTCTCTTCTGATACTTTCTTCTTCATAACTGTATTTTTTTTGCGTCAGGATTCATACTTCCCGACTGCTATTAACTGCCAGCTTGTCGCTTTACAAGAATACTGCCAAAGCCCTCTTTGCAGGGTTTTGGCAGTACAGGGCTGAAATATTGGCAGCTTTATCGGTTTTTCCGCTCCAGCCAGCTTATAAAATTGTCGGCATTCTCGTCAAAACTGAACGAACTGTTGAGCGGCATGCCCGTATTGTCGAGCATCACGTAAAAGGGCTGTGCGTTGGCCCCGAATTTCACCCGCTGCAGGTAGCTCCATTTATCGCCTACGGTACGTATTTTCCGGGTCTTGCCGTTTTCTTCCACTTCATAGGGTTGTTGAAGCGGTGTTTTATCGTCCACAAAAAGCGTAATCAGTACAAAATCTTCCTCCAGCAGTTCTTTCACCCGCGGATGAGTCCAAACCGAAGCCTCCATTTTACGGCAGTTCACACAACCATAGCCCGAGAAATCGACCACTACCGGCATTCCTTTTTCGGCGGCGTACTTCATACCCAGGTCGTAATCATCGAATTTGGCATGTACTTCGTCGTCGTAAAGATTGAAATCCTGGGTGGTGAGGGGCGGGGCAAAGGCACTGATGGCTTTCAAAGGGGCGCCCCAGAGGCCGGGTACCATGTACACGGCAAACGCGAGCGAAATAATGGCCATAAAAGTTCCCAATACCGAGGTATGCTTGCTTTCGCTGTCGTGAGAGAAGCGGATTTTGCCCAACAAGTAAAAACCTAACAGTGCAAAAATCACAATCCAGAGCGAGATGAATACTTCGCGGTCGAGTATTCTCCAGCCGTAGGCGAGGTCGGCAACCGACAGGAATTTAAGTGCCAGTGCGAGCTCGAGAAAGGCCAGTACCACCTTCACCGTGTTGAGCCATCCGCCCGATTTGGGCATCGATTTCAACAGCGAAGGGAAAAAGGCGAAGAAAGTAAACGGAATAGCCAGCGCTGTGGCAAATCCCAGCATCCCGATGGCAGGTGCCAGCAGCGAGCCGGTACTCGAAACCTCCACCAGCAGGGTGCCGATGATGGGACCCGTACACGAAAATGAAACCAATACCAGGGTGAAGGCCATGAACAGGATACTCAGGAAGCCGGCGGTTGTTTCGGCTTTTGCATCGAGTTTACTCGACCACGACGAAGGCAAGGTGATTTCGAACGCTCCGAAAAAGGAAATCGCGAATACTACCAATAACGCGAAGAATATCAGGTTGAATACCGCGTTGGTGGCCATACTGTTGAGCGCGCTGGCTCCGAAAATGACCGTAATCAGCAAGCCCAATACTACATAGATCACTACAATCGAAAGTCCGTACAACACAGCATCGCGACGCCCTTTGTGTTTGTTTTCCGACCGTTTGAGGAAGAAACTGACCGTCATCGGGATGATAGGCCATACGCAGGGGGTGAATAAAGCCAGGAACCCTCCAACCAGACCGGCTAAGAAGATGAGCCAAAGTGAAATATTACCGCTGTCGCCCATCTGGTCGCCAAAAGAGCGCAGTTCGTCGATCACCGGTGTCCAGTAATCGGCTACCCCGGTGGCGGGGGTGGCAACAGTAGCATTGAACGCCGAATCGGTGGCTCCGATGGCCAGTTCGCCGGTTGCGACGGGCGTGGGAGCTTCTTGCTGAAGAGCTGCCGGTGCCGCTGCTTTTCCGGCAACGGCTTTGGCATTGCCCAGCGAGAATTCGTCCTGTGCAGGAGGCAGACAGCGCTCGTCGTCGCAGGCCATGTATTCAACATATCCTTCCACTTTTACCTGAGTGGCATCCTGAAAGCTTATTTTTTGTACAAATACCGCTTCGTTGGCATACCAGCTCAAATTCATCTGAAAACTGTTGTCGTACACATCGATCAATTTTGATTTGGCAATAATACTTCCCGTTTTTTGAGCATTGACCAGCTTTTCGTAAACGATCTGGGTGGGACGGGGGCCGTTTTCGGGAATGTTCATCCCATATAAATGCCAGTTTTTTTCGATGGTGGCTTTGTGAACGATCTCTCCGGTAGCCGGCCCGGTGATTTTCAGCTCGTGGGTCCACTTTACCGGCTCAAAGATCTGGCCGTAACCAAACTGGCTGATGAAAGCTACGACTGCTATTAAAATATATCTTCCTTGCATACTCTATTTATTTTGGCGCAAATGTAAGTAATTGGATGAATACATGAATAAACGTTCATATGACTTTTACAATCTTTATACTTTTTTCATACAAGCTGAGGGGGGACTGATCAACGGGTTAGCATAAATTTGAAGCTGACTCCGAAGTTGGTAGCCGAAACCGGATAGCTCGACGAGATAAGCGGCTTGCTGATCTGACGATCGTAAAATGCCTGAATATTCACTTTGGAACTGAATACATAATCGGCAATGATTTTTACAGTCAGGAGTTTGTTGCCGCTGGAAGCCTGTGTAAGATTTTCGTCGATTTTCCGGAGAAGCGATTTTATATCCTTATACGAAAGATCGGCGTTCAGTTTGAGGTCGTTTTTAATGCGTGACTGGGTATCGTTTTTCAATTTCAGGATCACATCGAAGTCTTTCACAACATATCCGACACCTACTACAAATTCGTCGGATGTAGCGTCGATCAACTGTGTGCTCGACAAATTCAAGGTTAAGTTCCGTTGTTTTTTGTATTCGAGTTTCGCGGTCATACTATTTTTCAGTGTTGCATTCATACCGATCAGGGGTACGAATTGTTCGTTGAGCGTAACCGATGCAATATCAAAAGGCGCCGAAGGGATCGGGTTGTTCGATTGCACATCGCGGATATAGCCCAGCTGGCTGCCGTCGGCCATCGCCACCCAGGTGGAATACGAAGTATACGAACCTACGCTGTAACGGCTGGTATATCCATGCGAAATACTGATGGAGCGGAACTTGCTCTGAATCCATGGGATGCGCGACAGTCCGTCGTAGGTAAGCCGCCAGTTGGGCAGAATATGCTTCAACGAGGGGAAGGGGTTGGATTCGACTTTATTGACATCCTTCCCGGAGTAAGCCGCCAGAAACGAAGGAATAAGCACCTCGGTGGAGTTGAGTCCGAATTGCCCGAGCGAAGGATCAAAGGGCTTATTTTTCAACGGATTGTCGCTCATAAATCCGGTACCCGGATAGTTGTTGGTGTCGACATACGTTCGGTTGAGCCGGTCGGCCACCAATTGCCGGTTCGACATAAACCGGTCAAAGACTTCGGAGTAATAGTTGTTTTCGGCAGTGGCAATCGGTTTAAATGCCGTAGCCAACGTGATGAGTGTGATGTTGTAACTGCCGGTGAAAGTAGTAGGCATGCCGTCGAACATGTACTGTACGGTAGTATTGGAAGCCTGGTAGCGTTTGGCATTCAGTTCGATTTTCAAGCCGGGCAAGGGTTCCAGGCTGGCTTTCATGTCGAAGTCGGTGGTACGGGCCGTGGTGGCCGGGTTGATAATGGAGTCGCTCATAAAGAGCCAGCCGTTTTCGATCGCAGTAGGAATGGTCGAGGCGTCGTGCAATCCGAAAGCAAATCCGAGACCGGGAGCCATCAGTCCGTTGGCATCGGTGCGTTGGCCGAGGAACCGGGGCGTAGGCAGTAATCCCGGCAGTACCATACTGCTGGTTTCGCGGTAGGTAAACGATACCCGTCGCACCATCATAAGCATACGGGTGGTGATATCGCCGATTTGCTGAGGCACGGTACGGATATTCGGATCGAAGGTCGTAAACGTTACCGATACCGAATCCGATTGCTCGATGCCGGTAATCACGGCGCTCGAAGGCGAGAGCTTGTTCATCCTGAATTCGACCGGCCTTCCGTTTTTGTTCACCGCTACTACCTTAAAACTCTGCGTGTTGAGGTTATGTTTCACCGTATCGCGTTTTCCTTTCTCGGTGCTGATCACGACATTGAATACCCGGGGGTTGAAATTCGGATTGGGCATTCTGCGTTGTGTGCCCGAATACCGGTTGTTGATTTCTTTCAGCAATGCCGATTTGTTGTACAATGTTTCGAGGTTGAACGAGCCATCGAGTTGTACCGACCGGGTGCTGGTGGCGATATTTCCGGGGTCGATTTCGTCTTTCAACCGGGCGGTGCGGTTCCAGTTGTAGTTAGCGCCATAGGAGGTGTTTACCGAGCTTATCCAGTCGAGCAGCGGCAGTTTGTTGATAGGCACGGCCCACGACGCGTTGAATACCTGCTGGTAGGTGTAGGGCGTACCCAGTTTCCGGATACTCGATACCACCGAGTCGCGCCACTGTTCGTAATAGTCTCTGCTGAACTCGGGCGTGTAGTAAGGCTCTTCGATTACCGAGTTGGTACCCGACTGGAAACTCAACCGCAGGGCTTTGGTAAGGTCCCATTTGAAATCGAACTGCCGGTTCCACATAAAGTCCTTGCTGAAGGTTACATCCAGCGGGCTGCTTCCCGAACTGCCGGTTTCGAAATTAAAATCGCGGAGTTTTACCTGCGAATACTGGCGGTTGAGATTGGTGTTGAAGCTGATGGCGCTGGGCAGGTAGTTGAAGTTCAGCTCCTTGATCAACTTGAAGGCTGGTTTTTCGAACGTTTTACTGGCTTTGAAAGGCTCCAGAGGCTTGTTGGTAAACGAATAGTTATAGTTGATCGAAGCCCGTTCCTGCTTGGTGTAGTTTTGCTCTACTTCGGGACTGTGCTGATTGGTTTCCGATAGCGAGTACGATACGGTTAGGTTAGCCGGATCGTAGAATTGAGGTGTTTTACTTTTGATATTCACCTTTGCCGAGGAGATGGTAAAACTACGGGTGGTTTGCACCGTTTGCGAAATCTGCAACAGCGAATCTTTTTGTTGTTTCTCGTCCATCGATGCCAATGCTTCCTTCAGTTCAATATCCTGATCGAGCGGATTGTATTTTGGGCTCAGCGTTTCGTTGGTGTACGAGAAATAGGCGGGAAGCTGAATTTTCGCCGCTTTCGGTAAGAAACGACCCAGCTCCAGGTTGGTGGAAAAATTCATCTGATACAAATCGTCCATCCGGCGGTTGGTGACATTGCTTTCCAGGCTGCCGTAGCCTGCCGTTTCCATGCGTCCGGCTAAATTGATGTTTCCAAGATCCGAAAGTCCCACCGCTACATTCGCCATGGCGGCCCACCCGCTTTCGTCGTTGTATTGCGACATGCGTAACTCGTTGACCCATATTTCACCCGCTTTCACATCGTTGCTTCTGTTGCGCACACCGATCATTATATTTTCGACCTCGGCAACCGACGGATTTCCCACGATGGTAATCCTGTTTTTAGGTTTTGCGGGGTCAAATACATAATAAGGAGTCAGATTAGAGACATTCTGGCCCGTACCTTTCGCCCGGTTTCGTTTCAGTTTGGCATCGGTAAGTGTTTCGAAACTGAAATCGATCATGTTTTCGGGATGCCATACCGTTTCACGGTCCGAAAGGTTGTTCGAGCTGTAAAGCCCGTGCGGAGTGAGACGCAGCGGAACTTCGTATTCGTAGTAATTGTTCACCATATCGCTACCGATACGGATAAACACACTCAAATCGTTGTCGCGCAGGTTGTGCACATCGTCGATGAACCGCTCGGCGTGCACAAACAATTGCAGCCGCTTGTACTGGCGCATGTCGTAGGTGCTGTTCCGGTACACGGCTTTCGCATCGCCCGGCGAAAGATCGTAAACGCGCATCAGCATCGATTGTTCGTTCTGCTGAAGCAGCTGCGGCTGGCCGGGATCGGTTTCGCGCGTAATACCCGGAGGCAGAATATAATTTACGGGTGTCTTGCCCGAATTTTCTTCGATATTTACAGCTTGTACATCCAGTGTTGCCGTGGTTACCGGTGGCCGTTCGGGTTGATGAAGTGCTTTAGTATAACTCCGCCATTCACCCCGTACCAGGTCCATAGTTGCAAAGCGCAGGTGGGTTTCCTTTTCAAAATCGGTAAGGAACATCCGGATAAAGCGGATCGACTTGAAATTCCGGATATTACCTACTTTGCTGGTGTGTTCGCGGAGCGGAATTTTGAACTGGTACCAGGTCACCGGTTCAATTTTGTCGTTGGCCAGCTTTACATTCGAGGTTATTTTATCGGTGATGTAGTTGCTGCCCACAACCATTTTGTCGGGTCTCAGATCTACTTTATACTGAAAATAGCGTTCGTATTCGTTTAAGGTATTGTCGTTGTTGATGTCCTCAATGTCGGGGGTCGATGTGGCGGTGGTCGTATAACTGGTGTTGCTGTTTACCGCATCGGGCGAATTCCCTTCGGTACCGTTGAACCGTTTGTAGCGGGTGAGGATGTCGGCTTCCTGAGCATCGTATTCCGGATTACGGTAAAAACGATAGGTATCGCCGGCCGGGTCGTTGACGGGCGAGAACGGGTCGGCCTGCATTTGCTGACGGGTTGCCTGGTTCACCTTGGCAATCACCGCCTCCGAATACGCTTTGTAGGTACTAAAGTTTTTTTCCTGCTCCGACGACAAACCATTCAATCCCACATCCTGTTTGTCGCGCGCTCCGGCCGTATTGTCGAAGGCAGTTACGGTCGACTGTGCACGAGGCACTCGTCCCCAAACGGTTGTTTCGGTTTTCGTGGGGTCGTCGTCGATCGGAAGTCCATGTTCGAAGAATTTTTTTCCATCTTTCAGAATATCCTCGCTGATATCGCCCAGGTTGAAATACAGTTCGCCGCCGCGGTCGGTTCCATCGCTGTAAATAAAGGGATCCATCATCCAGAATTCGATGTATTCGATGTTGGAATTCTCAAAATCGGTGACATCGAGCTTGCGCATGATTCCTCCCCAGCGCTTCTGCGGATTGGTGAGCTTTCCGAACTCATCCATACCCTCTGCATCCAGGTTGTAGGGACCTCGTTCGGTAGGGTAGTACGACAGGTTCATCACTGTCATACGGGTGGTTTGGGTCGACAGGGTTTCGCGGTTCGGAAAAATCTCCGGAATGAGAATGGTGCGCGTATAATGATTCGATTGTGATTCGCGGTTGTTGCGTAAGTTGGGTGGGGTTGCACTGATGTTCTGGTTCAACAGCGGATCCACGTGGTACCAGGCCAGAAGGGCACGATTCTTCCCATAGTCGATATTATTGCTCAGGGCTGCCTCGGGGAACAGCGGGTCTTTTCCATCGCTGTAGGGAGTGCTCGACAAATACCAGTTGAACGGATAATGAATATCGATGGTGGTTTTCGTGGCCTCGAAGTCGTCGAGATAGGCGTAACCTTCGCGCCCTACTGCTTTGTGATGTCCGGGAAGCAGTTGTGCAAATTCGGCATTGACGGCGATATTGGAAGGGGCTGTAGCATCGACAAAGGGAAGTTTGTCGAGCATGTTGGTGAGCCATTGCGATTGTTTCCGCCACGAGGTGTTTAATCCCCAGATGGTGTTGGCGATGGGTTCGTTTCCGGTGTTTACCTTGGTGGTGAGAGGCATCTCCGACAGTCGCATTATCGTGCCACCCAGGGTAAAGTCTTTGCTGAATTCGTATTCCAGGTGGGTGCCCAGCATGGTTTTGCGCTGTAAACTGAACATCGACTGATTTTCGAGCTTCACGTTCACCTGCGTGCCCGACTCGATAATCGATTGATTCAGGATAGTGACGGTACCCATCATGTAATCGACCATATAGTCGACGTTTTCCTGAAGAGTCGCCCCGCCGGCCGTTACCGTTACCGAGCCCCGCGGCACATTCATCGCGTTGAGCCTGATTTCCGAACCGCTGCTGGCCTTGTATTCCCCTTCGATTATAAATTTGTTTTTTTCGCTCAGTTCCTGGGCTACAATAAGCGTCGAATCGTAAAGCTCCGGGAAGATGTAGGCGGCAGCCAGCCGGTCGTCGCCTATCATTTTTCGAAGGTGTTCGCCAAAGGGCTCCAGCACAGGGAACATGATGCGTCCGGTCGACGAAAAAGCAGTATATCCTTCCACATAATCGAACAAGCCGTCGGGATTCGGATCCTGTTTGCTGTCGAGCCTGTCGAGGTTCATGACACGAGTGAGCAACTGATTTTTAATATTTCCTTCGGTGAGGTACCGTAATTTGGTGCCCACCGAATCGTTGCGGTACAGAATGTTCAGTTCAAATTTGTCTTTCTGAATCTGCATGGCTCCCAGGTAGTACACATTTTTCATCATCAGGTCCCAGATCGGGAGCAGGGGCGATTGCGATGCTCCTTTCAATAGCTTGACGATAAGCGCATTGGGTGCCTGCACCGGGTCGGTCGAGAATTCGCCTACCTGATATACCTTGCCGCCCATCGTGTATTCATAGGCCACACCCAGCACCTCGTCGGGATTCAGCGTATTGCGCAGCGATAAAGTTCCCAACGTGCTGTTGAATGTATATTCCGACGGATTGAGCCGGCGGGCGCTCTCGATTTTTTCGTAATCCTCGCCGCCGTTGATTCCGTATCCCGATAGCCGTTCCGATAATACCGCGTTGCTTTGCTTGATATCGCGTACTCCGTCGATGTTTTTCACCTCCTGATACAAGGTGTTGGCTTCGTTGGAAGGGAACTGGGTGCCTGCCGGGACCGTCCAGTGCGTGTTTGCGATACGTTCGGTTTCACCCAGGTCCATAAAAGCGATAATATTCCGTGCTTCGTTGTAATTCCCGCGCTTGTTGGTAATCCATACTTCGATGCGATTCACCGTGATACCCGACGAAATAAAGGGCAACCTGCTCATGGCCGGTTCAAAGTTGTTGCGAAAGTAATGCCCGATAAAGAAGTGCCGGTTTTCGTCGTAGTTATCGGCGCCGATTTCAAACTTAGTGGTTTGGGCGCCTCCTTTCGAACTTACCGTTTGAGTCTCCGATTCCTGCTGCGATGCGATGGCCGATATATTCAGTTTACCAAACTTCAGGTCGGTTCGCACTCCAAACAGCGCTGTGCTCCCGCTGATAAGCGACGAATTGAGCTGCATGCTTACATTACCGGCCTGGATGCTCTGAATGATGTCGTCTTCGTTGCCTTTATAGTTGAGCTTAAGCATTTTCTGATCAAAATCGAAGGTCGATTCGGTGTTGTAGTTCATGTTGAAATTCACCTTGTCGCCCACGTTTCCGGTTACATTCAACTGAATTTTTTCATCGAAATCGAAAATGGTGGTTTTGCGCATCCGCTCGGTGAGCGCCGGATTGTCGAGCTTGTTCGATTTGATTCCGAATACCAATTCGGCCGACCCCTGTGTTTTAATCTGTACTCCGCCCGGCCCGAATACCTTATCGGCCGGTCCCAGACTGAATTTCATATCGGTAATCGAAAATTTATCTTCGTTATCGACTTCGTTTTTTGCGTTCAGCTCTTTCCAGTAGGCCGATAATTCCTGCCGGCCCGAAAAGTCGTAATACTCCCTATCCGACATGGTGAAAGGAGTCGCGATTTCGGTTTCGCCCACCCGGGTGCGCATCACGTAACTTCCTGTGCGCAGGTCGTATTCGACGGTCGTTTTTACATTTTCGGGAAGCGGGGCGTCGAGGGGAACTTTTTGCTGTAGATCTTCAACGGTTGTATGGGTGGTTTTTTTGATCGGAAAGTTCCTGGGCTTTTCTTCTTCCTGTTGCGGATCCTGGAGATACAACTCGCTCACCGGCGTGGTCGAAAGCACGCCAAAAGCCGATCCGAGCATAAAGAGCAGGGACAGGGTGAGCCAGGTAACTTTGGAACGGGAACGCATAGGCTATCGGATGTTCTTCAGGGCTGTTTTGATGAGCAATTCCACTTTGATATCGGGTTGTACTTTCAGGATAGCATCTACTGCTTTTTGCGATACATTGGCTGCAAAACCCAACATGACCAGGGCCGCCAGCGCTTCTTCGCGGTTGGCTCCGCCGCTTACTGCCGGTTGCAGGGCCACGCCGGCCGCATCGACCTGAATCTTCAGGATTTTATCTTTTAAATCCACAATAAGCCGCTGGGCCGTTTTCGATCCGATACCCTTGATGGCGCTGATGCCGGCCACGTTTTCGGTGCTGATAAGGTGTTGCAACTCGGCTACCGAGTAGGTCGACATAATCATGCGAGCCGTATTCGGACCAATGCCCGATACCGAAATGAGCAGTAAAAATACCTGTCGTTCAGTGGGTTGAAGGAAACCGTACAGCAAATGCGCATCTTCACGAATAGCTTCGTATACATAGAGTTTCGCGCTGGCTGTTTGCGACAGGGCTGAATAGGTTTGCAGGGTAATGTTCACGAAATAGCCTACTCCGGCAGTCTCGAGCACGGCATAGGTGGGATTGAGTTCGGTGATTTCTCCCTTGATATAATCGATCATTGTTCGTTCTATTTTAATTGCAAAAGTACGAAAAAAACAGGGTATCCTGCTTGAATAACGGATGAATTGAGTAAAAAGTACGGCAGTGCCTATTTTTTACTTCAATTTTTGTTAAATCGGAGCTGTCCCTGCGAACAAGTTTGAAGTTGTAGTGTTTGTGTATCAGTTGTAAATAATTAAATTAGATATACATATGAAGAAAACTTTTTTACTGTTCAGCATCACGCTGCTGGCCTCGGTGGCCTTGGCACAATACCAGTTACCCGGTTTGAGTTATTCGTACAAGGCACTCGAGCCTTATATCGACAGTACCACCATGTACATTCATTACAACAATCATCACGGTGCGTACACCAAAAACCTGAACGATGCGCTGGCGAAGTATCCCGAGTTGCAGAAAAAACCGCTGGCCGAGCTGTTTGCCAATATGGATCAGGTTCCGGCCGATATAAAGGTTTCGGTGCGCAACAACGGCGGTGGGGTTTATAATCATGTTTTGTTCTGGGAATTGCTTACTCCCGCTTCAAAAAGTAAAATAACTCCTTTCGTGGAACAGGAATTGATCAAATCGTTTGGAACTGTCGACAAGTTCAAGGAGGCATTCGAAAAAGCTGCTGCTACGCGCTTCGGCTCGGGATGGGCCTGGCTGGTTAAAGACAAGGCCGGTAAGTACCGCATTATTTCAACTCCTAATCAGGACAATCCGCTCATGTCGGTAATCGATGTGAACGGCCAGCCTGTTCTTGCATTGGATGTGTGGGAACATGCCTACTACCTCAAGTACCAGTCGAAACGTGCCGATTACATCAAAAATTTCTGGAACATCGTGAACTGGAATAAAGTAGAGGAACTTATGAAAAAGTAAAGCAGTAAAGGATATGGCTGTTGAAAATCCGGATTTTATACGAAATCCGGATTTTTTTTTGCTTTATATTGAACATTTGTTTGTTTATTATAATCTTTTTTATAATTTTGCCTTCGCCTTCGGTACCCAAATACTATCCTGACTTTATTTTGATTATGAGAGTGTTGCAGCCAGAATAAAATGTGCTAGAAGACCTTCATCTTGCTTTTTTTTTAACTCTTATAATTTAAAATTATTGCCTTATGAAAAGATTAGTATTTTTCGTCTCCGTTGTTGTCCTCATCGGGTTGGGGACTAGTGCTCAAAAACGTTTTGTAACGCTTATCGATGTGTCGCAACACGACCAGTATCCCGGGTTTTGTGAAAACGATGATGCTCCCGGAAAAAAGCATCCGGTGATGTCCTCCTCCCGGGCACGAGCGGTACAGCAAACTGCAACGGCACGACAACAGCTGGACAGTACCGTGAATGTAGCTTCCGATGGTACGCCTGTAAATAAATATATCTATACTTACGACGAATGGGGCAATCAGTATGTATCCGATGGATACAGTTGGGTTCCGGAAACCCGGTCGTGGCGGCATAGCAGTAAAAAAGTGGAAATGTACAATGCCGACGGAAATAAGGTTCTTACTGAGAATTATGGTTTCCCGAATCAATCGTCTGTGCCGGTTTGTACGAGTCGCGAATTCTCGGTATGGAGTGAGGACAACGAAGGAAACTGGACCGAAAATTCGACGAATTATCTCTATAACTCGAATACCAATCAGCTCGAATACAATTATAAACATGAGATTGTATACGTGGGACATACTACCACCTACAAAGACCTGATTTACTCCAGGTGGTTGACCGATATACAGCAATGGAAAGTATTGCAACACTACTCCTATTCGACCGCCGAACCCGGTTATGCAGAAGTTATAACCGATATCGTATGGAATAATGACACCGGAACTTATGATGCCTCAAAAACAGGCTATAACTATGACGCGCAGGGGCATCTGACCGAAAAAACAGTGTTTCGTGATTATGAAGAATCAACCCAGCAATGGAAAAAAGCTACGGTCGCAACATTTGCGGTATGTTCCGAATCTTATACCACCGAACTGGAATTTAAAAACAATACCTGGGTGCCGGTGTATAAATCCGAAAACGACGGCGACTATAAAATTACCTATGCGTACGTTAACGGATCGTTTATTCGTGTAGCGCGAAAATTGGAGGAGTTCGATCAGTTTGGAAACCTGATCAATTATGTTCAGTACGATTGGAATGTGTCGAAGAACCGATGGATCATCAGATCGGAGAAATACTATGAGTACGACGCTGCCAATAATGTACTTTACGAACAAACCCGCGACTATTCCGATACGGGTAAGGAAGTGAAATTCCATCAGATGTACCGCGAAACTGTATCGTCTCCCTGGGTGGGAGTATACACCTGGCAACGTTTTACGTTCTACGATTCGAACGATAGGACCGATTATTATTACACAACGACGTATGCGAACAACGCATTTGTGAACAATATAAAAATGAAGTTTGCATACGATGATGCCGGTTATACCTCACAATCGATACGCAGCACCTGGAACGGTTCCGATTGGGCTCCGACGAATACTACAACCTACTATTATTCCGCTTTATCGGCGTTGGTGGCCCAGGAAGTGAAGCCGATAGGCGCCGATGGTACCGGTGTAATGCTCCTTCAATTTAATATTGCGACCAACCTGCCTTTCGCAAATGCCGCTTTTGCTGTTTCGTTACCCCAGGGTATTGCGCTTCAGCCGCAGGCCACCGTGTTGTCCAAGGAACTGGCAGGATCGCACCAGCTAACCATTGCCTATGCTGACGATGGAACACCCCAGTTTACCATCATGTCGAAAGAAAACCCGGTTGCCGATCCAGCCAAACCGTATCAGCACATTATGCTGGTTTCGTACAAAGCCAGTCCGGGCGTGGCTATCGGGAAATACAATGCAATCATACACAACAGCTACTTCGGTATGATTAATCATACTCCAGTTGCACATCCATCCCTCCAATTCACTATTAATGTTACCGAAACAATTTCGGGTACTGCTTCGGCTCCAACCCCGTCGTTTACGATTGCCCCTAATCCGGCCGATGAACTGGTGCTGGTGAAAGGAGCCGGCAATAAATTGCTTCAGGTAATTGATCTGGAAGGACGTAAAGTACTGGAAAAGCTCGTCGATACCGATGAAGAAAAAATTCCGGTTCAGGGTTTTGCCCCAGGGGTGTATATGCTTAACCTGGTCGACCAGGGGCGGGTAGTAGGCACGGAAAAGTTAATTATTCAATGATCGCTAAAAAAGCGGCTATCTCCTATTGGGAGACAGCCGCTTTTTTTACTATTGGTTGTCTCGTTCTTATTTCGTTTCTTCGGATTACATGGATTTAGTTTCAACCGGGCAGATTTTTATAATAAACTGGTGTGCGTATTTGTTTGTTTCTCAGAACTACTTTCCCCTGTATATCTGTCAGTTCAACTGATAAGGGTTGATTTTGCAGTTTGTGTTTGAAGTCCTTGGATGATTTCCTGTCCTAACATCAGCCTTTCTCTCTATTCCACCAATTTCCCGTTTATATACAGGTCGGTCAACCGGACATTGTCGGCTCCTTTTATCTGGTTACCACGGGCCACATTTTCGAACCGGCTATTGTAAACGCTTATATTGCTCACGTTGATACTTTCGGTTAACCCGCTTATTAATACTCCGTAGCGGCTTTTTTGGCTGCTAACGTTTTCGAGGTGTACATTTCGCACCACCGGCGGGAAACTACGATCGCAAATCTCGTTGCTTTCGTACAACAGGTTGATTTTCAGTACTGCTTCGCGACATTCGCCTACTTCAATGTTTCGTACAAATACATTTTCAATTACTCCTCCACGGCAGTTACTGGTTTTGATACGTATTACCCGGTCGAGATTCGGACTGTCCATTTTGCAATTCTCGACAAACAGGTTGCGGTAACCTCCCGAAATCTCACTGCCAATCACCACTCCTCCATGTCCGTCCTTCATTTCGCAATTGCGTACAATGATGTTTTCCGACGGCACGCTCCATTTCCGGCCATCGGCATTGCGCCCGCTCTTGATAGCGATACAGTCGTCGCCGGTGTCGAATACACAGTTTTCAATCAATACATTTTTACTGGATTCGGGATCGCATCCATCGCTGTTGGGGCCATGGCTGTATACACTTACTCCCCGCACAATCACACTTTCGCAAAACAGCGGATGGATCACCCAGAAGGGTGAGTTCTTCAGTGTGACATCTTCAATGAGGATGGTATTGCAGCGGTAAAAGTTGATGAGTTGCGGACGTAATCCATCTTCAAAGGTCATCTGACGCTGATCGATGGGGGTAAACGTTTCGGCATATTGAAGCAGTTTCGCCCGGCCGCCATTGCGTTGAGCCACCATCCCTTCTTTCCACCCGTAGCGCGGACTGCCGCACATGCTCCACCAGTTTTCGTTGGTGGCTTGTCCGTCGATCGTACCTTTGCCCGTAATAGCAATGTTGGTTTCGCCATACGCATAAATCAGGGGTCGAAGATTATAGCAATCCACCCCTTCCCAGCGTGTAAGTACGACCGGAGTATACAAACGCTTATCCGACGAAAATTTCAGCTCGGCTCCTTCTTCCAGGTGAAGGCGCACATTGCTTTTCAGCGTAACCGGACCCGTGTAAAATTCGCCCTTCGGCACTAGTACCATCCCCCCTCCGTTTTGATTGCAGGTAAGTATAGCCAGGTTGATGGCTTCGTGGTTCACATTCCCGGCTCCTTCTTTCGCCCCGAAATCGAGTATAGAATAAGTTTTCTTCGGGAATGAAGTTCTTTTGATCTGCTTTTCGATTTTTTTACTTTCATTCCAGACTTTGTTCGGGATTTGAGCCTGCAGACTCATGAAGCATACGCTAAACACTAATAAAAGAAGTACGTTACGTGCCATTGATTGCTGTTAAATTTTTATGGTTTTAATGGATAACGTTGAATCCGCCGTTTTCGTACTGATGGACCATCGTCTTTTTTTTACAACATCAGCTTTATCCCCGCAAAATACGACCTCGGTAACGATGGACCGTACATATATCCGGCATCGCGGGTAACTCCTGTGTCGAAATCGTTCTGAAAACTGTTGAAGAGGTTTTGCACGCCGGCATTCAGCTGAAGTAGCATACTTCCATCGATCCGAATATCGTACGATGCCTTCAGGTTTACATCGTAAAAGTCCGGAGTCCATACTTCTTTGTCCGTCGAGGGGTCGGGGCCGAAATGCTGTACCAGCATAGGGCCGGTGTAGGTGCCCGAAAGCGCCAGCGTGAGGGGTTTTACCGGTGTGTAACTGAAGGTAACATAGCCGTAACGCCCCGGTGAACGGAACATCTGACGGATGGGTTTCAGCGCTTCGTTTGAACTCCAGGTCTGTGCTTCTTTGTACAAGCTGCTTTGTAACGTAAAGCCTGCCTGTAACGAACTTTTAGCGTTGGGCACGATCCGGGCTTCGAGGTTGATCCCTTTTACCACGGCTCCTAATCCGTTGGTTCGGGTAAGAATGGTATTGCCGAGGGTGTCGGTGCCGGTTTCGTTCAGGTAAAACACGTCGTTGATGTCGGTGTAGAATCCTTCGATCACAAAATTGGTTAATACCTTTCCGAAATCAGGATTAAATTCGGCCGAGGCACTGAAACTATTGGAATGTTCGGGACGCAGATTTTCGTCGAGTTTGATGAGTTGTACTTCGCCGCCCACGGCAGTGATGTGCAGGTCTTCGTCGAAAGCCTGGGGAGCTCTGAAGCCTTTGGCAAAGCTGGTACGCAGGTTGACCCATTCCGTCGGGTTGTAGCGCACATTCACCCGCGGACTGATGATAGGCCGGTCGATCAGATTGTGTTTATCCATGCGCAAGCCGAGTAATAAACTCAGTGTTTTGTTTTTCCATTCGTTTTGCAGGAAGGCACTGCTGATATTGACTTTCTGGTCGATATCGCGGTCGTAGGCCAGTTGAGTGTCGACCAGGTGGTTGAAGCTGTATTCGGCACCCAGGGTGAGGTCGGCGGGCATAAAGAGGAATTTCTTCATCGCGTACACATATTGTCCTCCGGCCACCACTGCCAGGTCGTTGGTGAGCCCGTAAGCTTTCGGGTCTTGGTCGGCACCATAATAACTATCCCTGCGGATGTGCTGTGCCGACGAGTAAAATTGTGCGCGGTGGCGGTAATCGGGACTGAACACTTCCCATTTCAACCCTCCGCTGTTGATCAGGTGATCGGTTTGTTCGGTAATGTCGGCATCATGTGCCGGTAGATGCAGGTTGTTTCCTCCACGACGGAATTCTTCGAGATTATGGTATTCGAGGGTTAATTTACTTTGGTTGGAGGTTTTGAAATACGATCTGAATCCGAGGCTGCCGGCACGTATCAGTCCTATTTCGGTAAATCCGTCGCCGTTGGCATCCCAGGCTTCACGCTGGCGCGACGAGCCGTATAAACTAATTCCAGCCTTGTTGTTGTCCGATACCAGCGCGGCATTTACCGTTGTGTTGAAGTCGGTTTTCGATCCGCCGATGAGCATCGTGGTGTTGGCGATGGTAAGCGAATTCGCAAGCGGTTCTTTGGTGATGATGTTGATAGTGCCCGCGATGGCATTGGAGCCAAACAAGGCCGAGCCTCCGCCACGCACCACTTCCACCCGTTCGATCATGTTGGTGGGAATTTGTTCGATACCGTAAACGCCGGCCAGGGCGCTGAAAATGGGGCGACTGTCGATCAGAATCTGGGTATAGGGGCCTTCGAGTCCGTTGATGCGCACCTGCTGAAACCCGCAGTTCTGGCAGTTGTTTTCCACCCGCAATCCCGGTTGGTAATTGAGGCTCTGCGCCAGGCATACCGAGTTGGTGGTTTCAAATAGTTTGGGAGTGATAACGTTGACGATATTCGAAGCCTCGCTCCGTTTGGTTTCGTTTCGGTTGGCCGACACCACCACATTCTCGAGCATCACCGCATCTTCTTCGAGTTCGAAATTCACTTTTAGCGAAGCACCGGGGCCAAGTTCGACCGGTATTTCCACTGTTTTAAAACCTACGCCCGAAGCCACGAGCAATTGTTTACCTGCCGGAACATTGCGCAGGGTATAATGTCCGCCCGCATCGGTAGCCGTGCCGATGGTAGTACCTTTTACCGAAATATGAATATAACCAATGTGTTCGTTGCCGTGTTTAAGTACGGTATGTCCGCTGAGGGTAGCTACTGCTGCTGCATTATCGGCAAAAAGCACAGCATTCAGCGCCGACCACAGCAGGCTGATGAAAAGTATACGTTTCATGTATAAAATTGTGTGTTGAATAAGAATTTACAGTTCTGATCGGATGTTTACTGAAGTAAAACAATCCGTTGAATCGGCAACCCGGCCAGGAGACGGCTTTCAGGTTGCTGAAACGAATTATGACAGTGGCTGTAAAGAGGGGGAGGAGGTCGAAGAAAATTGGAGCGGTGAAAATAAAAGGTAAGCCGACTGATCGAGTCGTACTTTCCCAGAATGGCTACCACCACCCGGAAGGCGGCTACAGCAGTACACACCGTTGTCGGGGTAGCCGAGAAATGCGTTAAAAGGGAAAGAACCGAGAATTCGGCCGTGGTGTGTTGGTGCCCGTTGGATCCGGCGAAAGGGTGGGAGTGGGCAACCGGCTTGCCATCAATACTATGCGTGTGAGCAAAGAAATTACTTCCGGCATAATATACCACGAACAACAGCAGAAAATGCAGTTGCAACCATGTATTTCGTAAATGCCGGAAAGAGTTCATCATTCAAAAGCAATTTGTCTCCGGCAAAAGTACAACCTTTTAACAAATAGAGCAAGAGTAGAGGGATCCCCATTTTTAGGTATTTTTCGTCTTGTGGCGGTGTTTTCTTGTTGCTTTTGCAACGTTAGCTTTCTCTCCGGCATCTTAGAGCCAATCATTAACAAAATACTATAATATGAAAAAATTAGTTGTATTACTTTTACCATTACTGCTGTTATCGGCATGTGACGAACAAGAACTAAAACAAGTAAAAAATGCAGAACCAATTCCCTTAAAAGTGGGAATGGAAAAACGAGTCCGGCAAGACAATACTTTTGCTTTTGACTTGTTTCGTCAGGTAGTGACCACAAACAGCAATGAGAAAAACGTTTTTATTTCCCCCCTGAGTGTAAGTATTGCGTTGGGAATGACTTGGAACGGAGCCAACGGAGAAACTAAATCCGAAATGGAAAGCGCTCTGAAAATGTCAGGCATGACGGTAGATGAAATCAATGAGTACTATCAGATCATGTTGTCGGCTTTACCGGAAGTCGATCCGTCAACCAAACTGCATATGGCGAACTCAATCTGGCCGAAGGCCGGTTTTCCTGTAAAACAGGATTTTCTCCAGGTAAATCGAAAGTATTTTACGGCGGAAGTTCGAGCCTTGGATTTTTCAAAACCAGAAGCATTGAAGACCATCAATAACTGGTGTGCCCAAAACACGAATAACCTGATTAAAGAACCTTTGGACAAAATATCTGCTGACGCAATCATGTATCTTATCAATGCAGTCTACTTTAAAGGAGTGTGGGCAAAAAAATTTAATGCAAAAGAAACCACTAAAGCCAATTTCTATGCAGAAGGAGGCAGTACTGCAAAAGTTGACATGATGCATCAGCAAGAAACGTTCGGATACCAGTCTGATGAAGTGGCACAGTATCTGGATATGCCGTATGGTAACAAAGCATTCAGTATGACGGTCGTTTTACCTCATGAAGGTAAAACGACCGATCAGGTGCTCGGTCACTTGAGTTCTGAAAACTGGAATCGTGTTGTTTCGGGCTTGTCGTCCCGTGAAGTTATCGTTAATCTGCCTAAATTCAAAACCAAAGGAAAATATGAACTGAAAGAGCCGTTGATGCGCATGGGAATGGTGAAAGCATTTACAACTGCCGCCGATTTAACGGGAATTGCTGATGCAGCCTTAATGATCTCAAGGGTTATTCACAGCACCTATTGCGATGTAAACGAAGAAGGAACTGAAGCTGCAGCAACTACTATCGTGGAAGCCGTGTTTACTTCGCTACCTGAAATACCGACCTTTAATGTCAACCGCCCGTTTATTTTCGTAATACGAGAAAACAGTACCGGCGTCATCCTATTCATGGGTAAGATGGGACAAATAGAAAGGTACGAATAAGTATCCTTTTTTATGGACTTAACTGTCAGGTAGATTGTGTAAAGCCTGTTTCAGCTGCAAACTGAAACAGGCTTTGCGTATAGAAAAAACGATTACTCAGTTTTTCGGTCACAATCAAGCACCTCAGTTTGTTGATACATCAAGTCTTCAATATTCACTTTCTCCTTTTTTGATTTTCGGGCGGGGTGAAGGATTTTATACACCACAGGCACTACTATCAGCGTAAGGAACGTCGACATGGCCATACCGCCGATAATTACCCATGCCATGCCGTTGCGCAGCTCGGCTCCCGAGCCTTTGGAGAGGGCAACGGGGAGCATCCCGATAATGGTGGAGAGAGCTGTCATAAGAATGGGGCGGGTGCGGATTCTTACCGCCCCGACAAGCGCCTCGTCCATTGATTTTCCGTCGCGGCGGGCTTCGTTGGCAAAGTCAACCAGCAGAATGGCGTTTTTGGCAACCAGCCCCACAAGCATTACCAGCCCCAGCATAGCGTAAATGCTCATCGCCGTGTTGGTAAGTGCCAGCGCAAGTATCGCCCCCACAATGGAGAACGGAATGGAGAACATCACCACAAAGGGGTCGGTCCAGTTGTTGTACAGCAACACCATTGACAGGTAAATAAGCAACAGCGAAAGCAGCAGGGCGTTGGTGAGTACGCTCATCGAGTCGCCCATTTTTTTCATATCTCCGGTGGTTTCGATACGAATATCCCTGGGCTTGCCCATTTGCTCTATCTTGCCGAAGAATGCTTTGGAGATTGCGCCCGCCGGCACGCCATACGCTTGCGAACGGAGCGTTACGGAGCTGTTGCGGTCGAAACGTTCGAGGCGGTTGGGACCTGTTCCCAGCGATGTGGAAGCAAACTGCGCAAAGGTAACGCTTTCGCCGCGGCTGTTGATAAACACAAGATTTTCGACATCGGCGGCTTGCTGACGGTAGGCACGGTCGCCGCGAATGTTAATGTCGTACTCGTAGTTGCCTTTTTCGAATTTTAACTGACTGTTGCCCTGAAAGTTCATCTGCATAACCATTCCTACGTTGTCGAGCGACAGCCCAAGCTCCGACATCTTGTCGCGGTCAACGGTAACGGTTATTTCGGGCGTGGTATTTTCTACCGACAGCTCCTGCTGCATCACACCGGGGATAGAGCCTAACGCCTCCAGGGCTTTCTCGGCAAAGTGCATCACCGAGTCGGGGTCGTTGCCCGTAATAATATACTCTACGGCGGCTTTCGAGGCTGTTCCGGTAAGGCTTACACTAAAGATATTCACCTTGGCATCGACCAAAAAGTCGGAGAGCGGCTTGCGAATGCGTGTAATGTAGGTTTCGGTGTTCTCGTCCTGCTTTTTCAGCTTCACATCTATCTCGGCAAGGTAAGGTGTACCCTTGGTGCTCTGCATATTGTCGCTCGTAAGCCCAACCATGGTAATGACCTTATCCACCTCGGGGCGGTTGAGCAGCCACCCTTCGGCACGCTGCACAAGGGCGTTCGACTCTTCCATCGAAATATCCTTGGGCATTTCGAGCTGTATGATAAACTCGCCGCGGTCGATATAGGGCTGGAACTCGAAGTTGATAAATCCCAGCGGGAACAGTGCCATTACGGAAGCTGTGATAGCCAGCACCACCAGACCAACCCAGCGTTTGTGCCCCAATCCCCATTGCAGAATGCCGGCAATGGAGTTGCTAAATGAGGTGATTGCCTGTTCGAAGCCCTTGAGCATCTTCCCGAAAAAGCTTTTGCCGGATAGTTCCTGAATATTCCCGAATCGGGAAGTTAAAAGCGGCACAAGCGTAAGCGCAGCCAGCAAGCTGAATAGGATGGAGATAACGATAACGGCACAAAACTGCCGCAAAATATCGGACACAAGCGTATTGGTAAAAATAATGGGCAGAAATACCACCGCCAGCACCACGGTAACGGAAATCACGGTAACGCCTATTTCGGTAAGCGCATCGAAAGTGGCTCTAACGCGGTTTTTCCCCATTTCGATATGGCGATACACGTTTTCGATAACCACAATGGCATCGTCAACCAGCACACCGATAACCAGTGATAACGCCAGCAGCGACATCAGGTTGAGCGTGAAATTGAACAGGCTCATACCTATAAACGTCGCAACCAGCGAAACAGGTACCACTACCATAACAATCAGGGCATTACGGAAGTTGTGCAGAAATAGCAGTATTACCAGCGCAACCAGCAGAACGGCAAGAAACAGGTCGGTAATAACGGAGTTGATAGATTGATGTGTAAAAGCGCTCGTATCCTGTGCCACATCGATGATTAAGCCCTGTGCGGCATAATTTTGTTGCAGCTGCTCGATGCTTTTTGCCACCTGATTGCTCACGTTGATAGCGTTGGCGTCGGACTGTTTCAATACGTTTATCAGAATGGCGTCCTGCCCGTTAACACGCCCCAGCTTCACGGGGTCTTTTATTGCATCGGCAATATCGGCAATCTCGCCAAGGCGGATTGGCGCACCTGTGGCTGTGGTGCTGATAACCAAAGCCCTAAACTCATCAACGCTTTTGAGTTTGCCCGACAGACGAATAGCGGTCTGCGACTCGTTGCTGTGCAGGTATCCTGTGGGGAAATCGAGGTTGGCGGCACGAATAGCTCCCTGGACCATGAGCGGCGTAATGCCCAGCGTCCGCATTTTTACCTGATTGAGGTTGATTTGGATTTCTCGCTGCATACCGCCCACAAGCGATATTTTGGCTACGCCCCTGACACGAGAAAGTTCAGGTACCACCCGCTTGTCTATCAGGTCGAACAACTCGGTAGGCTCAAGGTTCGAGACTGCCGAGAGAATTAGAATCGGTTTTTCGTCAACCGATATTTTCGAGATGGTGGGCGCAAGAATATCGCGCGGCAGTTCGGCACGCTTTGCCGAAAGCAGGTTTTGTGCATCGGTAATGGCTTTGTCGATGTCTGTTCCGTAAGTAAACGAAACAATAATCATCGACATTCCCTCGAACGACAGCGACTGCATCTGGTCGATGCCCTCCATGCCCGAAAGCGCGTCTTCGGCTTTCCGGGTCAGCGAAGTTTCCACCTCGCTGGGCGACGCACCCGGATAAATAATCTGCACGTTAAGCACCGGAGGTGTGAATTTTGGCATGAGCTCGGCGCTCAGGCTTTTGTAACTCAGGTAGCCCAGAATTGTCAATACAACGAACAGCACAATGACGTATATCGGGCGTTTGATGGATAACTCTATGATTTTCATACCTAAATGAGATTTTATTTCATATTTTTCACTTGGGCTCCTTCCGATACATTAATCAATCCGGCAATCACAATGGAGTCGCCTTTTTGCAGACCTTCCAAAATCTCTATTTTTTCGCCCACCATATCTCCTGTCACTACACTCTGTTGTTGGGCGACACCGTTTTTCACTACAAACACATTAGCCGCTTGTACGCTACCTACGATGGCATTGCGTGGAATTAAAATGCCGCTTTTGCGAACGCCCGAATCGAAACGAACACTCACATACATTCCGGCTTTCAGGGCTTTACGGCTGTCGGTAAGGGTAACTTCAACCGGGAAGTTGAGCGAACGGTCGGCTTTTTCGCCAATAAAAGTGATTTTGCCCGTAAACAAATCGTTTGCAAAAGTTTCGCCGCTAACGGTTACAGCCTGCCCCTGCTGGATATGCAATCGCTGTTTTTCGTTGGCAAAACACCTCACTTTCAGCTTCGAATCGTCAATAATGTCAAACAGCCTGGCTCCGGGGTTCACATAGCCACCCACTTCGACGTAGCGTTTGTAAACAATGCCCGAAATGGGAGCTTTAATGGAGGCATCCGCCAGGCGACGGGCAGCGGTAGTGTACCGGCTTTCGGCGGTAATCATTTGCGTTTGAATGTTGTCGAGCTGCTGATCGGTAACGCCACCCTGCGCGTTAGCGTTTTTAAACCGCTCGTAATCTTTTTTAAGCCCCTCGAAGGCGGCTTTACTCGATGCGACATCGGCTCGAAGCATCTCGTCATCGAGTTGAACCAGTACGCTGCCCTTGCTTACGCGGCTGCCTTCGTCGGCATATATATTTATAATACGTCCTGCTACGTCAGACATAAATTGCAGATCGCGTAACGCTTCTACAGTACCATTTGAAGTAAACTGAACCGAGTAAGAGCTGTCCGCCACAACTTCCATTTTTACGGCGACAGCTGCCGAAATATCGGCTACCATTCTTGTTTTTTCGGCAGTATTTTTCTTGTTGAATACCAAAATCAACACCACGGCAGCAAGTACTGCGCACACCGACAGGATGTATGCTAACTTTTTCATAATGTGAATGTTTTTATGTTTTACTTTTCAGTCATTAATTCTCGGATTGCACCGCTTGTTTTTTTCAGGTCGATATAGGCTTTCATGTAGTCGTTCAGTGCGTTGGAGTAGCTCAATTGCGCCTGCACAAGCGATTGCGAGGCGTTCAGGATATCCGACATGGAGGAAAGCCCCAGTGCGAAGTTGTTTTCGGCAACCGCAAACACCTCTTCGGCCAGCTTTTGGTTATCGCGTTGCAGGGCTATGGTGTGGCGCGTATCGTCGAGTTTCATGCGGGCGTTCATAAATGCCATATTCAGCGATTGCTCAAGTATTTGAGCGTCTTCCTGAGCTTTTAGTTCCTCCATGCTGTTCTGGCTGATTTTTGCTTTGCGCGAAAATCCACTGAATATCGGCACTCTAAGACTTAGTCCGATTACCGAGGTAGGATACCAATAGTTGGTGGGACCGCTAAAAAATTGATCGCTGACACCGTTGTACTGATAGTTTGCCGTGAACGACAGCGTGGGTAGATTTTCGTAAACTGCCGTTTTCTTTTGCAGTTTTACCAGGTTCAACTTTTCCATAACGAGCCGATAGGGTGTTTGTTCTTTCACAAAAAAGGAAAATTGGGCATCGGCGGCGGCTTTTGCTTCAAAAACGGCAAGGTCGATGGGTTGAATTTCGATAGGCAGATTTACATCAAACCCCATTTGTTGTTTCAGCAGGTTTTTTTGCATTTCGGCGGCGTTACGAATGGCATTTTTCTGCGTGGTAAGGTTTACAAGATTTACTTTTAGCCTGTCTACATCCACTTTTTTTACCAATCCGTTGACATAATTTGCCTCCATGGTTTTCAACATTCTGCCGACCAAATCAATACTTCTATCCATTTGCCCGATGGCGTATCCGGTTGCCTGTATAGCATAAAAGAGACTTGCTGTTTGCGCAATAAGGTCTTCTTCGCTTGACTCCATGCCCAATACTGCCATTTTTTCAGCCGTTTTGGCGATTTCCAAGGTGTTGAACAGCGAAAAGTTGAGCAGTTGCTGATTGAGCGAAATTCCCATATTCGTATTGTAGTTTGTACCCATTTCAATGGTCATGTATTTGGACGCGTTCGGGTCTTGCGCCGCAGGTGGCAGCATGCTGTTAATGAAATTGGGCATGATGAATTTCGCCTTTTTCAGGTTGTCGTTCAGGTTGGCCGAGCCGCTAACTTGCGGCAGCAGAGCGCCCAGCACCTCCTTGCGGGCGTAGGCGGCTTTCTCATTGTCGTAACCTGCCTTTTTCAGGTTGTGGTTGTGCTCAACGGCATATGCGAGGCATTCTTGCAGCGAATACACCTGCTGTGCAAACAAGCTGGCCGATATCAACAGAAAGCAACTCGCAAAACCAATTGTTTTAAAGAGTTTAGTGTTCATCATAATGAATATTTATAAAAGGTTTTTTCCTTTCTCTGAAACAATTGCCCGCAAGTTGTACTCGACAATATCGCCGAAATAGTTTTTCGTGATAAGCGGGTTGTTGTTGATGATAGTATTGATGTAATATCCGAAAATAGAGTACGACAGGTAGCGGCTGATAAATTCCACATCGAGATCGTTTCTGTAAATTCCGCTTTCGATGCCGAGCTTGAGGTTTGCTTCCATTTTTTGCTTGAACAAGCCCGACCCGATAAGGTGTTCAGATGTAGCCTGATTGGGATTTAACCGCATCAGATCATAAAAAAACATCGGACTAAGCTCGGTGAACAGGCTGTTAATCTGCATAAAACCTTTGCGCAGGTTCTGTATTGCCGGGTACTCCTTGCTGTCGAGTACGCTCAGGGCTTTCTGAAAATCGTAGGAAATAGACCTGATGCACTCTTTCAGTAGCTCGTCTTTCGATGAAAAATGATTATACAGGGTCTTTTTTGTCATGCCCATCTTTCCAGCTACCTCTTCCAGCGAAAGGCGCAAACCGTCTTGTTTAAATATGGCTATGGCTTTGCTTGTGTACTTTTTTTTGCGAATATTAATATCCATCATTCTTTTTGTAAATTAAATTTGTCGATAGTAATGCATCACAAAATTACACTATTTTTATTATGAAAGTATAATTAATGTATTTATTGAGTTTTTTTTAACTATTGATTCTTGTGAGGTATTTTAAGACATAAATGTTTGAATTCGGAACTCCTGCCAATGGAGACATGGAAGAATGTTGACCCTTGTTGATGTAGGATATTATATGAACATCAGCACCAGTATTTGACCATCGATGTAAAGGGCCTGCTAGAAGTTGCCGGGTTGCCGGGGTTGAAATGAATGGAGACCCTGATTACGTAGCTTTTACGCAAAAAGTAATAAGGATGATCGAGTAGTGTCTTTTCTTGACGAGTTAATGTGTAACTGTGAAATGATTCCTGCTGAAAACGAGGTGTGAAACAGGTCAACTGAAATAGAGAAAACGGCTATTGAGGCTCACAGCGTGTTACGACAGTTGCTTTTGCCGAGTGGAAGATCCCGATACGGGTGATACGGATTTCTTATTGCGTTATCGGATCATCAGTTTTGCGATGCTTTTAGCGTTGTTGCCTGCAAGTTTTATCATGTATAATCCTTCCGATAGCCCGCTTAAATCTAGTTCTCTTGCTTTTTCTGTAGGGTTAATCAATAAGTTTAATACTTCTTTTCCATTGATGTCGTACATTGTAAGGTATGCATTCGTGATTAAATCCTCTACTTCAAATGTGATTGTTTTTTCTGCCGGATTCGGATAAATTTTAAAAGATAGAGTGCTGGGGCGACTGTCCTTCGTGGTAGTTATGCCCGTAATATTGGCTTCCTGCCAGATTAAAATGGGAAAACCATTATTGACAGGATGCTCATCAAAATCCATTTTCCAAACAGCCTTACTCAATCCGTTATTAAGCGCATCCACAAAAGAGGATAAGCGCATTTCACTGTTTTCCATGGAGAGTCCGTAGCTGTTTTCACTGCCGCAATTCGTTGAAAAGTAGCAATCGGTTAGTTGATAATTTGCTATATATCCTGCCATTCCTCCGGAATAAGCATAATCGGAACTGGAAGGGTAAGCGGGAGATGAGGCCGATACAGAAGCAATATGCTCAATATTATAGCAATTGGCAATGGTGATAAGACCTTTGGTATGTCCATTGCCGTAACCTATTATACCTCCCGAATAAGCATAAGAAGATGAACAAAAGAAATAGGAATAAGAAGTTATAGTCCCGGCGTTATAGCAATTGAGAATTGTGATGGGATAGGAACTGTCTCCGTTCCCTGCAATTCCTCCCGAATAAGCATAGGAATGCAAAGAGGGAGAATAATACGAGTCATTGTCCAAATAAGAATAAGCATCGATTTTTCCCGTATTGTAGCATTCCGAAATTGCTAAAGCAGCCTCCTGGCCGTTTCCTATTATTCCTCCGGAATAAGAACACCGGCTGGAGAGTTTATTGCAATTGGTGGAGGAGGAATAAGAAGATATAGTTGCAGTATTCAAACTATTGGAAATGGTTATGGTTCCGCTTCCGTCGCCCACAATGCCGCCGGAATACGAACAATTAGCATTTTGATAAAAAGACGTTGATGCAGACACACTGCCGGTGTTTTTGCAATTGGAAATTATTAGCGAACCGCCGCCATACCCGGCTATTCCACCCGAATGGGAATCATACGTGTTGGATGCCGAAGAAGAGGAAGAAACGCTCCCCTCATTCGTACAATCGGAGATGGTTGCAGTGCCATTGCCCAATATTCCTCCCGAATGACAGGAATAGGTTGCAGAATAGCTTCCGGAATACTCCGAAGAAGAAGCAACAATGTTCCCCGTATTTTTACAATTTACGATCGTACTGCCGGTTCCGGAGCTCCCTGCTATGCCTCCGCCACAGGGAGCCATGATATTCCCGGTATTGTAACAGTTCGATAGCGTGGCAGTAGTACCTGCATTTCCGGCAATCCCTCCGCTTGTTATATAATAATCGGACAAAGTAGACGATTTAGAGATAGTCCCGGTGTTGTAACAGGTCGAAACCGTCACATTCGTCCCATATCCGTATATCCCGCCGCTGGTTGAAATGTAGGTGGTAATATTTCCCGTATTATAACAATTGGAGACGGTAATATCTTCACCGTAACCCACAATTCCTCCTACATAGGATACATAATTGTTCGAATAGTTGATGGAACCTGAAAAATCAGCTAAGTTTCCTGTGTTATAACAGGCTGAAATCGTTACCCTCGTTCCGTATCCCAATATTGCACCGCAGTAACCCGCAACGCATGTGTTGATAATACTGCTGTGACCGGTCACTCCGATAGTTGCGATTGTTGCATTGTAGGCATAACCGAATAAGCCCGCATATTTAAACGACGAAGACTCGATCACCAGATTGCTGATGGTATGTCCATTCCCGTCGAAGTTGCCGGCAAATGCAGTGTTGATTGTATACCCTATGGGCGTCCATTGAAGGCTTTTGCTACCAGCCAGATCGATATCCGCTGTCAGTTTATAATAGATACCATAAGAAGCAGCGCCATTATTCACCTTGGCAGCCAGATAAGCTAGATTTTCGGCAGTTTCAATCAGGTATGGGTTCGTTTGCGTGCCATCGCCTCTGGTCCATGCAACAGCCGTACCGTCCCAAACATCGGTTCGGGCCTGTACGGTAAAGGTTACCCCCATTGCAACCAGAATCAGCATGAGATCTCTTTTCATTGGGTTGTGATTTGGTTCGGTAAATAGAAAGTAGGGCAAACAAAGTCGAGGTTGAATTTTCCGGTTCTTATTCTTTTTCTTCCTTATCCTCTTCCACTTTTTTTGTTTCTGCTCCCTTCAGATAACTGGGCAGATTCAATCCGGCCATGTTGAACAAATCGTTCAGAGGCGGCACGGTTTTCATCATGCCCGAAACAAAATTGGCAGTGGTGGAATTGCCGGTGTCGGTGGTGCCGTTACCCGAATCCCAGACGGTGATTTTGTCGATCTTGATGTTTTTAACGGCTTCGACCTGGGTGCGAACCAGTTCGGGCAGTTTTTCGATGAGCAGTAACTGGAAGGCCTTGGTGGGATCGCCTCCGGCAGCAGCAACGACTTCTTTGTAACCTTCGGCCTGCTTGGTGAGTATTTCGTACAAACCGTTGGCTTCGGCGGCCATTTTCGCGAAGATAGCGTCGGCCTCCCCCTTCGCGTTTTCACGGATGGTTTCGGCCAGGGCTTGTGCTTCAATAATAGCACGTTGTTTGTCGATTTCGGCGGGTACGACTATATTGGCGATCTGGGTCGATCGTTCGCGTTCCGAACGGGCCAATTCGGCTTTTTGCTCTGCCATATACGATTCTTCCAATGCCTTGGCCTGCTGTACTTTTTCCGATGCCAGGGCTATACGCAGCGCTTCGGCTTCTTTTTCACGACGGTTGGCTTCCGACTGGGCAATAGCGATCTTTGCCTCGTTTTCACCCTTGATAGCAATAGCGTTGGCTTCCGAAGTTTTGATACGGGTATCGCGTTCGGCTTCGGCTTTACCAATGGTTTCGTCTTTTACGGCGGTGGCAATGCTGATTTCCTTATCCTTCTGGGTAATGGCTATTTTCACATCGCGGTCGCGGTGGGTTTCGGCAATCTGCGTGTCTTTTTCACGGTCGGCCAGGGCTTTCCCGGTTTCTCCGATTTTTTCCTGTTCGGCCACGCTCACTTTCGCTTCGTTGATGGCTTTTGCCGCGGCTTCTTTTCCCAGCGCTTCGATATAGCCCGATTCGTCTTTTATATCGGTTACGTTTACGTTGATCAGCTTCAGTCCTATTTTTTTCAATTCGCTGTCCACGTTTTTCGAAATATTATCCAGGAATTTATCCCGGTCCGAGTTGATCTCCTCGATCGTCATGGTAGCAATCACCAGACGCAATTGCCCGAAAAGAATATCTTTTGCCAGCTCCTGGATTTGTTCCGACGTTAGGCCCAGCAAACGTTCGGCGGCGGTATGCATGCTCTCGGTTTCGGTGGAGATGGCAATGGTGAACCGGCAGGGCACATCCACCCGTATGTTCTGGCGGCTCAGTGCGTTGGTTAGGTTGGCTTCGATCGATAACGGTTTCAGATCCAGGAAGGCGTAATCCTGAATAACGGGCCAGATAAATGCTCCGCCACCATGTACGCATTTGGCCGAGGTTCCGCCGGTACGGCCGTAAATAACTAAAATTTTGTCGGACGGGCAGCGTTTGTACCGCGATACCAGGGCTGCAATGGATACGAAAACGACTACTGCCGCAACTGCAATGATAATGATAGGTTCCATGTCGAGGATTTTAAATGGTTTCTACAATGAGTATGTTGTTATTTTCTATTTTTACCACTTTTACTACCGCTCCGGTAGGTATGCGGTCGTGTTCGGTCATTGCATCCAATTCGTGAATGGAGCCGTTAACGCTGATCAGGATTTTTCCTTTGCCGGTTTTATGCTCCGGGATCGTCAGGTACACGTCGGCCGTTTTATGAAGGGTATTGACGATTTTGAACGAATTGTCCTCCGCCAGTTTTTGCACCTGGCGTATGATTACAAAAAACAGCAGTACGAACACAATCCCGACGCCTACTGCAGCCAGGATGAGCAGGGGAGTGCTGTGGATAAATCCGTAAAACGAAATGCCGGCCCAGCTGAATCCGAGCAGAAAGTTGATCAGGTTCCGCAGCGAAAAAAGTTGAAAAGGGGCGTCGGTTCCATCAAAGTCGCCATTGAAATCGGCTTCAATGCCATCGGTTGCATCGGCGCCCATGAACGTCATGATGGTTTGCACCACAAAAATCAAACTTGCCGGGACGGCAATGTACCAAAAGGTTTTCAATAAGGGATCGAGATTCTCCAGAATTTCCATAGGATATCAAAATTTTATTAGTTAACGAGTGTGCGAAGCAGGAAGTCCAAAAGTACAATTATTTTTTGATATTGTGACTCGGTTGGCGAGTGATTTTTTTGTGAATATTGGATTGTGCTTATGGCAGTGTCGGGTGAAGTTGATAGAGCCGGACCGGACTGCCAGACCCATTGAATGACGTCCGGCTCTCATGTACCCTGGCCTGGTGTATAAAACATGGAGGATTGCAGGCTTTGTTTCTATCGGCCGACACCAGGTCCGATGCGGGGAGGACGATGGCTGTCACTTCATCCCCCCCATGTTCTATATCCTCAAAAAATCACGGCCTTGTCGGGATTTATTGTTTTAATAGTTTTTTTACAACACTTCCGTCCCTCGTTGTAATCTTTATCGAATAAACACCGCCGGTTAAATCGGATAGGTTCACACTTGTTTTTTGATCAGCTATATTCACGCACCCGATCACCTGTCCTTGTAAATTCAATACTTCTATTTTACCTTTTGTAACCCCTTCTATTAGTATGTGGTCGTTTGCCGGATTGGGATACATCTTCACATTCATTAATGCCATCTCGTTGATCCCGAGTGTGATATCGGTGATCGTTAGGATTTCAGATTTTGATTCGCAGCCATATTCATTTGACACGCCTACCTGATAATCGCCATGGCCGTTTACAGTATATGATTGAGAGGTTGCATCGGGGATCGCATTTCCGTTGAAATACCATTGGTTATTGATGGTTGAGCTTGAAGTTAACATATCGCCATTTTGAATAATTGTAGGTTTGGGCGAACTGGCATATACTTCTATTTCATACCATGCTACCCATGAGTTTGAACTGATAGTATTGATCATTACTCCCCGAACATTTGATAAGGCAGGGTGAAAGTTAACGGTGAGAATTTGATGCTCAAATGTAAAACCAGATAAAGTGTCGACAAGGATCCAGTTTTCCATGTCATCAGAGATTTTTATTTCATGGATGGTGTTTCCCGGCGAAAACTGATTTACATGTAATTTCAGACTATCGACTGATAATTGATTTTGTAAATCTACCTGAATCCAACCTTCAAATCCAGGTGTGCACCAATTAGTGTTCACATCACCATCGACTGCTCGGCTCGGAATTTCTATCGAATAGGACGAAACTGCAGTTGCCGGTTTGTTCAATGCGGCGTTGGAGCACGCATTCTGGGCATAAGCAGAACTAAAACAAAAGCCTGTTATTACTGAAAGTAAAATCACATTTTTAAGATTCTTCATTTTTATTGTCTTCTAATTGTTAATATTCTAGTCCCAAGAGCTGTTAAAAAAGCGAGGGGCTGAACCTGATCTGTTTTATACCGGGTGAATTAACTTATCGAATAAACCAAGTTGTTTTTAGCCAAGACTTTCTCGGATAATTTGAAATGTGTATTCTCTCTTCTTTCGAATTGTCGCTGACGAAAGCCTTGGCCACGGTAGCTTGCAGATTTCGGGAATCTGAGGAGCTTGGGATGGTGTTCGATAAACGATGCGGTTAAAAAGCCACCCTGAAATTCATTCCATATGCATAATCGTTACCGGCAAGCAAATTACTTTGTGGAATTATTGTTGGCTGAATTTGCAGGTACGTATTGTTGGCCAGTTGATAGCCACGAGCGATATTTACTCGTTTTGCAATTTGCGCCGCATTAATAATGCTGCAAATATTGACCGTTAAACCGCCTAACAAGCCTAGTAGAGCCATGGAGTCGTTCTGGGCATTCAGCCTGACTAAATTACAAACTATGTTCCCTCCTAAAAACAGAAATCCACCCCCGATATCGCCATTGATAAACTGCCCGAGCCCGGGAATAAATAAAGAAGCAATTCCTGCCCCCCACGCACTCTTTTTTCCTCCAACAGGATTGATCGGGTTTCCGAACGTATAGGTGTAAGTGTCCGGATTTACCTTCGGCAATTGTACATTATTAGCATCTGCCGGTTGTTGTGATGCTTCTTCGTTGAATATATCTTTTGTCCCATTGGCGTATCTAATCATCAGGATTTCCGATTTCAAAATAGAAAATATCGGTCCTTCTAAATTATCAAATCTTTTATATCTGACTTCGGTGTGGGTGACTTCACTTATTTTTGCAGCAATGTCTTCACCATTTTTCTTTGTAATAATGTCCTGTGCAAAACTAGTTGTGGTAAATAGCCCTAAAACCACAATGATAAACAATATTCTCTTCATAATACATTAATTTTTTTGACTCTTTGGGTTTCTCGATTGTACCCGTTGTTGATCGGGTGTTAAATTTCACATATTTCAACATTGTCACATCGGGTGGTCAGCCCTTTTAAGATGTACAGACCAGGTCAACTGTTTAATTTGCAAAAATATTTTTATTAAAAAGTGTTGTAGTGTTTTAATGTTAATATTTATTGAAATGGGTTTCAACCGATGTTTGCCGCTCAAAAAAAGTTATTATTATCAATGGTATTGGATTTTTGTTTTTATGCTATGCTGCATACGGGCTGCCAGCAAAGCAATAGAAGAATTACAAAATTACAAATAATTTTGGTTAAACAATGTTTTTAGCAATATGTTTTTTCCGAAGCCTGTCCGGTTCGGAATACTCCCCATTTCGAGCGTTGAGCTGCTGCCGCCGTAAATTAATAATGGCCTTCCCCCGCAATTCGCAATTTTTATTATCTTTGCGGTTCTGGTTAAAAATATATTTCATATGCACGAAGAAGATAAAGTGACCGGCTTGCCGGAGAATGCCTCGCGCGAACTGGCGCCGGGGGAGGAGTATGTGCCGTTGATGCGGCCCGAAAAGGTGTATCCCGAAGTTAATTTTCGTTCGGTGTTCTGGGGATTGCTCATGGCCGTACTGTTTTCGGCAGCAGCGGCTTACCTGGGATTGAAAATCGGACAGGTGTTTGAAGCGGCTATTCCCATCGCCATTATTGCGGTAGGCCTCTCGGGGGCTGCAAAACGTAAAAATGCCCTGGGCGAAAATGTGATCATTCAGTCGATCGGCGCCAGCTCGGGGGTGATCGTTGCCGGAGCCATCTTTACCCTTCCGGCTCTTTACATCTTACAGGAAAAATACCCCGAGATCACGGTGAGTTTCATGCAGGTGTTTCTGAGCTCGTTGCTCGGCGGGGTACTCGGAATCCTCTTCCTCATTCCATTTCGTAAATATTTCGTGTCGGATATGCATGGTAAATATCCTTTCCCCGAAGCAACGGCTACCACGCAGGTGCTCGTATCGGGCGAAAAAGGAGGCGATCAGGCCAAACCTCTCATCCTGGCCGGCCTCATCGGGGGGATTTACGATTTTGTGGTAGCCACCTTTGGCGCCTGGGCCGAGACATTTACCACCCGCGTGTTACCGGCAGGTGCCGAGCTGGCCGACAAAGCGAAGGTCGTGTTCAAGCTCAACGTAGGAGCAGCGGTACTTGGGCTCGGTTATATCGTGGGGCTGAAATACGCATCGATTATCGTTGCCGGATCGGCATTGGTATGGTTTGTCATTGTGCCCGTTTTGCCTTTGCTCGACCAGCAGCTTATCGTGGCGCTCAATCCTGCTTTCACAGGCGATACTCTCGCCGCCTTATCGCCCGAGGCCATCTTCTCCAATTTTGCCCGTCATATTGGTATCGGAGGCATCGCCATGGCCGGGATCATCGGCATTGTGAAATCGCGTAAGATTATCGGCGATGCCGTTGGTTTGGCTTCACGCGAATTCAAAGGAAAGAGTCAGGTTATACCGGTAGAAGTAAAACGCACGCAGCGCGATTTGTCGATGAAAATCGTGGTGATCGGCGTTATCCTGGCGCTTATCGCAACCTTTGTCTTCTTTTATTTAGGAGTGGTGGATAACCTGGTACATGCCGTGGTCGGCATCCTGATTGTGGCCCTTATCGCTTTCCTTTTCACCACAGTAGCAGCCAACGCTATTGCCATTGTAGGTACGAACCCCGTTTCGGGGATGACGCTCATGACACTGATTCTTGCATCGGTCATACTGGTGGCAGTAGGGCTGAAAGGCACCACCGGGATGGTAGCCGCACTCATTATCGGTGGGGTTGTGTGTACCGCCCTGTCGATGGCCGGCGGTTTTATCACCGACCTGAAAATTGGTTACTGGCTGGGAACTACCCCGGCAAAACAGCAGACCTGGAAGTTTCTCGGTACCCTGGTATCGGCAGCCACGGTAGGAGGTGTGATTATGATATTAAACAAAACCTACGGATTTACCGGCGACGGAGCCCTCGTGGCACCACAAGCCAACGCTATGGCAGCCGTAATCGAGCCTTTGATGTCGGGAGTAGGAGCCCCCTGGTACCTGTATGCCATCGGAGCCATCCTCTCCTTAGCGCTCACCGGTTTGAGAATACCGGCGCTGGCATTTGCCCTCGGTATGTTTATCCCGATGGAACTCAATGCGCCGTTGCTGGTAGGAGGAGCCATCAGCTGGTACGTGAGCACTCGTTCGAACGACAAAGCCCTGAATACCGCGCGTCACGAAAAAGGAACCCTGCTGGCTTCCGGATTCATTGCCGGCGGAGCTCTCATGGGGGTGGTTAGCGCCTCGCTTCGTTTTGGCGGCGTACATCTGATGAACGAGCAATGGGTGGAAAGCAATGGAGCTCAGTGGCTGGGATTGGTGATGTATGGAGCGATCGTTGGCTATTTGATTTGGGATAGTATGAGAGTGCGCTCCGCTAACCGAACGGCGTAGGCTGCTGTAAAACAATACGATGTTAAGCAAGAACAAATTAAATCATTTCCGCTGGCGTTGGGGCGATCGTTACGATGGCTGGCGGGTACGGAAAGTCGATCCGGTATTCCGGGTTATCCCGTACGTGTTGCGTACCCGCATGGATGCGCAGAATTTTTTCGAGGAGAAAGTGCCCATCGATCATATCGAAGCATTTATCAAAAAGCATAAAGAAGCCATCCCCGATCTGTCGATTATGCATGTGATTATGGCGGCTACGGTGCGACTTTTTTCGCAGCGTCCGCATCTGAACCGATTTGTGGTTTGGAACAAGATATTCGCCCGCAACCATATCAACTTTTCGATCGCCATTAAACGCTCGTTAACCGATAATGGCGAAGAAACCCTTATCAAGCCGTACTTTCAGCCCGAAGATACGTTGAGCGATGTGGTTCGGAAAACCCGTGAAGTTCAGCTGGCCAATCAGCAGGAGGGCGTCCGGAATTCTTCGGATACCATTTCGCGTATCCTGGGAACATTGCCCGACTGGCTGATGCGGGTAGTAGCCTGGACGATGCTCTGGACCGATAAAGTAGGGATTTTACCCCGATTTATCAACGAAGCGAGTCCCTGGCATTGCAGTGTGTTTCTCACCAATATCGGGTCGATTGGTATTGAGTCCATTTATCATCATCTGTACGAATTTGGTACCTGCAGCAATTTCGTGGCCATGGGCAAGAAAACCCGCTTTCATAGCACTACGAAGGAGGGGGAATTGGTCGTGCACAAACAAATCCGGTTAAAGTTCGTACTCGACGAGCGGATTTGCGATGGTTACTATTTTGCGTCTTCGCTGCGGCTGATGACCAAATACCTGATGAATCCTGAGATTTTGCTTACACCACCTGCCAACGTAGTGAAGGATGAGGGAGTGTAGGGGCCCCGCTGTGTATTTGGTACGGTACGCTTTGCCGGCGCCTGATTAAAATTAGCGAGTGCGAAGCACGAAGCGTACAATCAGGCGCCGGCAAAGCGTACCGTAATGATTATTTAATAATATACTGTTCAGAAATCGACCGGTGCGACTGTACGCGTTCAATGGTATCGGCAAACATATCGGCACAAGTCAGGATTTTTACTTTCGAGCATTTCTTGCAATCGAAAGGGATGGAATCGGTAAAAGCAATCTCGGTAAGGGCCGACGACATGATACGATCCGAAGCGCTTCCCGACATCACACCGTGGGTAACAATGGCCCGCACCGAATTGGCTCCGTTTTCCATCATCAGATCGGCTGCTTTGCACAAGGTTCCGGCAGTATCCACCATATCGTCGACTATAATCACGTCTTTGCCTTGCACATCGCCAATTATGACCATTTCGCCAATTACATTCGCCTTTTCCCGCGTTTTATGACAGAGCACCATCGGCACGTCGAGATGACGCGAGTAGGTTCCGGCACGTTTCGATCCGCCTACGTCGGGCGAAGCGATCACCAGGTTTTTCAGCCCGAGCGACTGAATGTAAGGGATGAAGATGCGGGAGGCATACAAGTGATCGACCGGAACATTGAAAAAGCCCTGAATCTGATCGGCATGCAGGTCCATGGTAATCACGCGGTCGACACCCGCAATGCTCAACAGGTCGGCAATAAGCTTGGCGCCGATCGATACGCGCGGTTTATCTTTGCGGTCCTGACGCGCCCATCCGAAATAAGGAATCACGGCGATAATCTTGTAAGCCGAAGCCCGCTTGGCTGCATCGATCATCAGCAGCAGTTCCATCAGGTTGTCGGAGTTGGGGAAGGTCGACTGAATAAGATAGATGTACTGCCCACGAATGGATTCTTCGTATGAAACGGCGAACTCTCCATCGGCAAAATGTTCGATATTCATATTGCCAAGTGGAGAGCCCAGACTTTTACAGATTTTTTCTGCCAGATACCGGCTGTTGGTGCCGGAAAATAATTTGAATTGAGACGCAGGTGTGGACATGAGAAGATTCAAAAATTTTGGGGTATTGAAATTTTCTGCAAAAGTACGACATTAAATTTTATTATGTGCATTTTTTAACAAACAAATTTTTATAATCGCAAACGTTTGAAATGAAAAAAGACCGGTTTTTGAAAGCTCTTCCGCTTCATTTAAACGATTCGTTCTAATTTTGAACATCATTATAAATCGATCCAAAAATAGTTGAAAATGAAACTGCATTTTTCAATTCGTTATAAAACAGTATGGGGGCAGCGCCTGTTGGTGACCGGTAATCACGCCATTTTAGGCAACGGAGATTTTCAAAATGCTCTGTCTCTAAGCTTTAACTTTCCGGAGGAATGGACAGGGGCGATCGATATATCCGGCGACGATGCCGCGCACCTGCGCTACCGCTACCTGGTATTCAACGAGAGCACGGGTACGTATACCGAAGAGTGGGAGACCGGCCGTACGGTACGGGTGCTTGAGAAATCGCCTGCCCATGTGTTTTGCTCCGATCAGTGGAATGCGGCCAACGATCTGGCCAATGTGTTTCTGACGACTCCATTCCGGCAGGTATTGCTGCGCGATGCCCATGGATCGGCACTGCCGGTATATCCTAAAAAATATACGCATTTCTTCCGTGTCAAAGCACCGGTACTCGACCCGCGCCAGGTGGTGTGTATTATCGGCGATTGCGATGCTTTTGGTAACTGGTCGACTCAGAAACCCTTGTTGTTGACCAAGTATGGTGAGGAATGGCAGCTGGCGGTCGATTTGTCGAAATGTGCGGGCGATGTGCATTACAAGTATGGGTTTTTCGATCCCGAAGACGGCGTTTTCTGCGGATTTGAAGAAGGACCCGATCGTACGGCTGTGGTGATCAACGATACGAAGTCGATGGTGCAGATGAGCGATGGATTCGTTCGGGTGAATATCTCGGGATGGAAGGGGGCGGGTGTCGGATTGCCGGTGTTCAGTATCCGTACCAAAAAGAGTTTCGGAGTCGGCGATTTCGACGACCTGAAATTGTTGATCGATTGGGCGTCGAAGGTAGGGTTGAAGTTGATTCAGGTGTTACCGCTCAACGATACCATCGGAACACATACCGACGAGGATGTGCTTCCCTATGCCGCCATCACTGCTTTTGCCCTTAATCCTTTATTTCTGCATTTGCCCGCGCTGGGTAAACTGCCTGCCGGAAACCGGCTGGCTGCCGATTATAAGCGTCTTCAGCCCGAACTGAACGCAAAGCCGCTGGTCGAATTTCTGGAGGTGGTGAATTTCAAGCTCCGTTATGCCCGTGAAGTGTACACGCTTCAGAAAGATAAATACAAGAAGAACAAAGCATTTCGGCAATTTATTGCCGACAACGAGTACTGGCTCATGCCCTATGCCGCTTTTTGTGTGCTGCGCGATAAGTTCGGTACTTCCGATTACAGGAAATGGGGGCAGTATGCTTCGTTCGACGACGAGGTGATCAGAGCGTTATCGGCTCCCGAAAGCGAACTGGCCGACGAAATTTACCTGAACTACTTTATGCAGTATCACCTGCATTTACAACTGTCGGACGCGCATGCCTATGCTCATGCCAACGGAGTAGTGCTGAAAGGCGATATCCCGATTGGGGTGAACCGGAATTCGGCTGACACATGGGCTCATCCCGAACTGTTTCATCTCGACAAACAGGCGGGTGCACCGCCCGATATGTTTGCTGTGAAAGGGCAGAACTGGGAATTGCCCACCTACAACTGGGAGGCTATTCAGCGTACCGGTTTCGATTGGTGGAAGCGCCGGTTTGCACAGATGTCGCTCTATTTCGATACCTTCCGGGTCGATCATATCCTCGGTTTTTTCCGTATCTGGCAAATCCCCATCGATCAGGTGGAAGGGATTATGGGGCATTTGCATCCTTCGGTGCCGGTTCATATCAACGAATTCGGCGAACGGGGCGTATGGTTCGACTACAACCGTTACTGCAAGCCCTATATTACCGATCATATTCTGTGGGAAGTGTTTGGCGACGATGCCTCGTGGGTAAAGGCCAATTGTCTGCAGATTGAAGATGGCTGGGTACTACGGCTGAAGGTGCCGTATACTTCACAAAAAGATGTGGAGCAACTGTATGCCGAAGGTTTGTTTTCGGAAAAGATTAAGTGGGGATTGTTCGACTTGATTTCGAATGTCTTGTTTTTTGAAGCCGAAGGAAGCAATCGCACGCAGTTCTACCCGCGATTCGGGATGCAGGCATTGAGCTCGTTTCGCGAACTCGACGACCCTACCCGTGTTAAGCTCGACGAATTGTATGTTGATTATTATTTCCGCAGGCAGGATGCCCATTGGTATAAGTCGGGCATGGAGAAGCTCCCGGCGCTGAAGCGGGCAACCAATATGCTGATTTGCGGCGAGGATCTCGGTTTAATGACTCCATGCGTCACCAGTGTGATGAACGAAACGGGGATATTGAGCCTGGAAGTGCAGCGGGCGCCCAAGACCAATACGATCGAGTTTTTTCATCCGGCCGATGCGCCCTATATGTCGGTGGTGAGTCCATCGACCCACGATATGAGCACCATACGTGGCTGGTGGGAAGAAGACCGGGGCGTGACGCAGCGATTCTACAATCAGCAGCTGGGGCATTACGGCGAAGCGCCTTATTTCTGCGAATGGTGGATTTGCCGCGATATTTTGTTGCAGCATTTGTATTCGCCGGCGATGTGGTCGATTTTCCAGATTCAGGATTTACTGAGTATCTCGGAACGTTTGCGTCGCGAAAATCCACACGACGAACGTATCAATGTTCCTTCCAATTCGCGCTACAGCTGGCGCTACCGGCTGCATCTCACGATTGAAGAATTGTTGGAAGCCGAAGAATATAATGCCGAGTTGCGGAATTATATAAAGCAGGCCGGCCGATAAACCGTTAAAGCAGATCCGAGGAGGGATCTGCTTTTTTTGATCCGTCGATTTAAAATATTCTGGTGCGGTGGGGTATAATTACATAAAAAAATAGTTTCTTTGCATGTTAAAACAATTCAACCTATTATGCAAAGAAAATTAACCCGTTCGAACAACCAAATGATTGCCGGCGTATGTGCCGGAATCGCCGAATACGTAGGCTGGGATATTACCATGGTACGTGTAATCTACGCCGTATTATCGGTGTTCTCCGCCGGTTTCCCGGGCTTACTCCTCTACATCATTTTATGGATTGTAATGCCCAAGGCCAATTGATCATGCGCGAAGCGCGTTCATCCGGCCGAGCGCAGTGAAGCCGTAAAACCCATAACTCCATGTCGTTTCAACTCACTTCCAACTTCCGTCCCACCGGCGATCAGCCGGAGGCCATTCGTCAGTTGGTAGAAGGATTGGACGCCGGTGTAGCGTTTCAGACTCTGCTGGGGGTGACCGGATCGGGGAAGACCTTTACCATTGCCAATGTTGTAAATGAGGTGAACAGGCCTACTCTGGTGCTGAGTCATAACAAAACCCTGGCGGCACAGCTCTACAGCGAGTTCAAGTCCTTTTTTCCCAACAATGCGGTGGAATATTTCGTGTCGTACTACGATTATTACCAGCCCGAAGCTTATATTCCGCATACCGACACGTATATCGAAAAGGATTTGTCGATTAATCAGGAAATCGAGAAGCTACGTTTATCGGCCACCTCATCGCTTTTGTCGGGGCGGCGCGACGTACTGGTGGTTTCGTCGGTTTCGTGCCTGTACGGCATCGGGAATCCCGAAGATTTCACATCGAACGTGATAGAAGTAGAGAAGGGTCAGAAGCTGGTGCGTAATGCATTTCTTCGCAATCTGGTCGAAAGTTTGTATACCCGCAACGACCTGGAGCTCAACCGGGGTAATTTCAGGGTAAAGGGCGATACGGTGGATATCTTTCTGGCTTATGCCGATCATATTCTGCGGGTTGTGTTTTGGGGCGATGAGATCGATGAGTTGCTTACCATTGAACCCATTAATATGAAGGTAACGGGCTCGTTTGATGCCTATCGTATTTATCCGGCCAGTATTTTTGTGACCACCAAGGAACGTATTGCACAGGCCTTGTACTACATTGAGCGCGATCGCGACCGGCAGGCTGAGTTTTTCCGGTCGGTGGGTAAGGATTATGAAGCCAAGCGTATTTACGAACGGGTGAGTTACGATATCGAGATGATCAGGGAGTTGGGTTATTGTTCGGGTATTGAAAATTACTCGCGCTATTTCGATGGGCGGGAGCCTGGCAGCCGGCCCTATTGCCTGCTCGACTATTTCCCCGACGATTACCTGATGGTGATCGACGAGAGTCATGTTACCATTCCGCAGATTCGCGCGATGTTCGGCGGCGACGCGTCACGCAAGCAAAACCTGGTGGAATATGGATTCCGGTTACCTGCTGCCCGCGATAATCGTCCGTTGAAGTTCGAGGAGTTCGAGGAGTTGACGCCTCAAACCATTTATGTGTCGGCCACTCCGGCCGATTACGAGTTGCAGAATTCGCAGGGAGTGGTGGTCGATCAGCTCATTCGTCCGACCGGGTTGCTCGATCCGGTCATTGATGTTCGTCCGAGTCTGAACCAGATCGACGATTTGCTGGAAGAAATTACGGTATGTACCGAGCGTGACGAGCGTGTATTGGTTACAACGCTCACGAAGCGGATGGCCGAGGAATTGACCGATTATTTATTGAAACTGGGTGTGAGGTGCAATTATATCCACTCGGATGTGACGACGCTCGACCGGGTGCAGATTATGGACGATTTGCGGCGTGGCATTTATGATGTGTTGGTGGGAGTAAACCTGTTACGTGAAGGACTCGATTTGCCGGAGGTTTCGTTGGTGGCTATTCTCGATGCCGATAAGGAGGGTTTTCTGCGTTCGCACCGTTCGCTTACGCAAACGGCCGGTCGTGCAGCCCGTAATTTAAATGGTAAAGTAATCATGTATGCCGATACCATCACCGATAGTATGGCGAAAACGATTGCCGAAACCAATCGCCGGCGCGAAAAGCAATTGGCTTATAACGATAAACACGGGATTACTCCGCAGGCTATTGTTAAGGATCGTCATTCGGCATTGAGTAAAGGAGAGCCCGGCGCCTATATCGAACCTGCCGACCGGGCTAATGTGGCAGCCGATCCGGTGGTGGAACATATGAACAGGCCGGCACTTGAAAAGGCGATTGCACAAACCAAAAAGGCAATGCACGATGCGGCCAAGAATCTGGAATTTCTGGAGGCCGCCCGTTTACGCGACGAGATGATCCGGCTCGAAGATTTACTGGAAAAGCAAAAAAGCAGGCCGTGAAAAGTTGAATTAGTCGAGTTGTTCCAGCAGTTTAGCCACCGAATTCAGGGGTTCTCCGCACAATTGTTTTTTACAGATAAATCCGCGGGTTTTACTTCCGAAATGTTTGTGTTTCAGCAAGGGTAATTGGCTTTCGGCAGCCGAGGCGGTAAGAATCACCTGAGGCAGGTAGCGGCGATGCAGCTGTTGGGCCCATTCGGCATATTCGGGTCCGGCAAGCGCTACTTCCACCGGTCCTTCGACGAGCAGCAGCGCCAGTCGTCCCCAGTTGGAATGGTAATAAATGTTTTTCTCAATTTCCGCAGCCATTTTTTCGACCATTGTACGGGCAAGTATCCGGTATCGAGGGATGTCGAGCAGCGTTCCGAGCGTCAGCAGGTTATGTGCCATTTCCGAGTTCGACGATGGAATAACATTGTCGTTCAGCTCTTTCATCCGGGCCACCAGGCCGGTGGTTCGTTGGTGGGTATAAAAGAAAAAGCCTTCGGTCTGATCCAGGAAATGCGTCATGCAATATTCGGTAAGCTGCTGAGCTACGTTGAGGTAACGTTCGTCGAATACCGTTTGGTAGGCCTCGGTAAGTGCCGAAATAAGAAATGCGTAATCATCGAGCATGCCATCGATGGTGGCCTGTCGGCCCGATTTGAAATTGCGTTTCAAACCACCGTCGTTTTGCACGAAAGTAGTAAGCAGAAAATCGAGTTGTTGCAGGCCGATAGTGCGGTAATGCATTGCCTGGGCATAGGATAGGTTCTCGTTGCATACGGCCTTCGATGCCACCAGGAAAGCCCGTACCATGAGTGCATTCCACGAACAAAGTATTTTATCGTCGAGTCCCGGACGCACACGTGTCGAACGATGCTCCAGCAGCCTGCGGCGCAAGCCGCGCAGGTGCAGTTCGAAATCGGGTTGTGAAAAACCGTGGTTGCCGGCATGCAGCTTGATGGTGTTTTTGCGGAGCAATATATTGATGCCATGCTCCCAGTTGCCTTCCGTACTTACCTGGTACACCTCTTTAAACACCGCCGCATCGGGGCCCAGAACGGCGTCGATTTCCTGTTCTTTCCATACGTAAAACCGGCCTTCCTCACCCTCCGAATCGGCATCGAGGGCAGCGTAGAATCCGCCTCCTTCGGCCATCAGTTCCCGTTCGACAAACCCAAGGGTTTCATGTACCACATCGCGGTACAGTGCATAGCCGGTGCACTGAAAGGCATGGGCATAAAGCGTTACGAGCTGTGCATTGTCGTACAGCATTTTCTCGAAGTGGGGCACATGCCAGCGTTCATCGGTCGAATAACGCGCGAATCCTCCGCCCAGGTGGTCGTAAATACCTCCCCGGGCCATATTGATAAGAGTGGAGTTGATCGCCGTAAGCGCTTCTTCGTGCTTTGTGTTGTGGTGAAAATGCAGCAGGTATTCCCACATCGAAGGCATAGGGAATTTGGGTGCGCGTTTTTCGCCACCGTACCGGAAGTCGATCCGGTGGCGGTAGTGTGTATAAAGTTCGTCGAATTGTTGCAGGGAAAGCGGAGGCCCGGTGGCAGATGATTCCACCGGTACACGAAGACCGGCGGAGCCGCTGTGTCCGGCAGCAGCCGGCGACTGGCTTCCTGCCCTGATGCCGGTTGTGATCTGATCGGCGGCATTCCGGATCGTCGCCGGTTCCTGTTGCCAGAGCATGGCCAGTTGGGTCAGCAAATCGATCCAATTGGATTTGGGAAAATAAGTCGCGGCATAAAACGGACTTCCATCGGGCAGGGCAAAAGCATTCAAAGGCCAGCCGCCGCGACCCGAGATCAGGTGCGCCGCCTGCATGTAAAGCTGATCGACATCGGGACGTTCTTCCCGGTCGACTTTTATACAGAGAAAATGTTCGTTCATTAAACTTGCAACATGGCGATCTTCAAAACTCTCGCGTTCCATTACGTGGCACCAATGACAGGCCGAATAACCGATGCTGATAAGCAGCATCTTATTGGAAGCGATTGCTTTAGCAAGCGTTTCGTCGTTCCATGCATGCCATTCCACCGGGTTGTGGGCGTGCTGCAACAGGTAAGGACTGGTTTCAAATCGAAGCAGGTTCAAATGAATAATGTTTAATTTCTTAGTTAAATGCTTTTGAGGGGGAAATTGTTTAGGGCCGGGATTGGTGAAGGTGGATATCGTAGCTGTCTTGACGTCGGGATCAAAAAAGGAGGATGTCTCAACATAGAAATTAAGTCTCCGGGAATTGAATATCCGGATTTGTTCCCGGCTAGGTATCCGAATAAAAAGAGGGTGAAATCACATTGTGATACACCCTCTTCTTTGAAAATGATTTTGAATTGACCGAAAGCGATTTATTCAGAAACAACTTCGAAAGCAACTTCAACAGATACTTCTTTGTGGAGTTTCAGTGTAGCTTTATACGAACCAATTTCTTTTACAGGTTCTTTTAAAGCAATAACTCTGCGATCAACAGTGAAACCGGCTTTTTCGAATGCATCGGCAATCTGAACGGGACCGACAGCACCGAAAATCTTTCCGGTGGTGCTGGTTTTTGCACCGATTGTAAGCGTGATGTCTTTTACTTTTTCAGCCAGTTCAAGAGCTTCGTTTTTGATACGTTCCAGTTTGTGAGCACGCTGGCGATTGTCTTCGGCCAACATTTTCTTTGCCGATTCGGTGGCCAGAACTGCTTTTTTCTGAGGAATCAGGAAGTTACGTCCATAACCGTCCCGAACTTTTACGATATCGCCTTTGTAACCTAAGTTGATTACGTCTTCTTTTAAAATGATTTCCATATTCGTTCCTCCTCTTTATTATTTCATCATATCGGTTACATAAGGAAGCAGAGCCAGATGACGGGCGCGCTTCACAGCCTGAGCTACCTGACGCTGGAATTTCAACGAAGTTCCGGTAAGGCGACGGGGAAGAATCTTTCCCTGCTCGTTCAGGAATTTCTTCAGAAATTCAGGATCTTTGTAATCAATGTATTTAATACCGCTCTTTTTGAAACGGCAATATTTTTTCTTTTTAACGTCCACAGTCGGTGGAGTCAGGTAACGGATATCTCCTTGATTTGCTGCCATTGTTTATGCCTCCTTTACTTGTTCTTTTGACTTAATACCTTTTCTCTTCTCAGCGTACTCGTAAGCGAACTTATCCAGACGGAAAGTCAGGAAGCGGATTACACGCTCGTCGCGACGGTACATGGTTTCAAGCTTGTCCACAATGGTGGATTCGGCATCAAACTGCAACAGGTTGTAGAATCCTGTCGATTTTTTCTGGATCGGATACGCCAGCTTGCGCAGACCCCAGTTCTCCTCGTTGGTAATGGTCGCACCATTCTCCGTGAGGATGGCTTTGAACTTTTCTACCGCTTCCTTCATCTGTGCGTCAGACAAAACGGGAGTTAAAATGAAAACGGTTTCATAATGATTTAACATACTGTTTACTAACTTTTTAAATTAAAAAATAAGTTTTTTCGCATAAAGCGGCTGCAAAGATAACAATAATTATTTGATTAACAATGAAATCGATGCATAAAAAGTTGATAAAACAGCGTCTTTCTATACGGCCTGTTTACCGGAAATAGGTCATTTTTACTTCTACGGAGGTGCTCGTTCCGCCTTGGTGACGGAAGCTAAAGTCGCCGAACCGGGGTCGCTTGAATCCTTTCTGCTGATAACCCGAAAGTCCGAATCCTTCGAGCGGTATTCCGGCAAAACCGTATTTCATGCGGCCGTTGGCATCGGCATCATCGAGTACCGATATTCCGTAATCGCCGGGAGGTAACGGGAAGGTAAGAATGAGGGTGCTGCTGTCGTGGGCCCGGCGAAGTAGTTTTTTTTCGAGCAGTGGCTTTTCGTTCCTGAAAGCTTCGTCGCTGTCGAATACGGCAATGCAGAGCTGACCGCTTTGTCCTTTAATATTAGTAATGGTCAGGACTACTTCCGAGAACTGGCGCTGCTCGGCTTGCTGCGCAGCGCACGCAGGGGTGTTGCTGTTCCAGGGCTGGATCCCCAGTAACACAAGGAGCAAAAACGATGTTGGCAGATGGTGAAATAACATGGCGTACTTCCGGTTGTAGGTGGATTACTTTTTTCCGAGTGCATTAGGTGCGAACAGCTGTTCCGGTTGTGCAGCATTACTTTCAAACCGATTCACCGTCATGGTCGACCGCCGGCCATTTTGTACATTGTTCATGGTCATTTTCCAGGCCACCCATTTTCCATCGCCCGTTGAGTTGTAGTTTTCGTACAGCAATTCGCGGTGTAGTTTGTCATTACGGTCGTAGAGTTCTTCGCGCAGAGGTATCAGGCGTGCTGCATCGAGGAGTATGATTTTTTTGCTATAACCCTGTTCGTTCTGCAGTGCCGGTGTTTTGCCTTTGGCCTCAATTTTTATGCAGCCGGTTCCGTTGTATTCCGTGCGCCCCAGGTTGGTAAACGTGTAATCGTCGAGATTAAGTTGACTCATATCGGCATTGGTAAACTCCGAGCCCATGAAGTTTTTACCTTTTTCGTTGCTGACGATCTGACGTACTTTCCCGGTGGCAGGTAAATAAATCCATTGCTGATCGGCTTTATCGGGATAATCGTATACCAGCAGCGTGGTTCCGCGTACTTCGGCCGGAGCGGTGAAGCGGATTAGTAACTGGCTGTTTTCTTTTGTTTTACGGGTGAGCGTTGTGATTTCACGTACCCGTACGTTGCCTTTGTTGTCGTGGATGCTGATGGTTGATTGCATTTCGGAATTGCCGGCGCTGGTACGATCCTGCGACTGGCGCATGAGGTTGGTTGCATTTTGTGCCGCAACGTTTACGCTGATAAAAAGAAGAAGAAGGAGGAGTTTCATACTGTTTATTTGTTAGTGGTGAGTAAAAAGCGGGGTTTAATAAGAATGCAGATCACCGGAATGATGAGCAGTGCGCTGGCTAAGCAGAGTAGTAACGATAGGATGATCAATAACCCGAAAGCTTGAATAAACGGGAACGACGATAGCAGCAGTACCGAAAATCCGATCATCACCGAAAATGCATTAATGCTGATGCCACGACCGGTACCCGCCAGGGTGTTGATCACGGCCTGGTTCCAATCGCCTTGGTGTTGGGTTAGTTCGTGTTTCATCCGCCAGAAAATGTGAATAGTAAAATCGACGCCCAAACCAATAGAGATCGATGAGAGCAAAGCGGTTACAATATCGAGTTTAATGCCGGTCCATCCCATGATGCCAAACGTGCACACCACTGCCACCACCAGCGGGATACTGCCGATGAGTCCTGCCTGCAAACTTCTGAAAATGATTCCCAGTAAAATCAGTATGGCCAGCAGGGCTACTGCTAACGAACTGAATTGTCCGGTGCGAACCGATTCGCTTATTTCTTTGTCAACCAGGCTGACGCCGCCAATTACATAGTTCAGTTGATGTTTTTGCAGTGTGGATTCCAGTTCGGCAAGCAGTGAGTTGATTTCGTGCAGACTGGCCGACCGGTATTGTATGGTGAGTAGGGTATGGCTATAGCTGAAATCGACAAACCGTTCGTAATCGGCTACATCGGCACTCATCCCGTACAGTTCGAGATACTGTGCAATTGCTTCGCGTGAGTGGGGCAGGGCGCTGCAGGTGTCGGCGTGCATTTTTCGTATCATGGTTGCCAGCGAGGCGGCATGTCCGACCAGTGGATGGCGCTCCATATGTCGCGACACCGAATCGATGGCTTCTAATAGGGCCGGTTCGCGAGCATCTCCTCCGATCATGATGTTCAGAAGTTTACTTCCTCCAAACTGTTGATCGGCAATGCGAATGGCTTGGTTGAATTCGTGATTGGGAGGAAGAATGCTGCTCGAATCGGGAGCGACCTTCAGGCCTGTGGTGCCGATTAAACACAGTACGAACAGGATTGCAGCAACGATGATGGGTATGCGGGGATGCTTGAGTAGTTGCCGGGCTGTATGTTGAAGCAGCGGGGTGAGATGATGGGTGGGCCGGGTTGTTTTCGTATGAATTCGCCCTGTTTTGATTTTAAAATAGCTCATGGCGGCAGGCAGGTAAGTTAAGCTTAGGGTCAGTGCAAAGGCAATTCCCAACGAACTGATCACACCCATTTGGCGTGCGGGAATGAGCAGGTGAGCAGCGAGTCCCATGGTTCCGGCTATGGTAGTGAGACCGCACAACCACACGGGTTTGCGCAGATAGCGGATGGTGTGGCTGAGCAGGGAATGGTTGGCGTCGGTCGTTTCGCCGGCCGGTGGCGCTAGCTTGAGTTCCTGGTAGCGCGCAATGACGTGTACGCCGTAGTTATTGGCGATGGCGATCATCATGATAGGAATCAGTACGCCGATCAGGCTGAGTTCCCAGCCCATCGTGGGAATGAGGGCCATTGAAACGACGATCGAAAACACGACAATCGAAAAGGGCAGGAGCACCGATGTGAAATCACGAAAAGAGATCCAGAGAAAAAGTAACATAACGACGAGCCCGATGGGCAGCAGGATGAGAATGTCTCGGCTTATTTTACGATTGGCATCGTCGCGCAGGTAAGGCTGGCCGGTAAGGTAAATAGCCCCGTCGAAAGCAGGGTGTCGATGGCGGGTTTCTGTGATTGTACGTTGTACCTGGTTCAGTAGTACCGCATCGGCATCGGGCAGGGTGCTGTCGCGTTTCACTTCCAGCATCAGCATGGCATACCGGAAATCGTCGGAGATCACCAATCCGCAAGCTAAGTCGTTGGTGTGTAGCGAAGTGCGGAGTTGTTCCCGTCCGGCCGCAGTTTCAGGTATAAACGGTATGGCTGGTTCGATGAGCATTTCACCATCGCGATGGAGGATGTTGGTAGTCTGAAATACCGAATGCACACGACTCACGGCCGGTAATTGTTGCAGCTCGTCGCTGAGTTGCTGCAGGGTGCGAAGGTTTTCGGGCTCCAATATGTCGGCACCGTGGGCCGATTGCGCATCCACAACGATCAGCAGATTTTCGGCCGACGAAAAATACGCTTCAATTTTCCGGTTGTTTTGTTTGGATTGCATCGAATCGGGCATGTACGACTCGAGATCCGAGTTGATCTGGAGTTGAGTGAGCGGAACGATGGCCAGCAGCACGAGTCCGATGCTGAGGAGGAGCACGGGTAAGCGGTATCGTATGGCGAATGCATTCATTGGGATTATCCGGATTGTGGGGGTGAAACAATTGTTATGTAGTAAGCTCAGAAATGAATGCGGAGTTCGGCAAAACCACCGTTCATCAGCTCGGACGAATACGAAAACAGGGTTTTATTTTCGCCTTTCATATAGTTTGCTCCCAGGGTTACCGTGAGTTGGTCGGTTACCGACCATTTCACCGAGGGTCGCGCCAGCAGTTCACCCGAGGTGATATCGTAATAGGCAGTTACTTGTGCTTCTACCGCATCGTAGGCAAACCGCCGGAGCCAGGTGAGCGACACCGCATGATTGCTGCTTTTGAATTGGTGAAAAATACGCCGGTTGAACTGCCGGTTTTCATAATCGATCAGGGCGTTGGCATAAGCCAGTTGCGCCAACGGATTCATCGGGTCGCCGAGTGTTGGCACCGTTAACGCCTTGAATCCGGGGGTATGGTGTCCAATGTAGTTGATTATAAGGGTTGATGATCCGATGGCTGCTTCGGTGCCGGCCACGTACATCCAGTAGCTGAAGGGTATGTACATTTCGTCGTTGGGTCGTGAAGTACGGTTCCATGCCGCTTCGGCTTTCAGGATCAGCGCACCGGCAGGTACCGACAGATCGGCCCCTATGCTTGTTTTCTGATAACTGACAGCCTGGTTGGTAATCACCGGCGATCCGCTTGTCCAGTCGACCGATGCTACCTGAAATCCACGATAAGGATCGTAGCCCCGGAAAGCCGAAACGGAGCATCCTATGCCGGGCAATTCAACGTTTATTCTACCGGCTATGCTTCCGTTACGCCAGGCCGGAGCAGGGAGCAAAGGGTCGGTGAAACCTACATTTGCGCCCAGTTCGAACAATTCGTAGCGGTATACCGACGGGAGGTAATAGGGCATTACGGCCAGATCGAGTTCGGTGAAATTCCCCAATCGCAACCGGGTTCGAAGAGCCAGGTTAGGATTTCGCTGATCGGCAGGGTCGGCGGTAAGATAAAAATAATCGTAGGCTTGCATGTAGTTGGTGGGATTAAATCCGTCGGTACGACCCCATTCCAGTTGCTGGTAACCCACAAGCAGATCAAGGAATTTCCCCCGGTACCCTGCTGTGAGTAAGTGGATGTCGATGGTTTGATAGGGACTGCCGAAGCTGTTCCCTTTTCGTAATCGTAAATCGCCCGACATGAAAGCCTTGCCGTGGTGAAATTCTGGCTTCAGCGCAAGTTCGGCAAACAGCGTGTTGAGCGGGTAGGCGTCAGTTCCTCCCCATACCGATGCACGGGCGTAGCCCGACAGGGCCAACGACGAAGCATCGTTGTTCGTTGGTTCATTTCCGATCGTAGCGTGGTCGTCCGGTTCGTCGATGCGGTTCGCCAGCCCCTGTGCCTGCACTGGCCGGTCGGTCGTGCCAGGTGTCGATGCCATTGCAAGGGGAGCAACCGATAGCAATAAATAAATGCCGAGGAGTGTTTTCATTGAAATCTAATTTTGCAGATTAAAAAAACGATTTTTTCTGACTACAAAATTAGGGATTCCAACAGGCCGGAAGTCCGTTTTTTAAAGACCGGACAACAAGTAGTGGTTCACGCTTTAAAAGTTAGAGCTCTGTATTCCACCGGGGTCATTCGTGTCGATTTCTTAAATACCGAGTAAAAGGCCGACTTACTGGCAAAACCACATTCATAACCGATAGCCTCGATCGAAAAATTGTTTTTCGGATCGGTGAGCATTTGTTTGACGGCTTCGACCCTGTATGAATTAATAAACTGAAAAAAGTTAAAACCCAGCCGGGTGTTGAGCACCTCCGTAAGTTGGTACTTGGGTACATCGACGGCTGCCGAAAGCGCATCCATGTTGAAGTCGGATTGAAGCCATGGTTGATGGAGGTCGACATACTGTAAGATTTTTTCGGCGATTTGTGTTTTTGCTTCTTCACTCAGGGTCGAATGTTGGTAAGGAATGGCCGGCTTGTTATTGAGCAGTTCTACCGGTAAACTCTGCTGACGAAGTCCGTAGAATCCGAACGTGTAGATCATGAGCAACAACATCGAATAATTGAAAATATGCAGCGAAAGCGGGTGGATGATGTTGGTGAATATAAGTAGGGCAACAAGAACCGAAATGATACAATACACCACATAAAAAATGGAAACAAAAAGTACCCAACCCAGATTTTCGTTAGTGCCGATCGACGATTTTTCATTGCGCAGGTGCATACGATGACGGTGCACCAGCCGCAGGCCGAGAGGATTGTAGATTAGCCATGAAATCACATTGGCTGCTCCAAAAATGATTCGGAACAGGAACTGTCCGTCTTTTTGGAAGTAGGTGCCGAGTGCCAACGGCTCGTGCAACAGATAAGCCGTAAGTTCGAACCCGATATAAGGCAGCAGATGCAGCAGGTGCAGCGGATGGAGTCTGAATTTCGCACGTGTCAATGCATTGATGTAAATGTACAAGGCCGGGTTGAACAGTAAAAACGAACTCGACAGCAAAGGCTTGTTGTAGGCAAAATAATCGATTCCGCAGGTGAGGAATTCAATAGCCAGCAGACTTAGAAAGCCTGATAAAACCTTATCGGGCAGCGAACTTTCTTTTTTTGTAAACATAAGTATCGCTACGAACAGACTTTGCGAGAATCCAATCCAGATCAGTGTAATCATTACAGATACTTTTTATATCTTTGCATCGTCAAAGATAATAAATTTTATGCAAGTAAACTCAGCAATTAATCAACGGTACACTTATTTGAGCGAAACCAGCTGTTGCTTATCGTGCGGCGGTGCAATTAAGTATGCCAAACCTCAACCAGGTGAAGTGTGTGTCGACCTGGGCAGTGGCCGCGGCGTTGATGTGATTAAGCTGGCCGAGGAGGCAGGCCGGTCGGGCTTTGTTTACGGCATCGACATTTCGGACGGAATGATTGCCAAAGCCGAAGCTAACCTGGCTAAGTTTGAGGTTACCAACGCGAAGATTTTGAAAGCCGGGTTGGAAAATCTACCCCTCGGAACCGGTACGGTAGATTGTATAATTTCAAATTGCACCATCAATCACGCAGTCGATAAGTTGGCAGTGTGGAACGAGGTGTACCGTATCTTAAAGCCGGGCGGCCGATTTGTGGTAAGCGATATATATGCTACTGAGCCTATTCCGGAGCAATACCGCAACGATCCCGAAGCTATTGCCGAATGCTGGGCCGGAGCGGTTACCCGTGCCGAATATTTAACGATGCTTGAAGTAGCTGGTTTCATAAATATCCGTATCTTTGAGGAGTCGAAGCCATACCCGAAAGGACAGGCCGAAGTAGCCAGTTTTACGGTGTCGGGTTGGAAATAGGGGAGCATTCATTCTAAAAAAATAGTTATGAGAAGTGTAGTAAAGCAGGGCTGTGGCTGTAACAGCCAAAAACAAGTGGCTCAGTGCTGCGCCAAAGTATCGACAGTAGTTGCAGGTTGCCACGATTGACAATTGTGCTGTCACGTCACACTATCGTTACGCCCGTTGCCGGTTCCGATGAGTTTTTTGTCGTGAATCCGCTCCATAAGTCGGCCGATTTTATTTCGGCCGGCGAATTGGAATTGCTCCGGAGCGGTCAGGATCCTGACGGGGAGTTCGCTTCCCGGGGTTATCTGGTAGCGCCCGAACAAGAACAAAAAGCGTTCAAGTATGCCTACCTCGATTTTATTCAGCAACGCGAAGAAGATGAGGTTCAACTGTTCTTTGTTCCCAACTATAGTTGTAATTTTGCGTGCTCGTATTGTTATCAGGAGGGTTACGAGCCGTCGCAGCAAGCACTTTCGGTCGACGTAATTGATGCTTTTTTCGAGTATGTGAAAAAAGAATTTGCCGGCCGTAAGAAATATATTACCGTGTTTGGCGGTGAACCGCTGATGCCCGGCGAACGCCAGCGTATGCTTATCGGTCGTCTCATCGACCGTTCGGTGGAAGCCGGGCTCGATCTGGCCTTTGTTACCAATGGCTACACGCTTACTTCCTACATTCATTTGCTGAAACAAGCAAGGATTCGCGAAATTCAGGTTACTCTCGACGGTACGGAAGCGGTTCACGATAGCCGGCGCTACCTGCACGGTAAGCTGCCCACGTTCAGTAAAATAGTGGATGGTATCGACGCCTGCCTTGCTGCGGGCCTGCAAATCAACCTTCGAATGGTGGTCGATAAGGATAACATCGATAACCTTGCTTTGCTGTCGAAATTTGCGATCGATAAAGGCTGGACTTCGTCGCCCTTATTCAAAACGCAAATCGGACGGAATTACGAATTACACGTTTGCAACAGCAGTCCCGGGCGTTTGTTCGACCGGGCAACGCTTTATAAACATCTATACGAGTTGTTGATAGCACATCCGTATATTGCCGAATTTTATAAACCCGCTTTTTCAATTGCCAGGTATATAGCGGAAAATGGGGCTTTACCCATGCCGCTTTTTGATTCGTGTCCGGCCTGCACAACCGAATGGGCATTCGATTATACGGGTACGATTTATTCCTGTACTGCTACCGTGGGTAAACAGGGGGAGGAATTAGGTACTTTTTATCCGGCGGTGACCCGGAAAGAAGCAAGCATCGAAGAATGGCAGAACCGTGATATTACCACCATCGAGCAATGTCGGTCGTGCGAAGTGGCTCTGGCCTGCGGCGGTGGTTGCGCATCGGTAGCTAAGAATAAAAACGGAGGGATTAATACGCCCGATTGCCGGCCGGTGAAAGAGCTTTTGTCGTTCGGAGCCGCCTGGTATTTTTAATTTTCTACCCAAACAGCTAAAGATTGCCCGACGACCTATAATGTTAGCGTCGGGCAATCTTTTTTTAGCCAGTAACCAACCGGAAGCATTATTTCGATTTAGTGAACTGATACAGGGAATTACCGTCTTTGTCGGCAAACTGGATGGTAAAGCGATGGTGCTCCACCGAACAGAGCATAAATCCCGAACGATCGCTGCTGAACAAAGTATTCATGTTCGTACCCGCCGCCTGCTCGTCGGTAGCCACCGGTCTTGACAACGATGCCGAACTATTGGTCAGATAAGCCACCGGCGAATTTTCTACCTGAACATGCTGAAAATTATGAATATGCCCGTTGATATAAAAATCGACCTTGTGTTTGCGTAAAATAGGATCGAGCCGTTGCTGCAAATCGAGCCGTTCGCTTTCGTTTTTAGTTGTATAGGCATATACCGGATGGTGGCCGATCACTATTGTCCATGTTTCGTCGGCAACCGTAAGTACGCTGTCGATAAACTGCAGTTGTGCCTGCATGTCTTGTTTCCGGGCATCAGGGTAAGTAACCGAATCGGCCCTGTATTTGTCGATGAGCGGGGAGGTGTCGATAAATAACAACCGCAGACTGGTGCTGTCGTCTACTTCTTTCTCGAGTGTATAATATCGCGAAGGCATTATCCACCTGCGGCTGATGTTGCTATAGTCCAGACAAGCCTGCGTGTTACCCCGGTATTCGTGATTGCCCAGGATAGGAAACCAGTCGATCATGAGTTCGGGATGCGCATATACTGCTTCGTAATTGGTCATCCACAACGGATCGCTGCTACCGGCTACGCCTTCGAAGTGATGTACATCGCCGGCAGCGGCGATAAACCCGATGTCGATGGTTTCACCCAATTTACCCATGGTTTCTGCAATGGTTTTTTGATCATAATAACCATTGCGTCCCAGATCGTTAGCTACAATGAAGTTGAATTCGGCCGATTGTTCCGAAAGGGTGGTGCCAGCCGGACCCGGAACACATGACGAAACCAGGGTCAGGGCCAGCAACCACACAGGGATTAATATCTTGTACATGATGTATTGGAGTTTGAACGAAATAAGCCTGTAACAGGAGGCAACTCGTTTCGTTGGTTGATAATTACTTACTACCAAATGCACCGAAAAACTCCGACGGAGCCGCCGATTTATATACTTGGCCGTCGATTTCGATTCCATTGGCCGCAAAATGGCGGGTAAACTGGGTGATGCCTCCTTTCAGAGCGGGCGAGGTCGCTTTTAAATGAAAGTCCCAGGCAGTAGAGTAGGGTTGAGGTATATTACCGCTTTTTGTCGTACCTGCATTGATATCGACATTCGCTTGAATTGTGAAATTTACAAATTGAGGATTTTTATCTCCGGCAGCCGTGCTGACAATATCCTGGTTACCCGCAAGCTGACCTTTGGCCGCATCGGCTTTCAGTTGTTCAACTCCTGCAGCTGTTGAAGCAAAATAATAGTTGGGCGTTGCCACGGTACGATTATCTTCCACGTTGGAAGCGTCGTGTTTCAAGCCCCAACGGGTGTCGTACATGAGGTTGTTGTAGAGTTCGGCGTATACATTGTTTTCCAACCAGACCGATCCGCCTTTTACTTTCGGACGACGCCAGCCGCAGTTGATTATCGAATTGTTGTAGGCAATGATATGCGCCTGCGGATCGAGTCCGCCCGCATTCGATAATTTAAGGCCGTTGGTGTTGGCATCGTAAATCAGGTTGTAGGCGATGTCGGCATGACAGCCTGATTTATAATTAATGGCTTCTCCGCCGTCGAACCCGCTGGAAATGAATTTATTGTACTGAACAATTGATTTCCCTCCGGTAATGTATATCTGATCTTCGGCATTGTTGCGAAAAGTGCAGTTTTCGATCATAAAACGACCGTTGACATTACAGAAGTGAAACGCCGGAACGCCTTCGCCGGTTTCGGTTTTGAAAAGTTGGTTTTGAAAGGAGGCCGATTGCTCGGTTGTTTGCGCGCCGCCATATTCAATGGTGACATGATTTAAAATTACTTCTTCCGACTCGTAGCCGCAGATGATACCGCCCCAGTAACGTCCGAAACGCATCGATTCTTTGCGATAGGGTTCGGCTACCGTGAAGGTAATAGGTTTTGCAGCACTTCCGTAACAATACAGGTTGCCTAATACCACCATTTCGGGTCGAACGGTGGTATCGTTCATTACCACGGTAACTCCCTCTTCGATATACAGTGAAACACCGACAGGGACAACGAAATGATTGGTAAGGATAACAGTGGTGTCTTTTCTCCATACCATCGATCCTTCGGGGTACTTCTTCTGTTCAGTGATTTCGTTCGGTTCACAGGCAGTTACTACCAAGGTGATCAGTGCAATTAGAAAGTAAATCTGTTTCATTTTTAGTTGAATTATTGAGTTGTTTATAATCTGAATCGAACGCCGGTCAAAATGGAGATTTGGTAGTATTCCTGCCGAATCAGCGTAGTGCCATCGGTAGCCGGCTGCAAAGGAAATTTTATATTATATGCATTCCTGGTTTTTAGATATTCGGTTTTGGGGGTGTTGAGTAGATTGATTGCCTTGGCAAACACCGTCCAATTGGCCGATAGGCGTTTTTCAATCGATGCGTCGAGTTGTACCGATCCTTTTTCCCAATAATCAGAGTCGAGGAAGCGGGAAGCGATAATAATCCGGTCGCCCGTATAGGATGCGGCCAATTGGCCGTCCCAGCCGTGTTTGACGTCTTTCAGCAATAGCGATAAATTGGCAATATGGGCGGCTTGCCCCACCAATGGCCGGGTCTGATCTTTCGTAAAGGTACGGGTGTTGCCGTTGTCGTCTTTACCGTAATAGGCCTTGGAAGTGGTAATGGCCGAATGGGTGTAGGTATAATTGAATTTCACGCCCATCACACGAATGTATTTGATAAAGTCGAATTCAATGCCCAGGTTTTGCGCATTTCCCAGGTTTTGTAACCCATAGCCCGACTGGCGTTGATTGACTGAAAAATAGGCAAATTCAATAGGAGCGTTTATTTTTTTGAAAAAAGCACCGATCATCAGCTGATCCGTCGGTGCCGGAAAAAATTCCCAGCGCAGATCGAAATTTTCGATCGAGGTGCGTTGCAGGTTTTTATTCCCATATTCGGTGTACTCTTCTTCCTGGATTTGATACGGCACCAGTTCGAAGTAGCCGGGGCGATTCACCGAACGGAAGTATCCGGCCCGCCAGTTCATCCGGTTGCCCGGGGAATATTTAAACTGAATATTGGGTAAATAATCAAGATAGCGCTGCCCGCCGTCGGCCGGTTCGCCCGCGTTGGGATACAGCATATGGTATCGTTGGTCGGTATATTCGGTGCGAAATCCGGCTATCGCTTCAGTCTTACCCAGTTGGTAACGTGCTTGTACGAAACCGGCGCCGATCAATTCCGATGCATCGTAGTTCATGGGCCCGACGCTTCCTTTCGGAGTATATACTCTCCAGTCGATCTGGTCGATAGTCTGGAACTCCTGATTCGTGTCGATGGGCCGGAAAGCATAGCGAATGTAAAAGTTGTCGCGGTTTTTGTAGCGCGCCACACCTCCGGCCTGTAAATGTAAGTTGTTGTTTTTCCAGTTGAAATTGGCAACAGCACTCATGTCCCGATCCGAATTATGTTCCCATTGCCGGGTGGAGCCATCGCCATCGATCGTAATATTATCGACAAAATTCTGCCGCAGATTATCCAGGTTGATATAGCTCTGGTCGGGACGTTGCTGTCCGGCCAGCGAATACACCATGCTCCAGTGTAATTGAAGGGGACGGCTTAGCTGATGTCGGCCCTGGAGTAAGGAGGCAAAAATCTGCTGGCGGGTGGAGCGCAATCGCGTTTGATAGGCAAGGTCGAGATTTCCTTTATCGGGCTCGTAAAAAAGTTTAAAGTTGGTGGACGTGGAGTTCCGGACTTGCCGGGCATCGCTTGTAACTAAAAAATTGTACCATTCCAGTTTGGTTGTCTCCGAGAGCTGATAATCGAGCTTGGCATGCAATCCGTAGTTGGTTTGTTGTTCGGCATAGTTGCGTAACCGCATCGAAGTAAGCCTGAGCGTGCTTTCGGTTTGAATCATTTCGTCGTCGAAAAAGGTACTTTGGGTTCCTTTATGCGTGCTGATCAGGGTTCCAGCCAGCATATAGCCGATTTTATTTTTCCGGAAACGGTTTCCGATGGTAATACCGGCTGCCGCATCGGGTAAGGCCTGCCGCTCGTAAGGGGCCGTCATGCCTCCGCCGAAATCGCTTATCGTTGCACTGTAATCTTTTCCAAAAGCTTCATAGGGAGCTGCAGGGATCACCTCCCGACGATCGAACCGGGTAAAAGGCCGATTGATAAATTGGCTGTTGTACCCGCCCGAAAGCATCGCTTTCACGGTGAATTGCGCAGGTGCATCTTTCATCACCATGTTCACGGCGCCTCCGGTGGCATCGCCTTCCGTGTCGGCGGTCCGTGTTTTCGAAACTTCCAGCCGGTCGAGCAATTCGCCTGGAAATATATTCAGGGGAACAAATCGTTGTTTATTGTTAGGACTCGATATCTTAACCCCATTTACCAGCGTAATATTGTAGCGCTTGTCCATCCCGCGGAGTACCGCATATTCGGCTTCGCCCGAGCTGTTGCGTTCTAACGTCACTCCCGAAACCCGTCCGAGAATATTGGCCACGGTGAGGTCGGGTGAGATTTCAATACTACGGGCACCGACAATATTCAGTACATTAGGCGATAGCCGTTCCAGCGTTCGAACTCCTGAGTCGGTCGATTGATTCGAAGCAATTACAATTACATCGCGGAGCTCTGTTTCGTAGGATACCAGGGCTAACTCGATTTTAAGGGGCGAGCCCGGGCCGGTGATCCCGATGGCGTGTTCTTGTGTCTGGTAACTAATGTAACTACATACCAGAATATGATTGCCTACAGGAATATCGCGTAATACAAAACTACCGTTGAGACCTGTTGTAGTGCCGATAGCAGTATGGTTTTTCAGGTAGATGCTGGCACCGATGAGAAGCTCACCGGTACGCGCATCCTTTACAAATCCTTCGATAGTTCCGGCTGTTAACTGAAGTGAAACAAAATAGACAATAAAAACAAGAAGTAAAATCCGCGTCATGGATATAGTTGATTTGAACGACGCAAAAGTACTTCCGGTATGTTACAGCCGGCTTACAGTGATATGTCGGTATTCGGACAGTTGTATGACAATTGCAACTCGCCGATGAGTGCCAGAGAAGAAGGTTGTATTCTGTTTTTTGCCCGCAATTCCCGTCCTGATTCGCTCTGTGGAATTGCCGCAAAACGATGGTCCAACGGCTTTGGCAGGCGTCCTACTGAAAAATCAGTTTGTAGTTCGACGTCTGGTTGTTGCTGATAAGCTGTATCAGGTAGATACCTTTTTCATGCACACCGACGGGGTGTGTTCCTGCCGGATAGTTTTTATGAATCAGTAGCTTACCCGATACGTCGACAACCCGGACCGTTGTAATCGCTTCGGGCAGCTCCAGGATGAATCCTTCGGGAGTTGCAACGATGCGATTTGGTGTGGGTTGAATATCGTTATTCGAACTCACAACCAGCGTTTCAACAGGGATGGCACTCGATGTCGGGCTTGAAGTTCCCAATGCCGAAATCGTGTAGAAATACATTACTCCGGGTTCAAGCCCGGTAACCTGATAGCTTAAGGTGTTCTGAATAGTTACCGGATAACCTGGAAGTGTAATAGAGTTGTAACCAATGGTCGATCCGGTCAGCGATAATTCGTCGATGTACACCCTGCGGTTGGCTTTAGCCGAAAGCGTGATTACCGAAGTCTCGGTTGCCGGCGGCAGGTTGACACTGTAGCTTTTATTGTCTTTTTCAGTATTCCATTCAGCCACTATTTTGTTATCGACGCTTACAGTCAATGTAGCTCCCGTGTCGTTGCTGTACTGGCGGGCGCGCACCCTGAGTACGTTATTATCGGCAGCCAGATCGAGCTCATCGGAAATCAGCGCTCCCGGATTACTCCCCGAAGCCAGGCGCATACTGCCCGAAGTATTGGTGTCGGTATAGCCTGTCGTGTTCCAGCCGGCAGGAGCTCCGTCGGCAAAGTCGATGTCTAAAAGGGTGACCGATTCGGGGGTGCCGGTTGTTTCAATCGTATATACGTTCAATTGATACGCACTTGCATCCTTCGCAGCCGTCCAGTTGGCCGTGAAGCTATTGTTGCTGATGCCGGTAGCAGGCAACGCTTCGAATTTCGGCGTGGTATCGGGTTCTTCCGGGTCGGGATCGGTAACTTCGGCACCCGGATACCAGGCCTGAGTCGAGGAACTACCCCAGATAAATTCGGCCAGCTCCGGGTAATCGATAAAGGGATTCCGGTTGTCCTGCAAGGTGTAAATAGCTGCCATCCGGCTTCGTTCTTTCTGACTTACCGGATCGTTGCGATGCCATTCGAGCAACATGGTCTTGGCCCAGTTGCGCAACATGGGCCATGTTTCCTTGGCCACCAGCATCGAAGGAGCACTGGTGCCCGTCCAGGTGAAGTTCTCGTAACAGGTAAACATATACATGTAGGCCCGTGCAAAATCGCCCTTGTATTCGTCGAGGGGCTCGAAACTGAGTCCTGAATATTCGGTGCCAAAAGTATTATACCCGACTTTTATGCTGCCATTGTTGAATTTACTTCCGTTGTTGACACCCAGCGGATAGTTGCTTCGTGCCGAATTGGCCGAAATGTCCGACGGATTAAGGTGATACAAATCCTTATAAGCATCGTTGTTGGTACCGCCCCACCAGCTTTTAGCCACACTGTGTTCGATATTCATGCCGCTGGGAACCTTCGCTCCTCCGGGGAAGTACCTTTTGTTGAGCGAATACATGTCCCACACGTAGCCATCGGGATGAAGGTCCGACTGCTCGAACCCGCTCCAGGTTTTTCCCGCGCCGGAACCGTAACTAAGTCGTTTACCCTGTCGTATAATCTGATGTAAAGCTGTTTTAAGTTCTTTTCCCGATTTGCCTTCGGCTGAATAATAATAACCTGCAGGAACCTGGGCCACTAAATAAAGGGCCCCCAGAAGCAGTACAATACTGGCTGATAATTTCTTCATTCTACACAAACTGTCGTTAAATAATCCTCCGTTTTAAACCTGTTTTTTAAAACGGGCACCAAAGATAGGTAAAATGCGCTGAATAACGATCTTTTTGCCCGGTATTATTTTTACGTTTTGTTTGTTTGTCGTATTAAATCTATTTAACATATGAATATATGTACATGTATTGTTATAATAAAAAAAAGCTGTATTTTTGCACCGTCAAATTTAAACAAACAACCATCCTACTATATTATAAGGAGTATGAAAGAGATTACTGCATCAGATTTTGAGCAAGAGGTGTTGAACGGGGCGAAGGTGTTGCTCGATTTTTATTCCACCGAATGTCCTCCTTGCGAAGCATTAGCTCCAAAGCTTGAAGCTCTGGCCGGATTATACGGCGATAAAATCACGTTTTTAAAGATTTTTCGCCAGGGCAACCGTGAATTGGCTACGCAACTGGGAGTTAGTTCGTCGCCCACCTTGTTGTTTTTCGACAACGGCCAGCCGATTCTCGATACCATCAGCGGAGGGATCCGGAAAGCTGAAATCGTGGAGCGTCTCGACCAGATGCTTACTCCCGGCGAGGTGGAGGAGATCCGGTCGCGTATCGAACCGGTAAGTTCGGAATACGATGTGGCTATATTGGGGGGTGGTCCGGCCGGGCTTACTGCCGGGATTTACCTCGGGCAGGCTAAGATAAAGACTGTGTTGATCGATCCTGCTTTACCGGGAGGGTATATGGGTATTACCCATCAGATTTCCAACTATCCGGGTTTCGGGCAGCCGCAAGACGGGTATATGCTGGCCCATTTCATGAGCGAACAGGCCAGACACAGCGGTATTGATTTTAAAGTGGCGGTGGATGTTAGTTCGGTCGATCTTGTGAAAAAGGAAATCGTTATCGACCGGACGGAGACTATCCGGGCCAAGAAGATCATAATCGGGACGGGAACTTCTCCCAATACGATGAATGCTCCGGGTGAAAAGGAGTACAAAGGTAAAGGCATTTCGTATTGTGCTACCTGCGATGCCAAGTATTATGCGGATAAGGAGGTGATGGTCGTCGGAGGTGGAAATTCGGCTGTGGAAGAAGCGCTTTTTATTACCAGATTTGCCCGTAAAGTAACTATGGTACACCAGTTCGATGCGCTTACGGCCAACCAGACGGCTATCGATCGCCTGAAAGCGAATGAAAAGATTTCGGTGTTGTATTCGCACGAGCCGCGCAAATTTGAAAAGCGGGGCGATAAGATGGTGGCGACGCTCGAGAATTTGAAAACCGGAACATGGGTTGAGTGGGAAAGCGACGGAGTGTTTGTGTTTATCGGTTTTAAAGCTAATACGGCAGTGCTGGGTACGGTATTGCCGGAGCTCGACGAATGGGGCTATATCAAAACCGACGAAGATCGTAAAACTTCGCTTTCCGATGTATATGCCATTGGCGATATCATCAGCAAGAAATACCGCCAGATTACGACCTCGGTAGCCGATGGAACCATAGCTGCGATGACAATTAGTAAAGAGATATAAAAAAGTTTTGTTTTATAATTAGTTTTTTGATTCAATTCTACAATGGAAAAAATTCTTATTGTAGGCGGTGTGGCTGCCGGTGCAACGGCAGCCGCCAAAGCCCGCCGCCTTTCGCCCGATGCACAGATAACGCTGCTTGAAGCTGGTCCGGATATTTCGTTTGCCAATTGCGGCCTGCCGTATTATATTGGTGGCGATATTAAAAGTCGCTCGAAGTTGATCCTTCAGAGCCCCGAGAGTTTCAACGAACAATACAATGTTGACGTACACACGCATACGATGGTGACTGTCATCGATCGTGACAAAAAAGTAGTGACAGCCCGCGATGTGCGCAGTGGTGAGATCACTGTATTCGAATATACGAAGTTAATCCTGGCCCAGGGTGGCCGCCCCCTTACTCCCGATCTTCCGGGTGCTTCGCAGGAGCATGTGTTTACGCTCTGGACCCTGGAGGATATGGATTCTATTGCTCGTTTTATTGATGAAGAAGAACCGCAACATGCTGTGGTAGTGGGAGGCGGATTTATCGGGCTGGAAATGGTGGAAGCGCTTACGAAACGGGGTATCCTGGTGAGTGTGGTGGAGATGATGCCGCATGTAATGGCGCTGATGGAACCCGAAACAGCCGGATTTATCGAAACCGAGATGCTTTCGTACGGGGTAAAAGTGCATACGGGCCGAGGTGTTGCCGAAATTGGTCACAGTACGGTTAAACTCGACAACGGCCAGACGCTGAAAGCCGACATGGTATTGCTTTCGATCGGTGTTCGTCCTACCTTGCAATTGGCGAAAGATGCCGGATTGGAATTGGGCGAAGCGGGTGGTTTGCTGGTGAACGAATACATGCAGACGTCCGACCCGTCGATTTATGCCGCCGGCGATATGGTGGAAATCGAGCACCGGGTGATGAATAAAAAAGTGCGCATTCCGCTGGCGGGTCCGGCCAATCGCCAGGGCCGGATTGCTGCCGAAAATGCATTGGGGGGACAACATGCGTACAAAGGTGCGATGGGGACGTCGGTGGTACGTGTGTTTGAAGCGGTGGCCGGTATTACCGGTTTGTCGCTGAAACAGGCCAGGGCAGCAGGTATTCCGGCCGATGCTGTGGTGGTGCACAAGGAGCATCATACTTCCTATTATCCCGGAGCTGAAAACGTAACAGTGATGTTGGTGTACGATCGCGAAACCGGCCGTATCCTCGGCGGGCAAACGGCTGGTTACAAAGGAGCCGATAAACGTCTGGATGTAATTGCAACGGCAGTAGCTTCGAAGTTGACGATTCATGATGTGGCTGATATCGATTTTGCCTATTCGCCTCCTATTGGTACGGCCAACGATGCGATGAACATGGCTGCTTATGCGGCCGAAAACCGAAAAAGCGGATACAGTCCGTCCATTACGACTTCCGAACTGGATGCATTTATTCAGGAGCATCAGCCGCTGATTATCGATGTGCGCGATGTGTTTGCGTTCGATAAAACGAATGTGGAAGGTTCGTACAATGTGCCGCTGGAGGTATTGCCGGCCAATCTGCCTGCTATTCCGCGCAACCGCACCGTGTTGGTGTACGATGAAACAGGTAAGAAGGGACATCAGGCTTTGCGCATGATAAAAGGTGCCGGGGTGGAACAGGTTTTTAATGTTTCGGGCGGACATATCTCGCTGCAGCGTTATCAGCAGGCGGTAGGATTTAAATCCCTGAGTCTGGAGTTACTGCCGGTTGAAGAAAAGTCGTTGGAAGAAGGGACTTTGAAGGAAGAAGAAGTGGTGACAGCATCAGCTGCGGTTGAAACCAACACTCCGCTTGTTGTGGATGTTCGTACACCGGAGGAGTTCCGGTCGGGAGCTTATCCGGGAGCCATCAATATTTCGCTGGATGAGCTGCAGCAGCGGATTGAGGAGCTGGGAGCCAAAGATCGTGATATCACGCTGTATTGTGCCAGCGGAGCCCGTTCGGCCTATGCACAGCGGGTACTTCAGCATTTTGGTTTCACCAATGTAAAGAATGGCGGCGGTTTGATGCACATGATGATGAGGAGGTGATATGAAAAAGGTCCTGGTGCTGGGCGGCGGTTTTGCCGGAGTGGAAGCGGCGATAGCTCTTCAGAAAAGTAAACAGTTTGAGGTAACTTTGGTTTCCAACCGCGATTATCTTTATCTCTATCCGGTTTCAATCTGGATTCCGGTCGACGGAATTAAGTTTGAAAATGTAAAATTACCGTTGAAGAAAATTCGGAAAGCTTTTCCATTCCGGTTGATAATTGATCGGGTGATAGCCGTACAGTCGGCCGAAAACCGCGTGCAATTAGCATCTCAGACACTGGAGTATGATTATCTGGTGGTAGCCATCGGCGCCGATAAACTTCAACCCAAAGGCGTTGAAAATACCTTTACCATTTGTGGCGCTCCTGAGGGCAACCTGGCTTTTCGCGATGCGTTCCGCGAGTTGGTTGACAAGGGGCAAGGATCCATTGCCATCGGTTTCGGGGGGAATCCCGCCGATAAATCGGCAGTTCGTGGCGGGCCGGGTTTCGAGTTGATTTTCAATATCGATCATTACCTGCGCAAGAAGGGTCTACGCGATCGGTTTGAGCTGAATTTCTTTGCTCCTATGGAGCAGCCGGGCGCCCGTATGGGGAAGGGAGCGATGAAACTGATGGGAACTATGTTCAAAAAGAAAAATCTTCATCAGTACTTCGGTAAGAAAATCAAACAGTTCGAGCAGGATGGTATCGTGTTTGAAGATGATTCAAAACTAACTTCCGACCTCACGATGTTTATAGCAGCCGGTACGGGGTCGTCGGTCTTCCGGAACTCCGATTTACCCTTAACTCCGGCCGGATTTATTCATATCGATCAATATTGCAAGGCGATCGGTTCCGGTAATGTGTGGGCGGTAGGCGACGCGGCCGGCCTGGAAGGAACTGATTTTGTAGCAAAACAAGGACATCTGGCCGAGATCATGGGACGTTGTGCTGCCAATAATATTATCCAGACCGCGACCGGGGGAACCGGGTTTCAAGATTATCACCAACACATCAGCATTCTCTGTGTGATGGATACCGGCGATGGAGCTGCTTATGTGTACCGCGATACGAAAAAGGAATTTGTTATTCCGATGCCTGTCGTGGGGCACTGGATGAAAAAAGGGTGGGGATGGTACCAGAAATGGACAAAAACCGGCCGGATACCAAGGCTTCCGGGATTGTAAAAAAATGGTCAATCCCGCTTTTCATTCCTTTTTACGACAGATCCGGTTCAATATTTTGTGCCGGATCTGTCGTAAAAAGGGGTGAAAGAAGAGGGATGCTTTTCGACTTTTCGGGTTAGTACATTAAGCAGGTGGCTGAAAGCCGACCGCAACCAGTCGGCTATAAAGCGCTGGTTTTATTCCGTAACCAGGCCTGTTCGTCGGCGATCAGCATGGGAGCCAGTTTATCGTACACTTCCTGATGATAGTTGTTGAGCCAGTTAAGCTCCTGTTGCGTGAGCATCGATTGGTCGATCAGGTTTTTATCGATCGGGAAGAGCGTGAGCGTTTCGAATTCGAGGAATTGTCCGAATTCCGTAGCTACACTCTCGCGTACTCGGACTAAATTTTCGGTCCGGATGCCGTATTGATTGGAACGGTACAAGCCAGGTTCGTTGGAAAGGATCATCCCCGGCTGCAGTGTAATCGGATTTTCTTCCATTCGGATACTTTGCGGACCCTCGTGTACATTCAGGAAGTGTCCGATTCCATGACCCGTTCCGTGTCCGTAGTTGATGCCCAGATCCCACATGGCTTTACGGGCAAGGATGTCGAGCTGCGAACCGCGGGTTCCCACGGGGAACTTGGCCGAACCCAGACCGATATGCCCTTTAAGCACCAGGGTGAAGTCGGTTTTTTGCTGACCGGTTGTATTTCCTAAGGTGACAGTCCGGGTGATGTCGGTTGTTCCCTGAAGGTACTGGCCTCCCGAATCGAGTAGCAGGATATTGTCGGTGGTGAGGCTGGCGTCCGAAGCAGCGTCGGCACGGTAGTGTACGATAGCGCCATGCCCGGCAAATCCGGCAATAGTGCCGAAACTCTCGCCGAAGAAATCGCCCTGATCGGCACGGAACCCGGCTAATTTTTCAGCAATTCCGACTTCTGTGAGCGTTCCGCTCGCAACATTGGCCTCCAGCCACATAAAAAACCGGGTGAGTGCTACCCCGTCTTTCAGCATCGCCTGGCGTATGCCCGCGAGTTCAACTTCGTTTTTAATCGCTTTCAGCTTAAATACCGGCGACATCTGATTAATTTTCGTACAACTTTTCGGAATCGCCTCGTACAGCGATTGATTCAGCTTCGCTCCATCCACCAGCACTTTGTTCTGTAAAGGCAAAGCACGCAGATCGTCGTACACCGACAAGTATGGTTTTACTGTAACGTTTTCGCCTGCCAGGTAGGCAGCCGTATCGTCTGTCAGCTTTCTGTCGTCCAGGTACAGTACGCAGTTTTTTGCATCCAGCATGGCATAGGCAATCACCACCGGATTATAAGCAACATCGCGTCCCCGGATATTAAACAACCAGGCAATATCGTCGAGTGCGCTCATCACAACTACATCGGCATGTGCTTTTTGCAGTTCGTTTCGCACCGACTGAATTTTTTCGGCACAGGTTCGCCCGGCCTTTTCGGCGCTGAATACAAAAAACGGATCGGTCGGCAACGGAGTACGGTCGGTCCATGCTGCAGCAGGAATATCTGCCGATATCAGTTGTAAACCGTTCATAGAAAGTTCTTTCTCCATCGAAGCATAGGAGTTGAGCGAAAACATCTGCGGGTTCACCGCCACCTTTTCGCCCGGTTTAAGAACCTGATTCAGCCAGCTAAGCATGTCGGGAGTTTCGGGCAGTCCCATCTTCATGAGCTCGAAACCGGTGCCTTTCAATTGTTCGGTACCCTGTAAAAAATACCGCGAATCGGTCCATAATCCCGCTTCGTGCAGTGTCACCACAGCTGTTCCGGCCGAACCGTCGAATCCGCTTATCCATTCGCGTTCTTTCCAATAATCGGCAATATATTCACTGGCATGAGGATCGGTTCCGGGGATAATGCAGGCAGCTACACCCGCCTTTCGCATTTCGTCGCGAAAAACACCCAGACGTTGTTGTATTCTATTCATAATTTGTAAATTTTTTATAGGAGCAAATGTATGAAAAAATAGCGTGTAAATCAAAATATTGGACCATCTATTTAATAATTAAAAATAATTTCGTATATTTGCGGGCTGAAAAAGCGAAAAGAAAAACTTGAATTACTAACTTAAATTAGGAGGAAACAAGCAATAGCTAAACAATTGATTATCAGACAGCGTAAAGCGCCGGAAAAAGAAATGCCCCATCGGATTAACGAGAAAATAAAAGGGGTGAAGGAAGTCCGGTTGGTAGGAGAAAATGTCGAAACCGGCGTTTATTCCATCGACGAAGCCATTAGAATAGCAGATGGTTTGGAGTTGGATTTGGTGGAAATTTCGCCAAGTGCCGTGCCGCCTGTGTGTAAAATCATCGATTATCAGAAATTTCTGTATCAACAGAAGAAAAAGGAGAAGGAGCGTAAAGCCAATTCGACCAAAGTAATCGTCAAGGAAATACGTTTCGGGCCGCAAACCGATGATCATGATTTCAATTTTAAGCTGAAGCATGCACAAGGATTCCTCAAGGAAGGTTTCAAGGTAAAGGCTTATGTGTTTTTCAAGGGACGTTCGATTCTGTTTAAAGATCAGGGCGAAACCTTGTTGGCGCGATTTGCACAAGAGCTGGAGGAACTGGGTAAGCCCGAACAGTTACCGCAATTGGAAGGGAAACGCATGATTATCACCATTTCGCCTAAAAAAGATAAAAAATAAGACCTTACTTGGTCCCGGGAAGGGAACGAGTAGATAGTTTAAACATAAATAAATAAAGAGAAATGCCAAAAATGAAGACTAACTCCGGTGCCAAAAAGAGGTTCGCCCTTACCGGATCAGGAAAAATCAAGAGAAAACATGCATTTAAAAGTCACATTCTTACCAAGAAGACTACAAAGCAAAAACGTAATCTGACTCAAACCGGGCTGGTTGCCAAGGTTGACGAGAAAAACGTTAAACAAATGCTTTGCGTTTAATGGGCCGAACGACCTTTAAATTCCCATTTTTTCTTTTTAAGTTTAAAACAGAATGACTTCAGCTTTAAGTATCCCGGATCGTGGAACGCTGACATTCACAAATCATTTTTATTATGCCAAGATCAGTTAATCACGTTGCTTCACGTAAAAGAAGAAAAAGAATTTTGAGCCTTACCCGGGGGTATTTCGGAGGCCGCCGCAATGTTTGGACCGTTGCTAAAAATACCTGGGAAAAAGGATTGCAGTATGCTTACCGCGATCGTAAAAACAAAAAACGGAACTTCCGCGCTTTATGGATTCAGCGTATTAATGCTGCTGCCCGCCTGGAAGGTATGTCGTATTCGAAATTGATGGGCGCTTTGCATAAAGCCGGAATCGAAATGAACCGTAAGGTATTGGCCGACTTAGCAATGAACCATCCTGAAGCATTTCAGGCTATCGTACAGAAAGCTAAAAACGCATAAGCGTAACTTATTTACATAACTAAAAAGGGTGTTGAGCTTTCAACCCCTTTTTTTAATCATAAATTTTTATGGGAAGAGCGTTTGAATACCGAAAAGCGACCAAGATGAAACGCTGGGGTAATATGGCCCGCGTGTTTACCAAGCTTGGCAAACAAATCACGATTGCAGCCCGTGAAGGAGGACCCGATCCTGAAACAAATCCCCGCCTGCGTGTGCTGGTTCAGCAATCGAAAAAGGAAAACATGCCCAAGGAAAATGTGGAACGGGCGATTAAAAAGGCCACTTCGAAGGATGAGGCCGACTACAAAGAAATGGTGTATGAGGGCTATGGTCCGAATGGAATCGCTATTGTAGTCGAAACCGCTACCGATAATCCAACCCGCACCGTGGCCAATATCCGTAGTTATTTCAATCGCTACGGCGGATCGCTGGGAACGACAGGTTCGCTGCAGTTCCTCTTCGAACATAAATGCGTGTTTAAAATTTCAGCTAAAGAAGGGGTTTCGCTCGAAGATCTTGAGCTGGAACTGATCGATTATGGGGTGGACGAATTGGTGGAAGATGAGGACGGTATCGTACTTTATGGTGAGTTTCAATCGTATTCGTCGATTCAAAAACACCTGGAAGAAAATGGTTTCGAGATCCATTCGGCCGAATTCGAACGTATCCCGAACGATATAAAAGAATTGAATGAAGAACAAAAAGCCCAGGTTCAGAAATTACTCGATAAAATTGAGGACGATGAAGATGTGCAAAATGTTTTTCATAATATGAGCGAAGATTAAGGACCGGTTGCGGGCGATTGGCTGGACGGTAAGTCTACCAATCGCCCGCAATCCTTCCTTAAAACTGGTGTTCCTGTCGTAGCAAATCGTTTACGGTTTTAACCGGATTAAAGGTTTCGAGCGGAACTTCTACAAATAGGGTATTCCAGTCGGACATCGATCCGTTCCACAAACCCGGAAGCTCCAGCGCTTTCAACTCCTTACCTCCCTTCGACTTCAGCGAAATAAAACCGGTAGTATGATCGACATACCGAAGTAAGTCGTACTTTTCACCCTTGTAGTTACGGACAGCGCAAACCAGATCGACCGGATTGAAGTGTGTCGAACGCATCATCTTTGCCTTTTCTACAGGATTCTTTAAATCAATTTGCGAACTCTCCAGAATTTGGGGCGAAATAGTTCCGTCCGCATTAACGGTCAGGAAAGGGCCGCCTCCCGGTTCCCCGGTGTTGGGCACCATGCCGCACACCCTGATCGGCCGGTTCAACTTCGCATACAGGTACTCCTGCAGCGCTTCACCCTCTATCTCGGCAATCCCCGGATGTATATTGTTCAGCTCCTGTTCGCAAAAACCGGCAATCTCCCACAGACGTTCGTCGGGCAACAGTCCTTCGTCCATTTCCCGGAGGTATCCGAAACTTTTCTCCTGCACACTGACCAACAGTCCTGCCAGCATCTTTTTATAAATAACAGTCGGATTCTTACGGGCATCGGGAACGATATTATCGATATTTTTAATAAAAATAATGTCGGCATCCAGGTCGTTCAGGTTCTCGATGAGTGCGCCATGTCCTCCCGGACGAAATACCAGTTTGCCGTCTTCGCGGAAGGGCTCGTTGTGCTCATCGGCAGCTATGGTATCGGTCGAAGGCTTTTGTTCGGAAAACCCGAGATTGAATTTTGCTCCCAGGCTTTCTTCGTAAACGGGCCGTACTTCCGCCAGGTGTTGCTGGAACAAAGGGCGATGTTCGCTCGATACGGTGAAGTGAATGTTCACTTCACTTTGTTTGTTCATAGCATATAAGGCGCCTTCCGATAAATGTTCTTCGAAAGGAGTGCGGGTAAAGGTGTCGTACGTGTGGAATTGTAATAAGCCCTTTGGCAGCGCTCCGTAATTCAAGCCGTCGGCATTCAGCAAGGTGGCCACGATGGTTTTGTAAGCTCCCTCCTGCAGCAGTTCCGTTATCGTTTTGCCCGATGTTGCCCGGCAGGCCTGGTCGAGCAGCTTGTAAAAGGCGAAATTGGTTATATTGTCGAAGAACTGAATTTCGGCCGGCCGGGTGGGTACCTCCGATTCGCCCGACAGAAATTCAAACAAATCTTTAAACATACGACTGGCCGCACCCGAAGCAGGCACAAACTTCATGATAATCGCATCGCTTTGCAGGTAGCGGTCCCAACGTTCGAGGTAGGCACTTATTTGTTCGTGCTCGAGTTGTAATACACCCTGGTCGGGGGTGGCCGGACTGATTATTTCCAGAAACGGAAACCCGGTTGCAAACTCCTTCAATTGTTGGCCGATTTTTTCTTCTGTAATTCCTTTTTGATGAAGTAGTTCTAAATCCTTGTTGGTTAGCATGTCAGAATTGATTATGTTGTTGTATTATTTTTCTCCCAGTTGAAGGTTTACTTTATCGACTTCCCGCAGACGAATTTCCAATTCTTCATTGTAATTGGCAATGGTCATCAAATGGTCGTAGTTTGCTGAAAAGCTCGACAGCAAATACTCGACCGACTGATCGGAATAGGCTTTTGCCTGCCGGATATCGCCTGTTATTTCATAGACTACTGCCAGATTATGCGACAGTTGCGCTCGCACCATGGTTCCGGAAGCCGTTTGAAGACTTTGTTCCCAGGTAGCGATAGCTCCCTTCCAGTTTTTGTAATAGACCGAATCCATCCCGGCTTTCAATGCTTTACGCGAGGAGGTGAAGAAATAACGGTCCACTTTGTCCCACCAGGGTATAAAGCGGTTGACCGATTTTTCGCCTGTGATTAATGCCCCGTCGATCAAGGCACTTTTACGATCGGGCAGCCCCTGCATGGCTCGTTGCCTCGAATACGACTCCGATTCCCAGTATACGGTATCTTTGACAGTATAGGTGTAAATCTGATTTTTCAGCGGGAAATGGATGCTCCATTGCGTTTCGTAGATGGCTTCCAGGTATCCGACAAACAGATTGTATTCCTGATCAAACACCAGGCCCTGTTTATCGTTCACCAGAATTCGGTTGAGCGAAATAACTCCCTCGGCCCGGTTACGGGTGGCCGCTGCTTCGATTTTTTCACGTTCGGGAGGAGTCGGAACGCTGAAGTAAGTACCGGTATTGATGCTGTTGGGCTCGAGACTCACGCTGCTGAAGAACTCTTTTTCGACCAATCCTTCGGCAAGCGAAGCCAATGCATAAATGGAGAGGCTGTCGGTAGGGACGTTCACGGCCCGTTCGCGCTGGTTGAGTTCCTGTGTGGTATGTCCGTAGTCGGGCGATTGTACTACGGAGTTGTTGATGAGAACCACATTGGTGACCTCGGTGGGAAATGTAACCTTTGCAGGCCGCAGGATATCGATACTGGTAAAAAGCATGCTCGAGCAGGAGCTGAGCAACGCTACTGCCGCACTAAGTGTAAACCGGTAAAACAACGATGATGAGTTAATCATAAGGCAGAGAAATGCTAATCGATAATTACTTGTAATCCGTCGTATGCCAGATGCATGTTTTCCGGCAAAATTAATGAAACTATTTCATGTTTGCCAATATCGTGGCTGAAATGTGTGAAAAAAGTTTGTCGTGCACCTGTTTTTTCAGCAAGTAGTATGGCTTCTTCCAGCGTGATGTGAGCAATATGGGGTTCGTGCCTGAGTGCGTTTATCACCAGGGTGTCGAGCTCTTGCAACGCTTCGATTGTTTCATCGGGCAGTGTTTTTACATCAGTAAGATAAGCCAGGCCACCGATCCGGTAACCGAGTATTGGCAGGCGTGCATGCATGGCCCGGAGCGGCTGTACAAATGTTGTTCCAATTTTTAACGGTTCGGTCGAAATGGGGTGTAATTCGATCCGCGGCACTCCCGGATAAGGTTTTTCGGCAAAACAATAGGGCATGGTGCGGTGAATTGATTTCAAAACATAGTCTTCGGCATAGAGGTGTACGTTTCCCAGGGGACGCACATCGTCGAGGCCGCCCACATGATCGTAGTGATCGTGCGTGATCAGGATTCCGTCGATATGTGTAACCGGTTGCCGGAGCAGTTGTTGCCGGAAGTCGGGACCGGCGTCGATCAGGAGGGTTTCTGTGTCCGTTTCGACCAGCGCCGAAGCCCGCAGGCGTTTATCCTTTGCGTCGGTCGATTGGCAGGTAGCGCAGTTGCAGCCGATCAGCGGAATGCCGGTGGAAGTGCCGGTACCCAGAAAAGTGAGTCGTATCATACATTCATTCTTATTCGCCAGTGTTGAGGATAGAGGTTGTTGCTTCGGTTTCCGAGGTTTTTTACCCAGCCCAGCGCCTGTTGCCGGTAGCACACCAGCACATAGCCCATGGGTGCATTGTGGAGGGTGATGGCTTCCCGTTTCAGATAACTGAGCGCGGTAGGCAGGTCGATTTCCGCCTGAGCGATGTGTTGCCGGTTGAGTAATTTAGATAAGGCAAGTTGATGTGCGGGAATCAGGTCTTTGCCTTTTCGTTCGGCCATGTCGATTCCCGTCAGCAGGCAGTGGAGCTGGGAGCGTATAAACAGTAATTCTTCTTTCCATTTCTCCGGTAATGCGATGATTTGCTGTCCGTTGTCGAATAGGGTCATGCCGGCCGACGGCAGAAGGAATTCGCGGAGCAGGCCGGTGGCCTTGAAAGGTGTTTTTTTTACATCGTTTCTGATCCGCTTAGCAGCCGGCGATGCTGCTGTTTTGCGCAGCGCGGCGATGAAAAAACCTTCTCCTTTTATTCGGTGAGGATAAAAGCGGTATCCTTTTCCGGAGAACTCGATTCCTTCAAACCGGCTGGTGTTTATTTCGAGGAATTCGGCGCCCAGTTCGCGACAAATAAAGTCGATGGTCTCCTCGTTTTCCTCCCGGTTGTAGGTGCAGGTGCTGTAAATTAAGATCCCGCCGGTTTGAAGAGCGTCCCATGCGTCGGTAAGTATCTGTTGCTGGCGTATGGCGCAGTTGGTTACATTGGCCAGGCTCCATTCGGTAATGGCATCGGGATCCTTGCGGAACATACCTTCGCCCGAACAGGGGGCATCCACCACCATGAGATCGAAAAAGGAAGGCAACCGTTGGAAGTCGGCCGGAGTATTGTTGGTGACGGCAATAGGAGCATTTCCCCATTTGATAAGATTTTCGGCCAGTATCATCGCGCGGCTGCGCACTATTTCGTTGCTTACCAGTAAGCTGTCCGGATTCAATGTTTGGCTGAGGAGGGTGGATTTTCCTCCGGGAGCGGCACACAGATCGAGGGCGCACCGGGCACCGGGAGCAAGCTGGCGTATGACTTCGCCGAGAAACATGGAGCTGGCTTCCTGGACATAATATACACCTGCATGCAACAAGGGATCGGCTGTGAAAAGGGGCCTGTTTTCGAGGTATATTCCTGCTTCGTTCCAGGGGACTGTTTCGCCGTTGCACCGATATCCGGGCATCCGGTCGTTGAGGCGGATGCTCACCGGAGCTGCCGCATGTAAGGCTTCTTTCAACAAGTCGTAATCGGAACCAAGTAAATCGCGGCTCCGTTCTTCAAATAATGCAGGAAATTGAATCATACCTATATCAAAAAAGCAGTGAAACCTTGAATCACTGCTTTTTGTGTTTTTTTTAAAGAGTTGTTTACGATTTCTGTTCGTCTAAAATTCGCATGGCGATATCTAAAATCTTGGTGTCGTCGAGCATAACCAATCCTCCGTCAGGTCCCGGTTCAATGTGAACCCCAACACTTCTTCCATCCTTGTAATTGTGCCCCCCGAAATAATTTTTTACTGATTCTTTTTCCAGGCCAAGTTCTTCGGCGATCTTGGCCATACTCCCGCTTGGCAGTGCATCCTTGATTCTGCGCAATTCGTTAAAAGTTATTGTTTTAGTCATGACTGTAAGTATTAGAAATGTTAATACTGGTAAGTTGATTCTTTCGTTAAAAGTTTGTTTCAATTAGTGCTATAAACGTAATACATTATTTTTATACCAACAAATTTTTTGAAGAATTTTCACGAAAAATATTTGTAAAAGGCCGCTATCGTGCGTATACCCTTGAAAAATAAGTCGAGCGGGAAATTCTCATTGGGCGAGTGAATAGCGTCCGATTCGAGTCCGAAGCCCATCAGGATGGGTTTTACGCCCAATACTTTTTCGAATACGGGCACTACGCCAATGCTACCGCCACGCCGGACGGGCAGGGGGCGGATACCGAATACCTCTTCGTATGCTTTTTCGGTAGCACGGTAAGCCGGCGAGTCGATGGGGCAGACATAACTCTCGGCGCCGTGGAGAGGCACGATTTTTAACTCGATATGCGACGGAGCAATTTTTTGCAGATGTGCGGCCACCAATGCCATGATTACTTCATGTTTCTGGTCGGGCACCAGGCGGGCCGATAATTTGGCGAATGCTTTGGAGGGCAGCACGGTCTTGGAGCCTTCACCGGTGTAGCCTCCCCATATGCCGCATAAATCGAGGGTGGGGCGTATGCCGGTACGTTCGAGTGTCGAGTATCCTTTTTCGCCGAACACTTCTTTGATACCAAGGTTTTGTTTGTAATTTTCTTCATCGAACGGAATTTGTGCAATTAAAGCCCGTTCTTCGTCCGATACTTCCTGTACGTTGTCGTAGAACCCGGGAATTGTTATTTTTCCCTCGCTATCGGTGAGTTGAGCTACTATTTTTGCCAGTTCGTTGATAGGGTTGGCAACGGCGCCGCCAAAAATTCCGGAGTGCAGATCGCGGTTAGCAGCAGTAACTTCGAGTTGCCAGTAGGCTAATCCGCGCAGGCCGGTAGTGATGCTGGGCGTATCGGCCCCCAGCATACTGGTGTCCGATACCAGTACGGTATCGCATTTCAGCAGTTCCTTATTCGCCTGGCAAAAAGCCTCGAGGTGGACCGAACCGATTTCTTCTTCCCCTTCGATCAGAAATTTTACATTGCAGGGCAGTTGATCGGACGCAACCAGGTATTCGAAGGCCTTGAGGTGCATGAACGATTGTCCTTTATCGTCGTCGGCGCCGCGGGCGTATATTTTCCCGTCGCGAATCTCGGGTTCAAAAGCCGGTGTGGTCCAGAGCTCCAGCGGTTCGGCGGGCATCACATCGTAATGACCGTACACGAGAACGGTAGGCTTCGACGGATCGGTTTTTTTTTCGGCAAAAACGACCGGATTCCCCTGGGTGGCCATCACTTCGGCCGAATCGGCACCGGCCTGCAGGAGCAATTCCTTCCACCGGAGTGCACATTGGGCGATTTCGGGCTGGCGGTGCTGATGTGCGCTCACGCTGGGGATGCGAATCAGACTGAACAATTCTTCTAATATTCTGTTTTTTTCTTTGCTAATAAACTCGTTGATACTCATAACTTTTATATGTTGAGATTATACATTATCCGACTATTTCACTCCAACAAAGTTAGCAAATCCGTTGGTTTACACCTCTTTTTTTATGATTTTTTCTGAAAAGCAGAAACGTGGAAACTTAAAAAGTATAAAAGTTTCCTTTTATTTTAATTTTAAATACTTGATATATAGGTTTTTGTTGCGCAATTAATCATTTTTAATAATGGATATATTGTGTAGTTTTGAAGCTTTGTATTACCTTTGCGCGACTTTTACAATTATGAGAGAAAACATTATACAGATTGCGCTTAGTCAGTTTCATCAACTGGGCATCCGGAGTGTTTCGGTTGATGACATTTGCGCTACCCTGCGAATTTCAAAAAAAACTTTTTATCAGTATTTCAAGAAAAAGGAAGACCTGATAGAAGAAATTATCCAGCATGTTCAGCAGCATTTTGTAGCGCGTTGTATGCGTCAGCAGAAGGATAAAAACTCGATCGACATTCTCATCATGAACATCCGCGAAATTAAGCGGGCCATGGAGAAGGAATCGTTTTTGTTTTGGCACGATCTGAAAAAGTATTATCCTTTGTTGTATTCGAGGTATTACGATTTGCAGCGTGATGTCGTGCGTACGACCTTTGAGCAGAACATCCGTTGCGGAATGGAGGAAGGGTATTACAGAAAGGATATCGATGTTGAAATGTTATCGTATTTTCACACGGTTCAAATGCGTCATACTTTTGAAGCGATGATCGAGGATCAGCAGCATTTCCCTTTGAAAAGGGTGGTCGATTTCTTTATCGATTTGATGGTACATTTAATAGTCAATGAAAAGGGTTTGAAATATCTGGAAGAAAATTATTACGACAAAATTAAAAAATGATTGTGTATGAGAATGGTAAGTAAAATGAGAGTGATCGTGTTGCTGGCGTTAATGGCAGGGACAGCTGTAGCTCAGGAGCCGCTTACATTGTCGCTCGACGATTGTGTGCGCATTTCCCTTGAAGAAAATCCCACCATCAAAATTGCTGAACGCGAAATGGAAAGGGTGGATTATTCGAATAAGGAAAAACTGGGAGCTTTGTTTCCGGCAATCAATGCTTCGGCAACCTATGGACGTACGTTGCAAAAACAAAAATTATTCTTCAACATACCGGGGATGCCTTCCAATCCTGATGGTATTGAGGTAGGGCAGGATAATTCGTTCGCGGGTGTTCTTCAGGCGTCGATGCCGATTGTATCGCCCACTTTATGGGCCAGTTTGAAAATGAATGGGACGGAAACCTTGCTGGCGCTCGAATCGGCCCGTTCGTCGAAGATTACCCTGGTGAATTCGGTTACCAAGGCCTATTATGCGGTGTTGCTGGCGCAGGATTCGTACGATGTGTTCGAGCGTGCCTACAAAAGTGCTGCCGATAATGCCAAAGTGATTGAATCGAAATTCAAACAAGGCGCTACCTCGGAATTTGAATGGATCAGAGCCGACGTGCAGGTTCGTAATGCATTAACCAATCTGGTTTCGGCCGAAAGTGCCGTCGAATTGAGTAAGCACCAGTTGAAAATGCTGATGGGTATGGATTTTAAAACCGTCATTGCGCTCAAAGGTAAGCTTTCGGAGTTTGAAAATCTTGTTTTCAGCGAGACTTTACAAAAAGCGAATCTATCGTTGGACAGGAACGTTGATCTGAACCAGTTCGATATTCGTGCCAAACAGCTGAAACAATCGCTGGAAGTACAGAAAGCGAGTTGGCTTCCGACGCTTGCGGCAAGTTTTCAGTATCAGTACATGTCGCAGCCGAACGATGATGTGAAGCTTCGCGATTATTACTGGTTTCCCACCTCCAATGCCGGCTTGAGTTTGTCGATCCCGATTTTCCAGGGCGGGGCGAAGCACTATAAAAAGAAACAGCTGGAGGTTCAGATTAAATCGATGGAGCATCAACGCGAAAATTTGAAACGATCGCTCGAATTGCAGGCGGTGAGTCTTACCGACAATATGATCAAGGCCATCGAAAAGATGGAGTCGGGCAAGAAGGCCCTAATTCAGGCCGATAAAGCATTGTCGATTTCGCAAAAAATGTATGAAGTGGGTATGGGTACCTATCTCGACGTTAATAATGCAGAGCTTGGTTATGTACAGGCCGGCCTTTCGTACAATCAGTCGATCTACGACTTTATGTCGGCGAAGACGGATCTGGAAAAATTGCTTGGTGTAATGGTTAGTGATTAGTTGTAAGAAAATAAATATTCAAATATATGAGAGCTAGTATTCAGTTTTTTAGTTTGCTTTTAGTGATGGGTTCGGTAGTCGCATGCGGACCGAAAGATCAACCTGCAGCAACAACCGGGGCGAATGCCAAACCGGCGGTACAGTTGCAAGAAGTTAATTTACGGGCTGTTGATCAGGTTTTTGAGTTTACGGCAACCGTAGAGCCTGTAGTGAAGAATAATATAAATCCAACCGCTCCCGGGCGTATCCGTTCTATTTTTGTGGAGGTAGGCGACCAGGTGGTAAAGGGTCAGAAACTGGCTCAGATGGATGCTGTGAACTTAACTAATTCGGAAAATCAGTTGGAAAATCTCCGCCGGAATTTCCAGCGGGTAAAAGAATTATTTGCCGTTGGAGGTGCATCGCAGCAGGAACTCGACAATGCCACCCTTCAGTTAACGATGGCCGAAACCAGTTTGAAAAACCTGCAGGAGAACACCCTGCTGCTGAGCCCGGTTACCGGTATCGTAACGGCCCGTAATTATGATAACGGCGATATGTATTCAGGCCAGTCGCCCATTCTGACGGTGATGCAGGTGAATCCGGTGGTTACCAGGATTAATGTGACCGAAACCTATTTCAGTAAAGTAAAGAAGGGTATGGCGGTGGACGTGAAGTTGGATGTATATCCCGACGAAGTGTTTACAGGCAAGGTAAAGCTTGTTTATCCCACCATCGACGAACGCAGTCGTACCTTCCCTGTTGAAATCGAGATGAGCAATCCGGGCATGAAAATTCGTCCGGGAATGTTTGCCCGTGTAGGGATTAACTTCGGACAGGTGCAACGCGTGGTGATTCCCGACCGTTCGATTGTTAAAATTCCAGGAACCGGTACCCGTTATGTGTATACCTATAAGGATGGTAAAGTAAGTTTTAAGCCCATCGAGCTGGGACGCCGTATGGGTACGGAGTATGAATTGATCAGTGGAGTTGACAACGGCGAGCAGGTTGTTATTACCGGCCAGTCGAAATTAAACGATGGAATGGAAGTCGTAGTTGTGAAGTAAATCCGCTGTAATTCAATAAATTATATAATACAAACAGATTATGAGTATCTACGAAGGATCGGTGAAAAAACCGGTTATGACCACCCTTGTATTTGTGGCGGTTGTAATCATCGGTTTATTCTCGCTGAATAATGTGCCCATCGACTTGTTGCCCGATATCGAAACGAATACGATTATGGTGCTAACAACTTACGAAGGAGCTAGTGCTGCGGATGTGGAGACCAATGTGACCCGTCCGCTCGAAAACTCTTTGAATACGGTTGCCAACCTGAAGAAGTTAACTTCGTCGTCGCGTGAGAACCGTTCACTTATTACTCTTGAATTTGATTTCGGGGAGAATATCGATGTGCTTACCGACGATGTGCGGCAAAAGCTCGATATGGTGAAATCCTTCCTTCCGGAAGATGCCACCGACCCCATCATCTTTAAGTTCAGTACCGATATGATTCCTGTAATGATTATATCGGCCAGTGCTGAGCAAAGTCTTCCTGCTCTTTATAAAACGCTGGAGGATAATGTGGCCAATCCGCTGGCCCGTATTCCGGGGGTAGGATCGGTTTCGGTCAATGGTGCTCCGCAGCGCGAGGTGCAGGTGTTTGTCGACCCCTCGAAGCTGGAAGCCTACAACCTGACGATCGAGGCTATAGGCAATGTGATCAGGATGGAGAATATGAATATGCCGGCCGGAAACATGGACATCGGTAACGAAACCTATTCGTTGCGGGTACAAGGTGAGTTTGCTTCGCCTTCCGAAATGAAACGGCTGGTGGTAGGTTCGTATGCCGGCCGCAATGTGTATCTGTCGGATGTTGCCGAAGTTCGCGACGATCTGGAGGAACGTTCGCAGGAAGTATATACCAATTCGGTGCAGGGAGCTACGATTGTGGTACAGAAGCAGTCGGGGTCCAATACGGTGAAAATTGCCAACGAGGTAAATAAAATGTTGCCGGAGTTGCAAAAAAACCTGCCTTCGGATGTCAAACTCACTACGGTGATGGATACTTCCGATAATATTAAGCAGACCATCACCGGTCTGGTGGATACGGTAATGTATGCCTTTATTTTTGTGGCGTTGGTGGTGCTTGTGTTTTTGGGCCGTTGGCGTGCTACCTTTATCATTGTTATTACCATTCCCATTTCGCTTATTGCTGCTTTTATATACCTGGGCGGTACCGGCGGGTCGTTGAATATTATTTCGTTGAGTTCACTTTCGGTGGCGATCGGGATGGTGGTCGATGATGCTATTGTAGTTATCGAGAACATTACACGGCATATTGAAAAAGGAAGCCGGCCCAAAAGTGCGGCTGTGCATGCAACCAATGAAGTGGCTATTTCGGTAATTGCTTCAACGCTGACGCTGTTAGCGGTGTTTTTCCCACTTACCATGGTAGGCGGACAAGCCGGTGTGATGTTCGAACAGTTGGGTTGGATGGTGACCATTATTATGATCGTGTCGACCGTTTCGGCCTTGACGCTGACTCCTATGCTTGCTTCACAGATGCTGAAGCTCGATGCTAAGCATGGCAAACTGTATCTGAAGGTCTTTACTCCTATCGAAAGGGCGCTCGATAAGCTGGATGATTTTTATAGCAGGGCTGTGAACTGGACGGTAAGAAACCGTAAGAAAACCGTCATAGGGGTTGTCGTATTCTTTATTTTAAGTTTGTTACCTATCGGTTTCATCGGCACCGAGTTTATACCGGCGCAGGACAACAGCGTTATAGCCGTTACGGCTGAATTACCGGTTGGGACGCGGATCGATGTAACCCGGCAGACTGCCGAACAGTTGTACGCCACCTGGAAGGAAAAGTATCCGGAGCTGGATATGATCAACTATACACTGGGTCAGGCCAGTAGTTCCAATGTTTGGGGATCGATGCAGAACAACGGCGCTAATATCATATCATTTAATATCCGTCTGGTCGATATCCACTCGCGCGACCGTTCGATGTTTGCGATCTCCGACAGCATGCGGCTCGACTTGCAGCGCCTTCCTCAGATACGCCGTTCGAACGTGCTTGCCGGTGGTGGAATGGGAATGATGGGTGGACAATCGACACTCGATCTGGAGGTGTTTGGTTACGATTTTGCCGAAACCGACCGTATTGCGAAGGATATGCAGGCGCGGATGTCGAAAATTCCGGGACTGGTAAACGTCAATATAAGTCGCGGTGACTATCAACCGGAGTTACAAGTTGAATTCGACCGGGAAAAACTGGCGATGAACGGTTTAAATATGAGTACGGCCGCAACCTATCTCCGGAATCGTATCAACGGGATGACTGCTTCGCTTTACCGCGAAGATGGTGAGGAATATACCATCCGTGTGGCTTACTCGCCCGAACACCGTGAATCGATCGAAGCGCTTGAAAATATCCTGATCTACAATAATCAGGGGCAGTCGGTTCGCCTCAGCGAAGTCGGGAAAGTGGTTGAGTCGTTTACGCCGCCTTCCATCGAACGCCAGAATCGCCAGCGTATTGTTAAAGTACAGTCGACCGTATCGGGGACTACGATCGATAAAGCGGTTGCCGAAATCAACAAGGAGCTGGCACAGGTCGATATTCCTACTACGGTTTACACACAAATCGGTGGTACCTATGTCGATCAGCAGGATTCGTTTTCCGACTTAGGGTTATTATTGGTGCTCATCACCTTGCTGGTGTTTATCGTAATGGCTTCGCAGTTCGAATCACTCTCTTATCCGTTTATTATCATGTTGGCAGTTCCCTTCGCTTTCTCCGGCGTTATAATGGCATTTATGCTGACGGGGGCTACTCTTAATATGATGTCGTTTGTTGGTATTATCATGTTGGTGGGTATTGTGGTGAAAAACGGTATCGTGCTGGTGGATTACATCAACCTGAACCGCGGACGAGGTATGGGGATTATACAATCGGTAGTGCAAGGGGGGAAAGCCCGTCTGCGTCCGGTACTGATGACTACCTTGACCACTATTCTCGGGATGACGCCGATGGCCTTGTCGACATCCGAAGGGGCCGAACTGTGGCGTTCGATGGCGGTAACTGTTATAGGCGGACTCACCGTATCGACCGTATTTACCTTAGTAATTGTTCCTACAGCCTATGCAATTATGGCAGGACGTAAGACACGCAACAGCCGCAAAAAATGGCGTAAAAAACTTTTAAGTGCTTAATTTTAAATAAATTTCCTTCCCGGTTGAATTTCAGCCGGGAAGGAAAATAACAACAATGTAAATATGAAATCAATATTTATAGCTTTCGATCAGGCCTATTACGATCAGATACTTTCCGTATTGCGTGGAAATAACGTACGCGGTTTTACCAGTTGGGAAGAAGTGCACGGCAGAGGTTCGAAGACCGGCGAGCCACATCTGGGAACTCATGCCTGGCCCTCCCTTAATTCGGCTTTGATGACCATCGTTGAGGATGACCGGGTTCAGAATATCCTGAATGATTTAAAAGCCCTCGATGCCACATCAAAACTGATGGGATTGAGAGCTTTTGTATGGAATATTGAAGATATGGTTTAAACCGCGTTATTCTTCAATACGGATTTCGGAAGTCATGGGAATTGCTTTGGAATAAAGGGCCCGAACACCACAATAGGTATCTTCCGACATTTTAACAGCCTTCTCTAGCTTGTCTAGCGGAAGGTTTTTTCCTTTTATATGGTAGATTACGTGCATAGAGGTATAATACCTCGGGTGTTCGTCGGCCAGTTCGCCCTGGACTTCGATGGATAAACCTTCGATTTCAACCCTCATTTTTTTTAGTATTGAAACGATATCCATTCCCGTACAACCACTTAGCGAAACCATCTGCAACTTTTTCGGTCCCGGTCCCGAGTTAGTGCCTCCGCCTTCAACAGGCGCGTCCATTCTGATAATATGACCATTGATATTGGTCTCGAAGGCCATCCCTTCTTTCCATTCGGTAATAATACTATGTTTCTCAGCCATAAGCACAAATTAAAAGATGAATAAACAAAAACCAATCACTACGTATCAGTGTGCATGTGCATGCCCGGCTACCGCCATGGCAATGAGTGCTACACCAATTATGATGAGTAAAAGCTGGATGACCGATTCGCGGGGCTTGGTCTCTTTGTGCATCTCGGGAATCAGGTCGGCCATCGATACATACAGAAAACTAGCAGCCGCAATCGTCAGTGCATACGGTATATAGGCTTCCATCTGTTCGAGCAGGAAATAAGCTGCAATACCGGCTACCAGTGCGCTGCTCCCCGATAAGAGGTTCATCAAGAGTGCCTTCCTGCGTGGGTATCCGCTTTTGATAAGAATTCCGAAATCGCCCAGTTCCTGCGGAATCTCGTGCAACAATACCGAAAAAGTGACAAAAATCCCCAGTTCGGTTGAAGTAAGAAAGGATGCGGCAATTACCACACCGTCGATCGCATTATGTACCGCATCGCCAATAATAATCATGGGAGCAGCGGCATGAATCTGGCGCTCACAATTATCGTCGTGGCACATCCGCCACAGAATGATTTTTTCCAGCAGAAAGAAAATCAGAATCCCTCCCAATACCCAGGCCAGTGCTTCATGTACATGCAAGCTTTCGGTTGCTTCGGGGATTAATCCCAACATCGCCGAACCCAGCAAGGTGCCACCGGCCAGGTAAAGCAGGTAATTCGATACCTTCCCCAGCCACTTGTTGTTCAGTAAAAGCAAACTGCCACTGAGGGTAACACTTCCCACACTGGCAGCCAGCAATGCAATTATCGTATATAAAAGTTGATCCATATATTATTTCTGAACCAGCACCCATGCATCGGCGTAGGTGCTCTTAATCTGATCGATATGGGCTTTTGCCTGTGCATATTCGTCGAACGAAGCAATGATTACGCGCAACATACCACTGTCGTTTTGCACGGTGAAGGCGTTGTTTCCCTGATTGCTCAAGGTAGTGCGCAGACGACGGGCGTTGTCGTGATTTCCAAATGCTCCTACAACCACATGGTATTTCTTGTTCATGGCAGCCGAGTTGGTTTCGCCGTCGGCCAACCGGAACGATTCGCTACGGGTCACTTCGGGCTGCGTGGTGGTAGTACGTGTAGTTGCGGTGCGGGGCGAAACTACCGGAGTTGTTTCGGTGGTAGCCGGTACGTTGGCAGCCGGAATTTCGGTTACTTTTTGTTTGGATTTACAGGAAACCAGCGATAAAGAAATAACTCCTGCAAAAAGAAAGATGCGAAATGTTGTATTCATATTGATTATTATAAATGATTTTCTAAATTTGCAGTGCAAAGATGATAATAAATTAATTGACGACCAAGTTATTGAACTTTTTTTTTAGAATTTATAAGGAAAACGGAAAACTCCGGTTCTGTAACGAGGTCGGTCGGTTGATTTTTGGATTGTTTTGAGAGTAACTATCTTGTATAATCACTAAAACAGTATTGCTATGACTTTTGTTTTACCCGAATTGCCGTATGCACACGATGCGCTGACACCCGTTATCAGCGAAGAAACCATTAAGTTTCACTATGGTAAGCACCATCAGGCTTATGTTAATAATCTCAACGGGTTGGTTCCCGGAACTGAGTTTGAAAATGCCGACCTGGAAACGATTGTGAAGAAGTCGGACGGCCCGATTTTCAACAATGCCGCGCAGGTGTGGAATCATACTTTCTATTTCAATTCCCTCACCCCGGTTAAGGGATCGCAACCTTCCGCCGCCCTTGCAACTGCCATTAACGAAGCGTTTGGTTCGTTCGACAATTTTAAGGCCGAATTTGCAAAAGCCGCAACTACCTTGTTTGGTTCGGGATGGGCCTGGCTGGTGAAAGATGCCGAAGGACGCCTTTCGATCACCAAAGAAAGTAATGCCGGTACTCCGCTAACGCGCGGACTCGTACCCCTGCTGACCTTCGATGTGTGGGAACATGCCTACTATCTCGATTATCAGAACCGTCGTCCCGATCATATCGCCGCCATGTGGGAATTGGTCAATTGGGAGGTGGTTTCGTCGCGGTATTAAAGTGAAGAACGGGGCTGTCGTCTTTACCATGGAGGAGGACAGCCCCGACTCTTTTTCAGCCCTGATGGGTAGCTGGAATGAGTTTTTCTGTAAAGTTGCTGAAGGTTAACCGGTGTTAATAGTTGGTGGTCGTTTCTTAAATAAGATAAATCGAATGACCGAATTGTTTATCAGTTGTGTTATCTTTGCAGCGAAAATAATGTGGAAGGATTTGAACCGCTTGCAACCACAGAAAAAAATGCTAAAAAGTAAGGTATGTTTCCCTCCTTTTCTGTATTCACCGGTTCGATTATACACCTTATTTTTCCTGAAAGTGATTATTTTCAGTTAAGTTGTTATAATTAAAAATCAAATAAACGATGAGTTATTTATTTACATCAGAATCGGTTTCGGAAGGACATCCCGATAAAGTGGCCGATCAGATTTCCGATGCAGTGCTGGATAATATGCTGGCACAGGACCCCAATTCAAAAGTAGCATGCGAAACCCTGGTTACTACCGGGCAGGTGATTATTGCCGGTGAAGTTAAAACGGATGCCTGGGTTGATGTACCCACTGTAGCGCGTGAAGTAATTAATGAAATTGGTTATACTAAAAGCGATTACAAATTTGATGGTGACTCGTGTGGCGTGTTGTCGGCCATTCATGAGCAGTCGGGCGATATCAACCGGGGTGTTGAGCGCCGGAATCCCGACGACCAGGGAGCTGGCGACCAGGGTATGATGTTTGGTTATGCCACAAAGGAAACGAAGAATCTGATGCCGGTGGCGCTCGATCTGGCGCATGCCCTGGTGGAAGAACTGGCAGCTATTCGTAAAGAAGGCCGGGTGATGACCTATCTGCGTCCCGATTCCAAGTCGCAGGTAACCGTGGAATACGACGACGACAATAAGCCGGTTCGTGTTCATACGCTGGTGGTATCTACCCAACACGATGAATTTATACAGCCATCGGATACTGTTTCGCAGGAAGATGCCGATAGTGCAATGGTGGCTGCAATCCGGGAAGATGTTCAAAACTATCTTATTCCCAGGGTTAAAGCTCTCGATCCGCAATTTGATTTGCTGATTCAGGATGGTTATATCCTGCATGTTAATCCTACCGGTAAATTTGTAATCGGGGGTCCGCACGGGGATACCGGTCTTACGGGGCGCAAAATAATTGTGGATACGTATGGCGGAAAAGGTGCGCATGGAGGTGGAGCATTTTCGGGAAAAGACCCCTCCAAGGTCGATCGTTCTGCCGCATATGCAGCCCGTCATATTGCCAAAAACCTGGTAGCTGCCGGGGTTGCCGGCGAAGTACTGGTGCAGGTGGCCTATGCGATAGGAGTTGCCCGTCCGATGAACGTATATGTAAATACCTTCGGTACGGCAACCGTTCAGCTTTCGGATGGGAAAATTGCCGAAAAAGTGCAGGAATTATTCGATCTTCGTCCACGTAAAATCGAAGAAACGCTCAAATTGCGTAACCCGATTTACCGTGAAACAGCCGCTTACGGCCACATGGGGCGTACTCCCCGGCTGGTAACCAAGCAGTTTAAACTGAACTCTTCGAAGTTGATCGATTGTGAAGTGGAGCTGTTTACCTGGGAAAAACTCGACCGGGTAGACGATATTCGTAAGGCTTTCGGATTATAACCGAAGTTAAACCGTATTTTACAACAGCCACACCTGTCGTTTCAAACCGGCAGTGGTGGCTGTTTCTTTGCTATATTCGAGTATATACACGCCCGGGGGCAGCGCGTCGATCCTTATACTGCTTAAATTGAAAGCTGTTTTCTCAAGCCGTCCGGCTGCAGAATAGATGTGTAGTTGCCCGACAGGCTCCGAGAAATAAAGCCTCTTTGACCTGTTGTCGTAGGTGATTTCTACGGAATCTTCCACTTCTTCCAGCGAACTGGCCATCCGAAATGCGTCGAGCGCCTGGGTAGGCCGTCCCGAATTGTCGAAGGCTCCCAGGGTATAGCCCTTCCACTGCCGGTACGACTGGGGTTCCCAATACAGCACCCCTTTACCTACCGTTCCGGTTTCTTGAATCAGGTACTTTAAAAACGAATATGCATCCGGCGAATCCCAGCTGATTCCGGTTTCAACAATCATCACTTCTTTACTATACCGCTGAACCATATCGATCATATTGCTTTTGCATTTGTCGACTGTCGTTTTCCAATCGTCGGGCGACCACGAGAGGTAAAGCGACATCCCGATCATATCGTACTTTGCTCCGTTGTTTTTCAGTCCGTCAAACATCCATCGGTACAGCCCATTGTCGTAGCCGTTGTGTAAATGAATAAGTACCTTGGTATCCGGAAAAAGGGCTTTTACAGCATCGAAACCCGCATTGCAGAGCCTGGCGAAATTCGACATGGACACCGAGGCCCTGCCGTCTTCCCACAACATCCCATTCCCTGTTTCATTCCCCACCTGTACCCATTCGGGAGTGATGCCGTTTGTTTTCAGCGAGTCCAGTACTTCATAGGTATGATTGTAAACTGCCTGTTGAAGGTCGGAAAACGAAAGGCCGGCCCAGGCAGCAGGTTTCTTTTGCTTGCCGGGATCGGCCCAATCATCACTGTAATGGAAGGCGATCATCAGGCGCATGCCCAGCTCGTGAGCCCGTCTGGCTTTTACGAGCACATCCTTAGTGCCGTTCCACCCTCCGGCGGGATTTACCCATACCCGTAGCCGGATGCTGTTCATTCCTAAGTCGCGCAACAGGCTCATGCATTCTTTTTGCTGCCCCTCGCGCGTGTAAAAGAACCGGCCGGCCGCTTCCATTTCGGTGAGCCAGCTCACATCGGCGCCTAAGGCAAACGTCGATTGCGAATGTACAGGTTGTACAGTTAAGGTGCTGGCCAAGAGTATAGCCAGGCACCAAAGGAATAATCTTCTCATGGATTGCGGGTTTAAATTCATGTTTGTTGTTTGTACTTTAAAGGAGCATGGCCTATTGCCAAATAGTTATCCGGGGGTTAAAATTACGAGTTTTTTGACTAATTTTGCGCCATCTTACAAAAAAACGTCAAAAATAAAGAGTATGGCTGTTATTAAACCCTTTAAAGGTATTCGCCCGCCCCGTGAGCTGGTCGAACAAGTTGCGTCGCGTCCCTACGATGTGCTGAATTCAGAAGAAGCTCGTGCCGAGGCCGAAGGAAATCCAAAATCCTTGTATCACATCATCAAACCCGAAATCGATTTTGAACCGGGCTTCGATGAGCATCACGAGAAGGTGTATCGGAAAGCATTGGAAAACTATACTGCTTTCAAACAGAATGGATGGCTGGTTCAGGATAGCCGGGAGCAATATTATGTGTATGCCCAAACCATGAATGGTCGCACCCAGTACGGACTGGTTGTGTGCGCGAGTGTGGAGGATTATATGCAGGGAAATATTAAAAAACACGAACTTACCCGTAAGGACAAAGAGGAAGACCGGATGAAGCATGTCCGTGTGAATAATGCGAACATCGAACCTGTGTTTTTTGCCTATCCCCATCATGCCGAACTCGATGCGATCGTCAAATCGGTAATCGAAGGCGAACCGGAGTATGATTTTATTGCACCGGGCGACGGTTTTGGCCATCACTTCTGGGTAATAAGCGATGAGGCTACCATTCGGCGTATTACCGATATTTTTGCTGAAATACCATCGTTGTATATTGCCGACGGGCATCACCGGAGCGCCGCAGCGGCATTGGTGGGCAACGAGAAACGCCTGCAGAATCCGGATCATACCGGCGACGAAGAGTATAATTACTTTATGGCGGTATGTTTCCCCGACAATCAGTTAACGATTATCGATTACAACCGGGTGGTGAAGGATCTGAACGGATTGACCGATGCGGAATTTTTACACAAACTGTCCGGGAATTTTGAGGTCACACATAAGGGATCCGAAATTTATAAACCCAATAAACTGCACAATTTTGCGTTATACCTCTCGGGTGAGTGGTACTCGCTTACCGCGAAGGAGGGCCGGTACAACGATAACGACCCGATTGGCGTGCTGGATGTAACTATTTCGTCGAATCTGATTTTAGATGAAGTGTTGGGAATAAAAGATTTACGTACCGATAAGCGTATCGATTTTGTTGGAGGAATACGTGGATTAGGCGAATTGCAACGGCGTGTCGATAGCGGCGAAATGAAAGTGGCATTGGCGCTTTACCCGGTTTCGATGCAACAGTTGATCGATATTGCCGACACGGGTAATATCATGCCGCCGAAAACTACCTGGTTCGAGCCTAAATTACGCTCGGGACTGGTGATACACGAATTGATTTAGAACTTTTAAATGAATGCGACTGAATTCGTTCCGTAATAAAAACTGGATTTTCCTGGTACTGCCCTTGTTGCTCACGACAGGGTGCAGTATCAAGTCGCGTATTGAAAAAGCCGATCAGGTGTTTGCAGCCGGCCAGTACAGCGAAGCCTCGCAGCTCTACAACCGGTTGTACAATAAGGTTCCGTCGTCCGATCGTCCGCTGAAAGCTCGTCTGGCCTTTCAGCAGGCCGAGTGTTTACGGTTGCTCAACAACAACCGCTCCGATGCCATGTACCAGCGTGCTGTGCGTATGAATTATGCCGATAGTGCGGTGTACCTGCAATTGGCCCGTGCCTTGCACCGGAACGCAAAATATGCCGATGCCCAGAAAAATTACCGCATTTACCTGGGGCACGACTCGCTGAATGTGTTGGCCGCCAATGGTTTGATTGCTACCGGGAAAGCGGCTGAATGGCGGGCCAGGCCCACGCGCTATGTCGTGCGGCGCGAACCGTCGTTGTATAAACGCAATACCCATTTTTTTTCTCCTGCATTTCAGGGCAACGATACCGAAGTGCTTTATTTTAGCTCCACGCTTTCCGATCCCAAGAAAAAGAGCGAACCCAACCGGGTGACGGCGCAGCCCAACTCGGTGATTTATTCTCAAAAAAAGGATGCAAATGGTAAGTGGAGTAAGCCCGAAAACGTGTTTTCCGAAGCGTTTTCGCAAGGAAACGATATTGGCGCCTTGTCATTTACTTCCGACGGTAAAACGATGTATTTTACCCGGGCTCCGCAAAAAGCCGATACTAAAGCCAATGTCGAGGTGATGTTTTCGTCGAGAGCCGGAGGGGAATGGACCGAACCGAAGGCCCTGACGGTATTTAAGGATAGCACCATCAGTGTTGCACATCCGGCTGTTTCGGCCGACGGGCAAACACTATATTTCGTTTCCGATGCGCCGGGAGGCCAGGGAGGGAAAGATATCTGGAAAGGCAAACTGGAGGGGGCCGAGCTGAAATTTATCGAAAACCTGGGACCTGCCATCAACACGCCGGGCGATGAATTATTCCCGGTGATGAGGGGCGATACGGCGCTGTATTTTTCGTCCAACGGCTTGCCGGGCCTGGGAGGGTTGGATCTGTTCAGAGCAGTGATGAAAGATTCGGTATGGGTGGTAACCAATATGGGCGTTCCGCTGAATTCGAACTACGATGATTTCGGAATGGTGTTCGAGGGCAAGCGGGAAGCTGGTTATTTTTCGTCGAACCGGGGCGAACGGAGGGGACACGATGCTGTGTATCGCTTCGAATTACCGGCTATGGAGGTTATTGTGCAAGGAATTGTTACCGACGATAAAAATATGCCTATTCCGGATGCAATGGTACGCTTGGTGAGCAATACGGGACAGAATACGAAAGTGAGGGTGCGGCGCGACGGAAGCTACCGCATCACGATTGATAAAAATATGGAATGCGTGATGCTGGCCACCGCCCGTGGGTTCCTGAATAAATCGGCTCGCTTGTCGAGCGAAGGGGTTACCGATAGCAAGATTTTTACGGTGGATATGAGCTTGCCTGCCGTATTCCGGCCGGTACAACTCGACAACATCTTCTTTGAGTTTGCAAAGTGGGACCTGCGTCCCGATTCGGAAGCCGGCCTCCAGGAACTGCTGGGAGTATTCAACGATAATCCGAATACGCTTATTGAAATAAGCGCACATACCGATTATATAGGTAATAACGAAGCCAACCAGTTGCTGTCTCAAAAAAGGGCGCAGTCGGTTGTCGATTATCTTATCAATGCGGGAGTGGATAAAGAACGCCTTATTACTACGGGCTATGGTGAGGAAAAACCCTTTGTAGTGGACGAACAGACAGCCCGGAAATATCCCTTCTTGCCACTGGATACCGAACTGAATCAGGCGTTTATACTTACATTGCAACCCGACGAGCAGGCTATTGCCAATCAAATCAACCGACGTACCGAATTCAGGGTTGTACGTATGAATTATAAATAACAGAAAAAATGAAACAATATTTAGATCTTTTACAACGGGTGCTCGACGAGGGTGCATTGAAGTCCGACCGGACAGGTACCGGCACCATCTCGGTATTCGGACATCAGATGCGGTTTGATCTTTCCGAGGGTTTTCCATGTGTGACAACCAAAAAATTACACCTTAAATCGATCATACACGAATTGTTGTGGTTTCTGAATGGCGATACCAATGTGAAGTATTTACAGGATAATGGCGTGAGGATCTGGAACGAATGGGCCGACGAAAACGGCGATCTGGGACATATCTATGGCTATCAGTGGCGTTCGTGGCCCGATTACAAGGGAGGATCGGTGGATCAGATCGCTGAAGTGGTAACAGCCTTGAAAACCAACCCCGATTCGCGGCGGATCATCGTAAGCGCATGGAATGTGGCCGATCTGCCGAATATGAACCTGCCGCCTTGCCACGCATTTTTCCAGTTTTACGTTGTCGATGGTAAGCTTAGCCTGCAATTATACCAGCGAAGTGCCGATATTTTTCTGGGCGTGCCTTTTAATATAGCATCGTATGCATTATTGCTGCAAATGATGGCGCAGGTAACCGGGTTGAAGCCGGGTGAATTTATTCATACCTTTGGCGATGCACACATTTATATGAACCATATGGAGCAGGTACGGCTCCAGCTGTCGCGCGAGCCGCGACCGTTACCCAGCATGAAAATCAATCCGGATGTGACTGATATTTTTGGTTTTAAGTACGACGATTTCGAATTGACCGACTACAACCCGCACCCGCCCATCAAAGGCGAAGTTTCGGTGTAAACTAAAAAAATAACACAAAGAGCTGCTTGTTTGTGCAATTTTTAGTACATTTGTGGGCTTTTAAATTATAAATCTGAAGACAATGCCAACAATTTCTATTATTGCCGCAGTTGCGGATAATCTCGCTATCGGCTATAAGAAACAAATTCCGTGGTATCTGCCTGCTGATCTGAAACATTTTAAAGAGATCACCACCGGACACACTTTAATAATGGGTAAACGAACTTTTGAAAGCTTACCCAACGGTCCGTTGCCCAACCGCAAGAATATTGTTCTTACCAGCATGCTTACCGAAGGAGTAGTAGAAGGATATTTCGAAGCCGATTCGACGGAAGATGCACTCGAACTTTCGTCGAATGCCGAAAAAGTATTTATTATTGGAGGTTCGGCTATTTATAAGCAATTCATGGAGCATGCCGAAACGATGTACATTACCTGGGTGCACGGTGAATTTGTAGCCGATACCTTTTTCCCGGATATCGATTTCTCTCTTTGGAACGAGGTTTCGCGTGAAGAGCATCAGCCCGATGAGAAGAATCCTCATTCGTATGCCTTTGTGGTTTATGAACGGAAAAAGTAAGCGTTGGTGCCCGTATAATTTTCTCAACACCTTTTTCGGCAGTGGAAAGGGTGTTTTTGTTTGTTTGTGAAAGATAAAATAGTTATTAAATGACATTTTTTGTTTTTTTGGCCTGAAATGCTGCTCTAAATGATTATCTTTGCGGTAATTATTAATCTAATTGATATAATGTATGAGTTATCTTATAAAACCGGCAGATTATAAACCCCTGTTGAATTTACAACAGACCGAATTGGGGATTGCAAAAATCAAAGATTTTTTTCAGGCAAATTTATCGGCTGAGCTTCGTCTGCGCCGTATCACTGCACCTTTGTTTGTGCTGCGGGGTACTGGTTTGAACGATGATTTGAACGGGGTGGAACGGGCCGTGAATTTTCCTATTTTAGATATGGGCGATGTGAGGGCCGAAGTGGTGCATTCGCTGGCGAAATGGAAACGGGTAACGCTTGCCGATTACGATATCGAGAATGGCTACGGGATTTATACCGATATGAATGCCATCCGGGCCGATGAAGAATTGGGGAATTTACATTCCTTATATGTCGATCAGTGGGACTGGGAGCGTGTGATGACGGCCGAGGAGCGGAACATCGATTTCCTGAAATCGATAGTTGAGCGCATTTATTCAACATTACTGCGTACCGAATACCTGGTTTCAGAGAGCTTTCCGCAAATAAGACCCATTTTGCCCGATACGATTCATTTTATCCATGCCGAGGAGCTACGCGCCATGTATCCCGATTTGACTCCCAAAGAGCGTGAGCATGCCATTGCTAAAGAATATGGCGCCGTATTTATAATCGGTATCGGTGGTGTATTGGGAGACGGGAAGAAGCACGACGGCCGCGCCCCCGACTACGACGACTGGACTACTCCCGGAGTCAACGGTTTGCCGGGATTGAATGGCGATATAGTGTTGTGGAATTCGGTACTAGAATTGCCCTTCGAAATATCGTCGATGGGCATTCGCGTCGATAAGGATGCGTTGCTGAAACAGCTTAAACTGGAAAATAAGATGGACCGGTTGGAACTTTATTTCCACAAAAGATTGGTGGAAGGTACCTTGCCTTTATCGATCGGTGGTGGTATCGGGCAATCGCGTTTGTGTATGTTCTTCCTGCGCAAAGCACACATTGGAGAGATCCAGGCTAGTATCTGGCCCGATTCGATGCGTCGCGACTGCGAAGAGCTGAACATCAACCTGATCTGACAAAAACAATAAAACTACATGAACATCGATTTTAGTAAATTAAATGGCTTAGTGCCTGCAATCATTCAGGACGATCAGACCCGTAAGGTGCTGATGCTTGGTTTTATGAATGAAGATGCATACCGTAAAACCCTGGAAACGGGATTGGTAACTTTTTTTAGCCGTACCAAAAACCGGCTCTGGACCAAGGGGGAGGAGAGCGGTAATTTCCTGAAGGTAGTTAAAGTATTCAACGACTGTGACGAGGATACCTTGCTGATTCTGGTAAATCCCGTCGGGCCGGTTTGCCATACCGGTACCGATACCTGTTGGGGTGAAGAGAACAAAGGCGACGTATTCTTTCTTGACTTTCTGCAGCGATTCATACAGAAACGCTTTGAAGAGATGCCCGAAGGATCGTACACTACTTCGTTGTTTAAAAAAGGAGTGAACCGAATGGCCCAAAAGGTGGGCGAGGAGGCCGTCGAAACGGTGATTGAAGCCACCAACGGTACCGATGAGATGTTTTTATACGAAGCATCGGATCTTATTTATCATCTCATTGTGTTGCTTACATCGAAGGGCTATTCGCTCGACGATATTGGTAGAGAACTTAAAAAACGACATAAGTGAAATCATTGATTCAATACATAAATGCTGAGGTATGCCAGCAGGATCTGGTGGTGTTGAAAAATGTAACACTGGAGATTGGCGCCGGCGAGTTTGTGTACCTGTTGGGTAAAGTAGGAAGCGGGAAAAGTACTTTTTTAAAGTCGATTTACCACGAGGTGCCCGTTACCGAAGGAAAGGCCAAAGTGTTGGGATACGATCTGACGGCCATAAAAAATAATCAGATTCCGTACCTGCGTCGGAAAATCGGCATCGTTTTTCAGGATTTTCAATTGCTGACCGATAGGTCGGTGAATGCCAACCTGGAGTTTGTGCTTCGTGCAACCGGTTGGAAAGAGCAGGAGGCGATTGATGAACAGATTCAGGTGGTGCTGGCACAGGTAGGATTGCGCAATAAAGGTTACAAACGTCCGCACCAGTTATCGGGTGGCGAGCAGCAGCGTGTTGCCATTGCCCGTGCTTTGCTCAATTCGCCCGAAATAATACTGGCCGACGAACCTACAGGTCACCTCGATCCTGAGACAGGACGCGACCTGATCGAATTGTTATATGGCATTCGCTTGTCGGGAACAACCGTAATCATGGCTACTCATAATCATGGCTGGATCAGTCAGTATCCCGGCCGTGTAATGAAAGTGGAAAACGAAAATGTAATCGATACGTTCAACGATTATAATTTTGAAGGATGAGCAAAAGGAAACGATTGTGTCCGCAATGTAAAATTCACCGTTTCAGAGTCCTGAACGAGAGGGGCGAATCGGTGGTTGTGACCGTTACCGAAGCTTATGAAGTAGTTCCTGTTCACGAAGGCACCTCACTCGAGGGCTACGACCTGGAAGTGCTCTATTGCCTGGGGTGTTCGTGGAAAGGATCGCCCCGGTCGTTACCATTATAAAAAACCAGCAGCGGCGGCCGGATTTTCCGGCCGCCGCTGCTGGTTTAATAGGCTCTTGCAAAAACAACCCGTTGGGCCGATGGTTTACCTGTCACCATACAAGTTCCCGGCGTGCGATCGCCATCCAGAGGGATGCACCGGATGGTTGCTTTTGTATCTTCTTTAATCTTTTCTTCTGTTTCAGGAGTGCCATCCCAGTGGCAAAGCAGGAAGCCGCCCTTCTCGATTTCAATCTTAAACTCGTCGTACGAATTTACCTCGCGGGTAACTGAAGCGCGATAATCCACCGCTTTCCGGAAGATATTGGCCTGGATGGTCTCCAGCAACCCGGCAACATAGTTTTCGACTCCTTCGAGCGATACGGTTTCTTTGGTAAGTGTATCGCGACGGGCTACCTCCACCGTACCGTTTTCGAGGTCGCGTGCACCCAATGCCAGGCGTACAGGCACCCCTTTCAACTCATACTCGGCGAATTTCCATCCTGGTTTTTTAGTGTCGTTGTTGTCGTATTTTACACTGATCCCTTTGGCCTTGAGTAAGCGGGTTATCTCGGTTACTTTTTCGTTGATGGCGGCCAATTGTTCGGCATTTTTGTAGATCGGAACGATTACTACCTGATAAGGAGCCAGTTTTGGAGGTAATACCAATCCGTTGTCGTCGGAGTGGGTCATGATAAGTGCACCCATAAGACGGGTCGAAACCCCCCACGAAGTGGCCCAGACATATTCTTGTTTGTTGTTTTGATCCACAAACGTAACATCGAAAGCTTTGGCGAAATTCTGGCCGAGAAAGTGCGATGTGCCGGCTTGCAGCGCTTTACCATCCTGCATCAGGGCTTCAATACAATAGGTTTCCAACGCACCGGCAAAGCGTTCGTTGGCCGATTTTACTCCTTTTAAAACAGGAACTCCCATGAAATTCTCGGCAAAGTCGGCATATACATTCATCATCTTTACAGCCTCTTCAACCGCTTCGGCTTCGGTGGCATGTGCCGTATGCCCTTCTTGCCACAAAAATTCGGCTGTACGCAGAAACAGCCGGGTACGCATTTCCCATCGAACCACATTGGCCCACTGGTTGACAAGCAGTGGCAGGTCGCGATACGACTGAATCCAGTTTTTATACGTACTCCATATGATGGTTTCCGAAGTAGGACGTACGATCAGTTCTTCTTCGAGTTTTGCTTCCGGATCGACGATCAGACCATTGCCGTCGGGGTTTTGTTTTAACCGGTAATGCGTTACCACTGCGCACTCTTTTGCAAAACCTTCCACATGGTCGGCTTCCTTGCTTAAATAGGATTTGGGGATAAAAAGAGGGAAGTAGGCATTGACATGTCCGGTTTCTTTAAACATCTGATCGAGTGCGGCTTGCATTTTTTCCCAAATTGCATAGCCGTACGGTTTAATTACCATACAACCGCGTACCGCTGAGTTTTCAGCCAGATCGGCTTTGATTACCAGATCGTTGTACCACTGAGAGTAGTTTTCGCTCCTGGAAGTGAGTTCTTTTAATTCTTTTGCCATCGTTGAGATATCTGTTTTTCGTATGCTTAAATAAGGCCCCACCATGGTGAGGCCTTTGCTTTTTTAATTGAAGCTGCAAAGATACAAATTTTCGATGAATTTATATCCTGTTTATGAATTCCTTAGCGCTTGTTCCGAAAAAATGAGAGGTAGTAAATTTTCGGCATCGGCAACATGCAAAATTTCGTCGCGGCCTATCATATATACATCGAACGGATGGTTGAACCGTGTTTGCGATTCAATCATGACCTGGCGGCAGGCTCCGCAGGGGGTGATGGGTCTTTCCAGTATGCTGCCATTGGTATAGGCGGCTATGGCAATGGCCCGTACCGGAACGTCGGGAAATTGTGCATTGGCATAAAACAAGGCGACCCTTTCGGCGCAGATACCGGAGGGATAAGCGGCATTTTCCTGGTTATTGCCTTCGAACAGAGCTCCGTTTTCGAGCAATACAGCAGCTCCTACGTTGAAGCGCGAATAGGGCGCATACGACTTTTGGTATTGTTCCTTTGCTTTATTGACTAAAACCTGAATCTCAGGTTCGAGTTCGGTAAAGTGAAATACATTCACGTGAGTTTCGATAATTCGGTGTTCCATACTGAAGTGTTGAAATGTTAATTGGTTCGTATCAACCAGGCTGCCGACAGCGAGGCATTCATGTGGTTTGAGTTTCTGAAATGATCGGTTAACCGATCGGGGAAAAGCGTTGAAATACTATAGTTGACCCGGCTGTCGAGTAATACGATCTGACGGCCGAAGCGGACCTGCAATCCGAAACCTCCGCAAAACCCGTAATCGAGCGGACGGGTTAACTCGCCGTATTGTACAGCCTGAGAGGGGGTGGAGGGGGGCGAGAGTACCTTGTCGTTGAGCAGATAGGATAGCTTGGGGCCTATGTTGATAAAAAACTGAATTTTGTTTCCAAAGTAAAAATGACTCATAAAAGGCAATTCGATATAATTCAGTTGCCGTACATATCCGCTTTCTTCGTTCCATCCGCGCTGCATATAATTCAGTTCGGCCTGAACACCCATGTGATTCTGAGAATTATGCCTGAACACCACTCCCCCCTGGTATCCGGGTTGAAAGGTTTGACGCACCGAGGGTAAAAAATTGACCATCGAAAGCGCATAGCCGCCGTTTACCCCGACATAGGTTTCGGCAGCAAACTGATTCTGTGCCTGAATAGGCTTCAGGCAACATATCATGACAGTAACGACTGACAGCGTGATAGTGATGAGTCGGTTCATTCGTAATGATTGAGCTGTTTGTTGATATAGCCACCCTTGTCGGTCGCTTTTTCAAATTGAATGGTCGATTGGATGCCTTCGTATTTCGGATAGTGGCCTGCCTTTGATGCGGCTGGTAAATCGGCGGTCGAGAAATAGTAATTCAGCAAATCGTATCCCAGCAAATCGTACCGCGGATTTTCGGTCACCGGCAGCCAACCAAAAATCGAATCGAATTTTTGCATGTATTCTTCGTATGTTTTGTCGGGATACTCATTGCGAAATGCCGACAAATAGAAAGAAGCCGGCTTTTCGGCCTTGAGGGTTCGCCACGAAAACGGTTCGTATATTTTCACCTGAAAGCTATCCGATAATTGAATCAACTGGCGCATTTGTGCCGATAAGGTTCCTATGCGATTGGTGTTGAAAATAATGATATTTTCACCCGACGGATTCAACGCAGGCCGTAAGGCAGTGGTATTCGACGGATCGATACTCAGGCTCTTAAAGTCGGTTTTGTGATTACGCAGCAGAACTTTCAACTGTGACACAAGCTGATTGCCTTCGTCGTTGATAGCCACATAGGGATTCTCGATAAAGATGAGATTAGCGTTTCGGGCTTCTGTAGTCAGTACCTCCGCCAGCTTGTTAATCTCGGTGTCCTGTCCGGGGTTGAATTGATAGATATATTCGTTACTTTCCAATCCGACCACTTTCGAAGTAAACGGAATCAGCGTTCTGATACGGTGTATGCGGGCGAAATCGCATACCAGGGGAACCTGATTCGAATAGGCCGGTCCTACAATCATATCGATGTTTTCGAACAGGGTGTCGTGCAGTATTTCCATTACCTTCAAATCGGATTTTTCGGTATCGAACGTAAATACCTCTATGGTTCGTCCCTTCGCTTTGGCTTCGTTAATGGCCAGCAATGCTCCCGAATAAAATTCAACGAACCGGCTGTCGGTACTTTCATGTTTCTGATCGAGCATAAAAGGCAATAGAAATGCAATTCTGAAATGGCGTTTATGCATGCGCACGGGCGGGGGTGTAGCAGCCTGTTCGATGGTTGCTTTCTGTTTCTGAACAGCTGTTTCGTTGGTTGGGTCGCTTCCTGCGTCTCCGGCGATGGGGATTTTCAAAACATCCCCCGTCTGCAGCGACCGGCCTCTGATATGCGGATTGTGTTTTAACAGCTCTTCTTCGCTGATCGAATATAATTTTCTGATCCGGAAAAGCGTTTGTTTCCGTTCTACAATATGTTCTTTGAATCTTTGTTCCGGTACTGCTTTTACATGGTTACCGTTTTCGTCGTAGACCGGGATCAGTACTTTCATTCCTGCACGCAGGCCGTCTTTTGCTTCCGGATTGTATCGTTTAATTTCATCTTCGGATACTTTGAATTTGACTTTGAGGCGAAAAAAACCTTCCCGCGCCTGGACGGTATATTCGTAGAATTTGTGGTGATCGATGATCTTGACCGGATATTCGGTGTCCTGCGCATGGAGCGTGCTTGCCGGAAAAGCCAGCAGGACCAGATAAAGGCATATGATTACAGGTGAAACCAGGTATATGGATCGATTTTTTTGTATCAGCATTGTTTCGAAAGTGTTGATGGTTTTCCATGCAAATGTACGAAAAAATACTTCTTTAAGGAAAAAGCTATACTAAATTGGCGGTTTTTTTGTTTAAAGAAGTACTTTTGTAGTCGAAAAAAGCCGATCATGCGTTTAAACAGTTCATATTTAGTTATCTCAGGGTGGATGCTGCTGCTCTCGATCGTGTCGCCTTGTGTGATGTCGCAGACGCTTAGCATCTCCGGGGGGCAGGGAAAAATATATCCGGATTTTGAGCATCGGATTGATGCCATGGTGATGATAAAAGATTTGTCGGCAGCTTCGGAACTCAGTATCGATGCCAACGGCCTCAAGGTAGAATGGTTCGAATATTACAACAAGTCCTATTCTCCGCAGTTTCATACCACGCCGTTGTATATCGGTAATCAACCGGCTATAAATCCGGAAGATCATTGCGGATATCTCGTCAAACGGTCAGGTACAGTAAATGGCGTTCCTTATTCCGACGAGATTTCGGTTTTTGTAATCAATTACACCCAATATGTACCGGCCGAAGTACAGGTTGTTCCGCTGGACGATGCTCAGGCAGCATCGTGTACGCTGATCGAACTGGAGCTGACCGGTAATTTTCCAGGTATGAGCTATGCTACCCCCAATGGCTTGTCGTATCCGGTTGAAAGAGAGTTGAATCTGGAGTATGAAACCCTCGAATGGAAAGACCAGTGGGTTTCGAAGCCTGTCCGGCTGACCGTAGTGCCCGACAACGGTAAAATCCAGGTGTTCAATCCTCCGCTGAAAGATACCTATTTTACCCTGAAAGGTGATCAGTATGCCCGTGATCTGGGGCTTGACGGTTATTCGTTCGGGAGCGCCTTGTATGCTGCGCGTAAAGTGGAATGTAAAATAACAACCGAAGCTACCGTGCGTACCGAGAAACACGAAGTCGACCGGCCGGAGCAGGTAACCGCAGTGTCGGGTTCGGCCCCTCTCGAAATATTATTCAAATCGAATGGAAATGAGCCGGTTGCCAATTACTACAACTGGACAATAACCGCTGGCGATGAATTGCTGTTGAGCAGGACGGATGCAACACATACCTATACCTTTTCGAAGGCCGGCACTTTTTTGGTGAAAGTAAGAGCCGAAAATGCTTACTGTTCGTTTACCGATTCGATTACCGTAAAGGTTGCCGAGTCGGCCATCAATGCTCCTAATGTGTTCTCGCCCAATGGAGATGGGATTAACGACGAATTTAGAGTGGCGTATAAATCCATTATTGAGTTTCACTGCATTATTTACAATCGTTGGGGATCGAAACTATATGAGTGGACCGATATTCAAAAAGGATGGGATGGCACACAAAACGGAAAGCCGGTACACGAAGGCGCTTATTTTTATGTAATCCGTGCCCGGGGATCCGACGATATTGTATACAATCTTAAAGGAGACATTAATCTACTCCGGGGCAAGCAGTAAAAAAAGCAGAGACGTTCAAAACGAACGCCTCTGCCACTTCACACATTAGAAAATGAACCGATTCACATCGGAAGTTTATTGTCGATCAGAATTTCACATCGTAGCTTGGTTCTTCCACAATTTCGGGAACCAGCTGGTTGTATGTTACCACTCCGTTTTCGTCGATTGCTACTACCGAACGGGCCATCAGACCAGCGAGGGGACCGTCCTGCATCAAAACACCGTAGTCGGTTGCAAAAGTATGGTATCTGAAATCGGAACCTGTTACAACATTTTCGAGTCCTTCGGCGCCGCAAAAACGTCCGTGGGCAAAGGGCAGGTCTTTCGATACGCAGAGTACGACCGTATTTTCCTGTTTCGAAGTCCATTCGTTGAATTTACGGACAGAGGTTGCACATACGCCGGTGTCGAGACTTGGGAATATATTTAAAACGACACGTTTGCCTTTAAAATCGGCCAGCGAAATTTCATTGAGTCCGCTTCCAACTAATTTGAACTCCGGTGCTTTGGTTCCAACTGCGGGGAGCTCGCCGCTTACCTTTACAGGTGATCCTTTAAATGTTACTGTTGCCATGTATTGTTGTATTATATTTTTAATTATACTGTTTAGATAACGGTTCAACGTGGATTTTGTTTATTTTTGCGAAAAAAAATCATTACAACTTGGATCGATAATGTCGAAATTTACAATTTATCAGGTATTACCCCGGCTGTTTGGCGCCTACGAATCGCAACGGCTTGCGCATGGCTCAATCGGGCAGAACGGCTGTGGAAAGTTTTCATATTTTAACCGCAAAGTCTTGCAGGAAATAAAAGCCCTGGGTATTACCCATGTTTGGTATACAGGAGTTATTGAACATGCAACGCAAACAGATTATAGCAACTACGGCATCCGGTGCGATCATCCTTCGGTGGTGAAAGGTAAGGCCGGTTCGGCCTATGCGATTAAAGATTATTACGACGTCGACCCCGATCTGGCCGGTTCGGTTCCTGCCCGGATGCAGGAGTTCGAAAATCTGGTGGACCGTACTCATCGCGAAAAGCTGAAAGTGATTATTGATTTTGTACCTAATCATGTGGCACGGGAGTATTCTTCGGATGCTAAACCCCTGGGGGTAAGCGATCTGGGAACCGATGATGATCATACAGTGGGATTCTCGCCCCGGAACAATTTCTATTATTTGCCGGGGCAAGCTTTTGCTCCCGGTTTCGATACGGCCGGTTACGAAGAGAATCCTGCCAGAGCCACCGGTAACGACAGGTTTACGGCCTCTCCTTCGGTCGACGACTGGTACGAAACGGTAAAATTGAATTACGGAGTCGATTATTTTGCGAATAAAGCACAGCATTTTAATCCAATTCCCGACACCTGGATGAAGATGAAAGAGATTCTGCTTTTTTGGGCGTCGAAAAAAGTGGATGGTTTCCGGTGCGATATGGCCGAAATGGTTCCCGTCGAATTTTGGGAATGGGCGATAGCGGGAGTGAAGCAGGTGTATCCCGGTTTGATTTTTATAGCCGAAGTGTACAACCCGGGCGAATACCGGAATTATATTTTTAAAGGAGGGTTCGATTATCTGTATGATAAAGTAGGATTGTACGATACCTTACGTTCGGTGGTGTGTCATGGGCGCAGTGCTTCTGCGCTTTCGCATTGCTGGCAGTCGTTGGAAGGAATTCAGGATCACATGCTTAATTTTCTGGAGAATCACGACGAACAGCGAATAGCTTCCGTTTTTTTCGCCGGCAATCCGTGGTCGGCAGTTCCGGCCTTAGTGGTGGCAGCCACACTCAACCGGTCGCCCTTTATGATTTATTTCGGACAGGAGCTGGGCGAGAGGGGGATGGATGAAGAAGGGTTCAGCGGGCGCGACGGCAGAACTAGCATATTCGATTACTGGGCAGTGGAAACGATCCAGCAGTGGTTGCGTGAAGTGGCCGGCGGCGGAGCATTACTGAGTGAGGAAAGCAGAGCCTTGCGGGAGTTATACCGGCGGGTATTGACGCTTGCAATCAGCGAAAATGCGTTGAAATCCGGCGGATTTTACGATTTGCAGTATGCCAACTGGGGGCAGGATGCTTACGATCCGCATCGTCAGTTTGCATATTTTCGCCATTATAAGGACGAGTTGCTGCTGATTGTGGCTAATTTCGAACATCGGCATCGTATTGTGCAGGTAACTATCCCCCCCGAAGCGCTTCAATTTCTTCAACTCGCCGAACAAACCCCTGTCCGGTACCTGGATCTGTTGAAACAGGAAGCGAGGGAACTCCAGGGGGTGATCAGTTCCGAATGTCCTTTTACAGTGCAGGTAGACGCTTCGTCGGCAGTCATTCTTAAATTGACGAAAATTCAGGAACCCTGACTGAAAACTGCTACTGAATTTCAGGCCGATTTTATCTTATAATCGCATTTAGCCTTGCCTTTGGCAATATTGGTGAGGCGCGATTTGATCAATTGCCGGCGCAGGGGATTGATGTGGTCGGTAAACAAACTACCTTCCAGGTGATCGTATTCATGTTGAACAACGCGGGCTTTAAAACCTTCGAATTCTTCGGTTTTTTCATTGAACTGTTCGTCGTAATAACGGATCTTAATCCATTCCGATCGTTTTACACTCTCGCTGATGCCCGGTATACTGAGGCAACCTTCGCTTCCGTCGAGTTCTTCTTCACTCATTTCCAGCATCTCCGGGTTGATCATCACACATTTAAAGGCTCCCAGCTCGGGATCGTCTTCCTTGAACGGTGCAAGATCGATGACCAGTAAGCGGATGGCAAGGCCAATCTGGGGTGCAGCCAGACCTACCCCGTCGGCATGGTACATGGTTTCGAACATATTCGCGATAAGCGTCTGCAAATCAGGATATTCGGAGGTGATTTCTTCAGTTTGTTTGCGGAGTACAGGATGACCGTAGGTGTAAATTGGTAAAATCATTGTGTAGCGTAATTAGTTGAGTTGAGATAGGATTGCAGAAGAATGGTAGCTGCAATTTTATCGACCAGGGCTTTGTTCTGCCTGTCTTTTTTCTTTGCTCCGGAGGCGAGTAATGTACGATGGGCGAGGGTAGAAGTAAAGCGTTCGTCGAACAGTACCACCGGAATGTGAGGAAAGGCCCGTTCGAGGCCGGTAATAAACGGACGGATTAGTTTCATCGAATCCGAATCTTCTCCATTCAATTGCTTGGGCAATCCCACCACGAATTTTTCAACCTTTTCTGTTTGTACGTAATCGCGCAGGTAGTTGAATAATTCATGGGAAAGCACGGTGTCCAATCCGTTGGCGGTGAGTTGAAGCGGATCGGTAACGGCGAGCCCCACTCTTTTTTGTCCGTAATCTATTGCTAAAATTCTTCCCATTCTGTTTTATTCGACTACAAAAGTACAAAAAAATCAGCAAGATTGTAAAACTGTTTGTATGGGAGTGCCTGTTTTTGAAAAATATGCCTTATCTTTGCCGTCGATTTGGTGCCTGCGTTACGAGCATGACCAGGCCAAAAGGGAATACGGTGAAAATCCGTAACAGTACCCGCTGCTGTGATCTCCATATCAACGAACCGGACAACAGTCCTATTGCCACTGGCGAAAGCCGGGAAGGCGTCCGGGTCGGGAGAGAGTCAGAAGACCTGCCAGATCGTTTTCACGACTACATTGTCTTCGGGAATAAGGACAAGCTGGTGTTCGGCAGGATACATTCTATTCGGTACTTTACATTGGTTTGATGTTGATAATGAGTCGTAACAGCAGGTAAGACTAATTTTGTAATTATTAAATAATCAAAGCAATGAAACAAGTTCGTTTATTTTTAATGGTGGGAGTGCTGGCCCTGGTTGCCACTTCCTGTGAAGAAGAGTTCAGCTACAAAAAAACAATTGATTTTGAAGATGTAAAGCTTGGCGACGAGGGGTATTACAATGGTTCGGATAAGAGCGGTCAACTTTCAGCAGCCGGAACGTGGGTGAAGTATATCCGGAGTTCGGCGGCAGAGTTTGAAAACCATTACGGAGAGTCGGAATGGGGAGGTTACTGGAGCGGTTTTGCTATTTCATCGCTGAAAGACACCCTTACCGCCGGTTACGGCAATCAGTACAGTACGATGGCCGGATCGGGAGCCGCCGGTTCGGCGAACTTTGCTCTTGCTTTCGACTCGGCGGTGATTTATACGTACAGGATCGATCCGGTGGAAAGTACGGAGAAAGCCTATCCGCAATCCCTGATGATCACCAATTCGACCTATACCTACCATACGCTCAGAGATGGAAATATGTTTGCCGCGAAGTTTAAATCGGGCGATTGGTATAAGGTAATTATCCGGGGATATAAATCGGCCAGCCTGACAGGCACAGTAGAATATTACCTGGCCGATTTCCGTGCAGGTAAATCACTGATTGTGAAAGATTGGACTAAAGTGAATCTGTCGGGTTTAGGGGCGGTGGACCGTATGGTGCTGACCTTCGACTCGTCGGATAAAACTGCAGGATGGCTGAATACTCCGGCTTATGCCTGCATCGATAATCTTATTATAGCGTATTCTGAAAAATAATGTGTTGGATAATCGGTACAAAAATTTGATGCTTTAAATTTCAGGATATCAGAATGATAGGGCGTGGTTTGTGAAAATCACGCCCTGTTTGTTTGCAGATTAACAAAAAAGCAGTACTTTTGTGCCGGGTAAGTCCTGTACGACCAGCTCCCGATGAACTCCCCCAGGGCCTGACCGCAGCAAGGGTAATTGGTTGTAGCGGTGCGATGCAGGGGGCTTACCCACCTGCCTCTTTAGCTCAGTTGGCCAGAGCACGTGATTTGTAATCTCGGGGTCGTTGGTTCGAATCCGACAAGAGGCTCACCAAAAAAGCCCGTAATTTCAATCGGAAATTACGGGCTTTTTTTATGGCTAGTGGTTAGCCATAAAAAAAACCGCATTGTCTTTATTGAGAAAACTCCTGTTGACAGGATTTGAGATGGTTGTTTTCTTTGTAATCTGCCGAGTCGAAGACTTACCCTAAGGCGCAGCCCGCCATTGAAAACTTCCATTGCTCGTTAATTTGTTAGTGTTGAGTTTTCCAATCTCTGAACAATGCGGTCATTTTTTCTACTGCAAATATAACACTACTTTTTGAATTATTGTTGACCACAACAGTAAAAAATGGGCAGAATCGCTCGAATTAGTTGTTTTTAATATTATTCGTCCGAATTGCCTTAAATTAGGAGGTTGGCATTTCGTTATTACAAAAAAAATAGCTATTTTTGCTGCCGTTTTATTTTAATATTAAAAAAACTATACAATCATTTTATATGTCAAAGAAAGTTCAGAAAACCGCCGACGAGTTTGAAAACGTGGAACATGCGCTGACGTCATCAGAAGCATTTATTGAGAAATACCAAAAACAGATTCTGTACGGATTGGGTGCGGTAGCAGTAATTGTAGTAGCCGTACTGGCGATCAATAATTTTTATGTTGCGCCACGTCAGAATGCTGCTGCAAACGAAATGTACAAATCGCAGGCCTATTTTGCCGCCGATTCGTTCAGGGTTGCCCTCGAAGGGGATGGTATCGAGTCGATCGGATTTGAAGAAATCAGTTCGGAATACAGCATGACTCCTTCGGGTAATCTGGCCAAGGCTTATGCCGGAATCTGTTATTTCAATCTTGGCGATTATGAGCAGGCGGTTAAGTTTTTATCGCAGTACGATGGCGATGATCAGTATTTTTCTATTTCGGTAATTGGATTGATCGGTGATTGCTATGCTGAAATGAACGAGCCTAAAAATGCAATCAAATTCTTTTCAAAAGCTGCTGATTCGAAAAACGATGTGCTGGCACCCTACTACCTCAAAAAAGCAGCCACGCTGCTCGAGCTGGAAGGCGATAAAGAAAAAGCCCTGAAGAATTACCAGGCCATTAAGGATAGCTATCCGATGAGTGCCGAAGCGCAGGAAGTGGATAAATACATTGCCCGTCTACAATAATTGCTGATGGCTACTCACTATCAGAATCTTTCAGGATACGATCCCGATGCATTGCCTGCTCCGGAGGTGTTGCAGCAACAGTCGTACGCCATAGCAGTGGCCGACTGGAATCCGCAAATTACTTATGCTTTGCTGGATGGTGCTGTCGAGTCGCTGGTGAAACACGGTGTCTTCCGTTCCAACATTAAGATTGTAAATGTGCCCGGTACTTTTGAGCTCACTTTTGCAGCCAAACATCTGATCGCCGATAGTATGGATCCGGCGGTCAAGGTACATTATGATGCGGTAATTGTATTGGGTTGTGTCGTGCAGGGCGATACTCCGCATTTTACCTATGTGTGCGAGGGAGTTACTGCAGGTATTGCACAGCTGAATACTATTCCGGGAGCGCCGCCGGTCATTTTCGGGGTGCTTACTACTGCCGATATGCAACAGGCATTGGAGAGGGCGGGAGGTATACACGGAAATAAAGGCGTTGAAGCAGCCATAACAGCTGTTAAAATGGCAAATATCGTTTGGTAGTACGAAAAAAAACACTACCTTTGCATCCGCAAAACAAAAGGGTCCTGTGCGACTCCACAGGTTGATGCAATAGGGGCAGTTACCAAAGTGGCCAACTGGGGCTGACTGTAACTCAGCTGTCTTTCGACTTCGGAGGTTCGAATCCTTCACTGCCCACGGTTTGGATATTTTTTTAGATGCGGAAGTAGCTCAGTTGATAGAGCATTAGCCTTCCAAGCTGAGGGTCGCGGGTTTGAGCCCCGTCTTCCGCTCCAAGTGAAACCTTAAGCGGTTTCAGGTTAGCATCCAAATCATGCTTTCAAGTAGCTTAAAACACTGTAGAACATTAGTTTTACGGTGTTTTTTGTTTTTTGCACGACAATGAAGCTGTTGGAGAAATCGTTTCTAACATGCTCAAAACAGGTTAACAAAATAACCGTTTACCGAAGTTGGATGGGGTGGTCTCAAAAAGGGTTTCATCCAACAGATCACGATGAGAAAAAAAACGTTGCTACAGTAAAATTCGAGTTGAAGCCTTGATATATTGATGCTTATTTTTTCCGGTATTCCCGCAAGGCTTGTTTGACTTCGGGAGCCAGGATATATAATCCGATAATATTGGGAACGGCCATTGCAAGAATGAGCATGTCGGAAAAATCGACCACCGCATTCAGGTGCAGTACCGATCCCAGGACGGTAAACAGCAGATACACCAATTGATACATCCGGGTAGCGATCCGGCGGTTGTTCCAGCGGCGTTCAAAATAATCGCCCGTAAGGAAATCGAAACTTTTTACTCCATAATACGACCACGATATAATCGTTGTGTAGGCAAACAGTAAGATGGTAGGAAGAAGTAAATAGGGAAACCACCCCGACACCGTCGAAAATGCGGCCGAGGTAAGTTGTGTACCTGCCAGGTTGCCGGGATTGGCGCTGAGCCCGCTGGTAATGATCACCAGAGCCGTCAGCGTACAAATTACGACGGTGTCGATAAAGGGTTCCAGAAGTGCAACGTAGCCTTCGGTAATCGGTTTCTCGGTTTTTACGCTGGAATGTGCGATGGCTGCCGAGCCAATGCCTGCTTCGTTGGAAAATGCAGCCCTGCGGAATCCAATGATCATTACTCCCACGATTCCTCCCTGTATCCCCGAAGGTGTAAAAGCGCCCCGCAGAATTGCCCAGAATGCATCGTCGATATGCCTGTAATTGACTCCGATCACGATCAGGGCCGATACCAGGTAAATTCCTGCCATCAGCGGAAAAAGTTTATCGTTGACCCTGGCAATGCCTTTGATGCCGCCGATAATCACTATTCCGGTGAGCAGGGCCACGATAAGTCCCAGCCAGAGTTCCTTACCCTGGAGTGCCGGAAAGGTGGAAACCGTTTGGGCGATCATCTGATTGGATTGAAACATATTCCCGATGCCAAAAGCGCCTATTGTGGCAAACAGCGCAAATGTCATGGCCAGTAGCTTGCCGGTTTTTCTCCAGCCTTTTCGCGCCAATCCGTCCCGTAAATAATACATCGGTCCTCCCGAGACATTTCCCTCCGCATCAATTTTCCGGTATTTAACCCCCAGCGTACATTCCACCAGTTTAGTGGTCATGCCCAGGAATCCGGCTACAATCAGCCAGAAGGTAGCACCCGGGCCTCCCATGGTAATAGCCACGGCAACCCCGGCTATGTTGCCCAGCCCTACCGTAGAAGCCGTAGCGGTGGCCAATGCCTGAAAGTGCGATATTTCGCCCGAATGCGAATCTTTGTCAAATCGTCCGAGCACCAGGTCGATAGCATGTTTGAATCCTCTCAGGTTGATAAAACGCAGGTAAAAAGTAAAAAACAAAGCTCCTGCGATCAGCCAGATGATGATAAACGGAATCTTCACCGGGAAATTAAATCCCATGAGCACAAAGGGATCCCAGAATAATATCCGGTCGAGGAAAGCGACAATGGGTTGAAAAAAATGATTGATGGCTTCGTTCATATCCGATCCGAAAAAAGAGGCGCATGAACTTGCCTTTACTTCGATAGTAAATGCATTGTTCATGCGCCCGGTTGCTGTTATTTGTTAATGTGTCTCATCATCCGCATTTGGAATGTCCGCAGGTTTTACATGTCAGGCAACCTTCCTGGTATACCAGCGTGCGTTCGCCACAGCTCGGACAGGCCTGTTCCGATACCTGAGTTCCATCGGGGATGTATTTCTTCAGTGCCCGTTCGACCCCTACTTTCCAGGTGTTGATCGACTCGTTGTCGAGCTGAAGTCCGGATACCAATTTGATAACCTGATCGATGGGCATGCCGTACCGTAAAACTCCCGATATCAGCTTGGCGTAATTCCAGTATTCTTTGTCGAATTTATGTGACAATCCTTCTACCGTCGTTTTAAATCCTCTTTTGTTGGTGAATTGGAAGTCGTAGCGTTTGTTGCCATCTTCATCCTTCACTTTGATGATTTTTCCCTCGGTCACCGTCTTTGGAAGCAGAATGCCTTCTTCGTCGTCGGCCAGACCGGTGAAGATTTCGTAGGGGCGGCCATCTTTGATCCCCACAAAAGCGATCCATTTATCGCGGTTGTTCTGGAAGCGTACCACATCGCATTTCAATTCCTTTGGCCGTATCAACCGGTCTTCGTCGTAAGGGAAGCAAACCTTTTTGCCGTCGTCTTCTTTTTTATCGGTTGAAGTAATCAGTACTCCCGACCGGGAACCGTCGCGGTATACGGTAACTCCTTTACAGCCCGATCGCCAGGCCTCTTCGTAGAGCTGTCCGACCAGTTCTTCGCTCACATCGGCCGGAAGGTTGATGGTAACCGAAATGGAATGATCGACCCATTTTTGGATTCGTCCCTGCATCTGAACTTTTTTCAGCCAGTCCACATCATTGGCAGTTGCCTTGTAATAAGGCGATTGTGCTACCAACGCATTCAGTTCGTCGTGGGTATAGTGGGTGGTGGTCGAATGTCCGTTGGCTTCCATCCAGGTTACGAACTTATGGTGGAATACCGAATATTCTTCCCAGGAGTCGCCGTTTTCGTCCACAAAATCGACCCGCACGTTCTTATCGTTTGGATTCACCTTGCGGCGCCGGGTGTAATAAGGCATGAAAACAGGCTCGATGCCCGAAGTGGTCTGGGTCATGATACTGGTGGTGCCCGTAGGTGCAATGGTAAGGCAGGCGATGTTGCGCCGGCCGTATTTTACCATATCGTCGTACAATTCGGGATCGGCTTCTTTCAGGCGCAGGATGTAGGGGTTGTTGGCTTCCCGTTGGGCTTCGTATACGGTGAAAGCACCCCGTTCTTTAGCCATATCGACCGACGAGCGGTAGGCCGCCAGCGCAACGGCTTTATGTACTTTTTCCGAAAAGTCGGTAGCTTCGTCGGTTCCATAGCGATATCCCAATGCGGCCAGCATATCGCCTTCGCCTGTCGTGCCTACACCGGTACGGCGTCCTTGCGAGGTTTTTACCTTGATTTTTTCCCACAACTGATATTCGGTGCTTTTAATTTCATCATCTTCGGGGTCGGAGTCGATTTTCTGGATGATTTTTTCGATCTTTTCCATTTCCAGATCGATGATGTCGTCCATAATTCGTTGAGCCACCCCTACATGCTTGCGGAATAGTTCAAAATCGAAATAGGCATCGGGTTTGAACGGATTTACCACATACGAATAGAGGTTGATTGCCAGCAGGCGGCAGCTGTCGTAGGGGCAAAGGGGGATTTCGCCGCACGGATTGGTTGAAACCGTTTTGTATCCCAGGTCGGCATAGCAATCGGGCACCGACTCACGGGTGATGGTATCCCAGAATAAAACTCCCGGTTCGGCCGATTGCCATGCATTGTGAACGATTTTTTTCCACAGGGCATTGGCATTGGTTTCTTTCTGAAACCAGGGGGTATCCGACTCGATCGGGTATTGTTGGATATAAGGTTCGTTGTTGAGGGCGGCACGCATGAAATCGTCGTGAATCTTTACCGATACGTTGGCGCCGGTTACTTTTCCGCTTTCCATTTTTGCGTCGATAAACGATTCGGAGTCCGGGTGTTTTACCGATACGGTCAGCATGAGTGCGCCACGACGGCCGTCCTGGGCGACTTCGCGGGTAGAGTTGGAATAGCGTTCCATGAACGGTACGATGCCGGTAGAGGTAAGCGCGGAATTTTTTACCGGCGAGCCTTTCGGCCGGATGTGCGAAAGGTCGTGTCCGACCCCGCCTCTTCGTTTCATAAGCTGTACCTGCTCTTCGTCGAGTTTGATGATGGCGCCGTACGAATCGGCGTCGCTGTCGAATCCGATTACAAAGCAATTGGAGAGCGAGGCAACCTGGTATTCGTTGCCAATTCCGGTCATTGGGCTTCCCTGAGGTACGATGTATTTGAAGTTGCGGAACAACTCGAATAATTCGTCCTCCGAAAGCGGGTTAGGATAGTTACGTTCGATCCGGGCAATTTCCCGGGCCAGCCGGCGATGCATGTCGTCGGGGGTCAGCTCGTAGATATTGCCGAACGAATCTTTCAGGGCGTATTTGGTCGACCATACTTTTGTGGCCAGATCGTCGCCCTGAAAAAAATTAAACGACGCTTCCTGAATCTCTTCGGTAGTGTAAGTTCTTGTTTTCACGTCAAAATAAGTTTGATTGATATGTTTGTATTACTTTAAAATCAGTGTGTTGTGTGTTTTGGAAAAATGTTGCAAAACTGATTGCAAGTTTAAGCATATTTTTTTACAGTAGCAACCTGATTGGTGATATTTAGAATGATATTCAGCTGTAAAGTTTTCTAAAATATTTTATAAGTATCTGATATGTAATAATATATAAAATAATAAATGCGAAAAAGTTGACTGAAAATATTTTCGAACCCGGATGGGGGTTGCCGGAAAACGATAGCTGTACGTGATTTGGGTTAAAATGCGGAACCGTCTCTCACAGTGAATATCAGCGCTTCGTGATTCAATTTGGAAAGGATGTTGTCGAGGTGTTCGCGGTTGGTGTCCGTTATAAATATCTGGCCGAACAAATCGGAAGCTACAAGCGATACAATTTGTTCCACACGTTTTGAATCGAGTTTATCAAAAATATCGTCGAGTAATAAGATCGGTTTAAATCCGTGAATTTTTTTGAGGAACTCGAACTGGGCAAATTTTAGCGAAATGAGGTAAGTTTTATTTTGGCCTTGCGAGCCTACGCGTTTGATGGGATGATCGTCGAGCAACATTTCCAGTTCATCCTTGTGGATGCCCGAAGTGGTGTATCCGATAAGCCGGTCGCGGCCGCGTGTTGCCCGCAGTTTTTCGAGCAGGGAGGGGTGGTCGGTATATTGAGAACTGTACGACAGGCTGATCTTTTCGAAGCCGCCCGAAATAGTGGTATAGAATTGCTGGAAAACAGGTATAAATCCGGTAATGAATTTGTTCCGTTCGCCGAAAATGTAGCTGCCCAGCATATCCATTTGTTCTTCCAGGATTTCGAAAATGGTGGAGTCCTGTTGGTTCTCGTCCTTCAGCAGGGTATTGCGCTGTTTCAACAGGGTATTGTAGTTGAGCAGGTACTGCAGGTAGGTTTTGTTGTATTGCGAAATAACTCCGTCGATAAATTTGCGGCGTTCGTCGCTACCTCCGGCAATGAGGATCGCATCGTCGGGCGAGACCATCACCAGCGGCAGCAGGCCGATATGGTCGGAGAGCCGGTCGTATTCTTTTTTATTGCGGCGGAACTGTTTTTTCTGCCGGCGTTTTAAAGCGCAATAAATCGATTCGGGAGTTTCATTGCGCAGGTATTCGCCGCTAATCATAAAAAAATCTTCGTCGTGCCGGATGTTTTGCGTATCGATCGAATTGGAGTGACTTTTACAAAACGAGAGGTAATAGATGGAATCGAGGAAGTTTGTTTTTCCCATTCCGTTGTTGCCCAGAAAGCAGTTGATTTTCGGGGAAAAGCGTAAGTTGCTATCCTTTATATTCTTATAGTTCAATATTGAAATCGAATCGAGCTGCATCCCTGTTTTTTGCGTATTTGCTGCAAATATAGCAAAAAAAAAGCTACCTTTGCGACAATTTTTTATTTTTTATCAACATTCTCTTACACTTGATAATCATGGCAAAATTCACGAAAGAAGATGCCCTCAGGTATCACTCGGAAGGAAAACCGGGTAAAATTGAGATTACTCCCACCAAACCGTACAGTTCGCAACGCGATTTATCATTAGCTTATTCGCCGGGAGTTGCCGAGCCCTGTCTCGAAATTCAGAAAGACCCCAATGCGGCATACGAGTACACTTCGAAAGGCAATTTGGTGGCGGTGATTTCGAACGGTACGGCTGTGCTGGGATTGGGCGATATCGGAGCGATGGCCGGCAAGCCGGTGATGGAAGGTAAAGGGTTGCTGTTTAAGATTTTTGCCGGTATCGACGTATTTGATATTGAAGTGAACGAGAAGGATCCGGAAAAATTCATCCAGGTGGTGAAGGCGATTGCGCCTACCTTCGGGGGTATCAATCTGGAGGATATCAAAGCGCCCGAATGTTTTGAGATCGAAGAACGTTTGAAGGAGGAGCTGGATATTCCGATCATGCACGACGATCAGCACGGGACTGCTATTATCTCGTCGGCGGGATTGCTCAATTCGCTCGAGCTGACGGGCAAAAAGATAGAGGAGGTACGCATCGTGGTGAACGGCGCCGGTGCTGCGGCCAACTCGTGTACCCAGTTGTACCTGATGCTGGGAGCAAAAAAGGAGAATATCGTCATGGTGGATTCCAAGGGGGTGATTACGACCCGGCGTACCGACCTGAACGATCGTAAAAAGCCTTTTGCCATCGATAGTGAAATAACGACACTGGCCGAGGCCGTGAAAGGGGCCGATGTTTTTCTTGGTTTATCGGTAGCGGGCGTGCTTACTCCCGGGATGGTACAGTCGATGAACGAGAATCCTATTGTGTTTGCCCTGGCGAATCCCGATCCCGAAATATCGTACGAGGAGGCCATGAAAGCCCGTAAGGATATTATTTTCGCGACCGGACGATCCGACCATCCGAATCAGATTAATAATGTGCTCGGTTTTCCGTATATATTCAGGGGGGCATTGGATGTGCGGGCCACTTGCATCAACGAAGCCATGAAAGTGGCTGCGGTGCGGGCTATTGCCGAACTGACGAAAAAGGCGGTGCCCGATGTGGTTAATGCCGCGTACAATCTGAAACGATTGATATTCGGGCGCAACTATATCATTCCCAAACCACTTGATCCGCGTCTGCTGACCGTGGTGGCGCCGGCTGTTGCCCGTGCGGCCATGGAGTCGGGGGTGGCGCGCAAGCACATCACCGATTGGAGGGCTTACGAAGATGCGCTCAAAGACCGGATGGGGAGCGATAATAAACTCCTCCGACGTTTTTATGAAACAGCACGTGAAAATCCGAAACGGGTGGTTTTCTCGGAGTCGAATCATGTTAATATGCTGAAAGCTGCGGAAGCTGCCCTGGCCGAAAAGATTTGTTTTCCGGTATTGCTTGGAAATGAAGAGAAAATTGCTCGTATTGCTGCCGAAAATCAGGTCGATCTTACCGGTATTGAAATTATCAACCTGCGTCACGACCGGGAAGAGGCTCGCCGGCAACGCTATGCCAGTATATTGGCAGAGAAAAGAGGGCGTGATGGTATGACCTTCGATGAAGCGTTCGAACGGATGTACGAGCGCAATTATTTTGGTATGATGATGGTGGAGACCGGCGAGGCCGATGCGCTGATCACGGGGGTTTATTCGAGTTATGCCGATTCGGTGGAAGCTGCCATTAATGTGATTGGAATCCGCGATGGGTTGAAGCATATTGGTGCCATGCACATTATGAATACGCGTAAGGGGGTGTTCTTTTTAGCCGATACGCTCGTGAACCGGCATCCAAGCACCGAAACACTGGTGGATATTGCCAAACTGACCTATAGTTCGGTGAAATTCTTTAATTACGAGCCGGTGATGGCTATGTTGTCGTACTCCAACTTCGGATCGGTGCAGAGCGGTAGCCCGGCCAGTGTTCACGAGGTGGTACGCAGGCTTCACGACCATTATCCCGAAATGTGTGTCGACGGAGAAATGCAGGTGACCTTTGCGCTCAACAACCAGCTGCGCGACGAGAAATACCCTTTCACCAAACTGAAAGGGAAGTCGGTGAATACATTGGTGTTTCCCAATTTGAGTTCGGCCAATTCGGCGTATAAGTTGCTGATGGAGATGGGGCTGGCCGAAACTATAGGGCCTATTCAAATGGGTTTGAATAAACCGATTCACATTTGTGATGTAGAAAGTTCGGTGCGTGATATTGTAAACATCACTGCCGTGGCGGTTCTCGATGCGATGGTCAACGACCAGCGCGAATGGAACCGGCTTGCCCAGGAGATGTAGGCGATTGCCTGTCCCTCCTTTTCAGCCCCCTTATACGACCTGCAGTTCGATGGTCGTATAAGGGGGTTGCGACATGGAAGAGCGGCGTGCCGGTTACCGTCGGACGACGATTTCGACAGCCGGTTATTTTTTGATTAGGGCCGGGATCAGTTTGCCGCGAATATCGATCCGGATTCCGGTACCGGCTTTTGCATGTTCAATCGCCACATATCCCATCCCGATACCGGTTTTCGTTCCGGGTACCATGGTGCCGGAGGTGACATTGCCGATTACCTGGCCTTCGGCATCCGTAATCGGGTAACCGTGACGGGGAATGCCACGTTCGGTAAGCTCAAATTTAACTAATTTACGCGTTACCCCCTCGGCCTTTTGTTTTTCGAGGAAGGGGCGATCGATGAAGTTTTTACCCTCTACAAACTTGGTAATCCACCCCAACCCTGCTTCCAGGGGCGAAGTGGTGTCGTCGATATCGTTGCCGTACAGACAAAAGCCGCTTTCGAGCCGCAATGTGTCGCGGGCTCCCAGTCCGATCGGTTTAATGCCGAACTCGGCGCCGGCCTCGAAAATAGAATTCCAGATATGATCGGCATGTTCGGGCAAAAAGTAAAGTTCGAACCCTCCGGCTCCCGTATAACCTGTGTTGGAAATAATCACTTCGTTGCGTCCGGCAAATTCACCCACCGTAAAATGATAATAAGGGATCGAGGAAAGATCCACAGGTGTTAATTTCTGAAGTGTAGCCGTGGCTTTAGGACCCTGAATGGCCAGTTGGGCCATCCATTCCGAAGCATTATCCATATCCACGCCTTCGGTATTGTTTTCCTGAAGCCAGTTCCAGTCTTTTTCGAGGTTCGAGGCATTTACAACGAGCAGGTATTTTTCGGGTTCGTAGTGGTAAACCAGGATATCATCCACAATTCCCCCTTTGCCGTTGGGCAGACAAGAGTACTGCGCTTTCCCTATTTTCAGTTGAGCGATATCATTGGAGGTTGTTTTTTGAAGAAAGTCGAACGCTTTGGGACCTTTTACCCAAATCTCGCCCATATGTGAAACATCAAATACGCCTACAGCATTGCGTACGGTAAGATGCTCGTCGATAATACCGGAATATTCGATCGGCATTTCGTAACCGGCAAATTCGTGGAGTTTAGCACCGAGCGACCTGTGGAAATTAATAAAAGGAGTAAAGTTCATAGCGCTATTTTTTGAAATTAACAAGATTTTTAGCAATGGTAATGATAATTTGAGTGGCCTTTTCCATCGATTGTACCGGTACGTATTCAAAACGGCCGTGGAAATTATGGCCGCCCGCCGAAATATTGGGGCAGGGCAGTCCCATGAACGAAAGCCGTGCGCCGTCGGTTCCGCCACGGATCGGTTTTACGATGGGTTTCACACCCACTTCTTCCATGGCGGCATGAGCCAGGTCGACAATGTATTTCACAGGCTCCACTTTTTCACGCATATTGTAATATTGATCTTTCAATTCCAGGACGGCCGTACCTTCGCCAAACTCCGCATTGATTTTATTCACCAGGTGTTGCATCTCTTTTTTGCGGCGTTCGAAGCGGTCGCTGTCATGGTCGCGGATGATATAATTCAGGGTCGATGTTTCAACATCACCGTTCATGGCGGTCAAGTGATAAAATCCTTCGTAGCCTTCGGTATGTTCGGGCGTTTCATGACGGGGCAACATGGAAACGAACTGATGGGCAATGCGCATTGAATTGCGCATCACGTGTTTAGCATATCCGGGGTGTACATTCAACCCTTTGATGGTTACCCTGGCCGATGCCGCATTGAAATTTTCAAATTCAAGCTCGCCAATCTCGCTTCCGTCCATGGTGTAGGCCCATTCGGCCCCAAAGGCTTTCACGTCGAAATGATCGGCTCCCTGACCGATTTCTTCGTCGGGAGTGAAGCCTATGCGTATTTTTCCATGTTTTATTTCGGGATGCTGTATCAGGTATTCCATGGCAGTCACAATTTCGGCCAGGCCGGCTTTGTCGTCGGCTCCGAGCAAGGTCGTTCCGTCGGTAACAATTAGATCCTGACCCACATAATTCAAAATTTCCGGATACTGAGCGGTTTCGAGTACGATCACCTGTTCTTCGTTGAGCAGAATATCGCTTCCGTCGTAGTTTTCCACGATGCGGGGTTTGATGTTGCGACCGCTCATGTCGGGACTGGTATCCATGTGTGCGATAAATCCGATTACCGGAACATCGGCATCGGTATTGGCAGGCAGGGTTGCCATAATATAACCATTGGTGTCGAGCGTCACATCGCTCATGCCGATTGCTTTCAGTTCTTCGGCCAGGTATTGGGCAAATACCAGCTGCCCGGGCGTACTGGGTGTTAAATTGGTATTATAATCTGATGTAGTATGGAAACTGACATATTTTAAAAAACGATCAACTATGTTCATTGTCTTTTCTGTTATTAATAATGATTAGATTTAATTTTTACTTAATGGACAAAGATACGGGATTTTTGATACTTTTGCAATGTTTAATCCTACAAATTAGTGAATGAGAATTGCAATTTTCCCGGGTTCTTTTAATCCTGTCCATCAGGGGCATGTACAGCTGGCGCTTCACATCCTTGATACGTATATAGCCGACGAGGTATGGATGTTGGTCACGCCGCGTAATCCGTTGAAAGCCAAATCCGACCTGATCGACGAAGCGGATCGCCTGGCAATGGTCCGGCTGGCGGTAGCCGACGTACCGGGTTTGGCAGCATCCGATTTCGAATTCCGGCTTCCCCGGCCTTCTTATACCATCGATACGCTGAGGCAGTTGGAACAATCCTATCCCGAACACCAGTTTGTATTGATGATCGGCAGCGACAACGCCCTGATTTTCGATGAATGGAAGGAGCACGACGAACTGCTGAAACGATTCGAAGTTTATGTTTATCCCCGGCCGGGATTTCCGATCGGGGATGCAATCAAGTTGTATCCTGCCATGAAACCGGTGGATACGCCTTTGTATCCTATTGCGTCGACACAGCTCAGGGAGATGCTCAAAAAAGGGATTGACACCGGCGGGTGGCTTCATGCGGAAGTGGCTCGTTACATCGACCGCCATCGGTTGTATCGCTGTTGACGGTTACAGGTACGGATTGTACTGTTTTTCTTCTCCGATCGTGGTCGAGGGACCATGGCCGGGATATACCGCCGTATCGTCGGGGAGAATCAGCAGTTTGGCTGTAATACCGTTGATAAGCTGGCTGTGATTGCCTCTTTCGAGGTCGGTACGGCCTATCGATCCCCGAAACAGTACATCGCCGGCAAACAACACTTTATTGGCGGCATCGTGAAATACGAGATGCCCCGGGCAATGTCCCGGAACGTGTATACACTCGAAGGTGGTGGTGCCAAAGCGGACCACATCGCCTTCGTTCAAATAATGACCTACCGGCATGGCATTCTCCACAACCGGGAAACCGTAAATATTGGCGCCGGCTACCACTTTGTCGAGTAAAAATTCATCGTCGCGGTGGGCATGTGGTTTGAGTCCGTAGGTGTCGAACAAAAAGCGGTTACCGAATTGATGGTCGAAATGCAGGTGCGTATTCAAAACCAGCTTCAGGCTAAGCCTTTCGCTATCGAGGTAGTTTTTAAGCATTTCTTTTTCCTGCGGGAAATAACAGCCGGCATCGATTACCACTGCTTCGCCGGTCTCGTCGCTTACCACATAGGTATTCTCTTGTATAGGGTTGAATGTGAAAGTTTTAATTTTAAGCATGTTCGTTTAAAAATGGTTTTAAAATATCCTCATAGATGTAATAGCCCGGGGGCTTGTTTGTTAAATTTTCGGCAACAAACACTACTCCGTTTCCAAAAGCTTCGCGCGAAATCGATTCGTGTATCAATCGGATGGTTTGATATTTAAACCCGAATATAACCTGATGTTTACCTACGATTCCGCCTGCTCTGACCGAATTTATTTTGCTTTTTTTCAATCCGAGCGAATCGGCCATTTTCAAGGCTGTTCCGGATACCCCGTGTTTTTGTTTGAAATGTTCTTCAACAATTTCAATATCGACAAAAGGAGCGATGCTTTTCAGAAATTTGGCTGCAAAGATAAGATAATTTACTCCCAATGTAATGTTCGGTGACCAGAATACAACGGTTTTTTCGGCCAATTGTTTCAGAAACCGCAGTTGAAGTTCATCGTAATGCGATACGGCCGAAATAATGCGGATAGCCCTCCGGGCGGCTTCCTTGCCGTAATAATATATACCGTCTTCCGACGAAAAATCGATAATACAATCGACCGGTTGCTGATCCAGTAAATCGCCCACCGAAGTAGAATCCATCGAAACCACTGTGCCGTTCGAAATCGTGTTCTCAACTTCCAGCACATCGCTGATGCGCCGGCCTTCCTGCTTGTTGGATTTTCGCAAAACCCACTCTAATTCAAATTCGGGATGTTGTAACAATACCGTTGCAACCGCGCGGCCTGTTTTGCCGAAGCCAATAAGTCCTGTTTTCATTTTTTTTGTATTTTAAAGATAACCAGATAGATAGCTGTATCGATCGGGCTTTATGGTTCTTATCTCAAGAATATTTATTGCATCAAATATAAGGTATTTTTTTACAAGTGAAGAAGCCCTGACCTATTTTTTATTATTTTTTATTCCGATGTTGAATTAAATGTTATATCTTTGAAGAATTAATTTTTTAACAATAAGCGTATGAAAACTGAAGAAGACGATTTGTTGGTATATGACGAGGACGAGGCTGTCAAGTTTATTCTCTCCCATCTTCCCGAGGAGGCAAAGTCGACAATTGACGACACGATGGTGGAGTATGTGCTGGACGTAATCTACGAATATTACGACGAAAACGGATTGATCGACGAAGATACGACCGAAGAAGCCAGCATTGATGAAGAAGATATGTTGAAATACATTCAGAAATGTGCAAAGAAGGACGCCATGAAGTTGACGGAAGAACAGATTCTGCTTATTCTTGAAGGTGAATTCAATTACGGCCAATCGCTGGGTATATACGATTGATATTTTTGCTTATAGCGGATAATGAGCTTGTTGGTAAAGTTGACGCGCGCGCTTTCCCGTGTGCCGCTCGAGGTTTTGTACCGGTTGTCGGATTTGCTGTATCCGGTTGTATATTGGGTGGTACGTTACCGGCGGAGGATCGTACGTCGTAATTTGGTGCATTCGTTTCCGGAAAAGTCGTTGCGTGAAATAAAGTCGATGGAGCGACGGTTTTACCGGTACTTTTGTGATATAATGATGGAAACCGTGCGTCAGTTATCGATTTCAGAAGATGAGATGCGCCGGCGCATGGTGTTTTCCAATGAGCAGCTGATGATGGATCAATTGCGGCAGGGGAAAAGTGTGATGCTGATGACCGGGCATTACTGTAACTGGGAATGGGGGTTGTCGGTAAGTTACTATCTGCCCGATGGTTGTAAGGTATATCCGGTATATCAGCGCTTGAACAATCCTGCCTTTGAAGAGTTGATGTTGGAAATCAGGGGGCATTTGGGAGGACAGTGTATTGAAAAAGACGAGTTGGTGCGCACGATGTTCAAGTTGAGAAAGGAGCATAAGCATGGTATTTACGGTATGATTTCCGATCAGAGTCCGTTGAAAAAATTTATTCGGTACCGGATGGAGTTTCTGCATCAGGATACGCCGGTGTTTTTAGGTACTGAGCAATTGGCACGAAAGTACGATTACCCGGTATTTTATCTGGACGTCAGGCGGGTGAAGCGGGGGCAATATGCATGCGAAGTGGTTCCGGTATCGCTGGAACCGGCGGCTACTGCCGAATATGAGATTACGAACCGGTTTATGTCGATGTTGGAGCGTTCCATTCGCCGCCAGCCCGAATTGTGGTTGTGGTCGCACAACCGCTGGAAGCATAGTAATTCAGGAGATTCGATGTCATGATGAAATGTTCGGTGGTTATTTTGAACTGGAACGGGTCGGCCTATCTGCGTAGGTTTTTGCCGGTACTGATTCGGTGTACAGCTGCGGAGGGTGTAGAGTTGGTTGTGGCCGATAACGCGTCGACGGATGATTCGCTGGCGGTGCTCGAGCAGGAATTTCCGTCGGTACGGCGTATTGTTTTGGATCAGAACCATGGTTTTGCAGGGGGGTACAACAGAGCGTTGGCCCTGGTGGAAGCGCGTTATTATGTGCTGTTGAATTCGGATGTCGAGGTTACCGACGGATGGCTCGATCCGCTGTTAGCCTACCTCGATGCCCATGACGATGTGGCTGCAGTGCAACCCAAAATAAGGGCCTACCATCGGCCGACTCATTTCGAGCATGCCGGAGCTTCGGGCGGGTATATCGATGCCCTGGGTTATCCTTTTTGTAGAGGTAGGATTTTGTCGGTAACCGAAGCCGATGAAAATCAGTACGATACTGTGCGCGATATTTTCTGGGCCACCGGTGCCTGCATGGTGGTCCGTTCCGAAGCATACCATCAGTGTGGCGGATTGGATGACGATTTTTTTGCCCATATGGAAGAGATCGATCTTTGCTGGCGCATGCTGAGCAGGGGTTACCGTATTGTAGCCATACCTTCGTCGGTGGTATATCATGTGGGAGGCGGAACGCTTTCGAGCGAGAGCCCCCACAAAACCTATCTGAATTTCAGAAACAACCTGTTGATGCTTTACAAGAATTTACCCGAGGTAGAACTGAAACCGGTGATGCAGATCCGGTGGATGCTCGATTTATTGGCGGCTTTGCATTTATTGCTTACAGGTAAAGCTCCGAATGCACTGTCGGTACTGAAAGCCCGGCGCGATTACCGGCGGATGAAACCCGGATTTAAAGCCAAAAGGAACGACAACCTTATTCACATCCGGCAACAGCAATTACCGGGCGTGTATTCAGGAAGCATCCTGCTGGCCTTTTATGTGAAAGGTAAAAAGAAGTTTTCCGCGTTGTGGCCGGGTTAATGGTCTTTTTTCGATCGTTTTTTCTTCTTTTTTTCCGGAACAGGTTTTTCGTACATCTTCGATGTCATATTGTTTTCCATGCAATAGTCAGAGATAAGCTCCAAAAACATCGAACCGTATTTTTCAACTTTGGCTTTACCGAAGCCATGGATCGACATCAGTTCGCTTTTTGATTGCGGCAGAAACTCCGACATTTCCTGTAAGGATTTGCTGCTGGCAATGAGGTAGATGGGCGTGTCGTTCGTTTCACAAAGCCGGTTGCGCAATTCCAGCAGTTTGAAGTACAGGTTCCGGTTCGCAATCTGCAGGTTTTTTCCCGACGATTGTTTCGAATAGGCCTGGATTCCCGAATCGGGTACAATAAAGGCGTTTTTTGCCCTGAAGTAATCGTCGGAAGTGTAGGGGTGTTTTAACCTTCGAAGCAAATGGATGCGCAGGCTGAGCGTATTAAACAGCAATTTCATCCCCTCATTGTATTCTTCGGCCCATTCTTTATTATCGGTATTGGCAGGCGATTGCTTCATTTTGTCGGTGAGCGATCGCAATTGTTCTCTGAAAAAAGCCGATGCCGCTTCCAGCCGTTCGGTCAGGTAGTCTTCGTCGATTGCCGGAGTTGAAAAGATAGCTTTCAATTGCAACAAGAACCGGTTTCCTACATCTTCGATTGTTTTCAGCTGACTTTCCAACTCCTGCAGGTAGGGAATAATATTTTCGGTGAATTGTTTTTCGGGCGTGTCGAGCTGTTTCACGAACCTTGAGAATTGTCCGCGAGCCGAGCTGTAGTCGAATAACTGGCCCAGGGTATGTAGCCGGTATTGACGTGCGGCCTCTTCGAGTTCGGATTCGAGCATGTCCAGTTCCGGTTTCAGTTGTTGATGTTCGATGATGATCCGGTCGTTGGAAATACTGTCGGGTTGAATATTGCTGAGCAGCACGATTCCTTCGAGGCTGCGGCACCGGCTCAGTGCTACATACACTTGTCCGGGCGCAAAGGCTCGTCCGGCGTCGATAACGGCTTTGTCGAACGTGAGCCCCTGGCTTTTGTGAATAGTGATCGCCCAGGCCGGGCGCAGGGGATATTGAATAAATTTTCCGTTGATATGTGTTTCGATCTGGTTTGTTTTGGCATTGGTGGTGTAATGGATGTTTTCCCATTCCACGGGCGTGATGTCGATCCATTGGTCGTCGTCGGCGCAGTAAACCTGTATTGCTCCGTCGAGAAAAGCCTTCACCACTCCGATTTTACCATTGTAATACCGGCGGGGTTGTTCCATATCGTTACGAATCATCATTACGCGTGCGCCGATTTTCAACTGCAAATCGACATCCATCGGGAAACTTTTTTCAGGAAAATCGCCTTCGATAGTTGCCGTAAAGGTTTTTACAGGGCTGTCGATCTGGTTCATTTCCAGCGCATTGATACGATCGGCCGTGATGTTGTGTGTGGTGAGCGTAATCCAGTTTTCGCCGGCAGGAGGTTCAAAACCGGGTTGATAGCGTTGCTGCAGAAGTTGCAGGCTTTGGTGCGAGAGGCAGTCGTTGCGCACTTCGTTCAGTAAACTGACAAACTGTTGTTCCGACTGGCGGAAAATGGTGTCCAGTTCGATATAAACGGGTTGTTTCTCGCGACATGCCAAGCTATGGAAGAAGTAAGGCGAAGGGTAAAATTCGGAGAGTAACTGCCATTCGTCTTCGGAAATCACCGGCGATAGCTGATACATATCGCCTATGAAAATAACCTGTACTCCACCGAAAGGTTCCCGGAATCTGAATCGGACATGCCGGAGCATGGTGTCGACCGCATCGAGCACATCGGCCCGCACCATACTTATTTCGTCGATAACCAAGAGTTCCAGTTCCTGGAGTAGCTTGCGTTTGTATCCTCTCATTTTAACCGTTTCGATCAGTTGCTTACGGCCCTGAACAGTGGGAAGAAGAGGATGGAAGGGGAGTTGAAAGAAGGAATGAAGGGTGGTCCCGCCGGCGTTGATGGCAGCTACTCCGGTAGGAGCAACCACTGCCATCTGTTTCAGGCTTTGATCCTTCAGTTGATGCAGAAAAGTGGTTTTACCTGTACCCGCCTTTCCGGTGATAAAGATATTCTTGTCGGTATGTATTACGAATTCGCGGGCGAGTTCGTATACTGGTGAGTGGGTTGTGTTCATGCGTTGTTTCAGTTAAGGTTGAGTGAAAAAATGAAGTGATGTTCCTGTTGCAAATATCCTAAGAAGTTGTATTAAAAACAGCAAAGTATTGCTAATGATTAATAAAACCCTGCAACGGGAACATCACTCCTGTGTGAAATATACTTGAAGTTTATCCGAGCATACTTAATAAAATACCGGCGGCAACAGCTGATCCGATAACACCGGCCACATTGGGCGCCATGGCGTGCATCAGCAAATGATTGTTTTTATCGGCACGAAGTCCCACTTCCTGCGAAACGCGTGCTGAATCGGGAACCGCCGATACGCCGGCCGAACCAATCAGCGGATTAATCTTATCGCCTTCCTTGAGAAACACATTCATGAGTCGGGCAAAAAGCAAACCGGCAGCAGTTGCAATCATGAACGACAAGGCACCTAAGATGAAGATTTTCATCGAGTCCCAGGTAAGGAACCGGTCGGCCTGCGTCGATGCCCCTACGGTTACTCCCAGCAGAATGGTAATTGTGTTGATGAGTGCAAAACGGGCTGTTTCGGCCAACCGTTCGGTTACCCCCGATTCCTTCAGCAAGTTACCGAAAAACAGCATACCCAGCAGAGGCATGGCGCTCGGCGAAATGAAGGTGGTGAGCAGCAAACCGATGATAGGGAAAGCAATTTTTTCCGATTTCGATACCGCGCGGGGCGGTTTCATCCGGATCAGTTGTTCTTTCTTAGGTACCAGCAGTTTCATGATAGGTGGTTGGATGAGCGGAACCAGCGCCATATACGAATAAGCGGCCACCGCAATAGCGCCAATTAATTCAGGAGCCAGTTTCGATGACAGGAAGATGGCTGTAGGTCCGTCGGCACCCCCGATAATAGCGATCGCTCCCGATTGTGCAGGAGTAAACCCAAGAGCGTAAGCTCCGATGAACGTCAGGAAAATCCCCAGTTGAGCTGCAGCACCCAACAACATCAGCTTAGGATTGGAGATGAGCGACGAGAAGTCGGTCATTGCCCCGATGCCTAAAAAGATAAGCGGCGGATACCAACCCTGAATCACCCCGCTGTACAAGATATTCATCACCGAACCCTGTTCGTAGATTCCGATCTGGTAGCCGGGAGTAAAAGGTACATTTCCAATCAGGATGCCAAATCCGATAGGAACCAGCAAAAGCGGCTCCCAGTGTTTTACGATTCCCAATAAGATGAAAATAATACCTACAACAATCATTATCAGGTATTTGAATTCGAAATTGGCGAATCCGGTATTGGCCCAGAATCCTATTAAACTATCCCATACCGACTTTGAGTCCTCTGCGCCCTGCGCCATAAGGCCGGGCATGAACAGCACCATCAAAATCAGCAGAATACTTATTTTCTTTACATTATCCTTCATGTCTACTCGATTTCAAATAATACTTCGTCCTGTAAAACAGCTTTTCCGGCCGGTGCTACCACCTTGACGATTTTACCGTCGCGTTCGGCCAGAATGTTATTTTCCATTTTCATCGACTCCATAATCATGAGTACATCGCCTTCTTTAAATACATCACCTTCCGCTACGTTCACTTTCAGTACGTTGCCCGGGAGCGGCGATTTAATTGCTTTTGCACTCGGACGTTTGCTTTCCGAAACCGGTTGGAGGTTTTCTTTCACCCGTTCGTTACCCGCTTTGGTGTTTACGTCCTTACGGACCATCACCACCGGAGTTTTGCTGGGCTGCGCTTCGCGGTGCACGGTAACATCATACGGAGTGCCGTTTACTTCCAGCTGAACCTGGTCGCCTTCTACTTTTCTCACTCTGACAGCGAATTCGCTGCCGTGTATTGTGAATTTATATTTTTTCATTGTTTAATTAACGATGTAAATTGGTTATGCCATAAATTTTTGAATTCCAGGGAGAATAACGACGTTCGATGCGCTTGATCGTGATTACGTTGCTCTCTTCGTCGTGAACATCACTAAAGAAAAGATTCAACGCGGTAGCAATTGCTGCAACTTCAAGTGCAGGTATTTCATCGTCGGGTTCACCGGCCGAGGTGGTTGTGATGTGTTTTGCCAGGTTGGCTTTGTTTTTTTTGCGTTTAAACTGATGGCGGCTGATTTTGCCAAAAGCGTAGAACGCCAGAACAAGCAGAGCCAGTGCAACAAATACAACCAATATCCCGAATCCCGATTCTACCAGAATATCTGAAAACTGATTTATTCTAAGCAGGTTCATAATTATAAGGGGATATTACTGTGTTTCTTCAATGGGTTTACTACTTTCTTGGTCTGCAAAGCCTGGAACGCACGAATCACACGGAAACGGGTGTTGCGGGGCTCGATTACATCGTCGATATAACCGTAGGCGGCTGCCTGATAAGGATTAGCGAATGCATCGTTGTATTCGGCTACCTTTTCGGCCAGGAATTTTGCTTTTTCTTCCTGATCGTTGATGCTGGCCAGTGTGCGGCCTTCGAGTACTTCGATGGCGCCGGCCGCTCCCATTACTGCAATTTCGGCTGTAGGCCAGGCGTAGTTGAAGTCGCCACGGAGTTGTTTACAGCTCATTACGTCGTGTGCACCGCCGTACGATTTACGCAATGTAACCGTAACTTTAGGCACCGTAGCTTCGCCATAGGCAAAGAGTAATTTTGCACCGTGTGCAATGATACCTGCATACTCCTGGCCCGATCCCGGAAGGAATCCCGGAACATCGACGAGGGTAAGAATCGGAATATTGAACGCGTCGCAGAAACGTACGAACCGGGCTGCTTTGCGCGATGCATCGCAGTCGAGTACGCCGGCCAGGAAGTTGGGCTGGTTGGCCACGATGCCGGTCGATACGCCATTGAAGCGGGCAAAGCCAACGATGATGTTGCGGGCGTAATTGCGGTGGACTTCTACAAACTCTTCATCATCCACGATAGTATGAATCACTTTCTTCATATCGTAAGGATGGTTGGGATTATCGGGGATCATTTCGTTAAGCGAATCTTCCAGACGATCGATAGGATCGGAACACTCCACCAGCGGAGCATCTTCGAGGTTGTTTTGAGGCAGGTACGAAAGTACTTTGCGAATCAGCAACACCCCTTCTTCTTCGTTTTCAACTTTGAAATGAGCAACGCCCGATTTCCCGGCATGTACATCGGCACCTCCGAGGTCCTCGGTCGAAATATCTTCGCCGGTAACCGATTTTACCACTTTAGGACCCGTTACAAACATGTACGAATTGTCCTCGGTCATCATGATGAAGTCGGTAAGCGCCGGAGAATAAACAGCCCCCCCCGCACACGGACCGAAAATAGCCGAAATCTGGGGAATGACACCCGAAGCGAGAATGTTGCGCTCGAAAATTTCGGCATAACCGGCCAGCGAAGTCACTCCTTCCTGGATACGGGCACCTCCCGAGTCGTTGATGCCAATCACCGGACAGCCGTTCTTCATGGCCATGTCCATTACCTTGCAGATTTTCTGAGCCATGGTTTCCGACAACGATCCGCCAAAAACGGTGAAATCCTGTGCAAAAACATACACGGTACGGCCGTCGATGGTTCCGTGGCCCGTTACCACTCCATCGCCCAGGTACTTCTCTTTTTCAAGACCAAAGTTGTTGCAACGGTGCGTTACAAACATATCCAGCTCTTCGAAACTACCTTCGTCGAGCAACATATCGATACGCTCACGAGCTGTGAATTTACCTTTTGCATGCTGTGATGCAATACGTTTTTCACCTCCGCCTAATTTTGCCTGAGCGCGCAGGTCAATCAGGTTCTTTACCTTTTCTTTATTGTTCATATCAATGGGTTGTTTTTCTTATTTATTGGGATCTTCGCACAGTTCGGTCAGCACACCGAAAGTGGCTTTGGGATGAAGAAACGCGATGTTGAGTCCTTCGGCTCCCTTGCGGGGCGATTTGTCGATTAATTGAACACCCTGCCCGGCCAGGAAATCCAGGCTTGCCTGCAGACCTTCGGCTGCAAATGCGAGGTGGTGAATTCCTTCTCCTTTCTTCTCGATAAATTTTCCGACCGGACCTTCCGGATCGGTCGACTCCAGCAATTCAATCTTGGTTTGCCCAACCTTGAAAAAAGCTGTTTTTACTTTTTGCTCGGCCACTTCTTCAATAGCATAACATTTCAGACCTAAAACGTTTTCGTAGAAGGGGATAGCCTGTTCGAGACTTTTAACGGCAATCCCAAGATGTTCAATATGCGTTAGCTTCATACCAGAATAAATTAAGGAAATATTTCTTTATTTAAATTTCTTGCAAAAGTACTCAAAATATCTTGTACCGCAAAGGAAAATACACTTAATTTTTCGATTATTTTATATCTGAAATGGATGTTAGCGTTCAATAAAAAAATCCTAAAGTTTAAACAATTTGAGTACTTTTGATGTATGATACGAGTACAAATTCTATAAAAGCAACAGAAAGTAGTATGAGGGGGATTTTTGCTTTCATTTTGTTGGTTCATTGTTCTGTTTGGGTAGCCGCCGAGCGGTATACCTTGAGCGGTACTGTCAGCGATGCTGCCACGGGCGAAACTCTTCCCGGCGCTTCGGTTGCGGTCGAAGGAGCGTCGGGAAGAGGTGCTTCGGCTAATTTGTACGGTTACTATTCGCTGGCGTTGCAGCCGGGCAGCTATTATTTGGTAATCAGTTATTTAGGTTATGAAAATAAACGGATTGGGATAGAGCTGACTCAAAACCGCGTGATGGATGTCCGGCTGGTTCCATCGTCGGAACTGCTCGACGAAGTGGTAGTGTCGGCAGCAAAACGCAACGATAATATCGTATCGGAAAAAGTAGGGGTGGAGCAGCTGCAGATACGTGAAATCAAAAAGATACCGGTATTATTCGGCGAGCAGGATTTGTTGAAAACGCTGACGCTGACCCCCGGAGTGAAATCGATAGGCGAGGGGAACGGTGGTATTTACGTGCGCGGGGGCAGCAATGCCCAGAATCTGATCTTGCTCGACGAAGCCATGGTGTATAATGCCAATCATTTATTAGGCTTTTTCTCCACTTTCAACTCGGATGCTATCCGCGATCTGACGCTTTACAAAGGTACGGCACCGGCCGAATATGGCGGGCGACTTTCGTCGGTGATGGATGTGAAAATGAACGAAGGTAATAATCAGGCTCATCATTTGAGCGGAGGGATCGGTCTTATTTCGTCGCGACTGATGCTCGAGGGGCCATTGGTGAAGGATAGGGGGTCGTATCTGATCTCGGGGCGCCGTACCTATGCCGATTTGTTTCTGAAACTATCGCCGGATCCGGCGATCAACAACAATCAGCTCTATTTTTACGATTTCAATGCGAAAATGAATTACAAGCTCAACGATAAGAACCGCTTGTTTCTTTCGGTTTATTACGGCCGCGATATTTTCGATTTTGCCGGACGGTTTGGTATGAACTGGGGCAACAGCACGGTTACCGGCCGCTGGAACCATATCTGGAACGGTCGCACTTTCAGCAATACTTCGTTGATTTACAGCGATTACGATTATAGGGTGGGCATTGATCTGGACCCCTTCGAATTCAGTATCTTATCGCAAATAAAAAACCTGAATCTGAAGCATGACATCCAGTTTTTTATGAACGAGAAACTGAGTTGGAACGCCGGCTACAGCGGTATTTACCATACGATTACGCCCGGGCAGGTCGAAGCGCCGGCCGATTCGGAAATAAATCCGATTCGCCAGGAACAACGGTATGGTCTCGAACAGGCTTTTTACCTGAGTACTACCTATAAACCCTCCCCGGCCATTGTAATTAATGCCGGGTTGCGGATGAGTTCGTTGCTGATGCTGGGCCCCGGCGAGTTTTATACCTACCGGAATGGCGCTATTGCCGATACGCTCCGCTACCGGGGCGGAGAGGTGGTGCAATCGTATTTCGTACCGGAGCCGCGCGTCAACTTGTCGTATATCATCAATCCGCAGCAATCGGTAAAGGTGTCGTACACACGCAACTCGCAGAACCTGCATGTGGTGTCGAATTCGACCGGTTCGCTCCCTACCGATATCTGGCTCATTTCGAGTAAAAATGTCAAACCTGAAATAAGCGATCAGTTTTCGGCCGGTTATTTTCGGAATTTCGGCGACGATGTGTACCAGTTTTCGGTCGAGACGTATTATAAAGGAATGTTCAACCAGACCGACCTGCGCAATGGCGCCGATATTCGCGCCAATCAGCATATCGAGCGGGAGTTGCTGTTTGGTAAAGGCCGGGCATACGGATTGGAACTGATGTTGAAAAAGAAATACGGTGCGTTGAACGGATGGATTGGCTATACGCTGTCGCGTACGGAACTGAATATTCCCGGGATCAACGAAGGCAACTGGTATCCCGCCAGGCAGGATGCGACGCACGATGTATCGGTGGTTGCCATCTACGACGTTTCGGATCGCTGGAATTTTTCGGGTACCTGGGTGTATCGTACCGGTAATGCTGTTACTTTTCCGAGCGGGAAATACGAAGTCGACGGGCAGGTGCAGCTGTATTATACCGAACGGAATGGTTATCGTATGCCGGCCTATCACCGGCTCGATCTGGGTGCTACCTGGAATTTCCGCAAACGGGGAGCTGTTGAAAGCAGTCTGAATTTCTCCGTTTACAATGCTTACGCCCGGAAGAATGCCTTTTCGATCGATTTTGAGCAGGATCCGGAAGATCCGACGAAAACACAGGCGGTATTGACTTATTTATTTACGATTATGCCATCGGTAACCTATAATTTTAAATTCTGATGAAGGGGATACAGTTTGCAATTTTATTCGTTCTGATGCTTGTTGTTCAGGCGTGTACCGAAGTGATTCATATTGATCTGAATGCTTCGGATCCTCAGATTGTGGTTGAAGCGCAGGTGTCCGAGCAGGGGAAGGCGGAGGTCAGGTTGCGTTGGTCGGTAAATGTTGAAGCCGATAACGAATTTCCGGCTGTGGAAGGAGCGAGGGTGGTGGTAGAAGATGAATTCGGGAATGGCGTTCCATTGTCAGAAGTATCGCCGGGCAGGTATTTGTCGGTTTTGTCCGGTGCCGGCGACGACAGGCTCTACCGCCTGGTAATCAGTTGGGGCGATAGGCTTATTACGGCCGACGACAGGATGCCGCGGTCGGTAAGGATGGACTCGCTTACGGTGCGCCGGTTCCGGTTTCCGCTGGAAGGTATCGGCGGGCGGCCCGACACCCTGGCGCTGCTGGAGCCGGTGGTGTGGTACAAGGATCCCGCCGATGAGAAAAACCAGTACCGGATACTCGAATACCGCAACGATACCCTGGTAAGTATCGCCATCACCGACGATCAGTTTAATAATGGTAAGGCTATCGGGTTTTCGCTTTTCAATTTTCGCAATCCCCTGAAGCCCGGCGATCACCTGATGGTGGAGTTTCAGGCTGTTTCGGGCCCGGTATACGAATATTTATTCGGTTTTAGCGGCATGAACGGCGGACCGTTGGCTTCATCTCCGTCCAACCCTGTTACCAATCTGACGGGTACCCGGTTGGGTTACTTTACTGCCTATACCGTGCACCGGCTCGGATTGGCAGTACCCGTGCCGTTACCCTGAATAAGTTACTGGGGAGTCGACGGTGTTTCGGGTTTATTGCCCTTTGAGCGGCGTTTTTTACGTTTTTTCCGCGGCGGATTATTTGTTCCCGGTTGTTCAGTGGGAGAAGAAGCCTTTACCGGACGGGCCAGTGTTGCCGGTTTGTCGGCAACGGCCGCCGGTCCGTTTTTCGGCTGCCTGGTTTTTTTTCGCTTCATGGCCCCTTTACGCGATGCAAATTTCTTATGACCGAAGCGGTGTGCCTGCGGATTGTATTCGGGTGCTTCACCTAACCCTTCGGGGAGGATGAGTTTTTCGATGTCTTTTTCGAGGAATTCTTCGATTTTGTGAAATTTGTACTGTTCTTCTTCCGATACGAAGGTGATAGCCATACCCGATTCGCCGGCCCGGGCGGTGCGGCCGATGCGGTGAACGTAATCTTCTTCGTCGTGCGGCACATCGTAGTTGATAACCATGCTGATATCGTCGATATCGATACCGCGGGCGACAATATCGGTGGCGACCAGAATACTGATCCTGCTGTTCCGGAATTCATGCATCACATGGTCGCGCTGCGCCTGCTCCAGGTCGGAATGCATTTCACCTACCGATAATTTCATCTGACGGAAGCTTTTAAACAGCTCCTTCACCTTGAGTTTGGATCCTGAAAAGATGATCACTTTATTGACCTCTTTTCCGGCAAACAGATGCCGGATGATACCCTGTTTCTGAGTTTCGTTGCAGATATAGGCCATTTGACGAATTGTTTCGGGTGGGCGGGAAACTGCAATCTTAACTTCTACGGGATCTTTCAGGATTGTTTTGGCCAGCGTACGGATTTTTGGAGGCATGGTAGCCGAAAACATAATGGTTTGCCGGTCGGCCGGCAGTCGTTTCACCACCGTCATGATGTCGTCGAAAAAGCCCATGTCGAGCATACGGTCGGCTTCATCTAAAATAAAATATTTTACCTGAGAGAAATCGATATCGTATAAGTTGATGTGCGAGAGCAGACGTCCCGGGGTGGCAATCACCACGTCGGCTCCTTTCTGGAGCCCTTTGCGTTGCACATCCCAGGCAGCAGCATCGTTGCCGCCATATACAGCTACCGACGAAAAAGGAGTGAAATACGAGAAGCCCTCCATCTGTTGATCAATTTGCTGAGCAAGCTCGCGGGTGGGGGCCATGATGATGGCGTTTATTTTATCGTCGGCATGCGGTTCCGATTGCAGGTTGTGCAATAAAGGGAGAATAAAGGCCGCTGTTTTACCTGTACCTGTTTGTGCACAGGCGATTACATCTTTTTTTTCTAAAATTACGGGAATAGTTTGTTCCTGAACCGGGGTGGCATCGGTAAAATTCATCGCGTCGAGCCCGGCAAGTACCGGTTCACATAAAGGCAATTCGTCAAATCTCATGAGAGGAGGATATAAGTAATGTTGCTGATAAGGGGATTAGAGTGTTTATCAGCGATGCAAAGATACATTAATTTACTGAATTGGCAATGAATCACTTGCCGGAGCGAACGGAATCTTTATATTTGCAGCTGGAAAAACGCCGCGGTATTTTCATGCAGGAGATCGGGTTTCGTTTGCAGGTACCTAATTTTTAAAACGGAAGGCTTATGATATCATCGAAGAGAAAACATGCATATGTACCTGTTATAGTTGCAGGTATACTTATTACAGGTCTGGTAATAACCGGTTTCACCCAGGCTCCCGAACAGTTGCCCCGCACTGCCCGGGCCAATTACCTTCAGTATTGTGCCAGTTGTCATGGCGAGGATCACGATCGTTTTGCAGCTCGTGCCTGGGTGTACGGGAATTCGCTCGACGAGGTTACGGCTACCCTGAAATATGGCAGGCCTGCGATTGGTATGCCCGAGTTTGGCCAGGCGATGTCCGATGCCGAAATCCGCGAACTGGCCGAATATACCATTCGTGAAGTGGCTCAGGTGCCCGATGTGATTCCCTCGTCGTTTAATGTTCAGGATACGGTTCGTTCGATGGATCTGAAGTGGATGCTGGAAGAGGTGGCTGGTGGGATGAATATCCCCTGGGGGATGGATTTTTTGCCCGATGGTACGATACTGGTAGCCGATAAAGGAGGGAAGTTGTATCAGGTGAAGAATGGACAACAAACCGAGATTACCGGTGTGCCGAAAGTGGTGGTCCGTGGCCAGGGCGGTTTGATGGAAGTGAGGGTACATCCCGAATATAAAAAGAACAAGACGATTTACCTCTCGTTTGCCGATGGACCTTCGGCCGATAAGATCAATACGACCATCGTACGCGGGGTACTCCACAAGGGGCAACTGACCGGGATTGAACCCATTTTTCACGCAACGCCCGATTCGAATAGCGGAGTGCATTTTGGATGCCGGATGGTTTTCGATAAAGATGGTTATTTGTTTTTCGGTATAGGCGAGCGGGGAGCCATGCACAATGCACAGGATCTCACCAACCACAGCGGGAAAATACACCGGATTCACGACGACGGGCGTATTCCTTCCGATAATCCTTTTGTAACCACTGCGGGAGCTATGCCGAGTATTTGGAGTTACGGACACCGCAATCCTCAGGGGTTGTATTACGAGCGGTCGACCGGAGTAATCTGGGAAAACGAGCATGGCCCCAAAGGAGGCGACGAGTTGAATATTATCCGGAAAGGGTTGAATTACGGATGGCCGGTGGTTAGTTTCGGCATCAACTACAACGGGACCATTATTACCAACGATACAGCCAAGGCTGGAATGGAGCCTCCGTTTCATTACTGGACGCCTTCCATTGGTCCCAGCAGCCTGACGCGTGTTACCGGCGATCGTTATCCGGCCTGGAAAGGCGATTTTCTGAGTGGTTCGCTGAGTTTTGAATACCTCGAACGTACGTTAATGAAAAACAACCGGGTGGTAGGCCGCGAACGACTGATGCCGAAAATCGGCCGTATTCGGAATGTGGTTCAGGGACCCGACGGATTTTTGTATATTGCGGTCGAACGGGTGGGGAAGGTATATAAACTGGTTCCGGTAAGGTAAGGGGATGTGGTGTACCGAATGCTCTGCTGCAGGTTGTAAGGTTGGTTGGCTTATCGTGTTGTTGCTGATGAGCTGGGTGGTGTCTCCGCAACAGTCCGGGGGGGTGCGCGATACGGTTCAACTGGACGAGGTGCAGGTTACGGCCGCCAGGTATCCTCGATCGCTCCGTTCGGTGGCTGCGCCCGTGCAGGTTGTTGGAGCGGGCCACATCCAAACGGTCATTTCCGGTGATTTGCCGGCCGTATTAGCTGCCGTTCCGGGGGTGCAGCTTCAAGCGGCAACCGCTCAGACCCTTAAATTAACCTTACGAGGCATCGGCTCGCGTAGTCAGTACGGCACCAACCGTACGCAGGTGTATCTCAACGATATCTCGCTTTCCGGAGGCGACGGATATTCGGTGTTCGACGATTTGGAATTATCGTTTATCGAACGGGCCGAGGTCGTAAAAGGATCTTATTCGGCCTGGTACGGTTCGGGTATGGGTGGGGCGGTACGTTTTGTCACCCGGGCTCCTCATCGTGGTTTCGAGCATAAACATACGAAGCTGATTGCAGAAACCGGAATTACGGCCGGCAGTTTTGGCCGGTTGAAGTTCACGGGCCTGGTGTCTGTGGGGCGCCCCTCGAATCAGCTTACTGCCGGAATCGCCCGGCTTAGCGGGGACGGATTTCGTGAAAACAGTGCCTACGCACGCACTTCCGGGTTGTTGACCGGCGGGCATAGCATACCCGTGCTTGGAAAATTAAGCTATCTTTTGCTGCTGAGCGATGTACATGCGTTTACACCCAGCTCGATCGATGAATCAACCTACCGTAGCAATCCTTCGGCGGCTGCTTCCAACTGGCTTTTGGCGAAAGGATTTAAGGAGTACCAACGGTTGGTGGCCGGTGTGAAACTGGAAACAGCTGTCGCACCGGATTGGTCGAACTCGCTGCTGGTGACTACGAAGACCTATGATCAGTTCGAATTAAGGCCATTTAATATTCTCGACGACCGGTCGCTAGGTTGGTCGATACAGGAATCGGTGCGTTATACCGGGCCGGGATTCACATCGGCTGCGGGTATTGAAGGATTTTTCGAACGATATAGCTGGCAAACCCGGGCGAATGAAACCGGTGTGGTATTGAATGAGGCGCAGGAGCTTCGCAGGTACCTCAATGCTTTTGTCAATCTGGAGTTCAGACCTGTTGAACCGCTTAGTGTGTCCATGGCCGTAAATGTTAATGTTACCAACTATCGGTTGCTTCACTCCTCCCGCAGGGACGATCGCGGAGCGTATATGCCGGCGCCTATCGTTTCACCTATGGCCGGAATGGTGTACCGGCTTTCCGATCGTGTTTCGTTGTATGGTTCGGCCGGACATGGTTTCTCAAATCCTACGGTGGAAGAAAGTCTGCGTTCGGACGGGTCGATGAATACTTCCTTACGGCCCGAAAAAGGTTGGACCTTCGACATTGGCTTTAAGTCCTGGCACCTCAATTCACGCCTGGCCCTGCAGGGATCGGTTTACGCTATCTTACTCAACGATTTACTGGTTATCAAACGGCCTGCGGAGGATGTTTTTTATGGCGATAATGCGGGCAGTTCGGTTTTGAGAGGAGTGGAAGGGATGATCTGTTACCGGCCGCTGTACTGGCTGAGCGGTTCGCTGAGCGTGTCGGCTTCGGATAATCGGTTTCGTGTTTTTGAGGATTCAGGAGCCGGTTTTTCCGGCAACCGGCTCCCGGGAATACCGGGCATGCAACTCTATTCCGGTCTTGTGGCCGACTTACCGTTGAAACTTCAATTACACCTGACTTATCGCAACACGGGTTCGCAGTTTGCCGACGATGCCAACCAGGTAAAGGTGGAAGGATGGCAAACGTTTGATGTAGGAGTGCGTTACGAACCGGAGGCTACGAAGCTTGTCCGGGTCAAAGCGCAACTGTGGGTATATAATGTATTCGACGAACAGTATGCCGGTATGGTATTGATCAATGCTCCTTCGTTCGCGGGGAGCGCTCCGCGGTATTACTATCCGGCCTTACCCCGGAATTGGGCGGCTTCCTTGCAGTTCTATTGGTAAACGTTTCGTTTCATCAATTTGTCATGCAATGATAAATGCTTCGTAATCTGCAGTGTATTTCTTTGCAAGGTAAAAAATGCATATGAAATACCGATTCTTATTCCTTCTTTTTATGACTTATCAATCCCTGCAAGCCATCGAACAACAACCTTTACGTGTGTTGAGCTGGAATATTTACCTGCTTCCGGTGCTGAGTTTGTTCAACGATAATCAATCACGGGCGAAAGCCATTGCCGATCAGATCGTTGAATCGAACTACGATGTAGTGGTGTTTCAGGAAGCCTTCAGCGCGACCAACCGCCGGCATATTGCCCGGAAAATCAAGGAAAAGTATCCCTTTCAGTACGGCCCGGTTAATCAGGGCAGGTCGCTTCATCGTACCAACAGCGGGTTGTGGGTGGTGAGCCGTATTCCGCTCACCATGCTCGGCAGTGTTCGGTTTACCGAGGCAACCGGTTTTGACGCAGTTGCACGGAAGGGCGCCGTGTTGTTTGAAGGGGTTTTTAATGGTAAAAAATTTCAGTTGGTTACCACTCATCTGCAAGCCGACGGCCGGGAAGGCATTCGGGAGCGGCAATTGGACGCCATCAACCGGCAATTGCTGGAGCAGTTTCACGAAGTTAATGTACCCCAGCTGATCTGTGGCGATTTTAATATCGATAAGAACGATTCGGAGACCTATGAAGGAATGTTGCGCTTGCTGAATGCTAAAGATGGAGATTTCAGCAGTGGATTAATATATTCGTACGACGAAAGGGGCAATACCTTGTTGCGCAAACCCGACGGACGAAAAAAACTGATTGATTATTTCCTGCTCCGGAACGATGAGCTCATTCACCGGATCGAACGGAAAATAAGGGCTTTTCAGCGGATGGTAGGGGAGGAATTGCACCATCTTTCCGATCATCATGCCCTGGAAGCCGAAATACACCTGTAAACTATGAAATGAAAACGCCAACTTCAGTTTGTTCTTATTGTACCATGGGTCTATAAAAGAAAACTGAGGTTGGCGTTTTTGCTTTGTAGGCAGTATCAGATGAAGATGTATTTCAAAATAAACAATACGGCCAGAATATACATGCCGATGCTTAATTTTTTGAAGTTTCCGGCCAACAGATTGATAAACACGAAACTCAATACGCCCAGGGTAATACCTTCGGCAATGCTATAGGTTAATGGCATGGCGACGATGGTTATAAATGCGGGAATAGTTTCCGAGAAATCGTTAAAATCAAGTTCGCGGATTGGCGACAACATATACAAACCGACCAGAATGAGTGCGGGCGCAGTAGCAGCGCCGGGGATCGCCAGGAATACGGGCGATAAAAACAGTGCCGCACCAAATGCAATGGCAGTAACCAAGGCGGTTAAGCCGGTACGGCCTCCTTCCGAAACCCCGGCAGCACTTTCGACATAAGTGGTTACCGTACTGGTACCCAGCATAGCTCCGGCTGTCGTTCCGATGGCATCAGCCATAAAGGCTTTCTTGGCATTGGGAATTTTACCGTTCTTGTCCAGCATCCCTGCTTTGGTCGACACGCCCACCAGTGTTCCCAGCGTATCGAAAATATCCACAAAAAGAAAGGTGAACACCACGATCATCATGTCGAACGTGAAAATCTCTTTCCATTCGAATTGGAAAAAAATAGGTTCAATCGAAGGAGGCACGCTTATAAACCCTTTCATTTGGGTAATTCCCAGCGGAATACCTATGAGGGTAGTAACCAGGATCCCGATCAGCAAATCGCCTTTTACCTTTTTAACCACTAAAACAGCGGTTATCACTAAGCCGATCAGTCCAAGCAGGGCATTTCCCGAAGTAATCTCACCCAATCCGACCAGTGTGGCATCATTATTTACCACAATACCGGCATTCTGCAGACCGATAAAAGCGATAAACAAGCCGATACCCGAACTGATGGCTGTACGGATCGATTTGGGAATAGCATCGACGATAGCTTCCCGCACATTAAATACCGTAAGAAAAATGAAAATAATTCCTTCGATAAGTACTGCGGTGAGCGCAAACTGCCAGCTATGCCCCATGCCCAGAACCACCGAAAATGCAAAAAATGCGTTCAGACCCATTCCGGGAGCCAGCGCAAAAGGCAACTTAGCCCAAAGCGCCATCACCAGCGTACCGATAATGGCGGCTATGGCAGTAGTGGTAAACAGGGCATTCTGGTCCATACCGGCAGCCGAAAGGATCGACGGATTTACAGCCAGAATATACGCCATGGTGAGGAAGGTCGTAATACCGGCAATCACCTCGGTACGCACGTTGGTACCGTTCTCTTTTAGTTTGAAGAATTTCTCGAGCATGATGGAGTGTATTAGAGGTTACATTTAACTGCCAGTGTAGGACAAGCTTTAAAGCCGGCAACCCCTGCAAAATTATAACCCAGTTCCACTTCTCCGCCCACCGAAAGGGTTTTGTTGAGGTTGTACCATAATTGAGGCTCGCTCAGGAACACATACTCAGTTCCCAGAAAACCGTTTTTTTCTCTCCAATAATCGGCAAAACCGGTAAACGATACCTTCCCTTTCAGCAGGTTCATGTACCATACGGCCGTCACCTGGAAATTGTGCGGGTCGGTATTGCCCTGGATATTCTTGTACATGGCCGAAAGCGACAAGCCTTTTGAAAAATCCTTGCTGTTCAGACTGTAGGTCGCCCCCAGCAGATAAGCATTGTTGATTTGAAAACTCGCTCCCGATTCGGCATGCAACCCGCCATTGTATTCGATGTGAGCCGAAAGCGGACCATCCCAGAATTTCAGTTCACGGGCAATCTCAAAATAGGCCTCGGTCGGACCCGCAGCGTTGTAATTCATATCCACGAAAAAGAAAGTGCTTCCTTTTGCATCGGGTTTGAAACGCTCGATGGTGGAGGTAAAATAATTCCTGCCTGCTCCCAGGTCATAATGCAACTGCAGATTGGTTTGTGCGTAAGCTATCGTGCTTACGGCCACTGCCATCAAAAAAACGAATTTTCTCATACAACAATATTTATTTAAAATTAAACATAAAGAAATTTCTATCTTCTGTTTCGCCAGGGTTTATCGCCATTGGTACGTTCGGAGGAACGACCCGACGAAGAAGGCCGGCGGTTGTTTTCACGTTCGTTGTAGGCTGGTTTTTTTCGCGATGATGAGCGTTCACGGCTCTTATAGGGCGATTCCTGTTTTTCCTGATAGCCGCTGCTTTCACGTGCTGCGGCTAAGGTGATTTCTTTTTGTTGGGCAAACGAATCGACCACTTTGTCGAGCTGATCGGCAAAGACGTCGAAGAAAGTGAATTTATTGGTCACTTCGATATCGCCTACGCTGATGGTTTTGTCGCCCACTATATCGTTGATAATGCCCAGCAATCGTTTGGGGTTGATTCCTTCCCGATTGCCCAGGTTGACTTTCAGACGAACCTTCTGCCCCCTGCGGAAGCGTTTGTCGCCCGAGTCTTCACGCCCGCCGCTCCGTCCGTCTCTTTCGTCGCGTTCCTTGCGCGGACCTCTGTCCTTTTCATGGTAATTGAGATCTTCCGAGTCTTTGTAATAGTCGAGGAAGCGATTGAATTCCAACGAAACAAACCGTTTGAGCAGCTCGGTTTTGTCGAGGTATTCGAGCTGTTTCATAATCTGAGTCATGTACGGAGCTATCTGTTCTTCGTTTACCTCCACGTTCTGCATTTTGTCGATCAGGTGGAACAGTTGCTTTTTACACACTTCCAGGCCATTGGGAATCTGTTGTTGCTCGAACTTCTTACCCAGCATCCGCTCGATATCCCTGATTTTGAATTTTTCTTTCGAATGGATGATCGACACCGATACGCCTTTTTTATTGGCCCGGCCTGTACGTCCGCTGCGATGGGTGTACACTTCTACATCGTCCGGAAGGTTGTAGTTGATCACATGAGTCAGATCGCTTACATCCAATCCGCGGGCGGCCACATCGGTGGCTACCAGTAATTGCAGGTTGCGGATACGGAATTTTTGCATCACCGTGTCGCGTTGAGCCTGCGAAAGGTCGCCGTGCAGTGCATCGGCATTGTATCCGTCGCGCATCAGGTGGTCGGCCACCTCCTTGGTCTCCTGGCGGGTACGGCAAAAAACAATCCCGTAAATATCCGGATTCAGGTCGACAATACGCTTGAGCACGAGGTAGCGTTGCTTGGCCTGAGAAACATAAAAGATATGCGACACGTTGTCCGATCCCGAGTTCCGGTTTCCAACCGTGATTTCGGTATATTCTTTCATGTATTTTTTAGCGATACGGGCAATTTCGGCAGGCATGGTAGCCGAGAATAAAGTAGTCCTGCGGCTGGCAGGCGTCGTAGCTAATATCGTTTCAATATCTTCTTTGAAACCCATATTGAGCATCTCGTCGGCTTCGTCGAGCACCAGGTAGCGGATGTTCTCCAGCCGTACTTTGCCCCGGTCGATAAGGTCGATCAGCCGTCCCGGCGTAGCCACAATAATTTGCGGGGTGTTGTCGAGCTGCTTCAGCTGCGTACGTATATCTTCACCTCCGTATACAGGTACCACACGGGTTTTGAGAAATTTCGAAAAGTTTTTCAGGTCGTTGGCGATCTGGATACAAAGTTCGCGGGTAGGAGAGAGTACCAGGGCCTGCACCTGTTTCTGGTACGGATCGATCATGTTCAGGATGGGTAATCCGAAGGCGGCCGTTTTTCCGGTTCCGGTTTGAGCCAGGGCTACCAGGTCGGCATCATTTTCAAGCATGAAAGGAATTACCTTTTCCTGCACAGGCATCGGGAACTCGAAACCGAGTTCATCGATTGCTGAAAGAATCTCTTCTCTCAGATTCAGTTCTTTAAAAGTCATGTAATTTGTTTTGGATTTGTACACGTTCTGGGCAATCCTCCGGCGATTTTTACTTTCGTCACTTAAACGTGTACCCCCCTCAGAAGCCATACTGCATAAGTTATAGCAGTGATAATCGGAATTTTACCCTTCCCGCGAATAATTATAATTTGCGGGTGCAAAGGTAATGAAACTTTTTGGATTCGCAATTTTTTCATTTCCGTGGTTTTTTTTGTACTTTTGTGCTCAATTTCCAAGAATCGGATAAAAATCTATAAATACTTATTAATAAATTATTTACGTATGAAACCAATGACTAAAAGTCCCCTGCAGATTGCCAGGGCTTCGTATCAGCCCAAATTACCCGCATCGCTCCGGGGAAATGTAGTACTCAAGGAAGGCGCTGCCACCGAATCGGTTGCCGACCAGGCCGACATTAAAGCGCTTTTTCCGAATACTTACGGTATGCCGGTAATCAGCTTTGAGCCGGGTACGAAAAAAGAGTATCCGGTGAAAAACGTAGGTGTAATACTTTCGGGCGGACAAGCCCCGGGTGGTCACAACGTTATCTGCGGAATTTTTGACGGATTGAAAGCATTGAACCCCGCCAATAAACTATACGGTTTCCTGGGTGGACCCAGCGGCCTGGTGGATCATAAATACATGGAACTTACCAAAGAGATTGTAGACGAGTATCGTAATACGGGTGGATTTGATATCATCGGTTCGGGCCGTACGAAGCTGGAAGAAGAAGAGCAGTACGAAAAAGGCGCCGAGATTTGTAATAAATTGAATATCCATGCTATCGTGATTATCGGTGGCGACGATTCGAATACGAACGCTTGTGTGCTGGCCGAATATTACCAGCAACACGGTAAGAATATTCAGGTTATCGGTTGTCCGAAAACCATCGATGGCGACCTGAAAAACGATTGGATCGAAACTTCGTTTGGGTTTGATACCGCTTGTAAAGTATATTCGGAGCTCATCGGTAACATTCAGCGCGATGCCAACTCAGCTAAAAAATATTGGCATTTTATCCGTCTGATGGGCCGGTCGGCATCGCATATCACCCTCGAATGTGGTTTGCAGAGCCAGCCCAATATTACCATTATTTCGGAAGAAGTAGAGGCTAAAAATATGACCTTGTCGGATGTGGTCGACGAGATTGTAAAGGTTATCGTACACCGTGCCGAGCACGGTCTTAATTTCGGTACCATTCTGATCCCCGAAGGGCTTATCGAGTTTATTCCGGCAATGAAAAAACTGATTTCGGAACTGAATGACCTGCTGGCTCACAACGACGATTTCAACGCGCTGGACACCGATGACGAAAAACGTCAGTACGTGAAAGGCTTGTTGACTCCCGAAAGTACACAGGTTTACCGCGATCTTCCTAAAGGGATTGCCCGTCAGCTGACCCTCGATCGCGATCCTCATGGAAATGTTCAGGTATCGTTGATCGAAACCGAGAAATTACTGATCGAAATGGTGGCTAAGCGATTGGCTATCAAAAAAGCTTCGGGCGAATACAAAGGAAAATTTGCCAGTATCAATCACTTCTTCGGTTACGAAGGACGTTGTGCGATTCCTTCGAATTTTGATGCCGATTATACTTATTCGCTCGGCTATACCGCCGCTGTACTGATTTCGGAAAACCGTACCGGTTACATGGCGTCCGTACGCAACCTTACATCGCCTGCTACCGATTGGATTGCCGGAGGTGTGCCTATCACCATGATGATGAACATGGAGCGCCGTCATGGTAAAATGAAGCCCGTAATTCAGAAAGCCCTGGTGAAGCTCGACGGTGCGCCGTTTAAGTTTTTTGCGGCCAACCGCGCCGCATGGGCCGACGAAAGTTTGAGCTATGTATATCCGGGTCCGATTCAGTATTACGGACCGAGCGAGGTGTGCGATTTAGCTACACGTACGCTGATGCTGGAAAAAGGACTTTAAGTGGTAAGCAGTGGTTAACGGTTGTTTTTCAGCTGTTAACCACTTATTAATAGACTGTCGACCCTTTGTAATGTCGGAAATTTCACTTCACCAACAGGCCCATGTAGCGATGCTGCATGAATTGTACGGGGCCATCGTCACGCGTACGAAAGCGGCGGAGACCATCCGCAGTTACGATGCCATGATCCGGATGGTAACTCCGTCGGATATAGTGGTATTTGTTCACGAACTGGTGCAACGCACGTCCGATATGGAGGCTGTAAGGATGGGCATCAACAAGTTGTTGAATGTAACCTACAAAGCCTTATCGGATTATCCGTATCATGTTCCGGCCGAAGGCACTTACTTTCATGTATGTATCCGCAACAATGCCGCCATGGTGAAACATATGGAAAGTATCAGGCCCGTACTGATGCAATTCAACAAAAATACGGAGGATGAAGTGTTGCGCAGCACCTTGGCCGGGCTGTGGAAGCAACTGAAGCCTTTTATGCAGTATTATGTGATCAAGGAGAATATTCTCTTCCCAATGGTCGAAAAGCAGATCGAGGCATTCCGGTGTATTTCGGTCATGTGGTCGTTTCACGATCAGATCCGTCGCGATCTCGACGCTATTATCACGTTTCTGGATTCGAAAGAGCAGGTGGATTTGAAACAGGTCAATCGCTGGGCGGGCGATTTGTTTTTCAATTTGTATGCGGTTAAATTCAGAGAAGAACGCATCCTGTTTCCGGTACTGGAGCAGAAAATCGATCCTTCTTTGATTGAAAACCTCTGGAATGAAAGTGTGGAACTCGGTTTTCCGTATTATAATCCTGAGAAGAAGGAAGCAGCCCTTGCCCCGGTTACAGAGGGAACCGGGTTGCACGATTTGAAAACAGGATTGCTCACCATCGAACAACTTATATTGATATTCAAGCATCTACCGGTCGACCTTACCTATGTGGATGAACACAATAAGGTCCGGTTTTTTTCCACACCGCCTCACCGGATATTTCCCCGGACGGTTGCGATCATAGGTCGTGATGTGAACAATTGCCATCCGCACGAAAGTGTTCATGTGGTGGAGAAGATTGTGGAGTCGTTTCGTAACGGAAGCCGCGATAAAGCCGATTTCTGGATTACTATGCGGGGTAAGAAGATTCTGATTCAGTATTTCGCAGTGCGCGACGATCGGGGTAATTACCGGGGCGTGCTCGAAGCGTCGCAGGAGATTTCGGAGATTCAGGCTCTACAGGGTGAAAAACGGATCCTTGACTGGGAGTGAGGCGGGAGCAGGGCGCTAAAAAGCAAGAGCCAGGGATCGGTACAGGATCCCTGGCTCTTGCTTTTTAGTTTTTGAATTCTGAAAAATCAATATCCCCACTTCAACCACACGGCACCCCAGGTGAATCCGGCGCCAAAAGCAGTAAGAATAATATTCTGATCTTTCTTGAAATCCTTTTCACGTTCCCATATGCAGATAGGAATGGTTGCGGCTGAAGTGTTGCCGTACTTTTCGATATTAATAATCACGCGACTGTAATCCACGCCGGTACGGGCCACTACTGCATCGATAATACGCAGGTTGGCCTGATGAGGAATCAGCCAGCTGATGTCTTCCGATTTCAAACCGTTTTTATCCATGATATCGCCCGAAGCATTGGCCATATTGGTTACAGCATGTTTGAACACATACTGTCCTTCCTGATAGACCGAATGTTCGCGTTTGTCGATGGTTTCGTGGCTGGCCGGATTTGCCGATCCTCCCGCTTTGAGCATCAGGTGTTTACCTCCCGATCCGTCGGTGAAAAGCAGCGAATCCATCACGCCGTATGCCTCTGTGGTGGGTTCCACCAGCACAACGCCGGCTCCATCGCCAAACAAGGGCGCAGTGGTTCGATCCTCATAATTGGTGATCGACGACATTTTCTCGGCACCAAATACAAGGATTTTCTTGTACCGGCCCGATTCAATAAAACTGGCGGCATTGGTCAGGGCAACGATGAAGCCCGAGCAAGCTGCCTGTATATCGAAACCTAATGCCCCTTTAATCCCCAGTTTCTCGGCAACAACAGCCGCGAGCGAAGGGAAAACATAATCGGGAGTAGTGGTTGCAACCAATATCAGATCGATTTCTTCGGGTTTGGTCGATACTTTTGAGAATAAATCCTCGGCAGCCTTAACGGCCATATAGGATGTTCCGGCTCCGGGTTCTTTCAGAATACGACGCTCCTTTATCCCCACCCGGGTGGTGATCCATTCATCACTGGTGTCCATCATCGTGCTGAGTTCCTGATTGTTCAGGATATACTCGGGCACGTATCCGCCAACGCCGGTGATTACTGCGTGAATTTTTGACATATTTTTAAACCGTAGCTAATTTTTCGATTGCTAATTTGCCTCTGTAGTAACCGCACTCTCCACATACGGTGTGGTAAATGTGTGCTGCGCCACAGTTGGGGCAAATAGACAAAGTAGGAGCTTCTGCTTTGTAATGAGTTCTTCTTTTCGCGGTTCTGGTGTTCGAATGTTTTCTCTTAGGATGTGCCATTTTATTACACTTTTTTAATTGTTATCAAAATTTATATTTTGCAGACTTTCCCATCTCGGGTCTATCGGCGTATCATCAGCAATTGTTTCATCATCGTCGTCGTCAAAATCGAACAGACCGCTATCGTCGGCTTCGTCCTTCTGACGGGTTATATGACGTTTCAGCTTGGTCACCATGCCTTTATTGCATTCTCCCGGGGCATGTACATGCTTGATCGGGATATTTAACACAATAAATTCGTACAGAAACCAGGCTATGTTGATGGCCCCTTCGGCCTCCGGAACCACGACAATCTCGTTCTCTTCCGACCAGCCGGCGCCAAATTTCACCTGCAATACATCCTCATGATGTATGGCCTGATCCATGTCGTCGAGACATCGATCGCAAGGAATCTGGATCGTACCGTCCAATACGAAGCTCAGTTCGTAAATACCGATTTTCTTCTTCACCGAAACCTTTGCCAGAACCTGCCCCTTTTTGACTTCAGGGCTGTCGATCTTGGCGAAATATTCGTCGTTCAGTTCAAATTGGTGATTCCGAACCTCGTCGTTGATATCTTTTAAAACAATATTGTATTGTCCGAATTTCGACATAGCTTTTTTGTTTTGTAAAAAACCGTGCAAAAGTACGAATAATTTAGTGAAAAAAAAAACGCTCCGCTCAAATATAGTCGCTATTGTCTTAAATTGCTTTAAGAATTATCCGGAAGGTGGTGCCGATATTCAATTCGGAACTCTTTACAAATATTTTCCCTTCGTGGTATTCTTCTACTATTCGCTTGGCCAGCGATAATCCAAGTCCCCACCCGCGACTTTTGGTGGTGAATCCCGGATTAAAGATGGTTTTGAATTTTTTTCTTTCGATCCCTTTACCGGTATCCTTTACATCGATATAGCATTCCTTGTCGTTTTTGGAAATATTGATGTATATTTTCCCGCTTCCGTCCATCGCATCAATGGCGTTTTTACACAGGTTTTCGATTACCCATTCAAAAAGCGGTACGTTCAGTTTAATAAAAATATGGTTTTTGTCGGGAAAATGGCATTGTATTTTCACCTTGTCGGAAGTCCGGTTGGTGATGTAATTCACGGCAGTCAGCACGGTTTCGTTCAAGCTCACCAGCTGAAGATCGGGCACGGAGCCTATTTTTGAAAAGCGTTCGGCAATAATACGTAAGCGGCTGACATCTTTCGACATTTCGAAAATCATTTTATCCTCCGGATGGCGCATCTGCAGCATGTCGACCCAGGCCAGCAGCGACGAAATAGGCGTACCCAGCTGATGTGCCGTTTCTTTCGATAAGCCTACCCAAACCCGGTTCTGTTCCGCCTTTTTACTACTTGAGAATGCAAAGTAGGCAATCAGCATAAAAATAAAAATAATTCCGAGCTGTACATAGGGAAAATAATAGAGCTGTTTTAAAAGCGACGATTCATCGTAATACAAATACTGCGTCGTGTCGCCGAGTTTAACTTCGATGGCCGGGTTTTTATATTTGAGACGCGAAATCTCCTGACGGTAAAAATCGGCGACATTGTTTTCGGGTTCCTTTATATTCTTCGACGACAAAACCAGTCCGTTCTCGTCGGCCAGAATTACCGGAATGGTTTTATTGCCTTCAATAATGGAAATGATAAACTCGAGATCGGTATTTTCATCGGCAAGTATCGACTGACGGGTGGCTTCGGCCCATATTTCAATTTTTTTATGTTCTTCGGCCGCCAGCGATTTTGCCAGTTTGTTGCTGAAAAAGGTGGAAATTATAACGATGGCAGCACCTGTCAGTACAAGTATTATTTTTACCGACTGGGGCAGGCCCGAGGTGTTTTTAAAGCTGATGCGCATAGGTTGAGATGAATCTAATCCGGCCCAAAGATATAAAAAAAATGATGTATCTTTGCAAAATAATTCTCAACTAAATTTTTCGTTATGATGCATAAATCCGGCTTTGTAAACATAGTAGGAAATCCGAACGTAGGAAAATCGACTTTGATGAACGCGCTGGTAGGTGAGCGTATCTCGATTATCACGCAGAAAGCACAAACAACCCGCCACCGGATTATGGGAATCGTAAACGGCGACGATTATCAGATTGTTTATTCCGATACTCCGGGGGTATTGAAACCGAATTACCGTCTGCAGGAGTCGATGCGTAAATTTTCCAACTCGGCACTTACCGATGCCGATGTACTGTTGTACGTAACCGATGTATACGATTCGAATGAAAAAAACGGCGATTTTATTGAGAAAGTGAGTTTGAATCCGGCCGCCCTGGTGCTGGTTATTAATAAGATCGATCTGATCGATCAGCCCAGGCTCGAAGCCCTGGTCGACAAATGGAAGGAGCTGTTGCCCCGCGCCGAAATCTTTCCGGTATCGGCCCGGGAGAAGTTTAATATCGAACCGCTTTTCAAACGCATCCAGGATTTGCTGCCCGAATCGCCGCCTTTTTTCGATAAAGATCAGCTTACCGATAAACCGGCCCGTTTCTTTGTAAATGAAATTATACGTGAAAAAATTCTCCTCAATTACGATAAGGAAATTCCTTATGCCGTTGAAGTGGAAGTTGAACAATTTAAGGAAGAAGAGAAGCTGATCCGAATCAATGCGGTTATCTATGCCGAACGCGACTCGCAAAAAGGAATTATCATCGGCCATGGCGGTAAATCGCTCAAAAAAGTCGGTTCGGAGGCGCGTAAGGACCTGGAAGCTTTTTTTGAAAAGAAAATCTTTCTCGAATTGTTCGTAAAAGTTGAAAAAGACTGGCGGAATAAGGATACCAAACTCCGTAACTTCGGTTACCAGCTCGATTAGTCGCAGGCTTGCTGCCCTCCGGTTGCCTGTCGAATGGCTTTCCGGACCACGGCCGGCTCGAATCCCCGGCCTGCCAGGAACCGGAACAATTTACCGTCGCGTTCGTAATGATCGCTATAGTGGAGCTTGTTGAGTTTGGCCACTGCCAGTTCCGTGGCTTTTGCGAGGTACGAATCGTCATCCAGACTGCGCAATGCTTCTTCTGTTACGCCGGTTTGGATTCCTTTCCGTTGCAACTCCATGCGTATCCGCACTTTCCCCCATTTATTGTACCTGAATTTATCGTGTGCAAATGCCAGTGCATAACGCTGTTCGTTGAGGTAGTTTTCCTGTTCGAGGTAGGTAAGGATCAAGTCCTGTTGCTCCGGCTCAATTCCCCATTTCATCAGTTTGCCGGTCACGTCCAGCCGGCAATGTTCGGCTTGCGAACAATAGGCTGCCGCACGGTGCAAAGCTTCTTCGTAAGTCATATGTAACGTTTTTTTTCCAAAAGTACATATTTGGAGGGATATTCAAGTGCATTCAAGCAGGCATGATCTGTGTAAAAAAGTTAAATATAGCCCTCCGGAAGTGAAAAAGATTGTGGGAATGTTTGATTTCTGTAATTTTATCCGGTCTATTCCGGAATACTATATTCCACCATTATGCATGCATTCTTCCTTTTAGTATTTCTTTGGATTGCTCCGGGTGTTTTAGCTCAGCCAGCCACCGATACTGTAGCATCGTCCTCTTTGCCGGCTCTGCATTTCAACGGACAGCTGGCGGCTTGGTCGGGGGTGCAGGCGGCGGCTGTTCCCGTGTGGATGGCCGGCGGCCGTTTCGTGCCGACGCTTACAGGCAGCAGCAAGCCCGGCGGCAGGGCGGTCTGGGACATGGAAACGTCGCTGAATATCAACGGAAGTCTGGGGTGGAGTCGCGATTCGCTTGCAAGCTATACAGGAAGGATAAAGCCTTACCGGATTTGGATCCGTTATTCGACTTCCCGCTTTGAGCTCAGGGCCGGCTTACAGAAGATGAATTTTGGCGCCGCCAAAATGTTGCGACCACTTATGTGGTTCGACGGAATGGATATCCGGGACCCTCTTCAGCTTACCGATGGTGTGTATGGATTGCTGAGCCGGTATTATTTTGCCGGCAACGCCACCCTGTGGGCCTGGGCGTTGGCCGGTAATCATCGTCCGAAGGGTTACGAATGGGTGGGCACCGCCCGCCTGAAGCCGGAGCTGGGCGGCCGTGTACAGTTGCCTGCGGGGCCTGGCGAAGTGGGGATTAGTTATCACTATCGGGAAGCTGATCCTCGTAACTCACTGATAGCAGGCGCTGCTCAGTATACCCGGTCGTCGCTTGCCGAAAACCGGATGGGTTTCGATGGCAAGTGGGATGTAGGGGTAGGATTGTGGGTGGAAGGCAGTTTGACTGCATTGGAAAAGGATCGGCAGCTGCTTTTACCGACCCGTACCGATATGTTGAATCTGGGGATGGATTACACCTTCCCGCTGGGCAATGGCTTGGGGCTCACCCTTGAATATTTCCGTTACCATGCCGGCGACCGGTTCTTCACGGGGGGCGCGGGCGCGAACGTACTGGCTTCTATGGCGAGTTATCCTTTGAGCCTGATCGATAATGTGTCGGTAATGACGTTTTGTATTCCTTCGCCCGGACGTACATTATGGATGAATTACCTGAGTTGGAGCCGTACGTACGACCAATTGTCGGTGTATCTGATCGGATTCATCAGCCCGGAGGATATTGCGTTGCCGGTGATGGCATTGCAGCGTGGATCGAATGGGTTTGCAGGTAAGGGTATTCAACTGATGTTAAGTTATAATTTTTAAACTATACTATAATGAAATCAATCGTGGAGGTACAGCAGCTGATCAAGAAGTTTCCGGTCGGGAATGGATTTTTCACGGCTTTAAATGAAGTTAACCTGTCGTTTGCCGAAGGCGAATTTGCCGGGTTGGTAGGGCCGAGTGGTTCGGGTAAAACCACTTTGCTGAATATCATTGGTTCGCTGGATGTACCTTCGGAGGGCGAAGTGCTGGTGATGGGGCATCCGGTGGGGAAACTGACGGCTGCACAGGCGGCGCTGCTTCGAAAACAGCAATTGGGTTTTATTTTTCAGAGCTACAATCTGTTGCCGGTATACACGGTGTACGAAAATGTCGAATTTCCCTTGTTGTTACTCGATTTACCGGCTTCCGAACGTAAACAGCGAGTGCTGGAGACGCTCGAGTGGGTGGGGTTGACCGATAAGGTGAAGTCGCGTCCGGCAGCGTTATCGGGTGGTGAGTGCCAGCGCGTGGCCATTGCCCGTGCTATGGTGAAACGGCCTGCCCTGGTGCTGGCCGACGAACCTACAGCAAACCTCGATTCGGAGAATTCGCATCGTATACTCCAAACCATGTTGAAACTGAATGAGGAGCTGAAAACCAGTTTTGTTTTTGCCACCCACGACGAAAAAGTAATTTCCTACCTCCGGCGGATTATCCGCTTGCAGGATGGAAAAGTTGTTGCGGATGAGTTAGTCAACCTTTAACGGCGTATCATCATGTTATTATTTAAAACAGCATTACAAAGTTTGATCGGCAATGGGCTGAAAACCTGGCTCACTGTTTTCGTGCTTTCGCTGGCTATCGTCATGATTATCATTATGCAGGGAATTCTGCATGGATGGAGCCGGCAGGCTATCGACGACGCGCAGCGTTGGGAATTGGCCGATGGGCAATATTGGTGCGGGGGTTACGATCCCTGGGATCCTTTTTCGCTGGATTCGGCTACTGCAAGTATTCCTGAGCCTTTGGCGCGGCAGGTAGAGCAGGGGTTGCTGGAACCGGTTTTGATTACCCAGGCAACGGTTTATCCCGAGGGCCGGATGCAGGGGGTGATGTTGCGCGGCATCCGTCCCGGCCAGCAGCTACTTGAGATTCCAACAGCGGTGCTTCGGGGCGATAGTATGGGGCCGGTGCCGGTTGTAGTGGGCGCATTCATGGCCAGGCAGCTGAAAGTGAAACTCAACGATGAGATGATTTTACGTTGGCGTGATAAGAACGGTGCTTTCGAAGCGGTGGATATTCGTATCGCGGGGGTGTTTAAAACGGCCGTGCCGTCGATCGATAATGGGGTGTTGTGGATAGGGCTGGAGAATTTACAGGCGATGACGATGCGCCAGGGCGAAGCGAATATTTTAGTCAAGTCGGAAGCGGCCGAAGTTATCGAGGTGGAGGGCTGGACGTTTAAAACCGTCGACAAGCTGATGGAAGCAACCTTGTTGCTGGTAAAAACCAAATCGGCAGGCACCAGCGTGTTCTACGTGATTTTTTTGTTACTGGCTATGTTGGCGATTTTCGATACGCAAACGCTGGCGATTTTCCGCCGGCAGCGCGAAATAGGAACCATGGTGGCACTGGGGATGACCCGCGGTCAGGTGGTAAAGCATTTTACGATCGAAGGTTCTCTGTATGCCTTGCTGGCCATTGTGGTAGGTGCAGTGTGGGGAACGCCGCTGATCTGGTACTTGTCCGCAGTAGGGATTTCCTTTCCCATGGAAGCGGCGGAATTCGGAGTGCCCATGGCCGATGTGATGTATGCAGCGGTGACTCCGGGGCTGGTGCTGGGCACGGTGTTGTTTGTGTTTGTCGTGACCGCTATAGTGAGTTATCTTCCGGCGCGTAAAATTGCCACGATGAATCCTACCGAAGCCATCCGGGGGAAAATACTGTAACATGCTTAAAAAACGGATACAATGATACGATTTTTATTCAAAGGTTTACTCCGCGATAAAAGCAGGAGTTTGCTGCCGGTAATAGTGGTGGCTGTAGGGGTGATGATGACGGTTTTTCTGCATGCTTATCTGGAAGGAATTCTGAACGATAGTATTGAAGAGTCGGCCCGTCTCAGCTCGGGCCATGTAAAGATTACGACCCTCGGATATCACGAAAACAGTTCGCAACGTCCCAATGAATATGCGGTGACGGCGGTGGACCGGCTTCTGGAGGCATTGAAACACGATTTTCCGGATCTTCAGTGGTCGGAGCGTATTTTGTTCGGAGGGTTGCTCGATGCGCCCGACGGGGAAGGGTATACGCGCTCGCAGGGTAATGTTGCCGGGGCCGGCATTCGTCTGATCGGATCGGACGAAGAAATCGAGCGGATGGATCTTCGTGCCAGGTTGTTTGCGGGCCGGTTTCCTGAACACCGGGGCGAAGTGCTTATTTCAAACGAATTGTTCAAAAAGATGAAGTTGAGGCTGGGCGATGAGGTGACGCTGATCAGTTCTTCGATGTACGGCGATATGGCCATGTATAATTTCACCGTGTGCGGTACCTTGCATTTTGGAATTGCTGCGCTCGACAAGGGAATGGTGTATGCCGATATCGAGGATGTGCGTAATGCGTTGTATATGGACGATGCGGCTGGTGAAATTCTCGGTTTCTTCCCGGGGAATTACGACGAAAAAAGAGCATTGCAGCTGCAGGAGGCATTTGCTCCTGATGGTTCCGGCGATGAGTTTTCGTTGGTGCTCACCCCCATGAGCAAGGCCAGCGGCATGGATTTTCTGATTCTTTATTCCAGGTATGCCGGGTTCATTATCATCTTTATATTTGTTTTCGCGATGTCGATCGTATTGTGGAACGCCGGTTTATTGGGTGGTTTGCGCCGTTATGGAGAGTTTGGATTGCGCCTGGCCATCGGTGAAAGTAAACGCGAAGCCTACGGATCGCTGGTGGGCGAAGCGGTGCTGATCGGGTTGGTAGGTTCCGTGGCCGGGACTGCCATCGGATTGGTGTTTGCTTATTTGATGCAGGAATTCGGGCTGAATGCCGGCGATATGATCAAGGATTCTACGCTCATGTTGCCCACGGTGTTTCGTGCACAAATTACGCCGATGACGTATGTTATCGGATTTATTCCCGGAGTATTGTCGACGGTTATCGGGGCCATGCTGGCTGGAATCGGCATTTATAAACGGCAAACGGCGCAATTATTCAAGGAACTCACCTGAACACGACAGTGTACCGGAATGCCTGGCTGTTGTGTCGTCGTGCCACTAACACTATTCGTTGATGTCGTCAACTGCTAAAAAATAACTTTATGATTCAGAAATTTGTTATCCTGATGCTGGCAACAACTTCCCTGTTGCCGGCGCAAAACTTCCCCGCCGGAAAATCCATCCTCGAGAAAGTGGATCAGAATATGTCGGCCCGTACCCGTATTTCGGTGTCGCGCATGGAAATAACCATGGCCCGTGGGAGCCGTACTATCGAGGCTAAATCGTGGTCGGAGGGCGATAAGAATGCTTTTACCGAGTACCTGGCGCCAGCCCGTGAGAAAGGCACCAAAATGCTGAAAACAGACCGGCAATTGTGGATTTACTCACCGGCCACCGACCGTGTGATTCAGATTTCGGGTCATATGTTACGCCAGTCGGTAATGGGTAGCGACCTGTCGTACGAAGATATGATGAACGATACGCCTCTGCTGGAGCAATACTCGGCCATAGTAGACGCTGCGGAAACGATCGGAGGCAGGTCGTGCTGGGTAGTCACCCTCACTGCGCTGGCGCCCGATGTAAGCTATCATCAGCAGAAAATGTGGATCGACCAGGAGCGGAATGTGCCTCTGAAGATCGAGATGTATGCCCGTGGAGGGAAGTTGCTTAAAAAAATCGAGTTATCCGATGTAAAAAGGGTGCAGGGACGGTGGTTTCCCATGAGCATGCTTTACAAGGATATGCTGAAAAAAGGCGAAGGTACCCGCATGACCTTCCTCGACCTGCAGCTGGATACAGCCCTGCCGGCCGGAATATTCACGAAGGCCTCGTTGAAATAACCGGTTACAACAAAGGCAACTCGCTGCTGCAGAGTTGCCTTTGTATATAGATTACGCAAATGCGAGGATTAAAATCTGCGCCATGATGACTCGCAGGAACATCGTGAGCGGATAGACGGTGGAATAGGCTACAGCCGGGGCATCGTTGCCTGCCGTTTGATTGGCATAGGCCAGCGCCGGAGGGTCGGTAGTACTTCCGGCCAGCAATCCCATCAAGGTAAAATAATTCAATTTAAGCGCTTTCCGCCCGATAATCCCTGCTATCAGTAAGGGTATCATGGTGATAACCACGCCGCTGGCTACCCACAGTAAGCCATCGCCATGAATTACCGTATTCATAAAATTACCCCCTGCCGAAATGCCGACGCTGGCCAGGAAGAGGGTGATTCCGATTTCGCGGAGCAGCAGGTTGGCGCTTTGAGTAGTGTAGGTAATGAGCCGCAGTTTGAATCCGAACCGGCCCAGCAAAATGGCTACCACCAATGGTCCTCCGGCCAGACCGAGCTTTACCGGCATCGGCATGCCGGGGACAAAAAACGGGATACTTCCGATCACTATTCCTAAGAAAATTCCTACATAAAGGGTAATAAGATGCGGCTCGTTCAGCCGTTTGAGCGTATTGCCCAGCACTTCTTCAATCCGTTTAATGGAGTCGGGCGAACCCACCACTACCACACGGTCGCCCACCTGCAGCACGAGATCGTCTTTCGCCAGCAGGTCGAAGCCCGACCGGATGATGCGGGTACAGTTTACGTTCAGTGCACGTAACTTCAGCGATCCCAGTGTTTTTCCGTTTATCACGTCGCGGGTGATCACGATCCGGCGCGAAATCATCATTTCTTCCGATTCTTTCCAGTCGTGTTCGGTGACCTCGCCGAGCAGCTCTTTTACCGCATCAGCATCGGCATCGTTCACTGCCAGCAATACGATATCGTTGTTGTGTAATACCGTCACCCCTTTGGGGATCGAATATACATTGTTGGTAAATAAGCGGGAAATGACAAACTGTCTTCCAATCAGGTTCCGGATCTGCGAAATGGTTTTTCCGTGAATTGCTTTCGAACTGATCCGCAATGTAATGAGCTGAGTTCCATCTTGCAGCGTTTCTTGCCGGCGAATAGCTTCTTCTTCTTTGTCCAGTTTTATCTTGAAGAAAACACGGATTGCTATCAACGATACGATAATGCCGGTTACCCCCAGCGGATAGGCAACTGCGTAGCCCAGAGCAATCTGAGGGATCTCGGCTATTTGCCCGGCATCGTGTAGCTGGCGTAAAGCTTCCTGGGCGGCTCCGAGTCCCGGAGTATTGGTGACGGCGCCCGATAAAATCCCTACAAACATCGGCATGGGAATTCGTCCGGCAAAGGCGAAATACAAGGCGATGGTCACACCTACTCCCAGCAACACCACGGTGGCAGCCAGTAAATTCATCTGCATGCCGCCCTTTTTGAACGACGAAAAGAAACCGGGGCCCACCTGTAGCCCGATGGAGTAAATAAAAAGGATTAAACCGAATTCGCGGAGAAAATGCATAAGCTCGTGGTTGGCATCAAAACCAAAATGACCGGCAAAAATCCCCACAAACAACACAAAAGTAACCCCCAGCGAAACACCGAAAAACTTAATTTTACCCAACATTACGCCTATTGCAATCACAAAAGCGTACAAAAGAATAGTATGTGCTATACCATCTTCAAAAATTAATGAACGCAACCAATCTAATTCCATACTGTAAATATTTGATTATCTGAATACTAAATCAATAAAAGAAGATAATCGGTACGAGCTGCAAAGGTACAACGAATAATTTTCAAAACAAAAGTGAATAAGCCTGAAACTGGTAATTTTTTGAAACGGCAAAAAAAGACTATTTTTGCAAGCTATATTATTAGTTCATTTCTCCATGGAAAGTAAGAAAAAAGTTCTCTTTATCGATCGCGACGGAACCATTATTGTTGAACCTTCGGTCACCTATCAGGTCGATACCCTCGATCAGCTGGAGTTTTTGCCGGGGGTGATCCGTAATTTGTATTTTATTCGTACCAAAACCAATTTCGAATGGGCCATGGTCACCAATCAGGACGGGTTGGGTACGGCGGTGTATCCCCAGGAGAATTTTGATGCGGTACAGGGGAAGATGCTTCAGATTCTGGAAGGTGAAGGTGTCGCCTTCGACCGGATTTTTATCGATACATCTTTTCCCGAAGAAGGATTGCCAACCCGTAAGCCGGCGACAGGGCTTCTTACCCGTTATTTTTCGGAGGAATACGATTTGGCGGCTTCATTTGTGATCGGCGACCGCATTACCGATGTGGAGTTGGCAAAGAACCTGGGATGTAAGGCCATTTTTATCAACGATTCGTCCGGCCTGCTGAACGCCAGCGGGCTGAGTGCGTATTGTGCGCTGCAAACCACCTCGTGGGATGCGATCGCCGCCTTTTTATTTGCCGGCGAACGCACGGCTACCATTCGGCGTACTACGAAAGAAACCGATATTTATGTTCACCTTAATTTGGATGGCAGCGGAGTAGCCAGGATCGATACCGGTCTGAAGTTTTTCGATCACATGCTCGAGCAAATCGGTCGTCACGCGGGTTGCGACCTCACCATTCAGGTGAAAGGCGACCTGGAAGTCGATGAGCATCATACCATCGAGGATACGGCGCTTGCCCTGGGCGCTGCGCTAAAGCAGGCGATTGGCGATAAACGAGGGATCGAACGCTACGGATACGCCTTGCCGATGGACGATTCGCTCTGTTCGGCCGTGCTCGATTTTGGAGGCCGTCCGTGGCTGGTGTACGATGCCGCGTTTAAACGCGAATACGTAGGCGACCTGCCCACCGAAATGATTCTGCACTTTTTCAAATCGCTGAGCGATGCCGCTCTGATGAACTTAAATATCAAGGCCGAAGGAGATAACGAGCATCATAAAATCGAAGGCATGTTCAAAGCCCTGGCAAAAGCTATAAAAATGGCCGTGAAACGCGATATCTATCAGTTTGAATTGCCTTCGACAAAAGGCGTACTTTAAATACGGATCGGGTTATGATGAGATTTTTCAGGTTCATGGCAGTGGTTTCGTACCGGATGTGCTTTGTGGTTGCTATGCTGGTGGTTCAAGTAGCCAACGCCCAGTCCGGCGGCGACCGGCCCAGGTTGGTGGTAGGTATCATGGTCGATGGACTTCAGCACACTCACCTTCAGCAACTGTGGACCCGGTTCAATGCTAATGGATTCAGGCGACTGGTCTCGGCCGGAGTGTCGTTCAGCGATATGACTTCCAATACCGCTTCGTACGGCAATGCAGCCGATTTAGCCACTTTTTTTTCCGGTACGGTACCTTATTATCACGGTATTACAGGCGATAGGGTGTGGCATCCGTCGACCAATGAAGTAAGTTCTGTGTTTCAGGATAAAACGCAGACCGGAATACAATCGCACCTGCAGCTTTCGGCCCGTGCGCTGGAGGCATCCACCTGGGTCGATGAATTGATGATGGCCGGCCGTACACGTTCCAAATCGTTTGTCGTGGCAATTAATGCCGAGGATGCGATAGCGATGGGCGGACATGCGGCAACCGGGGCGGTCTGGCTCGACGAGGTTCATTTACGGTGGGGCAGTACCGATTATTATTCGGGAGGAATGCCCTGGCAGGCCGCCCAGATGAATTCGGCTAATGAGGTAAAAGAAACGGCCGACCGCAACTGGCAGGCATTGTTTTTCCCGCGGACCTATCTGGCAGCCTTATCGGAACCCAACCTGAAAGATTTTAATTATAAGCCTTCGGATAAGCAAAAGGGTTCAGGGTCGGCCTCGATACTTAAAACCACACCCATGGCCAATACCCTGGTGGCCGATCTGGCGGCGAAATTACTGAAGGAGCATGAACTGGGGAAGGATATGCATACCGATGCATTGTTGCTTCAGTTTACGGTTCGCACGCCGGGAGGGGAGACCTCGTCGTTGAATTCGATGGAGAAAGAGGATATGTACCTGCGGCTCGACAATGCCGTTCAGGAACTGATAGCGAATGCCGAGACGGCCGCCGGTGCAGGAAATGTACTGTTTGTTCTTTACGGTTCGCAAACCGACACGCATACCCCTGCCGACCTTCAACGGTTCAACTTTCATGCAGGATATTACAACTCCTTCCGATCGATGGCCTTGCTGAATTCGTACCTGATGGCGATCTACGGTCAGGAGAAATGGGTGAAAAGGTATTATGGACGGCATATTTACCTGAATCGCGAATTGATTGAAGAAAAAGGACACGATTTTCGGAAGTTCCAACAGCTGGTAGCCGACTTTGTATCCGAATTTGAAGGGGTTCAAAATGCCTGGCCTCTTTATCAGTTGCTTCAATTGCCGGTACATCCCGATACTGAGATGGCGCGCTTACGCAATTCGGTTCATCGTAAAACAGCGGGCGATGTCGTTATTTTGTTAAAACCGGGGTGGTTGGAAACCGATGACCAAAATCGCCCGGTGGGAGAATCGGGTTCGTTGAATACGCGTTTCCCTGTTTATATTTCGGGATGGAAAATTGCTCCACAGCTTATCCGCGAATCGCGAAAAGTGACCGATATTGCACCGACCCTGTCGGGGCTGTTGCAATTGCCGGCTCCCAATGCTTCGATTGGTAAAGAAATTGTCATTCAACTTAATGAATAATGAACTATAATTTTGATGAAATTATCGACCGTAAAGGTACCGATGCTGTAAAGCTCGAACGATGCAAAGCTTTATTTGGAACCGAGGACGTGCTTCCCTTATGGGTGGCCGATATGGATTTCAGGACCCCGGATTTTATTCTCGATACCATCCGTAAGCGTCTCGATCATCCCATTTTGGGGTATTCGGTGCCGCCCGAAGGATTTAACGATGCCTTCGTGAAATGGGTACGCGATCATCACCGATGGCCTGTAAGTGCGTCGCAGGTGGGTTTCGTGCCGGGCATTGTTCCGGCATTGTCGTTTGCCGTGCAATGTTTTAGCGAGCCGGGCGATGAGGTGATGATCCAGCCACCGGTGTATTACCCGTTTTTTAATGTGATTCGTAACAACAACCGGGTGGTTGTAACCAATCCCTTGCGGGAAGCCGGTGGAAAGTTCGCAATGGATTTTGACGATCTAGAATCGAAAATTACGGAAAAAACCAGGCTGTTTATACTCTGTAATCCGCATAATCCCGGGGGGAAAGTGTGGACGCCGGAGACCCTACGCCGCCTCGATGAGATTTGTACCCGTCGCAATATTCTGGTTGTCTCCGACGAGGTGCATGCCGATATGGTATTAAACGGATACCGTCACACGCCTTATGCTACGGTTTCGGATACGGCAGCGAAAGGTTCGGTAACCTTTATGGCTCCGACCAAGGTGTTCAATATGCCGGGTATTGTTTCTTCGTCGTATATCATTCCCGATGGGGCTTTAAGAGCACGTTTTGCTCATTTCCTGGAAGCTGCCGAAATGAATACGGGTAACTTGTTTGCTTACCTGACCACAGTGGCCTGTTACGAACAGGGTGAAGAATGGCGGGTTGCCATGCTCGAGTATGTTCAGGGGAATATCCGGTACGTGATCGATTATCTTGCCGGACATCTTCCGCAGATTCGTCCGATGGAGCCCGAAGCATCCTTCCTTTTATGGCTCGATTGTAGTGCGTTGGGAATGGATACGGACACCTTGCATCGGTTTTTTGCTCTGAAAGCAGGATTAGGACTGAACAAGGGAACTGTGTTCGGCGAAGGTGGCGAATATCATTTGCGACTGAATGTTGCTTGTCCGCGGGCAGTGCTGGTACGGGCGATGCAGCAACTCAGCGCAGCTGTTGCAGAATTATAAAGCCCGGATAAGTTATGAAAGTCAGAATTGAAGCATCCTGGGAAAGCGTATTGCAACCCGAATTTGATCAGCCCTATTTTAAAGAACTGACCGATTTCGTACGCGCCGAATATGCTGCAAAAACCATCTATCCGCCTGCTCCCCTTATTTTTAATGCATTCGATCGGTGCCCGTTTCACCAGGTAAAAGTGGTGATTATAGGGCAGGATCCGTATCATGGACCGGGTCAGGCGCATGGGTTGTGTTTTTCTGTACCACCCGGAGTCGAGGTTCCTCCTTCATTGGTGAATATCTACAAGGAGCTCGAACGCGATTTGGGTATTCCTCCGTCGACTAGCGGCGATTTGACATCGTGGGCAAAACAAGGGGTGTTGTTGCTTAACGCCACCCTAACCGTCGAAGCCCATAAAGCCGGTTCGCATCAAAATAAAGGTTGGGAGCTGTTTACGGATGGAGTAATTCACCGCCTGGCCGAGGAACGCCGTAATTTGGTGTTTATGTTGTGGGGGTCGTATGCACAACGGAAAGGCGCTTTTATCCCGGGTGATAAACACCTGGTGCTGAAGTCGGTACATCCTTCGCCTTTGTCGGCCTACCGCGGATTTATAGGATGCGGACATTTTTCGCAGACCAATCGGTACCTCGTGCAACAAGGCCGTACACCCATCGAATGGAAATTATAACATACTAAAAATTAATTACAAAACAACCGTGGCATTACAAGAATCGATTGAAAAACAGGGTAATTTCCTGTTTCGTTACCGCAGTTTTCTGCCTTTGTTAATACTTGCAGCAGGTATCGCTGTTTTTTATTACGATCTCCGGAATGGAGTTCATACCAACGAGGTAATTTACCGCCGGATAGAGTATATATCGCTGATAGTAAGTTTTTTTGGTTTGGCGATCAGGATTATTGCCGTAGGCCATACGCCGGCCAATACTTCGGGCCGTAATACCAAGGAGCAGTTGGCCGATGAAGTGAATACCACCGGCATTTATTCTACGGTCCGGCATCCGCTCTACCTGGGTAATTTCTTTATGTGGCTGGGTGCCGTATTGCTGATCGCCAATACTTGGTTTACCCTTGTATTTGTATTGGCGTATTGGATTTATTACGAGCGGATTATGTATGCCGAAGAACAGTTCCTGCGACGGAAATTCGGAGAGAAATACACCGCATGGGCCCATCGTACTCCGGCTTTTGTGCCGGCTTTGCGTAATAAAACGAAATCAATTTACCCGTTCAGTATCAAAAAAGTGCTTAAAAAGGAAAAAAACGGGGTGTTGGCTATTTTTGTCTTGCTGTTGTTGTTCCACAATCTTCGTTTATCGGTTACGAGCGGCCTGTGGAGCATTCGGCTGGACTGGGTTTTCTGGGCCACGCTTGCTTCGGGCGTTCTTTACCTGGTGCTGAAGCTTGTCAAGAGACAAACCAACTGGCTGGACGAAAAAGGACGGTAAAAGTAGTGGTTAACAGGGTACCCTGTTAACCACTACTTTTACCGTTAAAAACGTACTTCGCATTTTTTCACGATCTCCAATGCGGTTGTAAGGGTGTTTAAGTCGGTATACAGTGTGCCGTCTTTTCCCGAATGATGACTTCGTCCGACAGGTGTTAGTTCGACCTTACGAACCGACGACCGGGTGTCGATAGTTGCACGGTACACAACAGCAGGCTGACTCGAAGTCATGTAATCGCGATCGCCGGGATATTTGTCGTTGTACCAATATTCGTTCCAATCCCACGATTGATTGATCTCCATATAAATCTGGTATACACCATTGAGTTTGGTTTCGGTTGTCAGCTGAAAATCGAACGATCCGGGAGGAGTCGCTCCGGTGTATGCATCAACCACCGGTTCCCGCGGAGTAGGGAGGTAATTCCCAAACTCGTTTTTTAGTCCGCGCCGATGCCCCCAATAAGGCAGGGTGGCAGGTCGCTGGATTTCACCGGCCTGCCATTTGCCGGTCGAACGGTCCGCTCTTCTGAAGTTGCCTTTGCCAATCGATTCGGCTACGTACAATGTTTGCAGGTAGTTACCCTGCTGGTCGGCCAGCCAAATTGCCATCAGGGGATGATTGTGACGTTTTCCTTTTTCAAAATGAAACTCAAGCAAGCTGCCTGCTTTTCCTTCTCCATAATTGGCAACGGTGTAAATGTCTTTTTTACGCTGACTATAACCGGCAGCGAATACCCATGCCATTAAAGTAAGTACTATTAATTTCTTGTTCATTTTCGTATAATATTAGAACTTAATTATAATGCCTAAAGTTGGAAGAATGTTTCCGCCCAGCATTTCAATCATGCGGAGCTGGTAACGTTCGTTGCCGTTGGTGTCGGTAACGACCACCGGTTTTCCGTTCTCATCTTTCCGGGTAGTATAGGCCGGGGCGCTTTCCGACTTGAAATTATATACGTTTTGTACATCGGTATATACATTCAGAAGCCATTTTTTGAAGTAAAATTCCTTGTCGATCCGTAAATCGAGCTGATGGCTCGGTTTGAGTTGCAATTCGTTAAAACGGGAATAATCGAGATAGGCCTGATTGGTAATGTCGAAAGCCGATTTCAAGGTCGATAGGTCTTCGTCGATAGGAGTATACGGGGCTCCTCCCAAAAAGCGCCATCGCCCGGCAATATTCCAATCGCCCGGTAACTTATAGGAGGCAATGAGGTTGAGGAGCTGGCGGGTGTCCCACGACGAAGGAATGTAGGTGCCGTTTACATCGGTAAACTCGCTGCGAAACAAGGTATAGGTGGCGGTTACATTCAGGTTTTTCCACTGCATTATTTTCAGCAGAAATTCGACGCCATAAGCGCGCCCTTTGCCGGTCGATACAATTTCTTCGTCGCCTACCTGACCGTAGTTAGTACCTTTGCTGGCAATGCTGAGTCCTTCGTCCACCGAAAGAGGGTAGTAGTTGTAGTGTTTATAAAATCCTTCAACGGTGAGGCGGATCTTGTTCTCGTTCAGATATTCCACGCCTCCGATGAACTGGTTGGAAATCGTATAGCGCAGCTTTTCGTTTTGATTGACCAGCTCTTTCGTATCCACATCGCGATACCCTAATGTTGTATAGGCCGGACGTAATGCATAGCGACCGATATTTCCGTTCAGTATCCAGTTTTCGTTTAATTCGTACGATGCCGACAAACGGGGTGAAATCTGGTTCAGAGGATTTTGCATGTTTTTGTTGTAATTGTTTCCGACAAAATTGATTCCGAGCGACAATTTCAACCGTTGATCGAGATAATCGTCGGATACCTGTGCAAAGCCCTGGTAGCTCCATAAGTTAATGTCGGTTTGATACTCCAGGGTCTTTACCGTATTGCCCAGGAAGATTTTCCGGTAGGTATCGTTGGTATAGCGCGAGAGCGTAGCCCCCAGTCCCCACGAAAATTTTACAGCGCCCGAAGGGTAATTCTGTTCGAAACGAAACTTGTTCTCTATTTCATCCGAAAGATAATCCTGTATGCGTTCTTTGGTTTCGTCGTTGTCGAGGTATTTGAAATTCGCATTGCGTAACATGTTACGACTCAGCACCCAGGTGTCGAAATGATTTTCGGCAAAATGCTTATACACGGCTCCTACCGTATAATTCCATTGTTTATATACAGGCAGGTACGCCAATAAATAGCTTTGAGACTCGGTAGGGTTTTCAATTCCCAGGTTGAGTACCATGTCGTCGATGGCTCCGATTCCGAGTATGGTCAGCTGATTTTTTTTGTCGAAATCGAATTTATACTTGAGCTGAAAGTCGTTGTAGGTGGGCAGGAATGGCAACCCGATTACATCGAACAGGAATTGCAGGTACGACTGGCGGGCCGATAGTATAAAGTTGGAACGCTCGCCGATTGGTCCGTCGAGGGTGAAGGCTGCGTCGGAGGCTCCTACCGATATTTTGCCCTGAAGCCTGTCCTTGTTTCCTTCGCGCTGGCGAATTTCCATGACCGAACTCAGCGCATTGGTGCGGTTGGCCGGGAAGGCTCCGGTGTAAAAGCTGATATCCTGCACAAAGTCGGGATTGATGATGCCGATGGTTCCGCCCGACGACCCCTGGGTGGTAAAGTGATTGATTACCGGGATCTCGATCCCGTCGAGGTAAAATACATTTTCCGACGGGCCTCCGCCGCGTACAATCAGGTCGTTACGGTTCGGGTCGGTAACTCCCACGCCGGGCAATGTCTGAACCAGCTTGGATACGTCGCGGTTTACCCCCGCACTTTTCTCAATCTCCTGCACGCCCAGAGAAATGACCGAGATCGGACTCTCGATTTTTTTTGCGTTGATGTTCCGTTTTACCACAAACTCGTTGAGGACCTGTGTGGTTTCATTGACAGGAATGTCGAGAAATACAGTTTGATTTCCCTGTACCTGAATTTCGGGCGATAGAGTGGTTTCGTATCCCACCAGGCTCACGACCAGTTGTTTAAATCCGGGATCAATTCCGGTAAAGATGTAATTCCCGTCGAGGTCGGAGGTAGACCCAATCAATGTACCCTGAATCAAGATATTTGCGAATTCAAGCGGTTCGTTGGTCTTGGCATTATAAACGCGCCCCTTGATGGTTCCTTTCTGAGCCATCAAGGCAAATGCCGATACTAATAAGCTGAAGATTAATATTATTCGTTTCATTTTTTATTCAAAATATTCAATAACACGTTGAGTTGTTAATTTAGAACTGATCACTGCCATCGGCAAACCGGCCCCCGGCACTGTTGATGCACCCACATAAAACAGGTTGCTCAGGTCTTCGTCTGCATTGGCCGGACGGAAGCCTCCGATCTGACTCATGTGATGCGATAAGCCCAATCCGCTACCTTCGTACAGGTTAAAGTATTTCTCCCATTCCAGCGGAGTGTAGATCGTACGCGAAATGATGGCCTGGGTGATGTCTTCCCCGATACGTTTCGAAAAATCGTCGAGAATACTGTCCACAATTTTATCGCGGTCGTCCCAGTTACGTTTGTACAGCAGATTTGGTACGGGGCACACGAAAAACAGGCTTTCGCAACCTTCGGGAGCACAGTCGGGATTGTGTTTCGATACTACATTGACATAGTAATAGGGCTTTTCGAGCGTATCGGGTTGCTTGAGTACTTTCAGCGAGTAATCCTTGTAGTTGGTTCCCAGGAAATAGTTGTGATGATGAACCTGGGGTAACTTTTTATTTACTCCAATGTAAAAGGTAAGATAACCCATGGTCCATTTCATTTTACGCAACCTGGCTTCGGAATATTGCTTCCGGTGAAGTACGCGGCCGCGGAACACTGCTGCATCGGCGTTGATCACAAAGGCATCGGCTTTCCAGCTTTTCCCGTTCTGATCGATCAAAGCGGTTGCTTTTCCGTTCGCTTCTTTCACTGCTTTTACTTCGGTATTGAAGTGGAAACTCACCCCGGCTTCTTTGAGTTCTTTCACCAACCCGGTTACGATCTGGTACATACCTCCCTTTACATTGTAATAGCCGTCGTTTACAAATTCGATATGCGACAACAAGGTATAAACCGCCGAGGTGTCGAAAGGCGTACGGCCCAGGAAAAATGCAATCAACGATACGATTTGCTGTGCCTGTTGCGAGTCGAAATACCTTTCAACCTGCTGCCAGAATGTTTTCAGCAGTACGGGTAAATGCACCGGATTCACCGTAGCCAGGGTGAGCAAATACCCGATTTTAGAATCGAAATTTGTTTTAATCACCTTATCTACCGTGTCGTTGTACAATTGACCCGATTTCAGTATATAGTTCTGAAATTTTTCTTTAAAATCGGGCTCTTCTTCGGCAAACTGATCCGCCAGCTTGTCGAGGTCTTTGTACAGTGTATAGGTCTTCGGACTGTTGCTGAAGTTGACCGTGTAAAGCGGATCGAGCTCCACGAATTCGAACGGTAACTCGATACCGCAATCCTTGGCAAATTCCCTGAATTCGTACGACATACTGAAAAAGCTCGGCCCGGTATCGAAGGTAAACCCGTCTTTTTTTACCTGGTTGAGCCTCCCGCCGGCTCGTTCGTTTTTTTCCAGAATGTCGACCTGATAACCGCGCTTGGCTAACCTTAAAGCGGTGGTTAGTCCACCCAGACCGGCTCCTGCAATTATAACATTTTTAATCATAAGGTTAAATTTTTGTTTCTTATTTTGATTCGTGACTCTCATACAGGGGTAAAATCTCATTTTTCACCCACTGATATCCTGGTTCAATTGTTAATGTTTTCTTTAAATAGGCGATCGCTTTTGCACGGTCGCCCGTATCGTAATACAACTCGGCGATAGAGGTGAGCAAACTAAGGTAATTCCAGTTCCATTGCAGTTGTTCCTTATGCTCTTCCATCAGTTGGAGGGCCTTCAGTAAATGGATGGCAGCCTTTTCTTTCGAACCGCCGAACAGGAATGGCGTGTAAAACTGGATATTGCCGTATTGCTGATGTCCCAACGGATTGTTGGGGTCGGTTGCAATGGATTTCTCGGCAAAGTCGCGGCTTTTTGGACCGAGAAAAGGAGCCTGGAGCTTGTTTATTCCGATCCGGTAACCGTACAGGGCCGCCTTGTACGCATACACCGACGACAGTTCCGTTCTGCTTTTTTCCAGCTGTTCCAGATCGGCTTCCATTCTTGGAATCCACTCCCTGGCCTCGTTGTATTTCTGATTGCCGATGCACCAGGCAATGTAACCGTACTGAAAATTGACACGCTCCAATCGCTGACGGGCCGACGGGCGTGTGTTGCGTTGCGCCTCGGTAAGTATCCGTTGCCATTGTTTCATATTGCCGCTGATGTATGCTTTGTATACCTGTTCGGCCGGTGTGGCGGAAAAAAGCAGAAGAGGTATTGCCAGCACGGCAATTAATATATAGTTCTTCCTTTCCATTGATAGCTTTTATTTCGTTGTTGGTGTAAAGATCTGAACATCAGTCTTCCCATTGTCCAGAGTTGTGTATAGTGCATACGGAGGTTGATCTCGGCGTTCTGACGACTGATACGTGAAATCATCCAACGGGTAGAAAGCACAGCCAGTACATATACCGCCGGTGCGTACCAGGGTAATGCCAGCATCCAGAGAATGCCTGTCAATGTGATGAACCAAAACAACAGCGCCGCGACCACCGAATTTCCAAAGAATGCAAATATATTTTTGCTGAAACCCTCCATTGCCTGCTCGTAAGTAGAATACATCGTGCAAGCTATATCGTCATTACCCGTGAGGCAGGCTATGCAGTAACCATGCCGTTTGTAGTAACGCGAAATGTGGATGTCTTCTACTTTTTCGCTGCGGAACCGTTTGTGCGGTTCAAGTGCAGTATACAATTCACGGTCGAATAACATAAACTGACCGTTGGCAGCCGATAGCGATACAAAAGAAGTCGCCTTTACCAAGGGGATTACCAGCAGGCTCAATAAAATGTAATTCATCAGCGGAACCACCTGGTACACTCCCTTGCCGGTCATCAGCTGGCGGGGGAATACCGACATGAACACAACTCCCGATTGTTCAAAATATCCGATAGCCGATGCCAAGGCATTGCTTCCGAGTCTGACATCGGCATCCAGAAACAGCATGTATTTCCCTTTTGCCTGCTTTGCACCCGTATAACAGGCATGGTTTTTTCCCAACCAGCCTTCGTTTTTGAGCCCTGCATCAATTACCTTCACTCCTTTATAGCTGCCTGCAATACCGGCGGTACAGTCGGATGAGTCGTCGTTGGCTACGATAATCTCCATGTTTTTGTAGGTTTGCCCTGACAAATCGTGGAGTAGATTTCCAATATTGGCTTCCTCGTTTCTGGCCGGAATGATAACCGACACCAATTCTTTCTGCCGCGATGTATAGTGGCTGTAGTCGACCCTGAATACATAATTCACTATCGCTATAAGCCATTGCAGGAGGGTGAAACCCAAGATCAACAAGGCCGGGATTGTTAAAAACAGTGCTGCGTTCATACTACAATCTGGCTGTGCCGGTTGATACACCGGCGATAAAAATCGTTGTACGCAGCTTCGTAATCACGGGTTTGCGTAATGTCGGCAGCTGCTTTTTCGAGGTAAAAATACAAAGTGGGCTTGTCGTACTGAAAGTAATCGGTAAGTTGGACCAGAAAATATACATCCGGAGCCGTATGGGCTTCAAAGCGCAGACGTTCGATCCCTTTTTTGAATATTATCGACGGAGTACGGGAGGAATAAAGCTTGCCCTGAGGATAGATGACCACCAGGTTGTCGTCCTGCCGCAGGAGTTCTTCGGTGTAGTGCAGACTTTCGAATAACGAGCGACTGGTGCTGCGAATGGAAAAACCTCCGCTCCATGAGAACAGCCAGCGTTTGCGCAGCTCTTCTTCATCCATCATGAAGTGGTAACGCTTGCGAAAATGCTTCATGTTGAGGTATAAAGCCCAAAAACCGTCCCACCAGCTAATGTGGTTGGAAAGCAGCAGCACCGCCTTGCCCGACAGGCTGGCGTCGCCCTCAATTACCGTTGCCCGAAAGTTGTTCCGGATACGCAAGCTGGCATAGGCTTGAAAAAAGCGGTAAACCAGCGGATTATGACGGGCTTTAATCATTACCGGATAAAAATGTAGATGATGGTGAAAAATATAAACTGGATGAGAATTACCGGCATTGCCAGCCGATTGGTGAATTTCAGCCGGTTTGAAGCCACTAATGCATGCATTAAAGCAGCAATTACCCACCATGAGATGTAGTTCTGAACCGGCACGCCGGCGGCCGACCAGGTCCACATATCCATTACCGGTGCTACCTCCTCAAGAACCAGATCGTAGGTCAACATCATTGTGGCCCCACCGGCTACGATCGCCGGACTTTTCCATCCCAACGACTGCAAAACGGATGCTGACGTATAGATCAGTAAAACCCAGTTTAATCCAATCATCAGCGGCGTGTTGAACACTTTCCAGCCTAATCCCTGACCATAGGAATATTCTCCGAAAATAAGTCCGGTGTTTACACCCAGTACTTCCACGAAAAAACCGGCGAGGTACAGCACTGCCAATACGATGGCCATTCGCATGTTTTTGGTTCCTTTGTGATGGATTATCAGTAAAAAGGTACTTAAAAGTAAAGCGAACGGTATCAGTCGGATAAACCACGGCCGGCTGAATTCGAACACCATACCGGCTACTCCTACGGCATAAAAAAGGAGCAGTAAATACGTAGCCTTGCGCGGGTTGGTAAGAAAACGCCACATTTTATTCTTCATTTTCCAAGTGTATCGATATGTTGTTGAACCTCTTCGTAGATCAGTTTAAACCAGGCGGAAAAGGCGTCGGGATGAGCTTCGATCTCCTTTTTCAGATCGTCGAAACCAAGGTAGCGATACGCCATCACTTCTTCCGGATTGGGGTGGGGCGGCAGGTCGGTTACACCCACGAACACATGATCGATTTCATGCTCCGTCAGATTGTTTTCCAACTCGGCCTTGTACTTGAAGATGAATAAACCGGTTAATTCCGTAGCCAACCCCATTTCCTGCATTAATCTGCGGTGAGCCGCCGCAGAGGTAGCTTCGCCCGGAGCCGGATGGCTGCAGCTGGCGTTCGACCATTTCCCTTTTGAATGGTATTTATCCATCGTACGCTGTTGCAGAAGCCACCGGCCCTGCGTATCGGTGATAAATACCGAAATAGCCCTGTGCAGATGGGCGCCATGGTGGGCAGCCATCTTTTCCATTGTTCCAATCGGCTCGTCGTTCTCGTTAACCAGTATTACTTGTTCCATTTCTTCTTAAATCAGTTTTAGTTTATATACGAACATCGCCTTGATGAGCAATATAAATTTCATGCTGTTGGGCACGCTGATACGGGCGCTCATTACCTGTTGCGGCGGTGTAAGTTCGATTCGTTTCAATAGTTGCATATAATAATAGTACGCTGTGAGTACTGCCAGTTTCGAACGCCCGGGCAATTGCCTGATCCCTTGATAGGCTTCGTCGAACTCATCACGGATTTCCTTCACGAGGGCGTTTTTGGCCTGTTCGTCGAACCGTTCGAAATCGTAATTACTGAAGTAGATACGGTTCAGCCCCGTGATGTCGGCATTTAAATCGCGCAGGAAATTAACTTTCTGAAAAGCCGAACCCAACTTCATGGCCGGCATCTTGAGGCGGTTGTATTCGCTTTCGTTGTTGTTGGTGAAAACCTTTAAACACATCAAACCGACCACATTGGCCGAGCCATGTACGTATTCTTCTGTCTCCTCCCGGCTGGTATACACCGTTTTTTCGAGATCCAACCGCATACTGTGCATGAATGCTTCGATAAGCGAATAGGGGATGTTGTACCTCCGGATGGTAAGCTGAAAAGAATGAAGAACCGGATTTGTACTAATTCCCTGGCTGATCGCTCTTTTCAATTGATCTTCGAATTCGTTGAGCAACTCCTGTTTGTTGTACTGATGGAAGGTATCCACGATCTCATCGGCCACTCTTACAAAGCCATAAATCGCAAATATCGCCTCCTTATCTTCCTTTTTAAGAAGATTTGACGAAAAAAAGAAGGAAGTACTGTAGTTCCTTGCGATCAATCTGGAGCTTTCAAACGTTGTTCTGTCGTACAATTGCATAAGTTAATGTGTTATGTCTGCGAATATAGTACAAATTCATATCAACTTAAACAATATTGGTACAAATTTGTTCTAATTGCAGAAAATATTTTTTTTGAATCGATATAAGCGTTAAGCCTATGCGAACAAAGCATATAATAATTGATTTGCTGAATTACCTGGAAGAGTTTGAAAATCAGCATAAAGATACGGAAAAGAGGCTGTCGACCGCCGACTTTATCGGCTATTTAAATGCGGTGCATGTGCCCGATACCTTGTCCGACGACAAAATCAGGGGAGGTAAGGAGTCGTGGAAAGTGATACAATACACCGAGAACCGAAGCGCTACCAATGTTTCGATATTGGTGAGTTTGTTGTACCGGTACGCAAAAATGTATTCCCGGAAGGCCATGAAGGACAGTGGACTGAGGACGGTCGACGAATTCGCTTTACTGATCACCTTAATGACTCACGAAAGTATATCCAAGCAGGAGCTTATTAAAGAGCAGGTGCTGGAAAAAACATCGGGCATTGAGATTGTCAACAGGCTGATTCGTCAGGGGTATGTCGAGCAGTTCGACGGAGAAAAGGACCGTCGGAGCAAGATGCTGAAAATCACAGCTCAGGGACGGCAGGAGATTATACAAATTTTGCCCCGGATGAATCAGGTTTCCAAAATCGTAGTTGGAAATCTGACTCAAACGGAGCAAAATCTGCTGACCTTTTTAATGCGCAAGCTCGACGATTTTCACAATGATATTTTCATGAACGAAAAGGATGCCGGGCTTGAGGATATCCTCCGGAGGATTACTCCATCGGAATAAGGTTGTTGTATTCTTCTACCGAAGCGCCGTTAAGGCAGGCTTCAATAATCTGACGTCCCAGCGGATTGAGTTCGGGAGTTAAATATTGCTGCAATTCATCGCGGAAGAAGTCGTACAGTTTGTCGGCTCCCTTGTCGTAGCCTTCGGTTCCGACTTCGCTTTGTTTGTATACCTGCAGGAAGCGCGAAGGGATTTTTGCACCTTCAATGGTGAGGTAATTGAGCTCGTAACCCAATAGCGGACAGCGAGCCGACTGGTACTGTTCCCGTTTCAGTTTTGCATTTCCACGGCGGGTAAGGTACTCGCGCATCATCAACTGAGGTTTGAAGCCCACTTTCCATACTCCGATGTATTGGTTGGGAACCAGGGTATAGCGGGTAGCCGGGGTTGCCATAATCTGGTCGAGCAGGATATTGGCATGTTCCACCATTTTACCGGTGGCAAACGGCCAGTACGAACCCACGCCTTCCGAGCCCATTCCGGTGCCGCCTACGATGCTGGGGTTGGCATGTCCGCGGGGCGAAACCAGGCGCCACAACCAGGCCAGTGCCGGCGGCAGGATGTGGAACAATCCGATGATGCCGTAGTTCGGATTTTCGAGCGAACTGGGCGGGGTGCGAACTCCAAAGCTGCGTACATCGACCGAAACCGGGGTTCCGATTACATTGGGAACGATTTCGCGAGGCAGAATCACGCGGGGATTCGGGCAGGGTTTGCCGGGTTGATCTTCGATGTGATCCCAAATCATTACCGTACTGTCGGGGTGCGACTGCAGGTTGAGGAACAACAAGGGTGTGGGTGGTTTGAGGGTGATTTTTTCCAGGAACGGATCGTCGCCGTATTCGCGTACACCATCCACGCGGATGAACCAGGCATTTTCGGCATCCAGTACGGTAAGCTTGCCGTTGTTTTTCTGAATCGACGGGTGGCAAAGCGCCATGTCGTCGGTAACCGGATGGAAGGAGGATAAGATCGGCAAGTTGATTAACCGTCGTTCTTGTGTAATGGAGTTTTCGCCGATCAATACCTGTCCGTTCGGTTCGCGGATGATGTGCTGTAGCATTTCGCTTTTTCCGCCACCGCTGGCGCCTTCGTGCATAAAAGTGGTGATATTGTCGTAGGGGCTCACTACCTGTACAGTGGAACAGTGGGCGGTAATCCAGCCTTCTTTCTCTCCCTTGGTAAGCAATGCGCCGTAAAGGCCTTTTTTGGCACTGGGTCCCGGATACAGGTTGTACGAATAAATTTCGTGGCGGTTACCGTCGCGGTTGTGTACCACGATCTGTTTTCCGTCGAAATGAGTGTGACGGAAGGTGGGCGCTACATAAATAATCGAATCGAGCTCCATGTTGCCGGGTAATTCATCGATCGGGATAATTTGCTGAAGCATTGCCAGTCCCATGGCAAAGAAACCGGCATTGGCCGGTGCAATAGCCATCCCGCTGACTCCGATTCCCGCACGTCCTGCAAAATAGAAGAACACGGCAAGATCCTGATTTTTCAACCATTCGAAGGTTTCATTCTTCAATTCGGTAAATCCGTAACCAAAACGTTCGCGGAATGTTTCCTTATCGGTGGGTTCCTTGTCGGCAATAGCCATGGTGTCGGGGTCGCGACGACGCATGTAAGGATCGGTGTAGTTGGCAGCTACCCCGTTGCGTACGCGGTGTACGATGGCTTCGGTGATTTCGCCTTTACCCGGAAGCTCGTAGCGAACCTCAAATTCGTTGTTGTTTTCTCCTCCAAGGGCAGCTATCGACAGCTCCTGTACCGAATTGAAAACAGTGAAACTGCGGCAATTATTCAAAATGTCAATTGTCGCGGGGGGTAACACGATCCCCCTTTTTTCAAGCGTTGAAATAAACTGATTCATGATTTTATTATTGGATACCTTAAAAATATCATTAATTAAAAATTTCTTTAATTTTAAGTGCTACTTAATTGTTCTTGAACGAAGTAACACAAAGTAGTTCTGCCGTATACTTGCTCAGGTTGGAAAACTGATAGTTCCGCCTTGCATTGAAGTATACACTATCGCCTTCCTCCAGGTGATAGGTCTGATTGTCGAGTTCCAGCTGTAATTCGCCTTTTATAACATATCCGAACAATTGCCCGGTTTGCTTGCTGAACAGACCGATACTATTGCTCTTTTCGGGAAACCGAACCATAAACGTATCCATTAGTTTGTTAAGCTCGTCGTAAGATAAAGCCATTACGTCGGCTCCAAAGTCGTTGGTAATTATGGTTTTAGCTTCTTTTTTTCGTACGATGGGCATCTGAACGCTTTCATTTTCGCCGATGAGTTCTCCAACTGTAGTTTGAAGCTGGTCGGCTATACTCTTTAAAGTGATAATGGTAGGAAAAGCTTTGCCGTTTTCGATTTGCGACAACGCACTCGAACTGATGCCTACACGTTTGGCCAATTCGTTAAGATTCAGCTTAAACTGATCTCGCTTTCGTTTTATGCGTTCGCCTATTCTGTTCATGTTCGAATTTTGCTGCAAAGGTACGAAAAATTGATTAATAAATTAAGTGTGGCTTAATTTATTTTTTGCTTTAATGCTTTTTTAACATTGCGGAGCATAAAAAAACCGGCTCACATTGTGAACCGGTTTGCGTTTTAATTGTTTCCACTTATTTTCCGAAATAGGCAGTGAGCATCCAAACCGACTTTTCCTGCTCCTTTAAATAATCGCTCATCATCGCTACCGTCGATTCGTCGCCTGCCTCGCTGGCCGTTGCAAGTACCGAACGCTCCGCCTCCATCAGCAACGATAAGGTTTCGAGTATATTCATAAGGCCTGCATCGCCATCGCTCACCATACCCGATTCCTTTACTTTTGAAACGGCAAGGTACTGGCTGAAATTGTGTGCAGGTACTCCGTCGAGCATCAGAATGCGTTCGGCAATCTCATCAATTTTTTCGGATACATCGTTATACATTTCTTCAAACCGGGCATGCAATTGAAAGAAATTTTTTCCTTTTACATTCCAGTGAAAACCTCTCAGGTTGGTATAAAACACCTGAAAATCGGCCAGTAATTGTTGTAATCCGTTCACGGTTTTAGCGGCCGAAGCTGCATCTAACTTAATGTAATCTAATGTTTTCATACTGTATAATTTTTATATGTTTGTGATATCTTTATTTTTGATGATACAAAGATATATCGTTTTTTAATAGATGACAACAGTATTAAATTATACGTCAATCGAAAATATCTATACATTAACGGGATGCAGCACCGGCTCCGATTAGTTGACCAATAGCTTTTGAACCCGGTATTGTTTGCCCGGAGCCAACAGCTGGATCATGTACATGCCGGCCCTCAGGCCATTCCACTTCAATTCTTGCTGAGCAGGCACTTCATCGTACAGTATGGTTCCGGTGAGCGAAATCAGCCGTACCCGCACATCGCGGAGCTGCGACTCGTCCACAGGCAACACCAGTATAACTTCGGTTCCGTTCCTTGCCGGATTGGGATACACCTTCATTTCACCGGTTGGGAGTACGGTGAAACCGGTTGCGCCATCTTTCTTTTTGAAAACAGGTTCAATCGCGATGTCGTTCAATAACTCAACGGCCAGATTGGTTTCCTTCGAAGCCGTAAAGGTCCCGTTGATTTTCCACCCGGTAAACTCAAAGCCGGTACGTGCCAAAGCAACGAAGTACAATGTATTGCCATGCGTGTAAATTCCCGAAACATTTCCGGTGAGCTGTCCCATCGTTGTGTCGCAGGCCGTCACCACCATGTATTTTTTCAGTTCGAAATGAGCTTGAATCAATTTGGTTTCCAACGGTATATGAGTAAGCGACGTTTCGGCGCCCAGAGTTACATTGTCCATACTCCAGTGTTTAAACAGATAGCCCGGTTTTGCAGTAGCTTTGAATACCACGGGCACACCATAGTTGTACGCACCGGTTTGCGGGCTTACGGTACCCGAATTTTCGGGAATAACCTGTACCGATACCTGCACAGCGTCGTCGAGGAATTGCGTCCAGCTGGTACTCAACCCCAGTTCCCCGGCATAGCCTTCGTCGTCTTTAATCCCGTTGGTGTGCACCGTCAGGTAGAAATAGCCGTTGGTATGGGTTACCGAGTCGAGATGCAGGCGATAGGTTACGGAATTTAACCGGCTGATGGTTACCTTGCTTACATCCAGATTGATTCCCTGGCAGCTCAGACCGATGTCGTCGTGTGTAAAAGTAGAATCGAGAATGGCGCGGTTGAACACCACTTCAACCTGATTCACCTGATACGGACTGATATCGACCGGAACACTGCCAAAACCGGTTACTTTCAGGATGTTTTCGCGTTTTGGCTCGAAGCTGAGAAGGTAGCTGCCTCCGGCAAGCGCCACTTCGTCGATAAAGTGGAGCTTGTTTTCATGAACCGGATCTTTCCCGTCGCGCAGGGTTAAAGCTGTTTGCCGGAAATTGCCCACTGGCAGAATCAGGTTGTCGGCTTCCCGTTTCACTTCCGTGAGGCGTGAACGACCGTTGTACGGATCGGCAACGACGGCATAATTCCATCCGGCCTGCGTAGGCGTAAGGGTGAGCCGTTTTTGGTTGCTTCCTGCATCCGTCACTTCAACCGTGTTCTGGGTGCTGATTTCTGCCGAGCTGCCATCGGAAAGATACATCCTGTCGGGGTAATCGTAGGTGTCGACTACATCGTTGGCCATAAATCCCCGGAGTTTCCGGTTGTCGCGGGTTACTTCGATACTGCTGATGAGTTCGTGGATGTTTAAACTTTTCACCAACGAAAGATCAGGATTATCGTAGCTGGTTACATGCGTGATTTTCGTATCGTATTCCACGAAATGCCCCAGCAAGGAGCTCCGGAACCACCATTGTCCGTACGACGACGCTCCCGATGGAATATTGCCGAAATCGATATTCGTGATTCCAATATTCTTTTCTGCGCCGTTGAGGCTCGACGATACGATTTCGAAGTCGATGAGCAGTCCCTTTTCATTATCGATAATTTCAGGCTGTTTAGAGCTGATCCTGACATTGGTGGCATCGCCGGCGCCTTCATTCACAATGAGCAGGGTGAATTCGGCATCTTCCGAAGGTTCCACCACATCGGTAGTAAGCGGATCGTCGCCCATTACATCGCGTTGCATGAAGTAGTTCAGCACCAGGTCGGGCGAAGGTTTCACCGTAAGTGTCACCGGATACAAATCGCGGGTTACTTTTGTACCGGTAAACGGATCGAGATACCCGAGGGTTCCGCCGAAGGAATATTCCTGAGGAGCAGTAGGAGCGGCATACTTCGTGGGAATAAACAGGATGGTGGCAATGGCCGTATCTTTCGGATTAATAATGCCCGTACCGTCGATAGCGTTTACCTGCACCAGTTTCTCGGTATTCACCTGGAACTCGTGGCTGGTTGCTATCGTTCCGCCGGCATCTTTGATGATCAGGTCGAGTTCCACTTCTTTCATGGCAACGGTTTCGTGCCCGTTGAAAACAGTGAGCGTGCCCCGGAATGCCTGACGGGTCATGGTCATGGTTTGCGAAAACTTCAGCGTAATGGTTGCACATACGCTCCCTGAGTTATCGCTGGCTTCCTGTTCGTAAATAGCATATTCCTTATCAAACATTTCGCGTACCGAACTGTACCCCAAGGCGCCGGCATAGGCCTTGGCATCTTCCTGAACAGCCGTCAGCTGATTGATCGTGTTGAAGTTGATCCGGTCGGTTCCGCTGTACGAAGGATTTAACGAATTATTCCAACGATGAATGAATTGCAGGTATTGTGCTTCGGTAACGCCCCCCGGACGGAATTGTTTCAAAGGAGCATCGTCGGGAATCATGCCGCTGTATTGAGTCAATTGCGACCAGAAAATGTTCAATGCACCTCCTGTTTGTTGCATCCACACGCTATCGCCGAAGATTTCTAAAAGCTGTGCTTCGTACGAATTCGACATCCTGTATACCTGTTGCATTACTTCCTGGAAATGGGCAATAAATGCCGGCATGTTTTGCGTGGTACGTGCAACGCCATCGGGCGAATGGCGGACAAAGTTGCCCGGTTCGCAAGGTTCCAGAATGGGTTTGATACAATCCTCGTAAAGATCTTTATAGCCGATGATTTTATCCACCCATTCGTTTTGAGTGATTATTTTCTCGGCAATACAGGTTAAATCTCCATTGGCAGCAACGTCGTAAACACAAACAGCCGTTTCAATTACAGTCAGCACCTTTTCGACGATCGGAATACGGGTGACGAAACACTTGGCCATCTTATACAAAAAACTGTTCTGGCAGGGTTCGCAATCGGCCACGCTGACAGTGGGTGTGGTTTGCGACGAGCTGGCGCCGTAGTTGCCACCCCAGCCGCCACCCCAGCCACCAAAGGTGAGCGAGTAGCCCGACCAGTTGGAAGGCGGGGTCGGACTCGATTTGGAAAAACACCAGGTGCCCAGGCTTATTTCTTTCGTAAATTGATGCCATTTACGGTCGAGTCCGCAGTCCCACAGGTAGATGACCGCAATATATTCCTTACAATTATCGGCGGCAGCCATGGCTCGTTGGGGAGCACCGGAAGGACTACCGATTTTGGTAACCGTTACCGGGATCATGACCGATTCGTGCGGTTTGAGTTCGATCATGTTGAAGAGCGGCTCGAAGGTAAGCGAATTCAAACCTCTGGGCACCACTACTTCCACATCTTTTGCCGTAATCAGGCCTTTGTTGGTTAACACGACATTGAAAACCAGCGATTCGCCAATACTCAGTTTTTCGGTATCGATTTCTTTGGGCGAAATCATCTCGATAACCGGGGTAGGCACATTGGTTTCGAATTTCACAATGGTTTCGAGTTCGTAAACGTCTTCCACCTCTGTTTCCACCACTTCCCAGGTATAGGTGATGGCCTGGAAACTAAGGTTCACTACCAGGGTATTGGTTTTGCCCGGATCGATCAGGATGTTGTTGGAATACGAATCGTGCCGGTCGGCAGTGACTTCCACGAAATAGTAGCCTTCGGGTAAGCCTTCGAGGGTGAATAAGCCCCGTTCGTCGGTTTTTCCTTCGGTGATGAGCGCTTTGGTGTAAGGATGCCTGATGCGCACCTGTGCTCCGGCCACATGAGGAGCTTCGTCGGTATAATAGGTATATTCATCGCAGGCATCAATAACCAGCGTTCCCGTCGATTCGGAAACGGGTTCGATTCGGAAAGGCAACGCGAATCCGCTGCCATTCTGACAATTCACCCCGATCGATCCGTTGACCGGAACATTGAGCGCCAGATCGTTTCCCGGAGCAAACTGGAACACGATGGTTGTGGATTCCCCGCTTTTCAGCGAAGGTAAAGTCGACGCCGAAACCAAACTCATCCAGCTGGTTTGCGGAAGCGCTATAGTTATAGGTCCGCTTTCGCCTTTGCCCGTATTGGTTACCGACAGATCGTAGGTACGAACCGCTCCCTTGGTCATGGTAGTATTGATGGAACTTACCCCGGCTTTAAGGGTCGCCCGCGGATTTTGTGATACATAATATCCGGTCATTTCAAGCGACGCTCCCTCCGCCGAACGCGTTATCAGCTTTATACGATCGTAGTCGTTTTTAGTGCTCGCCTGTGTTGCGGTGAGCCGGTACCTGAGCTTGGCAGTAGCGCCGGCAGCAATCGAAGCGATAGGATCGAACGAAAGCGATAGGCCCGGCACCGTGGTTTCGACCGTGGTTTCGACTGACGTAAGTACGCCGGCCCCGGGGTTCATAATGTCGATTTCGCCGGTGTACTCCTCGTTGGTAAGCACTTCCCATACAATATAAGCGCTGCTGGCACGTTTGAGCCCCAGTATGTCGATCGTTTTTATTCCGGTTGTACGTCCTTCGCCCGGATAACAAGCTCCGGCACTGAACCGGCCCAGGGTCGACAAGGTGGGAACATGCTTGTACACGTAGTTACCCCCGGCATCGGTGGTAGCCGTAAAAGTAGTGCGTTGTCCGCCCGGTGCGATCAGGTAAATTTCGACCAGGGCGTTGGAAATTCCACTGCCGGTTCCATTGCTTGCCTTTCCGGTAAACAGAATCGTATCGTTGGTTCTATACGAATCTTTATCGGTCGACATGCTCACCTGGTACGAAGGATTCATGACCAGGGGAGCCGCGGGCGACAGATTGTTGAGAAAACTCAATTCCTTTTGTTGTTGGTTGGCATTAATCTCGGCCAGCAGATAGCGTAATCCGGTCATATCGGGGAGATTGACGCTCACGCTAAGCGTGTCCGACGATCCCGGGGCGATGCCGGCCTGCGTAAGTGTATTTCCGAGTTTCGTACGCGATGCTCCCGGCCGGTCGCTGGCCGAAATATATACATCGACATCTTTACCCGGGGTAAGCACTGCCGATCCTGAATTGGTGACACGCATTTTGATCCGTAAAGTACCCTTTGTCTCGATCGTATCGGCCGAAAGCTGTTCGATGGTCAATTGAGCATCGGCCAAGGTCTGATCCGATATCATCGCCCAGCAGAATCCGTTGCTGAACCCCTCGGCCACTGCTGTAAAGCTGACCATTTGGTCGCCCTCGGGCACACTATTGCTCAGTACATCCACACTTGCGGTGGCCGACGATTGTCCGGCCGGAATGACGATGGATTTAGGATAAACCAACCGTGAGTCGAAATTGCTCGACAGTGTAACCGGCAAATCGGCAACAGACGGGGTATTGCGGGTAACGGTAAGTACGGTTGCCGCCGTTTTTCCTTCAGGAAGCATCGATTGCGACGAAACGATCTTCAGCGCGGGGCCGTCGTCGTCGCTCACCATCAACCGGCCCTTTACAGTGCCGGCGCTCTCGGGTGCAACGGTACAGTTGCAATGGGTGATAAATACGGCAGCTGTGATGTCGATGCCCTTGTCGCCTTCCATCAGCGCGTTGTCGACCACTCCAATGGTGAACCGCGCTTCGGTCTGCCCTTTGAGCAGGGTTACCGTGGGAGTGTTGTAATACAACATCCCCGATGAGTTGTCGGTCAGGCGTACGTATACGGTCTGATCGGTCGGGCCGGTACGCCTGACGATCCCCATTGCCGCCTGAAAGCCGGCCGACTCGCTCACCGTGTCGGGACCAATTATCAGTTCCAGTGGAGGAACGTCATTGTCGTGCAGGATCAGGTCGCAACGGGTACTTTGGTACGATGGGCCGGAAGCTGTGAAGTAGGTGGCAACGTCGAGATCGGGAAGTTTGTCGTCGATTGCTTTCACGGTTACCTGAGCGGTTTTTTCATTCGCAGCTATCGTTACTTCTTTAGCGAAAGCAAACCGTTTCGGATAATTGGTCTGCAGACTTACCGGTAAAGGTTGAGCGGTGACCAGCTGCCGGGAAACAGTGAGCACGATCGAATCGCCTTCGGTCAGTTCTTGTGCGGTAGAGCTGAGGCTGAGCCCGGGGACTTCATTGTCGACAATGGTGAGTTTGCTGTTTACCGGATCGTAGTTGTTGCCGGCAACAAACACGGTAATTACCGAATCCATATTCATCTGATCGTTGTCGGTAGGCCTGCCGTAAAAAACAGCCCCCGAATTACCGGTTGTAAGCACTACCGAATCGGGCAATTGTATCCGTTCGGGTTTGTCGGTGGTAATTGCAAAAGCTTCACGGGTACTGCGGCTACCGCTTCGCAACAACTGATACTGCACGTATCCCGCATCGTTTTCGGGGATATGGGTTCTGTTTTGTTTCAGGGTGAGCTGTTTATTGATCAGGATTGTGCCGGTCGAAACTGCCGTATTGTTCGAAGCGGCTGCCGGCAATTCGCCCAGGGTTTTGTTGGGAATCAGTTTGACGCGCGCTTGTACCGGCCCGTCGACTCCCGGATAATCGGGAAGCGAAAACTCGGCCTGGCGCAGTACCCCTTCGGAAGGCCGGAGCCACTCCGGATAATAGGTGGTGCCCAGGTGGGAACTCTCGCCGGTGGCGCTCACCAACGATACCTGTTCGCTCCAGCCGCCGCTGGTCCCTAAATCGCCTATATTGGCTACCTGCCACGAAACAACCACTTTGTCGCCCGGCGATGCCGAGGTTCCGGCAATGGTGATGTGTTGAACCCGAACGTCGGGGCGCGGACTCACGATTACTTCCAACGTGCCGCCCTGCGAGCCGGTAGCTATATTCTCGCCGCTTTTACCGGCGATAATAATATTCCGGAACGCGAACGCATGTTGGATACCTGCCGTACAGGTGTCGGGAACTACAACCGGGATACGGACCAGATTTCCCGAATTGCCCATCAATAGTTGGTTGGTGGTTGAAAAAATCACGAACAGATACTGGAAGTTACCCAGGTACCTGGCCGATACGGTATGATTCGATTTCCGGTCGGATAACTGTATGGCCGTAGTGTCCGATAATCGGAAACCGCGGGGGAACTGTATTTCGAATTGTACGGCCACAATTTCTGCTGTGTTGTTCATTTGCACCGTTATGCCGGCTTCGCGGCCGGCGCCACTTTGCAGAGAGGGCAACAGCAGTATGTTTTCCTGTTGTGCTTCGGCCACCTGAACAGCGGCCAGAAGCAAGATCGCTATATATATTAATCTTGTCTTCATACTACGTCTACTTTGTAATTAATACCTTGAAATGCCATGGCTTGCTTGTGTCTTTACCGTTGTGAATCTGCAACAGGTATATTCCTGCAGGCAATTCATTTCCCAGGTCCAGGGTGATATCGGCACGCGTGCCGGCGGCTTCTTGCCGAACCACTATTCCCTGCATGGTAATCAACTTAACTTCGAGCGGTACAAGCCCTTCGGGAATCCGGATGATTAATTTTCCGGGTAAGTGCTGTAGCTGGAACTGACCGGTTGTGGTTGCGTCGGTCGAAGTAACCGGTACTCCGATGCTTGCCGGAAGTTCGGTGGCATACCGGTCGGAAAGCATGAGCTTCCGGATAGAGGGTACTGTACCTTCGAATTTTCCAATACGCAGCGTTCCGGGTGCAAACTCGCTGCCGTCGGGCGAAAACACAATCAGGCGCATTCCGCCCCTTCCATTATCCCGTGTACGGTACTGAAATTTTCGGGTATCGGCAAGGAAGGTAAATGCACGACTGCTGGCATCGTTTAAGCCGACATCGAGTGCTGCTACAGGTGCAATAGTGCGCAGCATCAGGTTGTTGTTTTCAATGTAGAGTTGATTGGGAGCTGCCTCCGGCGCGCGCCAGCTGCCTGCCGGCTGATCCTCAATACTGTCGATGGCCAGTATCATTTCAACGGTGGTAACAATGTCCTGAACGTTGAGCTGATCGTCGCCGAAGGTATTGGCGGCTGCGTAGTTGAATAAAGTCGGACTGTTTCGCAATACGAAATTCAAACTGTGTTGTACATCCAGCAGGTCGATCCGCCGGTCGACATTGGCATCACCATGGAGGAAAAACAGTTTGAAAGGCGATCGAGCTCCATAGGCCGTCCCGTTGTGTTGCATTATTTCCAGGGCTTCTCCCGAAGGAATGCGCCAGCCGGTGGTGTTGTTCCACGACAAGTTGTACCGGTTGCCCGAGAAACTGATGTATCCTACCGTATTGTTTTGGTGCAGGATAGAGAAACCCGGCTGGAATGTAAAGCTACGATTGCTGTGGTTGTACCGGCAAATCATAGGCAAAGTGTCGAATACCGGATAGGGTGCCATATCCATCGAATCGATCGTTACCTGCTGGTATTGCAAATTGAGCTGATTGATAGCCGACGACAAAGCCTGTTCCTGACTCAACCGGTTTTCCGACAAATTCAGATAGGTGAGCAACGGAAACGCGGCAGCAAATGCCGATAACTCGCCACTCAGCCGGTTTTTACCCATATTCAGGTAATTCAGGCTGTCGGCCGGCTGAAGCATATTCTTCACACTGTCGTTGATCGAAGTCAGATTGCCGGTGAGTTGGTTGTCGTACAATTCGAGCCGTTTCATCTTGCTAAATCCGAAAACGCTACCCGGCAACGTGCCGGTAAGGTTGTTGCTGTTGAGGTTAATCGCCGATACACGACCCCGGTAAAAACTTACGCCCGGCCAGTTGGCGGCGATAATAACATCCGAATTTATATTCCACTTCTTTTTCCAGCCGGCACCTCCGGTTTGCTGATAAAATGCCCGCAACCGGTTGTAATCGCCCGGCTCGATGCGCGGTTGAATAATATGGATCGGTTGACTGACAAACACATTGTTGGTTTCGTCACTTTCGAGCAATTGGTTGTTGAGGTCGGTTCTGACTACAAACCGTGAATAGGGGATGGTGTCGAGGGGCAATATAAAACGGATATTCACCGAGTAACTGCTGTCGCTGAGTACGGTACGATAACCGTACACCGAGTTGAGCGACAATATGCCTTCCAGGTTTTCATTTCTGCTGAGCGCTATTTCATCTCTCCAATAGCTGTTCACAGGAGTTGTTCCGCCTTTGTTCTGAATGGTTACACGCACGGTTACCTCATCGCCCGGGTACAAATCGGCGGGATGCTGAATGGAAACAACCTGCAGGTCGGGTAAGGTGCGAATGCTGAAACTGCCGGTCGTACTGCTTCGGCTATCGCACGTGCCTCTGGCTACCACCTTCCAGTGGTAGGTGGTACCGTATTTGCAGAAGCTCGAATTGGTAAAGTTGTTGACGCTGATGCCACTGAAAGCAGGTACCGCCGGCGGAGCGGTGTTTTCTTCCCAGATGTATAAATCGTAAATGGCATTGTGAACGGTCGACCAGGCAAACTTCACCGTAGTCGATGCCTGTTTGCTGCCGGCTGCCGGCAATTCAACAACCGGGGGGCCCGATAATAACGGCAGTACAATCAGTTTCAGCGTCAGCAATTTGGTAAACGTTGTTCCCGGAATACTGGTATTCACTTCATAGATCAGCGTGTCGGGAGCCTCGGTAGGATTGATAAGCGTCATCGACGGTAAAATTTGTTGCCCTTCGGTGAGGTATCCTTCACTGCTTACTGGTTCGGAAATCCGCTTCCAGCTGTAGGTAAGCGCCGGATTGATGCCCGAAAAATCGAGTGCCTGCGATGCATTTCCCGAACACAACTGCTGCGAACGGAAACTCCGGATGGCCGTACTGTTCATTTCAACGCCCTGCAGGGCGAATTTTACATTGTCGGCAGGCAGGTAATTCCACAGGTCGATCAGCAAATCGAGAACTTCCTGATCGATGGTGTTTTTAAAGTCCACTACGGGCTGTTGCGCCGGATCGGTTGCGCTGAAAGTAATACTATGTCCCGTTTGTTTCAGTTTTTGACACAATACGGTCAGTTTGTCTTTCATCGAAAGGGGGATCTCCAGCGCATGCGACTGGCCGTTGGCTACCCGAATATTCGAGGGGCCGGCAATGCCCGCTTGCGAAAACAGCGTGAACAGTTCATCGGCCGATCTGAAATTACGGACATCCACTAGGGTCGTATTCAAACTGAAATTACCCGATATTCTCCAATGAAGCTTATCGGTAACAACAATATTGAATTGTGCCGAATCAGTCTGAGTCCCTTGTGCCACCCATAAGCGCACCGTGTACGGTCCGCCGGTTTCATAGCTGTGCAACGGACTTTTTTCAGTCGAACCGGTTCCGTCGCCAAAATCCCAGCGGTAGGTTTCGGCCAGGGGCGAGGAGAGGTTAACAAAATGCGCCCTGTTGAGGTAGATGTCGGGGTAAAAACTGGCAAACAATGCGCCTTCCTCCGAAAGAACCCGTATACCGCCCGGCTTGACGGGGCAGTTGACGGTGCCGCCGGCGGTACGAACGGTTGCATTCGCGAGTACGACCGGGTAGGTTGTGTCGATTTCCCATTCCTGCGGAATAGTGACCGGGATAGTGACCAGAATTCCCGAGGAGCCGGTAAGCGCTCTCGCGTCGGGGCCGGTTATTGCAAAACGGTAAGTGCTGTCGTTCAATACCTCGGTACTGAGCGTATGTCCGTCTTTACGGCCCGACAAGCTGGCATTGGCCAGGTCGATCAATGCTCCTTGCGGAAACTGGAGATCGAAGGTCGTGGCGAAGATTTCGGTATCCCGGTTGAATAAATGCACCGGGAAAGCAATGGTTTTCCCTTTTTCGGATGCCGGGGTCAGTAAGCTCAGATTGTAGAGCGATCCTGTTCCGGTAGCCGGTTCGCCGGGATTGCCGGGAAGGTATTCGAACCGGGCGAGGAGGGTGTCGTTGGCATAACCGGTGGTGTACGCATAGGGGGTCGACGGCGACACGAGCGTATGGTCCCTGTACCAGCCTTTAAATACATAGCCCGAATGCGGATAAGCATATACGGAGTAGTGGGTGCCCGGTTCATAAAACAGGTTGTCGTTGGAGAAGTATCCCGATCCTTCCGGTTCGGCCATTAATTTCAGAGTATATTTATTGGCCGGTTCCCCCGGATTGGAAGGGGTATACCTGAAATGCGCCGTAAGGTTTACTTTCCTCGAAGGCATTATGTAATCGAAGTTGCGTGAGGTGGAAATCACCGAATCGCCTTCGCACCAGGCAATAAATTGATATCCTGAATATACGGATGCAATTATCCTGACCGATTTACCTGCAGGATAATTGCCGCTACCGGAGGTATAGCCCGCCGAGTTGTTGTTCATCCGGAGTTCCAGGCTGAACAAATTCTCGGGTTCTGGCGGATTCCCCGGATTGTATTCGGTTGCGTTCTGGGCCGTCAATGAAGGCTGAAGGCACAAAATCAACAGAATATGCAGCAGGTAAGATTGAATTTTATTCATAACCGGGGGATTAAAATACAACGATCTTATGGATTTCGGCATTGCTGCGAACAAAGTAGATGCCCGATGGAACCGGAATTTCGGTAGCAGTGCTGCCAACGGCAACGGTACGAATCAACATTCCGTTGAGCGAGTATATAGTATAAAGAGTTCCTTCGGGTGCAAAAATGTAGATTTTACCTTCCGCTCCGCGTATTAATTCGGTTGCTGTCGGTTGTTGTGTGCTGGTTGCCAGCGAAGTAATGCGCAGAATAAACCGGTGGTCGAATGTGCCGTTCGGGCTGTAGAACGAATAGTCGCTCTGTGTCAGATCTACCGAAGCCGACGTAAGTCGATCTTCCAGCATGAGCTGAAGGATATCGGAAGAGCTGTTTTCAGCCTTTTTAATCCGATAATTGCCGTCGGTTCCGGCCCTGTAGCCCAGTTTTACCCATCCTTGCGACGATGGGCGTTCGTTGATTGCATAGTAGTTGTTGCTATCGTCGAGGCTATACAACTGGGGAACCGACGGATCGTTGCTGAAAAATTTCGACGCATCTCTTTCCATCTCATATTCCATAAAGGCTTCGGGATTGAAAACGATTCGCGTTTGATCGCTAAGCTGGGAGTTGCTGATCAGCAGGTCGACCAACTTACGGTTGCTGTTGGCCGGTATTCTGTGAGGCGCACCGGCAGGGCCGCCGGCCGATAGTACCGAAGTGAGCTGTCGTCCTCCCTTGAGGAAGGTCATATTCGAAATATCTTCCGGTTTTTGTACGAAAAACCCCTCGAAAGGTTTAATGGCGTATTTATCGTCGGTAAGCGATATGGCGGTGTAGGTGTTGTTGTTCAGGTTCCATACCGTAATCGGAGCCGTAAAGTCGAGATAACGCGAATCGAAATACGAAGGATAAACATTACCGATAAAATTCCAGTTTTTGTTCGCTGTTACTTCGGTGGCATAGGTCGACAGGGGCACACTTTTTTCTTCGTTGCCGAAGAGTTGGTTCCGCGATGCCGATGTTGCCGGTAACAGTAAGGTGGTAGTGGCGTTGGCGTTAATAATATAGCCTTTACCGGCTTTTAGGGTGCTGTCGGGTGTCATTGTTTTCCAGCTGCCACCGGTGCCGTTCAGGGCACGTGCGGCCCCGTCGTAACTGCGGATGGCCAACAAAGCATTGTTTGAGGTGCCGATATCGGATACTTTTAGGTCGAAGGGGAAACTCAGAAAATACCATTTATTTCCGTTCACATCCAGTTTTACCATTACCGAGTTGGCCGACATGGCCGGGCAATCGTTGATCAGATTTCCGAATACACCCGAATTGTACCTGCCTTCCATTATAAACCGGTCGGTAGAAAATGGGGTGTTGCCGCCCACCGTCAGACTTCCGTTGCTCAGAATAGTAATGTTCGGGAAGCCGGTGGGGCGTACATTATTGACCAGGGCCAGCGGACCGCTGACCGGAATTTCTTTTAATTCTTTATTGAAGGGTATTACCGTGGCAAAGTTGGTCCATACGGGCGACTGTTTGTACATGTTCATCGACCAGAAAGGCACTTCGAGGGTACATACGGTTTTTACAACATGATTAAACGGATCGGTACTCAACACGGGTGGAGTAGGTTGCTGGCAAAGTATGTGCTTTAACCCCGGATTGAACTGGAAGGCGTATCCTTCGATGGTTTGAAGGGTCGTGGGAAAGATCAGGGTGTCGATGGGGCACGACTGAAAAGCATAGTTCCGGATGGTGGTGAGTTTGTCGGGAAAGGTCACATACTTGAGTTGGGTGCACCCGTCGAAGCTGGCATAGTTGATCGTCGTGATTTTTGGAGGGATTATCAATGAGTCGAGTTGACGGCAATCCCTGAATGCATAGTTGGCCAGTTCGACCAGAGAATCGGGCAGGATCAAATCGGTAAGCGCATGATTGGCGTCGAATGCCTGGTTCCCGATATGGGTTAAAGTGGGTGGGAGGACGATTTTTCTTAATTGGTTACATTCGTAAAAGGCGTAATTGTTAAGGATTTTCACTTTCTTCGGAATTTCGATTTCCTGAAGGTCGTAACACTGGTAAAACACCGAGGTTCCCATGGTCAGTAAACTATCGGGAAGCACGACAGTACGCAGGTAATAACGGAACTGGAACTGCCCATTTGGAATGTCGGTAACATTGGTATGCTTCAGATCCAGACTTATCAAATCGGGAAAATTGTTTTTCAGCAAGGTCATATCGGTAGCGTTCATAAGGCCCGATACCGTGAGTTCATTTACGTCTTTCAGGTACTCGACCTGTTGCAGTACCATTTCGCCCAGAGTACCCGCGGTGGTTAAATCGACTGTCACCTTGACCGGCATATCTCCGCCGATTATAATGTAAGGATTCCACTTGGTGTCGTTGCGGAATGCCGTTTTTGCTTCCGGCAAAACGTAAAATATTGCGATGGGACCCATGCTGAACGATCCTCCTGTGTAGATGGACGGAGGGGTGAGTGTCAATAGTTTGGCCGTTGTGTAATTGGTTCCGTAAAAAGTGTTGTATCCCATCGATGTTACATAGGCAGGAATTACCAGTTGGCCGCTGAGCAATCCGCATTCCTGAAAAGCATAGGAACCCAGTGTTCGCAACGAGTCGGGCAAAACAAGCGAACTTAGTTTGGAGCACTTGTAGAAAGCGTAATTGTCGATGGATCGGACTTTCGGAGGAATCACCAGGTTGGTGCTCAGCTCGTAACACTGATAAAAAGCGGAGTATTTGATAAGCTCCAGACTGTCGGGTAAATTGATCGATTTAAGGTTGTTGCAATTGTAAAAAGCGTATTCGTCAATCGATTTTAAATTGCTGGGCAGTACTACCTCCACCAATGAAGTTTTGGATTCGAAAGCGCTGCTGTTAATAACACGGTTGGCTACGCTCACAGCCGACATGTCGAGCTTGTTAAGAAGCGGCATGTAATTGCGGATCTGATAAAAATCGTTTGAATTCATGGAGCCGGTTATAATTAACTCGGTAACCGTTGCTTTTTCACTGGAGGTAAGCGCTGCACTGAGTCCTCCTGCGGTAATGTCGACTGTCTTGCTCAGTTGGGCCGTTACGATGCCGCTGAAGCTGAGCACAAAAAGAAGTAAATGTGTTTTTTTCATGACCAATTAGTGATTAAGTTTATGGATGATTGATGACTAGTCGTCGCCTGTGCTGTTTTTCTTCTTCACGCCTGAAGAAGCCGGGATATAAAAACTCTATACAATAAAACAGATTTTAACATCTAATAGTTTTTATTTTCAAGTCCGGATTTGGTTAAAAAATACAGATTGAATACAATATTGAGCGTTAAATTGTCTCCATACCATTGGTTCGTTTGATTGTTAGCAGTTTATATTGCAAAGTTATCTTTGTAATTTTCTATGCGATACCCCTAAAAGGGGGTTTTTTAGAATTCTTTCTGGGAGTAAATTTGCATTGAAAAAATATGCGTATTTTTGAGAAATAATAATTTTCAATCCATGGTAAGCAATGCGAAAAGAAAAACCGGCGTCGTATGGGCATTTCTGATGATCTGCCTTGCAGTAAAGGCACAACATCTCGATTCCTTGCTTTCTCCGCCTGTTTCAAAACAACAGGTTGATTCGGTTTTGCAGGTAACGATTTACAAAAAAGAACTGAAATTATTTGCCGTGAAGGCGCTTGAGAAAGCAAGGGAGCTGAAATATACTGAAGGGATGATGCATGCGTTGGATCAATTGGGTGTGATGGAGCGAAATTTTTCCAATTATCCGGCGTCGCTTCGCTACCATAAGGAATGCCTCACGTTATCGGAACAACACAACTCCGATTATTGGATGCTGCGCTCCAATCAGAATCTGGGAGTTCTCTACCGCCGTCTGGAAGTTTATCCCACGGCGCTGGAATATTTGTTTCGCGCCTTGCCTCTGGCCGAAAAACTGCAAAACGAAAAAGAAACCGCCTCGGCGCTCAACAATATCGGGAATGTGTATTTATCCCTTCAGCGATACGATGAAGCCATGAACTATTTTCAACAATCGTTGCTTATCGATAGAAAACGAAATAATTATCAGGGGCTTTCGATTTGCCACGGTTGCATCGGAAGAGTTTTTGAGGCAAAAAACCAATTGGATTCGGCGCAGGTGCACTACGAAAAAAATCTTTTCTACAGCGAAGGCTGGAACGATAAAAATGGGATAGCCATCGCGTATAATTCCATGGGAAACGTGGCGAAAAAGCGCAATCGATGGGACCAGGCGTTGGAGTACTATCAAAAAGCGCTGGCAATGAACCTGGAAATTGCCGACAGGAAGTACATAGCTCCCAATTATTGTAATGTGGCCGACGTATATCAACATATCGACAACTTCCCGCTGGCCGAGAAAAATTATAAAGAAGCTTTAAGTGTTGCCGAGGCCAGCGGAATAATGCGGAATATCGCCCGTGCGTACAAAGGGCTTGCCGATATGTATGAAAAACAGGGCAACTGGAGCGCCGCGTTGGCTGCCGAACGAAAATTCAAACTATACGAAGACAGCGTTCTGAACGAGAGTTCTTTACGTCAGGTGGAAATGATCCGGACCGCTTATGAAGTGGACGAAAAGGAATTGAAAATTGTTGCATTGCAACAGGAAAAGAGCTTGTACCTGTTCGTCGGGATGGTCATATGCGTTTTGTTATTGGCACTCATCGTTTCGTTGTACTTCCGCCATAGAAATATTAGGACAAAAAAGCAACTTGCCGAGCAAAAAATAATCCGGCTCGAACAGGAAAAACAACTGGTGGCTACGCAAGCCGTACTCGACGGGGAAACCGCCGAGCGTTCGCGGCTTGCACGCGACCTGCACGACGGTCTCGGCGGAATGCTCTCTGCGGTAAAATTAAACCTGTTCGACATGAAAAAAGGAACCTTACTTGAGTCCGACGATATTTTGCGGTTCAACAACGTGTTGAAAATGTTGGATAATTCCATACGGGAGCTGCGTAGAATTTCGCACAATATGATGCCCGAAGCCTTATCGCGTTACGGATTAAAAACCGCCATAGCCGATTTATGCCATAGTTTGCCGAATGTAAATTTCCATTATTTCGGAACAGAAACCCGTTTGGAGTCGAAACGTGAGGTAATGATCTACCGCATTGTCATGGAACTGGTGAATAATGCCCTCAAGCATGCTGATGCCGATGAAATAAATGTGCAGTTGGTTCAGGAACCTTCCCGTATCTCGGTTACGGTGCAGGACAACGGAAAAGGCTTTGATACGAAAGCGAAAACCTTGGGGATGGGATTGAAAAACATCCAAAACAGAGTAGTGTCGTTCAGTGGAACTATGAATATCTGTTCCAAGGAAAACGAAGGAACGGAAATAAGCGTGGAGATTAAAATTTAGCCCATTATGATACAGGTTCTTATCGTTGATGATCATCTTATCCTGGCCGACGGGTTGAAGAAACTGGTCGACGACTCTGGCTTCGCCGAGGTTTGCCATACGGCGCTTACGGGAAAGGCATGCCTGCATTACCTGCATCGTGCAACTCCCGATGTGGTATTTCTCGATATAAACCTGCCCGATGCCAATGGAATCGATTTGTGCAGGGAGATAAAATTGCACAATCCCGAAATCAAGATAATAGCGCTGACCAGTTTCGGAGAATATGCACTTGTTCGCCGAATGCTCGAAAGCGGAGCCGACGGCTATCTGCTCAAAAATGCCATGCCCGATGAAATCCTCCTGAGTATTGAAACGGTCGTGGAAGGCGGACGGTTTCTGTCGGAGGAAATCGATATGCTGATGCGAAAACGCACACTAAACCCCGTGTGGCTCACCCCGCGGGAAAAAGAACTCCTGAAGCTCATCGTGGATGGGTACACAAATCCTGAAATTGCCGATAAAATGTGTCTCGGTGTAGAAACCGTCAACGGGTACCGTAAAAACCTGCTGCTTAAATTGGGCGCAAAAAATACGGCGGTGTTGGTTAAAATGGCGATTGAAGAAAAGTTGATTTAGTGCGTACAACAGTTCCGGCAGGGGGATGTTCAACACAATGGAACATCCTCCCTGCTATCGACCGATTGTATTCCCTTCATTAACTCAATCCTGTGATTTTGCCGTCGGTAAAATCGATATTCTTGGCTTGAGGATCTTTGGGTAGGCCCGGCATACGCATAATTTTACCGGCGATGGCCACGATAAATTCAGCACCATTGTTGAGTACCAGGTCGTTGATGTGAAAATCGAAATCGTGTACTGCTCCGTACGCCTTCTCGTCGTCGGAAAATGAATATTGGGTTTTTGCAATACACACCGGATAGGCTTCGGCTCCCATTGCTTCAAATTTCGGGATCATGGCCATTGCTTTTTCCGAAAACAGAACCCTGCGGGCTCCGTAAATGCGCTGAGCGATTTTTTCGATTTTCCGGGCGATACTGTCGGTATCCTTATAGGTGAAGTGGAGCGGTTTGTGTGTTTTTTCTTCTGTCATTTCCACTACCTTTTCTGCCAGCTCCACGGCTCCTGCGCCGCCTTCGGCAAAGGCATTGTTGACGGCGAAACCTACTTCCTTTTCCATACAATGGTTACGCAGCAATTCGATTTCGGCATCGGTGTCGAAATCATATTTGTTGAATGCTACCACTACTTTCAAACCAAAGGATTTAAGATTGTCGATATGGCGGTCCATATTCTCGAATCCCTTGATCAGTCCTTCGTGATTTTCTTCTTTTATCTGCCTGATATCCACTCCTCCGTGCATCTTGAGTGCCTGCGAAGTAACTACCAGTACCGACAGAGCAGGATGCAGCCCTGATTTACGGCATTTGATATTCAAGAACTTTTCGGCTCCCAGATCGGCCCCGAAGCCCGCCTCGGTAATCACATAGTCCGAAAAATTCAGGGCCATTTTGGTGGCAACAATCGAGTTACAGCCATGTGCAATATTAGCAAACGGGCCGCCATGAATAAACGCCGGCGTGTTTTCGGTGGTTTGCACCAGGTTCGGGTGGATGGCATCCTTCAACAATACGGTGATAGCTCCGGCAATGCCCAGGTCTTTCACCGTGAAGGGTTGTCCCGAATGGGTATAGCCCAATAAGATCTTTTCGATCCGCCGTTTTAAATCGTCTTCATTTTCCGACAAACATAAAATAGCCATAATTTCAGAAGCCGGAGTAATGTCGAATCCGGTTTCGGCCGGTACACCATTGGTAAGTCCTCCGAGCCCTGTGACAACATGCCTCAAACTCCGGTCGTTGACGTCCAGTACACGTTTCCAAAGCACTTGCTTCAGCCCGTCGGCCTGGTTGCGATGATGGTAAATGTAATTGTCGAGCAGCGCTGCAATCGTATTGTTTGCCGAGGTAACGGCATGAAAATCGCCCGTAAAATGCAGATTGATATTCTCCATCGGCAATACCTGAGCGTAACCGCCTCCGGCAGCTCCTCCTTTCATCCCGAACACCGGACCCAGCGAAGGTTCCCTGAGTGCCACAGCACTCAACTTTCCAATTTTATTCAACCCCAGGCTCAGACCGATCGATACCGTCGTTTTACCTATTCCTGCCTTGGTAGGGGTAATGGCCGTAACCAGTATCAGCTTGCTTTTTTTTATTTTTTTCTGATCGATCATTCCACAGGGAATTTTTGCCATATAGGGTCCGTATGAAATAATATCGTTTTTTGCTATTCCTAATTTTCCGGCAACCTTCGAAATTTTTTCCAAAGTCGATTCGTGCGCAATTTCAATATCGCTCTTCATATGTTTGTTGTTGTTTAATTTCTTAAACAAAGATAGTAATTTCCGGTGTTTTAAAAAATCAATTTCCTGTAAGATGCTTCTTTTTCCTGTAAAAAACGACACTTCATTTCCGGGTTGTTGCGATTATACTATACATTTGTAGGCATTACTAACTTTAAAAATAACGATCATGAAAAGAGCTGCATTTAAAATGTTTCTGAAACCGGGCTGCGAAGCCGAATATACTAAGCGGCACAACGAAATCTGGCCCGAACTCAAAGCCTTGCTGCAGGAAGCAGGCGTTTCCGATTATTCCATTTTCTGGGATAAAGACACCAACCTATTGTTTGCCGTTCAGAAAGTGAGCGGCGATGGCGGATCGCAGGACCTCGGTTCGACCGAAATCGTACAGAAATGGTGGGCCTACATGGCCGATATTATGGAAACGAATCCCGATAACTCTCCGGTATCTGTCGAGTTACCCGAAGTTTTTTATATGGAATAACAAGCGGCTGAGTTTTTTATCAAAAAGTGTGGTTTTAATATCAGATTTCAGATGGACGACTGCACCAGGATCGGTAATTTTGCCATCGGATTCGTAACTAAAATATCAATTTAACAGAAAGTTCCATGAAAGAACAACAAATTAACCAGGCATTTGAATATGCCAAAGCTCGTTATGCCGAATTAGGTATCGATGTGGATAATGCAATGGCTCAACTCGATAAACTGCCCATCTCGCTGCATTGCTGGCAAACCGACGATGTACGCGGTTTCGAAGATGGCGACGGCGAACTCACCGGCGGAATCCAAACCACCGGAAATTATCCGGGCCGTGCCCGTACCATCTCCGAAGTACGCGCCGATATCGATAAGGCGATGTCGCTGATTCCCGGCGAACACCGTGTGAATATCCATGCCTTCTATGGCGATTTCCAGGGCGAAAAAGTGGATCGTAATGAGATTGAACCCAAGCATTTCCAAAGTTGGATCGATTGGGCCAAAGAAAAAAACTACAAGCTCGACTTCAACTGTACTTGCTTTTCGCACGATAAATCTGCCGATGGTTTCACCCTGTCGCACCGCGATCCGGCTATCCGTGAGTTCTGGATCGAACACGTGATACGCAGCCGCAAAATTGCGGAGGAAATGGGTCGCCAGTTGGGTTCCAAGTGTATTCACAATATATGGATTCCCGATGGATCGAAAGATCTTACCGTGGATCGCCTGTTGTACCGCAAAAACCTGAAAGATTCGCTCGACAAAATTTTTGAATACAAAACCAACGACGAGTACATGGCCGACTGTATCGAAAGTAAACTTTTTGGTATCGGCAGCGAAAGCTATACCGTCGGTTCACACGAATTCTACATGGGCTATGGTGTTGCCAACAATAAAATGATCACCCTCGATTCGGGTCACTATCATCCTACTGAAGTGATTTCGGATAAAATTTCGTCGCTATTGTTGTTTGCTCCCGAAATTATGCTCCACGTGAGCCGCGGTATTCGTTGGGACAGCGACCACGTGGTCATCCAAACCGACGAACTGCTGGCGCTTACGCAGGAGATTATCCGCGCCGATGCTGTGGACCGTGTGCATATCGGACTCGATTACTTCGATGCTTCTATCAACCGTATCGGAGCCTATGTTATTGGTGTCCGCGCTACTCAGAAAGCGCTGTTGCAGGCGCTGTTGGAACCCATTGCCCAGTTGCGCGAATTCGAATCGAAAGGTCAGTATTTCGAACGCCTGGCATTCCTCGAAGAAGCAAAATCGCTTCCCTGGTCGGCTGTTTACGATTACTATTGCATGAAAAAAGGCGTGATTCCGGGCGAATCGTATGTGGCCGATATTCAGCAATACGAAAAAGAGGTAACCCTCAAGCGCTAAGTCTATGGAAGTCCTGTTAGGTCTTTTAATTATTGCGGTAGGCAGTATGGGGCAATCGAGCTCCTACGTGCCTATCAAAAAAGTGAAGGAATGGTCGTGGGAAAGTTTCTGGCTGGTGCAGGGCGTTTTTGCCTGGCTGGTATTCCCCTACCTGGGTGCGTTGCTGGCTATACCCGAAGGATATACACTGGGCGAGTTGCTTGCTGCGGGCGAAGGGGCCGCCTGGAAATCCATTTTCTTTGGTGTGCTCTGGGGAGTCGGCGGACTGACCTTCGGCTTAAGCATGCGTTACCTGGGGATTGCTCTGGGACAGTCGATTGCCCTGGGAACCTGCTCGGCGTTCGGTACCTTGATACCGGCCCTGATGAAAGGTGAAAACCTTTTTTCCGGCGAAGGACTCATTCTTTTGATCGGTGTTAGTGTGGCGATTGCCGGTATCGCTGTGATCGGCTATGCCGGGAGCTTGCGGGCCAAAAATATGACGGAAGAACAGAAAAAGGCTGCCGTTAAAGATTTCGCCCTGGGTAAAGGTCTTTTTGTAGCCTTGCTGGCCGGTGTGATGAGCGCGAGCTTCAACCTGGGACTCGAAGCTGCCGAACCGATTCGCCTGAAAGCGGTTGAACTGGGCACCGATGGGTTATATGCCGGATTGCCCGCCATCCTGATGGTGACTTTCGGCGGTTTTCTTACCAATGCGGTGTATTGCCTCTTCCAGAATGTGAAAAACAAAACCCTGAAGGATTATACATCGGTATCGGGCAAGGTTTGGGTCAATAATTTGCTTTTTACCGCCCTGGCCGGAATCTTATGGTACTCGCAGTTCTTCGGACTCACGCTTGGCAAAAGCTTCTTTACCGAAGGAAGCGTAATGATGGCTTTCTCCTGGAGTATTCTGATGTCGCTCAATGTGACCTTCAGTAATGTGTGGGGTATCATCCTTAAAGAATGGAAAGGAGCCGGTTCTAAAACAGTTTCGGTACTCGTTATCGGGATGTTGATTCTTATTTTCTCATTGATTCTGCCGACTTTGTTACAGAATTAATACGATGATTTGTTGGTGGGGTTGGAGAATTGCTGAAGGTAATGCGGCAGTTCTCCAACTTTTTTTGCCCTTATCCTGAAATTTGATGTATATTTGCATGGAATAAATTCAACCATCGCCATGTCAAGCAGTGTTAGTAAGCAGATCAATTACATGGTCACCTCCGACGAAGATGAATTGTGGGGGATGACAGTGACCACGGTCGGTCACCAGATTATTGAAGAAGGTCAGGTGTATCCGCCTCAGAATCACCCGAGCGGCTATTATTTCGATCCCGATAAAGGTCGGGTTCTCAACGAATATCAGTTGCTGTATATAACGAATGGAAATGGAATCTTCAATTTTGGGATCAGTAAACAAAATTGTTTTATTTCCGAAGGAAAAATGTTTTTTCTGATGCCGGGAGTATGGCATTCGTACAAACCCTTGCCGAATACCGGCTGGAATGAGTACTGGATTGGTTTCCGCGGCCCGATTATCGATAAAATCGTGGAAGAAGGTTTTTTTCTCAACCGCCCGCCGGTTTTTTCCATCGGATTGAACGAACGCATCGTGGATCTGTACCACAAAGCGATCGAAATTGCCAATGAAGAGCGTGCGGGATATCAACAGGCGCTTTCGGGCATTGTGATGCATATACTCGGTTTGATGTATTACCGCGATAAAACCCGCGATTTTCAGGATGAAGACCTGATCAGGAAGATGAAGAAGGCCAAGGTAATCATGCGCGAATCGATCTACAAAAATATTTCCCCCGAACAGATAGCATTGGAACTGAATATCAGCTACTCGGGATTCCGGCGGGCTTTTCGCGAGTTTACCGGCACTTCGCCGCTCAAATACATCATCGAACTCAAGTTGAACGAGGCTAAACGGTTGCTGTCCACCACTTTTCTTACCGTAAAGGAAATCGCCTATAAACTTAATTTTGATAATCCGGATTATTTTCCGGTGTTTTTTAAAAAACGTACCGGATTAACACCCATCGAGTACCGCAACAGTACTGAAGTGAAGGATCCGGGTGTGTAATACTCAGGATCAGTTTCCTTCCTCTCTGTGTTTTTTTTAAAACCGCTGGGCCGGAAATGTACCTGGAAGAGGAACGCTCAATATTTTTACAGCGCCGATAAAACATTTTGTACCTAAAATCGTTATAGTAATAAATGCTACAATAATGTAGCATATTAAATACTGATAGAACAATGAATATTTCTGAGAAAAGCATAGTTGGTGAACTGGTAGCAGCCGACTATCGTACCGCATCGGTATTCCATGCCCATGGAATTGATTTTTGCTGCCGTGGTAACCGTCCGGTTGACGAGGCTTGCGCCGAAGTGAAAACCGAAGTAGCGCCGTTGCTTCGGGAATTGAACGATGTATTGAGCGCCACTTCCGGAGCAGCCGTCGATTATAAATCGTGGCCGCCCGATCTGCTGATCGATTATATTATTAAGAAACACCACCGTTATGTGGCGCAGAAATCGGCTGAAATCAAGCCCTTCCTGGCAAAGATTGCCGATGTGCATGGCGACCGTCATCCCGAGCTGCTCGAAGTGGAGCAACTGTTTCACGGAGCTGTGGGAGCACTTACCTTGCACATGCAAAAAGAGGAGTTGGTGTTGTTTCCCTACATTGTTAAAGTGGTGAATGCGCAGGGTAAAGGGCCGAAACCAACCACGGTTGGATTTGAATCGTTGGAAGCGTATATCGCCGAAACTATGCAGGTAGAGCACGAAACTGAGGGGGAGCGGTTCCGGACCATTTCGGCGCTGACCAATCATTACGAAACTCCTGCCGACGGTTGTCGCACTTATCAGGTTACGCTGGCGATGCTGAAAGAATTCGAACAGGATCTGCACCACCATATTCATCTCGAGAATAATATTTTGTTCCCGAAAGCCGTAGAGTTGGAGAAAAGTTGGCAGTAAAGAATAGGTCGGTAAAGTTGAATTCCCGTACAGCGAATACCTGCGCGGGAATTTTTTTGTACCTTTGCGGTTCAAAAAAAGAATAGGTATGTGGTTAATTCTGGCCCTGGTATCGGCCGTTCTGCTGGGTATTTATGATGTGAGTAAAAAGGTTTCGGTACAGGGTAATGCGGTGATTCCGGTGTTGCTTACTTCGGTACTCATTTCTTCAGGCATTTTGTTCCCGTTTTTGGTGGTTTCGCTGGTTCGTCCCGATGTGCTGGAACCGACTCCGTTTTATGTTCCTCCGGTCGATTTTCGCACTCATATGCTTTTAGTTGTAAAAGCCGTCATTGTACTTACTTCCTGGTTGTTTGCTTATTTTGCCATGAAGCATCTTCCCATCACCCTTGCATCGCCTATCAAGGCCACGCAGCCGGTATGGGTGGTGGTAGGCGGTGTCCTCATTTTTGGAGAAAAGCTCAACGGGTTTCAATGGGCGGGTGTTTTAGTAACCCTGGTATCGTTCTTTCTGTTCTCCTTTGCCGGCAAGAAGGAGGGTTTTTCGCTTCGCTCCAGCAAATGGCTTTGGTTTATCATCCTGGCAACCCTTACAGGTGCCGTGAGCGGTTTGTACGACAAATACCTGCTGCATCGTTTCGATCATATGGCCGTACAAACCTATTACACCTTTTATCAGGCACTGATCATGGGCCTGATTACCATTTTTATGTGGTATCCCACCCGCAGGAAAACGACCCGCTTTCAGTTCCGGTGGTCGATCGCCATGATTTCGGTATTTTTAGTAGCAGCCGATTTTGCCTATTTTTATGCGCTCACCATGCCCGGTTCGTTGATTTCGGTGGTGTCGACCATCCGCCGGGCGGGAGTGGTGGTTCCGTTTCTGTACGGAGCACTGATAATGGGCGATAAACATCTGAAAATGAAGGCGATCGATATGGTAGGAGTGGTGTTGGGCATGTTACTCCTGTTCCTCGGTAATCGATAAAGGTCAATTTTCGAATCATTTCTGTCAAAATAAATTCATTTTTTAGTCTGGAAGTGTTGCCGGCTTCTTTCCCGTAGTGTACCTTTGCAGCATAATTCTTATAATAAATTCAGGAATATGAAGCAGTTAGACGTGAATTTAATGCACCCGACCGAGCAGATCAACGTGATCATCGGCCGGATTTACAGGAGTGGGATGACCACCACATCAGGAGGTAATATATCGATCCGGGATGTGAATGGCGATATCTGGATTACTCCCTCGGGAGTGGATAAGGGTTCGCTTACGACCCGCGATATAGTGTGCGTAAAAGCGGATGGTAGCATTGTGGGCCCTCATAAGCCCTCCTCCGAATACCCCTTCCACAAGGCTATTTATGAGGCTCGTCCCGAGCTTACCGCAGTCATTCATGCCCATCCCCCGGGATTGGTTGCTTTCAGTATCGCCCGGCAGGTGCCCGATACCAATATTGTTCCCCAGGCACGCAATATTTGCGGCGAAATCGGGTTTGCTCCCTATGGTTGTCCGGGAAGCGTCGACCTGGGCGAAAAAATTGCGAATGAATTCCGTACAGGTTCCTATAAGGCCGTAATTATGGAAAACCACGGGGTAGTGTTGGGAGGAAGCGATATGATGGATGCCTATCAGCGTTTCGAAACTCTGGAGTTTTGTTGCCGCACCATTATTAATTCGGGAAGGATAGGAAAGGCCAATAGCCTGACCGAAAAACAGATAGCTCAGTACACCAATCATTTTCCGAAAAACATTGTTCATTTTATGGATGTGGATTACCCGTCGGACGAGCGGGCGCTGCGCTCCGATATGGTACGCATTATCCGCCGTGCCTGCGACCAGGGGCTGATGATTTCGACCTACGGTACCGTTTCGGTTCGCTGGCGCGACAACGACTTCCTGATTACGCCGCGCGACGTGGCCCGCTGGGATATTCTGCCGGAAGATATTGTTCAGATCCGGAACGGGATGGCGGAAGCAGGCAAAGTTCCGAGTCGTTCGGTGGCCTTGCATCATCGTATTTACCAGCTCAATCCGCATATTAATTCCATTATCACTACGCAGCCTACCAATTTGATGGCCCATGCGGTAAGTCATCAGAAGTTTGATGTACGCACCATTCCCGAAAGCTGGATCTTCCTGCAGGATGTTCCGTCGGTTCCGTTTGGGATTGGTTTCAGCGATACCGATAAGATGGCCGGGTTATTTAAAACCAACCGGGTGGTATTGGTGGAAAACGATTGCGTCTTTGTGACGGGCGATAAGTTGCTGAATACCTTCGATTACCTGGAAGTAGCCGAGTTTTCGGCCAATTCGCTGGTGATGGCTTCGGCCGTTGGAGCGTTGCAGCCGATGGGCGACAAGGAAATCGACGAGTTGCGTATTGCGTTTAATGTGAAATAAGGGGCGTGACTAAAAAGAAAGGAGCGGCTTTGTATTTTTACCTGCAGTAACCCGAAATCCGGTTGTGTGGCCGGCAGCCGCCGGGTAAATAAAAAGCGTTTAATTATCGTATCGATAATTAAACGCTTATAGCCGTCGGGATGACTGGATTCGAACCAGCGACCACTCGCCCCCCAGACGAGTACTCTAAACCGGGCTGAGCTACATCCCGCTTTTGCTTTGCGGGTGCAAATGTAGCAAAAGTTTTTGATTTATCAAAGCCCTTTTTCCGATAAATAACGTTCGGCTTCGATGGCAGCCTGACAGCCGCTGCCGGCGGCAGTGATGGCCTGGCGGTAATGCGGGTCGGCTACATCGCCTGCAGCAAACACGCCGGCCACGTTGGTGCGCGGAGTTCCGGGAATGGTTTTAATATAACCTACTTCATCGGTTTCTATCCACGGTTTGAATATCTTAGAATTGGGAGTATGTCCGATTGCCAGGAAAAATCCGTCGATTTCAAGATGAACTTTTTCCTCGCCGGCTTGTCCGCGGCGTTTCACCAGGTTAGCACCCTGCACCACTTTATCGCCGGTTAACCCTAGTGTTTCGTGCTCAAATAATACTTCAATATTAGGATTATTTAACACGCGTTCCTGCATAATTTTAGATGCTCGCAGAAAAGGTTTACGTACGATCATATATACTTTACTGGCCAGACCGGCCAGGTAAATAGCTTCTTCACATGCAGTATCGCCACCGCCCACCACAGCAACTTTCAGTTTGCGGTAGAAGAACCCGTCGCAGGTGGCACAGGCCGAAACTCCGGAGCCGGCATACTTGTTTTCATCGGGCAGACCGAGGTATTTGGCTGTGGCGCCGGTAGAAATGATAAGCGTGTCGGTTTCGATTACTTTTTCGCCATCGATGGTGACTTTATAAGGCGCCGACGACAGGTCGGTTGCCGTAGCGGTTCCAAAGCGAATATCGGCACCAAACCGTTCGGCCTGTTTCTTCAGATCTTCCATCAGTTCGGGGCCGGTAGTGCCGGTGGGGTAGCCTGGGAAATTCTCCACTTCGGTTGTGGTGGTCAACTGTCCTCCGGGTTGCATACCTTCGTACAATACGGGACTCAGGTTGGCGCGGGAGGCATAAATAGCAGCGGTGTATCCTGCCGGTCCTGATCCAATGATCAGACATCTTACTTTTTCGTTCATATAGTTGTTTTTTTATTCTTTTTTATCGTAAATCGTTCACAATGACTCCAGGATGTTGCGCAGCATTGAAAACAAAGGTCGCATTGGAAACCGTCGCATTCGCTTTGTAATTTTGCAGCGTCAATTCGTTCCGGCTTCCGTCTTTATTAATCACCTTAATAGCATGCAGTTGCTGGCCGTTGTTTACAAATTGCACACCGACTTTCACAAAAGTCTCGTTTTTACTCGTTGGTGTCAGTTCGATCAGTTGATAGCCTGAACGTTTTTCGTTCGAAAATGCCACTTTGCTTTTTGCTGTATATCCTGCTAAAACTGCCATCGGATTCGTCTCTGCCAATTCTTCAGGTGTAGGCCGGGTGATGGTAACCTCGTTGTTTTGTGCAAATAAAGCCCATTGTGTGGTACCATCAAACCATACGGTAACATCGTCCATCGTAAGATAAAACCGATTTCCTTTCATCGTAACTTTTCCTGAAACCGACTGCGAAGTTAGGGCATTTTTTGAAATCACGTTCAACGTGAAACCGGTCTGCACGGCTTCGGTGTTTATTTTCGATAAATAGTTTCTGATAATTGTCTGAGCATCAGCCGGTTTTTGTGCCGACGCCAGGAGTATCGAATTTATGAATACCAGGATAGATAATATTTTTCGCATTTTATCTTAATTGTTTTAATATCATATCTAAGTGATGATCGTCCATTACCAATACCTGCCGGGCCTTGCTGCCTTCATTGGGACCAATAATGCCTGCCACTTCCAGTTGATCGACAATCCGGCCGGCACGGTTGTAGCCGATCGAGAACTTCCGTTGAATATTCGACGTCGAACCCTGCTGCGACGATACGATCAACCGCGCAGCTTCCTCGAACAGCGGGTCGCGTTTGCTCATATCGACCTGGCTCAAGTCGGCGCCTTCACCCTCAGGTCCTATATACTCGGGCAGGTAGAAGGCGGTAGGGAAGCTTTGCTGTACCCCGATGAACTGTACGATGTTTTCCACTTCAGGCGTGTCGACAAACGCACATTGAACGCGAATCAGTTCGTTGCCCGAAGTAAACAGCATATCGCCGCGTCCCACCAGCTGATTGGCTCCGGGCCCATCAATAATCGTGCGCGAATCGATCATCGACGAAACACGGAACGCCACGCGCGCCGGGAAATTGGCCTTGATCACTCCGGTGATGATATTAACCGACGGACGCTGCGTGGCAATAATCATATGAATACCGGTGGCTCGCGCCAGCTGGGCAATGCGTGCGATGGGTAATTCGACTTCCTTTCCGGCCGTCATAATTAAATCGCCGAACTCGTCGACGATGACGACAATATAGGGCAGGAACCGGTGGCCTTTTTCCGGATTGAGCTGCCGGTTGACAAATTTCTCGTTGTATTCCTTGATATTACGCACATGGGCCTTTTTCAGCAGGTCGTACCGATCGTCCATCTCTTTACAAATCGAGTTCAGGGTTTCGACTACCTTGGTAGTATCGGTGATAATAGCATCTTCGCCGTCGGGCAGTTTGGCCAGAAAATGTTTCTCGATGCCTCCATAGATATTAAATTCCACTTTTTTAGGGTCGATCAGCACCAGTTTCAGTTCGGCAGGGTGTTTTTTGTAGAGCAATGATGTGATGATCGCGTTGAGTCCGACCGATTTTCCCTGGCCGGTAGCACCCGCTACCAACAGGTGCGGCATTTTGGTAAGATCCACCATGAACACTTCGTTGGTGATGGTTCGGCCGAAGGCAACCGGTAAGTCGAATTTTGAATCCTGGAAGCGGCGCGAAGCAATTACCGAATGCATCGATACAATCTGAGGATCGGCATTCGGAACCTCTATACCGATGGTGCCTTTCCCCGGTATAGGGGCGATAATACGAATGCCGGTGGCCGCCAGGCTCAGCATAATGTCGTATTCCAGGTTTTTGATTTTGGAGATTCGCACCCCTTCTTTCGGTACTATTTCGTACAAAGTGATGGTGGGGCCCACCGTTGCCTTGATGGTTTTTATTTCAATACCGTAGTTCTGCAGGGTTGTGGTAATGCGTTCTTTGTTTGCTTTTTGTTCCGACATGTCGATTTGGGTCTCATTGTCGGTACCGTATACTTTCAACAATTGAAGCGTAGGAGGGGTGTAATGCGATAAATCGAGGGTAGGGTCGTATTTGCCCAGCTTCTCGATATTATAATTCGGATCCTGGTTCTCTTCCTGACGGTACAAGGCATCCTCTTTTTTCTTGTCGCCGGTTTCGTTCAATTCGTCGGTGTCGCCGCCAAGATGTACCTCGAAGTCATCGTCGTCCTGATCGTCCGCATCATCGTCGTCGTATTCCTCGGGTAGTTCGCCGGTTTCCGCATCGTTTACCAGGGAGTCCAAATCGACCGGATTTTTCTCGCCTCCCCGTATCCATTCGTCGGGCACTATTTCGGTTCCTACTGCCACCAAGGGCTCTGTTTCACCGTCTTCGTCGATGAGTACAGGGGGTAAATCGTGCTTTTTACTGAATAATTTTTTCAGGAAGGGTAGCGTGCGCGGGTTGGCTATAATGCTGTATATGAGCATTGTGCCGGCCAGACTGAGCAGGATGCCCATTTCGCCGATATACGAAATAATGAGATTGCCTACAGCAACCCCATGCGCTCCCCCGAGCAGGAAGAAAATTTCGGGTTTGAAATAGGTGTCGGCCATTCCCAACAGGAGCGACAGCCATATCATCCAGAAAAAACTATGTAAAAAGCTTTTCCACAACGAAAAAATACGTTGTCTGAAAAAGCGCATCCCTATCACAAATAAATAGAACGGAATTACGAAGGCCCCCATTCCGAATCCCTGATGGATTAATTTGTGCGACACCAGCGCTCCGACAAACGAACTCACGTTCCGGATTTCGTTCCGGGCCTGGTGCAGCTCTCCAAAGCTCATTTCCATTTTGCTTTGATCTTCGGCTCCGGTAAAAAAGTACGATACCATTGCCACGCTGAGGTAGAAACTCAACATGAGTGTTACAATGCCCGCAATTACATGAAGATTTTCATTTTTGAAAAAAGCAACAAGCTGTTTGCCAAAACCCGGTCCCCGGGATGGGGAGTCCTTAGCCCTGCTTGTCTTTTTTTTGGGCGTACTTTCAACGCTTAAAGGGATTGTTTTAGTTTCTTTTTTTGGTTCACTTATGGGTCGTACCGGTTTTCTGGGTGCCATCGGGAGCTGTTGTTTTATATGATTTACAAATGTACAAGAATTATCACATTTATCGGACAAGCGGTTCAAATATTAGCCTTGCCCGACAGCTTGAAGTTTCATTGCGTTGTATTTCAAACGAATAATCGTCGTCGTCATTTTTCCTGGCAACCAGTTGAATACAGTCGTCGTATACAATTTCCGACATGAAGTTGATGTCGAACCTGCGCAGGTGATGATTGCTGTAATAGTCGGGGGTAAAATAATTGCTGATCCATTCGACATAGCGCATGGTGTTGACGTGTTGATTGATGTCGATATGGCTGTAGCGGGCCTTGAACTGATCGAAGGGTTGACCGGCCACAACATCGAGTTTGACGGGCCGGTCGATGGGCACTTCTTCTCCATCGATAAATTCGTGAATATTGGGAAGCGTCATCAGGTCTTTTGCTCTTCGCAACTGCATATCGATCATTGCCCAGTTGGAAATTGCATGGCCGATTACAGTTCCGTTTGCGTCGTAAAGGGCGAAATTTCGTGTTGTACTGGCCCTTCCTACGCTGTGAATCCATGTTTCAATGGAGATGTTTTCGTATTGTTGGGGCATGTAATTCATTTCCAGCGCAAACCGAAGCAATACCCACGACGAGTTGTTCGATTGCAATTCCCGGATTCCGAAGCCATTTTCGTCGGCGTTGTATTGTGCGGCAGTGAGCAGCATGTCGGTAAGTGCCGCAAGGGTGATTTTATAGCGGAAATCGACCGATTGGGGCGACACCTGAAAGGCGTAAGTAGTTCGTAACAAATCCATGTGTAAAGTAGTTGTTGTAACATGCAAAGGTAATATTTTTTGACCAAAATCCGAACCGGCCGGGTGCTTTCATCGCTTCTATTGAAAAAAACAATATCTTAATAGGATTTATCTGTTTGTATACCTTTCAGATTGAATTTACCTTTGCATCAGAATCAAAAAAACAACTACTTATTTACTCATTTTAAAACAACATTACTATGTCACAGATTGGAAAACAAATTGTAGATTTCAAAGTTCAGGCTTTTGTAAACGATGGTTTCAAAGAAGTAACCAAACAGGACGTGCTGGGCAAATGGTCGGTATTTTTCTTTTATCCTGCCGATTTCACCTTCGTATGTCCTACTGAATTAGAAGATCTTGCCGACAAATACAGCGATTTTCAGGAAGCAGGAGTAGAAGTGTACGGCGTTTCGTGCGATACCCATTTCGTACACAAAGCATGGCACGACACATCGGCTGCCATTAAAAAAGTGAAATACCCCCTGCTGGCCGATCCTACCGGCGTACTGGCCCGCGGTTTCGATGTAATGATCGAAGAAGCTGGTTTGGCCGAGCGTGGAACCTTTGTAGTGAATCCCAAAGGCGAAATTGTTTCGTACGAAGTGGTAGCCGGCAATATCGGACGTAATGCCGAAGAATTGTTCCGTCGCATTCAGGCCCTTCAGTTTGTGGACAATCATCCTTCGGAAGTTTGTCCTGCAAAATGGAAAAAAGGAGGCGAAACGCTGAAGCCGAGCATCGACCTTGTTGGAAAAATTTAAGTAACAATATTCTCAAATTCAGGGAGAAACTCGTGTAGCTTCTCCCTTTTTTATACCTTCATCACATGTTAGATCAATCGTTTAAAGACCAGATAAGCGGATTGTTTGCTTCGCTGAAGTCGACCTATGTATTTCAGATCGAAGTGGATCCGGCCCATTCGGCAAAGGCCGAATTAGTTGAATTACTGGAAGATGTGGCTTCATGCTCGCCGCAGATTTCGTGCACGGTGGCCGATGCCCCGGGCCTTCAGTTCCGTATTGTTAAAGATGGTGTGCCTTCGTCGTTTGTATTTCGTGCAGTGCCCAATGGCCACGAATTCACCTCGTTGCTGCTTGCTGTGTTGAATCAGGAAGGAATCGGCAAGAATTTGCCCGACGAAGCGCTTACCCGGAGAATCAAATCGCTCAGAGGACCGGTGGTGGTGAAATCCTATATTTCGCTCAGCTGTACCAATTGTCCCGATGTGGTTCAGGCGCTGAATGCCATAGCAATACTGAATCCGATGGTGGAACACGAAATCGTCGACGGGGGCATCAACGAACAGGAAGTAGAGATGTTGAAGATTCAGGCGGTACCTACTGTTTTTGTAAACGGCACGGTTGCTCATGTCGGGCGGGCTAGCTTGGGTGAGTTGCTTGAAAAGATTGAAGGCAAAGCCGGCGTCGACGAGTCGGTGGTGGAAGAGGTGCGTAAGGAAGTGGACGTGGTGGTTGCCGGCGGAGGTCCTGCGGGGGTTTCGGCGGCTATTTACGCTGCCCGTAAGGGGTTCAGGGTAGCTGTTGTGGCCGAGAATATCGGAGGGCAGGTGGCCGAAACCACGGGCATCGAGAACCTGATTTCAGTTCCTTTAACGAACGGTACGAAGCTGGCCGCCGATTTGGTTGCCCATTTGAAGGAATATCCTGTCGATACGATGGTCAATCGCAAGGTAGTTTCGGTAAAAGTGGAAAACGGCCTTAAATACATAACAACTTCGTTGGGTGAGACGCTGGTGGCGCCGATGCTTATCATTGCCACCGGTGCCAGCTGGCGCCGGTTGAATGTTCCGGGCGAGGCAGAGCATATCGGCTCGGGAGTTGCATTTTGTACGCATTGCGACGGACCATTTTACAAGGGTAAAAAGGTGGCAGTAGTGGGTGGAGGCAATTCGGGGCTCGAGGCTGCGATTGATTTGTCGGCCATTGCTTCGGAAGTGACGGTTCTGGAATTTTTACCCGACTTGAAAGGCGATCAGGTGCTGCAGGATAAGCTGGTTAGCTTACCTAATGTGCAGGTTGTCACCAATGCTCAAACCCTGGAAGTGAAAGGAGAAGGAGGAAAAGTACATGAACTGGAGTATCGCGACCGGCTGTCGGAGGAAGTTCACCGGCTGGCAGTGGACGGGATTTTTGTTCAGATCGGATTGAAACCCAATAGTTCGGTTTTTGCCGAATTAGTTGAAGTTACGCGTTTTGGCGAAATCGTGGTGGATGCGCACTGCCGCACTAATGTGCCGGGAGTGTATGCTGCAGGAGATGTGACCACGGTACCTTATAAGCAGATCGTTGTTGCGATGGGCGAGGGTGCAAAAGCGGCATTGTCGGCCTTCGACGACAATATGAGATCGGTGGTTACCGGTTAACGTTCAGTTGGTAGAGTCGGGAGGCAGGGTAGGAGTATTTCCGGTTTTTGGCTCCTGGCTCTTTTTAAAGACCCAGTATTTCTGCAGATTATAATTAAAAACGAACGAAACAAAGCCGTCGGTGAACAGCCGGCTGATGTAATAATCGGTTTTCAGATAGCTGGTAATCAGGTAGGTGCCCGCAGCTTTCATCATTACCGAGTTCAATACCACGACGGCGAATTTCAGGATCTGAATTTTTGTGGAACTGGAATAAGCGAATTCCTTTGACTGAAAAGTCCAGATCTTATTCACTTTAAAGTTGATGTAAGCTCCTATGATTCCACTCATTACAATGCTGTAGGTATAGTGGATCCCTGCAAATTCGGTGAGCATGATCATAATCAGGTAGTCGACAAGACCACCCGAAAAAGCTGAAAGTTGGGCTTTCGAGAAAGTAAACAGCTGTCTAATGAGATTGCTGGGCAGACTGTTCTTTTTCGCGGATGTCACATTCGTCGGCAAGTTTCAGTAATTTTAAAGAATCAACAATATTGGCGATAAGTAACCCTGTAGTTGCTACCACCGACATGATTAATATAGAATTATGAAAAATAACTTCGGTGATAAAAATCAGGCTTAATATAATCCGGACCTCGGTAGGTCCGAGCAGGCCCGAGTCGATGGAATATTTACCTGTAATTTTATATCTAACCAGTGTGGTTACCATTTCCCATCCGTACATTACCACAAATCCGAATCCGAAAAATTCCCACGGACCGGAGGCGTAAATCACAAATCCCAATCCCATAAGGATGATACCCAGCCAGTCGGCTGTAATATCGAGAGCAAATCCGTACCATTTGCGTGGTTTTTTACGATAGTATGCCACCCGCCCGTCGAGCGAATCGCCGAACCAGCTGATCAGAAATCCGGCTACTCCCAGCAGTAAAAAGCTACTGTGAAGGTAGGTAGCCAGTACAAATCCGACAAAAATAATGATACTGCCCGAGAATCCAATCAGCGTCAGCATGTCTGAACTGATCCACGACGGAATGCGCTGAACCAGGTAGGCAATCAGGTTCTGTTCATACTTTCGCAGAATATTGGTACGCTCCCTATCGGAAGAGATGACCTTCAGGGCGTTTTTATGAGTTTTGGTGTTTAGGGTCACGATAGAGGTGTTAATTAGTTTAATTGATGCAAAAGTACATATTTAATTCTGAAAAAAGCTAAAGTTGTAGTGTTATCAAAGTACATTTTTTCTGATTTTGATTTTTTTAAATGTGGAACCGGCGGGATTAAATTTATTTTCCGGAACAAAATCGAATTAAAAACAGTATATTTGCGGTATAATTTTCATAATTTCAACTATGTTATTCAATATTTCATGGCTCGAATGGATTGGTTATCTGAGTTCTGTTTTGGTGGCTATTTCGCTAACTATGAGATCGATTGCGAAGTTAAGATGGTACAATTTAGCCGGATCGGCCATCTTTTCGGTCTATGGATTCATGATAGGTTCGTTGCCGGTAGGTTTTTTAAATCTTTTTATAGCAGGTGCCAATATATATTACCTCAGAGCCATGTATACTCGCAAGGAGGCGATCAGTGCCGTGAGTACGCGTATCGACGATCCTTATCTGCAGTATTATATTGATTTTTACCGTAAAGATATCCTGAAGTTTTTTCCGAAGCTTGATACCATCATGCATGAAGTACGCGGACTGGAAGGAGCGTGGGTGCTTTTACTGTTGCGTGATGCGCAACTGGCCGGTATTCTGATCGGGAAGCGTCAGGGAGCCACCCTGAATATCTTAATTGATTACGTGACAGCACCCTATCGTGATTTAAAAACCGGCGAATATGTGTACCGCCATTCCGATTTATTCACCAATAAGGGGATCGAATTGCTGGTGCAGGAGACCGATCAGGATGCTCAGCGAAAATTTCTCCGGAAAATGGGGTTCACCGAACATCCTGAAAAACGATTCGAGCTTCTTATTCTCAGGGATTAATGTTTAAGGGATAAAATCCGGGGATTGAAATTGATGGAAATCCATCCCCAATCCTGCCATACCGTATGCGAAGGACCTTTTACGATATCCATCGAGGCCGATCCCAGCATGGTAGAGTAGCCTCCCGAGAGGCGCACCTCTTTACGTATCGTCCAGTCGAATTGAAGGTCGATTTCCGATCCAAGCCCTCTCTTCAGTACCCGGCCATTGTCGTTGATGTCCGAGGTGATGGCAAAATAATGGTACTTGGCAGAGAGTGTAAGGTTTTTTGATGCTTGATGGGTAAGGCCAGCATAGCTATCCCATAATCCGGGATTCAGATTGGCCCTGAACGCTGAAGCGTAGAAATAGTCCATGGCTCCGTAAAATTTGTGATGTGTTCCGTACAGCGGATTAAATGCGTTGTAAGTTGCATTGTTGTTGATGGTTTCTTCGCCGCTCAGGAAGTCGGTTCCCGCCGTTGCCGTCCATTTCCGGCCGATGGCCAGGTTGGCCTGCAATGCCATCATCCAGGCCTCGATGGTAGCATTGGTACGGGTTTTACCCAGTTGGTAATAAGCCGAAAGGTTGACTCCCAGGTGGTCGGTGGGTTGGGTTACCCAATGGGTGCCGATGGTTTGCATCGCAGCCACTTCCGACCTGCCGGTTACCGCACTGCCTATTTCAATACCCAGGTTCATCAACAGGAACGAAGGTTTAATAACCGGCGATCCGTTATATTGATACCATAGCATTTGCATCGTTTTGTAAGGCTGTGCAGTGGCGTAATAGGTGCCTCCGATCACTTTTTCCGTATTTTGGTTGTAGGCCAGTGCAAGATGTAGTTTGTGGGTTTTATCTTCAAAGCCACCTTTCAGCAAATCGTGGCTTCTTCCGGCAGGGTTCCAGTCCAGGGCGCCCAAGATCCGTTCATCGTCGTAGGCCAGTACCTGCCGGCCGGCTTTCAAAAACCAGCCGCCGGGCGAAGTTAATTGCGCCCAGGCTTCGTAAACGTTGGTATTGGGGTTGCGCGATACCTGGACATCCTGCCCCCATACGCCGGCATTTTGCAGTGCAAGTCCCATCGACAGTCCCTGAGTTTGGTAACTCAATGTAAGGCGGGTGCGGTTGTTGATAAACGCCGCAGCCTGATCGGTGGAGCTGTGTGGAGCGAGCGCTCCGTTGCGGTATTCGGCACGAGGCCGCATTTGAAGGTGGACGGTTAGTTCGCTTTCGGTATTTTTATCTGCTGCCGGTACCGTAACAGGCAGTGTTACCAGCAACAACAAGCTTGCAAGGATAGTTTTCATGGTGGGTGTGAATAACGTTAGCTTTATAGGATTGCAAATAAAGCAAATATTATTGAAGAAAACAAATAAATGATTAAAATAAAAAAGCCATCTATTCGCGATGAATAAATGGCTTTTAATGTCTTTCAAAAGAAGATTAGCTGCGTGGCAGAGCTTCTTTCAAAACCATCGGGCGGCCGTCGAATTCGGCACCGTTGAGTTCGGCGATTACTTTGCGTGCTGCATCGTCATCAGGCATTTCAACAAAACCGAAGCCTTTCGAACGACGGGTGTCGCGGTCGGTGATGATTTTGCAGGAGTCAACCTGGCCGTACTCTTCAATAACTTCCCGAAGGTCGTTTTCTCTCACTTTGTAACTTAAGTTACCTACGTAAATGTTCATAAAATCTGGTAAATAAAATTATACTTTAAAAGAGAAGCGTAATCACGTAGGTAATTCATAGCCGGTTATAAAGCGGAGAAGAAATTTATCTGACGAAATAGTACCTAATCTTTCGGATACAAAGGAACGGAAAAAAAAGTAGCCTCCTGCTATGTATTGTAAATAATAAAACATAAAATAACTAAAATAAATATAAGTTAACAATATGAGTTTTTTCCTTTATCCGCTTTTTGGGAAATAAGAGATAAAAAGAGGCTGCCGGAGTATTTTTTTTACCGTCAGCGCTTACTTTTGCTTTCGAATTGAATCAAGCATGCGAAAGGATGAACAGAGAATTGTACAATAGGACTGTACCCTGCAAGACGGAGGATGAACGAAAGTCGGCCGAATTACACGGGGCAAATGATGTGTTTCCCGATTTGCTGTCACACGATTTGAGGGGCTCCATGAATGTAATTCTGAATTATTCGGAGCTTTTAATGGCTAAAAACCGATCGTTGACGCAGTTGCAACAGGAAGATTATATCCGGGAAGTATATCTTACGGCGTTGCAAACGTCGAACCTTCTCGATAATTTGCTTTTATGGACCCAATTGAAATCGCGAAAGATTACTGCTTCGCCCGAAGTGTTTCAAGCGCTGGACGTGATTAACGATTTACTTTTCCTGATCAAAACCGAGTCGAAATCGGGGGATGTGTTGTTTTTCGACGAATTTGTTGCCGATGAGTGGGTCAAGGCCGATATCGGTATGTTCAGTAAAATAGTGAAGATTTTAATTTACAATGCATTGCAACAGTCGCCAGACCATGGTAAGGTATTTATCCGTATGTACAAGCACGACGATGTATTGTCGGTGGAGGTGGAGGATCAGGGCCCTTCACTTCCGGAGGATTTGTTGAACGGAACAGCCGGTGTCGAAAGTCTGATGATGCGCCGGAGTGTGATGATTAATCAGGTCGCCATGCTGGGACTGGTGGTGAGTCGCGATTTGGCGGAGCTCAATGATGGTCGGTTGGTGGTTTCGGCTCAACCCGGGAGGTACAACCGGATTGGTTTTACGGTGCCCTTGGCGAGTGAGATTGAAATTGCGCGGGTATATGAAGAAATCAAAAGGGAGACTTGTTAAGCGTCTCCCTTTCAGTTGGTGGTTTTATTCGGCCAGGATGGTGATTTCGGCGCCGGAAGCGAAGTCCTGGCCCGATTGTTCGCTCAATGCCGTGAAGCGAATGTAACGTCCTTTTACCGGCTTGCCGAACAACACTTTCTTTTCGTTTTGATTATTGTCGAAACGGTCCTTTATCACCGGTTCGCCCCATTCTTTGCCGTCCATGCTGATGTGAATGGAATAATCTTTTACATTACCGTTGGAGCCGTCGGTGCGGGGGAGATAGGTGAATCCTTTTATCGATTTCACTTCGCCGGCATCCAGATCGACCCAATGCGGGTGCTTAGCCACCGTAACCGAATACATGGTGTGCCACTTGGTGTTCGGGTCGCCGTCGGTCAGGTGATTGGCATCGCCTTCTCCGGCTTCCACGCTGCTCGCGAAAATAACAGTAGTGGGAATGTTTTCGATGCGCGGGAATCGCCGGGTGGTTTTAAGTTCCGGATTATCGGTAAACCAGGCGGTGATTTCGCCACCTTCGCGCAATGGAATCACGGTCGTATACGGGCGTGCTTTTCCTTTGTTGACCGAATAGCTCATTTTTGCCAATGCTTTACTGGTACTGAGCGATACTTCGCCAGTCCGGTTGCGGGTAATGCTCAGGGGTACTTCGCCGGAGGCGGCCACCTGGGCCGTTTCGCTGATGTTGGTTCCGGCAGGGCGAATTATAAAACCGAAATTTTGTTGTACTGCCCGCACCCGGTCGTGTTCGAGCGGGCCGCCCTGTCCGCAGCTGTTGCCGCCAAGTCCGGTCACTGCCGCATCGAGCTGCAGGTAGGTGTCGCCGGCCGGAGGTAACTGATGAGGGTGGGAGGCTAAAATCATATCGACAGCTGAATACTGTAGGGCCGTTGCCGACATGTGCGTACCGGCTGCTATAAATACAGCTCCGTTGCCGGCATTGTCGGTAAGCGCTGTCCAGCGTACCTCTTCGTGGTTGCCCATGTCCTGTGGTTTAGGGAAATTGACAAATTCGTCTTTTACAGTACTTTTATGCAGTTCGATAAATTGTCCGCTCTTCCGGTCGGGGTAGTTGTCGATCGGACCGCGACCGTAATAGCTGAAGTTTTCGTAGCGCTGCGGAATTTTCATGATATAGCCCAGGCGAGGCAGGATCAAGCCCTCCTGATTGGAGCTGATGCTGGCCTGCAGTTCTACCGAACCATCGGGGTAAATGGTCCACACCTGGTCGGTGGTGAATTTGAAGTCGTTGTCGCCGAAAGGCCGGTTGAGGAGTTCTTCGATGGTGTTTTTACCCGAGCTGGTGCCTCCGTGGATACGTGCGGCATTGGGGGCCTGCGATTCAACGGTAAAGGCAGCGACGATAGCGCCGTCGGGTTTGGTGGTGAAATGACTGCTGATCGCTTTATGGCGCAGGTTGTGGAGCCCGCGTTCGAACCACTGGCTGTAGAACCAGTTGTCGTTGTTGACAAAGGCACGGAGCGCATTCAGTTTGGGTCCGTTGCCGGGCGCGATAATCTGTTCGCCGCCGTAGTTCAACTGGTGAATTGTTCCGGTTTTAGTGTCGAAACGAAGTTCAAACTGCTGACCCCGAATAATTTTACTGCCGTCGGCGCCATCGCTCATCGATGGTTTGACCGTCGTTGTTGCGCGGGCCACCCCGGCCAACGCAGGACGAGCATCGGCATCTTTCAGTTTGAGTTGTTCTTCGGCCTGAACGTATCCTTTAGCGGCCCAGGGCTGATCTTTTTTGAGGAGGTATTGCACTTTTACAAAATATTCGGCGGCCGGCTTTAAATTTCCGGTCGACAATGGTAATTTTATAACCGCTTTCGATCTTGGACCGATAAAGGGGAGTTGCACCACTCCTTGTTTACTTTCGATGCCATTCTCGTAAAGGGCCCAACGGAGTTCGTAATCGGCCAGGTCTTTAAAATAGTATTTGTTGGCGACTTCGATCGATCCTTTCATCAGATCCTTTGCGGTGGTGCCGATGTGCTGATACACTTTTTTAACCTCATAATATTGGGGTTTGGGTTCCAGGTCGCCAAATACGATTCCGTTCATCACGAATTGTCCGTCGTTGGGAGTGTCGCCGAAATCGCCGCCATACGCCAGGTATCGGCGACCCTCTTTGGTGTAATTGTACATCGACTGGTCTACCCAGTCCCAGATGGCTCCGCCCATAAAGAAGTTGGTACTTTCCATGGCGTTCCAGTAATCCACAAGGTTACCGCATGCATTGCCCATAGAGTGGGCGTATTCGGAAATATGGAACGGGTATTTGATCGTATACTTTCCTTTTACGGCTCCGTTCACCCAGGCGATCGACGGGTATTGGTTGGAGCCAATATCCACGATGTCGTTGTTGCGTTCGTATTGCACCGGACGTGTCGTGTCGACCGCTTTCAACGCGTTGTAAGCTGCAACGAAGTTTTTGCCCGGACCAGCCTCGTTGCCCAGCGACCAGATTACGATCGACGGATTGTTGATATTGGCATATACCATTTCCATTACACGGGCTACATGGGCTGCTTCCCATTCTTTCGGATGCGAAAGCGAAGCTGCTCCGTAGTAATATTGGTGCGATTCGATATTAGCTTCGTCTTCGAGGTAGATACCGTATTTGTTGCAGAGGTAGTACCAATACGGATCGTCGGTATAATGCGCATTGCGTACATGATTGATGTTGGCTTTTTTCATCAGCATGATTTCGGCCTCCATATGCTTGCGGGTAATGGCATGTCCGACCGCAGGGTTGGTTTCGTGGCGGTTCACCCCTTTCAGTTTGACGGTTTTGCCGTTGACGTAGTAGTAACGTCCGGCCAATCCGAATTCATCGTCTTCGGCTTTCGTATCTTTTACTTCTACTTTAGCAAATCCCATATAGGTGGAGACTGTTTCAACCACTTTCCCTTTTTTATCCTTCAGCTGTGCTACCAGGGTGTAGCGATAGGGGTGTTCGGCCGACCATTTTTTGGGATTCGACAGGCGAAGCTCGGCGATATCGGCAGCGACGATAGCTCCCGGCGCCACAGGTCGTACGGTTGCCGTTGCAGCAACGCCGCCCACCGGTCCGTTTTCGTCGGAATACAACTTGTTTTCGTACAACGAATAACTGATGGTGTAATCTTTGGCTGCTTTTTTATCGTAATTGCGTATTTCAGCTTTTACTATAATTTTACCCTCCTTGTAGTTGTTTTCCAGGTCGGGAAATACCTGCAGATCGCGAATCTGCACCTTCGGAGTGGAATACAATGCCACTGTCCGGAAAATGCCCGACAACCGGAACATATCCTGAGCTTCGAGGAACGAGCCGTCGGAGCTGCGGTACACTTCGGCGGCAATTGTGTTTTTCCCTTTTTTCAGAAATGGGGTAATGTTGAAGCTGGCAGTATTGCGCGAATTCTTCGAAAAACCGACATATACCCCATTGATCCAGAGGTAGAAGAAGGAATCGACACCGTCGAAACTGATAAATATTTCGCGGCCGTCCCACTGAGCGGGAATTTCGACATCGCGACGATAGGAACCCACTTCGTTGCGATATTCGTAGGTGGTCCAGTGGGTGGGTGGGGTGCGCATGACCCCTCCGCGCCAGTCGTCGACACGCACGCTGTGCTGGAAGATAACCGGTTGATTTACATAGATAGGTACCCCGTATTTCAGACTTCCGTCTTTCTGGATGCCATAGATCTGCCAGCTGGAGGGCACCGTTATTTCGTCCCATCCCGAAACATCGTACGAAGGCAGGTAGAATTCTTTTGGCCGCCGATCGGGTGTTTTGACGAAATTGAATTTCCAGTTACCATTGAGCGACAAATAATACGACGAATTTTCGGGCAGTACTTTGCGTGCCGATTCGGCATCCTGAAACGAGAAGAACCAGGCGCGGGGTTGTTCTTTGTTGAGCGATAAATACTCAGGCGATTCCCATTCGTTACCGGCGGGGGCCAGTTCGCGGGCATACCGGAACCCTTTCAGCGCCGGTGTGGCCGATGCGCCTACAATGAAGCAGCAGAGTAGCAGTACGGAAGAGATTTTTTTCATTGGAAATTTGATTGTGTTTGTTAGATAAGTTGTGATGCCGAACTTCCGTCGGGTCGGATGATTTGAAGGATAAGGGGGTGTCCGGGGACGGAAAGTTCTTTTAGATTATCGTTTATGAGTTCGTTATGTATTTGTTTGCCGGTGAGGTCGAAAATAATCAGCGTCGACGACATCGCGTTGGTGATGGTGAGTATATTTCCGGCCCGGCTGATTTTTTCGGGGAGCAGGATGTCTGAAGTCGATGTTTTTACGGCTATCGTGCGAAGCGGAATGTCGTAAACGAGGCCTTCGTAAACCGGAGAAGATGCATCGGCGCGGTTGAACCAGGCATTGTGATAGATTAACCGTATGCGGCCTGTTTTGTTCAGATGGTTGGATTTCGATTGCATCGACGCTTGTACGGATAGGGTTTCCATGTTTCCGCCTTTGCTGTCGGCCGGCGGTATTTTTCCTACCCGGGGCAATGTGGTTTCGAAGTAGCGGTCGCCGTCGAAATCGGCAAAAATATAGGCGCAGGTATAACGCAGGTCCTGCTTTACTACTGATGTGGAGTAAGCGCCCAGCGAAAATGCTTCTGCCGACAGCTCGAAGGGTTTGTCGGGATATACCTTCAAAGTATCGGCAAGTAGCGAGTAATACGATGCCGGACGTTGGGATGCTGTGTATCGATAGGCTGTTTCGGCCCCATTAACCGCGATCGACTGAAGGTAAGTGTGCTGCCAGTAGATATCGTTCGGAGTTTTGGACGAGTTCCAATCGGGAATCGAGTAAGGGAATTCGTTTTCCGGTTGATAGACCCGCACCCAGTCGACCTGCATTTCGAATGGTAAGTGGCTGTCGGTTACCGGTCCGCCCCATGATCCGCCTGCGGCCATGTTCAAAATAAAGTAGAATTCTTTATCGAACGGCCATTGGCCGGCTACAGAGGTTTCGATGCGCGGGTAGGTGTAGGTGATGCTGCCATTCAGCGTAAACTCGATACGGTCGGGGTACCAGTTGAATCCGTACACATTCCAGTCGTCTTTGTTGATGGGGACTGTTTTTGTGCTGGGAGGATTGTTTTTATAGCCGGCTGTGTAGGTGTAGGCCGAGTGTACGGTCTGGTAAATCAGATTGTCGGCGTTCAGGTGTTCCATGATGTCGATTTCCCCGCCTGCAGGCCAACCGCCAATATTGTTTTCGGGCATCATCCAGATAGCAGGCCATGAGCCTTGTCCGTTGTCGAACTTTGCGCGTATTTCGGCTCTTCCGTATTTGAAATTAAATTTACCTCTGCTCTCGATTCCCCCGGTCAGGTAGGGGGCGGGGTCGGCCGCAGTATTGGTGTTTTTGATGGCTCTTACTTTCAATACTCCGTTTTCGACCTGTACGGTTTGAGGCGAACTCACCAGGTACTTGTTCCAGTCGGGAGTACCGCGTTTGCAATAGCTCCAGCTTTGTGTATCGAAGGAGGATCCTTCAAATTCGTCTTCAAAAATTAATTTCCACCCGGTGGACGATTGTGCACGGAGGTTCCCGGAGATAATCCCGAAAAGCAAAAATAAAACGGCAATCGGACGCATTGTTGTTGTAATATTTTATTGATTTTATTCGAATTTACGGATAATTTTATTATCTGGGCAAAAATAGTGTTTTTATTTGAATAATTGATGCAGAAGATAGTTATTTGAATACACAAAAATCCACCGCATTTGCGAATTCATCCGCACGTGGTATTTTAAATGCTGTTATTTTTGTTTCCATGTTATTAATCTTAAAAAAAACAATACATCATGAAAAAATTTTACTTTTTCGCATTAGCGCTGTTGACTACAACGGTTGTCGGCGCACAAACGGTTATCTATTCGAATACCTTTGAAAGTGGGGCGGGCGATGCCACTATTGTAGGAAACGGTGCGATTGTCGACGACGCGACTCCCGGTTTCGGAAAAGTATTTCACAATGCAGCAGGCGGGCAAGCCATTCGTGCCAATTACCTGTTGTTACCCGCAGATGTTTTTGCCGATTTGCAGGCATCCGCCCAACAAGCCGTTTCGATCGGTTTCTGGGTCAACAAAGGATCGGCAGTCGATTATTTCTGGACTCCGTTGTTTTCGGCCTACGGCGCCGCTCCCATCAACAATGCCAATACCTGGCCCATGATGGTGCTGCAATCGCGCCTGGTAGCACAAGTGAATGTGGCCGGGTGGACCGACCTGGTGGATGCTCAGAACGTAAAGGGCGTCAACAAAGCTTCTACCGTATGGCTCGACGATAATGCATGGCACTACTATACCGCTGTGTTTACTCCTACCAATGTAAAAATATATGTGGATGGAGTGATCGAGAACGAATGGAATATCGACGGAGTAACCGCAGGTCAGGTAGTTGCCGGCATGTTTACCAATGGTTCGGAGCTTAAATACATCGCCCTGGGTGGAAACCAGGCCTGGAACTGGGCCGATCCCGATCCGGCCTACAAATTCGACGATGTGGCAGTTTATGCCAGTGCTCTGACGGCAGAACAAATCAATGCCATCCGCACGGCAAAATCGCTCAGTACTGCATTGCCGGGCGAAGTGCAGGATCAGGTGCTGGTTTCGGAAGAGTATTTCAATCTGAACGGTACGAAAGAAACTGTAAAGTTGAACGAATTGGATAAGGGTAGCTATATCCGTCGTGCGGTGTACAGCGATGGAAGCGTAAAGACGCTGAAAGTGATTAAATAAAATTACCTCGACTTTAAAAGAACTCCGCTTCGTCAAGATTCATCGAACGAAGCGGAGTTCTTTTTAGCGGTACACCAACACCCCTGCCGGGGCGATCGCACTGCTGCCGACCAATACCGTGGCCGACAGCGGTAGGGTGTAATTCACCATTTCCGACGAATAATTATTGACAACCCAAAACCCATCGCGCCAGTTTACAATCACGCCTTCGGGTAATTCTTTCACCGTGACGCCCGTACTGGTGTACACTTTTTTGAAAACGTCCTTTTCCAGCAGTCCATCGTCGGTATCGGTGCCGATGTAGGTGACCGTTCCTTTGCCCAGTTTCCGGTGGATCACCGCACTCCTGCCTGCGTAAAACTGATCGGCATAGGTGGCCCAGCTTTCGGCTCCCTGTCCGGGTTCGAGCATATCGCCCCAGTTGTTCCATGTGTAAGTCTTGTTGTCCATGCTTACCCGTGCCTGCATGGTGCCATCGAGCATATCGTTCATCTTAATCGTGGCGCCGATGAGCGAACGAATCGTATTCGCCCAGGGTGCTTCGAAAAAATGTCCGTTTTTATCTTTTAAACCTGTACGCAGGGTAATAATCAGGTGGCCGCCGTTGCGGGCGTATTTTTCCCATTCGTGTACCAATTCGGGCGATACCATCTGGTAGGCGGGGATTACCACATAGGGATATGGGGAAAGATCATCGTTTTCGCGGACAAATTTCACCGGAACCGATAGCGTCTTTAATGTTCCGTAATATTTAAAGGTGAAGGCTTTCTGATCCCATTGGTAGGTTTGTGGCTGAATGCTGGTTTCCCACAGGTTTTCCACATTGTAAAGAATGGCCGTGGTACGGGCGGCGTATTCGGCCGGCATCGGGGAACCGGGTTTGTAGTGTTTGCGCAGTTCGCGCAACTCGGTCATAAACTGCCGGTACTGCTTACCTCCGGTCGATTCGGTAATCCCGTCGGTGCCTACCATGCCGTAGTGAAATTGTTCGCCACCATACAGCGGCTGTCGAAAGCGGTACGAACAGATAAACTTCAACCCTCCTGCAAAGGCATTCCACAGCCACGACCGTACCACCCCCGGATAGGGTTGCGGATTGATTCGGCCCCAGTTAACCTGTCCGGGTTGCAATTCCATTACGCCCGTAATGCCGTTCAGGGTATTGAAAAAATCGTTGGCAAACGAAATTCGCCAGGGGTCGCCCATCCGGAAACCCTGAGGGCCTACGCCTTTGTTATGCCCGGCCACCAAATAGGCTGTGTAACTTATAAAATCGAGATCGGTACTGCGCCAGGGGTCCACATTGGTGTATTCGTGCATGAAATTGGTGGTGACGAATTGCTTCGGCGACAAATGCTTTTTCAGCAATTGGTTTTGCAGGCTTAAAAAGGCTGCGGCTTCGTCGGCATGAAAACGTTTCATATCGACCATCGAGGTGGGCGAAGCTATTCCTGAATACAAGCGGGTCGGGTTCGGAAGCTCGATTTCCGAAAAAGAAGCATACAGGCCCGACCAAAAGGCGGTTCCCCAGGCCTTGTTCAAGGCGCCGATGGTTCCGTATTTTTTTTGTAACCACTGCCTGAACGCCTCCTGAGCCGCATCGCTGTAATCGATCGTTCCGTAATGCGAAGGTTCATTATCGAGTTGCCATCCCCACACCCTGGGATCGTTGCCATACCGTTTGCCCAGTTCTTCTACAATGCGTGAAGTCAGTTCCCGGTATTTGGGGCTCGACCACGAATAATGTGCCCGGGTGCCGTGTTGTGCCAGCTGTCCGTCGGCCATCTTCACCAGCACTTCGGGATATTTACGCACCAGCCATACCGGAGGCGTTGCTACCGGTGTACACAGGATCACTTTCAATCCGTTTTTGTGAGCAAGCTCCAGGGCTTTGTCGAGCCAGCCGAAATCGTACCTGCCTTCCGCAGGCTCCATCTGCGCCCAGGCAAATTCGCCGAAATGGGTGAATTCGAATCCCATATCGGCCATTTTCTTCAAATCGCGGTCCCATTGAGCCGGATCCCAGGCTTCGGGATAATAATAAACACCTGTTTCGGTGAGCTTTTCGGGAGCAAAAAAAGGATTTTCGGCTTGCAGACCAACAAGGGCTGCTATCAGACCGATAAGTACTAAACTACGCATGGTATATACTGTTTTTAAGGGATATTTACTTCCGCAAATATACAGCTTTTCGCCTGTCGGGGAGGTGTTCGGGCATGGAATATAGTACAAAGGTATGGAGTGTGTTGCAGATTTCTGGTTTTTAGGTCTTCGGACTTGATAGTCTTACTTTTTATTATTTTTTTTGTATTCCCAATTGATTTATTTAAAAATTAAGATACCAATGAAAAAATGGATATGGATGGCTATCGTGGCATTCCTGATGATGGGGGCAGCGGTAGAACCGGTAGCTGCCGGGAAAAAGAAAAGTAAACCAACTGTTTTTATGATTGGCGATTCGACGGTGAAAAACGGTCGCGGCGATGGAAGTAACGGACAGTGGGGGTGGGGGAGTTTCCTCTGGCAATATTTTGACACCACGCAGGTGAGGTTCGATAATCATGCGATGGGAGGCCGCAGCAGCCGTACGTTTATCAGTGAAGGACGCTGGAAGCGGGTGCTCGATCAGCTCCAGCCCGGCGATTATGTGCTGATTCAGTTCGGCCACAACGATTCGGGTCCGCTGAATACCGGCCGTGCCCGGGCGTCGCTCAAAGGCAACCACGACTGCGATACGGTGGTGGTCATGGAAAGTACGCAACTGCCCGATACGGTGCATTCGTTTGGTTGGTACATGCGCAAATACGTTCGTGAAGCTAAAGCTAAAAAAGCCATACCGATTGTTTTTTCACATATTCCCCGGAATAATTTCGTGACGCTCGACAGTACGCAGATTATCCGTAATACCGAGGGTTTCGGCCAATGGTCGAAAGAAGCGGCGGCCATGGAAAAGGGCATCTATATCGATCTGAACGATCGCATTGCCACCGAGTACGAAAGTATGGGTAAAAAACTGGTTCAACTCATGTTTCATGGCGACCATACCCACACTTCTTATGCCGGTGCCCAGCTCAATGCCCGTATCGTGGCTGAGTTGCTGTCGGAACAGAAACAGCTGCCGGTGTCGAAATGGTCGCTGGTGCGATCACGCAAAAGATGAGTTTTTGTAGCGCCGACCGACGATTAGTTGGTTGCGAATAGCTGTTTTTATTATCCTGATACACCCGGAGATAATTAATAATCCAATATCAACTTCTTTATGAATACCTTCCGTTTTTTGTTAGTGGCAGTGAGTTGCCTTTTCTTTTCGGCCGTTTCGATGCAAGCTCAGTTAATCGAAACCAACGAGCACAGCAACGATTTCAATACACCGCTCCACCTCATGAAGCCTTCGTATAAAGTTCCTTATGGTGTGGTTGAGCCGGCTAAGGTGAAGGAAGTTACCGATCGCGTGTTGGCATTTCTCGAAAAAGCAACTCCTACGCGCGTGGTGGATACATCGAGCGGTGAACCGCTGAAGGACTGGAAGAAAATAACTAAAAATTCGATGCTCGAACGGGGCACGTTCCGCCTGGCCAGCTACGAATGGGGTGTGACCTATTCGGCCATGCTGCACGTTGGCAACGCAACGGGCGATACGCGCTACCTGAAGTATGTATCGGACCGGTTCGGGTTTTTGGCCTCGGTAGCTCCTTATTTCGAAACCTTGCGCAAAGAAGGGATAGTGGAGCCGCAGATGCGCCAAATGCTGCATCCGGAAGCGCTCGACGATGCCGGGGCGATGTGTGCCGCGATGATAAAAGCCGAAAACCAGGGGATGAAGTTGCAGTTGGGCGACCGTATTGCGACGTACATCGATTATATTATGCACAAGGAATACCGGTTGGCCGACGGAATTTTTGCCCGCAACCGGCCGCAGCATAACACGGTTTGGCTCGACGATATGTATATGGCAATTCCGGCTATCGCCCATATGGGGCGTTACAGCGGCGAAAATCGTTATTACGACGAAGCAATCAGGCAGGTGAGGCTGTTTGCCGGTCGCATGTTTGTGCCCGGGAAGGATTTGTTTCGGCATGGCTGGGTCGAAAGCATGGGCGATCATCCTGCATTTCATTGGGGACGCGCCAATGGCTGGGCTATTCTTACCCTGGTAGAAGTACTGGATGCCATACCCGCCGGGTATCCCGGCCGCGACGAAGTGTTGAGCCTGCTCCGGCGCCATATCCGTGGATTGGCCGCCTGTCAGTCGGGCGAAGGATTCTGGCACCAGCTGCTCGATCGCAACGACTCTTATCTTGAAACCTCGGCTACCGCCATTTTTACCTACTGCATTGCCCGTTCGATCAACGAAGGCTGGATCGATGCACTGGCCTACGGACCGGTAGCCACCCTGGGTTGGAATGCCGTAGCTACCATGGTAAACGAAAAAGGCGAAGTGCTGAATACCTGCGTAGGTACCGGAATGGGCTTCGATCCGGCTTTTTATTATTACCGTCCCGTACACCGCTATGCAGCCCATGGCTACGGACCCGTATTGCTGGCCGGTGGCGAGATGATCCGGCTGGCCTCCCGGGCACATCCTAAAATGAACGACAGTGCCGTGCAGTTCTATGCGGAGCCGCAATCCACCAATGAACCGATTTTTTGGGTGAAGTAAAGCCGGATCGAGAGGAGGGTGTGTCATTTTTTTTGACACATTTTTTTCCACCATACATATATGATTTAATAAGTATGATGTTGATCTTGCAACATAATTGTTCACAAAAAATGAATACTGAAAACTTTTTTCAACTAAAAGCTGCATAAAACACAAAGAAAGAGGATGACCTTGTGGGACACCCTCCTGTTTTGACTGTTCCTTGTGAACAATCGAAATGCGATTTAAACGAATGGTAAAAAAACGATGAAAGTAATTGATAGGCTCAACAAATAAATTAATACAGACATAAGAGTTATTTCAGAAACCTTTGGTACATGAAACAATTTTACCAAAAATGGGAAAATGAACGCACTGCGTTCAGAATTTAGTTGGACACATTACCGCTTACTTTTAAGGGTTGAAAACGACCAAGTCCGCCAATTTTATTTACACTATTTTTTTGCAATAGCATAGATTTCCCTAAAACCCATTATTAGAATATAATTTCTACTTCCTTTTGCCAATGTCCGTGATAGTAATAATACCACCCAAATAACTTATTTTCGTAAGGAACCCCGTCTTTTGTTGGATTATCACGGAAATAATCCAAAGGCGGTTTTTGATAATATACCTTATGTTTTTTCTTCGTTTTCTTTAATACTGCAGTCGGGGTCCGAACTTTATTGTCAAAATTAGGGTATTTACAAATAGTCGTTACAAATAAATGATTGTTGTGAGATACTACTATCTGTCGGCAATTAGGGTGTTTGTATAAGATTATGGAATCCGAGTGTTCTTCTTGTTTTCTTAACTCCAAATCCAAACCATAAGGCATATCCTTACTATCATATAAGTCAATGTACATAAAAAAGGCGATTGAGGGATAATGGCTATTATAATTTTGAGCCTCTATAATAAAACTATCAAGAAAAGCGGAAACATCTTTATCTGCCACAGCAAAAACAGGTAAAGAGCCTGTTTTCAAGCTCTCGTTTTGAGCAAACAGGCTTATGCAAAACAGATGCAAAACCAACAAAATATACAATGTCCTTTTCATAATCTTTAAGGGGTAATCAATCCGTTTTGATTATACCTAAAATACTGACTTGGGTAAGTATAAATGTTCAAAATGGTATTTCTATTTCTTCCGTGATATAACTCTGCTCCTCGTAAATCTCCTCCTGACGGTCTTCCAACTCCGCTTGGGTGATTGTGATTAACCTCTCGAAGGGTATAACCTGTCACCCTTAAATAATGTCCTACCGCTGTGGAAGATTGGCTATGAGAAGTGCCAACGATATTATGCCCTGAACTTTCAGTTCCTACTTTGGCGTGAGACCATTCAACATTAGTAGTTCTTGACGGATTAGCCATAAATTCAAATAGTTGGGTTGCCTTATCATCTACTTTCATTTCAAAAGTAGTAAGTTTTGTTGGTGTAATACTGCCATCGCTGTTTTGCACATTGACTGTTGGTGTTCTAACTCCTGTTACAGTGCTGTTTACCGAAAGAATAATTTCACGCTGCGTGTTGATTTTATGTGTGGTGGTCACCAGCCGCTGGGCCGCATCGTATGTAAAACCGTACTCCTCGGTAAGAGCTGAGGCGATATACGACGATTTGTGTACGTGCCGGTGGCGTAATACATTACCGGTAAAGCTATACTGAAAGAAATCGTAATCGTAGCCACCCATCCGGTTATTCCCACGGGTCTGTACCACCCTGCCACGCTCATCGTAATACAGAGCTGTAAGAACGGACTGTTCAATATTTGTCATCTCCGTAGCATCGGCTGTGCGTACGATTTGTCCTGTTTTCAAACCTTTGGTGGCAATGTCTGTGTTTTGTTGAATATTCGTATACCTTACATCAAAAGGAGCCAGATCGCTCTGGGTAAATTTGTCAACATAAAGCAAAGAGATTGTTTTTATTGCGCTGTTTGAATGTAGTGTGTTAATGTAATGTAATTGCAATCGGGCTTTGTAAGTGATTGCTTGGAGTTTTGTTAGAGTCTTGTTAGGGCTTTGTTAGATGTGTATTATTTGTTGGTATTAATCATTAACTGTCCTGTATATATTAATTGTTTGTTTTTTTGTTTTTGTTTTGTAAAATTAAGTTTATTTTGCACGTATTTAACGTGTTGTCTGTTGCGATTCTGCCCCTCTTTTCTCCTTCCCGTCAATTTATGCATCATTTTCACCAGTTTTTACACTTCCGCTTCCCGGATATCAATTATTTTTGCAAGGTATAATCAATAAAAACGATATCATGCAAAAAACACTACTACTCTTCTTGTTTGTGCTGAATGCAGTGGCCGGCGCCGGGGCGGTTCAACTCACCGAGGCCGGAGGCTGGCGCGAGACGGCCTACGTTCAATGGTTGCCGGTGGAGGGAGCCGATGCGTACCATGTATATGTTTCGGGCGAGGGGATGGTCAACAAACGGATCGATACACAGTTGATCCGGAGTTACGGAACGTATTTCAGAGCCGACGTTCCGGGGCTGGCTGCCGGTGGTTATGTGCTGAAGGTGGTTCCGGTGACAGGCGGACAGGAAGGGGAGGCTGCTTCGACGCAGAATATTACGGTTGCGGCTCACGACCGGACCGGGTTTGCTTTTGCCGACGGCCGTGTCCCCGGAGCCTATAAAGCCGACGGAACTCCCAAGCCGAACGCTGTGGTGTTGTACATTACCGAGAATACAAAAAATACGGTTTCGATAGAGGTAACCGGCGCCAATGCCAACCCCTGCGTGGGAATTCAAACGATACTCGATGGGTTTAAAAAAGGAAGGGATAATCGTCCGCTTATCGTGCGGTTTGTGGGTCGGATCACCGATCCGGCGTATTTGCTGAATGGCGATATAGTGGTTGAAAACAACAACAACGCTGCTTCTTATATTACCCTCGAAGGTATTGGCAACGATGCGGTGGCCGATGGTTGGGGGATTCGGGTGAAAAACGCCAGCAATGTCGAAGTCAGGAACTTAGGTACGATGAATTGCGATTCCGACGAGGGCGATAATATCAGTCTGCAGCAAAGCAACGAATACATCTGGGTACATCATTGCGATTTCTTTTACGGCAAACCGGGGGGTGACGCCGATCAGGCTAAGGGCGACGGTGCGCTCGACAGTAAGACGTCGGGCTTTGTAACGTTTGCCTACAATCATTTCTGGGATACCGGGAAATCGAACCTGTTGGGCAACGGAACCGAAGAGCCCCGTTACCTGAGTTACCACCACAACTGGTACGATCATTCCGATAGCCGCCATCCCCGGGTACGCAGTCATCACGTTCATGTGTTCAATAATTATTACGATGGGGTCGCCAAGTACGGAGTAGGTTCGACCAACGCATCCTCGGTGTTTGTAGAAGCTAATTATTTCCGCAATTGCGGCTATCCGATGCTTATTTCGATGCAAGGATCGGACGTATGGAGCAGTTCGAAAAATGCCAACGATTATACCACGATGCCTACTTTTTCGAAAGAGAACGGAGGAGTCATCAAATCGTACAATAATTACATGACCGGTCAAAAACGTTTTGTAGCCTGGGGAAATACCGCTTTCCCGAACTCAACGGTCGATTTTGATGCTTATGTGGTGAATAGTGCTGCCGAAACAGTGCCCGCAACCGTAACCGCTTACAAAGGAGGAAGCAGCTATTCCAATTTCGATACCGATCCTCAGTTGATGTATACCTATGTAGCCGATACGCCCGAAGCTGCCCGCGATAGGGTAATGCAATGGGCCGGACGAATGCAGGGAGGCGATTTTAAGTGGACATTCAACAATGCCGTCGACGACTCTTCGTCGGATATCAACCCCGGCCTGCGCGATGCTCTGGCTTCTTATCGCTCGCAGCTGGTGGCGGTGCAGGGCGATGGAAATGCACAGGGCGGTGGCGACGACGATGAGGATGATAACGGCGGCGGCAACGATGGGCCGGCTGTGGATCTGACACATAATTTCACAACCAATGGCAAAGAGAGCAGCTTCTTTACCATCAACGGAAGTTTATCCGATTCGAAAGGAAGCGTACAGTACGGCGGGCTTACACTTACGATCTGCCTGAAGATCGAATCGTCGACTTCTATTCAGTTCACTACGGCCAAAGCATCGGTGCTCACGTTGGTTTTCAATACCGGATTTACAGGAAAGATTAAAATCAACGGAACCGATTATCCGGCCGTTGCAGGAAAAGTGACCCTCAATCTGGCTGCCGGTACCCATACAATAACCAAAGCCGATGTTGCTAATCTCTATCTGATCGGTATTGCCTATGAAACGACAAGGTTGAACGAACCCGGGATCAAAGAACTGAAAATGTGGCTGGATGTAACCACCCGGCAACTGATTATCGGAAGTACGGATGAGGAGATCAGAAGCGTGGCGCTGTATTCGGCAGCAGGTAACCTTGTCAAGGCGGTGTCGGGAGCAGTTAGTTCGTTCGATGTGTCGGAATTACCCCGCGGAGTGTACATCGTGAAGGTAGTGACAAAAAACGGTGATTATTCGCAGAAACTGCTTAAATAACCACCGTTGGATAAAAACACAAAAAAAGAAACTACCAGATAAATACAACTCTGAAATACATGGTCTCGGGCGGATCGGGGACAAAGTCGTTGTTGGTTACATAGAAGTGAACATCGGTCCGCGAGAAATCAAAATCGACGGTGCGGGTCCATTTCGCGCCGTCGTTGTTTTCGAAATGACGGGTGTAAGGAAGGCTTTGCTGGAAACCGTCGAATTCAATATACCCCATCGTAGCGCCATTGTCGATAACGTATTGATTGACACCTGAAATCGGAAAGCTACAGCGATAATAGAGGTTACGTCCGGCCTGATCGGTAACCTTTTGCCAGTCGGAAGCTTTTACTGTAAACCGGAAAACCTGTTTGGTGTTGAGTTCTTCCGGATACGAATACGTGCCTTCGCACGACATCAGCACAAGGGCTGAAACGAGGAGTAGAAGATAAGTGCGCATACTTTTTATTGGTTGTTAATTGTTAATTAGGAATTGTTATCGATGAATCGTCGATCGCTAAAACAAACATCTTGCCGAAAAGTTGAAAAATGTCGTTTTAGTGATTTTTTAATAATTTGAATTTAATTTAAAGTAGGGTTGGACCTCCTTTTTTGCGTTCTTTCTACCTGTTTGACCAAAAATTACCTCTTGCCCGCTTTCAAATTCCGTATATTTGCAGTCAAGAAGAACAAAATAAAGCATGAAAAAGTTAACCCTGTATCTTTTTATCCTTACTTCGCTGCCGCTTTGGTCGAATTCATCCACACAACTGTGGTTCGATCGTCCGGCAGCTTTTTTTGAAGAAACGCTGGTGTTGGGCAACGGTCGTTCGGGCGCCACGGTGTTTGGAAAAACCCGTAACGAAGTTATCTGGCTCAACGATATTACCCTGTGGTCGGGCAAACCGGTCGACCGGATGATGAATCCCGAGGCCTACAAACATATCCCTGCGATACGCAAAGCATTGCAGGAAGAGGATTATCCGCTGGCCGATAAACTTCATCGGAAAATTCAGGGGCGTTTTTCGCAATCGTATGCACCGTTGGGTACACTTCAAATGAACTTTGATCACGATTCGACGGTACGCAATTACCGGCGTGAGCTGGATCTCGGCAGGGCGGTTGCGCTGGTGCGGTATGAGGTAGACGGCATTGAGTACATCCGCGAGTATTTCTATAGTTATCCCGATAAGGTGCTGGTGATCCGCATTCGTTCCAACCGGAAAGCATCGGTAAGTTTCAGGCTCGATTTCGACAGCCAGCTCCGGTTTTCGACTCAGGTAAAAGGCCGGCAACTGCTTTCGACAGGCTATGCACCGGTGCATGCCGAACCCAATTACCGCCGTAATGCGTCCAATCCGATTCAATTCGACGAGCAGCAAGGCACTCGTTTCAGTGCGTTGGTCGAAATCAAGAATACGGGGGGCAAGCTGACGAAATCGGACGGCCAGATTGGAGTGGATAAAGCCGATGAGGCTTTGATTTTCGTTTCGCTGGCAACGAGTTTTAACGGATTCGATAAAGATCCGGCGAAAGAAGGACTGAATGCTCCCAAACTGACGCAGCAACAACTTAAAGCTGCGGCCGGACTGTCATACGATCAATTGTTGAGCCGCCATCAGGCCGATTACAGGCAGTTGTACGACCGGGTGAGGTTGGAGCTCGGTAAAACGGCAGCGCCCGACCTGCCCACCAACGAGCGGCTGAAACGTTATGCCACAGGGAAGGAAGATAAAAACCTGGAAATTTTATATTTTAACTATGGACGTTATCTGCTTATCGCTTCGTCGCGTACACCAGGGGTTCCTGCCAACCTGCAGGGGCTCTGGAATCCGTATATACGTCCGCCCTGGAGCAGCAATTACACCATTAATATTAATTTGCAGGAAAATTACTGGCCGGCCGAAACAACCAATTTGTCCGAATTGCATCAGTCCTTGCTCTCATACATCGAAAACCTGGCTGTGACGGGCGAAGTTTCGGCGCGCACTTTCCTGGGAACCCGTGGCTGGATGGCTGCCCATAATTCTGATATCTGGGCCATGAGTAATCCCGTTGGCGAATTTGGCGACGGCGATCCGGTGTGGGCCAACTGGTACATGGGAGGCGCCTGGCTGAGTACGCATTTGTGGGAACATTACCAGTTCAGCCGCGATAAAACATATTTAAAAACAAAAGCTTACCCGCTGATGAAGGGGTCGGCCCGTTTTTGTCTCGACTGGCTGACGGAAGATAAGCAGGGACGGTTGATTACCTCGCCATCGACTTCGCCCGAAAACCGGTATGTAACTCCATCGGGTTATAAAGGCGCCACGCTGTATGGAGCAACTGCCGATCTGGCTATCATCCGCGAAACCTTTTTACAAACCATCCATGCAGCCGAAATACTGGGAGTTGACCGGGCATTCGGCGATTCGTTGCGTAATGCGCTGGGGAAATTATACCCTTATCAGATAGGACGGAAAGGCAATCTTCAGGAATGGTACTACGATTGGGAAGATGAAGATCCGCGGCATCGTCATCAAACCCATTTGTTCGGATTGCATCCCGGAACGCATATCAGTCCGCAGGCTACTCCTGAACTGGCAGCGGCCAGTCGCAAGACGCTCGAGATAAAAGGCGACGAAACCACCGGTTGGTCAAAGGGCTGGCGCATCAATCTTTGGGCACGCCTGCTCGATGGCGACCGGGCCTACAAAATGCTGCGTGAACTGCTTCGGTATGTCGATCCCGACGGCTATCAGGGCCCCGACAAGCGCCGCGGCGGCGGAACCTATCCCAACCTGTTCGACGCCCATCCGCCTTTCCAGATCGATGGAAACTTCGGAGGCACGGCTGCAATTGCCGAAATGCTGCTTCAATCGGCCGGGAACGAAATTAGCTTATTACCCGCCCTGCCGCAGGCCTGGGACAAGGGTTCGGTGAGCGGGCTGCGTGCCCGTGGCGGTTTTGAAGTGGCAATCGGATGGGACCGATCGGAAATCGCCGAAGCAACCCTGATTTCGCTGGCAGGTGAGAAATGTGAACTGGTAACCAGCAGGCCGATGAAGCTTACAACTACCGGCCGGCAATCGGTAAAAGAAGCCGACGACAGGTACCGGTTGGCGTTTGATACCCAGAAAGGAGAGCAGTATAAGCTGGAGGCTGTTGAAGGTCACGATTTTTGGATCTTCTCTTATTTTAAAGGGAACAGCCGCGACGGATTACATTTGGCCGGCAGCCGCGACGGAATTAACTGGACGGCTTTCAATAAAGACTCCTCGTTTTTACGTCCGGCAGTAGCCAACGATAAACTGATGCGCGATCCGTGCATAATAAAAGGCACCGATGGTAACTACCACATGGTATGGACCGTGAGCTGGAACGACAAGGGAATAGGTTATGCCTCGTCCGACGATTTAATCCATTGGTCGGAGCAGCAGTTTTTACCGGTAATGGCCCACGAGCCCGGCGCCCGGAATACCTGGGCGCCCGAAATCACACTCGACCCTTCCAGCGGCGAATACATGATTTACTGGGCTACCACCATCACCGGAAAATATCCCGAAACCCAGCTGGAGCTCGAAGCGGGCTATAACCACCGCATGTATTATGTGCTGACGAAGGATTTCAAAACCTTCAGCGAGACCCGCCTGTTGTACGAACCCGGTTTTAATGTCATTGATGCAACTATTCTGAAGGATGATAACCGCTGGGTAATGGTGTTGAAAGACGAAACCCGGGAGCCGGTGCAGAAAAATCTGAAAATTGCTTTTGCAGAACAGCTTACAGGCCCCTATAGCGCAGCCGGCGCACCGATTACCGGCAATTACTGGGTCGAAGGTCCTACGGTACTCCGGCGGGGTTCCGACTGGATCGTTTATTTCGACATGTACCGCAATCACCGGTTCGGAGCTATCCGTTCATCCGATCTGAAGACCTGGGACGATATCTCGACCACCATCAGCCTGCCGAAAGGTATCCGGCATGGGTCGGTGCTGAAGGTAAGTGAAAAACAATACAATCGACTGAAAAATCATCAATATTAATATAATGAATCGTTATTTGCTTTTATTTTCTTTCGTAATGCTTTCTTTGTCGGCAATGGCCGACCTGCCCGTCCGCATTGGTTCCACCTTGCCCTCCCAATCGGCCTATGTGATGGGAACCGGCGAGCAATTATCCGGACAACAGTTTCAAACCGACGGTATTCTTACCTACAAAGGATATCAGTATACCGTGTATTACAATATGACCCGTAACGTATGTATTGCCCGTCGTAAGATGCCGGTGGGCGCCTGGGAAGAAGTGGTGCTTCCGTACCGTAACAGCGCCAACGATGCCCACAATACCATTTCGATGGGAATCAGTGCGGGGGATGGGCGTATTCACCTTTCGTACGATCACCACAACGACCCGCTTCACTATTGTTATTCGGTGACAGGGTCGGCCAATGAACCTGAAAAAATGCCCTGGGAGCCGGCTACCTTTTCGGCAACTACCGATGTGATGGAAAAGGCTATTCCTAACGTTACCTATCCGCGCTTTATTTCGAAACCCGACGGGAACCTGTTGTTTGAATGCCGGTTCCGCTGGAGTGGGTATGGCGACAGTTACCTGCGCGAGTACGACTGTAAAACGCAGAAATGGTCGTTGATAGGCCGCTATGTTCAGGGGGAAGACGTAACTCCCGACGCCTGCGCTTATATCAATGGCATGAGTTACGATAAACAGGGTCGGCTGCATGTAACCTGGTGCTGGCGCGATGATTTCGGAGGCGGCAGTAACCACGATTTCTATTATGCCTACAGCGAAGACCATGGGCGCACCTGGAAAGATAATAAGGGTGATGCGAAAGCCTCGGTGGATGTGATGGATCCGGTGGAAGACAGAGTGACCCGTAATGCATTGGGACAAACTAAAAAATCGTACATGGTGGAAGCAATTCCTTACAACCGCGGATATATTAACCAGGAAACGCAGGATGTCGACAGTAAGGGACGCATTCATGCGGTGAATTCGCATATCCCGGATGGGCAGGCCAGCGATGCCAACTGGAACAATTCGCGGGTAAAGGCACGGCTGCATCACCGGTTCCGGAAGGAGGACGGTACCTGGGTAAAACGTATGATTACGGTCAACGGGGTGTCGGTTAATTCCACGCGCAGGGTACATCTGGCCATCGACAGTTACGATAATGCCTATGTGATTGCCAACGGATATGGCGTAATCATGGCTTCGCCGGCCGACGACTATGCAACATGGAAGCTTGTTTCGCAGGATGGTCGTACAGGCTACCTTTCGGAGCCGCTGGCCGATAAACCCTTGTTGCGCGAACAGGGGGTGCTGTCGTTTGTCTACCTGAGCTCCTCCAATAAAATTGAAGTCTTCGATTTCCTGGCCCGGAATCCGTCGGTTCCTTCCGGAACCGGACTGCTGGCCGAATATTTCGCCAATACCGATTTTACAGGACTTATCCGTAAAGAAATTGTAGCTTCAACACTTACAGGCCAGGTACCTTCAGGAACTAAAAGTATCCGCTGGTCGGGAACCTTTGAAACCACCGCGGGCGAACAGCACCGGCTCCACCTGACTACCGCCGCAGCCACCAAGGTATACGTGAACGATCGACTGCAGGCCGATATTGCTGCCGGAAGTGGTGAGACCGGTATCGACTATCCCCTTATAGCCTCGCACAAAAACAATATCGTGATCGAATCGGTAGGAGCATCGGCGGTAAGCCTGATGTGGTCGGCTCCTTCGTTAACCAAACAAAACATTCCTTCCGTTTCGCTTTATCCCTTCAAAACCAACGATCTGCCCGGAAGTGTCACTCCTCCGGTACTCCCCGGTAAGGCTCAGCTGGACGAAGCCTTACTGGCAAAAAAAAAAGAAATCAATACTACCGCGAAAGAAATCGTCGCGCTGACTCCTTTTAACCCTCAAAACGACTATAGTATCGACCTGGTAACACGGGTTACGGCCGCCGATGGACGTGGTCTGGATATCGAAGCTCGTGCAGGGGACGGCAAGGGCTTTCGCTTCTCACTGACGCCGGCGCGCATATCGCTCACCAGCCTGCTGTCGGCTACCTCCGAATTCACCCGCGCCGATAATGTGAGCACCCAGCGCTACCGTTTCGCGGTAAAAGAAGGCAAAGTGAATGTGTACCAGGGCCAAACCTACGTAGGCAGCACCGATCTGGCCATGATTGGCGATATCGGGGCCGACGATACCGAACAGGCTGCTACGCCAGCTTTCGGGCCCGAAGCAATGAGCGGATGGGCCGGTCCCGACGGGGTCGGAACCGGCAAACCTACCGACTATGGCTGGAGTGCCAGTTCGGCAAGTATACCCTGGAACACGGCGGGATACCCCGGAGGAGTACGGTACGAACAGGTAACGCACCAGCTGGAAGCCGGAGGATCGTTTACCGGCCGGCTGATGACTATCCGTTGGGATGCCGGCGCTTATTCGTCGGCAAGCTATTTTTACCCGGTCACTCTGGCCGCCAATACGACCTACGAGTTAAGCTTTTTGTACGAATACTGGTCCAATGCCTCATCGGCTCAAACCATTACAGTAGGCATCAGTACCGCGGCCAATGCAGCCAATCGCTACCACTCCCAGGCTTTTCTCACTTCGGCCGGTGCCCAGCGTCTGCGCCGCGGCAATTTTCAGTTTACCAGCCGTGAAGCCGGAACTTATTACCTCACCTTCAACGGAACTTATGCCATGTGTGGCATAGGCGATTTCAGTCTGAAAAGCATTGCCTACGAAAACAGACTCCTGGTAGGGAAAAATTACGAAGGCGGACAGTTGACGGCCGAAATCGAATCGGTATATTTCGAAAATGAAGCCTATGCGCCCGATGTGGCATCATCGGTCCGGCCTTCGGAACCATCGGGCGGCCTCTGGGCGTCGGCAGGCAATATGCAGCTGAAAGTAGGAAATATTCCCGAAGGTTCGTTTGTACGGATTGCCGATGTGGCGGGACGAATCCTGTTGGACGGTTATGCAACCGGGCAGGAATTGTCGATCCCCGTCGAAAAAGGCATTTATGTGGTTCAGGTTCGAAATAAGACGCATTTGCACATCGAAAGTATTAAAGTAGCCAATTTATAATCGTTTTTACGTTTTTGTACACCAATCAGGCAGATTTGTTTCTCGACAAGTGGCCGGGTTGGTGTATTTTTGTATCCACAGTAATTAAAATTTGAAACACATGAGACTAACTTTTGTAACGATGGCATTGGCTGCCGCTTTGGTACTGCCCGCCCAAGAGGCACAACAAACCGTTAAATTCGAGCCCAAAGGCAATCCGCTGTTTACGCACAAATTCACTGCCGACCCGGCTGCGCTGGTACACGACGGTACGTTCTACATTTATGCCGGGCAGGATGCAGGCGATGGCAGTCGCTATACGATGCCCAACTGGCTCGTGTTTTCGTCGATCGATCTGAAAACCTGGTACGAACATCCTGTGCCGTTGCGCAATTCGGATATCGCCTGGGCAAAAGGTAACAATGCCTGGGCAGCCCAGGTGATTGAACGTAATGGGAAATTTTACTGGTATATTACTACCGAACATGCCTCCATTCACGGAAAAGCCATCGGAGTGATGGTGTCCGATTCGCCGGTAGGCCCTTTTAAGGATGCCCGGGGCACAGCTTTGATTACCAATGATATGACTACTGAATATACGAAAATATCGTGGGACGATATCGACCCGACGGTATATATCGATAAGGACGGGCAGGCCTATCTTTTCTGGGGAAATACCCAGTGTTACTATGCCCGCCTGAAGGACAATATGATCGAACTCGACAGCGAAATAATGACGGTGGATTTACCAGCCTTTACCGAAGCGCCCTGGATTCACAAACGGGGCGACTGGTATTACCTCTCGTATGCCACCGGTTTCCCCGAAAAAATTGCCTATGCCATGAGTAAATCCATCAACGGCCCCTGGGAATATAAAGGTATTTTGAACGAAATAGCCGGCAACAGCAATACCAACCATCAGGCCATCGTCGAATTTAAAGGCAAGTGGTATTTCGTGTACCACAACGGCGGTATCAATACCAATGGCGGCAGTTACCACCGCTCGGTGTGTATCGACCGGTTGTACTACAACCGCGATGGCAGCATGAAACGCGTACAGATGACCAGCGAAGGTATTTTTTAATCGCTTAGCTCGCCCGAATAGGAAATTCCCTGCCGGTTGACGGCGCTGACGCGTACCGAGGCCTTTCGGTTCTCAAACAAGTCGATGTGAAAGGTGAATGTGTCGTCGATGGTTTTGGTGCTGAAGGTAATTCGTACCGGGCCTGTTTTCCGGGAGTCGTCGACCTTGTAACTTAACAGGGGAGCCTTGAAACTAAATACATTACCGCCACTGTACGGAGCCGAATAGGCCCTTCCGAAGTAGGGTAAATGCGAGATTACCGTATCGCCTTTTACTGCAATATGGTACTCGGGCGTAAGAAACTGCGAATTTCCCTGCATGGGAATCATTTCACGAACCTGAATATCCAGATCCCTGGCATCGGCCTTACTCAACAGTTCGGCACGGAGCCGGGGGTCGCTCGTTTTGGAAACAGTGGAGCAGGAGTTGGTGTGGAAAGTGACCATCATAAGAGCCACGACGATCGTTACATTTGTTTTCATATACCGGTGAATTATGTACTATTTTCTATACAAACGAATTCGTAAATAGCTAGTTTCGACGCAATGAGTCCCGAAATATAGTGCATTTTTTCTATTTTTGTGGTCTTTTTAAATCTAAAGTCATGAAGTTTACCAAAATTTTACTATTCGCCATTTTAGTTCCGGCGCTGGGCTTTGCACAGACCGATTTGTTCGAACGCGGGAAGTCGACCGCTATCTATATTGACAAGCGCGAAAAGCAAGTGGTATTTACCGCCTTCGAGTTGTTGCGGCGCGATGTGCAAGCCGTGGTAGGTGCCGATCTGGTGCTGGTCGACCGGGCTTCGAAGGCGCGTATCGTGGTGCAAACGCCACGGGAATTAAAAGGCAGGTGGGAAAACTTCAGTCTGAAAACGCAGAGCGACCGGCTGATCGTCTCGGGTAGCGATGCGCGGGGAAAGGCTTATGGATTGCTGGAGCTTTCGCGGTTGTTGGGGGTGTCGCCCTGGCATTATTTTGCCGATGTAAAACCGCAGCCGGTCGATCGGTTTGAACTTCCTGCCCAGGTGGAAGCTCGTACTCCTTCGGTGAAATACAGGGGTATTTTCCTCAACGACGAAGATTGGGGGTTGATGCCCTGGGCTACTCAAACCCTGGCGCCCCAATCGGCAAAAGGAGCGATCGGTCCCGGGGCTTATGAGAAAATTTTCGAATTGATGTTGCGACTGCGGGCCAATACCATCTGGCCGGCTATGCACGAATGTACGGTGCCGTTTTATTTCGTGGAAGGAAACCGCAAGATGGCCGATAAGTATGGAATTGTAGTGGGTACGTCGCATTGTGAGCCGCTGGTGCGAAACTCGGCCGGCGAATGGGATGTGGCGGGGAAAGGCGATTATAATTTCGTAACCAATCGCGATAATGTGCTGGATTACTGGTCGGAGCGACTGATGGAGCTGCAGCAGTCGGAAAATATTTTTACCATCGGGATGCGGGGCAAACACGATGGGATGATGGAAGGCGTAAAAACGCCGGAGGAACATAAAAAGGCTTTGTCGCAGATTATTCCCGCCCAGCAACAGTTGCTTGAAAAGTACATCGACAGGCGTACGGATCAGATTCCGCAGGTGTTTATTCCCTATAAGGAAGTGTTGGATGTATATGACAGCGGTCTGGAAGTTCCCGATCCGGTAACGCTCATCTGGTGCGACGATAATTATGGGTATATCAAGCGTTTGTCGGACGAAGGGGAACGCCGGCGTTCGGGGAGCTCGGGAGTGTATTACCATGTTTCGTATTGGGGCAGGCCGCACGATTATCTTTGGTTGGCAACTACGTCGCCGGGTTTGATTTATACCGAAATGAAACGCGCCTACGAACATGGCGCCGACCGGTTGTGGATACTGAACGTCGGCGACCTGAAACCTGCCGAATACCTGACGGAGTATTTCTTGGATATGGCTTGGAATATCGGCAGCATCGGGCCTGGATTCTCGCATTTACAGAGCTGGATGGAGCGTGAATTCGGAGCGGAGTTGGCCGGCGAACTTGCGCAGGTTAAAAAGGAATATTATCGGTTGGCTACGATCCGAAAACCCGAATTTATGGGATGGAGCAGGGTGGAAGAGCCTGGCTACGGCCGGGGCGGGCGCACGCCGGTACGCGATTCGGAGTATAATCCGGAATTTAATAACGAGTTGCACAACCGGCTGAAGGCTTATGAGCGGTTGGTGGAAAGGGTGGATACCCTGGGTGCGAAGGTTCCGGAGCGTTTGCTTCCGGCTTATTTCCAGCTGATTGAATATCCGGTGAAGGGTGCTTCGTTGATGAACTGCAAGTGGTTGTATGCACAGCTGGCCGGTTGGTCGGCGTTAGCCGGAAAAGAGCTGGCGGCCCGTGGCGAGGCTTTGAAAAGCGAGCTGGCTTATGAAGAAATCGGGAAGCTTACTGCAATTTATAATCGGATGGAGCAGGGTAAATGGGAGCGGATGATGGATTTTCGTCCCCGTTCGTTGCCGGTGTTTGCTGCGCCCGATTTTTCAAAACTCGATTCACTGATCGAGGTGGGTAAGTTGAATCCCCGTCGCCGGCCGTCCGGGACAAGGAATGGAATAGCCCTGAATGCATCGCAGGCGAGGAATAGGGCCGAAGGGGCAAAGGTAATCGACGGATTGGGGCATAGTTTCTCGGCGGTTCAGTTGCCGCAGGATGGCGAATTGGAGTTTGAAGTGGAATTGGCCCGGGCGGGCAGTTATTGGATACGCATTGCGGCGGTTCCGAATCATGCTGTGGATGGGACGGGGATGAAAATCGGGGTGAAAGTGAATGACGGCGATTGTCAGGTGTTTGATTATAAGACGGTTGGAAGGAGCGAGGCCTGGAAGCAGAATGTATTGCGCGGACAGGCCATAGTAGTGGTCCCGGAGCTTGCATTGCCCCAGGGAAAGTCGGTGATCGCTGTAAAAGCACTCTCGAAGTACGTACAACTCGATCAGCTGATGATAGGTCAGGGGGAGGTCGATTTTTACGAATTTCCGGTTGAGTGAAGCTCAGGTTTATGGATGGTTGGGAACAATCAACTACTATTTTGAACGAATCGTGCTCTTTACCCCTGTAAGATTTGATTATTTTTGCATCAGGTAAAGATCATTGTAAATTTTCAATAATAAATAATCCATGAAGCAGTTTTACTTATTTGTTTTTGCTTTTTTGCTGGTACATCTCACACCCGCAGGCGCCCAGTATACACAGGGCGATACTGTCAGCATTAAAGGGGTGAAGTACAAAATTACATCGGCTAATTTAATCTCAAACCCAGGATTTGAAGACGGATTTACAGGTTGGACCGATGCTACATCGTCGCAGTCGCCGCTTAGTACCGCCAGTTTTACGCTGGTTCCCAACGGAGGAATCAACGATTCGCAGTATTTGGTAGGAACCAAGAATGAAGGGGCCACGGCTGCCGGATCGATAGGCACCTCATGGCCGATCGAATCGGGTAAGAGCTATGTATTTACATTTTATGTGAAATACCTGACCGCTACATCGGCCGATGCCACCGAATTATGGCTGAAGACCTCTTTGACCAATGTGCCTGCTACCAATACCGAGTCGCGCCTTTTACTCGATGGCGCCCAGGTTGCCGGCAACGGCAGCTGGACGTTCAACGGTGTAGGGTTCACCAATAGCAATCCGGCCTATACCCATCTGATGGCCCGGTTCCGCTGGTTGAGCAACCGCTTGGGCTTTGATCAGTTTTCGTTGCACGAAGCTTTCGAAATACCGAACACCGATAGTCTGCAGTCGGTAATAACGTATGCCGAAAGTATTTACAAGTCCGAAGCCAACGATGCTTCCATTCTGCTGAACGCTATAAATGAGGCTAAAGCACTGCTTGCCAGTACTTCGCCGGCTGCTGTCTGGCAAGCCATCGGTAAGCTGAACGATGTGGTGTTCAATTATAAACTGGTCAATGCATCTGCGGCCGAGCCCATCGATATGACCCGGTTGATAGTGAACCAGGGATTCGATACCAATACCACCGATGGATGGACGGGAGGAGGAACCCCGGGGTCATATACGGTCGAATTTTACCAGAAAACCTTCGACATGTTCCAGGAGATTAAAAATTTGCCTGCCGGAAAATACCGGTTGATGGCAAAAGGCTACGAACGCCCGAAAAACAACGATGGCGGAGCTGCTTTTAAAGCAGGTACCGAAATAATCTCGGCTCGTTTGTATGCCCGGTCGAATCAGTTTAAAGAATTTTCGACCCCCTTCAATTCGTTGTATAAGCACCCGTACACAGGTAGTGGTTCGTCGAATGGTTATGCCAACACGATGTCGGCCGCTTTTATCCTCTTTAACTCTACTTCGCCTTCGTACTACGATATGGAGGTGAGCGATATACTGCTGGGTGAGAACGATGTGCTGACCATCGGAGCAAAAAGTGATTTTCAGCAAACAGGGTACTGGGCCATCATGGATAATTTCCGCCTGGAGTACCATGGGCGGAATCCTGCCGATATTGCAGCTTACCTTAGCACGCAACTTACCGATGCCGAGCAACTCGCCACTCAAAAAATTGAGCTTGGTATTGCCGGCCAACTCAATGCCGCTATTGCGACTGCCCGTACAGTAATTACTGCCAATCCCCTGGTTGCAGCCGATTTGTATGCTGCCAACACGCAATTGCAGTCGGTGCTGGAATTGGCCCGGGAGTCGGCTGAAGCGTATGCTGCTTTGAAAGCGGCCACCGATGAGGCAATGGTGGTGTACGGCGATGGCACCGGAGCAGGAGCGGCCGTATTGCTTCAGGCAATTCAGGCGTCGCAGGCCGTATACAATAGTAACGATGCCGCTGTAACGCAGTTGGCTGCAGAAACCAAAAAGGTTCAGGATGCCGTGTTTATGTACCGCATTGCCAATGCCACCGGTGCAACGCCGCAGGTTACCACACATCCCTTTATTGCCCGTGGTGCAACGGTAGCTTACGGACGGAACACGGTTACCGGGGTAACCTCGGGTGCTTTAATGGAACGCGGATTTGTATGGAGTACTCATCCCGAACCTACAGTGATCGACAACCGATCGGTACGTTATTTAACCGATCGCACCGGGCAGCCGATTTTCAGGATGGAGAATCTGCAACCGTCGACGGTGTATTATATGCGTGCCTACGCACTTACGAAGGAGTATGCGGTCGGGTATGGCGAGGTGGTAAAGGTAATCACCATCCCCAAGGGAGGTATCAGTTATTGGTTGGACGGGGGCTTAACCGGCGATAACCGTACCCGCGTGGACGCAGCAATGAAGTCGGCGGTGGAATATTGGAATAATCATACCAGTATCCGGGGATTAAACCTGACGGTGAATTATGGCTCCGGAACTCCTACGGCCGAAGCCAGCTATGGCGGATGGATGCGTTTCGGACCCAATGCCAGCTATCAGCAGACGGGTACGGCACTTCACGAAATGGGACATACCATTGGAGTGGGAACCCATTCGTATTGGAGCAGTTCTTCTTCGCCCCTGAAAACGGGCGGAGTGTGGCTGGGCGAACGTACCACCCAGGTAGTTCGCTTCCTCGACAACGATGCCGGAGCCACCCTTAAAGGCGATGCTACGCATATGTGGCCCTATGGTATCAACGGAGCGCACGAAGACAATGGAACCGAGTTGTTGTACATCGGCAATTCGCTGATTACGCAGGCTCTTGGTGAAGATGGATTACCGCCTACCGGTGGATTTGCGCTTCCGGCGTATACCTTCCCCAGTGTCGATAACCGTAAATACTATATCAAAAACGAATCGGTTGCCCGTGGTATGCATACGGCCTATCTTGTAGAGTCGGCTGCCGGACAACTCATGTATACCGATATGACGGCATCGGCGGCTCTTGCCGACGATAAAGCTGCCTGGTATCTCGACTTTGTTCCTGCCACCGGATATTACCGGATACGAAATGCTTCTTCGGGGAAATATTTTTCCTACAAAACAACGGGTGCCTATGGTATTTCGTTAGTGGCCCGGTCGACCCCTACCACTGTGGAGAATTTTCAGTTGATGGGCGCCCGGTCGGCACTGACAATCGGAACGGGTACGAACGCTTTTACCACAAAAGGATATTGGATTGTGAGACCCGAATCGACGCTTACTCCGCCGGCATTCGTGGCATTAACCAATGGTAGTACCGGGTCGGCTTCATTCAATATTGCCTCGAACTCCGAAACACAGCGATGGCTTATCCTTTCGGAAGAGGAGGTGATCAGGTTTAATCAGGCATTGCCGCCTACTGCTTTGCCTTCGGTAGCGGAAACTACTTTAAAACTAAGTGTGGATCGTACCCTGTTGACGATTGAAGGGATAGCGTCGGAAGCTGATATTTCGATATTCGATAGTATGGGCCGGAGCTTGGCGGTCGAAACCAGAGTGACGGATCGTTTTGAAACTCATCTTGATGCCGGCATCTATATCGTAATGGTTCATATGAACAACCGGCGCTACCAGCAAAAAGTCGTAGTGTATTAATGAATTTTATATTTTAAACGGAACCCTGTAGAGTTTGATGCTTTACAGGGTTTTTTGTATCTAATTGATTGATAATGAAATTAGTCCTATTGTTTCTATAATGATTATAAATTAGATGATTAACTAACTTATAAGCGCAAAAAATGTTTTAGTAGTTAAATAATAGCTAATAAGTATTAATAAGAGGGTACCTTAAATTGTAAACAGTATGAAACGGCAATTACTTTTTTTAGCTTTACTGTGTGGCCTGTATCTTCAGGCTCAGGGTTTATTTACCGACGATTTCACGTCAGCTGCACTGTCAACTCAATGGACAGCGGTTTCGCCCAATCCGTCGGGAGTGATTCAACTTGTTGACGGACAGTTGTTTTTACGTGCTTCTGCGCTGAATGGAGGATCCGATTTGTATTCAGGATCTAATTTTAATGCGCCTCGTGTCATTCAATTGACCAATGATGCTAATGCCGCCTGGACGGTTACTACCCGTTTGAGTTTTAATCCTACCCATACCTACCAGAGTGCAGGGATAGGGTTGCTGATGGGATCGGATGTGAACGAACCGGCAGCGTATATGCGTTTTATCGAATTAAAGTTCAGCCACGACGAAGGAGGGCGATTGATAGGCGGTCCCCAGAAAACGCTGCCCTATACCGAATCGGTGGTATACATGCGATGTGCCCGTTCGGCCGATAGTATTCGTGTATGGATATCGCCGACGAATGCGGATTGGATCAGTTTGGGAGCTATTGCATCGGTAGGTGTTTATGGGATTGGATTGCATTGTATACGCCAACCCTGGGATGGCAATACGGATACGGATTCGGAGGCATGGTTCGATTTTTTCCAGGTCGGTCGGGAAGGGGGAGAAGAACCCGGGGGCGATGAGACACGGTTGCCGTTTGTTTTCCACCGCAGTTTTGATGATCAGAGTGAAAGCTACGTATCTTTCTTCAAAATGAATGACCGGGGAACCTATACGGCTATTGCGGGGCGGTACGGACAATTTTTACCCGAACGGACTGTGTCGGTGGAAGAATTCGATAGATCAGGGAACCTGGTCTCGTCGAAAGTCATTGGCCGGCGACCAGCCGGTAACGGTGTAGGCGATTTTAACTGCGCAACAGCCGATTTCGAATCGGATGGTTCGATGTATGTACTGTTGAATAATTACATCCCCGGCCAGGAATGGAATTCGGTCATGAAGCTAAATGCATCGGGTGATTCGGTATGGGAGGTAATGGTTTCTGAAAAATGGCAATGGTCGGCTATTGTCATGCCACTTCTGAAAACCTATCCGTCGGGTGGGTTTGTGGTGGCAGGAAGCACCAACGGATTTCCATCGAAACCCAGGGTGAATCGCTATTCCGGATCGGGTGACCTGCTGTGGTCGCAGGACGTTTTTACCAACGACTACGGGTACAACAAGTTCCAGGCTGTTACGGTCAACGGATCGGGAAGTATTTTTGTAGGGGGAATGGTACATCATAATTTAAACAACCGGCAAAGTACTATTATTGCCAAGCTCAATGCCGAAGGAAAACCGGATTGGGAAAAGGTATATTATTCAGGATATCTTACTTCGGGCGATAGTCTGGTGGGTGAGATTACATCCTTATTGCCTACGGCGGACGGAGGGTGTATTGCCGGTGGTTTCGAAAGTGAAAAAGGCAGCCTGGGGGGCTGGGCAATGCTCCGGAAATTATCCGCGTCGGGCGAAACCGAGTGGATCCAGCGCTACTTCTATACGGGTGGCTGGCAGGATGCAAAAGTAATTGGGTTGGCACAATTGCCGTCGTCGAATCATTTTATTGCCTATGTGCACCGCGATTGGGGAAGTACCGGGGCGGGCGCTACCCTGATGGAATGTGACGAAAACGGTGATACCTTATGGACGCAGGTGGATTATGATTACCGGGTTGAACTTAGTGGAGTGGATGCCGGGGGCAATGTGTTGTTAAGGGCCAGTGCTCCGTATGCACCTTTGAATTGGAATATGCAACGTTTCTACTTGCGCACTACACCCGAAGGATTGTATAGGCGACCCGAATTGATATATCCGTTCGACGGCTATGACAATATTCTGACTCAACCACGCTTCGAATGGCGAAGAACAGGTCATATCCATACGACAGCCCACCTTCAGGTGGCGACCGATTCCGCGTTTTCTCACCTGATAGCGGAAAGAACCGGGATTCAAGGCACTACCTGCGATCAGTTGAAGTTGCCGGCCGGAACAGCTTGTTATTACCGTGTACGGGAAGTGGGGGTGAAAGGTTTTGCCGGACCCTGGTCGGCGCCGCTTAGCTTTACTACCGAAAAGGGTACGCTTGTCGAAGAGCTGGCTGGGGAAAATGTACAAGTAATGACCGATGAACGGTCGGGTGCCATAAAGGTGATGCTTGCTTCCGGACAGGGTAGGGTACGCTTGCTGATTACCGATATGGCTGGGCGGATGATCCGCAGAGCCGACACTTCGGCTGGAGAGTACATTATCGAAGGTTTGGATACCGGTATTTACCTGTTGCGAATCGTCTCTCGGGATGAGCCGATGGTAAGCTGTAAGGTTCGGGTGATGTAAGGTGTATATACAACAACTCCGCCTGAGAATTTCGGGCGGAGTTGTTGGTTGCTTACATTTTTATTTTACGTGTTACGGATCCTTTTTCGGTGCGCAGTTTCACAATGTATATACCTTCGGCTAAATTAGCTATGGATACGTTGCCGCTTTTCTTTGAATCGTTGTGCTGAATCATCCGTTTACCGGCACAATCGAAAATAGTTAACCCATGAATAAGCTGGTTTGCCGTGTACCGGATGCTACGCGTTTCGGTATCGACAACCAGTTGTACTTCCGCATCATCGGTAACGGCAGGTTCATGGGTTTGCAGCAGCGAGAATGAAATAGCTTCCATGAGGTGCGAATGTTGTGATCCGGGCTCGCCAAACACCATTTCCTGACAAATTCTCCAGAAAAAGTTGGTGTTTCGTAAATAGTAGGTTACGTTGTTGGCCAGAGCTACATCAACATGATAGATCGCATCGTTCCCGCCTTTCCTCACTGCCGTAATTTCCAGCTGTCCCGCGTCGCCTTCGAGCTGCAATTCTTCTTTTTTCAATTCGGGTACCGTGTTGTACAAGTTCAACGTGAAGCCGGTTACCGTTGCATTGGTGATAAAACCTTTGTTGGGCACTGTATTGTCCCAGGTGGAAATAAACTGATAGAAGCCTCCGATCGTTTGTTGGTCGCCCGTGGCAAGTATGGCTAATTTATATCCTGCATCGTCGATGGTGGTGATATAATCGGTGGTGGTGGCTCCGGGAATGGCTGTGGCTTCGAAGGTCAGCGGATTGATACGGTACCATTGATAGCTGAGTGCCGAGTTTGGGAGTACGCTGTTGTCGGTCAGGCTTTTAAATTCGAAAGTCGTGCTTATCCCGCGACCGATCCAGGGCGCCATGATCCCGGTTATAAACATGCTTTCGTCCATAGAGGTATTGCTGTAGTGGGAGTTGACCGAGCAGTACAGGCCATATTGAACGTTGGAAGTGTAGCCGTCGAGTTTCCCTCCTTTAGCTCTTAACCGGTAGTTGCACGATTGGGTTGGTTCGTAGCTCATCGACGACCACGAGGGAGTAGCACGAACGCGGGTGTCCTGCCATGATCCGCCGGCATCCGACTGTAAAATAAGACTGTCGGTTTCCAGTGCCATGGAGTTGAGGCATTCCATGTCGAGCTCCGGATAGGTTCCCGGAATAAAAACATTGTTCAATCGTCCGCTCGATTTAATTACAAATCCCGGAAAAGTATTAGCCGGAGCTGTGAACGTCGGGAAAGCGGGTAAAGCTCCGCCTTCGCCTGCGGTAAATTGGGCCTTTAATCCCGTATTCCATCCAAAAATAACCAGGAAAATCCCGATAAGTTGTTTAAAGTAACCATGTGTTTTCATATCATGCTTTATTTAAAAGGTTGATCCGCATATTAAGGTATTAGTAAAACAATTATTTGATAAAATAAGTTTATAAATCAAAATTTATTTTTACAGATCAGGGAGGAAAAACCGACAGGTATTCATTTTCTCCGGTAGAAGCCGGATTTTGATTTTTTACTTATATATTACTGATAATTAGATTTTTATGGCGTATTTGTAGAAATTAAGTTACCAGAAACAAACAAAATGTAACAAATTTTTAAAATATGTAACCCACATGCAATTAGTTGATCCTTCTGATTTAAAAAAAAGAAAAATCTGTATGTACATTTGCCCCTGTGAAAAAAAACATATAATCATTAATTCCATTATCATGAAACAAACTTTTTGTAAGAAAGTCACCGGGATTTTATTCCTGTTGCTTTTGTTTTCATTTTCTGCATTTGGACAGACGCTTACCGTACGAGGTACAGTAAGAGATGTTTCACGATCGGCGCTCGTAGGAGTGAGTATTCTTGTGGATGGCACCAACAGCGGTACCATTACCGATCTTGACGGACGCTTTTCGATTCAGGCTCCAGCCAATGGCAAGCTCGTTTTTTCGTATGTGGGTTATAAGCCTCAGACAGTTGATGTGAACGGCCAGGCTACAGTTAATGTAGTAATGGAAGAAGACACCAAGCTGATCGATGAAGTAATCGTGATCGGGTACGGAACACAACGAAAGGAATCGGTAACCGGTTCGGTAGCTTCGGTAAAGGGTGAAATTGTACGCGATGTTCCATCGGCCAATATTACCCAGGCGCTTCAGGGGCGCGTTGCCGGAGTCAACATGGAGCAGACCAACTCAAAACCGGGTGCTTCGATGCAGATACGGATCCGTGGTACCCGTTCGCTGAGTGCCAGCAACGATCCGCTTATTGTGCTCGACGGTATTCCTTTTGCAGGATCCATAGGCGATATCAGTACCGATGATATCAGGAGTATCGATATTTTGAAAGATGCGTCGGCAACGGCAATTTACGGTTCACGCGGCGCCAACGGGGTGATCCTTATTACCACCAACAAAGGCTATAAATCGGAAACAGCCACCGTTAGCTACAACACCTACTTTGGGTTCAAGAATGCAATTAAATATCCGATGATGAATGCTGCCGAATTCTTAGCATTGCGTAAAGCAGCCGGTAAATATTCAACCCTGGGTGTCGATGAAGCCGAAGATGTGGATACCGACTGGCAGGATTTATACTATCGCCAGGGATTGGTAACCAACCACGACCTGGCTGTAACGGGTGGCACCCAAACGGCCAATTATAAGTTCGGTGCCGGCTATTACAACGATCAGGCGGTGATGACCGGTCAGGATTATACCCGTTATTCGATCCGTGGTTCGCTCGATCAGGAAATTGGTAAGTACTTCCGTTTCGGATTCACGACCAACAACAATTATTCAATCGGGATGGGAAGCAACCTGGGCCTCTATACAGTGTTGAGTACCACGCCTATCACTAATCCGTACAATGCCGATGGTTCGTGGAAAAGAGTAGTGAAAATGCCACAGGACGACCAGTGGGTGTTCTCGCGCGAAATAATTGAAGGGCTGGGCGATAAATGGATCGACCGTGCCAATGCTTTTGGTTCCTACAATACAATGTATGCCGAATTGAAAATTCCCGGAGTCGAAGGATTGAAATTACGCTCCAATGTGGGTGCCAATCTGCGTATGACCAACAATGGCAACTATACCGGCCAGGGGGTATTCAATGTAACCGTCGACGCCCCGTCGACCGCCTCGATCAGCAACTCGATGCAAACCAACTGGGCCGTCGAAAATATTCTGACCTACGACCGTACGTTTGCCGATAAGCACAACATAAATGTCGTTGCTCTGCAATCGGCCGAACAAACCACTTACAACCGCTCGCACGTTTCGGCACGCGATATCCCGTCCGACGATTTCCAGTATTTCAACCTGGGACGCGCCGACGGCACCATTACCGTAAATCCGGCGGAGCAGCATTACAACCAAAGTGGTTTGCTCTCGTATATGGGACGCGTAATGTATGCGTACGATAATCGGTATATGATCAGTGCAACCTTACGTTCCGACGCCTCCTCGCGTCTGGCTCCGGGCTACCAATGGCATACCTATCCTGCGGTTTCGGCCGGCTGGAACATCAAGAACGAATCGTTTATGCAGGGTGTCGAATTCGTCGATATGTTGAAAGTACGTGCCGGTTTCGGTCAAACTTCCAACCAGGCCGTCGAACCCTATGCAACCTTGGGATTGCTGAATACCCGCCCCTATAACTTCGGTTCCGATTTTGCAACCGGTTACTACGTGTCGCAGCTGCCTAACTCCCGGCTGGGTTGGGAATTCTCCGAAACCTACAACGTTGGTGTCGACTTTGGTTTGCTGAACAACCGTATTTCGGGTTCGTTTGAACTGTACCGGACCAATACCAAAGATATCCTCCTCAGCGTGGGACTTCCTCCTACATCGGGGGTAGGAAGTTATACGGCCAATGTAGGAAGCACTTCCAATAAAGGTTGGGAGCTTTCGCTCAACGGGGTGATTATAGAAAACAACAATGGCTGGACCTGGGAAGCGGGTGTGAATATGTATAGCAATAAAAACGAGTTGACTTCGCTTTCGTCGGGTCAGGACAAAGATGAGGCCAACTGGTGGTTTGTGGGACATTCGCTCAACGTAATATACGATTACGAAAAAATCGGCCTGTGGAACGAAACCGACGCCGATTACCAGTATTTGCAAACCTACGAACCCGGTGGTAATGCTGGTATGATTAAAGTAAAATACACCGGCGAATTCGATGCCAACGGAAAACCGGTGCGGGCTATCGGTCCGGCCGACCGTCAGGTGATCGATCTCGATCCGAAACTGATGGGAGGTTTCAATACACGCGTAGCGTATAAAGGATTCGACCTGAGTATGGTAGGGGCATTCCGAGCCGGCGGTAAACTCATCAGCACCTTGTATGCTGCCGACGGTTACCTCAATATGCTTACCGGTCGCCGCAACAACGTACGCGTCGACTACTGGACACCCGAAAATACCGGTGCCAAGTATCCGAATCCTGCAGGTATCACCAGTGGCGATAATCCGAAGTATGGCAATACGCTCGGTTTGTTCGACGGTTCGTACCTGAAAATCCGCACCATCACCCTGGGTTACAATTTCAACAAACGCATGATCCGGGACTTTGGCATCTCCAACCTCCGGGTTTATGGAACGATTCAAAATCCATTCGTATTGTTCTCGCCCTATCATAGCGAAACAGGAATGGATCCCGAAACCAACTCCTTCGGTAACGAAAACGCAGCAGTTACCAGTACCTATAAAAAACGTACACTTATTATCGGTACAAACACTCCATCGTCGCGTAACTTCTTGGTTGGTCTTAATTTAACGTTTTAAAAATTGAAATACAATGAAAAAGATAAATATTAAATTAGTTGTTGGAACAGCCTTACTTTCTTTGTTCTTCGCTGCCTGTTCCGATCTGCTGGAAGAAAAACCGCGGAGTACCTACACTCCCGAATTCTTCAAATCCGAGAAAGGAGTGCAAGGGGGGATTACTTCGTTGTACACGCATCTCCGGTATATGTACGGACAAGCTTACTATTACAATAGTTTGCTTACCGGTACCGATGAGGTAACTTATGCACAAAGTGCCGACGCCAATTTTAAAGACATGGACATGACCGGTGTTGGCGCGGTTACTCCACAGGGCAGCCGTAGCGACGTGCTCTGGAATACAGCTTTTCCCAATATCAATACTGCCAGCGGGATCATCGAAAATGCCGGAGCTGTGGCGTCGATCCCGGCTTCGCTGATTGCAGAAGCCCGTTTCTTCCGTGCATTCGACTATTTTATGCTGGTACAGACTTTTGGCGGCGTGCCTCTGGATTTAGGTGCAGGTATCCTGAAATTCAATACGGCTCCGGTACGTACTTCCACTCGCAATACAGTGCCCGAAGTGTATACGCAGGCTGTATTCCCCGACTTGAAGAAAGCGGTGGAGGATCTTCCCGAAACAAGCCGGTTGAAAGGTACCGTTACCAAAACCGTTGCCCGCCTGTACCTGGCAAAAGCGTACCTGACTTACGGCTGGTGGCTGCAGAATCCCAACAATATTCCTACTTATCCGGCAGCCGACCGTGTCGATCCGGACGGAAAAACAGCTGCATGGTATTTCCAGCAAGCCTATGATGTGGCAGTTCAGGCAATCGAAAATCCCGGCGGATATGGTTTGTTGGAATATTTCTACGATGTGAACCTGGGTTCGAACGATCGTAACAAGGAAATCCTGCTGTATGCCGACCATACCGAAGCCGACGAATTCTACAATGCTTCGAGCTTGTCGTGGAGTAATGGTGCTGCACCCGAAAACTTTGCAGGCTGGATGATGACCTGGAACTATACCAATCTCCGCAGCGGAGGGCAGAGTTCGGTGCAACGCGAAGCTGTTCAGGCCCTGGGTCGCCCGTGGACGCGCATGGCTCCGACCATCAACGTTATTAAAAATACCTTTGCCGATAAAACAAATGACTCCCGTTACGATGGTACCTTTACTTATATCTATCGGGCTAATTTCAATAAAGCCGGAATTACCGACGCTACGCTGGCCAATGCCAACGGATTGCCGGTTGCTCCGGGTGAGGCCGTGCTTACCTTCCTGCACGACGATGTGGACGGTATTGCGTATGCTGTAGCCAACGGGAATATCGGTGCAGGTGTGTTGCCGGGTCGTGCCGACTTTGTTATCGCTCCGAGCGCCATCAGCCGCATCACCTATCCGGGACTTTGGAAATTAGGTCCTTACCGTACCGATAACGGTACAGGCCTCGGACAGCCGAATGGCGCCAGTACTCGTCCGTTCAATATTGCCAAGTTCTCCGAACTCTATTTTATTGCTGCCGAAGCTGCTGTGAAAGGGGCGTCGCCAAAAGCCGGAAAATCGGCGCGCGAACTCATCAATGTAATTCGTGCCCGTGCAGGCAAATGGCGTTGGTACAACAATGGGAATGTGGCAAAAGTGGCCGACAACAGTGCTGCCATGGTAGCTGCTACTCCGGCTGTAATCGATATTAACTATATCCTGGCCGAACGTTCGCGCGAATTTTACGGCGAAGGTTACCGCTGGCACGACCTGGTTCGTACCCAGAAGTGGGAAGAACTGGCCGGAAGCTATCAGATTTGCGGGCCCGAATACAAGGATCGTACGCCTCAAACCTTTACCCGCACCATCGAAAAGAAGCATTACCTTCGTCCTATTCCCCAGGGGCAATTGGATGGCATGGAAATGACGGATGAAGATAAGGCGGCTTATCAGAATCCTGGTTATTAATCGTTAGTTTTTTCACAATAGAGGTATTGGTTTTTTTAGTGATTTGGATCGAAACCTGGCTGTTCCGCTAAAACCGGTCAGCCAGGTTTTATTTTGTTTTTAAGTGAACTATGTAGCAAAAAAATGGTATTTTTGCAGCTTTAATTATAAAAATGAAACCAGATGAAGCTAAATGATAACACTGCTATTGTTGTTTTGCACTGCCCCGACCGCCCCGGAATTCTATCGGCTGTGACCGAGTTTATCAATAAAAACAAAGGGAACATCCTGTACCTCGACCAGTATGTGAATCGCGAAGAGGGTGTGTTTTTTATGCGTATCAAATGGGACCTGACCCTCTTTACCGTTGCAAAAGAAAATATTGAAAATGAATTCAGAACAGCACTGGCCGATCGGTTCGGCATGACCTACCGTTTGTATTTTTCGGATGTAAAACCCCGTATGGCCATTTTTGTTTCGAAAATGTCGCATTGTCTCTACGATTTGCTGTCGCGGTATGCGGCTGCCGATTGGCATGTCGATATCCCGTTGATAATCAGTAATCATCCCGATTTGGAACACATAGCCCGTCAGTTCTCGATTCCGTTTTATCATTTCCCGATCACGAAAGAAAATAAAGCTGTACAAGAAGCACAGATATTGGCACTTTTAAAAGACAATAAAATTACCTTTTGTGTACTTGCACGCTATATGCAGATCTTATCCGACGATTTTATTCAGCATTATCCCAACCGTATCATCAATATTCACCACTCCTTTTTGCCGGCGTTCAAAGGTGCCAGACCGTATCATGCGGCGCACGAGCGGGGCGTGAAAATTATTGGAGCCACCAGCCATTACGTTACTTCCGACCTCGACGAAGGTCCGATTATCGAACAGGATGTAACACGGATTTCACATCTCAATACCGTTGAAGAGCTGGTACGTAAGGGCAGGGATCTTGAGAAAATCGTGCTTTCGCGCGCTGTCGAGAAGCATGTGGAGCGTAAAACACTTACCTACGGCAATCGTACAATCGTTTTTCAATAAGGATTTCAACTTCAGCTGTACGATTGCCGCTGATCCGTCGTTTTTGAAATTATTTTTATTTTTTTATTCAGGACAGGAGTTGAAAAAGCATGCTTTCTTTTTGTGGTTGCGGTAATTTGTAGTATTTTTGGCAGTATGAAATAGTGGTGTTATTCTACAAAAAATCAATATGAATTACAGGAGTGTAGCCGACCTGAATAGAATTATTGCCCAACAATGGGTGGTATTACCAACCGGATTCGATTTGCTGGTCGGTATTCCCCGGAGTGGAATGCTGGCGGCGTCGATACTGTCGCTGTACACGCAACTTCCTTGTGTCGATGTATATGCTTTGCTCGACGGGCGAATCCACGACCCTGCATTTCGAGCAGCCAACAGCTTGCCCGCATCGATCCGGAAAATTCTGGTGGTCGACGATAGCATTGCTTCAGGATCGTCGATGAAAAAAATAAAAGCCGAATTGGGTCTGCTATCCGCCGGATACCAATTTCAATATTGTGCCATTTATTCGATTCCCGGTAAACGCGGGTCGGCCGATTTCGTTTTCGAACAGGTTCCACTCCCCAGGTATTTTCAATGGAATATTTTTAATCACACCATGTTGGAGAAAGCCTGTTTTGATATCGATGGTGTGCTGTGTGCCGATCCGTTGCCGGAGCAAAACGACGATGGCGAACGCTATATCGATTTTCTCCGGCATGCGATGCCGCTTTATCTGCCGGGCAGCCCCATGGGGACCCTGGTTACTTCGCGGCTCGAGAAATACCGTTCGTATACGGTAGAATGGTTGCGGAAACAAGGACTGAACTATAAGAAATTGGTTATGATGGATTTGCCTGATATGAAAGCGCGGCAACAAGCCAATAACCATGCCTCCTATAAAGCTGAAGTGTACAAAAATCCGGTGTACAACCTGTTTGTGGAAAGCTCGTTCCGGCAGGCGGTTGAAATCAACCGGATTACAGGAAAACCGGTGTTTTGTACCGAGAATTTTGCCATGATTTACAATCGCAGATCGCTGCTGTACGACATAAAATCGGGACGGATTTTCCCCTTTTTACGCGCAGCAGCACTCAAAATCAGAACGTGGAGATCGTAAATGATTTTAAAAAATTAAAACCTTCAGTTGTAGTAATTATAAAAACATCGTACCTTGCAGATTAAAATTGGAATATGTCGAACATAGGCACGTATATAATTAATGCTATTGAAATATTAGTGTATCTCAATTTTTTATTGGGTGCAGTCTATGTGTTCATCTTTGCACTGGGGTCGTTGCTGTACCGCACTAAAAAGAGGCAGCCTTCCCTGCGTTTCCGTCGTATGGCAGTGCTGATTCCGGCCTATAAAGAAGATGCTGTGATTGTGGAGGTTGCCCGTCAAGCGCTAGCGCACGATTTCCCTTCCGGGGCGTATACCGTAGTGGTAATTGCCGATACCCTCCGGGCGGAAACACTAGCCGAGCTCCGGTCGATGCCCCTGGAAGTGCTGGAAGTAAGTTTTACCAACTCTACCAAAGTAAAAGCCTTAAACAGTGCGCTGCACTCGCTCTCCGACGACTACGAAGTTGCTGTAGTGCTCGATGCCGATAATATTATGCAACCGGGATTTCTGAAAAAGATCAATCAGGCTTTTGATGCCGGCTACAAAGTAGTTCAGGGGCACCGGATCGCCAAAAACAGTAATTCGGACCTCGCTATTCTGGATGCGATAAGCGAGGAATTGAATAATTCGATTTTCCGTAAAGGTCACCGTGCACTGGGATTTTCATCGGCGCTGATCGGATCGGGCATGGCGTTCGATTACCAGTTGTTTAAAGAGGTAATGAAGGATATTCAGGCAATCGGAGGTTTTGATAAGGAGTTGGAAATGAGGTTGCTGCGCGATAAAGTCAAAATCGAATACCTCAACGATGCATGGGTTGCCGACGAAAAAGTGCCCCAGATGGAGGATTTTAAACGGCAACGCCGCCGATGGTTGTCGGCCCAGTATGTTTATTTCGGACGCTTTTTCTTTTCCGGCGTATATCATTTAGTCGCCAAAGCCAATATCGATTTTTTCGATAAAGTATACCAGATGATCGTTCCGCCCCGAATATTGCTGGTTGGAATTACCTTTCTGATTACCTTGTTGTATGCTGTACTACAGTTGCTCGATCTGCATCCCGAATGCATGATGCTTTCGGCACAGGCCTGGGGTGTGGTGCTGGCTATTGTTAGTAGTGCTATCGTTATGGCAATTCCCCTCCATTTTTACAATCGTAATACTCTTCATGCCATCAGGTCGTTGCCCCGGGTGTTTTACGAGATGTTTATGCTGCTGTTTAAACTCAAAGGAGCCAACGAACGGTTTATACACACCCGGCATGGGCAGCATCTCCCTGAAAAATGACGGATTATTGTACGAACGGATGATTCGTTACCACCGGTAGGTTGATACGGATCAGTTTCTGGATATCTTTCAGATACGGTCGTTCATCGGCAGCACAAAACGATATGGCTTTCCCCTCCAGTCCGGCCCTGCCGGTGCGTCCGATGCGGTGCACATAGGTTTCGGGAATGTTCGGGATTTCGAAATTGATTACCAGGTTCAGTTCGTCGATGTCGATTCCGCGGGCGGCAATGTCGGTGGCAACCAATACCCGGGTGGTACGTTCCTTGAAATTGGTAAGTGCCCGCTGGCGCGCGTTTTGCGATTTGTTTCCATGAATGGCTTCGGCCTTGATTCCACCTTTGGTCAGAAAGCGCTGAACCTTGTCGGCACCGTGTTTGGTACGGGTAAACACCAAAGCCGTGGCGATCGATTTATCCTCGAGCAGATGGAGCAACAGGTCGCGTTTAGCCGGTGCTTCGACGAAGTAAATGGCCTGTTCGATGGTTTCGGCTGTCGACGAAACAGGGGTGACATGTACCTCTTTCGGTTGACGGAGAATACTGGCGGCCAGTTTGCGAATGGGATCGGGCATCGTGGCCGAGAAGAATAAGGTCTGGCGTTTTTCCGGAATCAGTTTGATGATTCGTTTTACGTCGTGGATAAAACCCATATCGAGCATGCGGTCGGCCTCGTCGAGTACGAATACCTCGAGACGACGAAGGTCGATTTGTCCCTGCTGATGGAGGTCGAGTAGTCGGCCGGGTGTAGCAATTAAAATATCGACTCCGGCTTTCAGTTGCTGAATTTGCGGATTTTGATTGACGCCGCCAAAAATGACGGTATGGCTGAACGGCAGGTGGCGTCCATAAGCGCCAAAACTTTCGCCGATCTGGATGGCCAGTTCGCGGGTAGGGGTTACAATGAGGACTTTTACGGCGCGATGCTGTTTTGCATTCGCATGTTTTTTAGCCAGGTTTTGCAATACAGGGATCGCGAAGGCAGCTGTTTTACCGGTGCCGGTCTGTGCGCAGCCAAGCAAATCGTGGTGGTTTAAAACTACAGGAATAGCAGCTTCCTGGATAGGGGTGGGGGTATGGTAACCCTCCTGTTGCAGAGCGTTTAAAATCGGTTCTGCCAGATTAAGTTGTTGGAATGTCATACAAGAATTCGGGTCGTATTTTACACCCGGCATATTGAAGTAGCCGGCCAAAACTGCCCGTTAACATAAAGTTTTGAGCCACAAAGGTACGCAAATAAACTGTGAATGTATCAACGTTATAGATTTTTGTGAAACCGCTGGTGCCCTGTTTGTGCCGATTTTGTTGTACCTTTGCAGATTAAATTTATAATATGTACAGTAAAGAAAACAAAAAGAACAAAGAAAACAAGAAGCTCGAGAAGCAAAAGAAAAAAGAAATCCGTCGTCAGAATGCCGGTAGCCGGTCGTTTGAAGATATGATTGCTTATGTCGATGAAAACGGAAACCTGACCGACACCCCCATCGATCCAACTACCAAAACTGTTGTGGAGTTGGAACATATCGAAATTTCGACTCCTAAAAAGGAAGAGGTCGAAGCAGTTCCATTCACCGGCCGTGTGGAGTATTTCAATACCGAAAAGAAATTCGGATTTATAAAAGATGTGAAGTCGGTAAATAAATATTTTTTCCATATCAATCAGGCTCCTGCCAATATTGCCGAGGGACAGAGCGTCGAATTTGAAGTGGAAAAGGGCTTTAAAGGGTTGAATGCTGTCAATATTAAGATCTTGAAGTAAGATGCTTTCCCGTTTCGGGTAGTCGCTTTAATGAACTTTCACAATTTATGTCGAAAATAAATCTGACCGTATGGAATCATTTCAGCAAATAATTAACGGCGATAAGCCGGTATTGATCGATTTTTATGCCACCTGGTGCGGACCGTGCAAAGCCATGAGTCCGGTTGTCGAGGCTATTGGAAAAGAAGTCCAGGGACTGGCACGCGTGTTAAAAATTGATGTGGATAAAAATCAGGTGTTGGCCGCACAGTACAACATAAGGGCCGTACCCACTTTTATGATCTTCAAAAACGGTAAGGTGGTTTGGCACCAGCCGGGAGGGGCCGATAAACAAACGATCAAAAACGAGTTGCTGAGGCATGTAACAGGGTGAACCCACCGGTCCTATGCTTGTTGATGCCGGGTCGCCCCTTCTTCGGTATCCGTATATCCGTGTCCAGTTTTATTCGCGATAAGCTCGCCGTCCGTCATAGTATGCGCCTGAAGTACTAAGAAACCATCGCATATGACAATAAAAAAGAGGACTTATCACTAAAAAAAGTGAAAAGTCCTCGACAGTAGCGGGAACGAGAGTTGAACTCGTGACCTCCGGGTTATGAATCCGACGCTCTAACCAACTGAGCTATCCCGCCATTCTGCTAAAGCGGTGCAAAGATAGTTATTTTCGGGATTCCGGCAAACTTTTTTCAAAAGTTTTTCTCAGAATTTCGGCTTCATTCCTAAGTTATACATTACAAACGACCATACATCGGTCTGGGCGTCGATGATTTTTGATGTGGGCTTACCTGCTCCGTGACCAGCATTCACATCGATACGAATGAGGGTGGGGTTGGTGCCGTCGTTGGCTTGCTGTAAAGTGGCGGCAAATTTAAACGAGTGGGCTGGTACTACGCGATCGTCGTGGTCGCCGGTGGTGACCATAGTGGCCGGGTAGGTAGTGCCTTCTTTCAGGTTGTGGAGAGGCGAATAGCTTTTCAGATATTCAAACATTTCCTTGCTTTCTTCCGATGTGCCATAGTCGGTAGCCCAGGCCCAGCCAATGGTGAATTTCTGGTAACGCAGCATGTCGAGTACGCCTACTTCGGGAATAGCTACCGCGAAGAGGTCGGGGCGCTGGGTCATCGTGGCTCCAACCAGCAAACCGCCGTTCGACCCGCCGTTAATTGCCAGCTTTTGCGAAGAAGTATAGTTTTCCGCAATCAGGTATTCGGCTGCTGCTATAAAATCGTCGAATACATTTTGTTTTTGCATCTTGGTACCCGCTTTATGCCAGGTTTCACCGTATTCGCCACCGCCGCGGAGATTGGCTATCGCATAAACTCCCCCTTGTTCGAGGAAAGGAATGCGCGATACGGTAAACGAAGGCAAGAGGCTGATGTTGAAACCGCCATAACCATAGAGCATGGTCGGGTTTTTACCGTTTTTCTTCAGTCCCTTTTTATAAGTGATGCTCATCGGAACCTTGGTTCCGTCTTTCGAGGTGTAAAACACCTGTTCGCTTACATAATCTTCGGGATTAAACGAAACTTCCGATTTGCGGAACAACTCCGAGCTGTTGTTGGCCACATTGTAGCGATAAATAGTGGGAGGGAAGGTGTACGATGTAAAGGTATAAAAGGCTTCGTTGTCGTCCATATCGCCGCTGATACCCACGGTTCCGATGGTAGGCAGTTCCACTTCGTGAAGCGGACTGCCTTCGACAGTATAGGCATACAAATGATGCGAAGCGTCGCGCAGGTATTTTATAAACAACCTTCCGCCGATAATCGAAGCCGTTTCGAGCACTTTGGTCGATTCGGGTACTACGGCGGTCCAGTTGGCCAGCTCCGGCTTAGCCGGGTCGAACGCCATCAACTGCTGGTTGGGTGCTTTATAATTGGTCAACACGTATACTTTGCCATTATAATGCTCTACCACATTAAAGTCGGATGCAAATCCCGGGGCAATCAATACCGGTTTGCTGCCCGGTTTAGTAAGGTCTTTCATCCACAACGAATTACCCGATGTGGATTCGGTTTCGGTGATAAACAGGAACTTTTCGTCTTCCGATACTCCGGCACCTACATTCCGCAAGGGAAAATCTTTATTTTCAAAGACGATAGGATCCTGCGATTGGGCCTGGCCGATGGTGTGATAAAACACCTTGTGATATTCGTTTTTGTTTGAATATTCCTTGCCGGCTTCGGGTTTGCTATAGGCCGAATAGTAAAATCCATTTCCCTGCCAGGCAATCCCCGAGAATTTCACCCATTCAATTTTATCGCTAAGTAATTCGCGGCTGGCCACATCCATCACATAGATCTCGTTCCAGTCGGATCCACTGCGGGCAATACTGTAAGCGAGGTATTTCCCGTCTTTCGAGAAGGCCAGACCCGATAAGGCTACGGTTCCGTCGTCCGACAGTTTATTCGGATCGAGCAAAACCTTGGGTTCGGCCGTCAGCGAATCGAGTTCGTACAGCACGCTCTGGTTTTGCAATCCATCGTTTTTATAGAAATAATATTTGCCGGCCACTTTACTGGGCGATCCGTATTTAGGATAATCCATCAACGCCGTGAGGCGTTTTTTCAAATCGGGGCGGAAAGGAATCTGATCGAGGTATCCATAGGTTACCAGGTTCTGAGCCTTAACCCATGCTTCGGTTTCGGCCGAACGGTCGTCCTCGAGCCAGCGGTACGGATCGGCAACGACAGTGCCGAAATACGTGTCGGTTACCGAATCCATACGGGTATCGGGATACTCCACTGTAGGTTTGTTTGCACAACTATACATCAGGGTTGCAATTAATAAAATGTTTACGTACTTCATATAATTATATTTAAATGATTTCATGGCTTTTTGATTCCCAGTTCTTCCGCAATTTGAAACATATATTCGCGGGCAGCTTCGTATTCATTGGGGATGATGCCGTCGAGAATAGCATCTTTTATCCGGGTTTTGATCTCTCCAACGGTTGCACAGGCCGGAAGATCAAAGATTTCCATAATCTCTTTTCCATCCACCGGCGGCTGAAAATTGCGCAGCCGGTCTTTTTCTTCCAGTTCTTTCAGTTTTTGCCGCACCAATTGAAAGTTGGATTTATACCGCTTTACTTTTTCCGGATTTTTGGACGTGATATCGGCTTCACACAGGGTCATCAGGTCTTCGATGTCGTCGCCGGCATCGAAAAGGAGGCGACGAACGGCCGAGTCGGTCACTTCGTCTTCGCTCAACACAATGGGGCGCATATGCAAGGTGACCATTTTCTGGACGTATTTCATTTTTTCATTTTGCGGTAATTTGAGTTTCCTGAAAATTTCGGGAATCATCTTCTCGCCGACGAAATTATGGTTGTGGAAGGTCCAGCCCAACCGGGGATCGAACCGTTTGGTACGGGGTTTTCCAATATCGTGGAGCAATGCCGACCAGCGCAACCAGAGATTATCTGTATGGGCACAAATTCCATCGAGTACGGCCAGGGTATGGTAAAAATTATCTTTATGTCCTACGCCGTCTTTCGTCTCGGCGCCTTTTAGCGCCAGCAATTCCGGAAAGATAAGTGCGAGTAAACCCGTTTTTTCCAGTAGGGTGAATCCCACCGATGGCTTGGCCGACATCATTATTTTATTCAATTCGTCGGCGATCCGTTCTTTTGAAATAATAGCGATTCGTTCGCGATTGCGTACGATGGCATCGAATGTATTGCTTTCCAGAAAAAAACGGAGTTGTGCCGAAAAGCGGATACCGCGCATCATCCGAAGGGGATCGTCGGAAAAGGTAATGTCGGGGTCGAGCGGAGTTCGTAATACGAAGTTCTCCAGATCGTTCATCCCGTTAAAAGGGTCGACCAACTCGCCAAACCGGTCGTTGTTCAAACACAGGGCAAGTGCGTTGATGGTGAAATCCCTGCGGTTCTGGTCGTCCTCCAAGGTGCCATCTTCCACGATGGGTTTACGCGAATTGCGCAGGTACGACTCTTTACGGGCACCCACGAATTCAATTTCGAGATCTTTATATTTTAATTGAGCGGTTCCGAAATTTTTAAAAACGGTCAGTTTGGCTTTTTTACCAAGTTGAGCCGCTACCTTTCCGGCAAGTTCGATGCCCGATCCTACCACTACGATGTCGATATCTTTGGAGGGACGGCGCAAAAAGATATCCCGTACAAAACCACCGATGACGTAGCATTCTCTGCTATTCTCGTCAGCTACCCCGGAAATAATCTTAAATATAGGATGCTGTAATGCTTCTTTCATTCAACAAAGATAAGTTAAACTGATTAAATCTCAAAGTGCTGCTTCCTCTGTTGTAATTCGTAAAAAAACACATTCATTCCCAACAACAGAAAATAATAGGTGAAATCCTCCACCGGGATGGAAAACAAACGCAGGTTGCTGAATTCTAAAGGATTATAGCTTACTACCGGAAAGGAAGTTAAAATCCCGTTGACAATCAGCATGGGTACTGTTCCGATAAGAAAGGCAATTATAAAATGCGTGATATGTTTACGGAACCATCCTGTAAAAAGCAGGAATACCAGGAAAAGGGTGGTAAAGGTAAAGTTCCAGAAGGTATAAGTTAAATCGTGGGCAACGATTGCAATGAGGAAGCAAAGCACGGCTACAAACCAGAGGAGTTTTACCAGCCTGTCGTGATAACTAAACTTTTGAAGAAAGAATTTTACATTTTCGTAGATAAACAGGCTGCAAAAAGGTACGATGATGAAAAACAACCATTCTTCTGCAGGAAGCCCCATCATGCGGAATCCCAGTGTATATTCGTTGCTGAACGACCAGATGCCGGTACGGGTAAACCATACGTCCCAGCCTATGAAAAATGCAGCTGGCGCTCCGATGGCCAGGGGGAGGAATTTCCAGCGGGATACAAAATGAATTTGTTTTTCGAAGCTGAAAACGAGTGGGAAGAGTACGGAGCCGGCCATTAAAAGCAAATAGGTTGATTGCTGTAAGTTAACATCCATAGTGAATCGAATTAATTTCTAAAGGTAAACAAAAATAGGCTATCAAAGTTGACATTTTGCATTGCGTCAGCAAAAATTAGTATATTTGAGCCGTTAATCCTAATAAGTATTAAAATGGGGGTTGCTGTTGCCATACTAATTCTGGGACTTTGGGGAGGGCATTTGCTGTATATTCTTGCGAATGTAACTGTTGCCTGGTCGAATCCCTGGATGTATTTACATAGTGTAGTGCAAACCTGGTTGTTCACCGGATTGTTTATTACCGGGCATGATGCCATGCACGGGAGCATTACCCGTATAAAATGGCTGAACGACAGTATAGGTTTTTTCGTTACCCTGATGTATGCCGGTATGTGGTATCCGACTTTAATTAAGCAGCATAAAAAGCACCATCAGCATCCCGCAACTGCCGACGATCCTGATTTTTGTGTCAGGAGCCAGCACTTTTTTGTTTGGTGGTTTTCGTTTATGAAAGCCTATCTAACGGTTGGCCAGCTTGTATTTATGGCCTTGTTGTTTAATCTCGGGCTGATCTGTTTTGATGAAATCCAATTGCTGGTTCTTTGGGTGTTGCCTGCAATCGCATCAACCTTTCAGCTGTTTTATTTCGGCACCTACCAGCCTCACCGTATGCCGCATACCAACGATATGCTGCCTCACAACTCGCGAACCCTGCCTCGTAACCACCTCTGGGCATTCGTGAGCTGTTATTTTTTCGGATATCATTACGAACATCACGCATCGCCGGCAACACCCTGGTGGAAGTTGTGGAGTTATGCAGATCAACGAAAAAGCCTCACTTCGTAACGTTTTGAACAGAGGCTTCACTGTTATCCTTAGGCCGGACGCAGTGAAGCCCTAATTAGAATGCAACGAAGCGCATAGTGTCTTAGTCTTTTTTCCTGCTCTTCAATTTTTTAAGTTTCGTTTCCAGTTCTTCAATTTCCTTCGCTTGATTGTTGATGGTTTTGAGCAGTTCGTTCAGTTCTTCGTTGTCGATAGTGGTAGGGTATTGTGCATCTACCCGTTCCAGGAAATCGGCCAGTACATTCATGTAATTCATAAAGGCATCGTACGCTGTTTCGTAATTGGTGCCGAATGCATCTTTATGGCTCATGTACCGGAAATGTTCGGCCGACTGAATTTCGAGCCAGTCGTGTAAAAGCGGCTTATCCTGGCACAAACGAACCCGTTCGCCAACACTATACAGCTTTTGCAGTGCTTCATGCTGAAGGTCGTTCCCGTTCCACGGACTCAGGTCTTTTTCGTGTCCCCACCAGCTGATGGGGTAGGGCGATTGCAATGCTGCAGCCGGTTCGGCTTTTTTGGCGGCATCGGAAGGCAATACAAAGCCGATCTGATGTTCCATAGCGTAATAGGGGATTGCTTTCAGAAAATCAAAAATCCCGGATTCAAAGCGTTGAAGCTGTCCGAAAGTTTCGTATCCCATCCATAAATTAAAAATCTTTTCTTCTTGCGGCGACGAAGCAATCCAATGGATGTATTTTTCGGCAGTTAACGGGAAATCGGTCCAGGACGGATTGGAGAAACGAAGGTAAATATCTTCCGACAGCTTCAGATTCCGAACCAATAATTTCAATTTGGGCTGATAGCTGTGACTGTATACATAGTTGGGGCTTTTCCAGCCCATTACATGTTTAGCTTCCTCGATCAACGCCGTTCGGTAGCCCATTTTATAAATGAGCTCACCAATTTCGTCGGAATAAATCAATTCGGAATTGGCAAAAGCAGTCGGGGTAACTCCGAAGAGATCGTGGATTTTAGCCGCATGCATTTCCACCTGCATTTCAAATTCGGCAGCATCGAACACCGAAGCCAATGAATGGGCGTACGGCTGTGCTAAAAACTCGACGCAATGGGTTTTGGCCAGCTCTTTAAAACTATCGATTACTTCAGGAGCAAACTGTTCCAGCTGTTCCAGCACCACGCCCGAAATCGAAAAAGCGCATTTAAATTTACCATTTGAACTGCGAATCATCTCCGCAATCGTGCGGTTGGCGGGTAAATAGGCTTGTTCGACAACCGTTCGAATACGATCTTCAACCTGAAAATCATCAAAATAATAATGATCCTGACCAATATCGAAAAAACGATAGCGTTTCAATCGTAAAGGTTGATGCAATTGAAAATAGAAACATATATTTTTCATATCGTAATGCTTTAAATTTCAGAATTAATAATGAAGAACAGAATTGTAGATCGAACGCACTTTCATGCCGGCGTCGTACCAGCGGATTGCATTCACTTCGTCGCGGCCCAGGTTACGAAGACTGTCGTACATGGCCGGATACTTCACGATCGAGTAGATTGCATCGGCCATTGCATCGATATCCCAGTAATCGGTTTTGATGGCGTGCGTCAGGATTTCGGCGCATCCCGATTGTTTGGAAATAATGGTTGGTGTACCCACCTGCATCGCTTCGAGCGGCGAAATACCGAAAGGTTCGGATACCGACGGCATTATATATACATCGCTTTCGGCCAGCATTTCATGTACTTGCCGGCCTTTCAGGAAGCCGGTGAAATGGAAGCGGTCGGCAATGCCCCGTTTGGCAACCAGATTGATCATTGCGTTCATCATATCGCCGCTCCCGGCCATCACAAACCGTACGCCATCCGTGCGTTGCAATACCCTGTAGGCCGCTTCGACAAAATACTCGGGCCCCTTTTGCATGGTGATCCGTCCTAAAAAAGTAACCACCTTGTCGCGTCGCGGGGTTTTAGTGAACGAACCGGCATCGGGTAAAGGTTCGACGGCATTGTGTACGGTGGTTATCTTACGCGGATCCTGATGGTATTTTTCAATCACAATTTTCCGGGTCAGGTTACTCACGGTAATAATATGGTCGGCTGCATCCATTCCTCTTTTTTCGATGGAATATACCGTAGGGTTGACCTGTCCGCGACTACGGTCGAAGTCGGTAGCATGCACATGTACCACCAGCGGTTTTCCGGTGATTTGTTTGGCAAATACACCGGCAGGATAGGTGAGCCAGTCGTGCGAGTGGATAATGTCGAACTGCATCTGGTGGGCCAGAACGCTGGCCACCGCCTCGTAGTTTGAAATTTCTTCAATAAGGTTGTCGGGATACCTGCCCGAAAAGTCGATACATCCCAGGTCGTTGGTGTAAATTCTGGAATAGTTGTATTTAATACCGTTGCGCAGCCAGAAGTATTCGTCGGGATGCATCATATGGCCAATACGCTGATTGACGTGGTGCCAGTCGTTTTCTTTCCAGACCACAGGCACGTTGCAGGCCCCGATAATTTTCAGAAAGCTCTGGTCTTCATCACCATGAGGTTTAGGGATGACAAACACCAGCTCCATATCGTGTTGCTCGGCCATGCCACGGGTGAGCCCGTAACTGGCTGTTCCCAGTCCTCCAAGAATATGCGGAGGAAATTCCCATCCAAACATTAATGCTTTCATACTTGTTCCGTTTCAATCGTTTTCATTCGTTCCAACACACGTAACACTTCAGCCACACTCATGGCAAACGACATGGCACCATGCCCCTTGTAAGGAGGATTACCGTCGAATAATTCGGGTAAAGTGCCCACGCAAAGTTCGGTCATTTCGGCTTCCAGTCCGGTAAGCATCCGTTCGATGAACGAACGGCCGCTGTTCTTGTAAATTTTCAGGTAGGCATTGGCAAACATCCCGAACGTACAGGGCCATACCGGACCGTTGTGGTAATTCCGGTTTCGCTCGCGCATTCCGCCGATATATTCGGGCCGGTAGTAACCGCTTTTCGGACTCAGACTTCTGAGGCCTTTCGGGGTGAGTAATTCGCGGGTACAGATGTCCAATACCGATTTCTGCTGATGACGGTCGAGAGGCGAAAAGCCCAGGCTTACAGCAAGTAACATATTGGGTCGCACCTCCTGGTCCTTGTGGTTGTCGATCACGTAATCGTACAAATAAGTACCATTCCAGAAGACGGTAATAAATGCTTCCCGGGCGATTTCGGCCTGATAATCCATCAGGTCGGCGGCATGTTCGTTGCCCCGTATCCGTTTGAGCGACGCAACAAACTTCAGTGCATTGTACCAAAGTGCATTGATTTCAATCACATAGCCTGTGCGGGGAGTGATCGGCAAACCATCTTCCACGGCATTCATCCAGGTAGCCGGACGCTCCGTTCCATTCACATGCAACAAGCCATTGTTGTGCATAAATACCCGGGGATGGTTCATTTTACGGATAAAACTGATAATCTCCGAACAGATTTCTTCGAACCGGTTGGCCGCATCGTCGAGTCCGCGCCGTTTGGCGTAATTCTGAACCACCCAGATAAACCAAAGCAATACATCGGGATCGTCGATTTCTTTGATATGCAGTTTTTGAGGATCTTCGCCGTTCAGGAACAGATTGATTTCTTCCATCGAGGTTCTCATTATATCGTCGAAATAATCCCATCGTCCGATCGCCATGGTTGCTCCCGGAAGCGATACGAACTGATCGCGGGCCCGAGTTGCAAACCAGGGATAGCCTGCCAGCAGGTAGGTGTCGGGGCCCACCCTTTTGTAGAACTGCTGTGCCGAATTTTTCAGGGTGCTGAACATATCGTTCCGTTCGTGACGGCGCGATAGCTCGTTGTCCCACAGTGCATTTAATTTTGCCGGACTGATTTCCGAAATCCCGGCCGAAAAAATCACCGATTCGCCTTTTTTCAGTGCTAATTCAAAATAACCGGGCACCATCAGGTCTTCTTTGTAATCGTATCCGCGTTCTTGTTCTTTGTAATATTCGATATTCTTGTACCAATCGGGCTGATGGTGGTAATTGGCTTTACGGGAAAATTGCATGAAGAGGTGTGGATAGCTCGGGTATAAGCGCATGGCCGCCCCGTTCTTCACTTCCAGGTAAGAAGTATCGGCTTCGTTGTTCTGATGGGTCAGTTCGTTCACGCTCCTGAAAGCGAGAAAGGGTTTGAAACGAAGTGTTGTGTGCGAACGAGCTTCCAGTAAGGTATATTTGATGAGTACCCTGGGTTCGAACGATACCAGCATTCGTTCTTTGGAAAGTATTACGCCACCGACGCGGTATATGGTTTTGGAGATGGTCGTACATTCGAACTGGCGGATGTATTTATGACCATTGGGACTAAAATTGTTGCCTTCGTAGCGGTGGATGCCCAGGTTAAACTCAGCTCCGTGCTGAATAACAGTCTCGTCCAGCGACGAAAGTAACACATGATTGGATTCATCAAGTTCAGGGAGCGGTATCACCAACTGACCATGATATTTCCTGGTGTTGCAATCAATCAATGTCGTGCTGTTGTACGCTCCGGCCCTGTTGGTCCGGATCATTTCCTTTGTTAACGACTTTTCGAGATTGATCAACAGAGTTTTATCAAAATTCAGGTAACTCATGTGCTTAAGGTATTTATAAGTATAGAAAACGTCTGCAATTTAATGAAATATACTGTAACCGCCAAGTTATAAACTGAATATTTTTTGCGATTCTTCCATAAAGTGAAAATAATTCAATTTATCCGCTGAAAAATGATCCGGCACGTAAAAAAAATGCCTGAACCGGGGTGTATAATTAAAAAATTTATTACTTTTGCGAACTGTTTTCAGGCCTCTTTAGCTCAGTTGGTAGAGCAAATCATTCGTAATGATTAGGTCGTGGGTTCGAGTCCCATGAGAGGCTCTGGTATAAAAAGACTCCCGGAAGTAATTCCGGGAGTCTTTTGTGATGTAAAGCAGGGGATTAATCGTTGACCCTGAGCTCCAGTTTCCGCTTGATAGCAGCCAGAAAGTCCTGAGTATTGAGGTACTGATCGCGGTTCACTTTATCGCCATGTACTAAAATAGCCAGGTCCTTCGTCATTTCACCGCCTTCCACCGTTTCGACGCATACTTTTTCGAGGGTTTCGGCAAAGTGGATCAGAGCGGTGTTGCCGTCGAGTTTTCCCCGGTGAGCCAGGCCCCGGGTCCAGGCAAAAATGGAAGCAATCGGGTTGGTGGATGTTTCCTTGCCTTGCTGGTGTTGCCGGTAATGGCGGGTTACGGTGCCGTGAGCTGCTTCGGCTTCCACCGTTTTGCCGTCGGGGGTGACCAGCACCGACGACATCAATCCGAGCGAACCGAAGCCCTGAGCGACCGTGTCCGACTGTACATCGCCATCGTAGTTCTTACAGGCCCATACGAAACCACCGTTCCACTTGAGCGCCGAGGCAACCATATCGTCGATGAGTCTGTGCTCGTAGGTGATGCCGGCTTCTTTGTATTTAGCTTTGAATTCGTTGTCGTATACCTCCTGGAAGATATCTTTAAAACGGCCGTCGTAAGCCTTCAGAATGGTGTTTTTAGTCGACATATACAAAGGCCATTTCTTGTCGAGTGCTACCTGGAACGACGAACGGGCAAACCCATAAATCGACTCGTCGGTATTGTACATCGACAGGGCCACTCCATCGCCTTTAAAATCAAATACTTCCCATTCCTGTGTTTCGCCGGCCTCGTTGGTAAAAGTCATCTTCAGCTTCCCTTTTCCCTTAATGACCACATCGGTAGCCTTGTACTGATCGCCGAAGGCATGGCGGCCGATCACAATGGGCATATCCCATCCGGGTACCAGGCGGGGTACGTTTTTACAGATAATAGGTTCGCGGAAAACGGTACCTCCGATGATATTCCTCAGCGTTCCATTGGGCGATTTCCACATTTTCTTCAATCCGAACTCTTCCACACGGGCTTCGTCGGGAGTAATAGTGGCGCATTTAATCCCCACATTGTATTGCTGGATGGCGTGCGCCGCATCGATGGTAACCTGGTCGTTGGTAGCATCGCGGTTTTCCATTCCCAGATCGAAATATTTTATATCGATATCGAGATAAGGCAGAATAAGTTGTTCCTTGATAAACGACCAGATGATCCGGGTCATTTCATCTCCATCGAGCTCCACAACGGGATTTTGTACTTTAATTTTATTCATTATACGTTCTAGATATATTAGCGTTTATTTAGCGGGATAAAAGGATACTTTTCGCCCACGTTCTTGTAAGCAGGACGAATAATACGCTTACTGGCAAAATTGAGTTCTTCGATGCGGTGAGCGGTCCAGCCGGTAACGCGCGACATGGCAAACAGCGGAGTATATACTTCGACAGGAATGCCCATGGTGTCGTATACGAAGGCGGAATAAAAGTCGACATTGGTACAGACCTGTTTATTGATGTCGGAGCCTTTATAGTTCATGAAGGCATTGATAGCCCGTTCTTCCAGCAAAGCCAGGAAGTCGAATTCTTTCTGTTTTCCTTTTTCTTCGGCCAGTTTACGGGCCAGTTCTTTCAGCAGGATGGCGCGCGGATCGGAAATGGTGTAAACGGCGTGGCCGATACCATAAATAAGACCGGTGCGGTTGTAGGCATCCTTGTTCAACATTTTATTGAGGTAGTTGTCGATTTCCTTCACATCCTTCCAGTTTTTAATAGCTTCTTTCAGGTGGTCGAACATGTCTTTCACTTCGATGTTGGCACCCCCGTGAAGCGGCCCTTTGAGCGAACCGATACCTGCTGCAATGGCCGAATAGGTGTCGGTTTGGGTGGAACTGGTTACACGCACCGAGAAGGTAGAGTTATTCCCTCCGCCGTGTTCGGCATGCAGTATGAGGCAAAGGTCGAGCAGTTTGACATCGAGGTCGGTATAGCGGTGAGGTCCTTTGATCATGTACAGGAAGTTTTCGGCAATCGATGCCCCTTCGAGCGGGTGGCGGATGTGGAGCGAACGTCCCTGCTGGCTGTGACGCAGGATGTTGTAGGCATACGCGATGATGGTCGGGAATTTGGCAATCAGGTCGACCGACTGGCGTACCAGGTTGTCGCGCGAAATATCGTCGGCATTATTGTCGAAGGTATACATTTCGAGCACACTGCGTGCCAGGATATTCATGATATTGTTTCCTTCCAGCTCGATGATGTTCAATTTCATTTTAGCATCGAGAGCCATCGATTCGTTGAGTATTTCGGTGAAAATACGTAATTCTTCTTTATCGGGGAGGTAGCCGGAGAGCAGCAGGAAAGCCGTTTCTTCAAACCCGAGACGATTTTCGGCTTCAATACCGTGTACTAGATCCTCGAGGTCGATACCCCGGTAGAACAATTTGCCGGGAATTGGTTTGAGTCCGCCTTCGGGAAGACGTTCGTAACCCACTACGTCGCCCACCTTGGTAAGGCCAACGAGAACCCCTGTGTTATCTTCGTTGCGTAGTCCGCGTTTTACGTTGAATTTGGTAAAAAGCTCCTTGTCAATCCGGCTGGTGGATTTTACTGTTTCCGATAGTTTGTAAATCAGGTAATCTTTGTTTGTTGCCATATGGTTATTATTTTAAGTATTATTTCATTGCATTGAGGGCGCTACCTGCCTTGAACCAGCCGATTTGCTGCTCATTATAAGTGTGAACAGCCTCAAATTGTTCAGTTGTTCCGTCGTTATGATGTAAAACTATGGTCAGATTTTTACCGGGAGCAAAGGCAGCGAGTCCCAGAATGCTGATTTTATCGTCTTCACGCACTTTATCGTAATCGGTTTTGTCGGCAAAGGTAAGTGCCAGCATTCCTTGTTTTTTAAGGTTGGTTTCGTGAATACGTGCGAACGATTTCACCAGGATAGCCTTCACGTTGAGGAAGCGCGGTTCCATGGCGGCATGTTCGCGCGACGAACCTTCGCCGTAGTTTTCTTCGGCCACTACCACCGATCCGATGCCCTGTGCTTTGTATTTACGGGCCAGTGCGGGCACTGCCATGTATTCGCCGGTCGACGGGTCGAGTACCGAGTTGGTGGCCTCGTTGAAGGTGTTGACGGCTCCGATGAGCATGTTGTCGGAAATATTGTCGAGGTGGCCGCGGAAGCGGAGCCAGGGGCCTGCCATCGAAATATGATCGGTCGTACATTTCCCTTTTACCTTTATAAGCAAAGGCTGCTGTTCCAGCTCTTTGCCGTCCCATGCCGGGAAGGGTTTCAACTCCTGCAGGCGTTTGGATTCGGGATCGATACTGATCACCACCTTACTTCCGTCTTCGACCGGAGCCACGTATCCAGCATCCTCCACGGCAAATCCCTTCACCGGCAGTTCGTAGCCCACAGGTTCCTGAAGTTTCACCTGTTCTCCGCGTTCGTTGGGCAATGTATCCTTCAACGGATTGAAACACAAATCGCCGGCAATCGTCAGTGCGGCCACCACCTCGGGCGATGCCACAAAGGCATGCGTGTTCGGGTTCCCGTCGTTGCGTTTGGCGAAGTTACGGTTGAACGAGGTAATAATGGAATTAGGGCGGGTAGGATCGTCGATCTCACGTTTCCACTGTCCGATACAGGGACCGCAGGCATTAGCCATGATCACGCCGCCCACTGCTTCGAACTCCTCTATAATCCCATCGCGCTCGGCCGTATAGCGAACCATTTCCGACCCCGGATTGATGATGAAGCGCGCCTGCGTTTTTAAACCATCCTGCCGCGCTTTGGCTACAATGGAAACTGCCCGGGTCAAATCCTCGTACGACGAATTGGTGCACGAACCGATGAGCCCGGCTTCTAACTTCTGAGGATAATTTTTTTCTTTCACCGCTTCGGCAAATTCCGAAAGCGGCCAGGCCAGGTCCGGTGTAAACGGGCCGTTCACATAAGGTTCCAGCTCATCCAGGTTGATCTCGATCAGCCGATCGTAATATTGTTCGGGATGGGCCACCACTTCGGCATCGGGCTGCAGATGGGCGATGATCCCTTTGGCCAGTCCGGCAATCTCTTCGCGACCGGTAGCGTTGAGGTAGGCAGCCGATTTTTCGTCGAAGGGGAAGATGGAAGTCGTGGCGCCCACCTCGGCGCCCATGTTACAGATCGTTCCTTTCCCGGTAGCCGAAATGGTGGAAGTTCCTTCGCCGAAGTACTCGATAATGGCGTTGGTGCCTCCTTTTACCGTCAGGATACCGGCCAGTTTCAAAATCACATCTTTGGGCGATGTCCAGCCCGACATGCGTCCGGTAAGTTTTACCCCGATCAGCTTGGGCATCTTCAGCTCCCAGGGCATTCCGGCCATCACATCCACGGCATCGGCGCCCCCCACGCCTATGGCAATCATTCCCAATCCTCCCGCATTGGGAGTGTGCGAGTCGGTACCGATCATCATTCCTCCGGGGAAAGCATAATTCTCGAGCACCACCTGGTGAATGATCCCCGCTCCGGGTTTCCAGAACCCGATGCCGAACTTATTCGAAACATCGGTCAGGAATTCGTACACTTCGCGGTTCGAAATGGTAGCTGTAGTTAAATCGGAATCGGCATTCACATGCGCCTGAATAAGGTGATCGCAATGTACGGTGGAAGGAACGGCAACCCGTTGGCGACCCGAGTTCATCAGCTGAAGCAGGGCCATCTGGGCGGTGGCATCCTGCATGGCTACCCGGTCGGGCGAAAAATTCACATAATCGGAAGCTCTTTCAAAATTACGCAGCGATTCGTCGGGCGAAAGGTGAGCGTACAAAATTTTTTCAGTGAGGGTAAGTGGCCGGTTCAGCACCGATCGTATTGCTTCAATCTTCGCGGGAAGGTCGCTGTATACCTTCCGGATCATGTCTACGTCAAAAATCATAATTTTTTACTCGTTTATGTGTTTTTATTCAATTTAATTCTGTTTTACGGGGATAAAAGCTGTTTTTTTTGCATAAAGCTGCGCGAAAGACAAATATAATCAAAGAATTTTTTAAAATTAACTTCAGGATGTAATTTTTTTATTCTTTGGTTCATTTTAGTTTTGTTCTTGTTTGCCGATTCCGGTTTTGTATCCCTAGGTGGTGGCCAATCCTTGTTTATAAGCATCGAGCGCCCGCAATCTTGCCGTCGAATGCTCAACCAGAGGTGCCGGATATCCGGATTGTTGAAATTCGGGCACCCATTTACCAATATACTCTAACCTGCTATCAAACTTTTTTGTTTGTTCGTAAGGGTTAAAAATTCTAAAATAAGGTGCAGCATCACATCCGCACCCTGCTGCCCACTGCCAGTTCCCATTGTTTGCGGCTAAATCGAAATCGAGTAAATGGCGTGCAAACCAGGATTCGCCCCAGCGCCAATCGATCAGCAGGTGCTTGGTCAGGAAACTGGCAACCACCATGCGTATCCGGTTGTGCATGTGACCCGTGGCCAGCAGTTCGCGCATACCGGCATCCACGATGGGATAGCCGGTAGTGCCCCGGCACCACCGTGTGAATTCATCTTCATTGTTGCGCCAGCAGATTGCATCGTAGGCCGGCTTGAACGAGCGCTCGGTAACGTGCGGAAAAAAATACAGGATGGTCATGAAGAACTCCCGCCAGATAAGTTCGCCCAGCCATGTATCGTTTTCGATACGGGCCATCCGCACCAACTCACGGATACTCACCGTCCCGAACCGGAGGTGCACACTCAACCGGGTAGTTCCTTCCATGGCCGGAAAGTCGCGGGTTTCGTGATAACGGCGTATAATACCGGTTGAAACAAGCGGGGCCGGGAACACCAGGCCCGAAGGTTGAAAACCGATTTCTTCCAACGCACTTACCGAGTGCAGGGATAGACCGCTTGCATACCGTTGCTCATGTTCGGAAGGATAGGAGCGGGGAGGCTGCATACCGAGCATCTCCTTCCAGCGCTTCGAGTAGGGAGTGTACACGGTATAGGGCATGCCATCGTTTTTCACGATTTCGCCGGGTTCGAAAACAACCTGATCTTTGAAGGTCCGGAAATCGATCCCTCTCGAACCGAGCAGTTGTTCCACCTCGGCATCCCGCCTGCGCGCGTAGGGTTCGTAGTCGCGGTTGGCGTACACCGACCGAACCGGTACCAGTCCGGTTATTTCCTGCATAACCTCCGACGGTTTCCCATGCCTGATTATCAGTCGGGAACCATAACGTTCCAGTTGTCGGTTCAATCGTTGCAGAGCCTGAAAAATAAAATCGACTCTTCTGTCGTCCTTATCCTCGAGCTTGGATAGAATTTCAGCATCGAAGATAAACAAAGCCATCACCGGATATCCGCTGGTCAATGCAGCATGAAGTCCGGCATTATCGGTCAGCCTCAAATCGCGGCGAAACCAAAATATCACATGTTCCTGAGTCATATCAATAAGGTGTGGAGGTAGAATAGATATCCCGACGCGATCGTGCCGGTGAGTAACCGGCAGGGGTATCGGTTGGTTTCAGCGTTATAGAAAAAGCGGAGTAAGCAATTTCTTTTCTAAGAACTACTTACTCCGCTCGATTCAATCGGTAAGCCGTAAATTAGTTGTTTTCAGGACGAAGTTTGCGAACCACGGCACCGGTTCTCCACATTTCGCTTTCACGCAATGCTTTTAATTCCTGCTCCAGCCCTTCGCGGTAGTCGGGCTTCGAATTGGTGTCGATCGAGCGTTGTGCTTCGTTGCCCGATGCTACTTCGCTGTAAAGTTTTTCGAACACCGGTTTGGTGGCATCGTGGAAGGGGCCCATCCAGTCGAGCGCTCCGCGTTGAGCCGTAGTCGAGCAGTTGGCATACATCCAGTCCATTCCGTTTTCGGCAAACAAAGGCATCAGCGACTGGGTGAGTTCTTCTACGGTTTCGTTGAAAGCTTCGGAAGGAGAGTGTCCGTTTTCGCGCAACACTTCGTATTGTGCCAGCAGGATTCCCTGGATAGCGCCCATCAATGTACCCCGTTCGCCGGTAAGGTCGGAATATACTTCTCTTTTAAAGGTTGTTTCGAACAGGTAGCCCGAACCAACTCCGATTCCCAAGGCCACAACGCGTTCCTTAGCCCTGCCGGTAGCATCCTGGAAGATCGCGTACGAAGAGTTCAAACCGCGACCCTGGAGGAACATCCGGCGGAGCGAAGTTCCCGAGCCTTTCGGAGCAACCAGGATAACATCGACATCGGCCGGGGGAACGATTCCCGTACGTTCTTTATAGGTGATGCCGAAACCGTGAGAGAAATACAATGCCTTTCCGGCAGTCAGGTAAGGTTTGATACGTGGCCAAACTTCAATCTGAGCTGCATCCGAAAGTAAATACTGGATTACGGTTGCACGTTCGCAAGCTTCCTCGATATCGAACAGGGTTTCGCCCGGAACCCATCCGTCGGCGATCGCTTTTTCCCAGGTTTTTCCACCTTTGCGTTGTCCGATAATAACATTGAATCCATTGTCGCGCAGGTTGAGCGACTGACCGGGACCCTGAACACCGTAACCGATTACCGCGATTACTTCATTTTTCATTACTTCCTGTGCTTTTGCCAACGGAAATTCTTCGCGGGTTACAACGTTTTCGTCAACGCCGCCAAAATTCATTACTGCCATTTTCTTTGATTGATGTTTAAATTAACAAATATTTTTTACTCTTGTATTTTTCCAAATTTTCGCTGTATTTCGCCGAGCATGTCCGAAAGACGTTCTACTTTCGATTTGGTAATCGCTACCCGGCCCGAGCGTATAAACTGAAGCACGCCGATGCTCTGGTTCAATTCGTCGAACAGTTTTTGCGTTTCGGCATAGTGTCCGATTTTCTGAAAAACCACGCTGCTGTCGTTCATCTCCAGAATCTGGATATGGTGTTCGCGAATCAGTTTTTCGATCGATCCCAGGCCCAGCAGCTTTTCGGTCGATACTTTGTACAAAGCGATTTCCTGGTGAACCAGATCTTCGTCGGTATTGTAATAGGCTTTCAGAATATCGATCCGCTTGTCGATTTGTTTCACCACTTTTTCCATCACATCCTGTGTCGAGAAAATAGTAATGGTAAACTTGTGAATTCCCTTGATGGCCGAAGGCGATACCGATAAAGTTTCGATATTCAGCGCGCGGCGGGTGAAAATAATAGTGATTTGATTGAGCAAACCCACTGTATTTTCGGAAAAGATGGTGATGGTATATAATTTTGTTTCCATGTTGACTGCAAATTTACAAATTAAACTGAATTATTCTCCCAGAACGATTTCGGTCACCGATGCACCGGCAGGAACCATCGGGTACACCATTCCTTTCTTTTCCACATTCACTACCAGCAGGTAAGGCTTGTCGTCCTTCAGCATATCGGCGATGGCAGCATCCAGCTCTTCGCGTTTCAGCACTTCGGTACCGTTGATGCGGTAGGCTTTGGCGATGGCCACGAAATCGGGATTCTGCATTTCGGTAAACGAATAGCGTTCGTCGAAGAACATCTCCTGCCATTGGCGTACCATACCGAGGAAATGGTTGTTGAGTATCACCATTTTCACACCGAGTTGTTCCTGCATAATGGTTCCGAGTTCCTGGATGGTCATCTGGAAGCCTCCGTCGCCCGAATACATAACCACGGTACGGTGGGGCGCGCCTACCTTGGCTCCCATGGCAGCCGGCAGGCCGAATCCCATGGTTCCCAGCCCTCCCGAGGTAACGAGGCTGCGGGGGATATTATAATTGGAGTACCGCGCGGCCATCATCTGATTCTGGCCTACATCGGTTACCACTACGGCATTATGGTTGGTTGCTTCCGATATTTTGCGAATCACTTCGCCCATGGTCATTTCGTCCGATTCGGGATGCAATTCACGTTTGATTACTTTTTCAAATTCCTGCTTGTCCACTTCGCGGAACGATTCGATCCATTCGGTATGCTTGGCAGGGTGGAGGAGCGCCGTAAGTGCCGGAAGAGTTTCCTTGGCGGTGCCTAATACCGGTGCATCGGCCTTTACGTTTTTGTTGATCTCGGCCGGGTCGATATCCAGGTGCACCACTTTGGCCTGTTTGGCGTACTTGGCCAGATTTCCGGTTACCCGGTCGTCGAAACGCATGCCGATGGCGATCAGCACATCACATTCGTTGGTTTTAATATTGGGGGCTACATTCCCGTGCATTCCCAGGAAGCCGACATTCAGCGGAAAATCGGTGGGCATTGCCGAGGCACCCAGCAGGGTCCATGCAGCAGGAATATCGGCTTTTTCAAGAAATGCCTTCAGCTCGGCTTCGGCTTCGGAAAGCAGTACTCCCTGTCCCACTAAGGCATAGGGCCTTTGGGCCGAATTAATAAGATCGGCAGCCACCTTTACCTGTACGGGGTCTACTTCCGGAATGGGAATATAGCTCCGGATATGGGTAATGGGTTTGTATTCGAATTCAAATTCCTGGAATTGAGCGTTTTTGGTGATGTCGAGCACTACAGGTCCCGGACGGCCGGTACGGGCGATGTAAAAAGCACGCGCCACTGCCCACGGAATATCCTCGGCACGACGAATCTGATAGGCCCATTTGGTGATGGGTTGAGTGATGCCTACTACGTCGATTTCCTGAAACGCATCGGTTCCCAGTAAGGCCGCACCCACCTGGCCGGTAATCACCACCATAGGGGTCGAATCGAGCATGGCATCGCTGATTCCGGTAACCGTATTGGTTGCTGCCGGCCCCGAGGTAACCAGGCATACTCCCACTTTGCCCGACACCCGGGCATAGCCCTGGGCGGCATGTGCCGCTCCCTGTTCGTGGCGGGTCAGTATATGATTCAATTGTTTGTCGTAATCGTACAAGGCATCGAAAGCGGGCATAATCGCGCCGCCGGGATATCCGAAGATGGTGTCAACGCCTTCTTTAAGCATCGATTCAATCAATGCTTTTGCTCCTGTTATTTTTTGTTTTTCCATTTTAGTGAGTTGCTGAGAGAAGAAGTTTGTAATTTAGATAATTGCGAAACCGGATAGAGGGCCCATGAGAGCTTGTTAATCAATCATTCGTATCGCCCCCTTGTCGGCCGAGCTGACCATGGAGGCATATGCTCTCAGGGCCTTGCTGACGACTCGGTTACGGTCGGCAGGTTTGAACGCTTCGCTTCCGCGTGCCAGTTCGGCCTGCCTCCGGGCCGTTAATTCTTCATCGCTTATTAAAATTTTAATCGAACGTGCGGGAATATCGATTTCAATCGGATCGCCGGTTTTAATAAGACCGATATTTCCTCCCGATGCCGCTTCGGGCGATACATGCCCGATGGATAATCCCGAGGTTCCTCCCGAGAAGCGTCCGTCGGTAATAAGAGCACATTGGGCTCCCAGATGGCGGGCTTTGAGATAGGAGGTAGGATAGAGCATTTCCTGCATGCCGGGTCCGCCCTTGGGCCCTTCGTGTGTGATTACCACTACGTCGCCGGCTACCACTTCACCACTCAAAATACCGTAACAAGCAGTATCCTGCGAGGTATATACTTTTGCCGGGCCGGTGAATTTCCAGATTTTCTCGTCCACTCCGGCCGTTTTTACCACGCAGCCGTCGGGCGCCAGGTTTCCTTTCAGTATTCCCAGGCCGCCATCCACCGTGTAGGCATGCTCCATATCGCGGATGCAACCCTTGCTGCGGTCGGTGTCGAGTTCTTTATAATAGGTATGTTGCGAACCCATCACCAGGTTGAACCGATGAGCCGGTGCGCTTTTGTAAAGCTGCCGCACCTCTTCCGACACATCGGCGCGGGTGATGTCGTATTGCCTGATCGCTTGCGCCAGCGTATTTCCATCGGCACGGAAAACATTCGTATTGAGTAATCCGCCTTTACTTAATTCGGCCAGGATACCGAGTATTCCACCGGCACGGTTGACATCCTGAATATGGTATTTTTCGGAATTCGGCGCTACCTTACACAGGCAGGGGGTTTTACGCGACAGGGCATCGATATCGTCCATGGTGAAGTCCACTCCGGCTTCGTGGGCAATGGCCAGTATATGCAGGATGGTATTGGTGGAGCCTCCCATGGCAATGTCGAGCACCATGGCATTTTTAAATGCATCTTTAGTGGCAATGGTGCGGGGCAGTACGGTGTCGTCGCCGTCGCGGTAGTATTTGTAAGCATTCTCCACAATTTGTTTCGCTGCCTTCATGAAGAGCTGTTCGCGGTTGGCATGGGTGGCCAGGATGGTCCCGTTGCCCGGCAGCGCCAGTCCGATGGCTTCGTTGAGGCAGTTCATGGAGTTGGCTGTAAACATGCCCGAGCACGATCCGCAGGTTGGACAGGCCGCACTTTCGATGCGTTGTACCTGTTCGTCGGAAACGGTGTCGTCGGCAGCCTGTACCATAGCATCCACCAGGTCGAGTTGCTTACCATCGAGTTCGCCCGCTTCCATGGGGCCGCCCGATACAAAAATGGTAGGGATATTCAGCCGCATGGCCGCCATGAGCATGCCCGGAGTTATTTTGTCGCAATTGGATATGCAAATCAGGGCATCGGCTTTATGGGCGTTGACCATATATTCGACGCTGTCGGCGATGAGGTCGCGCGAAGGCAGCGAATACAGCATTCCGTCGTGGCCCATGGCTATGCCGTCGTCGACAGCGATGGTATTGAACTCGGCGGCAAAACAACCCAGTTTTTCAATTTCTGCTTTCACTTTCTGCCCGATATCGTGGAGGTGAACATGGCCGGGAACAAACTGTGTAAACGAGTTGGCAATGGCAATGATGGGTTTCCCGAATTGCTGGTCGGTAACTCCATTGGCTCTCCAAAGTGCTCTGGCTCCTGCCATTTTACGGCCGGCAGTGCTGGTCTGACTTCTTAAAACATTTTTCATCGTGTACATTTTTTAAAAGCGAAAAACCTCTCTCATTGTCGGTGAGAAAGGTTTTCTATAACATTGTTTTTTTCAAACTTACGTATGCAACCGTCCTCACCCTTGATTGTTGACCAAAAGTTCCACGACGAGCACGAGAATAGAGCTGAAAAAATTTGTTGTCATTGTTTTCGTATTGTTTCGGCTGCAAAGATAGAGCGAAAAATTTAAAATTCAAATAGTTTCTCGAAAAAAAATCAGATTTTATGGTAGATTGTATTTTTTAGGGCTGTTTTCCTTACATTTTCTTATTCTGTTGCACGTTTTTGGAAAAAAGCGCAAATAAACAATATACCGAAAAATTATGTTATTTTTGTCGGCTAAAATGATTTTGATACTAAATGGAAAAGAAGGATTACCGATATTTATATAAGATTGATTCTCCGGATGATTTGAAGCAGCTATCCCGAACAGAATTGCAAGTGGTTTGTAACGAACTTCGTGATTTTATAATTGATGAGGTGTCGCGTAATCCCGGACATTTAGGTTCGAACCTTGGCAGCGTGGAACTTACGGTTGCGCTGCATTATGTATTTAATACGCCCTACGACCGTATAGTATGGGATGTAGGTCATCAGGCTTACGGTCATAAGATTCTCACCGGCCGCCGCGATAGGTTTCACACCAATCGCAAACTGGGCGGGATCTGTGGTTTTCCATCGATATTCGAGAGCGAATACGACGCCTTCGGGGTAGGGCATGCTTCGACCTCGATATCGGCTGCCCTGGGGATGTCGGTGGCTGCGCTGATGAAGAAAGAAGATCGGCGCAAAATTGTTGCGGTGATCGGCGACGGATCGATGACGGGCGGATTGGCTTTCGAAGGATTAAACAATACTTCGATGGACAAGAACGATTTACTGATCGTGCTCAACGATAATCAGATGGCGATCGATCCTGTACATGGTGGTATCACCCAATACCTGGTGGATCTTACCACATCGGCTACCTATAACAAGGTGCGGTATAAGACCTACCGTGCATTGCGCCGGTTCGGGCTGATGAGCGATAATGCGAAGAAAAAGGTACAATTGCTGGGGAATAGTTTGAAAGCGACACTCACCCACCAGAGTAATATTTTCGAAGGGTTGAATATCCGTTATTTTGGTCCTGTGGATGGTCATGATGTTGAAAACCTGGTACGGGTACTCGAACAAATCAAGGATTTCAAAGGTCCGAAGGTGTTGCATTGTATCACAACCAAAGGAAAGGGCTATACTCCTGCCGAGAATTCGGCTACCGAATGGCATGCCCCGGGGCAGTTCGATCCGGCATCGGGTACTCGGAAAAAAGGTTCCGATCAGCCTTCGGCTCCGCTGTTTCAGACGGTGTTTGGCGAAACCCTGCTGGAATTGGCACGTTCGAACGAAAAAATCGTGGCGATTACGCCGGCGATGCCTTCGGGTTGCTCTATGAATATCATGCAGAAGGAAATTCCGCAGCGGGTATACGATGTGGGAATTGCCGAAGCCCATTCCGTTACGTTTTCGGCGGGTTTGGCAAAGGAAGGCATGATTCCGTTTTGTAATGTATATTCGTCGTTTATGCAGCGGGCCTACGACAGTATCATCCACGATGTGGCGCTTCAGAAGCTGAATGTGATTATGTGCCTCGACCGGGCAGGGCTGGTAGGCTCCGACGGAGCCACCCATCACGGCGTTTTCGATCTGGCTTATATGCGTTGTATACCGAATATTACCATTGCAGCTCCCCGCAACGAGCATGAACTTCGTAACCTGATGTTTACGGTTCAGCAAGCCGCTTTAGGTCCGTTTGTGATCCGCTATCCGCGCGGAAAAGGGTATCTGATCGACTGGCGGAACGAGATGGAAGCGACCGAAATAGGAAAGGGCGAATGCCTGAAGAAAGGAGATAAGCTGGCGGTGGTCACCATTGGCGTGATGGCCAATCCGGCGCTCGAAGCAATTAAAAAGGTAGAAGCCGGGCTGGATGTGAGGATAGGCTTGTACGACATGAAGTTTTTGAAACCCTTGGATACTCATCTTCTGCGGGAAATAGCAGGTGAATATTCGCAAGTGATAACGATAGAGGATGGAGTTATCAACGGAGGATTCGGTTCGGCCGTCCTGGAGTATTTCGCCGATTCGAATCTGGAGGTGAAAGTGCGTCGTATGGGCGTTCCCGACCGGTTTATCGAGCATGGTACACCGGAGGAGTTGTATGCCGAAATCGGGCTGGATGCCGACGGTATCGAGCGGGTAATTCGTGAAATTGTAGCGTAAGTTTTTTTAATAAGGGACTGGAAATGAAAATTGTTATAGTTGGAGCAGGCGAAGTGGGTACTCACCTGGCAAAATTACTGGCCAAAGAGCATATCGATATCACGTTGATGGACGAAGATCCCGAACGGTTACGTGATCTGGATGCCAATTACGATCTGATGACACGAACCGGACTTCCGAATTCGATAAAAGACCTGCGTGAGGCCGGTTCGCAGGACGCCGATTTATTTATCGCCGTCACACCGCTTGAAAGTGTAAACATGACTGCCTGTATGATTGCCGACAACCTGGGCGCCAAGAAAACACTTGCCAGAATCGACAATCCGGAATACCTGCAACCTCAGAATAAGGAGTTTTTCAAGAAGTTGGGCGTCGATTACCTGATTTATCCTGAAATGCTGGCCGCTCAGGAAATCGTCACCTCGCTTGAGATTACCTGGTTGCGTCAGAACCTGAGTTTTTGTAACGGAGAGTTGATATTGTTGGGGATCAAGGTGCGCGACAATGCCCTGATCGTGGGTAAAAAGTTCATGAGCGGATTTTTCGATCACCGTCGTTACCGCATAGTGGCTATCAAGCGGAATAATACCACTATCATTCCCGGAGGCGCCGACGAGATTATGGCCAATGATATCGTATACTTTATTGCACGCCCCGAAAATATAAACTTCGTACGCGACCAGGCAGGCAAGGTCGATCATAAGATCAGCAGTGCGATGATTATGGGAGGCAGCCGTATTGCGCAAAAAACAGCTCAATCCTTGCCCGCCTCTATTAATGTTAAAATTTTAGAGAAGGATATCGAACGAAGCTATTTGTTGGCCGAGCGATGCAACCGTGCGCTGATTATAAACGGCGACGCGCGCAACCTCGAATTGCTGCGCGATGAGGGGATTCACGAAACCGATGCGTTTATTGCCGTCACTTCCAATTCGGAAGCCAATATTCTGGCCTGCATGGCTGCCAAACGATTGGGAGTGAAGAAAACCGTTGCCGAAGTCGAGAACATCGATTACATCATGTTGGCCGAAAGTATGGATATCGGTACGGTAATCAACAAAAAGATGATAGCTGCCAGCTATATTTATCAGTTAACGCTCGACGCCGATGTGTTGGATGTACGTACCTTGACTTCGGCCGATGCCGAGGTGGTCGAATTTGTAGCTAAGAGCAGTTCGAAAATAATACGTTCCAGGATTAAAGACCTTCGTCTGCCGGCCAATGTTAATATCGGCGGGTATGTACGTAACGGGGAAGGATTCATCGTGTCGGGCGACACGGTTATTCAGCCCGACGATCATGTGATTTGTTTCTGTGTGGCTTCAGCGATCCGTAAACTGGAGAACTTTTTTCAATAATGTATCGCGACTTCAATCATCGGTTTATACTTCGTATCACGGGAGCATTGCTGCTATTTGAAAGTGCTTTCCTGTTGACCGCCGTACTGGTTTCGTGGTATTATAGCGAGATGCAGGAAATTACTTTCCTGTCGAGTGCAGGTATTTCGGCCTTGGCAGGAGGTTTGGCAATGGTGTTGGGCCGGAATGCCAATCCGGTTATCGGTCGTCGTGAAGGCTCGGTAATTGTGACTTCCATCTGGCTGGTTTTTTCGGCAGTGGGCATGTTGCCCTATCTGATATCGGGGAGTATACCCTCGGTAACCGATGCTTTTTTTGAAACGATGTCGGGATTTACGACTACCGGAGCGTCGATCCTCAATAATATTGAAGCGCATCCGTATAGTATTTTATACTGGCGTAGTCTGACGCAATGGATCGGCGGATTGGGGATCATCGTAATTTCGATGGCTTTGTTGCCCATTTTCGGATTTTCGTCGGTTCAACTTTTTTCGGCCGAGGCAACGGGTCCGACCAAGGATAAGATTCATCCCAAAATGAGTGAGACCGCCAAGCGCTTGCTGGCAATTTATATTGTACTTACAATTGCCGAATTTTTGCTGTTGAAAGTAGCGGGTATGGGATGGTTCGATGCCATGAATCACGCATTTACTACCATGGCTACCGGTGGGTTTTCGACCAAGCAGCTGAGTGCGGGCCATTGGGATTCGCCCTTTATTCATTATATTCTGATTCTGTTCATGTTTCTGGCCGGTGTGAACTTCACCTTGTTTTATTTCTTTATCAAACGTAATTTTGACAAGGTTTCGACGAATCAGGAGTTGAAGTTTTATGCTCTTATCGTATTGGTTTTTACTGCGATTCTAGCGACTACTATGGCAGGGCCCGACACATTTTCCAGTGTGCATGGAATTGAAAAAATGATACGCGACAGTTTATTTACCGTGGTTTCGCTGATTACCACTACCGGATATGGTAGTGTCGATTATATGCAACTGGAGCCGCTGGCCTGGGTACTGGCGCTTATCACTATGCTCATCGGAGCGTCGGCAGGTTCGACTGCCGGAGGTATGAAGCTGGTGCGTGTGCTATTGGTCGTTAAATATGCCTATTACGAATTCAAGCGTATTATTCACCCCAATGCCGTATTTCCTGTGCGTTACAATGGTTCGATCGTGCGCGAGGATGTCATTACAAAAGTATTGGCATTCATTCTCATTTATATTTTAGTGATTATTATTGGTACGGTCGTTCTTGCCGGCAGCGGCATGGGCTTTCTTGAATCACTGGGGGGGATGGTGACTTGTATCAGCGATGTCGGACCTGGTCTAGGAAGTATAGGGCCAGCTTATAGTTTTTCTGAAATTCCGGCGTTCTCGAAATGGTTTCTTTCGATCGTGATGTTGGTAGGCCGTTTGGAATTATTTACCGTGTTGGTGATTTTTACGCCCGTTTTCTGGAAAAAATAAATTTTAAAAAGTCTTCAATATGAAGAAAGACTTTAATTTTAAGCTCATATTCCGTTTTTTTGGAATATTGTTGTTGGTCGAGGCAACCGCATTGTTGTTGACTTCGCTTGTTGCATTTTACTACAAAGAGGATCCCCGTTGGTTGTTGTTAAGCGGTTCGATAGCCCAGGTAACCGGTATGGCAGCTGTCGTTTCGGGAAAAAACGCACCACCGCTAATAGGCCGGAGAGAAGGCTCGCTGATAGTGACCATGGTATGGGTTTTATTCTCGGTGGTGGGAATGTTACCTTATCTTTTTACAGGTAGTATCCCTGCAGTTGAAGACGCTTTTTTCGAAACTATTTCGGGCTTTACGACCACCGGTGCGTCCATCTTGAATAATATTGAAGCATTGCCCTTCAGCATTCTTTTTTGGAGGAGTCTGACCCATTGGATGGGCGGATTGGGGATCATCGTGATGTCGCTGGCCATGTTGCCGGTTTTTGGCAGTAGTGGAGCTCAATTGTTTGCCACCGAATCGGCGGGTCCTACCACCGATAAAATTCATCCCAAGGTTGCCGAAACAGCCAAGCGGTTATTGTTGATTTATGTAACGCTTACGGTTGCCGAGACGGTACTGCTTCGTGCCGGAGGCATGGGTTGGTTCGATGCGGTTTGCCATTCGTTCGGTACGGTGGCCACGGGTGGTTTCTCGACCAAGCAGGCGAGTGTGGCCTATTGGGATTCGGCCTACATACACTATGTAATTGCTGTGTTTATGATGCTTTCGGGCGTCAATTTCAGTTTGTATTATTTTGGCTTTAAAACGAAATTTTCGAAGATAATTGAAAACGAAGAATTGAAAACCTATTTATCGTTATTGCTGTTGTTTTCGATAGTGGTTGCCGTGTCGTTGATCGATTTTACTTCCGGTTTTTCGTGGTCGGCCTTGGAACTGGCCTGGCGAAATGCATTTTTCAATGTCACTTCTACGATTACCACTACAGGATTTGCAACCGTCGATTATATGAGTTGGTCGACCTTTACCTGGATCATCCTGTTGTTTGCCATGATAACCGGCGCTTCGGCCGGTTCGACCAGTGGAGCGATGAAAATGGTGCGGGTAGTGCTGGCTGCTAAATATTGTTACTACGAGTTTCAGAAGCTTATTCATCCCAATGCTGTGGTGCCGGTCAAGTACAACGGTAAAATTGTTCAGGCCGATGTAATTACCAAGGTACTTGCGTTTGTGATTTTGTATTTATTTACCATCGGTGTCGGAATACTGGTGTTAACCCTGTCGGGAATGCCTTTTATGGAGTCGATCGGAGGCATGATTACTTGTTTGGGTGGAGTAGGGCCGGGGTTAGGATTGGTAGGCCCTGCAGGAAATTTTGCTGCGGTTCCGGAATTCAGCAAATGGTTTTTATCGTTTGTAATGTTGCTGGGGCGCCTCGAGTTGTTTACGGTGCTGGTATTGTTTACGCCTACATTCTGGAAGAAATAAAGTGGGTGGGCGTTGAAATGTTGTCGTAGCTTCTCGCAACACCGCTTACAACTTCACCCCCCTTACAGAGCTTTTACTTGTTTTGAAAGCTCTGTAAGGGGGGTGAAATTCTGACAATACCGGTCGGCTTTTCTTATTCCGCCGACGCAGCATTCATCATGCTTTCGACTTCGTCGTTTACCATTTTGATGAAATCTTCCACTTTAATGGTGCCTTTATCGCCTTCGCCCTGACGACGAACCGAAACCTCCCGGTTTTCAGCTTCTTTTTCGCCTACGATAAGCATATAGGGAATACGTTTCAATTCATTATCGCGGATTTTTCGGCCGATTTTCTCGTTGCGGTCGTCAACCTGAACACGGATGTCTTTCAGGTTCAGTTGTTTTGCAATGTCGTAAGCATACTCGTTGAATTTCTCACTGATCGGCAGGATTACCACCTGGTCGGGAGTAAGCCACAGCGGGAATTTGCCGGCGGTATGTTCGATTAATACAGCTACGAAACGTTCCATCGAACCGAAAGGTGCCCGGTGAATCATGACCGGACGATGCTTCATATTGTCCTCGCCGGTATATTCGAGTTCGAAGCGTTCGGGCAGGTTGTAGTCCACCTGGATAGTACCCAGCTGCCATCGGCGACCAATGGCATCTTTCACCATGAAGTCGAGTTTGGGGCCGTAGAAAGCAGCTTCGCCCAGTTCTACCCGGGCTTTCAATCCTTTTTCCCGGCAGGCTTCCACGATCGCACTTTCGGCTTTTTCCCAGTTTTCGTCGGAGCCGATGTATTTTTCTTTATTCGAAGGATCGCGCAATGAAATCTGAGCTTCAAAATTTTCGAAATCCAGCGCCTTGAAAATAATGAAAATAATATCCATTACCTTGAGGAATTCCTCTTTCAGCTGTTCGGGGCGACAGAAAATATGAGCATCGTCCTGGGTGAAAGAGCGTACGCGGGTAAGTCCGTGGAGTTCACCGCTTTGTTCGTAACGATAAACGGTTCCGAACTCGGCCATACGCAACGGAAGGTCCTTATACGAACGGGGTTTCACTTTATAGATTTCGCAATGGTGCGGACAGTTCATCGGTTTGAGGAGGTATTCCTCGCCTTCTTCGGGCGTATGGATGGGTTGGAACGAATCCTTACCGTATTTGGCATAATGTCCCGAAGTAACGTACAATTGTTTGTTCCCGATGTGCGGAGTCATTACCTGCTGGTATTCGAACCGTCGCTGAATTTTTTTCAGAAAATCCTCGAGGCGAAGGCGGAGGGCGGTTCCGCGGGGCAACCAAAGCGGCAGACCTTTACCCACGGTTTCGGAGAAGGCAAACAACTCCAGTTCTTTACCGATTTTCCGGTGGTCGCGCTTTTTAGCTTCTTCCAGCAGCACCAGGTATTCGTCGAGCATCTTCTTTTTCGGGAAGGTGATACCGTAGATCCGGGTCAGCATTTTCCGTTTCTCGTCGCCCCGCCAGTAAGCGCCGGCTACACTCAACAGTTTGATAGCCTTAATTTCGGCAGTGCTGGGCAAATGCGGACCGCGGCACAAATCGGTAAAATTCCCCTGTGTATAAAGTGTGATGGTACCATCTTCCAGGTCGTTGATGAGTTCGACTTTATATTCGTCGCCTTTGTCGCGGAATTTTTTCAACGCATCGGCTTTCGTGATATCATTGCGCAGGTAAGCGACTTTCCGGGCCGCCAGTTCCATCATTTTTGCTTCAATGACCGGCAAATCGCCTTCCTTGATCACGGCCGTACCCGGATCGACATCGTAATAGAACCCGTTTTCGATGGCGGGTCCGATACCGAACTTAATACCAGGGTACAATTCCTGGAGCGCTTCGGCCATCAGGTGAGCCGACGAATGCCAGAAGGCATGTTTTCCTTCCTCATCGTCCCACTTGTGCAACTTTATTGCAGCGTCGGCGGTGATAGGACGGGTGAGGTCCCACAGCTGATCGTTTACGGTTACGGATAGCACATCCTGTGCAAGACGGGGGCTGATACTTTCAGCCACCTGAAGCCCTGTGACTCCGGGATTGAATTCACGGACAGAACTGTCGGGAAATGTAATTTTAATCATAATTTTACCTTACAAATGGTTTTTTAAATGGAAGCGCAAAAGTAATAAAAAAATTGGTTAGTCGGAAAGTTTTATTATCTTTGCACCCGCTTACGCACAAAAACGCGGCTGTGGCGTAATTGGTAGCCGCGCCAGACTTAGGATCTGGTGCCGAGAGGCGTGGGGGTTCGAGTCCCTTCAGCCGCACAAAAAAGAGGGTGAAATCACATTGTGATTTCACCCTCTTTTTATTCGGATACCTATCCGGGAACAAATCCGAATATTCAATTCCCGGAGACTTAATTTCTAATTGGGGACAGCTTCTTATTTTTGTTTCCGGAACTCGGCCGGGACCTATTTCTTGTTTTTCTGACCGCTTTTCCGGGCTTCTTTTTCTTTCAGGCGTGCCTCACGAAGTTTTGCCTTTTCTTCACGCAGCAACCTGCGCGCTTCCTTTTGCTCGTCGATCAGTTTTCGCAGGTAATCGATGTAGGGCTGAATATAGCGTTGTTGCTTGGCGGGGTGCAGATCGTCCATCGTCACCATCATTCCGGTTTCGTACACCGATCCGAAGTCGTGGTCGATTGTGTACCCGAAAATCTTCATGGTATCGGAAAGTCCTATGTAGGCATTGAACAGGGGAGGGATGTTTTCACCCTCGTTACGCACGGCCTTGATCAGCAGTTTGTAATCGTCGGCCGGATTATTCTCGGTGAGGAATCCGCCCGATTTCCGCTGCATTTCGTCGCTTACGAAGACCGGACGTTTAGGAACGATCAGGCCTTCGGTATCGGCAAAATGCTTGTTAAGATAGGCGTAAATCGACTCCCGTGCAACCACAGGGAAGCTGTTGTACATGGTTACTTTCCCTATAAAATACTTGGCGCCTTTCACCGTATGGATCAATGCTCCCAGGCCGTCCCACAAATTATCGAGCGCAAACAGACTCTTCATTCCCATGCGGGTGCTTTGATAATCGGGCTGTACAAACGCCCGGCCCAATTCAATGGTGTAGGGCATATAATGGTCGATAAACCGCTGACTGAAAGTGAAAAGATGCGACATCACGAATTCAGGTTGACCGTTGGGCCCTATCTGAACCAGCGATCCTTCCAGGAAGCGATATCCTCCGATAATCTGAAGATTGTCGGGATCCCATACAATCAGTTGCTTGTAGGGCTTCTCCAGGAAATCGTATTTATCCGTATCGATCTCCTCGCCGGTACCCCCACCTCCCGAGCGAAACGATAGCTCACGCAACCGGCCGATTTCACGCATTATGTGAGGGGAGTCGTGGGCCGTAACAATATAAATCTTGTTTCCGGCTTTGTTGGTGGGTCGGAGAAACTTACTCGCAGTGAGTTCGCTTATGAGAAGATCGCGATCGACCGGCTCAATAACATGCTTCATATTAAACACAAGTTTTTATAACCTAATCTTAAAATCTGTGCAAAAGTAGTGTATTTTTCTTAGTTTGATAAATAAAAATCAAAAATTGCTGCGGAATTTTAAGAATTTTGTATACGATAAATTTCAAACGGGTGACAAGCGGCAAAAAATGCAGATAGTTATACATTAATAAAGCGAATGAGTTAAAGTGAAAAAAAACAGTCAATTAATCAAAAAAAATGACTCAAATGTTTTTGTATCAGAATAAAAAGCAATATATTTGCAGTCCGAAAATTGAAAAGAAAAAATCAAATAAAAATATTACTAACAAAATAAAAAAAGAGTAGAATCATGACAAAGGCAGACATTGTTAATGAAATTGCCAAGAACACAGGCATTGACAAAGCGTCGGTGTTGGCAACGGTAGAGGCTTTCATGGAGACCATTAAGGAGTCCCTCGCCAATAACGAAAACGTATATTTGAGAGGATTTGGTAGTTTCGTTATCAAAGAAAGAGCTGAAAAGACCGCTCGTAACATTTCGAAGAATACAACAATCATCATTCCTGCGCATAAAATTCCGTCGTTCAAACCGGCAAAGACATTTGTAAGCGTAGTTAAATAACAACATTCAACAAAACATTCATCACTATGCCAAGCGGAAAGAAAAGAAAACGTCATAAAATGGCGACGCACAAGCGTAAAAAAAGACTGAGAAAAAACAGACATAAAAAGAAATAAGGTCTGAAAGTCTTCAACGACAAGTACTGAAAACAAACTTAAAGACAGAACGATCAGACTTTAAGTTTGTTTTTTGTTTAAGCGTAAACAAAAAAACATTAAAATTAAGAAAAAGTGAACAGCGAATTTGTAGTAGATGTACAAGCATCCGAGATTTCAATTGCGCTGCTGGAAAACAAACGACTGGTGGAATACAACCGTGAAAGCCGTGAGGCTAATTTCGCGGTAGGTAATATCTACCTGGGTAAGGTTAAGAAACTGATGCCCGGTTTGAATGCAGCATTTGTGGATGTTGGTTTCGAAAAAGACGCTTTTCTGCACTATCTTGATTTAGGTTCCAATTTCAATACCCTACAGAATTTTACAACGCAGGTGCTGAGCGACCGTAAAAAAGCACCCGCAATGCAAAAGGCTAAACATTTTCCTGAGATCGATAAAAACGGTGCGATAGCCGATGTGCTGAAGCCCGGGCAGGAAATACTTGTTCAGGTGGCCAAAGAGCCCATCTCGACAAAAGGTCCGCGGCTCACGGCCGAGATATCGATTGCAGGACGATTTCTGGTTTTGATTCCGTTTGCCGACAAGGTGTCGGTATCGCAAAAAATCGAATCGGAAGAGGAACGGATCCGTCTGAAGCAACTTATTCAGAGTATAAAACCGAAAGGATTCGGAGTAATCGTACGAACAGTTGCAGAACAGAAGCGGGTTGCCGAACTCGACAATGAACTGAAAATTTTGGTGAAACGATGGGAAGAAGCTTGCATGAAACTGCAACATTCGAAAGGAGTTTCGCTGATTTTAGAGGAATTAGGTCGCACGGTGGGAATAATTAGAGATTTATTCAACGCCAATTTCAACAACATTCATGTCAACGACCCCGATATTTTCACAGAGGTGAAAGATTATGTGGAGTTGATAGCTCCGGACAAGAAAGATATCGTAAAGCTTTACAAGGACGACACCCCGATCTTTGATCATTTCGGGATTACCAAGCAAGTGAAATCGGCTTTTGGTAAAACAGTTTCTTTTAAAAGCGGAGCCTATCTGATTATTGAACATACCGAGGCGCTGCACGTCATTGATGTGAACAGCGGAAACCGCTCGAAACTGGCTGCCGGACAAGAAGGCAACGCGCTCGAGGTGAATCTGGCTGCTGCTGATGAAATAGCCCGTCAATTACGTCTCAGGGATATGGGAGGCATTATCGTGGTCGATTTTATCGATTTACACGAAAACGAAAACAAGCAAAAGCTCTACGACAGGATGCGGGAAGCAATGAGTAACGACAGGGCCAAGCATAATATCCTTCCGTTGAGTAAATTCGGGCTGATGCAAATGACGCGTCAGCGTGTACGCCCGGCAACCGATATCAATATCGAGGAAAAATGTCCGACCTGCTTTGGCACCGGCCAAATGCAACCTTCCATTCTGTTTATCGATCAGCTGGAAGAGAAAATCGATTATGTAGTTAATGTTTTAAAAATTAAAAAATTTAAGCTCCATATTCATCCGTACATCGAAGCCTATATCTCTAAAGGCATTGTATCGCAGATATGGAAATGGAAAAGTAAATACGGCATGGGTTGTAAATTTGTTGCTTCCCAGATGCTCGGATTTCTTCAGTTCAAGTTTTACGACGAAAAGGGTAACGAAATAAACCTGAAAAAAGAAGCAGAAAAAGTTTCTGAAATCAATACTTAATAAGAAAAGGGAAGCCGTGGAGGTTTCCCTTTTTTTAATGCCCTAAAGCCGGCCGTAGCATGTCCTGTCCCGCCGGCTTTAGGGCGTGGCGGGCTTGCCCGGCGGGTGAACTTTTTATCAAATCCTGTGGATTTTAACAGATTTGTTGCGGGTGAATTAATTTGTCCCCCTAATTGCGCCAATTAATCCACACTTAAAATGCATTAAATTGTGTAACATTGCATTCAGAAAACGAGTCGGAAAAATCCATGAAAAAAACATTTTTTTTACTGCTGGCACTAAGTGCATCGATAACTCTATGGTCGCAACTTCCCGCATTTCCCGGAGCCGAAGGGCACGGCCGGTTTACGACCGGTGGCCGGGGAGGTACGGTATATTTTGTGACCAATCTGGGCGACAGTAATACCGGAAATGCAGCAACCCGCGAAGGTTCGTTGCGCTGGTGTCTTTCGCAAACGGGTGCGCGCACCATTCTATTCCGGGTAGCGGGTACGATCTGGCTCAACTCTCCTCTTTCCATTTCCAGAGGCGATGTAACCATTGCCGGGCAATCGGCTCCCGGCGACGGAGTGGCGGTGGCCGGTCAACCTGTAACCATCAGCGCCAATAACGTTATTATCCGCTACTTACGTTTTCGCATGGGGCAGGAGCGTGTTACCAGCGCCGATGGTGCCGATGTGATGGGTAGCCGGCGTTATAAGAATATTATCATCGATCATTGTTCGTTCAGCTGGAGTACCGACGAATGTGTATCGTTGTATGAAGGAGAAAATATTACCCTGCAATGGAGTATCATCGCCGAAAGCCTCCGGCTGGCCAAGCATTCGAAAGGGCCGCACGGGTACGGTGGCATCTGGGGCGGGAAAAACGCAAGCTTTCATCACAACCTGATGGCTCACAACGATAGCCGCACTCCGAGATTCGGGCCGGGCTCCACCACGCAGGGACAGGAATATGTCGATATGCGGAATTGTGTAATCTACAACTGGGCCGGGGTGGGTTGCTATGGTGCCGAAGCCATGAATGTTAATATTGTAAACAATTATTATAAGCCGGGTCCGGCCACTGCATCGGGTACCAATCGTGCCCGCATTATTGCGATCGATAAGAAAACCGGTCTGCCGAGTTCCGATTCGTTTTATCCGATCAATAATAAGTTCGGTAAATTTTTTATCGAGGGCAATATCGTGGATGCATCCACCAGTACTTCGACAGCCGATAAGACTATCTGTCTCAACGCCACCCAGCATAACTGGAATTATGGTGTGTATAACCAGATCAATTCGGCCTATAATATAACAGCTGCCGAAAAAGCCGCCCTCAAAACAGAGCTTCCTTTTGCAACCGGCGAAGTCACCACTCATCTGGCTTCAACAGCCTACGAAAAAGTGCTGGCCTATGCCGGAGCCAGTCTCCGGCGCGATGCGCACGATGCCCGTATCGTGCATGAAACCCGCACGGGAACAGCTGCGTTCAAAGGATTATCGCCTTACAACGGCAAAGGAACGGTGACCTATCCGGCCGGAACCGTGATTGGCAACGAAACGCTTACTACCGCCACTACCATTAACTGGAAAAGTACATCGTATCCGAAAAACGGAATTATCGATTCCGAAACCGATATTCGTCCGTCCGATGCCCCGTCCGACTGGACTCCCTGGCCGGTGCTGGCCGGTGGCGACCCGGTTACCGACAGCAATGCCGATGGTATCCCCGACGGATGGCTCGAAACCAATTTTCCGGGCAAAACTGCCAACGATACACACGATTCGGGCTATACGTTCATCGAAATGTACCTCAACTCGCTTGTCGAGGATATTACCGCGGAGCAAAACAGGGATGCCATCACCGTGTCGGTCGAATCACCGTTGCCGAATGCTTCGAAGGTGATCGTCCGTCGCATGGAGCAGGAGATCCTGCTGGAGTCGGAACAGCCGATGCAGCAGGTGAGAGTAACCGACCTCACGGGTAGGATGGTGCATTTTCACGAGCCTTTGGCAGTGTTCTATCCCATGCCGCTGAGCCATTTTGCTCAGGGCACTTACCTGCTTCAGGTAGTGCACTCCGGATTTCAGCATCCGTTTGTAACCAAATTTATCAAACAATAAAACAAACATTTAAAATTTAATATTATGAGACGTCGATTTTTACTCCTCGCGGTAGTGGTTGCCGCTTTTAGCCTGGGTACCTATGCTGCCGAAACCACCGTCAACACTTCGGAAGAACTGAAAACAGCTGTCGATGCGGCTGCCGATGGCGATGTGATTGTTATTGGCCAGGCCGATACCGAGCTGGTTCAGACCGCCTTGAGCATTGCCAAAAAAATCACGATTAAGGCTGCCCCGGGTTTATCGAAAAAGCCCATGCTGAAATTGGGTATTTTATTGAAAAACGGAGGATCGGTTCATCTCGATGGATTGAAATTTTATTACGATGCCGATGGATCGGAAACCAATTCCGATAGTAAATACGGGATTCAGGCCGTTACCGAAGTAGCGGCGATCGATTTTATCCGTATTACCAATTGCGAAGTGTCGAACCTGGGACGCGGACTTATCCGCGCCGATAACACCACCAATATAGCTACCATTGGCGAGGTGACGATCGACAATGTTACGGTAAAGAATGTGAGTTCGGTTAATTCGGGTTATGCTACCATTGGTCTTAAGACTGCAAAAGTATCGAAAATAAGCATTACCAATTCTACTTTTGTCGATGCCCTGGGAGGAATTGTGTATTCCGAAGAAGCTACCATGCCGTTTGAGTTCGTGATGGATAAGGTCACTATTTACAATTGCGACTTAAAAGGCAACAAAGATGTGGTTGGACTGAGCAAAGCAATCGAAGGGTCGAAACTAAGTATCAGCAATACCTTGATGTATTTCCCCAAAAGCGTTGCTGCGGCCGATACCATTGTAAAGGGAGCCATCAATCTTTCGAGTACGGCCGTTTTATCGCTTACCAATTCGGTGATTATGAGCAATCAGTTTCCGGGCAAGATCAATGCGTTGATCAAACCATCGCCGACGAATACGGCCTGGACAGCTTACGATGTCAACACTACGGTTACCGAAGTAGTGATGGGTGCCGATTTTAAAATTGAAATGCTGCCGGCTCGCATTACATCGGTAGGCGATCCGCGCGGACATGCCGGATTCACCGGATTGAACGATGTAAAGGCCGGTTCGATGCTGGTTTATCCCAATCCGGTTGTCGACCGGGTGATGTTCGATCGCGAATACCGCGATGTAGAAGTGTTGAATCTGATGGGTATGCGCGTTGCCGGTGCAACCAATGTCTCCGAACTGGGAGTGAAAGAGTTGCACAGCGGCCATTATATCGTCCGTGCCACCGATGCTCGGGGAATGCAGCATGTTCAGAAAATCATCAAGAAATAATTTGAAAATGAGTATATGGAAAGAATCTTAAAGTTTTTAGGAATCGTATTGCTATGTACGGTAGCAACGGTTCAGGTTATGGCGCAACAACGCACCGTGAGCGGGGTTGTTACCGATTCGAGCGGAGAGGTGGTCATCGGCGCGTCGGTAATGGTAAAAGGCGGATCGCAGGGTACTATTACCGATATCAATGGTAAGTACACTCTTTCGGTACCTTCGTCGGCACGTACCTTACAGGTGACTTATGTGGGAATGAAAGCTAAAGAAGTACAAATTACGGGTTCGGTTATCAATGTGACCCTGGAAGAAGATACCAAAGTACTGGAAGATGTGGTGGTAATCGGGTATGGAACGGTACGTAAGGCCGATTTGACGGGTGCCGTTTCGTCGGTGGGCGAGAAAGCCCTGAAGGATATTCCGGTAACCTCTACTGCACAGGCTCTTACCGGTCGTTTGGCAGGGGTGACGGTAACTTCCACCGAAGGTTCGCCCGATGCTGAGATTATGATCCGGGTGCGTGGAGGAGGTTCGATTACACAGGATAACTCGCCGCTGTACGTAGTCGATGGCTTTATTGTGAACAGTATTTCGGACATCGCTCCTACCGATATTGCCTCTATCGACGTACTGAAGGATGCTGCATCGACAGCGATTTATGGTGCACAGGGCGCCAACGGGGTGATCGTGGTAACCACCAAGAGCGGACGTGAAGGAAAGGTTTCGCTGAGTTTAAACAGTTATGTAGGTATGAAACGCACTTCCAACATCATCGACGTGCTTTCGCCTTACGAATACGTGTACTATCAGTACGAACTCGATCAGGGAAATGCATTCCAGAATTACTACGGCCGTTTCCAGGATATCGATATTTATAAATCGGATCCCGGTACCAACTGGCAGAACGAAGTGTTCAACAATACCGGTGTTCAGCAATATTACAACCTGAGTTTGATTGGCGGTAACAAGGATACGAAGTATAGTCTGAGTCTGACGCAAACCGACGAGGATTATACCATGATTAATTCGGCCTTCAGCCGTACCAATGCCAATTTTAAAATAAGTACCAAACTCAACAAGAGTTTCGATTTTGTGTTTAGTACGCGTTTATCGAATTCGATTATCGACGGACCCAGCGTATCGTCGGGTTCGGGGGCCACTACCAAGCTGCGAAATGTGGTGAAGTATGCGCCTACCCGCGGGTTGCGCGGTTTCGACCAGAATCTCGACGACGATGATAATCTGAACTCGCCCGAGGCGGCCAGTTTGCTGCTCGATCCGGTACTGTCGATTAAGAACGAATACCGTGCTCAAAACAAATTCAGCAATGTGTACAACGGAGCCATCAACTGGAACGTAATGAAAGGCTTGCGCGTTTCGAGCAATGTCAATTATAATTTCATTATGAATCGCGACGATCAGGTATGGACACAAGGAACCGGAACTTCGCGCGACAACGGAGGGCAACCTGTTGCACAGAAAATGTTCGACGTGGGTAAGGCGTGGAGTATTTCGAACACCCTGAATTACGATTTTAAAGTGAATCAGGGCCGGTTCAACGTGTTGCTGGGACAGGAGATTACTAATTCGCGAACCGATCGTACCACTGCACTGTCGAAATTTTTCCCGGTTGATAAAACGGTGGACGGAGTGCTTGCAGCCATGTCGAACGGAACACCGCTGCCCACCTATACTTCGATTGGCGAACCTGTGCGTTTGAGTTCGTTCTTCGGACGTTTGAATATGTCGTTTGCCGACAAATACTTGTTGACGCTTACTGCTCGTCAAGACGGGGCAAATGCTTTTTCGCCGAACAACAAGTGGGGATTCTTCCCGGGGGCCGCATTCGCCTGGCGCGCTTCGGAGGAGTCGTTTCTTGCCGACCAGAAAGACTGGTTGTCGAACCTGAAATTCCGGTTGAGTTACGGTGAAGTAGGAAACAGCCGTGTAGGTACCTACTGGCGTCAGGATTACGAATACGTGGATTTGACGCGTACAAAAACCTATTATCCGAACGAGAATATTGAAAATGCCATTGTACCCAGTCAGACTTTGCGTAACCTGGATCTGACCTGGGAAACTACTATTACGCAGAACTTAGGATTAGATTTTGGATTGTTCAACAACCGCTTGTCGGGTACGCTGGAGGTATATTGGAATAAAACCAAAGACCTGATCGTAGCTGTGCCGCTGCCTTCGGCTTCGGGTTATACGTATCAGTATCAAAACGTGGGACAAACTTCCAACCGGGGAGTCGAGCTGGCATTGAATGCCTACATTATCGAAAAGAAAGATTTCACCTTGTCGGCCAACTTCAATATATCGTTCAACAAGAACAATATCGACAAATTCTCCAACGGCGAGAATAACTTCAAGTTGTACGGGTCGGGTTGGAACGGTAGTGCCGAGCCTCAATACGATTACCTGGTACAGGAAGGCGGACCGGTTGGACAGATGTACGGATATGTTACCGACGGTATGTATTCGTTCAACGATTTTACCTGGAATGCAACTACCAAGTCATGGGACCTCAACGCGGGTGTACCCAGCAATGCAACTTTAATCAGCATGGGTAAATATTTCGGGCCCGGAGCCTTGAAACTGAAAGATATTTCGGGTCCCGACGGAGTACCCGACGGTAAAATCAACGAAGACGACCGTACCGTGATCGGCAATGCCAATCCGGTTCATACCGGAGGTTTCGGCCTTAATTCAACCTTTAAAGGATTCGATATTTCGGCGTTCTTCAACTGGTCGTTCGGTAACGATATTTACAATGCCAATAAAATTGATAATACCTCGTATTTGCTCACACGCCGCTATCAGAACCTGAGTTCGGAGATGAGTCTGGCCAACCGCTTTACGACAATCGATCCGGCAACCGGTAATAATGTGTATCACGGAACCTACGGCGACCCGGTTCGTTTGGCCGAGCTCAATCAGCATGCGTCGATCTGGCATCCGATAATGACGACTACCGTGTTCCATTCGTGGGCTGTTGAAGATGGGTCGTTCCTTCGTCTGAACAACCTTACCTTTGGTTATTCGTTGCCCCAGAAGCTGGCTAGGAAGTTGCAAATGGAGAACTTCCGGATTTATGCAACAGGGTACAACCTGTTTGTTCTGACCAATTACACGGGACCCGATCCCGAAGTAAGTACCCGTCGCAGCACACCGCTTACACCTGGCGTCGACTATTCTGCTTATCCCAAAGCCCGTTCGTTTGTGGCAGGTATTAATGTAACATTCTAAATTGAGAGAAAGATGAAAAAATATCAATTAATAGTTTTGCTGGTTTTAAGTGTATTCTTCGTGTCGTGCGAAGATTTTCTCGACACTTATTCTCCGTCGAAATACGATAATATTACGGTCTATCGGTCGGTGTCCAATGCCGAAGACGTACTGATGGGAGTATACGCCATGTCGGCCGATGCCAATATGTATGCACAGCGTGTTTCGCTGAACTGGTCGACAAATTCGGACATTGAATTTGTAGGTGCCGACGAAACCAGTTACAATCAGAATACCAACCGCGGAGTTTCGAATTACTATTCCACTACAGGCAACAGCGTACTTACCTGGACCAATATCTACCGCATGATCGAACGTGCCAATCTGCTGATCGAAGGTATCAAGTTGAGTCCTGTGCTGGAGGAAGAAGAAAACGGCAGGCGAATGAAAATGATCCTGGGCGAAGCGCTTACCCTGCGTGCCATGGCTTATTACGAACTGGTGAAGCATTGGGGCGACGTACCCTTTAAAACCGAACCTACCTTGCCCGATCTGAGCAATGTATACCTCGGAAAAACCGATCGCGATACGATTTATGACCACATCATTGCCGATCTGCTCGAAGCGGAACATTACGTGCCGTGGATTGGCGAACAAGGTTATACCGTCGAACGCATCACCAAAGGGTTTATAAAAGGGATGACCGCCCGCATCTGTCTGTCGGCCGGCGGCTATTCGTTGCGCGACAAACCGGGATTTCCGATGGAACGCCGGAGCGACTGGCGTAAATTCTACACACTGGCCAATACCAAAACACGGGAGATCATGGAAAAAGGAATTCATCAGCTGAATCCTTCCTACCTCAATGTGTGGAAAAATCTGAACAGCCTGAAATTTGAAACCACCTACAACGAGAACTTACATGAAGTTGCGTTAGGACTCGGGCAGAACGGAGAAATGGGCTATAGCGTGGGAGTTCGTTTTTATGCCAATCCCAAATACGGCTATGGCAATAATGCCAATGTGGTCAATACCAGCGTATATTATTTCTATTCGTTCGATCAGAAAGACAGCCGTCGCGATATCACCGTTGCAAAGGCCATGTACAGCAATTCGGCCGGCGAAACCAAAGAGGTGTTTCAGACCAATCCCTTGTCGTTCAATATCGGTAAATGGGATCAGCGCTGGATGAGCCAGGCCTGGCTGGCGCTTAACCTGGCCGCCAACGGTAAAATAGGATATGGGATCAATTGGGTCGTGATGCGTTATTCGGATGTATTGCTGATGTTTGCCGAAACCGAAAACGAGTTGAACGGTCCTACTGCAGAGGCCAAGGAAGCCCTGCGCAAGGTTCGTCAGCGGGCATTTGCACCGGCCGATTATACCGATAAGGTAGAAAACTACCTGGCTGCGCTCAACTCTAAAGAAAGCTTTTTCGAGGCTATTGTAAACGAGCGTGCCTGGGAATTCGGAGGCGAAGCCATCCGTAAGTTCGACCTGATCCGTTGGAATATGCTTCAGGATAAAATTGAAGAGCAACGTCAGAAATTTATTGCCATGCTGAATGGCGAGGTGGTGACCGTCTTCGGCAATACCTATTCGTCGCTTCCGCTGGCTATTTACTACAAATACCAGGCTGATAACGAAAATATCGACTGGGCCGACATCAACTTTTTTGAAGATCGTCCGGACCTGGATGCTAAAACAACCGACGAACTGAAAGCCCTGGGATACACCAAGGTGTCGTGGTTGTTTGGAGCTTCGGAAAGCAACAAAACCAACTGGAACAACCGGATCGAATTATTCGGATCGGGTCTCGAAAAAGCGTACAATGGGGTTTGCGACAACCGGTACATTTATCCGATCCATTCGGTAGCCATTTCCGACTCGCAAGGCAAACTTACCAATTCCTATGGTTATTAATTTTAAAAATGAATTGAACATGATGAAAAGAGTTAAAATACTGCCTGCCCTACTGATGGTGATAGCGCTGTCGATCTTCAGTTCGTGTGAGGAATTCGGTTTTCCGGTCGATGAAAGCTATAAGCGTTTGTTTTCGCCGGTAACCTTTGCTTCCGAGAATATAACTGCTACCAGCGCCGACCTCACACTCTCGAAAGTACCCGGCGCCGATACCTACGTGATCGAGTTCAGTGAGGATAGCTTACAATATTCGACTATTGTACGCACACTCACGCTAAAAGCCGACACCCTGAGCTATGTTTCCGGCTCGACTTCGGTGTACCTGGTTCGGGTAGGAGAATTGAAAGGAGCCACCCGTTATTCGGCCCGGTTGAAAGCCATTTCGTCGACCAACGAAACGCCGGAGTCGAAATGGGATTTATTGACCTTTGTTACCCGGAGCGAACAGATTTTTAAAAATGTACTTTCGTCGGAAAAAACCGATTATTCGGTCGTGTTACGATGGGATGCAGCCGGAGCCGGTGTTACGCATATCGTTGTTACCAATACGATCGACAATACGACCAAACGCGAAGATCTGACTGCGGCCGATAAGGCTGCTTCGATGAAGCTGGTGGAAGGGCTGACCGGTGCAACCACCTATACAGCCGAGATTTACAACAACGATAACAAACGTGGTACCATCACGTTCCGTACCAACGAGTCGGTTCCGTCCGAAGGAAAGGTGATCCGCCTCACGGGCACCGAAAACCTGAACGAACTGCTCGCTGCCGAGTCGGGCGATATTACCCTGGTGATGCCTGCCGGTTCGTTGTTCGAAGCTTCGTGGCTCGATCCTAGCTCGGGCAATACGTCCAATACCTTACCATTAAGCGATAACATCACCAAACTTACTTTCTGGGGGGTTGAAGGGGATGTAAAAGCAAAACTGCATGCAACTTCGATCAAGCTGGGCGCCGGGATTACCGAACTCCGCTTCAAGAATATCGAGTATTACGGGAAGGCCAGTACTGCCGATTATGTGTTGAACGAAAACACCACCCGTGCCATCACTCACATCAGTTTTGAAGATTGCGAAGTGCATACGGTACGCGGCGTGGTGCGCATGCAGAACGACGCTAATATGACCACGCTCGAAAAAGTGTTGATCAAGAATACGATCATCCACGATATAGGAAACTACGGGATTACACATACCGGTGCGGCCAATACAAAACTGATGGATCTGGAAATCAGCGAGAGTACGTTCTATAATATCACCGATCCGATGTGTAATATGAAAAATATTGCTGCCAGTGTGGTGATCGACCAATGTACGTTCTACAATGCTTTTGGTAACGGACGCTACTTCCTGCAGTTCAATGCCAGCTTCCTGCCCGAAAAGCTTCAGGTTAGCAACTGTATTTTCGGTCAGATGAATGCTACCGTATTTGACGGAACTCAAACCATGCGGGCATCGAATCCGAAAATCACGACAGCTTTTGTCGAAAATTCGTATCAGACAACCGATTTCTTTGTCCATACCGGTTACCCGATGACAGGAATCATTGAATATGCCGGTACTGCAGCCGATCTGTTTGTCGATCCGGCCTCCAGAAACTTCCGGATTAAAGATCCGAATTTCGGAGGTCTGACAACTGCCGGTGATCCGCGCTGGAGATAAATTAACGACATTCATAAGCCCCTTCTCAATATGCCGGGAAGGGGCCTTGTGAATACCGGAGCAGGGTGTTTCCGGCACAAAGGTGCCGCCGACAATTGTACTGCTCATAACTAAGTAAAATCATTTTTTGTATGAAGTTGATTAATAAGATGTTGATCATCGTAGCGATGGTTAGCCTGCCCTTGCTGCATTCGTTTTCAAGCAATTATCCTTACGAATACCTGTATCAGGACCTGGCATTTGCCATGCCGCGGGTACAACTGCCTCAGTTTCCCGACCGTAGCATCGGCCTGCACGATGCCGGTGGAGTGGGAGATGGATTCACCTTGAACACCCAGGCCTTTGAAAAGGCAATCTCGAAACTGGCTTCGCAGGGAGGTGGCACGGTAGTGGTTCCGTTTGGAGTTTGGTTAACCGGGCCGATCGTGTTGCAGTCCAATATCCGCCTGCATCTCGAAGAGGGGGCCATTATTCTGTTTACGCCCGATAAAGATGCATACCCGCTTATTGAAACCAGTTTTGAGGGATTGACCACCATGCGTTGCCAGTCGCCCATTTCAGGTAAAAACCTGACCAATATCGCGATTACCGGTAAAGGGGCTATCAACGGTTCGGGCGATGCCTGGCGCCCTGTGAAACGAAGTAAAGTGACCGATTCGCATTGGAAACGCCTGCTTGCCTCGGGAGGGGTGATGAAAAACAAAGATTACTGGTTTCCATCGGCCGGAGCATTGAAGGGCGACCAGCTGAGCGAACAGAACCTGAATGTACCCCGGAAACCAATGACCTATGCCGACTGGAAGGAAATCCGCGATTTTCTTCGGCCGGTGATGGTGAGTTTGCAGGAATGTAAAAACGTATTCCTGCAAGGAGTGTTGTTCGAAAACTCACCGAGTTGGAACATTCACCCCTTGATGTGCGAAAACATCATTATCGATGGGGTGTTCGTGCGTAATCCGTCGTATTCGCAAAACGGCGATGGCATCGATCTCGAATCCTGTAAAAATGCATTGATCGTGAATTCGGTGCTGGATGTAGGCGACGATGCTATCTGCATCAAGTCGGGGAAAGACGAGGAAGGTCGCCGCAGAGGGCGGCCGACCGAAAATGTGCTGGTCGACAACTGCCGGGTATTTAAAGGTCATGGTGGTTTTGTGGTTGGAAGCGAAATGTCGGGTGGCGTTAAAAATATTTCGGTAACCAATTGTTCCTTCATCGGTACCAACATCGGTTTACGCTTTAAAAGCACACGTGGCCGGGGCGGAGTGGTCGAAAATATCTACGTACGGAATGTAAGCATGTACAATATTGTAAATGAAGCATTTTTGTTCGATTTGTACTATATGGGAGGAGCAAAAAGTGCGACGACTCCGGCCGTTGGCGAAACCACCCCTGTGTTCCGCAATATCTTTGTGAAAAATATTGTTGCCAATCAGGCCAGCAGAGCCATGTTTTTCAACGGACTTCCCGAAATGAACATCTCCAATATAGTGGTCGAGAACAGTAGCTTTACCACTCGGCAGGGAGCTGTGCTTTCGGAGGCGGAGGGTATCCGGTTCTCCGACGTCAGCATTAATCCGTCGGAAGGACCTGCTTTGAAACTGAACAATGTAAAGAATTTCGATGCCAGCGGACTCAGTTATCCTCCGGCACTGAAACAAGCCTTCGAGATCACGGGCGACAATACTAAAAACATCCGGCTTCCGGGTGTGACAACAAGCAAATAAAAAAATCACAACAATTTCCTTAAATTTAAATGAGTATGAGATCAAAATTATTTTTAATTATGGTGGGATGCCTGATGCTGGCGTCGCAGGCTTTTGCGGCACAGCATTATGTATCCACATTGGCCGAGCTGAATACAGCCCTGACCAATTATGCTGCAGGTGACGAAATTATCGTTGCAGAGGGCATTTATGGGATTAACGGGACAAAAACCATAACGAAAAGCCTGAGGATTAAGGCCGATCCCTCGGCAACAACGAAGCCTGTACTGTCGCAAGTCATGTTCACGCTGAATACGACCGAGGTCAGTCTCGAGCTGGACGGACTCGAAATGTACTGGGATCTGGAAGATGCTCTTACTCCCACGGCATCCCGTTATTTTATTTCGGCAACGTCGGCCATTACCATTCCTGATCTGATTCTCCGGAACTCCGAGATTCATGGATATGGCCGCAGTTTGCTTCGTTCGGACGGCAGTAATGTGGCTACTATCAACAATTTAATAGTCGAAAACTGCCTGATCCACGATATGGGTCGCGAAAGCAACAGCTACAGTATCTTTGCAGTGAAAACAGCAAAAATATCGACCGCCCTTTTTAAAAATTCGACCATTTACAATGCTAAAAACGGTTTTTGGTATTCGGAGGTTACTACCGCTCCCATCGCTTTTACGCTGGAAAACACTTCGATACTGAAAACCACCGCTGCAGGAAGTAAGCTCAATATCAATACGAATGCAAATCCGGGATCGGTGTATACCATTAAGAATTCGATCATTTCGGATTCGTACGATGCCTCCACTGCCAATATGGCCCTCAAGCTCAATAGTAATGGAACTACGGTACTTGCCCATGTGGATAATTCGATTTTAGGCAATCATTTTCCGGCAACAAAAATCACGGGCACGCTAAGCACTAATACCGAAGTGCCGGTTTCGTCCCTTTCATTCGATTTTGCAAGTCTGACGATTCAGACCAGCCCCAATACGATCACCGGCATTGGTGATCCGCGCTGGAGCCTCAATCCGGTGATAGCTTCGCCCCGAACGCTTACCGTGCAGGTGAGTCCCGAAGGCGCGGGGGTGGTGTCGGTAACTCCTACCAAATCGCAGTATGCCGATGGCGAATCGGTTCAGTTGTCGCAGGTACGTAATTTCGGCTATGCATTTAAGCACTGGCAATCGGCCGCAGGTACCGTGCTGGCAACCACATCCGATTTTCAGTTCAATATTACGCAGGATACGGCGGTTAAGGCTGTGTACGAAGCCATTCAGACCTATGCCCTCACGGTGAATAAGTCGGGCAGTCAGTGGGGCGAAGTGGCCCTGAATCCAGCTCCGGTAGGCGGAATGTATGAAGCCGGTACGGTAGTTACCCTGACCGTCGTGCCCAATGCGGTGACCACCTTTATCAAATGGGACGACGAAACCACCCTTACCACCCGCCAGCTTACTATGGATGCTGCAAAAGCGGTAACCGCCAGTTTCGATCAGATCCCCTTTATCGTGGGTTGGAATTTCAAAGCCGCCGAACCGCGTTCGAACCGAACCGGCGATTTCTATTCGTCGACCGGTAATATGGGAATGATGGCCATGTACGAACCCACGGGAAGCAATGTGAACTGGCTGGCCAATGCCGGAAGTTTCAATCCGAGCTATCCCTGTGTGCGCATCTGGACTGCCGGAGCTAATTTCCAGTCGACCCGCCGTTATTTTCAGGCTCAATTCTCGACTGTAGGCTGGACCAATGTACAGGTGAAGTCGATGATGAGTGGAAACTACCAGTGTTTCTCGGTGCAAAAAATGCAATATTCGCTGGATGGAACCAGCTTTACCGACCTGGGAAGTGTGGATATTACTTCGGTGTATAATTCGGGCTGGAAGGACCTGAATGCTACTTTGCCCGCCGCAGCCGAAGGGCAGGAGAAGGTATACATCCGCTGGATCGCCGATGCGACCAGTACGGTGTTGGGAAACAGCGCCGACAACGATGGAACTGCCCTCACCAATGTCTTTGTGTATGCCGATGAAGTGGCGGTGAACGATACCGAAGCTCCGACACTGGTAAGCTCCGTGCCCGCCGCCAATGCCACCAATGCATCGGCACAGGGAATCATCACGCTTAGCTTCAACGAGCGGGTGAAAGCCGGAACCGGCGATATTACCCTGGGTTCGAAAGTAATGAGTCCTGTGTTTGGTTCCACCTCGGTGAGCATTGCCTATTCAAAACTCGAGTATAACACCGCTTATACTCTTACCGTTCCGGCCGGAGCGCTTACCGATATGTCGGGCAATGCATTTGCAGGCCTGGTGCTTACCTTCCGTACGATGAACCGTCCGCAGCCTGCTGCCAGGGTGTTCGATTTTGTGGTAGCTGCCGATGGCAGTGGCAACGGAACCACCCTTCAGTCGGCTTTCGATGCCGTGCCGGTAAATAATGCCAGCCCTTTCCTCATCTTCATCAAAAACGGGGTTTACAACGAATACCCGTCGCTTCCGGCCAACAAGCCTTTTGTGCATATTATCGGACAGAGCCGCGACGGAGTTATTATCAGTGGAAGTCGGTACAGTGGATTGGTAGCGGGAGGTGTCACCTACAGTACCAGCACCTGTCAGACCCTGGAGCTGATGGCCGGTAATGTGTATTGCGAAAACTTTACGGTTCGCAATACTGCCGGAGTATCGGCCGGACAGGCGGTTGCGCTGAAAGCTTATGGCGACCGGGTAACCTTCAACAATATCAAACTGACGGGCTATCAGGACACGCACCTTACCGGAACCGGACGTCAGCTGTATAAGAACAGCGCCATTCATGGTACCGTCGACTTTATTTTCGGAGGTGGCGATGTGTTTTTCGACGAGTGTTTGTTGTACTGCGAAGGTCGTTCGGGTGGCGATGTGATTACTGCACCCAGTACCGGTGCGTCGTTGCAATGGGGCTATGTGTTTAATAATTGTACCATCGATGGCGATGCGGCGACGCAGCACAACCAGTACCTGCTGGGACGTCCGTGGCAGAATGCTCCCCGATCGATTTACATCAATACGACGATGAAGATACTTCCCGCCGCCGGTGGGTGGACCAATATGGCAGTGGCTCCGGCCTTGTTTGCCGAATACAACAGTCGTACTGCTTCGGGCGATCCGGTCGATGTAAGCAATCGGAAGAGCTCCTTTACGACCGATGCTTCGAACGGCAATATTACGACCACCGGCCATCAGACGGTACTTACCGCAGCCGAAGCAGCGGCCTACACCCTCGAAAATGTACTGAAGGGAACCGATAACTGGGATCCGCTTCCGTTGCTTGAAACCACCGCTGCTCCGGCCAACGTAACCGTAGGAGCTACCGGTGTGATCAATTGGGACGTGGTGCCTTATGCAATTTCGTATGTAGTGCTGAAAAACGATGTGGCGGTTGGATTTACGGTGCAAAATACCTATACCGACGCAGTCTACGATGCTGATGCAGAATATGCGGTAGTGGCTGTTGCCGAATCGGGAGCCTTAAGCGCTGCTACAAAGGCTGGAGGTGATGTAGGTACTTCAACCCGGACCAACCGGCACGAAGCAACGGCCGGTTTCGTCAATGACAGGTTGCACATCCAACAGCTTCGTCCCGGAACATTGGTGTCGGTATTTTCCTTTAACGGAACGATGCTGGCTCAAACCCGCGCCACAGCCGAAACGCTGAGCCTGCCAGTACAGGGCTCGTGTATCGTACGTCTCACATCGGCAGGTACTACTTCGGTACTGAAAGTAGTGAAGTAATCCGCAACACAAAAGGTTGTCTGAAACTGCTTGTTAGTTGTTTCAGGCAACTTTTTTATCTTTACGATCATTTTTAATTTTTCAATAGGTATGAAGTTTAAAATTCTTTCTTTTCTGACGTTGACGCTGATGTTGGTTGCAGCCGGCCAGCGCCCTGTCAGGGTATTTATGGCCGGCGACTCGACCATGGCCGATAAAGTGTATTACAAAAACGTGACGGATTCGCTCACCGGCGATCTTACGCCCGAAGAGTTTCTGGAAAGGGGCTGGGGGCAGTTATTGCCCGAATTGTTTACCGACGACGTGGTGGTTCGTAATTTCGCCAGGAACGGGCGGAGTACAAAAACCTTTCTCAGCGAAGGATGGTGGACGAAGATCATGAACGAGGTTCAACCGGGCGATTATGTGGTCATCCAGTTTGGTCACAACGACGGAGCGGTCGAAAAGAAAGAACGCTATACTACTCCCGATGAGTACCGTCGGAATCTGATCCGTTTTGTCGACGAGGTACGGGCCAAAAAAGCTACGCCCATCCTGTGTACGCCCGTTATGCGCCGTAAATTCGATAAAGAAGGGAAGCTGGTGGATACACATGGCGTTTATCCCGGAATCGTAAAGGAAGTAGCAGCACAGAAAAAGGCGGTTATGGTGGATATGCAACAGCTTACGGCCGATTGGCTTACCCGGGCGGGAGCGGCAACCTCGCGGCAGTATTTCCACAAGTTCGCCCCGGGTGTCAGCCGGTTGTATCCTCAGGGACTCGACGACAATACCCACTTTGTCGAAAAAGGGGCCCGTGCCGTGGCCGGCCTGTTTGCCGATGCCTTAACCAACCATTCAAAGCTGGAGTTGAAAAACTACCTGAAGTCGGCCCGGCTTCCGTATGTGTCGAAGGTCTGGGTATCGGACCTGGGCAATGGAAAGTATAAAAACCCGGTACTGTATGCCGATTATTCCGATCCGGATGTGTGTCGGGTAGGGAATGATTATTATATGGTTGCTTCATCGTTTGCCAATACACCCGGCTTACCGTTGCTTCATTCCAAGGATATGGTGAACTGGACCCCGATCGGACATGCCCTTACCCAGCTCACGCCGCTCGAACGCTTTGCTGCTATGCAGCATGGCAATGGTGTATGGGCGCCGAGTATCCGGTATCACAACAACGAGTTTTATATTTATTACGGCGATCCCGACGCCGGGGTATACATGACCAAGGCAAAGAATCCGACCGGTCCGTGGTCGCCGCTGGTATTGGTTAAAGAAGGAAAGGGCTTGATCGATGCTTGTCCGCTCTGGGACGAAGATGGCCGGGCTTATGTGGTTCATGGTTTTGCCGGAAGCCGCGCCGGTATGAAGAGCGTACTGGCGATTTTTGAGATGACGCCCGATGGAAAGCAGGCGCTCACCGAAAGCCGGCTGGTTTTCGACGGTCACCCGCACCATCCCACCATCGAAGGTCCGAAGTTTTACAAGCGCAACGGCTATTATTATATTTTTGCACCGGGTGGGGGCGTGAAACCAGGCTGGCAGGTCGCCCTTCGTTCGAAATCGCTCTATGGCCCGTATGAGGAGAAAATCGTGCTGGCTCAGGGCAATTCGCCGGTCAACGGTCCGCACCAGGGGGCATGGGTCGATACTCCCGACGGTAAAGAGGATTGGTTCTTTCATTTTCAGGATTTGTATGGCTATGGCCGGGTCGTACACCTGCAGCCGATGCGCTGGATCGACGACTGGCCGGTGATGGGCGAAGATAAGGATGGCGATGGCTGCGGAACACCCGTGCTTAGCTGGACGAAGCCTGATGTGGGAGCCAGTTATCCTGTGGCCACTCCGGTCGAAAGCGATGAATTCGATAAGCGTACGCTCGGGTTGCAATGGCAATGGCAGGCCAATCATTCGCCACTGTGGTATTATCCGGCAGGAGAAAAAGGCTACCTGCGTTTGTTTGCGATGGAAAAAACCGGAGCAGCGAAAAATCTGTACGATGCTCCTCATTTGTTGCTGCAGAAATTACCGGCTCCCGATTTTAAAGCTACTGCCAAATTAACCTTTCATCCGTTTAAAACCGACGAGCGTGCCGGTTTGATTATTATGGGGCAGGATTATGCCGCCATTTCAGTCGTGCAAACCGCCAATGGATTGGTGCTTCGCCAGACCGAATGCCGCAATGCCGAGAAAGGCCAGGCGGAAATAGTGGTGGCCGAACAAGCGGTGGCCGATTCCACAGTTTATTTCCGGGTCGAAGTAAAGCAGGATTGGCGGGACGGTTCGGGCGAAGTGAAACGTATTCCGCTTACGCTCTGCAATTTTAGTTACAGTCTCGATGGGAAAAAGTTTCAATCGTTCGGCAAGCAGTTTTCGGCCCGCGAAGGCAAATGGATCGGCGCCAAAGTAGGCGTTTTCTGCGAGCGTCCGAAACCACTCAACGATTCGGGCTATGCCGATGTCGATTGGTTCCGGATCGAAAAATAAATCAGCGACGGACGATCAGCCGCTGGGTGGAAGAACCCAGTTGAATTAAATACATTCCCGGAGTCAGCCGGGAGATGTCGATACTACCGGATTCGTGCAGATCCCACGCACCTACACAATGCCCCACCAGCGTGTAGATACGTACCTGCAGGGGTCCGGTTGTGTTTTTCTCAACGGAGAGGTAGTCGGTAGCCGGATTGGGATAAATGCGTATGCCCGGATTGGGGGTGTCGGTTCCTGAAACCACTTTCTGCTTTTCGATGAGTTCCCAATTGTAACCAAAATGATTGTCGAGTTGCCGGTTTTTCAATCGTATGGCTAAGGCTGAAGCGCTGCGATAAGGTGGCCAGGGAGCATCGGGATGGTACTTCACCTGATCGACAATAATTCCGGAAGGGGTGGTAAGGGTCAGCTTTTCGCCGGTATTGTTGAGCCGTCCTGCTGTGTAAGCCACGATCCGCTGGCCGGCAAAGTCGTTCCAAAAGGCATCAGCGGGCATATTCGTAAAAATGATTCGCTCGCCGGCTGCCAGTATGGTAGGTGTTGGAACGACGGCTTCGATCCCTTCGGTAAACGTGTAGCCCGATATGTCCAATGCCTTGTCGCCCGGATTTTCGATGAAGATAAATTCGGCATCCTGTGTATCGGAATCGCCCATATACAAAGTGGATATAACAGGCATTGCCGGCAATTCGAAACCGGGTACGAAGGTGGCTCCTGCAAGCTGCTGCCCGTTGGCCAGTAAGGGCGAACCGGCCTGTAGCTGGAAATTCAGGGTGTTGGGCGATTCAAACAGCGGATCGCCCGTGAAATTTGCCAACGAATCGGGCAGGACTCCGGTATCGGTAAACGATGCTTCGAACCGCAGACGCGATTTATTGTCGAGCACAAAGGGGGTATCGTTCGCATTGCTGAGTACCGACCGTGTAATTACCATATTACCTCCGGCACTACCGATGTTCTTTTCGTAGGCTGCCACCGGTGTGTTGGTACCGTAAAACGTAAGCCGGTCGCCCCGTACATGGGTCGAATCTTTGGCGGCAATACCGAGGTTGCAGTTGATAAAATAAGCATTGCTGATGGTAGCCGTCGATTGTTGACCTACCGAGATCCCTTTGTCGGTGATGTTATACACCACAATACTGTCGATGCTGATATGCTGTGCTTGTTCGCCTATGTCGATGGCATCGGAATTAAAGCCGTGAAAATCGTGGAACAGACTGTTCCTAACGACTCCGCCATCCACTTCGTCATAATCGATGGCATCGGTGTCGGGCATTCCGTTGCCCCGGAATACACAATGGGCAATGTATCCTTTCCCGTACTTCACATTGATTAAGTCGCCGGTTACCTTGGAGTGCAGGCGGCTGTTGAGCAGGATTACGTCGCTGTACTTTGCCAGAATCGGATTATGGTGTACGTCGGTGATGTCGAGATTGTCGAATCGTGCCTTGGTGTGAAACAGACTGAGGGCTGCATTTTCGGTGGTCGGATTTGCGCCCCGGCTGGCATTTTTGATCACCACCTGTTCCAGCACGAGGGTATCGGCAGCATTGCGCGCCACAATGGCACCCCATGCGGTGCCGGCAGCATCGATCCGGATCGGTAAGTCCGGCCTGCCTTTCAATTGAAGGGCGCCTTCAACCTGGATATTCGCATTTTCGGCCATGCGGATTTCAACCCCGGGAGCAGCTTGCAGCCGGCCGGTTTTGGTAATCAGTACATTCCCGCGCGAATAGTAGGGTGAACAGTCGGCCGATAGTATTACCGTGCTGCTAATGGTATCGGGCAGCATGCACCAGCCCATATCCTGGCCGATAGCGAGTACCGATCGGGCCTGGGTCATGGGTAGTTCTACCGTTGCCGAGGTCGACAGATAGCCGGCAGGGATGCGTCCGGCCCGTAATTCAAGATTGAAGCTGATGTCGCTGCTGTTGGCCGCATTTTGATGAATTTCGACCGCAATGATGTTATCACCTTCCGTAAAATATTCGGCCGGAACGGATAAATGCTGGTAAATGGAGGCATTGGGTATACTGGCGGCAGCGAGTGTCGAATACGTTATTTCGCCTGCAGGAAGGTTGATGCGTCCGGCTTCCCGTCCGTTGACGTACAGCACTGCTCCATCGTCCATTTTGATCGAAATACGGTATAAATCGAGCTGAGCAACCTCCCTGAGCCGGATTTTCTTCCGGAAGTAGGTGGTGATGTATTTGTTGCTGCTACTGCTGCCATAACCTACCCGGGTGGCTTCGTCGCCATCGCCATAGCCCAATTCCGCCTCACCTTCCGGCCAGCCCGAATCGTCGAAACTTGTGTTTTTCCAATCATTATTTAAACCGTTTCTTTTGTCGAAGTATTTCCATGTGTCGCCTTTAGGAATCAGCAGGGTATCGCTTAGCAGTTTCCAACCGGCAAATGCCGACCCTGTAACAGGCGATGCGTTCAGCCGGATGGTAGCATCGGACGGATATTCGCCGGTGACCGACGACAGGGGTATGCGCAAACCATTGAACGTTACCACTACACTTGCCGCCGGCCGTATACCCACCGAAACCGGTAGTGCAGGCGCGGTGCCGTAGTCCAGTAAATCGTCGAGCACCACTGCCGGCCGTTGGAAGGCAAACGTTTTCATCTGAGCCATACTGCGCTCCCAATAGGCAACCGAGGGGATGGGGTCGCCATACGACGACGAGGTGCCCGCCCAGCGTTGGATGTGCCGGGGTAGTTCGTCGCGGATCCGCCCGGCATAGGTGTCGATATAGTCCGACATTCGCTGCGGATTGAATGTGGTGAGCAGGTGCCCGGCCATCTTTAAGCCGAAATCGCGGGCAAATGAACTGTTTTTCATCAGGGCAGGGAAGGGGTATACCGTTTTACCCAGAAACAAGCTCATCAGGTTTTCGTCGGGGTCGAACAGGCAGCGGTCCAAATCGACCGGGATCCATCTCCATTTTCCCGAATCGACCGGCTTCCAGGCCATTACATTGTGCCCGATCGAACTGTTGCCGCCATACAGCTCGGTGGCCATATAATCCATAAACAGGGGAATGTCCATCTGTCCGGCTACTTGTGTGTAATTGTCGGGATCCGACAGGTCGTTCGAATATACCGATTTAAACTGGTTATAAGCTGTAAGGCTACCTTCCTCGATCGTTTTTTCATTTTCAATCATATCGATTTTGGTGCCTTCGTCCAACTGTTCGTTGACAATAAAATCGGCATCCACTTTCGAACGGATATTATGAATTCCCATGTAACGGCCGTTGATGTATACCACACAAGGCCGGTAACCCTGGGCATCGAGTCCGGTGTTGAGGAGGGTCGCGTTCTGCAGCATGGCATCGCGAAACAGGGTTTTCGACCAGTCGTTGCCCGATGCCCGCAGCGCAAACGAATCGTATTTTGTCGCTTTTTTGTCGAAAAACAGGGGATAGTCAAGGCTCCCGGCTCCATAGCGTTTCCGGAAGTAAATGCCTAACATTTTTTGAGGCAACTGCCAGGAGTACAGCCCGTTAATTTTCGTTCCGGCCGGCAGGTTAAAACCTGCGCGATCGCTGCCGTCGTTTTCAAACAATTCGATATTGACCGGGATTTCCCATTCGGGTTTGAAATCCTGTACATAGATTCCTTTGGCCGGATCCCAGAAGTTGGCCGGTTCGGAAACCAGCGATACTACGGGAAGGTTGCCAATTTCGTTGCGGGTGTCGATAAAGTAACTGTGCGTAACCGTTTTCCCGGGCTTTATATCCCGGTCTTTAAAAATCCGGGCCCTGAGGATGGTCGTGGTGTCGAGGTCGATAGGGCCGGTGTAAAGCGTCGACAATGCTGTAGGTTCCGAACCGTCGGTGGTATACCGTAGCTCGCCTTCAAATAAATTTTTCAGTACGACTCGTACCGGCGCTTTAAATAATCCTCCCAGGGGATAGAAATAAGGCTCATTCTGCACCAAACCGTTATAATTAACGCCCACATTCGTTCCGCCGGGAGTGGCTTCGCTGAAAAAGACCCAGTTGTCGCAGCCATCGCACACTCTGCCCATCGAAATATTCGATTCCTGGGCGCCGTAGCTCAACGAATCGATCAGCACACCCCCCGCATCCGACACTGCAATTTGCTCCCCTTCGGCAGCCAGTTTAAAGTTGGTGTGAAGGCCCGAAGCCATTCCATCGCACCACAGGATCAGGTATCCTTCCGGTTCGATGAGGTAATCGCCGGCGATTTGCCATTTAATACGATCGTTGAAATTATCGGTTATGTAAAATCCATTCAGGTTCACGGGAGCGTCGCCCGCGTTGAACAACTCAATCCAGTCGGCTGAGTTTCCAAAGTCGGGATCTACAATATTACCGGAGTTGGAAGCCGAGAATTCGTTAATCAGGATCTGAGCCTGGCCGGTATTCACTAAAAAGAACAAAGAAAGAACTACGGGTAGTATTGTTTTCAATGGATATGAGAATTTTCTGTTTGATGGCGCAAAAATAATGGTTTTTTCCGAACTGATCTTCATATTGGAAATAAGATTGAAAAAACTGACTGTTCTAATTTCCTGATTCTAAACGCCAATGAAAAAAAGATTAAAAAAACTTCGGCTGAACCCTTGCAGATTATAAAAAAGGCTGTATATTTGCACTCCGTTTGGGGGATGCCTCAAATGTAATGCGAAAATAGCTCAGTTGGTAGAGCATAACCTTGCCAAGGTTAGGGTCGCGGGTTCGAGTCCCGTTTTTCGCTCACAACAATCAGGTGAATCAGCGATTTCACCTTCCAAACGTTCTTCTCAACCATTGCCCAGATGGTGAAATTGGTAGACACGCTAGTTTCAGGGACTAGTGGCCGCAAGGCTGTGCAGGTTCGAGTCCTGTTCTGGGCACGTTTCTTTTTAATGCGCAGGTGGTGAAATTGGTATACACGCTACTTTGAGGGGGTAGTGCCGGTTCCGGCGTGTGAGTTCGAGTCTCATCCTGCGCACTACTAAGAAAACGGTTTTTTCACGTACAATGTTCGTAGTGGCACTGCTCTCCTTCAATTTCGAATTCTATTGTCGCATGCCCTATTTCTTCTTCATTTAACAGTTTCCTGATTTCATTCTTCAATTCCGTACGATCGGCTTCGTTGCTGGTTACGACTACATGCATGGTGATGATGTGATAATTTCCGTCGGCCGACCATACATGCATATCGTGTACGTCGCTTATACCGGGCAGCAGTAAAATACGTTCGCGGATATGTCGTATGTCAACGCTTTCGGGTGTTGCCTGCAGCAGGATGCGCATGCTTTCGCGAATCGATTGGGAAACGTGGACCAGTATGTATATCGATATTAATATCGAAAGTAAGGGATCGATGAAAGGCCAATCGAAGAAAAACATCAAGACCGATCCGACCAGGATAGCAGCCCATCCCAGCACGTCCTCGAGCAAATGAAGCGATACTACCCGTTCGTTCAGGCTATTGCCCTTTTTCAGGCGCAATACGGCCAGCCCGTTTACGGCTATTCCTAAAATGGCCAGCACGAACATTCCTTTTTCGTTGGCCGGTTGGGGATGGATGAGCCGGGGAATGGTTTCGCTCAGGATGAAAAGACTGCCTGCCACCAGAATCAGTGAGTTGGCCAGTGCCCCGATAAGCGAAAAACGCTTGTAGCCGTAAGTATAACGCGCATTACTTCCTTTGCGCGATAATTTCTGAAAATACCAGGCCAGTCCGAGCGAAATACTATCGCCGAAATCGTGCAGGGCATCCGATAAGATGGCCACACTATTGGTGAGTAAGCCCCCGATAATTTCGATGATCGTAAATCCCAGGTTCAGAAAAAAGGCGAAGCGGATATTGCCCGTAGCCTGATGCGAATGATCGTGAGTCGAATGTGTATGTGGATGTGACATGACGAGCTGTTTGCAGTAAAAAGCACAAACGTAGGAAATATTTTATTGCTATGAAAATGCTTTTTCGAAAATTTGTAAAAAAAAACAAAAGGTAGCAGGTAAACGGTTGTTTTGATGTACTTTTGTATTGGTTTAAAATATTTTAAAAAGAGTTGTTTCATGCGTTGGTTCAGTTTATTTATCGTTTCGGTTTTTTCGTTTTCATTACTGGCTCAATCGGCTTCCCGTGCCGATGAGTTGTTTGCCAGAAAAGACTATCTTCAGGCTGCTCAACTCTACGCCGATTTGCTTAAAAACCGTCCGTCGGATGCACTGTTTAATTATCGTTATGCCCGTTGCAACTACGAACTTAAAAATTTCGAATCGGCCATCGTGCATTTCCTGAAAAGCGGAACCCGCTATCCCCTGCGCGATTATTACCTGGCCGATAGTTATTTTAATGTATACCGGTTCGATCATGCGATTCGCTATTATAATGCCTATGCCGAAAGTTCAACAGCCAATCAGGCATTCATGGCCGATGTCGACGAAAAGCTCCGCCGCGCCGCTATTGGTGTCAGGCTCATCAACCGGGTGGAAGATATTGCTGTAACCGATAGCCTGGTTGTCAACAAAAAAGATTTTTTATCGTATTACGAATTGAGCAAAGAAACCGGAACCCTGGTTCAGCAGCATCTTCACAACAGCCAGGCCGGTTGGGTCGATCTGATTAGTTTCACGACTCAACGGGGCGACAGGAAAATCTTTTCGGATACGACCGCTCATTCGCTCGATTTGTTTTCGGCCAACAAGCTTCTCGACGGCTGGTCGAAAACCGAAGCGCTGTCGGCGCAGGTCAATACCGGAGCCAATGAAAATTATCCTTTCCTGATGCTCGATGGGCTTACTTTGTATTTTGCTTCCGACGGAGAAGGTTCCCTGGGAGGTTACGATATTTTTGTGACGCGGTTTTCGGGTGTTTCCAACGATTACCTGAATCCCGATAATGTCGGAATGCCTTTTAATTCGCTGGCCAACGATTATATGCTGGTAATCGATGAGCTAAACCATGCCGGTTGGTTTGTGAGCGACCGGTTTCAGCCACGCAATAAAGTGGCGGTTTATCGTTTCGAATACGACGGCAATAAAAGCTACCTGCACAATGATAGTACCGATACCTTTTTCGATAAGGCTACGCTCAAACACATAAAATGGGCCGAACAGAGTCCGTCGCAAAAGCGTAAAACCGTAGAGACGGCACAACAAACCGATAAACCCGATTTTGAGTTCCGGATTACCGATAATCTGCTTTACACCCGTTCGGAGCAATTCCGGAGTCCGCGGGCCCTGCAACTTTTCGGAGAGTGGAACCGGTTAAGCATCGAGGTGGTGCAGCTGGATGAAAAACTCCAGTCGTTGCGGCAGGCATACAGCACCGCCGAGGGTGAGCTCGAGCGTGTGGGCTGGTCGGGCGAGTTGCAACAGCTGGAGCGCGATGTGTTGAAAGCGAGGCGGCAATTGGAGTCGTACGAAAAAAATATCCGCAATGAAGAAATAAAATTTCTGAAAAATACGGATGTTCTGTAAAAAATCAATACTTTTACACAAAAATCTTTCTGTATATGGAAATAGGTATCGTTATTCTGTTGTTGGTAATCGGCGTATTATTACTGCTGGTTGAGTTTTTCCTGATTCCGGGGATTTCGATTGCCGGCATCGGTGGGGTTCTTTTTCTGGGCGGCGGTGTCGTATATGCCTATACGGAAATTGGGCCGGTTGCCGGACATCTTACCGTTTTGGGGGCGATTGTCATCATCGCGTTGGCCGTATGGATTTTCTTAAAGGCCAAAACCCTGGAGAAGATGGCTCTGAAGACGGAGATTGAAAGTAAAAATGATCCGATGGCAGGAGTGGTGGTGCGGGAAGGCGACGAAGGTGTTGCCCTTTCGAGACTTGCGCCCATGGGCAAGGTGAAGATTGCCGGACATGTAATGGAAGCGAAATCGCTGAATGGCTTTATCGACGAAGGATCGGAAATTGTGGTAAAGCAAGTGCTGGCAACGAATGTACTGGTCGAAAAAAAAGAAATTGTTTAATTTAAAAATCATAGTATCATGCCGATTATTGAAATTATTGTTCTCGGACTATTGGGAGTGCTGCTCCTGTTGTTTTTTTACTATGTGCCGTTCCTGCTCTGGGTTTCGGCCAAAGTATCGGGTGTCAACATTTCGTTGATGCAGTTATTTCTGATGCGCATTCGGAAAGTGCCGCCTCATAGTATCACTGCCTGTCTGATCGAAGCCCATAAAGCCGATTTGCACGAAGTTACCCGCGATGGCCTCGAAGCACATTACCTGGCCGGCGGACATATCGAACGAGTGGTGCACGCGCTGGTTTCGGCCTCGAAGGCCAATATCGACTTGTCGTTTAAAATGGCAACTGCCATCGACCTGGCCGGACGCGATGTGTTTCAGGCTGTACAGATGTCGGTGAATCCGAAAGTAATCGACACGCCTCCGGTGGCTGCTGTTGCTAAAGACGGTATTCAGCTTATTGCCAAGGCTCGTGTAACCGTACGCGCCAATATCAAACAACTGGTAGGGGGAGCGGGAGAGGAAACAATTCTTGCCCGTGTGGGCGAAGGTATTGTATCGTCGATCGGTTCGTCGGAATCGCATAAGAGTGTGCTCGAAAATCCCGATTCCATTTCAAAATTAGTGTTGAAAAAGGGCCTCGATGCCGGTACTGCTTTTGAAATTCTGTCCATCGATATTGCCGATATCGATATTGGTAAGAACATCGGTGCACAGCTTCAGATGGATCAGGCCGAAGCGGATAAAAATATTGCACAGGCCAAAGCCGAAGAACGTCGCGCCATGGCTGTAGCGCTCGAACAGGAAATGAAGGCTAAAACTCAGGAACAACGGGCTAAGGTTATCGAAGCCGAAGCCGAAGTTCCAAAGGCGATGGCCGAAGCATTCCGTTCGGGTAACCTGGGAATCATGGATTATTATAAAATGAAGAATATCGAAGCCGATACTTCGATGCGCGAAAATATCGGTAAGCCGGGATCGTCGGGTGGCAGCAAAGGCACCAAGTAAACCGGCCGGAGTACAACTAAAACAGAGGGTGAAATCACATTGTGATTTCACCCTCTGTTTATTCGGACACCTATCCGGGAACAAATCCGGATATTCAATTCTCAGAGACTTAATTTCTATGTTGAGACAGCCTCTTTCTTAGTTTAGTCAATTTCCAGTTTCAGATTATTTTTAAGCAGCTCCAGTGCGGGGTTTTCTTCTGCCATTTTTCTGAGAATCTCTTCCGGGTTGGTAGAACGGGGCAGCTCGGTCGACTCCATTACTTTGGTTCTGAATGCAATCCCCGAGTTCCGGAGGGTTTGCCTCATGTAGGTACTCAACGAAGTCATCAGCTTTTTAAACTCATTTTCCTGCATTACATTACTGAATACCAGTTCGTAGGTTGTACCTTCGACGGGTACGGGCAAGGTGGAGCGGATGTAGTTGGCTGCGCTCACGATATCGGAAATACGGGTGGCATATGCTTTCCAGGCCTGTTCGAAGGCTTGTGGAGTGTAGGGCTCGTTTTGATTTTCGGCAACCATGTCGGGCCTGGTTTCTGCCGGTACGTGTGTTGTTTTTTTCGATGCCGCCCCATTCAGCGAAATTGAAATCGATCGTCCTCCCGATTTGGCAGTACTTACCGTAGGACGTTGCACCGGGGCGGATGCGGCAGGTATGCCCGCGGTTGGCGGTTGTGCCGGCTCCGCAGCCGCAGATTGAACGGGCCGGACTGTCTTTTGTTCCGGGGCGGCCGAAAATATCGGTTGGAGAGGCGGTAATTCGTCGTCAGTTGCTATCTTTTTTTTTTGCGTTTGTGAGCTGACACAAACGAATCAAACCAAGTTCGACCAGTAGCCGTTTATTATTACTGATGCGGTAATTTAAATCGCAATCGTTGATAAGTTTCAATCCGGCAATCAGGAATTCGGTCGAGCATGCCAGGGCTTGTTGCTGATAGCGTTGCCCGATGTCGGCGCCTACTTCCATCAGGCTGATGGTAGCCGGATCCTTACATACCAGCAAATCCCTGAAATGCGAGCTCAATCCGTTTACAAAATGATGCCCGTCAAATCCTTTGTTTAATATTTCATTGAAAATCAGTAGGGAATGAGTGATGTCGCTTTGTAAAAATGCATCAATGAGCCGGAAATAGTATTCGTAATCGAGCACATTCAGGTTTTGAATGGCACCCTGGTAATCGATGGTGGTACCACAAAAACTGACGAGCTGGTCAAAAATCGATAAAGCATCGCGCATTCCGCCGTCGCTTTTTTGAGCAATCACATTCAATGCATTCTCGTCGATCTGCACGCCTTCGCTGCTTGCAACATATTTCAGATGCGCCACCGTATCGGAGACTGTAATCCGGTTGAAATCGTAAATCTGGCAGCGCGAAAGTATGGTCGGGATGATTTTATGCTTTTCGGTTGTGGCCAGTATAAAAATAGCATGCGCCGGCGGCTCTTCCAGGGTTTTTAAAAAGGCATTAAAAGCGCCCTGCGACAACATATGGACCTCATCGATGATATAAACGCTGTAATTGCCGACCTGGGGCGGGATTCGCACCTGGTCGATCAGCGAGCGGATATCGTCGACTCCGTTGTTGGAGGCCGCATCGAGCTCGTGGATAGTATAAGAGCGCTGGTCGTTGAACGAAACGCAGGATTCGCAGGCATTGCATGCTTCTCCTTCGGGAGTGAGGTGTGAGCAGTTGATCGTTTTCGCAAAAATACGGGCACAGGTGGTTTTACCTACTCCACGGGGGCCGCAGAACAAATAGGCATGTGCCAGGTGGTTACTCTGAATGGCGTTACGCAGGGTAGTAGTGAGTGCACTCTGACCCACTACCGATTTAAAAGTAGAGGGCCGGTATTTTCGGGCGGAAACTATGAAATTCTCCATATCATCTGTTCTCGTATTCTTTCTTTTGCAAAGATAGTCATAATATTTTGAAAATTTACTTATCTTTGTGGTCGGTCGATATTCAGTTTTATAAGATGACACACTCCAGATTTTTCTCCGTAGTCCTGAAGTTTATCTTCAATAAATATACGATAACCATTGCTGTTTTTCTTGTTTTTCTTACTTTTTTCGACGATCGCAATTTGTTGAGAAAACAGGCTATGAAACAGGAAATCAAATCATTGGAAATGGAACTTGCTCAATTTCATGAGAATATCGAACGCAGTCGCGAAGAAGTGAAGCGTCTCACCACCGACTCGCTTTACCTCGAAAAGGTAGCGCGTGAGAAGTACCTGATGAAACGCGACAACGAGGATATTTTTTTATTTAACGAAACCGCTCAATGAAACAATCATCGCTTGCATTGTATGCTCAGGTTGCAGGGTCGGCAGCCCTGGTTGCCGGATCGCTCTTCCATTTTTTTGACCGGCCTTACGGAATGTATGTATTCGGAGCCGGCGCGCTTATTTTAATCCTTTTCCAGTTGATACTGCTTCTCCGTAATCCCGCACAGGGTTTTCGCGAACAACGGATCCAACGTATGAATTTTATGGTCAGTCTGGTATTGGCACTGGCCGTATATTCGATGGTCGACGGTACGACGCTCTGGATTGCAGCAGTACTTATTTATGCATTAGTAACCTTATTTCTAAGTTTCAGAAGTTGATCTATGGTCTATAAATCGAATTACACAACAATGCAGCTTACCGCACTGGTCGTACTCAGGGTACTTACCGGCTGGTATTTTTTGTACGAAGGCCTTGTTAAGCTATTGTCGCCTTCCTGGTCGGCTTACGGCTACCTGATGGATTCCAAAGGGTGGCTTACGTCGTTTTTTATCGGTATAGCCGAGTCGCCCGTCATGCTTGAAGTCGTTAATTATTTGAATATCTACGGTTTGGTTCTCATCGGATTGAGTTTGCTGCTGGGGGTGTTTGCACGTGCAGGGAGTATCGGAGCTATCGTTATGCTGGCCTTGTTTTATCTGTCGCATCCGCCGTTGATGGATGTCAGTTACGTTCTCCGTCCCGAAGGGTCGTATCTTTGGGTGGATAAAAACCTCATTATCCTGGCATCCGTACTGGTATCGGGAGTGGTATTTCCTACCTCGCACCGTGTGGGAATCGACCGTATTCTTCAACGTAAAAAGAAAAGATAAGGATATGGCTAATCAATCGGAAGGAAGAAGAGATGCGCTTAAAACATTAGCTACCGTGCCCTTGCTGGGCGCTATGGCCTACGGTGTGTACAAGAAAAAGCAAAAAGAGCATTATAACAGGCAAGCTGGTAATTTGTTTAATGTCGGGCAGGAGCAGGCCGAACGCAAGGTAATGGATAATAAGCTGCTCCGGCTCGGGGTTATCGGTTACGGGATCCGGGGCAACTACCTGATGCGCGCCCTCGGATTCGCCACACCGGCCCAGCTGGAGGACTGGAAATGGCAGGGGTCGCAAAACCCCGACGACACGCGTTACCAGGATTTCATGGAACAGGACGATCTGAACGTACGGGTCACCGGAGTTTGCGATATTTTCGAAACCTATGCCCGGGAAGCTGCCGAAGCCGGAGCGAACCTGCACCGCGAACTGCCCGGCGGTAGAATGGATCAAACACCTGTCGTCTATAAGAATTACCGTGAGCTGATTGCATCGCCGGAAGTCGATGCGGTGATTATTGCCACGCCCGACCACTGGCATGGTGAGATGATACTGGAAGCGTGCCGGAATGGAAAGCATGTCTATGTTGAAAAGCCCCTGACCTGGACCGTTCCCGAAACCTATCTGGTGGAGGATGCCGTGAAAAAAAGCGGTGTCGTGTTTCAGCTCGGGCATCAGGGCCGTCAGATCGAAATCAATCATAAAGCCAAGGCTATCATCGAAAAAGGATTGATCGGGAAGGTTAATTTAATTGAAGTAAGTACCAACCGTAACGATCCTAACGGAGCCTGGGTGTATCCCATCCATAAGGATGCCAATGAGAAAACAATTGACTGGCAGCAGTTTGTAGGCCCTTCCGAACGCATCGGCGAATACCAAAACTATATGAATGAATTTGGTTTGCAACGGTTCGTGGGGCCCGATAGCCGCGAAAAATTCAGCCTCGAACGGTTCTTCCGCTGGCGTTGCTGGTGGGATTACAGTACCGGCCTGAGCGGCGATTTGCTGACCCATGAATACGATGCGATGAATCACATTCTGAACTTAGGGATTCCGCACTCGGCAACCTCTTCGGGAGGGGTGTATCATTACAAAGACGGACGCACCGTACCCGATGTGTTGCAGACTACTTTCGAATTCCCCGACCGGGACCTGGCCTTGCTCTATTCGGCGACACTGGCCAGCGAATTCAACCGTCCCCGTAAAATAATGGGGACCGATGCCACCATCGAGCTGGGCAGTACCCTCGATGTGATAGTGGACAGGGCATCGGTGCAGTACAAGGATAAAATCGAGCAGGGATTAATCAAACCCGGCGAACCCTTTTACCGTTATGCCTCCGGAAAGAGTATCGATGCACTGTCGTCGGCAACTGAAATGTACTTTGCACAGCGTGGTTTATTGTATTCGTACGTGCAGGGAAAAAAATACAACACCACCTTCCTGCACCTGCGCGAATGGATCGATGCCATACGGTCGGGAAGCGAAGTGTCGTGCGGCATACGGCCGGCCTTCGAGGAAGCGATAGCTGCCCATATGGGTACACGGGCCTATCTCGAAGGGCGAACGATGTACTGGGACCCCGATAAACGGGAAATAACCCGTGGATAAACACGATTTTTTTTCACCTTAAAATAATACTGTTATGTCACAAATGTCGAGAAGAAAGTTCCTGCAGACAGGAGCGACTGTCGCCGTCGGACTCACCGTAGTGCCCTCGTCGGTGTTTGGTGCCAGGTTTGGAGCTGTGGCTCCGAGCGATAAACTGAATATCGTTGGAGTAGGGGTGGGAGGCCGCGGATTTGGCGTGTTGAAAGGAATGGAGAGTCAGAATATCGTCGGGCTGTGCGATACCGACTGGAAGTACAGCGACCGGGTGTTTAAGTATTTCCCGAACGCCAAGAAATTCAACGATTACCGCCGGATGTACGAGGAGCTGGGGAAAAGCATCGATGGGGTAGTGGTAGCTACTGCCGATCATACCCACGCTATTGTTGCCGCCGATGCCATGACCATGGGTAAACATGTGTATGTTGAAAAACCCCTTACCCATTCGGTGTACGAATCGCGTTTACTTACCCGCCTGGCCGATAAGCATCAACTGGCTACCCAAATGGGGAATCAGGGAGCTTCGGGTGCCGGTGTTCGTCAGATCTGCGAATGGATATGGAACGGTGAAATCGGAGAAGTAACGAAAGTGGAAGCATTTACCGATCGCCCGATTTGGCCGCAAGGACTGGCTCGTCCCGATAAAGCCGAAAAAATACCTTCGACCATGAATTGGGATGCCTTTATCGGGCCTGCTCCGATGCGTCCGTTCCATCCTATTTATACCCCCTGGAATTTCCGCGGCTGGTGGGATTTCGGAACCGGCGCGTTGGGCGATATGGCCTGCCATATTCTGCATCCTGTGTTTAAGGGACTTCGATTGGGATATCCTACCAAAGTTCAGGGAAGTTCCACCTTGTTGCTCACCGAAAGCGCTCCCAATGCCGAAATGGTAAAGTATACCTTCCCCGCCCGCGATAATCTGCCGCGGGTAGCCATGCCCGAAGTGGAAGTATACTGGTACGATGGAGGGTTGCAACCTCCGCGTCCGGCCGGGGTTCCGGCTGGTCACAATTTGAACGACGACGGAGGAGGAGTTATTTTCCACGGTACAAAAGATACCTTGATTTGCGGTTGCTATGGGAAAAATCCATGGTTGGTATCCGGAAGAAAGCCCGATGCTCCGAAAGTAGTGCGCGAAGTAACGACATCGCACGAAATGGACTGGGTGCGGGCGGCCAAGGAAAGTGCCGATTCGCGTGTACCTACCGCTTCTCCGTTCAGTGAGGCCGGTCCGTTCAACGAAATGGTGGTGATGGGTGTGGTAGCCGTACGTTTGCAGGCGCTCAATCAGGAGCTGCACTGGGACGGCCGGAATATGAAATTCACCAATATCCCCGACGATGCGATGATTCGCACGGTCATTCGCGATGGTTTTAAAATTACCGACGGTCATCCGACTTTCGACAAGACAATGACTCCTCCCTTCAATGCCAAGGCATTTGCCGAAGAGCTTATCAAACATACTTACCGCGAAGGGTGGAAACTGCCCGATATGCCCCGATGATGACAACACTTTAAAATTCTATCCATATGAGAAAAACAGTTTATGCAATCAGTATTTTTGCGTTGATTATGAGTGCAACAGCATGTAATAAAGCTGCGAAAACCCAGGAAGAAGCTCCTGCAGCTGAGCCACAGGACGAGTGGATCGTATTGTTCGACGGCAGCTCGACCGAAGGGTGGAGAGGGTATAACCGTACCGATATGCCTGCAGCCTGGAGTATCGACGACGGAGCCCTTAAAATAAGCGGCTCCGGACAGGGAGAAGCCGGAAACAAGGATGGCGGCGATATTATTTTCGATCGTAAGTTTAAGAATTTTGAGCTTTCGTTTGAATGGAAAGTTTCGAAAGGGGGAAACAGTGGCGTGTTTTACTTAGCCCAGGAGGTGGAAGGCGAACCCATCTGGAAATCGTCGCCCGAGTACCAGATTCTGGATAATGTGAACCATGTGGATGCTAAGTTAGGTAAAGACGGGAACCGTCAGTCGGCTTCGTTGTACGACCTCATCCCGGCAGTTCCCCAGAATTCCAACCCTTTCGGCGAATGGAATACCGGCGGGATTATTGTTTACAAAGGCACGGTCGTTCATATTCAGAATGGCGAAAATGTAGTGGAATACCATTTATGGACCGACGATTGGAAGGCTATGGTAGACAACAGCAAATTTAAAGGCTGGGAAAACTTCATCAATGCGGGTGGTGCTGCCCAGGAAGGTTATATCGGCCTTCAGGATCACGGCGACGATGTATGGTACCGCAATGTGAAAATTAAAATTCTGGAATAACCAAAAGTATCGACAGGACGGGTGTTCGTGAGTAATAATCGCGGATGCTCGTTCTTTTTTTACTGATCAATTTGTCAGGTATGAAGAAGTTTAGTTTGCTATTCGTTGTTTTAGCGATAGCGATGGGATGTAAAGCAAGTCCCCGGCATGAAGTGTATATTCAGTTGTATTCGGTTCGCGATGCCGTAAAAACCGATTTGGATGGTACGATCGCCCGCCTGGCGGCAATGGGCTATAAGGGAGTGGAAGCAGCGGGCTATGCCGATGGTAAATTTTACGGATTGAACCCCGGAGAGTTTAAGTCGCTGATCGAAAAAACAGGGATGAAAGCAATTTCATCGCATGCGTCCCGGCCCCTGGCCGATCGTCCGTCGCTCACCGATTGGGACGAAACCTGGGCCTGGTGGGATACGGCCATTGCCGCTCATCAGGCAGCAGGGATGCAAACCATCGTGATCCCCTGGATGCCTACACCCGGGTCGCTGGCCGATTTAAAAACCTATTGCGATTATTACAACCGGATCGGCGAGCGTTGTAATGCAGCCGGTTTGAAATTGGGATATCACAACCATGCCTTCGAGTTTACAAGCATCGAAGGCGAAACCATGTACGATTACATGTTGCGCAACACCGATGCTTCGAAGGTGTTTTTTCAGATGGATGTGTTCTGGGTCGTGGAAGGAGGAAAGAATCCGGTGGATTATTTTTCAGCCTATCCCGGCAGATTCCGGCAGCTGCATTTGAAAGATGAAAAAGAATTGGGTAAGAGCGGAAAAGTCGATTTTAAGTCGATTCTGAGAGCCCGGGAAGTAGCTGGTGTCGGTGAACTGATGGTGGAGGTGGAAAAGTATTCGCTCGAACCTATCGAGAGTGTAAGGGTGAGTTTGGAGTATTTGAACAAGATTCTGGGCCAATAGGATAAAAAAATAAGCTGTCTCATGAAAAGACAGCTTATTTTTTGTATTGTTTATTGCATCATTTTTTCTTCTTGTTGTACCGCTCGTTGAGCAGCTCGATTACTTCCTGGGTGATGTCGTAACCATCGTTGGCCAGTAAAATGTTGTCGCTCGCCGTATTGCTGATAATCATCTCATACTTTTTATCTTTGTTGTATTCTTTCAGGAAAGCATTAATGGTATCGCGCAGTTCTTCGCTTACCTTCTGCTGAACTTCCATCAGTTCCTGCGATAGTTTCGCATTCAGTTGTTGCAAATCCTGTTCTTTGCGCATGAGCCGGTTTTGTTCCTGCTCGGCACGTTCGCGGCTCAGGAATGCATTGTTTTCGAGCTTACGCTGAAACTCCGCCATTTCGCCCTGGAGCTGACGGGCCTGAACGTTCAGATCGAGACGCGAGTCCTCCTGTTTTTTCAACAAGGTTTCATTCGATTCTTTAGCAAACTGGTAGTTGAGTAATAAAGAGTCGACATTCACATAAGCAATCGGTAACTTAACCGTTAATGTCGAATCGCTGCCGAAATGAACTCCCGGAGCTCTACCACTGTTTTTGCCGCCCAGTACCATCACGAACAGCACAATTACTGCTACTCCCAGTACTGCATTAATTATAAGGGAAATGTTTTTCATAAAAAAATGGGATGTTTTTAAACTGTTTTAATCATATCGTTCATCATTTCGGATGCCTTCTCGTTCAGTGATGCTCTGTTTTTCTGAGCGTCTCTGTCCTGCGAGGTTGCGCAGGCAATACCCCGGTCCTTTAGCGCTTTATTGCCTCCGATGTGAATATTCGGAAATTCTCCGTTTTTGATAAAGAAAACACGAATACCAAAAAGCAGTATCCCGATCATGAGTAAAACTGCCGAAACTATAAATGCCTGAATCATATTTGACTTTTTAAACCGTGCAAAGATAGTTTATTTCATACATTATGATTAAAACTAAATCTGAATTTTATATTATTGAATCTTTAGAAACACTTTTTAACGACTACAGGCTCCAGTCCATCGTCGGAGGACAGCTGCACACCAGGTTACGATCGCCGAATGCATTATCGACGCGTGCCACATTGACCCAAAACTTGTTGCTTCGTACCCATGCGGTCGGGTATACTGCTTTCGAACGCGGATAGGCATGGTTCCACTCGTCGGCTACGGCTGTATACTCCGGATGAGGTGCATTCACCAGCACATTATCGTCTTTTGAATACCTGCCATCGGCTACCTCGCCTATTTCTTCAAAAATCTGGAGCATGGCTTCGGCAAAACGATCGAGTTCGGCTTTTGATTCGCTTTCGGTCGGTTCAACCATAAGGGTTCCATGCACCGGGAACGACAGCGTAGGGGCATGGAACCCATAGTCGATCAGTCGTTTAGCGATATCGGTTTCCGAAATACCCGAATCCGCCTTGAAGTTTCGGCAATCCAGAATCAGTTCGTGTCCCACACGGCCTTGATCGCCTTTGTAAAGCACCCCGTAGCTCGCGTCGAGCAGGGAGGCCAGGTAGTTGGCGCCCAGTATCGCATTCTGGGTCGATGCGGTAAGTCCCTCTTCGCCCAGCATGCGGATGTATCCGTAGGTAATAGGTAATACTCCGGCACTACCGTAGGGAGCTGCCGAAACCGTGTTCAGTCCGTTGGTTGTGCTGGGCAGAAAATCAGCCAGGTGAGCGCCCACGCAGATAGGACCGACTCCGGGGCCCCCGCCTCCGTGCGGAATCGCAAAGGTTTTATGCAGGTTGAGGTGGCAAACGTCGGCGCCGATCGTTCCGGGATTGGTAAGTCCCACCTGGGCGTTCATATTGGCCCCGTCCATATAAATTTGTCCGCCGTTTTCGTGAATCACCTCGCACATCCATCGGATAGACGGTTCAAAAATGCCATGGGTCGAAGGGTAGGTGATCATACAGCCAAACAAAGTATCCTTGTGAAGCTCTGCCTTCTCTTTCCAGTCGGCAAGATCCACATTCCCGTTTTCGTCGCACCTGATCACCACGATGTCCAGGCCTGCCTGATGAGCGCTGGCCGGATTCGTACCATGTGCCGATGCCGGAATCAATACGGTTTTACGTCCGTCCTGCCCCTGCGCCAGGAAATACTCGCGAATCACTATCAATCCGGCAAACTCGCCCGATGCTCCCGAATTGGGTTGCAGACTGCAAGCCGCCAAACCGGTAATCTCCGACAGGTAGTTTTCCAGGTTGGCAATCATCTCGTTGTACCCTTCGGTTTGTTCGCGTGGCGCCAGCGGGTGAATGCTGTTGAACTCGGGGCGACTTAGCATCAGCATTTCCGTAGCAGCATTCAGTTTCATGGTGCACGAACCCAACGAAATCATCGAGTGCGTGAGTGAAATGTCTTTACGTTCCAGGCGTTTGATATAACGCATCATCTCGGTCTCGCTGTGGTAACTGTTGAAAACTTCCTGGGTCAGAAAACCGGAAGTCCGTTCCAGCGATTCGTCGAATGCCGGCGAGAAAATAATCTCGTCATCGGTAACCTCCACTGCCTGATTTCCGGCGGCTCCGGCAAATACCTCGATAAGCCGGTTCAGCAGCTCGATGTCGATACTCTCGTCGATACTCAGTCCGACGGTGCCATCCTCAAAATAGCGGAAGTTGAACTTATGTTCGAGTGCGGTGGCGCGGAAATCCTCCGGCTTCATATCTTCCGGAAGACTGATTTTCAGCGTATCGAAGAAGTTGGTATTCAATTGGGTATATCCATACACCGGCAGCATCTCGCTCAGATAAGCAGCATAACTGTGAATACGCAGGGCGATGTTTTTTATTCCTTCCGGACCGTGATACACGGTATACATCCCCGCCATGGTAGCCAGTAAGGCCTGAGCCGTACAAATATTGGAGGTCGCCTTTTCGCGTTTGATATGCTGTTCGCGGGTTTGCAGGGCCATTCGCAGCGCCGTGCGGCCGTTGGCGTCCTTACTGATACCGATGATACGTCCGGGCATCTCGCGTTTGTAAGCTTCTTTACAGGCAAAATAAGCGGCCGATGGTCCGCCGAAGTTGATAGGGATGCCCCAGCGCTGGGTGGAACCCAACACGATATCGACGCCCCATTCACCGGGAGGAGTGAGTAGAGCCAGGCTCAGTATGTCGGCAGCGACGGCTACTTTTATTCCTTTCTCCGATGCCGTTGCTACAAAGTCGCGGTAGTCGCAGATTTCGCCGTTGGCATTGGGAAACTGCACCAGTGCGCCGAAAAACGAATCGCCGAATGCGAACGATTCGTAGCTGCCGGTTACCATCTCGATGCCCTGCGCTTTCGTGCGTGTACGCAGCACCGCCAGGGTCTGCGGGAAAGTAGCTTCGTCGACAAAAAGTTTATTTACCCCTGCTTTCACCTGCTCGCGGCTCCGGAGGTTGAACATCATGGTAGCAGCCTCGGCGGCGGCAGTTGCTTCGTCGAGCAACGAGGCGTTGGCAATGGGCAGGCCGGTAAACCCGGCCACCGCGGTTTGAAAATTCAGCAAAGCTTCGAGACGTCCCTGCGAAATTTCAGCCTGATAAGGAGTGTAGGATGTATACCAGGAAGCATTCTCGAATATATTGCGTAAAATAACGGAAGGAGTGAGGGTGTTGTACCAACCCGTGCCGATGAGCGAATGAAAAAGTTGATTGCGTGAACCGAGTTCCGAAATATGCCGCAAAAATTGCGCTTCGGTCATGGCTTCGGGTAAATCGAGGGCCTCGCTGAGACGGATATCGGCTGGGATAGTTTGTGAAATAAGTTGGTCTAATGTGTTGACTCCTATGGCATTAAGCATTGACAACCGGTCCTCTTCGGAAATCCCGATATGTCGGTTTTGAAACAGGTCTCTCATTATTTAATAATTATAGAATTTTAATACGCAAAAGTAGTCATTTTTTTGTTCTTCTCCTTAATTCGTGGGAAAAAGATATAAACAGACTGTATTTTCAGTTTTCGTTGGAATCAGGCTTCAGAAATTAATGTATCTTTGTGAAAATTTAGTACGCAAATGACGTTTTCAGAATTTAATTTATCAACACCCTTGCTTAACGCCCTCGCCGATTTGGGGATGACCGAGCCTACCACTATTCAGGAAAAAGCGTATCCGGTGATTCTTTCGGGACGCGATATGGTGGGTATTGCACAAACAGGTACCGGCAAAACGATGGCTTTTTTGCTCCCGGCACTTCGTCAGTGGAAATTTTCGAAAGATAAAAATCCGGTCGTAGTCGTGGTGGTTCCGACGCGCGAACTGGCTCAGCAGGTAGCCGATGATATAGCCAAGCTCACGCCCTATATGCCGGTGCGTTCCGCCGCCGTTTACGGGGGGGTGAACATGGTTCAGCAAACCCCGCTGTTGCTGGAAGGGCTCGATTTTATCGTAGGCACACCTGGCCGGTTGCTCGATTTTTTGCTCAATGGCACGTTGAAATTCAGGAATGTAAAGAAGTTTATAATCGACGAGGTGGATGAGATGCTCAACCTGGGTTTTCGTCCGCAACTGGTTCGGTTAATGGAATTTCTTCCTGCCAGGCGCCAGAACCTGATGTTCTCGGCAACCATGACCGCAGAGATCCGGAATTTTATTGCCGATTACTTTATCGATCCGCAGGAAGTGGAGGCTGCCCGTTCGGGGGCGCCGCTCGAAAATATCAAGCAAGCCGCTATAAAAGTTCCTAATTTTTCAACAAAAATCAATCTGCTTTCGTTTTTTGTACGTACGCATCCCGAATTTGCCAAGGTATTGTTGTTCGTATCAACGCGCCAGATGGCCGACGATGTATTCGACGCGCTTCCTGAAGAGCTGGCCCGGCTTACGGGTGTGATTCACGCCAATAAATCGCAAAATTTCCGGTTTGCCCAGCTCAGGCGCTTTAACGAAGGCGATTGCCGGATCCTGATAGCTACCGACCTGGTTGCCCGGGGACTCGATTTCGACGATGTTACCCATGTGGTGAATTTCGATTTGCCCCAGGATCCGGAGAGTTATATGCATCGTATTGGCCGTACCGGACGAATTGCCAAAAAAGGAGTGGCGATAAGCTTTATCACCCCCCACGATACCGAAGCCCGCCGCGCCGTAGAGGAACTGATGGGGCGGAAAATCGCTTTAATGGCAATGCCCGACGAAGTGGAAATCTCGGATGAATCCACTTCCTACGATCAGGAGGAGGTGAAAATGAAAAATGTGCTGGTGGCGCTTCCCAAGCGGCCTGAAGGGGGAGGAGCCTTCCACGAAAAAGCGGCAAAAAATAAAAAAGTGAACAATAAGGTCCGTTATAAAGACAAGATGATGGCCAAGTACGGGAAGCCTAAGACACGGGGAATGAAAAAATAAGATTCAAGCTATCAAAAGGTTGAATGAGGTGTTTAACGTTTTAAAAAGTATACCATGAAAATTCAGTTTTTAGGAGCAGCACGGGAAGTGACAGGGAGTAAGGTGTTGATTACTACCGATGATAATAAAAAGATTATACTGGATTGCGGAATGTATCAGGGGAAAGGCCTGGAAACCGACTCGATGAACCGCGACCTGGGAGTTGATCCGGAGGAAATTAACTACCTTATCTTATCGCATGCCCATATCGACCATACGGGATTGATTCCGTATTTGTACAAAATGGGGTTTCGCGGATCGGTAATATGTACCAATGCTACCCGCGATCTGTGCTCCATTATGTTGCCCGATAGCGGGCATATCCAGGAATTGGATATCAAATGGTTCAATAAAAAGCGGGCGCGTCAGGGCCAGCCGCCGGTGGCGCCGCTGTATACCGTCGATCATGCCGAAGAAAGCCTGAATATGTTCATCAGTGTGGCCTACAACCGCCGGTTTTACATCAACGACGCTATTAATGTAAAGTTCACCAACACAGGACATATGCTGGGTAGTGCGGTTATCAATCTGGAAATCAAAGAAAACGGACAGAAAAAACGGCTTGCATACACCGGCGATATCGGCCGGCCGTACAACCGCCTGCTTCAGTCGCCAAAGCCTTTTCCGCAATGCGATTATCTGATTACCGAATCGACTTACGGTAACCGGATTCACGAACCGCAAAACCAGATTGAGGAGGAACTTTTACAGGTGGTGCTGCATACCTGTGTCGAAAAAAAAGGAAAGCTGATTATCCCGTCGTTTTCGGTAGGACGTACCCAGGAAATTGTATTCCTGCTGAATAATTTTTATAACGAAGGGAAATTACCGCGCATTAAAGTGTATGTCGACAGCCCGCTTTCGGTGAATGCCACCGAAGTATTCCGGATGAATACCGACACGATGAATGCCGAAGTAAAGGATGTGATGAAATACGACGACGATCCGTTTGGTTTTAATACCTTGAAATATATTAAAAAGGTCGACGAATCGAAAGCGCTCAACGATTCAGAGGAGCCGTGCATCATCATTTCGGCGTCGGGAATGGCCGAAGCCGGACGTATCAAACACCATATTGCCAACAATATACATAAACCGTCCACCACCATCCTTATCATCGGGTATTGCTCGCCCACTTCGCTTGGTGCCCGGCTGCAGGCGCCCGGATTGCGCGAAATCTCCATTTTCGGCGAAGTCCATGCGGTGAATGCCGAAGTCAAACGCATTGAAGCCTTCTCGGGTCATGCCGATTACAAGGAAATGATGGAGTTTCTGAGCTGTCAGGATAAAGAATTGGTTCGCAATCTGTTTTTGGTACATGGCGAATACGACGCACAGCAATTCTATCGTGACCGGTTGCTGGAGGCAGGCTATCGCAATATTGAAATTCCGGAGCGGGGAGCAATGTTTGAACTGTAGAAGCCCTTCCTGGTTTTTCAGTCCTCCTGGTGTGAATCCGAGTTACTGTTTTGTATAGGTCGTGAAAAACTCCTTCACGTAATGCGGTTCGAAATAGGCGACATCTTCCACCTGGCCGGCTTTGAGTTTGCCGATGGCCAGCGGAATCATGTGAATAGCATCGGGAGCTTCGGCGCTCAGAAAGCGGGCGTTGGGGTGAGCGACGAGTTCGCTGAATTTAGTCGATCCGTCGCCGCAAAAATAAACCAGGCCCTTGGAAAGTTCGGTGGCAAACGAATCGGCCATTAAGACCTCGGCTTGCGGAGCCCGGAGTTCATTCAGCGAGCTATCGAAAATGGCGTTATACACTTCCATGCGCCGCGCATCGATCATTGGAACAAGCAGTGCACCGGTTTCTGTATCGACAACGTTTTGCAGCGCGATAACAGCCAGCGTGCTGATGCTGATCAGCGGTATGTCGAGCGCGTAACAGATTCCTTTGGCCGTTGAAACGCCAATGCGCAGGCCGGTATACGAACCGGGACCACTGCTCACAGCCACAGCGTCGGGTTTTCGGCCCGTTTTCCGCAACAGCTCCATTCCTTCCTCGATAAACAAACTCAGCAGCGCAGCATGGTTGCGGCCATTCCTGTCGGAGGTGTGGAAAATGCAGTTTTCCATCTCGCTGATTGCCACAGAACAAGTGCTGGCCGAAGTTTCAATATGCAGAATTACCATTCGCAATTAATTTTTTTTATACATAAAAGAACCGCAAAAGTACAATAATTTGGTTTATTAGTCCTACCTTTGCGAATATTTAAATAGTTAAAATTAAGGTATGGATCGTTTGCGTTTTCAGAGTTTTGCCAGTGGAAGCAGCGGCAATTGTTATTTTATCGGCAATGCTTCCCGGGGAATTTTGATCGATGCAGGCATCGGCGTTCGTACCATTCGTCGTAACCTGAGAGCGCTCGGGCTCGACTTTCATCATATCTGGGGTGTGTTTGTGACGCACGATCATGCCGATCATATTCGAGCCATCGGTTCGCTGGGCGAAATACACCATGTTCCGGTCTATACCACCCGCAGGGTACACGAAGGCATCGACCGCAGCTATTGCGTAACCGAGAAGTTAAGTACCAGCAGGCGTTACATCGAGAAATTTGAAACCGTTGAAGTAGGAGGATTTGTTATCCGTTCGTTCCCGGTGACGCACGATGCTACCGATAGTGTGGGGTATACTGTTGAATATCAGGGTAAACGATTTACATTTGCTACCGATTTAGGACATGTATGCGCGTCGGCTGCCGAAGAACTCCGGCAGGCCAATTACATGGTGTTCGAAGCCAACTACGATATGCAAATGCTGCAAAGCGGACGTTATCCTGCCGATCTGAAACGCAGAGTGAAATCGGATAGCGGTCATTTAAGCAACGATCAGGCGGGCGAGTTTTTGGCCGAGAATTATGCCAATCATCTCGAATATGTATTTTTGTGCCATCTCAGTAAAGAAAATAATCGTCCGGAAGTAGCTTATACGACTGTAAAAAGCTATCTGGAAAAGAAAAATATAAAGGTAGGCAGCGATCTGAAATTATACACGCTCGATCGTTTTAGCCCCACAGAGTTATTTATTTTTGATTAATCCATTAACTTTCAGTGTCATGTCGAAAAACCTGGTAATTATTCCGACTTACAATGAAAAAGAGAACATTGAGAACATTATCCGGGCGGTTTTCCGTCAGGATATTCCGTTTGAAATTCTGATCATTGAAGATGGCTCTCCCGATGGTACAGCCGCCATAGTACGTTCGTTGCAAGCGGAGTTTAAAGGCTTGCACATGATCGAACGACAGGGAAAACTCGGCCTGGGAACGGCTTATATTACAGGTTTTAAATGGGGCCTGGCCAACGGATACGACTATATTTTCGAAATGGATGCCGATTTTTCGCACAATCCGGCCGACCTGATCCGATTGCATAAAGCCTGCTCGGAAGAAGGGGCCGATGTGGCTATCGGATCCCGTTATATTACGGGGGTTAACGTGGTGAACTGGCCGATTGGCCGGGTGCTGATGTCGTACTTCGCCTCGAAATATGTGCGTTTTATCCTCGGATTGAATATTGCCGACACCACTGCAGGCTTTAAATGCTACCGTCGTCAGGTGCTGGAAACCATGGAACTGGATAAAATCCGGTTCAAAGGCTATGCCTTCCAGATTGAAATGAAATTTACCGCCCGCCAGTGTGGTTTCGTGCTGAAAGAGGTGCCGATTATCTTTATCAATCGCGAGTTGGGTACTTCCAAGATGAGTGGCGGCATTTTTGGAGAGGCTTTTTTCGGCGTTATTCAATTGAAACTGCAAAGCTGGTTCCGCACTTACCCTAAAAAATCGTAATTGCATGTTGCTGATTAAGAATGCCACGCTTATAAACGAAAATCGCACTTACCGTGCATCGGTGCTGGTAGGCGGCGACCGTATCATGGATATATACGAGGGGGAAAACCTTCCGGAGGCCAATGAAGTAATCGATGCAAGCGGATTATGGTTGCTCCCGGGCGTCATCGACGATCAGGTGCATTTCCGCGAACCGGGCCTTACGCACAAAGCCGATATCCACTCCGAATCGCGGGCTGCTGCGGCCGGCGGTGTGACTTCATTCATGGAAATGCCCAACACGATGCCGCTTACGGTAACCCTGGAGGCTTTGGAAGACAAATACCGCCTGGGCGAAGAAAAATCGGTGGTCAATTACTCGTTCTATATGGGTGCTACCAATTCCAACCTCGACGAACTGAAAAAAGTGGATCCCGCCGGGGTATGTGGGGTGAAGGTGTTTATGGGTTCGTCGACCGGAAATATGCTGGTAGATGATGTGGAAACCCTGAGCCGGATATTTGCCGAAATCCCGATGCTGATCGCAACCCATTGCGAAGACGAAGCTACCATTCTGAAAAATAAAGAATATTACAAAACGCTGCACGGCGACAATCTTCCTGTCGGATTTCATCCCTTGATCCGCGACGCTGAAGCCTGTTACCGTTCATCGTCGTTTGCAGTAGAGCTGGCGAGGAAATACAATGCCCGTTTGCATGTGCTGCACTTGTCCACGGCCCGTGAAATGGCATTGTTCGACAACACGGTTCCGCTGCGCGAAAAGCGGATTACCGGCGAAGTGTGTGTGCACCACCTGTGGTTTTCCGATCAGGATTATGCTACCTTCGGAAACCGTATCAAGTGGAATCCGGCTATCAAATCGTCGGCCGATCGTGCGGCCCTGATACAGGCGGTAAACGACGACCGGCTCGATGTAATCGCCACCGATCATGCTCCCCATCTGCTCCGCGAAAAAGAAGGAAATTGCCTGAAGGCTGCATCGGGAGGCCCGTTGGTGCAATATTCACTGGTTGCCATGCTCCGGTTGGCCCAGCAAGGCCTGTTCACCCCCGAAACGGTAGTGCGCAAAATGTGCCATGCTCCGGCCGATTTATACCGGATACGCCACCGCGGCTATATCCGCAAAGGCTATTATGCCGATCTGGTGCTGGTGAATCCCTCCGCCGAATGGCAAATCGATCCCGCGACCATCGAGTCGCGCTGCGGATGGTCGCCTTTCGAAGGTGCGACCTTCCACCACCGGGTCGAAAAAACCTGGGTAAACGGCCGGCTGGTATATGCCGACGGCACGGTGAATGATTCGGTGCGCGGACAACGATTACTCTTTGACTCATTTTAAATTCCGATGAAAGTACGCTATTTGTTCTTTTGGATGGCCCTGGTCCCGCTCGCCTTTACAGCCTGCCGGCCTAAAGCCGAACCGGCCGGATACTCACGAAACACCGGCAAAATTTACGGTACATTCTATAATATCGTGTACCAACATCCCGAAGGTAAAGATCTGCAGGCCGAAATCGATGCCCGGTTCGCCGAATTCGACCTTTCCATGTCGACGTTCAATCCCCGGTCGGTGATTTCGCGTATCAATACCAACGATGAGTCGGTGCGCACCGACGCCTATTTCGAGGCGATGTACCGGCAGGCCGTAGAAGTATCGGAAGCAACCAACGGAGCCTTCGATATTACCGTAGCCCCTCTCGTTAATGCCTGGGGATTTGGATTTGGAAAACAGGACCGGGACTCGGCCCCCGATGTCGGAGCGCTGCTGCAACTCACCGGTTATAAAAAAATAGAACTGACCGGCGACCGGCTCGTGAAAAGCAATCCGGCTATCATGCTCGACGCCAGTGCTATAGCCAAAGGACAGGCTTCCGACGTGATCGGACACTTGCTCGAAGCGCACGGGTGCCGGAACTATATGGTCGAAATAGGGGGAGAAGTGGCTTGTAAAGGTAAAAACCCGAAAGGCGAACACTGGCGCATCGGCATCGATAAACCCGTCGACGATCCGGCCAACGAAAGCCCCGAACTGCAAACCATAGTCGAAATAAGTGGAGTAGGACTGGCCACTTCCGGCAATTACCGCCAGTTTTATTACAGAGACGGTAAAAAATATGCCCATACGATCGATCCGCGTACCGGCTATCCGGTCGATCACCGCTTGCTGAGTGCCACCGTGGTGGCCGAAAGTTGCATGAAAGCCGATGCCTACGCCACTGCTTTTATGGTATTGGGCACCGATAGCGCCCTGGCTATTTGCCGTAAATTTCCCGATATGGATTGTTATTTAATCTATACCGACGACGCCGGAAAGCTTCAGGTTGCATACACCGATGGCTTTCAGAAATATATAGCTGATTAACAAAACAAAATAAATTTTCTGAATCCAGATAAATTCACTATTTTTGCACCCGTTTTATGAGAAAATACATCCTGATTATCCTGATGGCCGTCGTGCTGATAGCGTGCGGCGAATATCAGAAATTGCTGAAGAGCACCGATCCGGAGCTCAAATATACCAAGGCGGTGGAATATTTCGAAAAGAAAGATTTCATGCGCGCTGCAACCTTGTTCGACGAGGTGTCGCGTTATTATCGCGGTACCGAACGTTCGGAGGAGGTGCTTAATTACCTGGCAGGTTCGTACATGGGGCAGAAGGATTATTACTCGGCCGTGGAATATTACAAAACCTATGTTAAAACCTATCCGAAAGGAAAGTACATAACCGATGCCCGTTTTATGATCGGCTATTGTGCCTATCTCGATTCGCCGGATGCCCGTCTGGACCAGCAATCGACCAACGAAGCGCTGGTCGCTTTCCAGGAGTTTCTCGACCTTCATCCCGATAACGACCGGGTGCCGGAGGCTAACAAACTCATGGACGACCTCCGCGATAAACTGGCTTACAAGGAATTGCTCAATTCGCGTTTGTACTATAATTTGGGCAACTACCTGGGTAATAATTATTTGTCGGCGGTTATCACGGCTCAAAACGCCCTGAAGGATTTTCCGAACAACAAATACCGCGAAGAATTGTTATTTATTGTGCTTCAATCGAAATACGAGCAGGCTGTGCAGAGTGTGATCGAAAAACGCATGGAGCGCTACCGCGATACCGTTGACGAGTATTACAATTTCATCAACGAGCATCCCGAAGGTAAATTCAGAAAGCAGGCCGACCGGATTTTTGCCGAAGCCAATAAAGTAGTAAAAGAATAAACATCAATAAAGATATGGATTACAAAAAAGTAAATGCACCAACCAGTACGATCTCGCGCGATATGAACCAGCTTAGCGAGGACGTGGGTAATGTATATGAAACTGTGAAGATCATTGCCAAGCGTGCGAACCAAATCAGCGTGGAGTTGAAACAGGAAATCGAAAAGAAGCTGCAGGATTTTACGAATACTTCGGAAAATATCGAAGAGGTATTCGAAAACCGGGAACAAATCGAAATTTCGCGTTTTTACGAAAAACTTCCCAAACCGGTTTTGCTGGCCACACAGGAATTCATTGAAGACAAAGTGTACTACCGTAATCCGCTGAAAGAGAAAAATCTTTAAGCAGGATCGGGTCATTGATTACAAAAGGTCACAGAGATAGTTTCTTTGTGACTTTTTATTTGGGGGATATTAATTTCAAAATGTTTTTGTATTTTTGTACGTTTACGGGTAAAACATCCGTTTATAGGTGTATTAATGCTTAATTTCTTTCGTAAAACGAATGCTATGTTGACAGGAAAAAAAATAGTGCTGGGGATTACCGGCGGTATAGCGGCCTATAAAGCTGCGTTGATTGTTCGATTGTTGGTGCAGAAAGGTGCTGAGGTGCAAGTGATTATGACACCTATGGCCAAGGAGTTTATTACGCCGCTCACTTTGTCTACACTTTCGCGGAATCCGGTGCTCACCGATTTTTTCGATACGGCAACAGGGAACTGGAACAGTCATGTCGACCTGGGTACCTGGGCCGATGCCATGCTTATTGCGCCGGTAACAGCCAATACATTGGCGAAAATGGTCAATGGTCAGGCCGACAACCTGTTGATTACCACCTACCTGTCGGCGCGCTGTCCGGTGTTTTTAGCTCCGGCCATGGACCTCGACATGTTTGCCCACCCCACCACCCGCGAGAATCTGTCGCGGTTGAAGTCCTATGGTAATATTATCATTGAACCGGCGGTGGGAGAGTTGGCCAGCGGCCTGGAAGGCAAGGGACGCATGGAAGATCCGGAAAGCATCGTACGGGTGCTGTTCGATTATTTTGAACCCAAGGATATGGTGGGCAAGAAGATTCTGATTACTGCGGGGCCTACCTACGAAAAAATCGACCCGGTACGGTTTATCGGTAATTATTCGTCGGGTAAAATGGGATTCGCAGTGGCTGAAACCTGCGCCCGGAGGGGAGCAATCGTAACCCTGGTTGCCGGTCCGGTGAGCTTGAAGCTGCAGGATAAATCGATCGAACGTATTAATGTGGAGACGGCCGAGGAGATGGCCAAGGCGGTGATAAGCCGGTGGGAGGAAATGGACGGGGCTATTCTGGCTGCTGCCGTGGCCGATTTTACGCCGGTAGAACGCCGCGACTACAAGATTAAACGGAAAGGCGACGAGTTGAATGTCGCATTTAAACCGACCATCGATATTGCGGCTACTCTTGGCGAGATGAAACGTCACGAGCAGTTTCTGGTTGGTTTTGCACTCGAAAATGAGAATGAAGAAGCCAATGCGCTTGCCAAGATGGAACGGAAGAATTTTGACTTCATAGTCCTCAATTCGTTGCAGGATCCGAATTCGGGCTTCGGCTTCGATACCAATAAAGTGACCATTCTGCACCGTTCAGGGCTGAAAAAACAGTTCGAACTGAAGAGCAAACTCGACGTGGCCGACGATATTGTAAAAGAAATGAATACCCTGATTTTTTAAGAATGATGGTGCGGATCGTCTTTTTTGTAAGTGGTTTGCTGATGGCCTTCTCGGTCGGCGCTCAGGAGCTGAATTGTAACCTGGTAATTAATTCGGACCAGATTCAGGGATCGAATAAGTCGGTTTTCAATACACTGCAAAAGTCGGCTTCCGATTTTATCAACAACCGTCGCTGGACCGAATTGTCGTACGAGCAGGACGAGCGTATTGAATGTACCATGACCATGATCGTAAAGAAAGTGGAAAATGATCAGTTTACAGCCGAACTTCAGGTACAATCGCGCCGGCCGGTTTACAATACCTCGTACAATACCACTCTTATTAATTTCCGCGACAACGATATTGTTTTTACCTATAAAGAGTTTGACGTACTCGAATTCAACGATAATCAGGTAACTTCGAATCTGACGGCTATACTCACCTATTATGTGTACCTGATATTGGGGTACGATATGGACAGCTATTCCCGAATGGGAGGTACGCCGTTCTTTCAGGCTGCCGAACAACTGGTGGTATCGGCCCAGACACTCGATATGCCCGGATGGCGGGCTTTTGAGAGTACCCGCAACCGTTATGCCCTGATTAATAATCTGAACGACGAAGCTTTTCGTAAGTTCAGGAATTATCTGTACGAGTATCATCGCCTCGGGCTCGACGAAATGACAGCCAATGTGGTAAATGCCCGGGCAAAAATAAGTGCGGGCTTACCTATATTGCGCGAAGCCAACCGGGCCCGGCCTTCGGCAATAGCAATCGCTACGTTTCTGGATGCCAAAACCGATGAGATTATCAATATTTTTAAACGTGCTTCCGATCAGGAGAAAAAAAACGTAATTGAAATTTTAACCGATGTAAATCCGACCCAGTCGGAACGCTATGAAACCATTATGAAATAACTGTATGCTGAAATCATTATTTATCTCCAATTATGCCCTGATCACATCGCTGGATATCCGGCTCGGTCAGGGTTTTACGGTACTTACCGGTGAGACAGGTGCCGGTAAATCGATTATTTTGGGTGCATTGTCGCTGATTTTAGGTCAGCGGGCCGACAGCAAGGCCATAAAATCGAATGCCGATAAATGTGTGGTCGAGGCTTCGTTCGATATTTCGGGATACCGGCATCTGACTGTTTTTTTTGACGAAAATGAACTCGACAACGACGGCAAAAGTTGCATCATACGCAGGGAGTTGAGCGCTACGGGGAAATCGCGGGCGTTTATCAACGATACGCCGGTTTCGCTGGTTCAATTGCGCGAGCTCAGCAATCGCTTGCTCGATATTCATTCGCAACACGAAAATCTGTTGCTGTCGAATGCTGCCTATCAGTTGGAAGTGCTGGATACGGTGGTTCACAACCAATCGTTGCTGCAGGAGTACCGCCGGGAGTATACCACCTGGCGGACGCTTACCCGTAGGCTCGAACTGTTGCGCGACGAGGCCGCTCATGCGTCGGCCGAATACGATTTCCTGCAATTTCAGTATAGGCAACTGCAGGAGGCCCGATTGCTGGAAGGCGAGCAGGAGGAGTTGGAAGCCGAAGCCGATAAGCTTCAGCATGCGGGCGATATACGTACGACCTTGCATCAGCTGGTTGAATTGCTGGATGGCGATAGCTCGGTATTGCAGCAACTAAAAGAAGCACAGGCTTTGCTGGGCAGGGTTTCGGTATATCTTCCCGAAGGAAAGCTGCAGGCCGAGCGCATGCAGAGCGCCTATATAGAGCTGAAGGAGTTGAAAGTGGAGTGGGATAGCCTGCAACAGGATTACGAGCTGGATCCGCAACGGCTCGAATGGGTCCAGAACCGCCTGAGCGATCTGTACACCCTCCAGCATAAGTTTAAAGTGGCTACTGTCGGCGAATTAATCGTAAAGCGTGAGGAATTTGCCGGCCAGTTGCACACCATCGAATCGTTTGATGAGCGTATTGCAGAGGCCGTGAAGGAGCTCGACGAATGCCGTACCCGGCTGGAGACAAAGGCAAAAGAACTTACCGCAAGCCGGCAGGCAGGTAGGGGGCAAATTGAGAAAACCATGGTGGAGCAGTTGTTGCAACTGGGAATGCCCAACATACGCTTTAAAACCGACATTCAACCTACCTCCGATTTTACTCCTTATGGATGCGATGCCGTACGGTTTTTGTTCTCGGCCAATAAGAACCGTGAACTGCAACCGGTACAGGAAATTGCTTCAGGCGGAGAGATAGCCCGTCTGATGCTTTCTATTAAGGCGATGATTGCCGAAAAATCGGATTTGCCTACCATTATTTTCGATGAAATCGACACCGGTATCTCTGGTGAGATTGCACATCGGATGGGAAGTATCATGCAACAGATGAGCCGATCGATGCAGGTGATTACCATAACGCATCTGCCTCAGATCGCAGCGAAAGGGCAGGCCCATTTCAAGGTGTATAAAGACGATTCGGGAAAGCAGACCGAGACATTTATACGTGAACTCAAGTCCGACGAACGGCTGCTCGAAATAGCCTCGATGATTAGCGGTGATTCGGCCAGTGAAGCTGCTCTGCAAAATGCCAGGGAGTTGATGGGGAACTAAAAACGGTATAAAAAACGTTTCCGCCTTGATAGGTTCCCTAAAAGTTGGATTTCCATTTTTCTAACTGGTGTCCATAGTAATCTTTTTTGTTTTGCATGTTCCGTGACAAGAGTCTGTCGATAACTTCAATTGTTTCCAACAAGACTCAAACTATCGTTTGGCAGGCTTTCATAGTTGCTTGATTTTGAATTAAATTTCTAGGGCACATCTTTAAAAGATAGCAAAAGAGGGTGTCCAATTGTGTTTGGACACCCTCTTTTTCATGTGTGCGCCCTGCATGGGCAGTGCGCACCTGCTGCAAAGCAAGTGAAAAATTGCAAAAATACAAATATTTTTGGTTAAACAATGCTTTAAGCAGGTGTATTTTTTCCAGAGGGTGAAAGTCCCTTATACGTGGGTTGGTAGCCCTAAGTATTAGCAAGTCGCAAGCTGGTTGTTGGTGACGACAGCAGTGAAGGAAGCGAGACTGCAAAATCCGGTACTGACGAACAGAAACGGTATATGAGGCATATTTGTTTTGGGTAAGCAACCACACCCTTGTAACGCCCAAAATGGTAATTTGTGGACAGATATGTAGATACCGCAGTGATTGGAAGAAGGAAAAAGCTCTTACCAGGGGAGGTCTCGGGAAGCGAAAGCATGTACCGAGAAGTCAGCCGAGGTCATAGTAGTTACAAGAAAACGAGCCGGTAAGTGCCCGACAGCCAGACAACCGTAGGTCTCACAGCGTAATGAAGGACTGAACGTTAAGAAGTTTTTATTGCGACACGGATTTTCAGCAATGAAATAGCCTGTAGCAAGCGAAACAGCGCAGTACAAATGATGTAAACAAAACAAAATGGAGTTAATTGAACAGGTGATTAACCGTCAAAACATGATGCGTGCATTGAATCAGGTAAAACAAAACAAAGGTTCTGCCGGAGTTGACCGTATGCCCGTGAGCGAACTATACGACTATCTGTCAAATAACAGAGAAAGTATAGAACAATCATTGTTAAACGGCACTTACCTGCCACAGCCCATTTTGGGGGTAGAAATACCCAAAAGCAACGGAAAGGTTCGCCTGCTGGGTGTTCCTACCGTGGTTGACCGGATGCTTCAACAAGCTGTAGGGCAGGTTTTAGCAAACCGGTTTGAAATGGATTTTGAAGATTTCAGTTATGGATTCCGCCCCAACAAAAACGCCCAACAAGCGGTTTTAAAAGCATTGGAATACATCAATAGTGGTTATCAAGACATTGTTGACATAGACCTGAAAAGCTTCTTCGATGAAGTTGACCATTGCATTCTTCTGCAATTGATTTACCGCAGGGTAAAATGTCCGCTTACCTTACGCCTTATCCGCAAATGGCTACGTGCTCCGATTTTAATCAACGGAAACTTATTCAAACGCCGAAAGGGGGTACCACAGGGCAGCCCGCTAAGTCCGATTCTCTCCAACATCATGTTAGATGAACTGGACAAGGAATTGGATAGACGGGGTGTAAAGTATGTACGCTACGCCGACGATTTTAGCATTTACTGCAAAAGTCAATGGCAAGCCCGAAAGACTGGCAACGAGATTTTTCTCTTTCTAAAAGATAAACTTCACCTGCCCATCAACAGGGAGAAAAGCGGAATACGACGTCCGGTGAACTTCACCATGCTTGGTTTCGGATTTGTTTCGACCTTTAAGAAGGGAGAAAAAGGAAAATACCAATTGGTAGTTAGCGAAAAGGGATGGAAGAACCTGAAACAGAAAATCAAAACCATAACCCGAAAAACCACTCCATTCACTTTCGATGAGCGGATTTACAAACTGAAAGAAGTACAGCAGGGCTGGCTTCAATTCTACCGAATAGCAAGTATTCAGGAGAAGCTCAAAGATGTGGACGGATGGGTGCGTAACCGTCTGCGATGTTGTATCTGGAAACAATGGAAAAAACCCGAACGAAGGAGGAAAAATCTACTTCGATTAGGGGTCGACCTTGAACACGCATACAGCTATAGTCGTAGTCGAATGGGCACGTGGGCGGTTGCCTGTAGCCCGATTTTGCGAACCACCATCACAGTGGAACGACTACAAAAACGAGGTTACGAATCTTTATTTGTTTATTATCAGAAAGTTGCGCCATTTCTTAACGAACCGCTGTATACGAGAACCGTACGTACAGTGGTGTGAGGGGCTCTCCCTGTCGGTTATTTACCGGCAGGGCAGTCCACTCGATTGTTTCAATTAATTGAAAATATATTTCAGACCCACCTGGAGACTCCACAAGTTGTTGTAGTTGTAGGTAGTGGTATATGTTTGGGTCGGATAAACCATATTTCCCTCACTGTCTTTGATTTTAACAAACGAGAAAGTAGGAACATTGTTCGCATCTTTGCTTTCGTATTTTAAAATCTGACCGTTGTTGGCCGACGACATATTCATCGGCACGCCCCATTCGCTATTGATAAGGTTACCAAAGTTCAGGAAGTCGAAGCTCAACTGCAGTGTATTCATGGTTTCACCGGCTTTCACTCTGAATTCCTGAGTCAGACGAAGGTCGAAGTTGTTGACCCATGGAGCACGGGCGCTATACGCTTCGGCATATTTACCTTTGTTGGCACTCAGGTATTTGTCTTGTTCCATAAATGCAAAGAATGCAGTTTCGTCTTCTGTCGTTTTGAACTTGATATCGCCTTTGGCAGCCGGAATGTAAATGAGATCGGTACGATAGCCATCGCCGTTCATGTCGGTCGAGTAGGTAAAGCTATTGCCAAACGGCGATGCTCCCGAATAGAATACATTGATAGAAGTAGCCATGCGATCGTTGGCATAAGGTAAGCGGTACGACACCGAAGCAATAGCCTTATGAGGAACCACGTACTGCGAACGTTGCAGCTGGAGCAGGTGAGGACCATTTACGGCAAGCAAACCGCCATAAGCCGAACCGGCATTACTACCGGGCATGCCCGTCATTTCTTTCGATTCGGTGATGGTGTAAGCTGCCATCAGGTTAAGATTTTTAATCGGTTCGGCAGTAAGGGTAATATTACCAATTACGCCCCAACCTTCGCTGTTGTTCGAGAGAATAAAGGCATTACGGTTGTTGTACTTGAAGTTGGCCGGATAAATGTAGCGATCGTCTTTACCGTCGAAACGCTGCCATGTATTGTCAGGATTTTTCAAGTCGTAATTTTTCAGCATCACACCATTGATGGTTTGTGTAACAATTCCTTCCATCGTAAGGGTCATCGGGAACGAAGTAGGAATCTGATAATCGACAGCAATCGAGGTTTTCCAAACCTGAGGCATTTTGAAATCAGGATCGACACCGGCTATTTCGGAGGGCAGCGCACCATCTTCGGGCGAAATTGTATTTTTCAGTCCCAGTTTGCTGATCATTTCGTTGGTATTCGTAATCATTTTACCGGCTAAAGTAGCCAGTTTAGGATCCGACGCTTTGATGGTTCCGTCGGAGTTGTAAGTTGTTACCGCTTTGAAACTTCCCTGTACCATTCCCGAGTTGGTAGGCATGTTGGTAAAGAAAACCAACGGTAAGCGTCCGGTGAAAATACCGGTACCGCCGCGAACCTTAAGTGTCTGGTCGTTGAATACATCCCAGGTGAATCCGATACGGGGCGACAGCAGTACCTTCGACGAAGGCCAGGCTCCCGTATCGATTTTCCGTCCGCCGAAATCGAGCTTGTAAATAGCATTGTTACGAATCAGGTTGTTGTCGAAAACCAACATGTCGGCACGGAGGCCATAGGTTAACTTAATGTTGTCGTAAGCATTCCATTCATCCTGAATATAACCGCCAAACTGGTTGAAACGAACTTCGGCAGCGGGGTTTTGTTCGCCCGCATATCCATAGGTGATTGCAAAGTCGATGGGTGCAGCCTGATTCAGAAAGTCGTCGATGCTGGCATAACGATAATATCCGGTACCATTACGCATATACGCGTTGTTGGCCATCTGGTTTTCGTAGCTCAGACCGGCGGTGATCTTATGCTTGTCGAGGTAGTAAGTGAAGTTATCGGTAATGGTAAGTACATTGTTGTGAACCCCATTGTTCCAGGTAAACAGCTCGTAACCTGCCGAAATGTAAGGTTCGATGATCGGATTTCCGTTGCCGTCGCGACCGGCAAGAATGTCGATAAAAGGGAATTTATCGGAATTAGAGCCACGTATGTCGTCAATCTTGGTGTAAGTTACCAGCAATTGGTTCGACATTTGATCGGTCAGCCTGGAGTTTAATTCGGCCGAGAACGAGTTTACGATATTGTCCATCGAATACAAGGAATTCGAGAACGCCATTCCGTATTGCGAAATACGGTTCATATTTTGGTTACGCGAACCTGCATCGGTAGAGTTGCCATTGGTGGAATTCCATGCCTGGTTTTTTGTGTAGTTGTAGCGGAAGTTCAACTTGTTTTTAGTGTCGATGTTCCAGTCGATACGGGCCAGTAATTTAATATTACTTTCATCGCCCGGGAAATCGGTATAGGATCCGGGATCATATCCGTAGTTGTCGATCAGGTGTTTGCGAACGCGTTCCATATCGGCAACACTGGTACGCGAAGTTGTTTTTCCGTCGCTGATCCCGTTTTCCGACGCTCTCCAGTTGACGACCTGTCCCGGTTTTTTTTCCATTTCGGCATTTACAAAGAAGAACAGCTTATTCTTGATGATGGGTCCGCCGATGGTGGCGCCATAGATATTACGCGACGATTCGGGACGCGGGCCGAAATCGTAGGTTCCCAGTTTATTACCACGCAAATCCTGGTTGGTAAAATAAGTATATGCGGTTCCTTTGAAGGTATTGGTTCCCGATTTGGTAATTGCATTTACACCGCCACCGATAAAGTTAGTCTGACGTACGTCGAACGGAGTTACCACCACCTGAATTTCTTCGATAGCATCCAGCGAAATGGGATTGCCGCCGCCGGGAAGGTTCGACGATAAACCAAAGTTGTTGTTGAAATTAGCTCCGTCCACGGTAAAGTTGGTCGAACGGCCGTCGCTCCCTGCGAAGCTCATGCCCGAAGCATAGGGCGAAAGACGGGCAATATCCGAAATGCTACGATTGATGGTAGGCATCGACGAAATCACGCTGGAAGCAATGTTGGTCGAGGCTCCCGTTTTTTCCGAAGTAAATTTGGTTCTTACTGCCGATACCACCAATTCGCTCAATTCTTCGGCTGTTTCACGCATTTCTACATTCAGCGGGTAAATCTCGCCCAACTGAAGCTGTATGCCGCTTAAACGCACATCATTCAGGCCTACGTAGGTAATAACCACATTGTAAGGACCTCCGACACGCATACCATTCAGGTTAAACCGCCCGTCGGTGTTGGTCACAGTTCCATAGGTTGTACCCGATGGCTCATGTTTCACAACGACCGATGCGCCAATTACGGCCTCACCTCCCGAAACAACCTTTCCAGTCATACTGGATGTTGTAACCTGTGCACTCAACGTAGTGGCGAACACTACCAGAAATGCAAGAATCATTCTTTTCAACTGTCTCATGTTTTTAATCGTTTGATTTTACTAAATTAACCTTTTTGAAATTTAAATAGATTAACAAATATTGATTAGCGTGCAAATATAAGTTATTAAAAACTATTTTGCATTTCAATTTCATGAAACTTATCAACAATATTAAATATTAATTCAAATATAAGGGAAGCGATCAGCGGAGTAACCTGATTTCGGCAATTTCTGATGTTGTGTCTGTAACGCGAAACCGGTGATCGATCCGTATTCCCGGTACCCAGACGATCGTCTCGGTAGTGCCGGTATGGGTGGTTACGACATAGATGGACTGTTTTTTATTCCTGTCGATTTTCAGATCGATGAGTAAGTCGCTTATTTTTTTCTTGCGATTGAGGCCGAGAGGGTAAAAGTAATCGCCTGTTTTCCAAAGTCTTATTTTTATCGGGTGTTGAATCATTCCACCATCCAGGTGCGCAACCCACGGATCGGTCGATACCGAAAAATCCTTGTCCGGGACAAAGCATCTACAGCTGATCCGGGGCAGGCGGTTGCTGTCCGGCGTATGGAGCGGCCGTATGTGGAGCAGGTCCCGGTCCTTTAAAAGCGAATGAGTAGGGGAGTAAAACTGCTTTCCGCTGATGCCTCCGATCGATGCGAAAATTTTTTTTACATGTGTTTTGTTAAAATTAAATTCGTTGAGAAGCTCGTACAGAATAAATTCATCGCCTCCCGCCTCTAAAAATTTTGTAATCGAAATGTAACAGGTCTCATGGTTGAAATCGGCCACCAGGCTCTTTATTTCAGCCACTTTTTTTTGTTGAAAAACATAACTCGAATTCAGGTGCTGTATGGTATCCCTGAAGCCATCGGTAAACGAGGGGTTGATGGTTTGAATCATCGGAATCAACCGGTTTCGTATTTTATTTCTGGTATAATCGGAGGCGGCATTGGAAGAATCTTCGATAAACGGCAAGCGTTCCTGTTGCAGGTATTCAAGGATGTCCTGCCGGTTTACTCCCAGTAAAGGTCTGATCACATATCCATTCGCAGCCTGCATTCCGGTCAGGCCTTTCAGTCCGGTGCCCCTGATTAAATTCAGCAACACGGTTTCAATATTATCGTCGGCATGATGTCCGACCGCGATATGGGCTGCCCGGTGTTGTAAGCGGAGTTCTTCGAACCAGCGATAACGCAGCTCCCGTGCTGCCATCTCGATGGATAGTTTATGTTCCCTGGCGTATTGGGAGGTGTCAAAACGGATTGTTTCGATCGGAAGTCCCAATGCATGTGCACGGGCCATCGCAAATTGTTCGTCGCGTTCCGATTCTTCTCCCCGCAGCTGGAAATTGCAATGTGCCGGCCGGCAGGTATACCCCAGATCGACCAGCACATGGAGTAAAGCTACCGAGTCGGCTCCTCCGCTTAATCCGATAATTAAGGGTAGCGAAGCATCGGGAATCAATCTGTTTTTTTCCAGATGGGTTTGTACGACAGCTCTGAAATCGTTCATAATTCACGGATTACTACGGTGGGTACTGTTAAATCTCCGGTGTTTTCGTGGGTTGCCCATACAACCGGCGCGGACGACCGGCTTATTTCTTCGTTGAGCAGCTGCAACAGATTGTGTTTTATCCCGGCATCCAGCCCTGTCAACGGTTCGTCGAGCAACAGCAGGTCGGCTTGCAACAACAACGCTCTGATCAGATTCACCCGTTGTTGTTCGCCTCCGCTCAGTTCGCCTGGTAATTTATGCCGGTGATCGGTCAATCCCGCTCGCTGCAACAATTGATCGAGGCGTTGCTGCTGTAGGGTAGTCAGTGCCGGAAAACTCCGGAGCGCAAAAGCAATATTCTGTTCGACGGTGAGCATTGGGATCAACCGCTGATCCTGAAACGAAAATGCAATCCGACGGATCGACGATCGCTGAACAGTTCCCGTGGCGGGATGCAATATGCCGGCCATAATTTTCAACAGCGTGGTTTTTCCCGAACCAGAAATACTCCTCAGCTGATAGATATGAGCAGGGGATAGCTGCAGGCTGATGTTGTCGAGAATTTTTTTACCGTCGTAGGAAAATGAAATAGCGCCGAGTGTAAGTGAAGGACTCGCCTCCGGTTCGTCGTTTTTAGCGGGGTAGGGTGAGTCGATCGTCTTTAAGGTGGGGCGATAATTGAAGGAAGCGGCTTTTTTCCAGATCGATTCGATGAGAAAGCCTCCGCCGATGGCAATGAGGGTCCAGGTGAGCAGTCCCGGCATATCGATATAGGCCTGCGATTTTTTCATGGCTGTACCTATACCTGCAACAGGGCCCGAAAGTACTTCGCCGATGATGATAGCACGCCAGCCGAATCCTGTGGCAGTGGCAATGCCGGAAAAGAGCAACGCTTTGGATTGAAGAAAATAAACATACCGGAAGCGTTGTGTCGCTGTTTTCTGATAGAGGCGGGCCATTTCGATCAGCTTAGGATCGGTGAGTTCCCAGGCACTCAGAAAATTCTGATACAGAATGGGGAGCATGGTGATGCAGCCGATGATAAGAGGCAGCCGGGCCGGAGAGAGGTACAAGAGGGCGATGAGCACGACGGCAATAACCGGTACCGAACGCAACACCACGATCAGGGGATGAAAAAAGGATTTCCAGAACGGGGAATGAAAGGAGGCCATCGACGCCGGTAAGGCAAGAAGCGCAGCCAGCAAAAACGCAATCACTGCACGTGCCATTGTCATCACAAACGACCGGTAAAAGGAAGCGGTGCTCACCATCTCGAGGATGGAACCCAGCAGCTGTGTGACCGATGGAAACAACGCCGGATGATTCACCCGGATTGCAGCGATCTGCCAAAGAAGGAGGATGGCAGCAACGCTAAGCCATGCCGGTGAAAATTTACTCTTCATCCACAATAAACTGATCGTCGGGCAATTTGCCACCAATGCTTGCCGGATCGAAAGTGAAAAATATCCGTAAATACTGATTGAGTTCTTCACGAATCTCGTTTGCCCTTACATATTTAATATTACACAACGGAATTGAGCGCATTGCTATCCCGATATCGTCGGTATGTTTGTGCTGGAACAGCAAGCGTGCCGTATTCTCGGGCCGAATGCGCACGGCAATACAACTTGCTTCGACATGCGACAGTACTTTCTCGACCAGTCCGGGGTTTTCGACGGCAAGATCGGCATTCACCACGAAAGCAGTCTGAGCAAAAATATTCTGTTGCAGGTGTTGCTGCCCCGATTCCACGGTCAGCTCGCTGATAATACGGATCTGAGGATCTTTGGCCACCATCATGCTTACCAGGGGTTCCGATACGATAGCCGTCTGGATGGTACGGTTGAGCAATCCCAGCGCCACCTCCTGATTGGTGAAGTAGCTATAGTCGATTTTCAGGTTGTCGAGCTGTTTTTGCTGCATGAAATGACGAAAAAGTACATCGGCGGTAGTTCCCTGTCCGAAAATATGCACGGTACGGTCGTGCAAGTCGCTCGTGTCGTGCAAGCTGCTATCGTTGGTAACGATATACAGGGTGCCCCACACCGGCACGGCCAGCAGCCGGTAATCGACGTTTTTGTTGTACAGGTTGGCAGCCATGACCGTAGGCAACATGGCAAAATCGAGTTTTTTCTGAACCATCAGGGCCTGTATTTGCAGCGGTTCGGAATGTATCACAAATTTCACCTGTTTACCTTCAATTACCGGAGGATTGTCGATCAGTCTGATGAGGCTGATCACCGAAGGACCATCGGGAATGCCTATGGTGATTTCATCGGCCGACGACCGGTCGCAACTGAGCATGCTCAGCAGTGTGAACATCAGCATGACTATATGTAGCAGCTTGCTCCTCATTCTTTAGCGGCAGGGATTAATTGAATTACAGTAATTTCGGGTCGTGATATGCCGATGCGCACGGGAATTCCGATAAATCCCAGTCCGCGGTTGATATAGAGGTATTGTCCGTTGTCCTCGTACAAACCATCCCATTCTTTATACATCCACGACGAGGGCGATACTTTTTTGCCGTACCAATTAAAGGCCAGCTGAGCCGCATGCGTATGTCCCGAAAGCGTAAGTGCAATCTCAGGATAGTCGAGAATCTCGCCTCTCCAGTGCGACGGGTCGTGTGAAAGCAGTATTTTGGGTTTACCCGGTTTGGTACCTTTCAGGGTCTTGGTCAGGCTTCCGTATTTCGGAAAAGGAGGTTTGCCCCAGTTTTCGACGCCCAGCAATTGAATCGTATCGTTGTCGCGAACCAGATCGACGTGTTGATTGAGCAGTAAGGTAAATCCGAAATCACGAATATTCTGTTTGACGGAGTCGAGATTAGCCGATTTCTGTGCGGGGTTATCCCACGACGAATAATCGCCGTAGTCGTGGTTGCCCAGGATGGCATATTTGCCTACTCTCGATTCAAGTTGCTGAAAAAGAGGATCCCATCCACGCATTTCCTCCTGGTAATTGTTTACCATATCGCCGGTGAACACGATGATGTCGGCATCCTGTTCGTTGATGAGTTTCACTGCAGGTTCCAGGTAGCTCTGCCTTCCTCCGAAACTGCCCAGGTGGATATCGGAGATCTGAACGATTTTGTATCCCCGGAAAGCTTCGGGCAAGCCTTCGACAGCGAGTTCAACGGTGCGTACCTGCGGATTTTTCGGATTCACAAAAGCCCCGTGTGCCATCAATATAATCGCGAACATGGCCACCAGCACTCCGGCATAGCGAATGAGGTATATTTTTTCCTTGAGAAAGAGATTGACCAGGTAATTCAAAAAGTGAAACAGGATATAAATCAGTTTCGGTATGTACACGAGCATATACGAAAAGTTGATCCACATGTAGGTATTAAAGGTGCGCGGATTATAATTCTCGTCGCTCGTGAACTTCATTACAAGAAATGCCACCAAAAAAAAGGCGGCCGGAAGGAAGTTCAGGATAATGAGCAGGGGGTTGGCGCGGTGTTTTTTTAGTTTGAAATAAAAAAACAAATCCGGCAATATGACGGTAAGTAACAGAAATACAAGAGCAAGAGTATAAAAACGCATATGTTAAATGTGTTGTGATTGTGGGAGCAAAGATACTTTTTAATAATAAATTTTCAAATTATTTCGTTAATATGCACATTTTTTTTATATTTGTGTCGCGAAAAATCACCGTTTTTCTTACTTTAAACTGAACGCATGCATACGCTGCTACTAGCTCTCATCCTCGTGATCCTGGTCGCTGAATACGGGCTGAACCGATGGTTGTCGGTTTTAAACGTCCGGAATTCGCGAATTCCTTTACCCTCCGAACTTTCCGGTATTTACGATCCGGAGAGTTACTCCCGTCAGCAAGAGTATTTCCGTACCAATGTTAAATTCGGAACCCTAAGCGCCACTTTCAATTTACTGCTGATTGCCGGGATGTATGTCGCGGGAGGATTTGGCTGGCTTGATACATGGTTGCTTCCTGTGACAGATAACGAAATTTTGCGTTCATTATTGTTTTTTGGAGTGCTTTTTATTGTAAGCGACTTGCTGAATTTACCGTTTGATTATTACGATACCTTTGTGATAGAGGCAAAATTTGGTTTTAATAAAACGACTCCGGGGCTGTTTTTACTGGATAAACTGAAATCGACCCTGTTGATGATCGTGCTCGGAGGTGGTTTGTTGGCGCTCATCGTTTGGATTTATCTGCTCACCAGCACTTATTTCTGGTTGTTGGCATTCGGTGTGCTAACGTTTTTCGGGCTTGTAATGAGTATGTTTTATTCGGAATGGATCGTGCCGCTTTTCAACAAGCAAACACCGCTCGAAGCCGGTGAATTGCGTACGGCCATTTCGTCGTTTGCCGAAAAAGCGGGATTTAAGATCGATAATATTTTCGTTATCGACGGTTCGCGGCGATCGACCAAGGCCAATGCCTATTTCTCGGGTTTGGGTCCCCGCAAGCGGATTGTGTTATACGACACGCTTATAGCCCAAATGACAATTGATGAGATTGTGGCCGTGTTGGCGCACGAGATCGGTCATTACAAGCACCGGCATGTGCTGAAAGGTCTGCTGCTGTCGTTACCGTTTAATTTGTTATTGTTTTATTTGCTGGGCTTAACCCTCAAAAGCGACTTGCCTGCTATGGCAGCCGGTGGTACCGCGGCATCATTTCATGTGAACGCACTTGTGTTTTTCACCATTTACACCCCGGTTTCAATGGTATTCGACCTGCTCGGGAACCTGTTCTCACGGCGTCATGAATACCAGGCCGATGCTTTTGCCGCGCGCTATGGTTATTCGGATGCCCTTGTTTCATCGCTCAAGAAATTATCGGCCACATCGTTGAGTAACCTGATGCCTCATCCCTTGTATGTGTTTTTCAATTATTCGCACCCTACCTTATACCAACGTATTAAAAAGATTGCCGCATGAAAAAGATGGGGTTGATGGGAGCGATGCCCGAGGAAATGGAGCAGATAGTGGCCGGGATGGAACAGGCGGAAGTGCAGGTACACGGCAACCGGAAGTATTACACAGGATACTTGAAAGGAGTTCCTGTGGTAGCGGTTTTTTCACGATGGGGGAAAGTAGCTGCTGCAACGACGGCCACCACGTTGATCGAGCTGTTCGGGGTGAATGAACTGGTATTTACGGGAGTGGCGGGGGGCGTGTCGGCCTGCCTGTCGGTGGGCGATATTGTTGTAGCGGAGCGGCTTATTCAGCACGATATGGATGCCCGTCCGCTAATGCCCCGGTACGAAGTGCCGCTCACGGGCAAGCAGTTTTTCGCGACCGATACGGCATTGAGCAAACGAGTGTTCGATGCTTCGGCAGGAATGCTTCGGCAAGAAGCGGGATTTTTGCAGCAACTCCGTGAAAATGGAATGGGCCGACCCGGACTTTATTCGGGCGATATTGCCAGTGGCGATCAGTTTATAGGCTCCACCCTGGTCAAAGAAGCGATCAGAGACCGGTTGCCCACTGTACTTTGTGTTGAAATGGAAGGAGCGGCAGTGGCGCAGGTTTGTCATGATTTCGGTGTGCCATTGGCCGTGGTCAGGGTCATTTCCGATACGGCCGACGAATCGTCGCACGAACTGGCCATTCAGTTTGTCGACCGGTATGCGGCACGCTACCTGCATTTGATTATTGAGCATTACATCACTGAAAATCACACATAGAAAAATACTTTTACTAACCAATTCTAATAGTTTTAAGCATGGAAAAAGTCATTTATTTCGTACCGTTAGCCTCCATTGTGGCGTTGGGTTTCGCGTATTATTTCTTCCGTCAGATGATGAAAGAAAGCGAGGGGACCGATACAATGAAAAAAATCGCGCTTCACGTCCGCACGGGAGCCATGGCCTATCTGCGTCAGCAATACAAGGTGGTGACCCTCGTATTCGTAGTGTTGGCGCTTATTTTTGCAGTGATGGCCTATTTTAATTTACAAAATGCCTGGGTGCCTTTTGCCTTTCTTACCGGAGGTTTCTTTTCCGGTTTAGCCGGCTTTTTCGGCATGAAGACGGCGACCTATGCCTCGGCTCGTACGGCCAATGCTGCTAAGAATTCGCTCAACAGCGGTTTGCAGGTAGCTTTCCGTTCGGGAGCCGTAATGGGTTTAACTGTAGTTGGTTTGGCGCTTCTCGATATTTCGGTATGGTACCTTGTGCTCGATTATTTTGTTGAAGATGTGGATCCGGCCCATAAGATGATTTACATCACCACTACCATGCTTACCTTCGGGATGGGTGCTTCCACTCAGGCCTTGTTTGCCCGTGTCGGAGGAGGTATTTACACCAAGGCAGCCGACGTGGGAGCCGACCTGGTAGGTAAGGTAGAAGCCGGGATTCCGGAGGATGACCCGCGTAATCCGGCTACCATTGCCGATAATGTGGGCGATAATGTGGGCGACGTAGCCGGTATGGGAGCCGATTTGTACGAATCGTATGCCGGTTCGATATTGGCAACGGCAGCTTTGGGTGCATCGGCATTTATGATGAATCCCGGAATGCAGGTGAAGGCCATATTTGCGCCGATGCTTATTGCTTCGGTAGGGGTTGTGCTTTCCATTATCGGTATATACCTGGTGCGAACCAAAGAAGGCGCAAAAATGAAGGAATTGTTATCGGCCTTGGGCAGGGGCGTGAATATAAGTTCGTTGCTCATTGCAGTATCGACATTCGCAATTCTGTACGGATTACAGATTCATAACTGGGTGGGAATTTCATTTTCGGTTATCGTGGGCCTGCTTGCCGGTATTATTATCGGACAATCCACCGAGTATTATACCTCACATTCGTTCCGCCCCACCCAAAAAGTAGCCGAAAGTGCCAAGACAGGACCTGCAACGGTAATTATATCGGGATTGGGCCTTGGTATGATCTCTACGGCCATACCGGTAATTACGATCGGCTTTGCCATTATTCTTGCCTACCTGAGCGCTATTCAGTTTGACATGACCGACTACCTGTCGCGCGAAAATCTGAGTCTCGGACTGTACGGGATCGGCATTGCTGCAGTGGGGATGCTCTCGACCCTCGGTATCACCCTCGCCACCGATGCGTATGGTCCGATTGCCGACAATGCCGGAGGAAACGCCGAAATGAGCGGGTTGGGTAAAGAAGTACGTCAGCGTACCGATGCGCTGGATGCATTGGGTAATACGACGGCGGCCACCGGTAAGGGCTTTGCGATTGGTTCGGCAGCGCTTACAGCCCTGGCTTTGCTGGCTTCGTATATCGAGGAGATTAAAATTGCGCTGGTGCGTATTGCTACTGCTGCATCGGACGGACTGGCGCTGGTAGGAACGGAAAAAATGGATGCTACCGCCATCAAGATGGCTTCGTTTGGCGATTTTATGGAGTGGTACAATGTTACGCTGATGAATCCTGTTGTACTGATCGGTGTGTTTATCGGAGCGATGATGGCCTTTTTGTTCTGCGGGCTCACTATGAATGCGGTGGGACGAGCTGCTCAAAGCATGGTAGAAGAGGTGCGTCGCCAGTTCCGTGAAATTGCCGGTATTATGGAGGGTAAGGCCGAACCCGATTATGCACGTTGTGTGGCCATTTCCACCAAGGGTGCTCAGCGCGAAATGATGTTTCCTTCGTTACTGGCGATTGCTGTGCCGGTGGTGGTAGGAGTTATATTCGGTGTTGCAGGCGTTTTAGGATTGCTGATCGGCGGCTTGGGTGCCGGTTTTGTATTGGCTATTTTTATGGCCAATGCCGGAGGAGCCTGGGACAATGCCAAGAAGTACATCGAGGAAGGCAATCTGGGCGGCAAAGGTTCCGACAATCACAAAGCGACCGTTGTAGGCGACACGGTAGGCGATCCTTTTAAAGATACTTCGGGGCCGTCGCTTAATATCCTGATCAAACTTATGAGCATGGTTTCCATTGTGATGGCAGGGCTCACCGTGGCGTGGAGCTTGTTCTGATCGCCGTTGTTCATTCTTATTTAAACGGTTAAAGCAGGGGCGCACCCTGCTTTAACCGTTTAAATTAATAATTAAAATTCTCCATTTTCTTTTTCTCGAGGTATCCGTAAATATCTTCCAGGTGCGGAATCACTTTTCCTCCACCAAATTCATACACCCGGGTGATCAGTCCGTCCAGAAAATCGCGGTCGTGCGACACTACAATGAGGGTTCCGTCGAAATCCTGCAACGCTTGTTTCAGAATATCTTTCGTACGCATATCGAGGTGATTGGTCGGTTCGTCCAAAATCAGCAGGTTTACCGGTTCGAGCAGTAGTTTAATCATCGCCAGGCGGGTACGTTCGCCCCCCGAGAGCACTTTCACTTTCTTGAACGAATTATCGCCACCGAACATAAAGGCTCCCAGTAAATCTTTAATTTTTGTGCGGATATCGCCTTCGGCAACATCGTCGATGGTTTGAAAAACCGTCAGGTTTTCGTCGAGCAAAGAGGCCTGGTTTTGTGCAAAATAGCCGATTTTCACATTGTGACCCAGCTTCAGTTCGCCATCGTGCTTCAGTTCGTTCATTATAATCTTTACCATGGTCGATTTTCCCTCGCCATTCTTACCTACGAAAGCAACTTTGTCGCCCCTTTCGATCATAAAGCTGGCATTGGAAAAGATGGGTCGATCGCCGTAGGTTTTTCCGACCCCTTCGGCTATTACCGGATAGCTTCCCGAGCGGGGCGACGGCGGAAAACGAAGCCTTAATGCCGAAGTATCTTCTTCGTCGACCTCCAGGATCTCCAGTTTTTCGAGCATTTTCACCCGCGACTGCACCTGAAGGGTTTTCGAGTAGGTGCCTTTGAAGCGTTCGATAAACTCTTTGGTTTCGGCGATCATTTTCTGTTGTTCGTCGAATTGTTTTTGTTGCTGCGCCCGGCGGTCTTTGCGCAATTCCAGGTAATGCGAATAGTTGGCTTTGTAATCGTAAATACGTCCCATGGTTACTTCAATAGTGCGGGTCGTAATATTATCCACAAATGCACGGTCGTGCGAAATAACCACCACCGCTTTCGCAGTATTCACCAGAAAATCCTCGAGCCACTGAATCGACTCGATATCGAGGTGGTTGGTGGGCTCGTCGAGCAAAATCACATCCGGACGCCGCAACAGGATTTTGGCCAGCTCGATACGCATGCGCCATCCTCCGCTGAATTCCGAAGTTTTGCGTTGAAAATCGCTACGCAGGAAACCCAATCCCATCAATGTTTTCTCAATATCGGCATCGTAATTGATTTCTTCGATACTGTAAAACTGTTCGCTTAGCGCCGATACTTCCTCGATAAGCTGCATATAGTCATCCGATTCATAATCGGTACGCTCGCTCAATTCCTGGTTGATGGCTTCGATACGCTTTTCCATCTCGTTGATTGCCGAGAAAGCGGTAGCCGTTTCTTCGAACACGGTGCGGTGGTCTTCCAGTAATAAATGCTGGGGGAGGTAAGCCACCACCGTTCCCTTCGGATACGAAATCTTGCCTTTTGAGGGTTCCCTGACTCCGGCCAGGATTTTTAATAAGGTCGATTTTCCGGCTCCGTTTTTTCCCATCAGGGCAATCCGGTCTTTTTCGTTGATTACAAAGGATACGTCGGAAAAGAGGGTTTGCCCTCCGAATTCGACCGTTAGCGCGTCGGCTGTAAGCATGTTCAGTTTTCTGTTAAATTTTTGAGCTTGCAAAGTTAGCCAATTTTTGGAAAAAAGAGTGGTGGTAAAATTGCCCGAATTAACAAAATAATTTATTATATTCTAGATTAATCCCAAATTAATTGATAAATTTGCGGCGGATTACAGATGTAAAGCCGTGAGCCGGTTTTGCTATCCTAAAACTAATACATTATCATGCAAAAAACACTTTTTTATTTTGTACTGGCTTCGTGCCTGACATGCAGTGTGGTAAGCGCAGCGCCTGCCACCCCCAAAACAAGGCAGAAAGCACTCGAATTAAAACAAACCTATCCCGATTCATTGTACAAAACAGTTCGTCCCGGCAATTTGCTCGACGAGGGATTGTATCTCAAATTAGCCGAAGAAGGCTGGACTTCACGCGACATATTTCGTATTACCGACGATTTTGCCGAAAAGAACCGTGCCAGGATGCGCGGAACTTCATCGTACAGCGCTTATGCCAAAGAGTGGAAGCCTTATTGGCATATGTTGCTGCCCAACGATACCATGAGACGCTATGTGGAACCCGACTATGATGAAAAAATGAGCCGGAAAATCCGGACTGCCTTCGGTGCTTCGGCCGACGAGTACCAACCCCGCATTTTTTATACGCCCGACGACCGGATGAAAGGAATTCGCAACAAGGGTTATTTCAGACACAATGCCGTATTTCCCTCCGGTGGACGCATTCATTGGATTCAGGCACATCCTACGGATGCCGACCGGCTGATGATTATTCCCGACGGAGACGGAATCTGGCGTACCGACAATAATGGACGTAACTGGGAACCGGTGACCGACCGGATACCCGATCGTTTTCATCGTTCGCAATCCAATGGGTATGCTATACCGGTGGATCCCGACAACTGGGACCATTTTTTTGCATTTATGGGCAATGGAAATCCGGTATATGAAACCTTCGACGGAGGAATGACCTGGGAGCGTGTACCGAATGCCACGCACAAGGGCTTTAAACGGGGCTATGCTTTTAAAGATGCGGCAGGCAACCTGAAGTTCATCGGTGTGGAGCGGAACACCTATACCGGCTGGAACGGGAAACTCTGGATCAGTGAGGATAAAGGAGTGAACTGGCGGCAGATTATTCCTACGGCAGAGCTAATGGATATTCACCCGACAAATGGTTCGCGGGTGGTATGGTTTCAGGAATTTGCGTTCGATCCTTCCGATCGCAACATCATCTATATAACTACTTCGCGTGGTATTTTACGTTCCACCGATGGTATGGCCTATGTGAACGGCAAGTACAACCTCGAACGGATGAGTTTTAAGGTGTACAACCGCGATAAAACTCAATTACGGTCCGAAGGAACTTCCTTCCCGGTACCCCATTCCGACGGTCCGATGTTCATGGAGATTGATCCGCATAACGCCAATAAAATGTGGGTGGCCATGGGACAGAAAGACAGCAGCCCGCATCATTCGGCAATTTTTTATTCCGAAGATAAGGGGCAAACCTGGATTACCCTGATGGATACCAAGGCTGGTATCGGCTCGGGCCAGGTGTTTGGAAACGAAGCGCCGGGAGGCTGGCTCGGCGGCTTTGCTGTTAATTTTGCCGATCCTGCCCTCATTTACGGTTGCAGCATGAGTTCGGCCAAAAGTTTCGACGGGGGCCGTTCGTTCTCGGAGTACGCCTGGGGGAACCGCATGAAAGGATTTCACCCCAACGGCGAACTGTATCATGTGTCGTGCTCGCGCCACAATGCCGACAATCATATGATGTATTCCACTCCATCGGGCCGGATATTCAGGGCTTCGGACGGAGGAATGCTGATGATTGATAAAAAAATAAATGGAGGCGAATGGACGAATATTTCGGGCGATATGGGCCAGATCCTGATCTATAAGGCACGCTTAAACGAATTCGGCGATCAGACTATTATTGCCAATACGCAGGATATCGATGCGCAAACTTATCGTTACGGCCGATGGGGGCATTGGCGGGGATATGAAGGAAGCACGGCTGCGTTGAATCCGATCAGCAACGAAACGTATTTTTCGGGCGGAGGAGGAGGAACGCTGGAAGGAACTTCGTGGGGTAATTCGTGGATCGAAGGTTTTGGAAAGGCCGATGTGGCGACCGGCAATTGGTACCTCTGGCGCGGTCAGCGTATCATCGGTCCTGAAGGAAGCCAAAGCGACCTGGGTGTTGTGAAGGACATCGGACGGTCGGTTGAACCGCTTGTGATTAATACGTCCAATTCGTCGGCTACCACCCGCGACTTTGTGCTCAGCCGCGATCTTAACGTGGGAAGCAGCCTTATTGTTTTGCGCAACGATGGCTCCATCGTTCGGTTCGATAACGAAAGCACCGCCTACACTACCATACCCAAGCCTACGCTGGCCGGTTACTCGGGAAGCTGTATCGCGGTAAATCCCGATAATGTCAACGAACTCTACGTGGCCGACAATTCGCACGGTATTCTGAAAACCACCAACGGCGGGGCCAGCTGGACCAAAATATCGTCGGTGGCCGGAGGTATCCCGGGGGGCGTGTCGTTCAACAACCTGTATTACCACGAGGGAAGTGGCGATATTTACGCTATTTCCAACGCAAGCGGAATTTTTCTCCTGAAAAACGGCAGTACGCAATGGCAACTGTGGATGAAGGGGTACAATCCGGCGGCTTTTGGCGGAGCCGAATTGAACTATGCCACTCAGGAGATGATGATTTTCGATTATGGACGCGGCATCTGGATTGCCGACCTCGAAACGCCATCCGATCGATTTTTTAAAAACGGGTTTAAAATCCGTCAGAATTCGCATATACATGGTTTACGAACCTTTGGGATTGCAACCAACTGGCAAATTCCCATGTATTACAATTACGAATGGCGGGTGAACGGAGTGGTGCAGCAGGCATCGCCCTATCGCAGTTTTACCTCTGCCTCGGTGAAGCCGGGCGATAAAGTACAGTTGAAACTCAGCTTGCGCGAGGCACCCGATGTGGTTACCTGGTCGGAAGAGCTGACGGTTGGAAGCGATGCATCGGAAACATTGCGTTTTGAGGCGGGTAAGGCCATTCGTTCGGCAGCAACCGGACGTATGGATCTGGGACATTACGATTTTTTCCTCAACGACTTTACCGTGGAGATGTGGGTGAAACCGGTTGCGGTGGATGGAGCGGTGCTGATCGGGAACCGCAAATGGGATACCCGCGATCAGCAGGGATGGGTGCTGGGTCTTTCGGGAGGCAGTTTGGTGATGAAGTATGCTCCTAAATCGGAGATCGCTCAGCCAACCTATGAGACGCCCGTAACACAGGATGTAACGGTGAATGGGGGAGCTATCGCAGCCAATAAGTGGCAGCATATTGCCCTGACCGTCGAACGAAACGGGAATATCCGTATCTATGTAAATGGAATCATGAAGACCAATCAGGTACGCCGCCTACAGGAAAACGGACTGAACAGTACGCAGCCTTTGTCGCTCCTGGCCGACGGGTACGAATACAATGCGGCTAATGCTACTATCGACGAATTACGGATCTGGAAAAAATCGCTTTCCCTTGAAGAAGTGCGGAGAGTAATGGCTTCCCAGCCTGCTTATGCCGACGATAATCTGGTGTATTACAATTCATTCAATGGCACAACCACCGAGGCGCAGGCCGATGTGCTGACCGGTACGCCTATCCGTTCACGAATTCGTGCCCAGGTGAGCTATCCCGAAATGCCCCAGGCCATCGGGGCCGACTATGCGGCGTACGATACGCTTACTACTTCGGTTCAGGAAATCAGAAGTGGAAACATCCGGCTGATGAGTATAAAAATGAATAACGTACGAACGGTGCCCTTCAATGTGAGCAGGTTCGATAATGTGTATACTTCGTCCAATATCCGGGGAATGAGTCCCGATCATTTCGAAACGGCTCCGTATACCTATAAACTGGATTTGTTTTTCCCGCCGCTGTCGACCGATAGTATTGAAATGTGGTGTTACCTTCCCGATGCAGCTTCGTTTGACGGCGAAAGTGTGTATATGGCTTCGGCCGATCGGGAAGAAGCGATCTGGAACGAGATCGGAAAGGCAATCTATTTGCCGGGAGCCGATGCGATTGCAGTGAAGGTAAAAGCTTCGGACGCCAACGGGCAGCTGATTACGTTCGTAAAAGCGAAACCGGCCATTGCCCTGAACGTAACCCTGGCGTCGGCTCAGGGATTGGTTCCTATCTATCGTGAAGGTGTCAACTCGCTGGCTTATACCGGAACTTTATTGAAATCGATGCCGGCTCCGTCGGCTCCTTATGCCGTACGCAGTTCGCGTGCTTTTGTAGTCGCCGATCCTCTGGTTTTCGGTTCCGCTCCGTCGGCCGGTTCCACACTGACAGTGAATGCCGATTCGTTGGGCGGTTTCAACAGCCGCCATTCGGTACTGCTTCAAGGTGAAGACAACCGGATGATTCCGTTTGAGATGGAGCTTCAGAATAAAATCGTACCTGCCGGCCAGGGAGTTTCGCTGAGCTTCAACGGTGGGGGAGCTACCATCGGATCGTCGTCGGATTATGCTGCCCTCAACAATTCAAATACAATTACCATGATGGGATGGGTGAAAATTGACGATCCTGCACTGCTTACCGAAACAGGAGTGCGTCCGCTGATCTTTTTCCGCGGAGGCGGATCGACCACCGGTATCCACCTGCAGCAGGGCGAGTTGCGTTGCCATTGGAACGAAGAAAGCTGGAGTTGGGGCATGGCCACGGGCTTGAACATTACTTCATCGGATATTGGGCGCTGGATGCATATAGCGATGGTAACGACACCTTCGTCGATCTCCTTCTATTTGAACGGTCGTAAATTTACCAGTTCGAGAGCGATGAGTCGTACGCGGGTGCTTAGCCCGCTTATGTTGGGCCGTAACTACGACGGCGACACCTGGTTCAAAGGGGCATTCGATCAGGTAGTACTCTTTAGCCGTTCGCTCACCGACGATGAAGTAATGAATTTCATGCACCGTCGTGCTTATCTCGACGAAACCGGTCTGGTGGCCAACCTTAATATGGACGCCCGCAACGAAACCGGGCTGCCCGTCGAGTTACGTTCCAATGCCGCGTTTGCGTTCGGAGGAAATGTGGATACCAATTATCGTTCAACCTTCCCCTTCAATGCCGTCGATCAGTTGGCGCATTCGGGTTCGACTGCTACCAATACTTCGGGGCTGACTTCTGTCCAGATGCCTTCGTCGCTCATTGGAAAGTATTATCTGACCTCGTACGGACATTTGCCATACAATGCCGGTTTGGACGGGCTTGTTCCGGTAAGTAAAGGTTTTTTCAGTGTGAGCTACCTGAGCAATCAATCGTTTGCCAAGGCTACCGATTCCATACGTTTTACTTGCCGGAGTGCTTCGATCGTAACCGGTGATGTTGTGACCCTGGCGATGCGTCCGGTAGGGGCCGAAGGCTCGTTTACGGCACGTGCGGTAGTGAAAGCTACGGAGAGTGGGGTGGTGGTTGCGAGCGTACGGGCTTCGGAGCTGAATACTGCTTTTGAAGGTATCTGGTTGACGAGCGCTTCCAATTTACCGGTACTGACTTCCTATGTGGAGGGTGCCGCCGGTTCTAAGGTGATTCTGAAAAATGATGCGATCGGAATCCCGGTTACGTTTGAACGGATTTCGGAGCGTACAGGCGGAACGATCGGTCTTGTGGTACGCGAAGCTGATAAGGCCCGTTTTGATGAGGCCGAAATTGATTTGACCGCTAACCCTAAAGCAACCCGCCTGCTCATTATCGATCGCTCCAGATTAAATCCTTTGGCCTATAACGAATTCCAGGTTTCGCTGGTGGGAGCTTCAGCCGAGCCGCTCACCTTGCAGGTTGCCCTGGAACCGGTGCTCGATTTGCAGTTGGTCAACGGTAGCTCGGCCAACCGGATTACGGCTACAAAGAATGTGGTGACAATGAAACTAAAAGCCGGATTGTTGCAGGGGGTAATCGAAGATGGTGTCGGAGTGAAAGTAACAGGAGACCTGAACGGTGCGGTATCGATCGGTACCGGCTACCTGACTTCGTCGGCCGATTATTCGTTCACGCATTTGCCCCATGCGCAGGCTGCCAATCCGATGAGCCAGGGCTGGAATGCATTGGCTAATCCGTATCTCGAGAATTTCCTGTTGAGTAAGAAGGAAAATCAACAGCGCGATAGCGTATCGGCATTCATGTACCGTTATCATCCGGTTTCTAAAAACTTCCTGGCCTACGATACCCGCTATTTCGATAGCGAAATGTGGATCCGGCCTTTCGAGCTTTTCCTGGTGCAGACCAATAAGGAAAATGCTACGCTCGATCTGTATGCTGCGGGTAAAACCCGGCAGTATAACCGGAAAAACACCGACTATTTCGTGATGTCGCAGATGCAGGAAGTGGCCGTTGAATTATGGTCGGGCGGCGAATTGTACGATCGCACGGCGGTACGATTCGAAAACGGAGCCGGTACGGGATATGTGTTCGACGAAGATGCACCCAAAGTGCCGGGTATGGACATTATCTTACCGCAGTTTTATTCGATTAATGCCGGCAACCGTTATTCCATCCAGACTCTTCCGCCGGTGGTAGCCGATATACAGCTGGGCATACGTACGTTCCGTGCGGGAACATATACCTTCCGCGTTTCCAACTTGAAATTGGGTCCTTCAACCACGCTGCAATTTGTCGACGAAACCACCGGTGCTTCATTACCGGTTACCGCTAAAGGCGATTTATATACGGTGGATTTGCCTTCGTCGACCAGCATTAACGAAAGCCGTTTCAAGATTCGTGTAACCACCATCAGTTCGGCCGACGAACTCAAAGCTTCGGGAATCAACCTGTGGACCGAATATTCAACCTGTCATGTCGGCGGCCTGAAGGAAGGGGCCCTGGTGAGTATTTACGATATAAGCGGACGTAAGGTAAGGAGCGAAACAAGTAGTTCGTCGCACTGGAACACAAGGCTTCCGGTTGGAATCTATACGGTAACAGTGGATATGGACGGTAACCTGTTCAAAGGTAAAATCATAATACATCAATAACAACCATGCAAACAAAATCAATTTATATACTGCTCATGGTGCTTGTTGCAAGCACCGGAGCCTTTGCTCAACAGCTTGTCGAGCGACTGGAGATACAGAAAAACGACTCGGTGATACTCACCACCACAACCCGTATCAAGGAGTTGGTTATCCATGCCGATAAAAACAGTTCCGGCCAGTTGATGGTGTCGTCGGGGGTTGTTCAGGTCGACCGTTTGGTACTGAAATTTACTTTTGTTCCTGCCGAATGGACCGTCATCGGATTTCCTGCGGCCATAGCCGACCTGCGCGATCCTTCGGTAAGTAATCTTACTTCGCTGGGCTTGAATTTCGGTTCCGGTTCGAAACGCTTTCAGCTGCGCCGATACGATCCGGTTATGAGAGCTCAGGAAAAGGATCCCTGGGTAACAGCAAACGATGCTTCGGTACCTGCCAATTCGGGTCTGATGATGCAGGTAACTACCGGTTCGTCGACTCCGCAGGAAGTTGAATTTTATTTTGATAACACCACGCTTAGCGCGCGGCAACAAGAGAATGAAATTCTGATCGATCTCGATATGCAGGGAAAAGCCATGCAGCAGGTGTATCAGGTCCGGATCGAACCTGTAAATGCGGCTGGCCGGCCCCTGGAAATCGAGGTGCTCAATGCTCCCCAAATGGCACCGGCACCGCTCAATTATGCCGAAGAGCTTGTGGCGGCCAACATTTATTTCAACGAGGACAAGAGCGCCATCCGCATTGCCCTGCCTACGAGCGAAACAGCAAAGGTGGTGGTAATGGACCAGCGGATGAAAAAAGTAATCGATGCCTACGAATATATTTCTCCGGCGGCCATTCCTGTTGCACATCTTCGGAAAGGCAGCTATCGGTTGCTTATTGAGTATGGGGGGGCATCCGAAGTGAAAAGTTTGAAAATTAACTGATTCCAACCAAAAGTTTTAAAAAGTACCGCATGAAACGACAAATGTATATTCTGGTTGCAATGTGGCTGGTTGTAGTTCCGCTCACGGCGCAGATTGATCTGATCCCTAAACCGCTCAGTGTGGTCAGGGGCAATGGTCAGTTTACACTGGGACCGACGGTAGTGGTCGATCTTCCTGAAAATATGCCCGAAGGTTCACAAACGATAATCGAACAGTTTGCATCCGATCTGCAGCAGTATGGAAATAGAACGGTCCGGTATGCATCGGCGGATGCGCATCTGAAAGTGGCGCTGGCTACCGGTTTCGAGGCGGAAGAATATAGTCTGGTAGTTACCGGCAGCACCATCAGCATTGCCTTTGCACAGCCGGCGGGTTTATTTTATGCCCTGCAAACGCTCCGGCGTATGTTACCTCCGGGTATATCGGCGGGCAGGCAGGTAGAAGCCGGTGCATCGTGGTCGGTTCCGGCATGTACCATAGCCGATAAGCCGCGGTTTGGATGGAGAGGTTTTATGCTCGACGTGGGAAGACATTTTTTTGATAAAGAGCAAATTAAGCGGGTGCTCGACATGATGGCTACCTACAAGCTGAATCGTTTTCACTGGCACCTGACCGAAGACCAGGGGTGGCGCATCGAAATCAAGAAATATCCGCGGCTCACATCGGTCGGAAGTTTCAGAAAATACAAACAAGTATGGGGAAACCCTGAAGCTACTACTTACTACGATTATATTCCGTACGGTCCGTATTACTACACTCAGGACGATATAAAGGAAATTGTGGCTTATGCGAAAGAACGGCATATTGAAATAGTACCCGAGATCGATATGCCCGGTCATATGCAGGCTGCCATGGCTGCTTATCCTGAATTCAGTTGCACACCGTCGGCCCTGCACGAAGTGTGGACCGATTATGGGATCTCCTACGACGTGTTGAACGTAGCCAATCCGGCAGCAGTTCAATTTGTGAAGGATATTCTGGACGAACTTACCGCTTTGTTCCCATTTGAGTACATTCATATCGGGGGGGATGAATGCCCTACCAATGCCTGGCAAAATAATGCACAATGTCAGGCTTTGTTAAAATCGCTGGGATCGACCAATTACCGTGATTTACAAACCCATTTTTTCAAACAGATCGAGACCTATCTGGCCGAAAAGGAGATTCCTGCCCACCGTCGGAGGGTGATAGCCTGGAACGAAACACTGGGTGGCGATCTCACGGGGTCGAATGTAACCATTATGTCGTGGATCAATTGGTATAACCAGAGTAAACTGGCAGCCGATAAAAAACTGGATGTGATTATGACTCCCCAAATTCCGTACTATATCAACCGGAAACAATGGTCGGGTCCGGGTGAACCCTTTTCGCAGGGCAATGGTTCGGAGACACTGGAGGCTGTGTACGCATTCGAACCGGTGCCCACGGATGCCACTGCTGCACAACGGCCTTATTATAAGGGGGTGCAGGCCAACTTCTGGACCGAACATGTATATCAGAACGAAGTTCTTGAATACCTGATGCTTCCGCGTTTAGCAGCTGTGGCCGAAACGGGATGGACACCTGCAGGAGGGAAGAACTTCAGCGATTTTAAAAACCGTATTCGTACCGATACTACCTTGTATCAACTCAAAGGATGGAAGTATGGCAATCATTACATGGTCGATCTACCCAAGGTATTACCGGCCATCAGCCGCGACTGTGACTTTCATTGGTTCCGGTTGGTCACCGCCGCCACCGACGTCCGTGCGGGCAAATGCATCGAACTGCTGGCGCAGGGATCGCCGCTCATCAATGCGTCCAATACCGGATCGGCCGTCAATCGGCTTTGGTCGAATACGCAGGCAGCCGAAACGGCGTCCAATTATGTGTATCAATGGTGGGCTCTGGTCGAAGATCCGACCCATCCGGGCTCGTTTGCCCTGGTTAATAAAGCTTATCCCGAAGGATCGGTCGACCCCGCCGCCACTGCTTCCAACAATACCGGCCGGTGGAATTACGATGTTGCCCGCCGGTATTACGATTTTGTGATTGCCGAGCAATACCTGGAAAACGGGTCAGCGCGGCATTATTCAATCCGGAGTAAAAAATATCCGGCTTTGTTTATGAACCTGGCAGCCGGCGGACAGCAATATTCCATTAATATGTGGGCCGACCCGCTCGATGGCAACAGTGGAATGTTTGCCTTCGTACCCTTTCTCGAAGAAGAAATGAACCGTCTGCATGCTTCCTTAAAAACACTGCGCCGATGCCTGACGTATCCGGTGTATGCTTCCGACGATCAAAAAACACCCGGAACCTTCGGAGCCGATGCGCAACGCACCCTGGCACTGCTCGATCTGCCTGCCGACAGCATCAGCAGCATTTCAAGCATGGCCGGAGCCACGGCCCTGCAGATCCGGATCGATAACGCCCTGGCCGCTTTCCGTTCCAGCCTGGCTTTCCCGGTTGCAGGTGTCGATTACTCCATTCTGTCGACCCGCTTTCCCGGTCATCAGTTGTATCATGGTGCCTCCAACAAACTGATGCATTCCGGTTCGGAACTCGACCGGAGCGGGGAGTGGTATTTTACATCCGTCAGCCCGGTTGAAGGCGAACCGGCCGTACTGGTTCAGTTACGTAACCGTAAGTCGAACTATTGGATAGGGGCGGGTACTCCGGTCGAAATGGCCCCCACGCCCCATGTCTATAAATTAAGTTTCAACGAGGAATACCTCGATTGGGAATTGAGGGGACATTCAACACCGAACCAAAGCCGTATCTTTCCCATTCCGCTTCAATCGGTCGTAACGCCGGGAGGAGTTACCCGCGACGGAGTACGGGCTACAGGAACCGGATGGCTTATCCAACCTTTACTCCCTACCGATGTTGCCACGGTTGAAGCCAACCGGCCTTCCATTTATTCGGTCGATCGGCAAATCGTCGTCGAAAATGCCCGGCAAGTAGAAGTTTTTTCCTTGCTTGGAATCCGCCAGGGCTATCAGCATCATAAAAACTATCGGCAAGGCACCTACCTGGTTAAAGCCGATAATCGTGTAGCAAAAATTATTATCCATTAAATATCATGAATCATGAAACAGTATTCCTTTTTACTTTTTTTTATTGTTTTTGTCTTGCAGGGATTCAGCCAGGATCCCCCTCGATCGAAATTTACTCTCTATGATGAACTACCTTCGGTAGAGAAAATCCTTAAACCTGAGTATTCCGAGGATATGCTCGACTGGGGTAAGATGTTGTACCAATATCCGGTCAATTTTAACGATATCAACACTGCTTTTGCCCGTTGGGAAACCGCCAACAAGGGGATTAAAAATCCGTTGATCCGGTACTATAAACTGTGGCGCCGCCACATGGAACCCTTTGTTGATTACGACGGAACCATTGTGCTGCCCGATCCTGCAAAAATAACCGAAAATCTGCGCAGAGCTCAATCGCCCGAACAGCAGCGCATGAAAGCTCCGGCGGACGATAATGGTTCGGCCTGGACGTTTTGGGGGCCCAAGCAAACCTTCTGGTTGAACGAAAGCGGCAGCTCGGCCACACCTAAAGCGGCCCCCTGGCAGGTGAATGTGTATTCGATGGACGTTTCGGAAGCAAATCCTGACGTGATTTATGTAGGAACCGAAACCAGCTTTGTCAACAAATCGACCGACCGGGGCAAAACCTGGCAACTGCTGGGACTGAAGTATGTATTCGGCGGGGGCGTTTCGGCGATTGCCGTGCATCCCCTCAATCCCGATACGGTATACGTGGCGGCGGGTAATACGGTTCACCGCAGTTTTGATGGTGGTGCCACCTGGGTGCGTACTTCGGCTTCGTTCTACGCCAACCGCATGAAGCTCGACCCGACGCGGCCGTCGCGTATCCTGGCGTCCACCAACAACGGTGTTTATATTTCCGAAAACCGCGGAGTGAGCTGGTCGCGCAAATCGTTTCAGGATAGCTGGGATATTGAACTCAAACCGGGAAGCCCCGATACTATTTTTGCGCTGACGCAAACCAGCGACAACTTCTTCCGCATCCTGCAATCGACCAACGATGGAAGTTCGTTTGCCGAAATTGCCACTTTCCCTACCGATATTCCGCAGGTGTCGGGCGGTTTGCTGGCAGTAACTCCCAAAAACCCGAACGTGATGTACGCGGTTTTCCTGAGCAAGGACGCCAACAACAATGGTGTGCCCTACATTTACAAAGGCACTTTTGCCAACGATACATGGACCTGGGTGAAACGGGCGACGGGAAAAACATCGGCACTGCAAATGGATAACGGCCAGGGATATTTCGACCTGGTGCTGGAAGTGTCGCCGCTCAATGAAAATATGGTATACGCCGGTACTACCACCTTGTTTAAATCGGTAACCGGAGGATCGTCGTTCTATGCAATCGGAGGCTATTATGGTAATTTCTCCATTCATCCCGATATTCAGGATATGAAAATTTTGTCCAACGGCGATACCTGGGTAACGACCGATGGCGGTATGAATCTTTCGAAAGATAATTTCAACCTGCAGTCGAACTTCTTTCCTCTCAACGATGGATTGATCGGTTCCGATATGTGGGGTTTCGACCAGGCTTGGAATGAGGATATAATTGTGGGTGGGCGTTATCATAACGGAAATACTGCCATTACCGACTTTTATGGTAATAAGGCCCTGCGCATGGGGGGCGCCGAATCGCCCACCGGTTGGTTGTTGAAAGGTAAATCGCGCCATGTGGCCTTTGACGATTTGGGCGATGGCTGGATTCTTCCGCGTACGGCCGAAGGGCGTCCCGAAGGACGGTTTATTTTCAGTAAACATCCCAATATGGACCAGTACGGTGCTCTCCGCAGTAATGTGGTTACACATCCCAATTACTCCGGAACGCTTTACCTCGGCAGCGAAAACAGTATCTGGGTAACCACCAACTACGGACAATCCTTCGACTTGTTGTATACCTTCGCAGGTCGCGTTCGTTACCTCGATATCAGTCGCGCCAATCCGAAAGTGATGTATGCCGATGTGGATGGTGCAAGCAATGGATTGTATCGTACAATTGACGGTGGTAAAACATGGTCGCGCCGCAGTCAGGTCGATAACTGGAATGGTAAGGTGGCCTTTGCGATTTCACCCTACAATGCCAATGTAATATATGCTGCAAAACAGGTGGGAGCCTGGGATAATTACAACTCGGAAATGTATAAATCGACCAACGGAGGTGCTACCTGGATGCCCTATTCTTCGTTCGGACGATCGGTGAAGTGGATAACCATACAACCTACAAAAGAAGGAAAAGATCTCGTGTACGCCATCATCAGTTCGGTAAGCGGTAATCCGGGAACGGTGATGATACGTAAAGACGGCGAAACTGCCTGGCGCGAATTCGATAATGGCTATCCATCCGGTATGCGTCCTATTGCCGGAGCCATATTCTTCCGCGATAGCAAATTGAGGGTTGCGGGTAATGGCGGTGTGTGGGAATCGCCCCTGGCCGAACCTGAATTTACGCCTGTGCTTACCCCATGGGTCGACCAGGCCGTTTACAATTGTACCGAGGATACGATTTATTTCGACGATCATTCGATGATCAATCATCGCGGGGTAAGCTGGAAATGGGAGATTACGCCCGCGCCCCGGTACATCTCCGATCCGAACATCAGGAATCCCAAAGCAGTGTTCGATAATCCGGGAAAATATTCGGTGAAGATGACCGTTACAACCCCCGACGATACCTATACAACTACGATCGACGATTTGTTTGAAATTAAATCCTGTCCCTCGATCGACGATTGTAACAATCCGGGAGTAGTGCCGCAAAAGGCATGGAAACTGGTATATGCCGATAGCTACCAGTATGGGAATGAGCCGGCAAAGGCATTTGATGGAAATCCGTCAACGATCTGGCATACGGCCTGGGGCGCCGGTGAACCTCAGCCGCCTCACGAAATCCAGATCGATATGGGCGAACAGTATCTGTTGAGTCAGCTTACCTATGTGCCGCGTACCGATCAGTCGAACGGACGTATCAAGGAATATGAGCTGTATGTATCCGACGATAAAACCAATTGGGGGACGGCGGTAGCAACAGGCAGCTGGGAAAATTCGGCAGCTCCCAAAAATATCCGCTTTACCCCCGTACCGGGCCGTTATTTCCGGTTGAGGGCCCTTAGCGAAGTAAATGGGAACGCCTGGACTTCGGCTGCCGAAATAAATGTGGTGGGATGCCGGGTTGTGTCATCGGTCGACGAAGTGGATTGGGCGAGCGATTTGAAAGCATTCCCCGTGCCGGCTACTACTCAGCTGAATGTTCAGTTACCGTTCAACGACGGTATTCATCCTTATTCGTATGAAATCATCGCGGTGAATGGAGCGCGGGTGGCTCAGGGGCTGACTTCGGCCGGCGACCGCACCTTGCAAATCGATTTATCGGAAGTTGCGAGTGGTTATTACCTGGTAAAACTCACCGATCATAGGGGCATCGTATACCGTTCGCGGTTCATGCGCCGGTAAGTGAGTGCACGAATACCGATATCCCGAACGAGGTGCCGGCTGCATGTGCCGGTACCTCGTTTTTAATCGGGGGTGTACGTTCTTCGGCGGCAGTTGTCCTATTTCAGTCAATTATTCCATTATTTCCGGCGATTTATCCTCTTATGCTCCATCGATAGCTGGTATCTTTGTGATCAGAATTTTTAAATCGTATAGCATGAAGTTTTTTAAGTTGACCCTGGCGATGTTGTTTATTTTCCAGTTACCCTTGTCGGCACAACAAATTCCGGCATTTCCGGGTGCTGCCGGAGGTGGAATGTATACAACAGGCGGACGTGGAGGAAATGTATTGTATGTTACCACTCTCGAGGATAATACATCGGCAGGCTCGCTTCGTTGGGCGATTAACCAGTCGGGTGCCCGGATTATTATGTTTAAGGTTTCGGGGATTATTGAATTGAAAAGTGCCCTTCGTATCAATAATGGAAATGTAACTATTGCCGGACAAACCGCTCCGGGCGACGGAATTTGCCTGAAAAATTACGAACTGAATATCAATGCCGACAACGTAATCATACGCTACATGCGTTTTCGCCTCGGCAACAAGGATCTCAACAACGAGAGCGATGCCATCTGGGGCAGGTACCGCAAAAACATCATCATCGACCATTGTTCGATGAGTTGGAGTATCGACGAATGTGCTTCGTTTTACAGCAACCAGAATTTCACGCTGCAATGGAGTGTTATTGCCGAATCGCTCAATAATGCCGGTCACAGCAAAGGGGCGCATGGATATGGTGGTTTGTGGGGAGGTAAAAACGCCTCTTTTCACCACAATCTGATTGCGCATCACAACAGCCGTAACCCTCGCTTTAACGGATGGAAACGTTCGGGGCTCAGTTATACCAATCCTCAGGACGAAGAGCGGCTCGATTTTCGCAATAATGTGATCTACAATTGGGGCGATAATAGTTCGTACGGAGGAGAGGCAGCCGGAAAATACAATATCGTCGGCAATTATTTCAAATACGGGCCGGCCACCAAATCGAGCGTCCGTTACAAAATTACCCAGGTCGATATCGATGCGTCGTCGACCTATCAGCCCCGTTTTGGCACCTATTATATTACCGATAATTTTGTATTCGGAAGTACCGCCAACACCCAGAATAACTGGACGACGACTGCCGTCACAACGGCATCGGGTGTGAATCGCGATGCCTGTAAAGCTGCTGTCCCGTTTCAGTACGAGGCAACCCCGACGCATACTGCCGAAATGGCTTTCGAAAAAGTACTCGACTATGCAGGTGCTTCGCTGGTGCGTGATGCTGTGGATACGCGTATTGTGAACGAAACCCGCAACGGAACTGCTACTTTCTCGGGTTCGGTTACCAAACGTCCGGGGTTGGTGGATAAACCTGAAGATGTGGGTGGGTATCCGGTCTACAACCAGACCGATGCACCGCTGGATTCGGATAACGATGGAATTCCCGACGGATGGCTCGAACAGAATCACCCCGGCAAAACGGCAAAAGACCTGCACGAAAGCGGCTATACCTACGTGGAATTGTATATCAACAGCCTTGTCGACGAAATTACGTTCAGGCAATATCAAAACGTATTGAATACTTCGGTTGGTGATGTAGTGATTTCGGACGCAGATGTACGCTGCACCGTGAACCATTTGTCCAACGAGCTGCTTATTGAAGCTGCGGTGCCGGTGCTTTCCGTTCGTATCTTCGATGTTTCGGGGCGTAAACTGTTGGAAAGAACCACGCAGTCGACCGCTGTACAGCTTTCTACCCAGGAAATTCAATCGCAGGTTGTGCTCATTCAGGTGTATCTGCAGGATCAATCTCAAAAAAGATTAAAAGTGATGCTGTGAAACTATTTTATGTTTAACTTTGCCGACTGTTTTATTGAATGAAATACAGCCATGGCAAAGTTATACGAATACAACAGGATATACGGAATTGTCAAGCGTTTTGTGATTTTTACCTTTCGGCAGTATTACGGAGAATTTGTAATCAATGGAAAGGAAAATATTCCAGCCGGGGGCCCTGTAATCTACACATCCAACCATACGAATGCACTGATGGATCCGCTGGCTATTATGTCGGTGGTGCCTCCTCGTACACCTGTGGTTTACCTGGCGCGATCCGATTATTTTCATAATCGCTGGATCCGTAAGCTAATGTTATATTTCAAGATTTTGCCTGCATTCCGAATACGGGAAGGAATCGGAAACGTAGATAAGAACTACGAAGTATTCAATCGCTGTCTTGAAGTGCTGCTCCACAATAAACCGGTAGGGATAATGCCTGAGGGTAGTCAGGGGTTCACAAAACAGATTCGGCAACTTGTAAAGGGAACTTTTCGTATTGCATTTGCCGCACAGCAAACGTACGGATTGCAGCCCGGTGTTAAAATCGTACCTATCGGGATCGACCTCGAAGATTTTGAAAAGTTTGGAAAACGGATTATTATCAATATAGGGGAACCGATTGAAGTAGCCGATTTTATGCCTGACTATCAGAAAAATCCTGCGATTGGATTAAATCGCCTGCGCGAAAAGCTCCGGCAGGATTTAATCGATCTTACCTTGCATATTCCGTCGCAACGCTACTACGATACAATTGAAACGGCGGCGGAAGTAGCCAATGAAAGTATTTCCCGGTTATTCAACGTGTTAAATGATACTATTTCCCGATTCAAAGTAAAACAAAAAATCGCATCCCATCTGCTGGATCTCGAAAACCGCCGTCCCGACGTAGTAATGCAACTGGAAAAGACCTGCAACGACTATCGTCGTCAACTCCTCAAACTCCATCTGCCCAATTGGGTGTTTGATCAACCCAATGGAATCAGCAGGTTGAAAATGAGTGGGCTGGTTGTTGCGCTGATGATTACTTTTCCGGTCTTTTTTCCTGGATTACTTGTCAATATGATGCCGTTTTTTGGCCCCGATTTGTTAATCAAATTATTTAAGCTTCATTTACCGGGAGGACTGAGCTCGCTACGTTTTGGTTTGGGAATTTTAATATTTCCTTTAGCTTATTTTATTCAGGCCTGGTTGATTTACAAAAAATTTGAACTTTCCATCTGGCAGTTTTTAATCCTCTTACCCTTACAGTTTATTCTTGGTAAATTTGCGTTCCGGTGGTATCAATATTTTCAACGTGTAGGTATGATGCTTCGATTCAAACATTTGCAACGACGGAGCAGTGAGGGTTTCAATCAGACGGTTGAACTTCACAATGAAATCTGCCGTTTGGTGATGTCGGCCTAGTGCGGAGTAAGAGGTGTAAAGCTGCTTGCCGAGGCTTTTCCTTTGCCGCCGCCGCGAAAGTAATTTCATGCTATAATAGTGCTCTATTTAAATGAAATTTTATTTGCCTCCTTTGAACACGAAATCCAGGCTGGATTCACTCAAACCTTTCAGAAGAAAGAGTGCCCGGATTACTTTTTCCACTAATATTTTATCTGTTTTTTTGGATTTTGCAATCTGCTCAATCCACTCTTTTGTAGTGCTTTTTTCGGAAATCATAAATTCAAATTTTTGACACTATTCTCAATTTGCTGTCATTTTATAGTTTGTAGTAGGGCATTTATCTTGTCTTTCTTTTTCTTTCTATCTGTATACCGGAGCATCGTACTCTCGTTAATAGTATAAGTTTCAAAAGCGTTTTGAAAGATTTTATATATTTCATTGCCCTGAAAGGAGATAAATTCTTTATCAGAAAATAAATCAACCAGGATTTTTTCCAAAGAAGCGGTTGAAATTTCATTTATTCGTTGAAGAGGAGCATAAGTCCAGGGGGCGAACGATGATGTAATCAGACCATTCTGACAGGTCATCAAAATGATACTTAACATTTATTACCGCCGGGTACTTTTCTTTCAGATTGTACTATACAGCATCAACCACATCACGCTCTACATCTACAAAACGAATATCAAAATTGACAAGATGCTGGCTAAACTGATTAATAACGGACAGTTCCCACACGAAGAAGTTTATATAGGAGAACTCCTTTTGTATATGTTTGGCTACCTTCTGAATTTTATTGGAAAGCATAGGCTCGAATGGGTTTGATTGACCTATTTTATAAACGCCCCGGCCTACTCGTTGTAGTTGTCCATTATGTACAAGATCATAGATTCTCCAATTTACAGTCGTCCTTGGAATTCCGGGTTCTTTTTCATTATAAAACTGAAAAATTGCATCAGTAGTAAAGAATTCATTCTTTGGAAAAAACGCCTGTAATTGCTTCAAATCAAATTTCATAATCAAAATTTTAATTTTACAAAAATAACAAATTAATGACACTAAAAACAAAAAAATGTCATTAATTTGAATAGAAATGTAGATAAAGTTTATCATCCTGAACAAATTCAAGGACCATCCGCAGGTGGTCAACCAGAATAAATTAAAATTTGATTAGAAACAGTGTTGTTTACACTTGAATATCTTTTTCTATATTTGTAGTTCAAAAATGAAAACAAGCAGAGCCGCATATTATCTTATTGTACTCTTGGTGATACTCCTTGCCGGGTGTGCAGACCGTGATGCTCGTGAAAAGCTTTCCTGGGCACACACCATGCTGGAAGAGAATCTATCGGACAGCGCCGCCAACCTGCTGGACTCCATTTACCTGCCGGAACGAATGGGGAAAGAATACCATATGGATTACCTGGTAACACGTGTGCAGGCTAAATACAAGGCTTACAGGGATGTGAAAGGGGATACTGCTGTGCTGGAAGCCGTGAAATATTACGAAAAGCAAGGAAAAAATAAAGAAAAGACAGCACAGGCTTACTACACGATGGGTTGTGTGTTGAGAGAACGAGGGGAAAACAAAAAAGCCATTACATATTTTAAAAAAGCTTTAAATACCTCACTCCTGACTAACGACTATACACAACAGGGATTATGTTTGGAAAATTTAGCATATATCTATGATGTCGAACTACTGAAAGACCAAGCAATAAGATATTATAAAAAAGCGTATGTCACATACTTAAAACAAAAAGGTACTGAAAGGAAACAAATCAATGTCTTAAATCAATTAGCAATTAATTTCATTTTGAAAAAAAATGTTGACAGCGCATTTTTATATTATGAAAAACAGAAGAAGATAGCCATAGCTCTTAACGATAGTAATGAAATAGTATCTGTTTTGAATAATATTGGAGTAGCCTATAATGAAAATAAGCAATATAATAAGTCTGTTAGTACATTAAATGAAGCTTTAAATTACCGCCCAATCACTGAATTAAAAAACAAAATTAACCACAATATTGCTCGTAGTTATATACAGCTTAAACAATACAGTTTAGCAAAACCATTTATTCAAGAATTATTAATAAGTATTCAAGGAACAACAGACCTTTATTATAAAAGCGCAGTACTAACTCTTTTAACTGATTACGAAAAACAAGCAGGCAATTATAAGCAAGCACTTGCTTACTCCACTGAAAAAAATCAACTTCAGCTCGAAATTTTAGAAACGAATCAAAGTAAAGCCCTGATTGAAGCCGAGAAAGAATTTGATTATACAGAAAAAGAGCTGGAAGCAGAAAATGCAAAACTGATCCAAAGAAACACGGTAATATTTTCAACGATTTTAGTTGTCTTACTGGTAATGTTAGGATTGACGCTAAGGAAAAAAGGAATTCAGGAACAAAAAAGCAAGGAAGCTAAACTAACCTATGAAAAAAACCTGAAAGAATCAGAAAACAAAGCTTTATCACAGCGGTTAAAACAATTTACCTACTCAGTCAATCAGTATAAAACATTGGTAACCCAAACACATAATCTGCATGACGTTATATATAGAAATGCAGAAGCCGGATGGTTTAAAGAAAATTCCGGGCAATTCCGGGCGATTATCCAGGCGCTTAAATCCACCGAGGATACGGTTATTAACAATATGGGTGAAATAGCAAAAACGTTTTTAATTGAGCAACTATTATTACCTGAAAAAATAATGGAAGTGTGCTCCGGTGAAGATTTAATTTTACTTCACAGGCTTTATACAGGTGATACACGTAATGATATTGCTGCCTTATTCAGAATAAAACCCCATACTCTTACCCAGCGCGTTTCACGTCTAAAAGAAAAGTTAAAACCTCTCCTCTCCGATAGTGATTTTAAAACCTTTTTTCATTAGACAAAAGGCTTTTTTAGGTCACAATTCACTGCTAAAGATTATTTTAATTGTTTGATTGTGAGATATTTAACTCAAAACAGGTAGGTCACAATTTTTTCAACTATTGTAAAGTTTTTAATATGCCTCTAATTTTGTGGTACTAATGATAATACCTTATAATTATGAACGCAAAAAAAATCTTTCTGTTCTTAACGATGACGCTCTATGTATCATTCGCTGTTATTGTGACTGCCGAAACAAATAGTATTGATTTGAAAGGCGCTCTCCAACAAAATCCTAAAGGTCCCTCCAGAGTTCCTACTGCACCTGCTTTAGAAGCCACCTTGTCGGAGAGTGTAATCCATGTTCTTTTTTGAATGAATTGGGTAATGTAACCATTACTATTACATCCGAGACAGGCGAAGTAGTCTATCAAAGTACTGTGCCTACCGGATATGGAATATCTGAAGTTATTGATACAAATGAATTTTCCGAAGGCAGTTACCTTATTACATTTACCAACGAAGGAAGTCTGGATCTTCAAGGTACATTTGAACTTTAAGTCACGAAGTAACTACACTTAAATCATTCTAAATTATTTCTTTTTTTGCTCTGAGATTCTATAAAGTTAAATCTCTGCATACGAGTCACGCTTTTAATGTAAGATTAATTAAAAAAAGTTAATATCTAATCTAGCGCTGTGTTTTGATACGGAAAATATACATATTCGCTGTGATGGTTACTATTTTTTGTTGCGTAAGCATTTATGCTTTAGGTCAAAAGAGTGCAGAAAGCATTACTTTAGATGAAGTGCTAAATGTTTTGTCTCTACAATCACCTGCGGCTCAAATTGAAAAACTTAATTTTCAGACTGAAATTTTAAAGTTTGAAAACTATAAAAAGAGTTTTCTACCAGCTTTATCGTTCAATTTTAATCCGATAAATTTCAACCGATCCTTGCGATTATTACAGCAACCCTCTGATGGAAGTTACTCTTATGTAGAAGACTATTCTAATAACAGTACAGCAGGTGTTTCAATCCATCAAAAAGTTGGGGCAACTGGAGGTGAATTTAATTTCAGTAGCAATATAAATTACCTTAACGAATTTTCCCGAAAGCGAAACAGTTTTAGCACAACTCCATTCTCAATCGGTTACTCTCAGCAACTTTGGGGTGGAGGAAAGCAGTATCGCTTGGAAAAAGAAATTGAATTTGCCAAAAACAAAATAGTTATTCAGCAATACTGTTCAAAACTATCTCAAATCCAACAACAAGTCTTGGAACTTTATATGGAAGCTCTTCTTGGGAAAATGGAGCAGGAACTGGCTCTGAAAACCTTCCAAAATAATGATACACTGTTACGACTTGCCCGTATTAAATTGAATAACGGACACATTACCGAATATGATGTAAAGCAAATAGAACTTCAAACATTAAAGGCTCAATATACTTATGAAAATGCACGCCAAAACTACATAGAAGTACAAGCTAAACTTGCTGTATTTTTGGGCATAAAAGAAATAGAGGTAGAAGTTCCAGCATTTGATATCCCTTTAACTATTGAAACAAGTACGGCGATGTTTTATGTAGAACAGAACAATCCGTTCACAAAACAACTTGAAATACAAAAATTTGAATCTGAACGCAGTTTATTTATGGCTAAATTAAATAATCGTTTTAACGGTAGAATTAGCTTAAATTATGGCGTAAACCAATATGCGGAAACCTTGGCTGAAGCTTACAGAAATGCGAATGCCCACCAGTCGGTTAATATTGGATTTCAAATACCAATTTTTCAGTGGGGTATTAATAAAAATAACATTCAAATAGCCGAAAACAGTTTTGAAGTCAGCAAAATAGAACAAGAAAGAAAGGTACGTGAATTTGAAATTGAAGTAAAAGAGAAAATAAATAGTTACAATTATTCTGTAATACTTTGGTCGAATGCAGAAAAAACTTTTAAATTGTCGCAAGATCAGTACAAACTGGTGATCCAAAAATTTTCTTTAGGAAGAGTTTCTGTATATGAGCTTATTACAGCCCAGAACGAACAGAATAATGCAATGCAGCGCTATTATTCTGCTATTAAAGATACCTATAATAGTTATTTTGCATTGAGAAGTATGGCATTATATGATTTTAAAGAGAATGTTGAATTGGAAAAATTATTTATGTAAGATATGGAGAACGAAGTAATTATAAGAAAAATAGTTGACTACATACTTCTTAACGCTTATTCTGTAAACTCTTCAGGGCTTTATAATGGAAAAGCAGGTATGGCTTGGGCGCTATTTGAAACAGCTCGTTTTCTTCAGGACGAATATATTGAAGAGCAAGCCTTAGAGTTGTTGCAGGAAGCGCTGATAAGCAAAACGGATGATATAAGTTTTGAAAATGGGTTAAGCGGGATTGGATATGTTTTGCTTTATTTAATAAAAAACGATTTTATTGATGCGGACTTTGATGAAGTGTTCAAGGAACAATACGAAAAAATATTGACAAGTTTTGAGGCACAAAAGAAGAATCCGGATGCCTTGCTGAACCTGATTCTGATAAATTATTTTCTTTTTGAATCAAAACAGTATCATAGTGATGATGAACGTATAGCGGATGCGATAAAAAACATCTTTGAAGCTAATGAGCTTTATTTAGCTACTCATTTTTTTGATTTCAGAGACATACATTATGTAAATAATAAGACTACGGTATTATCAAAGTTTAATACCTATTTAAAAATTGTTTACGACTGTAAATATGGAGATTATTCACGGGTAGTTCTAAATGACTATGCAGATTTGTATAGAAGTGGACGATTAATAAGTAGCTATTTATCTGCATATTATTTACATAAATTTAATGATTTGGGTAAATATTGTGATGTTATCACAGATAATAAGCAATATTCTGTTTTAGTGAATGCAAGTTTAAGAAACCATATTGATTTTTCAAAGAGCGATAAGTTTATTAATCAACTTTTAAAAAATAAAGAAAAGAACTTTGAAAAAAAAATTTTAGCGCTAATCCCGTCTGGAACATATATAGCTGGATATGAACAAGGTCTCAGCAGACTGCTGATTTATTTAACAAACAAAAGTGCAAATTTAGTATAATATATTATGTCAAATATCAATCTATATCTTTTCGATATGTCCCAAGCTTCTAATACTTCCGGCGTGGACAGGTATGTAAATACGCTGATTAGCGGACTTCGGGATATTGCGGAGATATATGTGCATTGGATACACCTTAGGAATGACGACATGCTGCTTTTTCCTAAAGAAGAAAAGATTGATTATTATATCAAATACAGCATCCCGATGCCGCAGCTGTATAACACAATAATAGCTGAGCGTTTCTGGATACGGAAATACAACGAACAGGTTTATAGGCTTACCAAACATCTATTTGAAGGAAAAGAAAATTGCATTATCCACTTACATACGCTTAATTTGATAGATTTGGCGGTATATATCCGCGAACTGACTAGCTGCAAGATAATCACTCACCTTCACTGCATTCCATGGAAAGGACTGTATGATAGCAATAAGAAACTTTTCAACAAACTCTATGAGTTAACTTACGGTAATGCTGAAAATGCAGAAAAGCCAACCTCTGAGATTTATGTAAACAATAATTGTGAAATGCAATCCTACACGGCACCCGATGCACTAATATGTGTAACCAACTGTGCTGTAGATTTCCTAAAAAGCTGCATACATGATTATTCTGATAATATACGCGTTGTCCCTAATGGGATAAATGATTCCAATTTGTTAGTAAAGACACGAAAAGATAAAACGCCGAAGGATAAATTTCACTGTCTATTCGTGGGTGTAGTAAGTGAGAGCAAGGGTATTATGTATATTCTAAAAGCCTTTCGTTTGGTGCAGCAGCAAGGTTTCAAAGTTTCACTGACCATTGCCGGAACTTGCCATCCGCAGTTTCGAAATAAATTGAAACTGGATTTCCCTGATTTGGAAGTTGATGTAAAAGGGCGAATTCCTTTTGATGAATTAAAAGAACTTTATGTAACATGCGATATAGGAATAATTGCATCGTTGCAAGAGCAAGCCAGTTATGTGGCAATAGAAATGGCTATGTTCGGCTTACCGATCATAACAACGGCTATTGATGGCTTAGACGAGATGTTTACAGATGAAGTAAATGCTCTAAAAGTACAAACGAAGTTCTCTCCCGTATTAGGACTTTCTGTAGATGTAGAAATGATGGCAGCCCAATTAATGCGCTTAATAAGGGATGTAAATTTGAGAAAGATATTGAGTAAAAATGTCCGGAAACTGTATGAGGAGAAATTAAATCTCGAACTGATGGTAAACAGAACCGTCGAAGTCTATAGAGAGTTAAACCAGAGATAAAATGCAGTAATGACAGAAGATAATAACAAGCAAACACCAACTATCTCCATTGTAATGCCGGCATACAATGCAGCAATGTATATCAGAGATGCTATAGACAGTATTATGTGTCAGTCATTCACAGATTTTGAGTGTATCATTGTGGATGATGGCTCTACAGATACTACATGCGATATTATTCGCGCTTACAATGACAAACGAATTGTGTTATTGAAAAATAGGCATGATTTTATCGCTTCGCTTAATCTTGGGATGGATGCAGCGCAAGGCAAATATATAGCCCGTATGGATGCCGATGATATTATGCACCCTGACAGGTTGAAAATCCAGCATGCAATAATGGAAGCGGAACAGAGCATTACGGTGTGTGGCACATGGATGCAGCATTTTGGGAAGGACATACCTCCCGGAAACATTGCTGGAAGTATAAGTGGATTAGTTGAATATCCCTTGCTACAATTTCTAAAAGGAAATTTTATGTTTCATCCTACAGCACTTGTACAAAAGGATTTTTGGAAGGAGAATCACCTGCAATACGAAAACTATGCATCTGCCGAAGATATGAAACTATGGACTGAAATTGCAAAATTAGGCGGTGTGTTTTATATCGAAAACCAACCATTGCTGTACTATAGAATTTCAGAAACGCAGGTTACTAATCAAAAAAGAAATGAGCAAAAAGCCACTACTGAGCAAATATTGCTTGAAACGCTTAATTGGCTTTTAGACAGAAATAAAGACAATTATCCGGAATTTGAAGAATGCTTCAATGTTTTAATCAAGCTTCAAGAAAAAGAGTTAATTAGCTTTAGCGGAATGCTACAAATCCTACAAAAAATATTAATTACAAATAAAAACAAGTTAGAATTAGCTTGAAAAATCAATTTATTAATTATTAGAATCAATTCTTATGAAAAGAAGAAAAGTAACAGTAGAAAGTTTAACTGAATTGGCAAAAAAAATGCCGGTGTTAAGCGAAGAGGTACAAAGCTCATTTATTGGAGGAGGAACAGTGAAAATAACTGTGAATCGGTCTTTTTATGGAGATAACTCGACAATGAGTTATTTCTTAGCAACTGCTTATGATGATAACGGAAATGTCATATCATCTATGTCTGGTATGTTTTTAGAACCTACTGTAGATTATGATAGGAGTACTGTCGAAAATTCTGACACAGCCATTAAATATGGAACATATAATGTTGTCCCGAGCACTTTTAATGGGCAAACTGGTTATTATGAGGTAACTGGAGTGGAAGGACGTACAAATATTAAAATACACTTAGGAAATACTGGTGATGATACAACAGGGTGTCTGCTACCGGGAACTACTGGGTATTACAACTCAACAACAGGAGAATCTACAGTAACTGGAAGCAAGAATATGATGGATCAACTTAGAAATTTTCTAGGTTCTTATGGGAGTAGCGGAATAACAATGCAAATATCAGCTTAGGGAGGTTATTATGAAAAATAAAATGTTATTTCTGATAATTTTTATAGTATCAGTAACCGCTAATGTAAAGTCACAAACCTTTCCCATAGATACGGCAAAATTAAACACATCTTTTAGAGAGCTAGTTAATAATCCGAACACTTTAGAACGACAAAAAGCATTTTTTGATGCTTTCCCAAATACATGGAATGAGTTTATAATGACATATCAGTATAGTTCGAAAAATAATTATGACTTAACGATGTATAATCTTGCCCAAAAGCAAATAGATGCCTTAGATGGTAAAGTAACCCTGATAAAAGACAGTATATATTGTAAGAAAATAGTCAACATTGCTGTAGGTGGAAAACTAGATGCAGACGCTCCAAATTACTTCAAAGTATTATTACACAGAATAATGTGGCGCAGAATGGATGGTATTCTCGTGGCTATCTCTAAACTTCGTAAAGGACACCAAATGCAATTTTGGCAATTTTACTGGTCTAATCCGGTTAAAAGCAAGCAGTTAGAAACAGAATATAACCGTTTGTTAAAATTGAATATAGATACTTATCCCGAAGAAATGAAAACGATGAAAATAGCTTTCGAGTATTTTTATGATGGAGTGAATATTGATGGAGGTTATCTAAAAGAGTAGATTTGCAACAATCGCATTGAGGGAGAATTTTTGTTTTCTCTCAATGCTTTTAAAAAACATCCAACTATAAGATTAAATATTAACCAGTAGTGCATTGGAATATAAGTTTTGTGTTGTAGTTTTCATCTAAAAAGCAATCTAATCTTACAAGACGGTTTGAACAAAAATGACTCTTTTGGCAAACATATATTTATGTTTTAACCAAGACTAATACCTAAGATTATTAGAGTGTTTAATTTTTGCTTTAGAATAATTTGAACTATGGATATTTGTTTCCTATCATACTTAAATCCATTTGATATAAAGAGTTGGTCAGGCACTTTATATCATATGACAGCTTTCTTAGCTAAACAAAACACAGTAGAATGGATTGGGGATAATGTGGTTTCCCAATCTTATGCTTATCGTTCCAAGGTAGAATACTATCCCGAGTTTTACGCTCAGCTATATGGCAGTATTCTCTCAGAAAGGATAAACAGATATAATTTTGATGTCGTAATTGTCCGAGACTACTTTTTGGGGGCATACTTGGATGTAAGTATACCGATAATTTATATAGGAGATACTACTTTTCGCTTATTTAAGGATAATATGTCCTTACCATCAAAGGAATTTGAAGAAACGGCTGATGAAATTGAAAGGAAGATGATAGAAAACGCAGATAGTGTTATTTTTTCTTCAAATTGGGCTAAAGAAAGTGCTGTTAATGATTATTCTTGTAAAAAAGAAAAAACCCATGTTGTTGAATTTGGGGCAAATATTCCAGCTCTATCAGAATATGAGATTGACATCCGTACAGATGCTTGTAATTTAGTTTATATCGGAAAAGAATGGCAACGAAAAGGCGGTGTTAAAGTTTTAGATGTCTATCGCTTACTGAAGCAAGAGGAAATAAGGTGCACTTTAACAATTATAGGTTCAACTCCGGAATATAAATTAGAAGTTGATAATGATTTGATTATTATTCCTCATTTAGATAAATCTAAAAAAGAAGATTTAGACAAACTGGGGCAGATTTTAAGAAAATCGCATTTTCTTATCCTGCCGACAAAATTTGAACCTTTCGGCATCGTATTCTGTGAAGCCTCTGCTTATGGTGTGCCAAGTATAGCAGCTGATGTGGGTGGAGTAAGTCAGCCTGTTCGTGAAGGTAAAAACGGATTTTTACTTCCCCCCCTGGCTACGGCGGAAGATTACGCTGAAAAAATAAAGACAGTATTTAGTGATAAGGAAAGTTATCTGAAACTTCGGGCATCATCTCGTCATGAGTATGAAACGAGACTGAACTGGGATGTCTGGAGTGAGAAAGTAAATAAAATTTTAGAGGATACAGTTGAAAACTATAAAAAGAAAAATGGCTGATAATTTAAATGATTTCTACCTTCCTGTATATATCATTAATCTCAAAGACCGCAGAGAACGGCGAAAACACATAGAAGAGCAATTTCTTGATAAACCGGAATTTGAAATTGAATGGATAGAAGCTGTAGAGCATTCTATTGGAGCAGTTGGGCTGTGGCAAAGCATGGTAAAAGCAGTACAAACAGCCATAGAGCGGGATGATGATATTATGATTATCTGCGAAGATGACCACATCTTTACTCCGTTTTACTGTCAAGAATATTTTTTTACCAATATTATTGAAGCTAATAAACAATGTCCTGATTTACTTTCGGGTGGTATTGGGGGATTTGGTAATGCCGTACCTGTTGATACTAATCGATACTGGGTAGATTGGTTTTGGTGTACACAGTTTATTGTTGTCTTCAAACCGCTTTTTCAGAAAATACTGGATTATGATTTCAAAGACTCGGATACTGCCGATGGTGTTTTATCAGTTATAACCAAAGATAAAATGACTATCTATCCTTTCATTTCCATTCAAAAAGATTTTGGCTACTCCGATGTTACTCGTTCAAATAATGAAATATCAGGGATGATTACCAATCATTTCAGACAGACCGATAACCGGTTAGGAGTAATCCATTATGTAGCAAACAAATTTAGAAAAAGTGCCAATAACAAATGATAAGCAACGAATACAATAAAAACAAGCAAGACACTCCCATACACTCATCTCTACCGGCTGTAATACCGGAAAATCAAGTAGAAGAACCAAATAAACATGACGATTTAAGTCAGAAGTCGGAAGAAGTACAAGCTATTATAGATCGAATGCCTACTTATTGGACTAAATGGGTAGTCCTTTGTGTAGGCATTTTAATGGGTATAATTATTCTGCTGGGTTTTCTGATACAATATCCCGATACAGTCGATGGGCAAATATCTGTGACAGCTACAACGGCTCCTGTTCGCTTGGTTGCAAACGGCAACGGACGCATTACCCTCCTTCAAAGTAATAAAACACAACTACAAAAAGGGGATGTGATTGCTTACATGGAAAGCGGAGCTGACTATAAACATATCCTGTTGGTGGACACCGTACTCAATCGTTTAAACAGGAATTTATCCGCTAAAATATCTTTGCCAAACACACTGATACTTGGTGAAGTCAGTTCTTCCTACAATGCTTTCCTTCTTGCTTTTTTTCAATATAAACGATTGGTCTCATCAGATATTTATACCACTATGCGGCAAAACCTCCGCCAGCAAATCCAATCAGATGAGGCTGTTGTTGCGAATTTGAATAATGAAGTGCAACTTAAAAATCAGATTCTTCATGTTTCCGCTGATCAGTTACAAAAAGATAGTGTCTTACTTGCAGCGAAAGGCATTAGTGAACAAGAATACAAACAGCAGCAAAATACTCATCTATCTCTTCAGGAAGCCCGATTAAATTTACAAAGCAGCCAGCAAATGAAACAGTCGGAAGTTGCCCGCAATCATTTGGAAATACAACGCACTCTTTTAGAAGAAACCGAGGCCAAAGAAAAAGCTTATTCTGATTATATCACACGAAAAAACGAATTGGAAAACTCCATAAATCTATGGAAAGAACGTTACTTACAATATGCGCCCATAGAGGGTGAATTAGAATATCTCGGTTTCTGGCGGGACAATAGTTTTGTACAAGCGGGACAGGAACTTTTCTCTATTATTCCTGATAAAAATAACATCTTGGGTGAAGTAATGATTCCATCATTCGGCGCCGGAAAAGTAGAAGTAGGGCAAACTGCTAATGTGAAAATTAATAACTATCCTTACGATGAATACGGACTACTGAAAGGTATCGTTAAATCCGTGTCTAGGGTTACAAATAGATTGAAAACCTCAAATGGAGATGTAGATGCCTATTTAGTTGTAATTTCTTTTCCGGAAGGTACGGTTACAAATTTTGGCAAAACACTTCCTCTTGACTTTGAAAGTAAAGGTACCGCCGAAATCATCACCAAGCGCAAACGGCTTATCGAAAGACTGTTTGATAATTTAAAATCTAAAGGAGAAAAATAGAATATGCTCTTACATCGTTTCCCTGTAGAATACCAGATGGATTCGCAAGACTGCGGACCGGCTTCACTTAAAATTATAGCCAAACATTTCGGCAAGTTTTATTCTTTACAGTTTATGCGTGATCGCTGCGGCATTACTAAAGAAGGCGTATCGCTACTCGACCTCAGCACCGGAGCCGAAAGCATCGGGCTTCGTACGCTTGCTATCAAGTGTACTATTGACGATGTGGTAAACAGCATTCCCTTTCCGGCTATCGTGTTTTGGAAAGACAGCCACTTCATCGTGGTGTATCATTCCGATAAAAAACATATCTGGGTTTCCGATCCTGCAAAAGGACGCATCAAGTACAGCCACGAGGAATTTAAGCGAGGCTGGTATCAGAAAGGCGAAAATCAAGGTGTACTGCTTGCTGTAGAACCCACTGCCGATTTCAAAGACAGTAAAGCCGAACGGGAGCAGAAAAAGAATAGTTTTTCGAGCATTCTGAAATATTTCTTTCCCTACAAGAGCAATTTCGGGCTGATATTCGTTATTATGCTCGTTGTTACCGCCTTGCAGGGAATACTGCCCTTTATTTCCAAAGCGGTAATAGATGTGGGTATCAAAACTTCGGATGTGAAGTTTATCAATATGGTGCTGATTGGCAATATCAGCATCTTGTTGAGTGTAATGATTTTCAATGTCTTACGAGATTGGATCTTGCTCCACATCACAGCACGGGTAAACATCGCCCTTATTTCAGATTACCTGATAAAGCTGATGAAACTGCCTGTAACTTTTTTTGAAAATAAACTGTTGGGCGATATTCTTCAGCGGGCGCAAGACCACGAACGTATCCGGAGTTTTATTATGAATAATTCGCTGGCTTTGATATTTTCCATACTCACGTTTGTCGTTTTTGCTGTCATACTCTTGATTTACAATGCTGTTATATTTTACATTTTCTTAGCTGGTTCTATCTTGTACGTTTGCTGGGTGTTGCTGTTTTTAAGCATTCGCAAAAAGTTAGACTGGGAATATTTTGAACTGCTTTCAAAGAATCAGAGTTACTGGGTGGAAACCGTTTCAGCCATCCAGGATATCAAGATTTACAATTACGAAAAACACCGCCGATGGAAATGGGAAGAAATTCAGGCACGTTTGTATCATGTAAATAAGCGGGTTTTAGCAGTTACGAATGCACAAAATTTAGGAGCACAGTTTGTGGAGAGCATAAAAAATATGGCTATCGTGTTTTTCTGTGCTATGGCGGTAATAAAAGGCGATATTACCTTCGGGGTAATGATATCTACCCAGTTTATCATCGGAATGCTTAACGGGCCGTTAGTGCAGTTTAAAAACTTCGTTGTTTCGGCACAATATGCTAAAATCAGTTTTCTGCGCATCAATGAAATCCGCCAGCTCGAAGACGAAGAAGAACTGCTGTCTATCGGAAGCACAACCATCTTGCCAGAAAAGAAAACCATCAGGTTGGAGAATGTCCATTTTCAATATACCCAAAACTCGCCGTTGGTCTTGCGAAATATTTACCTGCAAATCCCGGAAAATAAAATTACTGCGATTGTGGGTGGAAGCGGAAGTGGAAAATCAACCTTGCTGAAACTTTTAGTTCGGCTATACAAGCCCAGTTACGGCGAGATAAAAATGGACACGATGAACGTGAATGCCATTAATCTGCGTAATTGGCGGGATATGTGCGGTGTAGTAATGCAAGACGGAAAAATGTTCAGCGACACTATTCTAAATAATATCGTGCTGGACGCAGAGCGCATTGATTACGACCGACTTCGTGAAGTTTGCCGTATAACCCAAATAGAAGATGAAATTAACGCGATGCCCAAAGGTTTTGAAACTGTTATCGGGGAAACAGGACGAGGCTTAAGTGGTGGGCAGAAACAGCGTTTATTAATAGCACGAGCTTTATATAAAGACCCCAAATTTTTGTTTTTAGATGAAGCTACTAATGCCTTGGATACCATCAACGAACGAAAAATTGTGGATGCACTAAATAACGCTTTTGAACACCGTACGGTGGTAGTAATAGCCCACCGCCTCAGCACTATCCGCAATGCCGACCAAATAGTGGTGCTTGATAAAGGTTTTATCGTAGAAATTGGTACCCACGAAACCCTTATGGAGAAAAAAGGACACTATTTTGAGTTAGTATCGTCGCAGATGCAGACGTCATAATATTAGAGCGTTGAATTTCTGATTGCAAAGGAAAATGGTGATTACTTGGTGATAGCATTCACCAGAAAATAACTTCAAGCTGTTTACTCTATTTTGGGAGCGCCTAACAGTTTATCTAATTCTGGGCGGGAAATCTTGGTGTATTTGCCAACCTTGACTCTGGGAATATTATGGTAGGTTGCGTAATGATATAGCTGGTCACGGGTGAGATTGAACTTCTCCATTGCTTCTGCCACTGTGTAGTATTGTGGTTCTTCGGGTTCGGCTACCCCTTTGGCTATATCGAAATGTTTCTTGGAGTAATAGACCATAATGCCCTCTTTCTTTTTAGGGATGGCATTTGAAGATGCAAGGCTATAGATGGAAGCCAAAGTCATTCTGAACTTCTCTTGAATTTCTGCTACCGTGTACCATTCCGTTATTTCCGGGTCAGCGGCTTTTTTGGCAAAGTAGTTGTCGATGTGCTTTTTGCTCCAATAGGTTTTACCACGATTGAATGTCCGGGGGATATTATGCTTCTTGGCGACTACGAATATCCATGAATCTTTGACGTTATACTTTTCTTTGACTTCGGCGGTGGTGTAGAACTCGGTGATGGGAGCACGTTCTTTAGGATGCCTTTTATTGTAAGAAACCGGATTCTCAAATAAGGCATCAATATCCTTTCGCCTGATAAGTGTTTTTCCCTTGAATTGAACCGCCTTTATTGTATTGTCCGCCATGTAACGATAAATACTGGCACGACTAACTCCTAAAAGCTTGGCCGCTTCGGTGGGAGTAAAAAACTCTTTTTGCTCCAAATCCTTTATAGGCTCGTTTAGTTCTTGGATGGATTGCTCTTTCTGATAGGCTGCAACGCGTTCTTTTCTCACTCGGTCTTTGTACGCTGCACTGGCGCACTTGTGTGAGCAACAGGAGGTGCTCATCTTATGTGCTGTAAAAACCTGTCCACACCACATACATTTCTTTTGAATGTCAATGTTACTACTCATTTTTTCGCTTGTTATTTCGCCAAAACTGTCTCATGGCGTCTCACCACGTCTCATGATGTCTCAAATCTCCACTACCTGTTTGGTGAGAAACAGGTGTCAAACCATCGAGACACAAATGCGGTACAAAAATGAGCTGAAAATGCATTATTAACGATTACTATCGCCAATACGCACAAAAAGAAAGGCGCTCATAATGAACGCCTTAATAATCAATTGTAATCTATGCTAATCGTTGGAAATCACCCCTTACTTGCCGATGCAGAACTTACTGAAGATATTTCCCAGGATTTCGTCGTTGGAGATCTGTCCGGTAATGGTTCCCAGGTGGAACATACATTCGCGGATGTCCTGCGACAGAAAGTCGCTGCCGAGTCCGTTTTCAAGTCCTTCCGATACCCGACGGATAGCTGCCAGCGCCTTTTGTAAGGCTTCGTAGTGACGCAGGTTACTTACAATTAAATCGCCGGGATGTATTTCGGGAATTTGGGAAGCCCGGAGCAGCGCATCTTCCAGAAGGTGCGTGTTTTCACGTTTTTTTGCCGAGATGTAGATGCGTTCGCCATCGTAATTGGCAAACAACTGATCCAATACTTCCCGTTCTTCCAGGGTGATTTTATCGATTTTGTTGAAAACCAATATGATTTTCTTACCTTCCGATTTCCTGTAAATTTTGTCGGTTAACCATTCCATATGTTCGCTCAGCGACGTGGCATCGAGAATCCAGAGTACGATTGAAGCCTGTTCAATTTTTTTGAATGTCCGTTCTATGCCCATACTTTCGATGGTGTCGGTGGTTTTGCGAATACCTGCCGTGTCGATAAACCGGAAATCGACTCCTCGCAACGAAATGGTGTCTTCGATTACGTCGCGGGTTGTTCCATGGATATCGGATACAATCGCCTTGTCGTCGTTGAGCAGTACATTCAGCAAGGTCGATTTGCCCACGTTGGTTTCGCCCACCAGGGCTACCGGGATTCCGTTTTTAAGGGCATTTCCTACGCGGAACGAGTCGGCCAGCCGGGTAATGTGCTGTTCGATGTTGACCACCAGCTCTTTCAGTTGCGAACGATCGGCAAACTCCACATCTTCTTCCGAAAAGTCGAGTTCAAGTTCGATAAGCGATACGAAGTCGAGCAAGTGTGTACGCAGTGTGCCCAACTGATGCGAAAAGCCTCCCCGCATTTGGTGGATCGCCATGCGATGGGTCGATGCCGATTGTGAGGCGATCAGATCGGCCACTGCTTCGGCTTGCGACAAGTCCATTTTCCCATTCAGAAACGCCCGTTGTGTAAATTCGCCGGGCTGTGCGAGGGTACAACCGTTTTTCAGGAGTAATTCCAGCAATGTCTGCTGAATGTAAACCGAACCATGACACGAAATCTCCACAACATCTTCGCCTGTATAACTATTGGGTGCTCTGAATACTGTGACCAGCACATCGTCGATTGTTTCGTTGTCGTGTGTTACGATATGGCCATACGATACCGAGTTTGCTGCCTGTTCGGCAAACTTCAGCGTGCTTCGTAGGGGAACGTACAGTCTGGCTACCACTTCAATGGCGAGGGGGCCCGAAACCCGTATCACCGCTATACCACCTGTCCCCGGAGCTGTGGCAACGGCGCAAATAGTTGCTGTTGATGGATGTGTCATTCCTGTGCTATTAAATTCTATCCAGTACCTTCACAATCAATTCTTCGATATAGGGTTGGTAATTGGTGTTGGCAGCTTCTACACGGCGATTGGCGATCACGCAGCATACAGTCATAGCCTTATGGCCCATCATTTTCGACAGACCTGCAATTGCCGAACCTTCCATTTCGTAGTTGGTGATTTTATAGTGCTTGAAGCGGAACGCTTCAATTTTGTCGTTGATACGCGGGTCGGCGAGCCCGATGCGCAACACACGACCCTGCGGACCATAAAATCCATTGGCCGAAATGGTTACTCCGCGGATCATATCGTCCCTTCCAATTTGTTCGACAAGTCCGGCATCGGCATCCACTACATACGGGGCTGCCAGCTGAGGGTTCCATTCCAGCTGCTGTTTCAGCGCTTCTTCAAACGGGAGATCGCTCACGGCATCACGTCCTTCGTAGAAATTGAGCATCCCATCGAATCCGATCGATTTTTCGGAAATAAGAAAGCTGCCGAGGGGGATGTCGGGTTGCATTCCGCCCGAAGTACCGATACGAACCAGCGTGAGCTGCCTGAATACAGGTTTTTCCATCCGGGTCGATAAATCGATATTGGCCAGGGCATCGAGTTCGTTCACTACAATATCAATATTGTCGGTGCCTATTCCGGTGGAAAGTACCGTGATACGCTTGCCTTTATACGATCCTGTTATGGTTTTAAACTCCCGGTTGGAAATGTCACATTCGATCGTGTCAAAATGACCGGCTACATTGGCCACCCGGCCGGGATCGCCGACCAGAATCACCCTGTCGGCCAGTTGTTCGGGTTGCACATGCAGGTGGAAAATACTGCCATCCGCGTTGACGATTAATTCGGAAGGCGGGAAATATCGTGCACTCATAGTTGTTGTATTAAATATGTACCGTACAAAGATAATGATTTTATTTACTTACAGCAATAATTCTCTATCTTTGCAGCCGGCAGAATTCCGAATTACACAACCCTGCTTTAATTGTAGCATTAGTTCTATGAAGCAACATCCCTTGCCCTCGCCGCTGATCGCCATAATGCCCGTGGTGGTATTAATAATACTGGTAGCCTTATCGTTGGTGCTTTTTGGGGTCGACGCCCTCAGCGGTGCCAGTCAGATGTCGCTGTTGGCAGCTGCCGGCTTTGCTTTGCTGCTCGGGCGTTTTACCATCCCTTTTCACTGGAGCGATTTTGAAAAGCAGCTGCACCGGAATTTCAAAAATATTTCAAGTGCGCTTATTATCCTGCTTATCATCGGAGCACTCTCGGCCACCTGGATGCTCAGCGGGGTAGTGCCCTTGTTTATTGTTTATGGTATGAAACTGATTCATCCGGCTGTTTTTTTACTGGCGGCATGTGTAATAAGTGCCGTGGTGTCGGTGCTCACCGGTAGTTCGTGGACTACTATTGCCACGGTAGGGTTGGCATTGCTGGGCATTGGGAAAGCGCTGGGTTTTGCCGAAGGCTGGATAGCCGGAGCCATTGTTTCGGGAGCTTATTTCGGGGATAAAATATCGCCACTGTCGGATACTACCGTACTGGCCTCGTCGGTTACCGGTACGCCTCTTTTTACGCATATCCGCTATATGCTTAATACGACCATTCCCTCATTTGCGATTACCTTGCTTTTATATGCCCTGGCAGGGTGGTTGGCGCCCTCCTCGGGTTCGGGGGCGGCTACGCATTATGAGGAAATTCTTACCCGTCGTTTCGTACTTTCGCCCTGGTTGTTGCTGGTTCCGCTGCTCACTACCCTCATGATTATCCGGCGCTGGCCGGCATTAGTAACGCTTTTTTTATCGATGTTGCTGGCGCTTGGTGCAGCGGTCGTGTTTCAACCCGGATTGATCCGGGAAATCGGCAGCCGGGGCGGAGGGCCGGAGTTGGAGTTATTAAGAGGAGCGTTTTATTCCACCTTCGGCAGTACGGCCCTGGAAACAGGCAATGCCGAGGTAAATGAGCTCGTGGCAACAAGGGGGATGCAGGGGATGTTGAACACGGTCTGGATTATTTTATGTGCCACTACCTTTGGGGCTGCCATGGCTGCCACGCGAATGATCGAAAGCATTACTGTGTTTCTGATTCGTCGTATTCACTCGGTAACAGGTTTGGTAAGTTCCACGGTAGCCACCGGCGTGCTGGCCAATCTCACGATGGGCGATCAGTACCTGGGGCTGATTCTGACCGGCAATATCTACAAGGAGCTGTACGAAAAACGGGGATTTGAGAGTAAGCTGTTGAGCCGGAGTATGGAGGATAGCGTAACTGTGACTTCGGCGCTGATACCCTGGAACTCGTGCGGTATGACACAAAGTACAGTGCTGGGAGTAGCAACGCTTGCGTATTTTCCCTTCGCATTTTTCAATTACCTGAGTCCGGTAATGAGCGTGGTAGTTGCCGGCATCATCGGCCGGCGCCGTACTCAGGATTTATAAAAAGGTTTGTCTTTGATCTGGTCGATGCAGGTCCGTACAAAATCCCAGCGTTCGTAATCGTTGCGCATGGCCGTATTGTTCCAAAACACAAAATCGATATCGATGGGGATCGATCCTTCTTCCTTGCCACTTTCGGTTCGTCCGAGTTCTTTTTCAATTTGTTTGAAAAACTTGACCGTATCGGCGTAATATTCATCCGATAATATCATGATGGCTTGATTCAGAAAGTAGTTTTTGTACTTGTCTTTACGAGGTAAAGTGATAAGTATAGTGCTTTCAGCGACAATTTCAAATTTGTCGTTGATCCTCTCTTTTGCAATGCGGATGTTTTCATCGGCATTGACGTTGCTGCCGAGCATAATAATACCTTCGTTCATATCCATTTATAGGGCTACTTCTTTAACAAAAAAAACCGCAGATTGTTCCGCGGTTTTTTATAATTAGTGTACCTTAGTACCGGTAATCTCTTAATTGTTCCTGCAACCGCTTACGGGCTAAGAAAATACGACTCTTAACGGTCCCTATGGGCAGATTCATGTGTTCGGCGATTTCTTCGTATTTGAACCCCTGAACGTGCATCGAGAAAGGAATGCGGTATTCGTCGGCGAATGATTGAATGCTGTTGTTTATTTCACCAATCGCGTACGAACCCTCGGGGCTGTCGAAGCCGGAGTTTTGCGGAAGATTCAGGTGGTGCAGGTCTTCCGTGCGATCAACAACAGTTTGATTCCGAACAATCTTACGGTAATTGTTGATGAAGATGTTCTTCATGATGGTTAATACCCATCCTTTGAAGTTGACATTGTCGGTAAATTTCTCCTGATTGTCCAATACTTTCAGGGTAGTGTCCTGTAACAGATCTTCTGCTTCTTCACGATTCAAGGTCAGTGAAAAAGCAAAATTTCTCATATTACTTTGCAACGCTACCAGCTCATTTTCAATGTGTACATTTTTCATTTTCTGTAAATTTTTGTGTGATTAAATACAGATTTTACAAGCAAGTAATTGACGGTCAGTTATCTATACTGAACAATGTGCTTTAAAGAGCGCCTGGAAAAAGTCGTTTTTTTACTTTAACCGGTACAAATATAGAGATATATTTTGGAATAATGATTATATTTGTGCAAAAATATTTCAAAAAATGGAGAAAAAATCAGTTTTTTTAACGTTCGCATTGTTATTTGTTAGCATGTGTTGGATTCATGCTGCTGATACAGTGATTTTTAAGATCAACATTAAACGTGATATCGGAAGTACGACCTGGTTGTATGTTCAGAAAGGATTTGAACAGGCGAAAGAGAAAAATGCCGACGCGGTACTGATTCATATGAATACCTACGGCGGCGAGGTTGTTTATGCCGATTCGATTCGCACAAAAATTCTTAATTCGGCGATTCCAGTGTATGTCTTCATCGACAACAATGCCGCCTCGGCGGGAGCGTTGATCTCCTTGGCCTGCGATAAGATTTTTATGCGTCCCGGCGGAAGTATAGGGGCTGCCACGGTAGTGAATCAGACCGGTTCGGAGATGCCCGATAAATATCAGTCGTACATGCGGGCCACGATGCGGGCTACTGCCGAAGCACAGGGGAAAGATACCCTCGTGAATGGTAACGATACGACCTACAAATGGAGGCGTGATCCTTTAATTGCCGAAGCAATGGTAGATGAACGGACCGTGGTTCCCAATTTGATTGATTCGGGTAAGACCCTTACATTTACAGCGCTGGAAGCACAGCAGTACGGATATTGCGAAGGCTTGGCCGAAAGTGTGGAGGAAGTTATTACCAGGCATCTGGCTATCGGCGAATACGAATTGATCACCTACGAGCCCACTGTCATGGATAATTTACGTGGTTTTCTGATGAGTTCGGTGTTTCAGGGGATATTGATCATGCTGATTATCGGGGGGATTTATTTCGAGTTGCAAACTCCGGGTGTAGGCTTTCCGCTCATTGTATCGATCACAGCCGCCCTGCTTTATTTTGCACCCCTGTATATCGAAGGTTTGGCGGCCAATTGGGAGATTATCGTGTTTATCATCGGATTGGTGCTGATTGCGATCGAGATTTTCGTGATTCCCGGATTCGGAATTGCCGGTATATCGGGAATAGTACTGGTGGTGGCCGGTCTTACGCTTAGTTTGCTCGAAAATGTGGATTTCAACTTTGACGGAGTGGAAACCGGTGGAGTGGGTAAGGCCCTGATAACGGTTATATTGGGTGTCGGATTGGGTTTCGCGCTGGTGCTTTACCTCAGTTCGCGGATAGGAAGCAAAGGCATCTTCCGGAATATTGCCCTCAACACCAACCTGGAATCGAGCCAGGGCTATGTGAGTGTTGAGATGAAATGGAAGGACCTGGTAGGGCGGCAGGGTATTGCTCATTCCGATCTCCGCCCTTCGGGCAAGATAAAGATCGACGGGCAGCTGTACGATGCGGTTTCCGAAGGCGGGTTTATCGCGGCTTCGACTTCTGTGCGTGTGGTTCGTTTTGAAATGGGGCAGTTATACGTTGCCGAGGCCGGCAATTAATTGTTTTAATACCGCTACGAAGCCATATACTTCTTCCTCGGTGGTATCGAACGAACACATCCAACGAAGTTCGAGCGTCGATTCGTCCCATACATAAAAACGGAATTGCTTCTGTAGTGGCTCTATGGCTTCGGGAGGAATGATGGCAAAAACCCCATTGGCGTCGGTAGGGCGGGTGACGGTTACTCCTTCGATTTTACTTACTTCCGATGCCAGTAGTTGGGCCATGGCATTGGCATGCAAAGCCATCCGTTTCCAGAGGTCGTTGCTCAGTAAAGCCACGAACTGGGCTGCAATAAAGCGGTTTTTCGAGAACAACTGTGCCGATTGCTTATGATAGTAGTCGGCATGTTGTTTCAGTTCGTTGTTAAAAATCAGGACTGCTTCGCCTATCATCAAGCCGTTTTTAGTACCTCCGAAGCTCATGATGTCGACCCCGCAGTCGACGGTGGCTTCTTTCAGCCCGGTTCCAAGCGCAGCAACAGCATTCGCGATGCGGGCACCATCGAGATGCACATACATATCGTTGGCATGGGCAAAATCGCACAGCGCACGCACTTCATCGAGTGTATAAACCGTACCCAGTTCGGTACTCTGACTGATGGAAATTACCTTGGGCTGGTTGTGATGTACATTTCCTTTGGCCGAAAGCAAGGGTTGCACCATGGCAGGAGTGAGTTTCCCGTCGGGGCTGGGCAAGGGTAGTAAGGTGCAGCCAACGGCCTGTACGGGGGCGCCGCACTCGTCTACATGGATATGCGCAAATTGGGTACATATTACCGATTGAAAAGGTAAAGCGGCACATTTCAATGCTACGACATTGGCGCCGGTACCGTTGAAAGTATACAGTGTTTTGACGGGGCCGAAGAGGTGTTCGAATAAGGCGTTGGCCCGGGCGGTGATGGCATCGTCGCCATACGAAACGGCATGTGATAAATTGGCGTCAGAGATTGCTTCAAGTATCTCGGGGTGTATACCTGAATAATTATCGCTTGCAAAAGCTTTCATGTAGATGGTCAGAATTTAAATTTGTCGAAGAATCCTTTTTTTACTTCAGTAGCTTGTTCTTCGGCCGCTTCGGTTTCGTCGGGTTGCTGAGCTTCGGCCGGACGTGGCAATACCTCGCCCTGTTCGCGTTTTATAAATCCAATCACATCCTCCAATCCTTCCATAAACTTGTTAAAATCTTCCTTATAAAGAAAAATCTTATGTTTTTCGTACGTCACCTGAGCGTCCTGTTCAAATCCGTTAACTTTTTTTTTGCTTTCGGTGATCGCCAAAAAAAGATCTTCGTTTCTGCTTTTCTTTACATCCAGGTAATAGATTCTTTTTCCAGCCTTTATTGACTTAGAATAGATAATCTCATTGTCTTTTTTTTCAAAATCCACTTTTCTTTTCTCTGCTTCCATGTCGAGTTTTTACTATAATGCTGATATTAAGTGCTTTAACGTTTTTCGTGAACCTTAAGCTCTGAAGACGTCAAATTTCAGTATTTTTTTTGAATTTTACAAACATTAAGCCGTTTTTTCTTTAAAATAGACTATCTTTGTCGCAAATTTGAAAACGTTCACATTACTTTATGATCAATCGTGTTTTATTGCGGATCAAGATTATTCAAATCTTGTATTCCTATTACAAAAGTGGCGACAAAACCGCTTTAATGGTGGAGAAAGAGTTGTTTTACAGCATCGAAAAAACGTACGACCTTTACTATCATTTGTTGAATCTCGCTGTTGCCATTACCGATTTCGCGGTACAAAAACTGGAAGCACGAAAAACCAAACTCCGTCCTACCGCCGACGATTTGAACCCCAATACCCGTTTTGTCGATAATTTGTTTCTGAAACAACTGCGTACCAACGTACACCTGAAGTCGTACCTTGCCGAGCATAAATTAAGTTGGGCCAACAATCAGGATGTGCTGAAAGAACTGTACGAAGAAATTCAGAGTACCGATTTTTATGCCGACTACATGGCGCTGGACAGTTCCGATTACGAAACCGATAAAGAGCTTTGGAAGAAGATTTACAAAAAAGTAATTCTGCTGAACGAGGCGCTCGACGAGTCGATTGAAGAGCAAAGCATCTATTGGACCGATGATGTGGAAATCGTCATCAGTTTCATCCTTAAAACCATTAAGCGTTTCGATGCTTCCGAAGGTATAGGGCAGGCTTTGCTTCCGATGTTCAAGGACGACGAAGACGTGGATTTTGCCAAAAAACTGCTGCATGGAGTCTTGCGCAACGGAGCCCGGTACCGCGAAACCATCGATCAGAATACCCGTAACTGGGAGCTCGAGCGTATTGCCTTTATGGATACGTTGATTATGGAAGTAGCGATGTCGGAATTAATGGACTTTCCTACGATTCCGGTCAATGTCACCCTGAACGAATACATCGAAATAGCCAAGAATTACAGCACCGACAAAAGCGGTACGTTTATCAATGGGGTGCTCGACAATATTGTGAGCCAGTTGAAAGAACAGAACAAATTAATAAAAGTGGTGATGTTTTCGAAATAGTCTGCAAATTTTCTTTATATTTGCACACAAATCAATAAACAAGAATTTAAAAAATGAATGAAATGAATTTATTCTTACTTCAGGCGGCAGCTCCGGCACCACAGGGCGGCGGTCTTTCAGGGATCCTTATGATGGTGCTTATTTTTGTTGTGTTCTATTTCTTTATGATCCGTCCGCAGCAAAAACGTCAGAAAGAAATCAAAAAGCAACGTGAGAGTATGCAGGTAGGTGATAAGGTAATCACTTCCGGCGGTATCTACGGAAAAATCCGTGAATTGAAAGACGATAATACGGTCATCATTGAGATTGCAGAAAACGTACGTATCAAAGTCGATAAAACATCGGTATTCCTCTCGGTACAGGACGCCCAGCAGGGTCAGCAAAAATAATACTTCATCTGAATGCCTGACGACAGTGTAAAAAGGTATTTAACGTATCATCTCTTAAAGCTTAAATCATTCTTTTTATCAAAAGATGTTTTGAGCTTTTTGGTGTTTTTGTTCCTTTCTGCCACCTTCTGGCTGTTGAATGCGCTGAATCAGGAGCGGGAGCTGACGATCAGTTTTCCCATTGTATACAGAGGCATGCCGGCCGACATCAATTTCGAGGATCAACTGCCCGCCCAGGTGAAGGTGAAGCTGAAAGATCAGGGAATTCATTTGTGGTCGTACGTCATGAGCCGGGCGACGAAGGTAGAGGTCGAATTGGGCGAGAGATTCCGGGAGCAGGGCATTGTCAGTATCAATAGCTCGATGCTTGCGAAAGCAGTGGGACAGAAATTATTGCCTTCCACCCTGATTCAGGTGCTTGCCCCCGAAAACAAAGCTGTTCGCTATTACCGGTTGCATGCCCGTAAAGTACCGGTTCGCTTACAGGCCGCCATTCATCCGGCCGACCAGTTTATGTTGAACAGTGCGGTAAGGGTGTTGCCCGACAGTATTGTGGTGTACGGATCGCGGTATAAAATAGGCCGTGTACAGGAGGTTCCTACTCGTATGCTGGTGTTGAACGATTTGAAGGATACGGTCGAATCGGAGTTGCAATTGGTTCACGACGATTCGTTGCGGTATTCGCAAACAAGGGTACGAGTGATTTCGAGCGCCGAAATGTTTACTGAAAAGGCTGTAAATATTCCTGTTCAGATTATCAATCAACCGGAACATCTTGCAGTACGGTCGTTTCCTGCCGAAGTGAGGGCTGTGTTTAACATCGCGGTGAGCCAGTTTAAAAATTTTGCGCCGGGCGACATACAGGTTGTGATCGATTATAATGAATTGGGAAAGGCTGCCGTCGAAAAGCGCCGGTTGAGAGTAGTAACTAACCAGCCTTTTATCTCAAATGTACGGATACAACCGGAAGAAGTTGAATTCTTATTGGAAGAAAAATAATGGAAACGATCCAGATGGTCGACCTGAAAGGTCAGTATGAGAAAATAAAACAGGAGGTGAACGCAGGTATTCAGGAAGTTATCGATTCCACAACCTTTATAAAAGGAGGAAAGGTGACTGAATTTCAGCGGCATCTGGAGGAATATCTGCAGGTAAAGCATGTTATTCCTGTAGGCAATGGCACCGATGCGTTGCAAATTGCCCTGATGGCTCTCGGGCTGCAGCCCGGTGACGAAGTCATTGCACCAACCTTTACATTTATAGCTACCGCCGAAGTCATTGCACTGTTGCAACTGACTCCGGTATTGGTGGATGTGGATCCGCATACCTTCAATATTACGCCCGAAGCCATTCGCAGAGCCATCACGCCCAACACCAAAGCAATAATTCCGGTACATTTGTTCGGACAAAATGCGGCGATGGAAGAACTACTACAGCTCGCAGCCGAACACAAGCTGTATGTAATCGAAGATGCCTGCCAGTCGATCGGGGCTCGCTATACTTTTTCCGATGGCCGTGTGGTTCAATCGGGTTGTATGGGCCATATTGGGTGTACCTCCTTTTTTCCTTCCAAAAACCTGGGGTGCTATGGCGACGGCGGCGCATTGTTTACCAACGACGATGTCCTGGCCAAACGCATCCGTTCCATTGCCAATCATGGGATGGAAACGCGCTATTACCACGATCATATCGGAGTGAATTCGCGCCTCGATAGCCTGCAGGCAGCCATATTAGATGTGAAACTGAACTACCTGGATAGTTACATCGATGCTCGCCGGCGGGCAGCGGACTACTACGACCGGGCCTTTGCCGGTCATCCTTCGTTGGAAATACCGGTGCGGCAGCCTGGTTCGGAACATGTTTTTCATCAGTATACGCTGCAACTGAAGCATGCGGACCGTAACCAACTGATTGATTACCTTAAAACGAAAGGTATTCCCGCCATGGTGTACTATCCGGTACCGGTGCATCAGCAAAAAGCCTATCGGAGCGATCGCTATCGCGATGGCGATTTCCCGGTGGCAGAACAACTGAGCGCCTCGGTGCTTTCGTTGCCCATGCATACCGAACTCCGTACCGAACAATTAGATTATATTACCCAATCGGTTTTACATTTCTTTTAATGGAATATTTTGTACACGAAACAGCAGTAGTCGATCCGGGCTGTGAAATCGGTGCCGGAACTAAAATATGGCATTTCAGTCATATCATGACGGGGTGCACCATCGGCGAATCCTGTAATATTGGTCAGAATGTAGTGATTTCGCCACAGGTGGTACTGGGGCGTAATGTGAAAATCCAGAACAATGTATCGGTGTATACCGGTGTTATTTGTGAAGATGATGTGTTTTTAGGGCCTTCGGCGGTGTTCACCAACGTGATTAATCCGCGGAGCCACGTCAACCGCCGTGCGGAGTATGCCGCCACCCTGGTGCGTAAAGGAGCTAGTATTGGAGCCAATGCAACTATAGTTTGCGGCAACGAGATCGGCGCTTATTCGCTGATCGGTGCCGGCGCTGTTGTGACCAAGCCCGTGAAGGCTTATGCATTAGTGGTGGGAAACCCGGCCCGTCAGGTGGGGTGGGTGAGCGAGTACGGACATAAATTGAATTTCGACCATAAGGGCTTGGCACAATGTATAGAGACAGGACAAACCTATCGATTTGAAAATGGAGAAGTTACACGAATAAGTTAAAAAAGAAGATGATTAAATTTGCTGTTATTGGTCAGGGACATATTGGTAAACGCCATGCCGAAATGATTCGTCGTAATCCGGAAGCCGAACTCATTGCGGTTTGCGATATTCTGTCGAAAGAAGAGTTGGGATTGCACAATCTGGAGGAGCGCTTTTACGCTTCGATCGATGAGTTGCTGGCTGCCGAAACGGATGTCGAAGTTGTGAATATCTGTACGCCCAATGGTTCGCATGCCGAATATGCCATCAAAGCCTTGCAGGCCCACAAACATGTGGTGCTCGAAAAACCAATCGCTCTTACGAAAAACGATGCCGAGAAAGTATTGTTTAAGTCGCTGGAAATGTCGAAACATGTTTTTGCAGTCATGCAGAACAGGTACTCGCCGCCTTCGGTATGGCTTAAAGAGCTGATGGATAATAAGACCCTGGGCGATATTTACATGGTGAAGCTCGACTGTTACTGGAATCGCGACGAACGTTACTATAAAAAAGGAAACTGGCATGGCGATGCGCAACTGGATGGCGGTACCTTGTTCACGCAGTTCTCGCATTTTATCGACATCATGTACTGGCTTTTCGGCGATATAAAGAATATCACAGGCAATTTTGCCGATTTCAATCATGCCGGCCTGACCGATTTCGAAGATAGCGGGGTGGTAACGTTTAATTTTATCAACGGAGGAATGGGCTGTCTGAATTACTCCACTTCGGTGTGGGATACCAATCTGGAGAGCTCTATTACCATTATCGGTTCCAATGGAACCGTAAAGGTGGCCGGACAATATATGAACGATGTTGTGTATTGTCATGTTAAAGATTATGTGATGCCCGAACTGGCTCCTTCCAATCCGCCCAACGATTACGGAGCCTACAAAGGTTCGGCGCAGAATCACCATTATGTCATTCAGAATGTGGTGGATAAGTTAAAGGAAAGTGGAAGTATCCATACCAATATCCTGGAAGGACTGAAGGTGGTGGATATGATCGAACGGATTTATGAAGTGCGCGATCAGCGCTGGAAAAAAGTAAAAAAGAATCATTGATATGTGGCAGAGAATTCAGACTTTTTATTTGTTCACAGTGACGGTACTTGCTGTGATGTTGTTCTTTTTCCCTGTGGCCGGTTTACAAGGGGCCTCCGGTACCGGTGTGTATGAATTGGGCGTGAAGGGACTTTACCACATAACTCCTGAAGGAAGCGCTTTCCTCAGTGGCGCCTGGGTACTGACCGCCATCTCGGTGTTGGTTCCCGTTTTGTCGGCGCTTACCATCTTCTTGTTTAAGAAACGAATCTTACAGATACGGCTTATTATTATCACCATTGTTTTACTGGCGGGATACTACGGGCTGTTGTTCATCTACCTCTGGCAATTTGGCAAAACGCTCGATGCTACGATGTATGTTGAGGTGATTGCGTCGTTTCCCCTGATTTCCATTATTCTGGAAATTCTGGCGATGCGGGCCATCGGTCGCGACGAGGCGCTGGTGAAATCGCTCAACCGGATCCGATGAAAGCACTCGTATTACTGCTTGTAGTCTTAGTAAAAACATGTACAGCCAGCACTCAGGACACCGTTATGAAATTTAATCCGCTTACTATCGAGGAGCAAAAGGTAATCCTTCACAAAGGAACCGAATATCCCTATACGGGGAAGTGGCTCAACAACAAACAGGCCGGTACTTATGTATGCCGGCAATGCAACCGGCCTTTGTACCGCTCGGAAGATAAATTCGAGTCGCATTGCGGCTGGCCTTCGTTCGACGATGAGATACCCGGGGCTGTGAAACGGGTGCCCGATGCCGACGGACATCGTACCGAGATCGTTTGCTCCCATTGCGGCGGACACCTGGGGCATGTTTTTGAAGGGGAGGGTTTTACGGAGAAAAATATCCGTCATTGTGTTAATTCGATATCAATGGATTTTATACCAAAAATGGAAAAAGCGTATTTTGCGTCGGGATGCTTTTGGGGCACCGAGTATCATTTTATGAAAGCCAAGGGAGTGAAAGCCACTACCGTGGGTTATATGGGAGGACGCACTCAGGCGCCCACTTACAAGGAAGTGTGTACGGGAACTACCGGACATGTAGAAACAGTGGAAGTGGAGTACGATCCTACCGTTACTTCATTCGAAGAAATGCTGAAGTTATACTACGAAACCCACGATTTTGAACAAGTGGGCGGTCAGGGCCCCGATATTGGGGAGCAATATCAATCGGTAGTGTTTTATGTGAACGAGGAGCAGAAGGCTATGGTTGAAAAATATATTCAGTTGTTGAACGACAAAGGATATAAGGTGGCGACCGAACTGCGTCCTGCTTCCGGATTCTGGGAAGCAGAGGATTATCATCAGGAGTATTACGACAAGAAGAACGGAACTCCTTATTGTCACGCTTATCGTAAAATATTTTAATCGATGACGCTTCAGCAACTCGAATATATACTTGCCCTCGACAAAACCCGTCATTTTGTACGGGCTGCCGAACTGTGCGGAGTTACACAGCCCACGCTGAGTGCTATGGTTCAAAAACTGGAGGACGAACTCGATTGTAAAATTTTCGATCGCTCGGCACATCCGCTGGCACCTACCGAGGTGGGGCAACAGATTCTGAATCAGGCACAAATCGTTCTTTTTCACGTCAATCAGCTCAAAGAGAACCTTAAAATTCAGAAGGGTACCGTTGATGGAAACCTATCGTTGGCCATGATTCCTACCGTAGCACCTTACCTGCTCCCGGGTTTTATAGCGATGATGCGCGATTCGTTTCCGGGTATTCGTCTGAAAGTGACCGAAATGCGTACCGAAACCATCATCGAAAAGCTGCATACTGCCGAAATCGATATGGCCATTTTGTCGACTCCGCTCGACGATCCGAAGATTCTGGAAGTGCCTCTTTATTACGAGAAATTTGTGGCCTATGTTTCGCCCGATCATCCGTTGTTCAATGCCACCGAGATCGCCAGCAAGGATATGCCCACCGACAACCTGTGGGTGCTCGAAGAAGGACACTGCCTGCGTAGCCAGGTGTTTAACTTCTGCAACCAGGCGGTGCATCAATCGTCGGTGTACGAAGCCGGAAGCATCGATACCCTGGTAAAAATTGTGGACTACAACGGAGGCTATACGGTCATTCCCGAGCTTCATATCGACCTGTTGAACGATCGCCAGAAGAAGAATCTGAAGCAATTGGTCGAACCTGAAGCTATCAGGGAAATAGCCCTGGTAATTCGTCACGATTATGTAAAAGAAGGTCTGGTAAATGCCGTGGCCGATAGCATCAAGAAAATAATTCCGCAGCACATGCTCGATTCACGGTTGAAAAAATTTGCCATTAAACTTTGAACTTAGCCGATTTTCAATACATTTATCATCAACACCCGCAGGTAAAAGCGCTCTCGGAGAGCCTTGCCGCGGGTCTTTCGTCGATACAGCTCAGCGGCCTCAACGGCTCGGCTTTGTCGGTGGTACTCTCTGCGATTTTTACCCAAGGCGATTTCAACCGTTCGATGCTGCTGGTACTCGACGATGCCGATGCCGCCGCCTATGCTTTCAACGACCTGAAACACCTGCTTTCGGTTGAACAGGTGTACTATTTCCCATCGTCGTACAAGAAAGCGATTAAATTGAGTCAGCTCGACGCTTCGAACGAGATTCTCCGTACCGAAGTGCTCAATCGTGTTGCCAACCATCCGGCACCGGTAATTGTGGTGACCTATCCCGAAGCCATCGTACAAAAGGTAGTTTCGGCATATGGCATGAAAACCCGTATGCTGAAATTGAAAACAGGCGAAAGTATTTCTATCGATTTTCTGGCCGAGATGCTTCGTGAGTATGGTTTTCAGCGGGTCGATTTCGTGTACGAGCCGGGGCAGTATTCGGTGCGTGGAGGGATAGTGGACATTTTCTCGTTTGCCTACGAACTTCCGTACCGCTGCGATTTCTTTGGCGACGAACTGGAAAGTATCCGTATCTTCGATATCGAATCGCAGCTTTCGAAGGAAGAAGTGGCCGAAGTAGAGATCATTCCCGATCTGCACAAAGAAAAGGAACTCGCCATGGAAGCGATATTTTCCTTTATCGGAAACGATACTTTGCTGGTTTTTAATGATATACGTTTTGTAAAAGAAAAACTGAACCAGCTCTACGATGAGGCTCTTGTGAAAGCCAATGCTGGCGAACAGGCGACGGCCGATTTACATGCTACGATGATTACCGGTGAAGAGTTGATTCCCCTGATTGAATCGTTCGGTAAAGTGGAAACCGGTGAAAAAACGTTTTTCAGCGCCGGCGCACGGCTTGAATTTCGTACTTCTCCGCAGCCTATTTTCCATAAAAATTTCGATCTGGTGGCCGATAACCTGAAAAAAGGGATGCAGGAGGAGTATCGGCTCATGATTATGAGCGACAGCACCAAGCAAACCGACCGTATTCAGGCCATTTTTCAGGACAGGGGCGATGCGATTATATTTACAGCGGTGAAAGGAACCTTGCACGAAGGATTTATCGACCACGACCTGAAGATGTATTGCTACACCGATCACCAGATTTTCGACCGGTTCCATAAGTTTACGCTGCGTACCGACAAAACCCGCCAGGGGAAAGTGGTGATGACGCTCAAGGAGCTTAACCAATTCCAGCTTGGCGATTACCTGGTGCATGTGGATCATGGCATCGGCACTTTTGGGGGGCTGGTGAAGACCAATGTGAATGGTAAGATGCAGGAAATGGTGAAGCTTATTTACCGCGACGACGATATCATTTTCGTAAGCATTCACTCGCTTCACCGGATTTCCAAGTACAAGGGAAAAGAAGGCGAAGCCCCGAAGATCAATAAACTGGGCACCGGCGCCTGGGAGCGGCTCAAGGAGCGCACCAAGTCGAAGGTGAAAGATATTGCCCGGGAACTCATTAAATTGTATGCCAAACGGAAGGCCGAACAGGGTTTCCAGTATTCGCCCGATAGTTACCTGCAACAGGAACTCGAAGCTTCGTTTATTTACGAAGATACGCCCGATCAGGTTAAATCGACGGCTGATGTAAAAAAAGACATGGAATCGCCCATGCCGATGGACCGCCTGGTGTGCGGCGATGTAGGCTTCGGTAAGACTGAAATCGCCGTACGGGCTGCTTTCAAAGCCGCCACCGACGGAAAACAGGCGGCGGTACTGGTTCCGACTACCGTGTTGGCCCTGCAGCATTACAATACGTTCAAAAACCGGCTCGAAGATTTTCCTGTAACGGTGGAATACCTGAGCCGCGCGCGGGGCGCACAGGCGAGCAAGGAAGTACTTCGTAAGCTGGAAGCCGGAGAGGTGGATATTATTATCGGAACTCATAAACTGGTTGGCAAATCGGTGAAATTCAAAGATCTGGGCTTGTTGATTATCGACGAAGAACAACGGTTCGGGGTGGCTGTGAAAGAAAAACTCAAAGAATTGAAGGTGAATGTGGATACGCTTACCATGACGGCGACTCCCATACCGCGCACCTTGCAGTTTTCGCTGCTGGGTGCCCGCGATTTATCGATTATTAATACGCCTCCGCCCAACCGTTTTCCGGTGCAAACCGAAATCCATACCTTCGACGAAGAAGTTATCCGGGAGGCTATCCTGCTGGAAATGAACCGGAACGGTCAGGTGTTTTTCATCAACAACCGCATTCAGAATATCTATAATATCGAAGCTATGCTCAAAAGGTTGATTCCGGGCATCCGTGTTTGCGTGGGGCACGGTCAGATGCCTCCCGATCAGCTGGAGCAGGTGATCGTCGATTTTATTGAATACGAATACGATGTGCTGGTAGCAACTACCATTATTGAATCGGGAATAGATATTCCGAATGTCAATACCATTATCATCAACTCGGCACATAAGTTCGGACTGAGCGATTTGCATCAGCTCAGGGGCAGAGTAGGGCGAAGCAACCGCAAAGCTTACTGTTACCTGATGGCGCCGGAGCTTAGTTCGCTCACTCCCGATGCCCGTCGTCGTTTGTCGGCCCTCGAAACCTTTGCCGAGCTGGGAAGCGGGTTTAATATCGCCATGCAGGACCTCGATATACGGGGTGCCGGAAATATGCTGGGTGCCGAACAAAGTGGTTTTATAGCCGATCTGGGCTACGAAACATACCAGAAAATTCTGAACGAAGCGGTGCATGAATTGAAGGACGAGGAATTCGGCGAGTTATATGCCGAAGAAATGCGACGTCAGGATTCCAACAGCGCTTATGTGACCGATTGCCAGATCGATACCGATATGGAGCTGATGTTCAGTTCGGATTATATTGAGAACGTATCGGAGCGGATTTCGTTGTACCGCGAGCTCGATTCGATGGAGACCGAAGAGCAGCTCGAAGCGTTCCGCCGGCAGTTGGAAGACCGGTTTGGGAAAATGCCGGAGCAAAGCCAGCAACTGCTCACTGTGGTTCGCCTGCGCTGGTTCGCTATTCGCTACGGTATCGAAAAACTGGTGCTTAAAAACGGTAAAATGATTGCTTTCCTGGTCTCTAATCCCATGTCGATGTATTACCAATCGGAGCATTTTGGCAATCTGTTACGCTATATGGCCAACAACCCGCGCAAATGCCAGCTGCGGGAGCAAAACCAGCGGCGGTCGATAGTCTTCGATGGCATTCGTACCGTCGGCGAAGCGTTTAAAGTATTTACGTCGTTTTAAAAATTCAAACTGAATCCGATTTTAAGCGTTGAATTTTTTCCTTGCATGATGCCGGGAGTATATCGGTCGAGCGCTTCCTGGGCCGTCATCCGTTGTTCGCCGAAGACGACTTCGGAAGCAGCTTCGTGGCCCTGAATATCGGTTTGTGTGTAGTTTACAATAGCATATGCATTCCTGAAAAGCTCATAGCTGATATTCACGCCCAGCGTCCGGTTGGTCCAAATAATATCGCCCGGCGACGGGTTGCTGATAATGTCGATGATGGTGTACTGCTCATTGTTCAATGTACCTCGCCTGATGTAGTCGTATTCGTTCCCTTTCAGTGCATCGAGGTAATAAAACTTTAGATCCAGACCCCGTATCGGCTTGTACACCAGTTCGACGTATTGTTCGATGGCATTGTCGCCCAGGTAATGGCCCATGGTATAGCTGTTCGACGCCCAGCTCAGGGCCGGTATCGAATGTTTATAATTGATAATATTGCTACGGGTGTATTCGCCGCCGATCGAGACATTTTTAAGCGGGAAATTACTCAGTTGTGCTCCCAGTTTGTAGGACAGCGGATTTTTATCGGGACTGCCGGGACGGAACCTGCGCCATTGTACTTCATCCATATAAACCGATCCGAAAACATGCAGGTGCTTGATGTTGCGGGAACTGAAATTAAAAAACAGCTGCGAGTTTTGATTCTCCAGTCCGAGTCCCTTGGTGGTCGTGTGATCGATGGATTTGTAGAAGGCAATAGGGATGAAAAAACCGGGATATGGCTGATCTTCGGCATAAACGATCGCATTTCCGGCCGATATCTTCAGTCCCTTTACCGGGGTAAAGGTCATGAAATTGGCTGCCATGTACTTTTTATGAGGCCGGTACTGCTTCTGACCCAGATTGTCGAGGTAATACCGTGTACTATCCGTTAAATTGGAGACCAGCCAGCCATGAAAATAATTGAGCTCGAACCAGTCGACCGGCTTTAATCGCAAATTCACCGCGGGGAAACTAGGTACCCTTCCCGAAATAATATTCGAGCCGTTCAGGTTATCGCCCCAGACCATCTGGTCTTTTGCAAGCGATACCGAATACCGGTCGGTACCCAGCACAATACCGCCTCTTGATTCGCTGTAGTCGGCCCCCTGCGTATACTCAAATCCGGGCTCGTTGTTCAGGTAACCGGGACGCGACAACAATCCGTCGCCGGTGTGCGAAATATCGCGTAAACTACCGTATACTGCCACATACTTACCGATATAGCTATGCAACGATGCGCCAAACCACCGTTGATCGATCGAACCCCGGTCGTTCATCGTAAGGTGCATGCCCAGAATAGGACGTATCGACGCCTGAAACACGGAATCCCGGTAATTGTACTCCGGCGGCCACAAGGCGATACTGTTGTGGGCGTTCTTCCCGAGCACCAGCTTCGATTCGGGTAATCTTCCACCTTCCAGGGCGAATTCTTCCAATTGATATTCTACTTCGCGGCGCAACCGCTTCGGTAATGCCTGAAACTTTTCGGTATGGGTAGCAACGGCATGCAGCTGTTGTTGCATCCACCGGCTCCCGTAGGGCTTGACAGCCGAATTGACATCGATCAACCCGTAGGATGCCAGTTCGTCGATCAGGCTGTAGAGGCGGTAATAGGATGTATGCCTTGGTAAATCGGTGGCCGTAAGGTGGACGCCGAGTGTGATAGCAATGTTGAATATCCAGAATAGGAATGATTTACGCGCTTTTTGCATGTTTGAATAGGATTGTATAGATTATTTTAAAAAAATATTTCAGATCGGTCAGCAGAACACCTTCCTGTTCGCACTTTTTCAGGTAATTGACTTCCGATTGCTGTATCTCTTCCAGCGTACCGGGCAGATCGGCATAAAACGGAGGTAATAGTCCGGGCTTGTACTGCCTCCGGAGTTGTTGAACCTCTTCGGTATATAAACTTAAGTACTGATTACTTAATGGACGGACTCCTACCAGTTTCATTTCACCTTTCAGGATATTCCAGACCATAGGAAGCTCGTCGAGGAAGTATTTTCGCATGAATCGTCCCCACGAACTGACCCTTATGTCCTTTGTAAATTTGCCTCCATCCTGTAAATCGTAGGTTTTGTACATATATTCCTGCAAAAATTCGGAATAAGCATACATGGTTCTGAATTTATACACAATAATCGGTTTTCCGTTTTTGCCGGTTCTTCGCAGTTTAATCAGGGGACCATAAAAACGGAGCGGAGGCCGGGTGTCGATAGATTGGATTTTGAGGGCTACCACATAGGTGATTCCCTCTATTTTCCGGGTAGTTACGATATCGAATCCCATATAACTCAACCGTCCCATCACTTCTGTCTTGGGAAGTATACGGTATTGGTCGCGATACGGATTATAATACATACGTTCGCCCATCAGCACTTTGGGGAAAAATCTTCGAACTAAAAAATCATTAAAATAGATCAATCCGCTTAAAAATGCCGGGTAATGTTTCAGAATCCTTCTTTTGCGTGTACTTTTAGTCTCGAAACAACAGATCAGAATTCCCAGGTTTTCCTGTAAATGCTGATTGGCAAAATAGAACATTTTATTGATTCCCCGGACCATATTCAGCGGATCGAGTAAAATAAGCGTTCCGGCTGCCGTTTCCTTGTTGCCGCCGGGTTTCGTATGGGCTTTTTTATCGAGCAGCCTGATTTCGCCTCTGAACGGATGTATTTGCTGAGCAATCCAGTCGGCTGCATCTTTCCCTTTCGCTTCCCGGAACGTGGTTCGAAGCTTTCTGATCTGATGTTCGCTTACTTCGTCGATGATTTTGGGAAGGTCGTAATCGGGAGCTGCCACCCGCTGTCCCGGATCGGTATATTCGACCGCAAAACGAACCGAAAATAAAAGGAACTGGACGAAAACCTGTAAAAAGGAAATGGTGATCACTATAAAGATAAAGACAGGCGCCGAATAATTGTAGTGCGGAAAAACCTGGTCGATCACTACAATGATCGCAATGGTAATGACTGCAGTGGTAAACAGTTTTACAATAGCCTGAAAATATTTGATTTTCTTAAAGGGAATATATCTTTTCAGCAAATAGGAAATCGCGAACCAGGTTCCGACAAAAGCTATACTTACGCCAGCGTATTTTTCGAATGGATGCAGATAAGTGAACGGAGCGAAAAGTAAAGTCCCTGCAGTTATTGAAATAACGATTGTTAAATCAACCAGCAGATTCAGGCGTGACGGACGATATATAATACTCACGGGTTTCATACGAAAGTATCAAATTTTTCATTTAGTCGTATAAAACTTACTTGTAAACAATGGGTGTGTTACTGTAATTCGCTTGTTTACAGGCATGTTTCATTAGTCAGTGCTTATTGGCTTCAAAGATAGTAATATTTTCCATATACACTAATAATTAAGAAACAACTTCGGTCGATAATTTTAAAATCGGTATGTGCTTTTGTGGTTTCAGGTATTTTTTCTATTTTTGGTAGCTTTTTTAAAAACTAATATTGTTGCTGATGAGACTTTATTTACGGCTCGTGCTTATGTTTTGTATCGGAGGAGGATTGACGCTGATGCCCGGGCTTCGTGCCCAGCCTGTAGTACGTCAGCTGACCGTAAGCGACGGGCCGCTAACACAGTACCATGTATACAGTTACGATACCGGAGGAAAAGTTATTTTCGAACGAAAACAAACCGAAGAGAACGGCATCCGCAAAAACATCGAACAAACGGAATGGATATCCAGCGGCGATTCGCTGCGGCTTCAACGGTTGTGGAAGTGGTATGACGGCAAGTGGGAGGCAGTGCATGTGATAAGAACTCGTTTAGAAAACAACAAAACGGTTTCCGAGGAACATATCAATATCGTGAATCAGGTAGAAAGCTTGTACCGGAGGATGGAAGTAAGGATGATTAACGGAGAGCAACAACGGCATTACTTCCAACGGGAAGGCGACCAGTTGAATCTTTATAAAGTGGAACTGCTGCACCATCCGACCGGAGCGACAACCCTCGAAACCCAATTGTTTTATTCGTCGGGCGTGCAAACCGGATCGTTGCTTACCCGGTCGGTGCGCGATTCGTTGGGCAGATTGGATAGTGTCGTGGTCGAAATTCCGCAAACCAGGTATACCTTACAGGAAACTTCCCTCACCACTTTTTTTTACGGCACATCAAGCGACCGGCTGGTGTCGCAGGTTACACGCAAGTGGCATCCGGCTGCCCGGGTTTGGGAAAACGACCAGAGGGTCGACTACCGCTATTGGCCCGACGGACAATTAAAAGACGAAACTTATTCCTATTTCAGGGAGTTGCGCTGGTTGGCCACGCACCGTTATTCGTATGAATATTACCCCGACGGTGTGTTGAAAGAAAAAGTGCTTTCCGGATCCATATACCGTCAATGGCGAAAACTATCGACCGTGAGTTATACCGATCTTTCCCAGGGTTACCCACGTTCGGTGCGGTCTACCTATAACTTCTGGGGAGGTACGACCGGGAGCAATGTTTCGACCGACTTGAACTTTTATTTTAACGGTAATCAGCGCATTGCGAGGGCGCATTCGATCGATATCCAATACCTGACCCCCAGTGCCGTGGAAGAAGTCGGCCTGAACGGAAATCCGTCCAATTTTGTTTATCCCAATCCTTCGGATGGCATCCTGTTTATGAGAGATGCCGGTGTGTGGATCGGGCGCTGGGAGGTATACGATCTGCAGGGTCGGAAGCTGCTGGCGGAACAGCACTCCGGTCCGATAAACCGCATCGACATCAGTAGTTTACCTTCCGGCATTTACCTGCTTCGCGTACTCACCACAGACCAGAAAATATACATGCAAAAAATCACAAAAAAATAAATAGTAGTATAAACGATGAAAACAAAACTCATTTTACTTATGACTGTCGTTACAACGGCCTTAGTGGCTAATCCCTTGCTGTCGAGATATAAAACACCTCATCAGACAATACCCTTCAACGAAATCAAGAACGAGCATTATTTGCCGGCTTTCAAACAGGCGATGACTGTGCATTTAGCCGAGATTGAAAAAATTGTAAACAATAAACAAAAACCGACCTTTGAAAATACGATTATTGCCCTCGAAAATGCGGGTGGTTTACTCGATCAGGTGGGTGCGCCTTTTTACAACCTGATGAGTTCCGAAACCTCGGACGAGTTACAAGCGATTGCCGAACAACTGTCGCCCCTTATGACCGAACATTCCAACTCCATCCGGCTGAATGAAAAGTTGTTTGAACGGGTGAAAGCGGTATACGAACAACGCGATCAGCTGAAACTGACAGCCGAACAGGCCACATTATTGAAAAATACCTACGATGGATTTGCCAACAACGGCGCCAATCTTTCGCCCGCCGATAAAGAGCTGTACCGGCAGTTGTCGAAGGAACTGAGCTTACTGACCCTGCAGTTCGGTCAAAATGTGCTGAAAGAAACAAATCAGTGGAATCTGGTGATTGACGACGAGAACTTACTGGCCGGTTTGCCGCAGGATGTGAAGGAAATGCTGGCGATGAATGCGAAACGCACCGGTAAAAAGGGTTGGATGCTCGATTTAAAAGCCACTACCTATGTGCCTTTTATGAAACATGCCGAGAACCGGGATTTGCGTCGCGAATTGTACATGGCCTATACCACCCGTAATATGAGAGGGGGCGAATACGATAACCGCGAGATCATTGCCAAAATAGCCAATACCCGGTTGAAAATAGCCAATTTGTTGGGACATAAATCCTATGCCGACCAGGTACTGGTGCGTCGTATGGCCGAGAATAAGGAAAACGTTTACAAGTTGCTCAACGACTTACTGGCCGCCTATCGTCCGGCCGCTGAAGCAGAATATGCCGAAGTGCAGAAATATGCCGATTCGAAGGGTGCTTATTTCACCGTTCAATCCTGGGACTGGTCGTTTTACGCCGAAAAACTGAAGGACGAAAAATATGCGGTCAACGATGAAATGTTGAAACCGTATTTTGAGCTGGAACGGGTGAAAAAGGGAGTTTTCGGCCTGGCTACCCGTTTGTGGGGACTCCAGTTTGTGAAGAACGAGAACATCCAAAAATACCATCCCGAAGTTGATGTGTACGAAGTAAAAGATAAGCAAGGTAAATTCCTGTCGGTGCTTTATACCGATTTCCATCCTCGCGACAGTAAACGTCCGGGTGCCTGGATGAGCGAATTCAAAGGACAGTTCATCGAAAAGGGAAAAGACAGCCGGCCGCACATCACCATTGTGATGAATTTTACCCGGCCTACCGATAGTAAACCGGCTTTGCTTACGTTCGATGAGCTAACCACTTTCCTGCACGAATTTGGTCATGCCTTGCACGGCATGATGACCCGTTGTACTTACGAATCGCTTTCGGGTACCAATGTATACCGCGATTTTGTGGAGTTACCTTCGCAGATCATGGAAAATTGGGCTTCGGAGAAAGCCTTTCTCGACGAGTTTGCAGTACATTATGAAACCGGCGAACCTATTCCGGCCGAGTTGATTCGGAAAATCAAGGATTCGGAGAATTTTAATACCGGGAATTTTTGTTTGCGGCAGTTGAGCTTCGGACTGTTGGATATGGCCTGGCATACGCTTGAACAGCCTTTTACCGGCGATGTGATGAAGATGGAGTACGAGGCGATGGAGCCTGCGCGGGTGCTTCCGCTGGTGAGCGATGCCGGGATGAGTCCGACGTTCAGCCATATTTTTGCCGGAGGTTATGCAGCCGGCTATTACAGCTATAAATGGGCCGAAGTGCTCGATGCCGATGCGTATTCGGTTTTTGCCGAAAAAGGTATTTATGATCGTGCAACAGCCGATTCGTTTGCCGAACATATTTTGCAACGCGGCGGAACGGAACATCCGATGGTGCTCTACAAACGTTTCCGCGGACAGGAGCCTGCCATCGATGCTTTACTGAAACGCAACGGTATACGCTAAGCTCCAGTTTGTATCGTTCTAGTTCAATCCGCAAGCCGGCAGTCCTTCTGCAGTTTGCGGATTGAACTTATTTAGTTACCTTTGTGTGCCAAAATTCAACCTCCATGTCTTTTATTAAAAAGATAGACGCTTACATACTCAAACGCTTCCTGGGAACGTTTATCATGACTTTCCTGATTGTTATTTTCATATTGCTGATGCAGTTTTTATGGAAGCATTTTGCCGATATGGTCGGTAAAGGAATAGGCTGGGACGTACTGGCCGAATTCATGATGTATGCCATCACTACGCTTGTCCCGCTGGCTCTTCCGCTGGCTATTTTGCTGGCATCGCTAATGACTTTTGGCAATCTGGGCGAAAATTTTGAACTTACGGCCATGAAATCGGCCGGGATTTCGCTGTTTCGAATCATCCGTCCCCTCATTATTTTTATTGGCCTGGTGGTGGTCGGTGCGTTTTTCTTCTCCAACAACGTATTGCCCATTACCAATAAAAACCTGTATGCGCTGGTGTTTTCCATTAAACACAAATCGCCCGAACTGGATATTCCCGTCGGTGAGTTTTATTCGGGCATCAACGGTGTAAATTTGTACGTGCGGCATAAGGATGGGAAGATGCTGAAAGATATGATGATTTACGATTTTTCGGCGGGATTCAACAATGCATCGGTCATGGTGGCCGATTCGGGGTTCATCGAATTGACATCCGACCGGAAGTACCTTATTCTGACGTTGTTTCAGGGCGAAAGTTTCGAAAACTTTAAAAAACAGAGACTGAGTTATTCCAACAATATCCCTTACATGCGCGAAACCTTTGGCTATAAGGAATTGCTGTACGAATTCGATTCCGATTTCAACCGCTACGACGAGTCCCTGCTCGAAGACACGCACATCAGTAAAAACATTGCCTCGCTCCAACATTCCATCGATTCGGTGCAGAAGCTCATCGACCTGCGGAGTGAGGAGCAGGTACGTGAGATGGAACAGAATAAATACTTTGGGCGGGAGTACCGTCCGGGTTTATCGCTCGAAATTGGACCTGAAGTCGATTTGACGAAGTACAATCCCGATTCCCTGTTTCTTAGTCTGGATAAAATGACCAAAGAACAGGTCGCCGCCACAGCCCGTCAAAAGGCTCAGACCATGCGTGATCATTTGCAATATAATAAACTGTTGCTGGGCGATCCCCAATTGTATCTCAACCGGCATAAAAGCGAGTGGCACCGGCGATTTGCCTTGTCGTTCGCCTGCCTGATCTTCTTTTTTATCGGAGCTCCGCTCGGGGCGATTATTCGTAAAGGAGGGCTCGGTTTTCCGATGGTAGTGTCGGTGGTCATGTTCGTGATTTACTACATCATCGATCTCACAGGATTTAAAATGGCGCGTGAAGGCATTTGGGAAGCCTATCAGGGCATGTGGCTCAGCACGTCGGTGTTGTTTCCGCTCGGTGTGTTTTTAACGTACAAGGCAGCTGTCGATGCCAGTTTGTTCAACCGCGAACTATACGACAGGTTCTTTAAACAGGTCAAACTGAGGGTTTATAAATTAATACGCTTAACTCCTTCGGCTGAAGAGGAGGAGGAATATAATACATAAAAAGTATGGAAAAAGTTTTAAATACTATTGAAGAAGCCATTGCCGACATCAGGGACGGAAAATTGCTGATTGTGGTGGATGACGAAGATCGTGAAAATGAAGGTGATTTTATCTGTGCTGCTGAGAAAATAACGCCCGAAATGGTCAATTTCATGATCACCCACGGCAGGGGTTTATTGTGTGCGCCGCTCACGGAAGAAAGGTGCGACGAGCTCGATCTCGATATGCAGGTGGTGCGAAATACATCGGTACATGCTACTCCCTTCACGGTGAGTATCGATAAGTTGGAAGGTTGTACGACGGGCGTTTCGGCCAGCGACCGTGCGGCGACTTTACGGGCGTTGTGCGATCCCGCTTCACGCCCCGATACCTTTGGCCGGCCCGGTCATATATTTCCGCTGCGCGCAAAAACACGAGGCGTTATCCGAAGGGCCGGACATACCGAGGCGGCTGTCGACCTGGCCCGGATGGCCGGTTTGTATCCTGCCGGTGCGCTCATTGAAATTATGAACGAAGACGGATCGATGGCCCGGATGCCACAATTGCTCGAGATTGCCAAAAAGTTCGGTATCAAAATCATCAGTATAGCCGATTTAATATCGTATCGGCTGAAAAGCGAGTCGTTGGTCGAAGAAGGGGTCGAAGTGAGCATGCCTACCGCCTGGGGAAGTTTCAGACTCATCCCTTTCCGTCAGATTTCGAATGGACTGGAGCATGTGGCTTTAATTAAAGGGAGCTGGGAAAAGGACGAGCCCATACTGGTACGTGTACATTCATCCTGTGTTACCGGCGATATTTTCGGTTCCATGCGTTGCGAGTGCGGCGATCAGCTTCATAAAGCCATGCAGCTTATCGAAGAAGCAGGTAAGGGTGTAATCGTATACATGAATCAGGAAGGCCGAGGCATCGGGTTGATGAATAAGATTAAAGCTTACAAGCTGCAGGAAGAAGGAATGGATACCGTGGACGCCAATCTGCATCTGGGTTTTAATGCCGATGAGCGCGATTATGGGGTAGGAGCGCAGATTTTAAGAAGTCTGGGGGTAACCAAGATTAAACTGATGAGTAACAATCCGGTAAAACGGATCGGACTGGAAGCCTACAATCTTGAAATTGTTGAAAATGTTCCGATCATCATCGAACCAAATCCTCATAATAAGTTTTATATGGAAACAAAGAAAAACCGGATGGGACACGATTTAAGGTATTGATTTTCGGAATAATCTGATTAAATTCAGCTTTATTAAAAAAAAATCTTTATTTTTGTGGAATTAAACCTGAAATCTGATCATCTGGTTTAAAGTGAACGAACTAATCACCGTAATAAATGAAATTGAACATGGACCCACTTGAACTGAACAAGGACACTGAACCGACACAGGACTTTTCGAATGCAACACGCGAGGAGCTGCTGGCTGCGCTTAAACTCTTGTTATCGAAAGATATCGAAGCTATCAAAGATGACGTAGAGCAGATTAAGCAGGTTTTTTACCGTAAAGTAAAAGCGGAGCTCGAAGAAAATAAACGTAAGTTCCTTGAAGAAGGGGGGGAGGAAATTGATTTCAAACCAGAAAAAGATGAACTGGATGAGCAGTTGAAGGAAATGCTCAATGAATATAAATCGCGGAAATCGGCTTATACGGCCAAACTGGAAGCCGAACGCGAAAACAACCTGCTCCAGAAGCAGCATATCCTGGAACGGATGAAAGTTCTGGTGGAAAGCAACGACGATGTTTCGACGCATATCAACGAATTCCGCGAGCTGCAGAAGAAATGGAAGTCCATAGGCCAGGTTCCGCAGGCCAATGTGAGCGAACTCTGGAAGCTGTATTCCACTTATCAGGAGTCGTTCTGGGACCTGATAAAGATCAACAACGAATTGCGCGAATACGATTTCCGTAAAAACCTGGAGATCAAACAACAACTTTGCGAAACAGCTGAAAAGCTGGCCGACGAAGACGATGTGGTTTCCGCGTTTCACCAACTCCAGAAATTGCACGAAGAATGGCACGAAACGGGTCCGGTGGCCCGCGAATTCCGCGAGGAAATCTGGACGCGTTTTAAGACCGCATCGTCGGTAATCAATAAAAAACATCAGGGGCATTTCGATTCGATCCGGAAACTGGAGGACGATAACCTGGCCTTGAAACAAGCCTTGTGCGAAAAGCTGGAGGCATTGGATATTAGCGGGCTGAACAGCTATAAAGCATGGGACGACGCTACCAAAACGGTGATAGCCTGGCAAGAGGAATGGCGGACGATCGGTTTTGCACCCCGGAAGATGAATCATAAAATTTTCGACCGCTACCGTGCAGCCTGCGATAAGTTCTTCAATGCGAAAGGTGAATTCTATAAATCGTCGAAAAATGTTCTGAACGATAACCTGGAAAGAAAACGTCAGCTGTGCGAACAGGCCGAAGCTCTGAAAGAGAATACCGATTGGAAGGCAACATCGGATAAGCTGATCCAGCTTCAGAAAGAGTGGAAGACAGTGGGTCCGGTCGCAAAAAAATATTCCGACGAATTGTGGAAACGATTCATCGGTGCATGCGATTATTTCTTCGAACAAAAGCAAAAGAATACTTCGGATGCCCGTTCGGTAGAGCTTGAAAATCTTGCCAAGAAGAAAGAAATTATTGCAGCCATCCAGGCGCTCGATACGGTTGAAGATAAACAGCCTGCCGACATTCTTATTCAATTACGCGAGTATATTGCCGCATTTAACGAAATCGGTCATGTTCCTTTTAAGGAGAAGGATAAAGTGTATAAGGAATACCGCACCCATGTCGATAAAATGTTTGAGAAGCTGAATGTGGATGCTACGCAACGCAGGTTGGATAATTTCAGGTCGAACCTGAAGGATATGTCGACGAAAGGCGAAAACAAGCTGCTACGCGAGCGCGAAAAGCTGGTGCGTGCGTATGAACACCTCAAATCGGAAATTGCCACTTACGAGAATAATATCGGTTTTCTGACGGTAAACAGCAAGAAGGGATCGGGATTGATTCGCGAGATGGAACGAAAAATCGAGGCGCTGAAAGAAGAGGCCAATCTTATTGAACAAAAGATCAGCCTCATCGAAGACAGCTTTTAAAAATTGTAAACCACGGTGGCCACCATACGGTGATTGGTAATTGTGTAGGGGTTTAGAACCCTTCCATTCGATTGAATTTTCCCGTAATCGGCCAGGGTTAAGTTATATTCCACACCGAACATAAAATTGTTAATCGAGTGCATCACAAAGGGAGCTATTCGTACCATCCGGTCGAGTAGCTCTTGTTGTTCTTTGTAGAATCCCCGTCCGTAAACGGTGTATTGCCCGGCGGCATTCTGGTGCAGCATCGGCAACACACTACCCAGGTTCTGGTGCAGGCCTGCAAACGCACCTACCTGCCAGGTTTTTCCATACACGATGTTTATCCACGACGAGGAAGCCGTCAGATTAGTATAGCCAAACCGGTTGGCGCTGCTATCGTAATATAATCCGTATCCTCCCAGCATGATATGATCGGCCAGGTTGTTGCCATATACCGTTTTGCCCTTGATGCAGAACAATCCGTTTTTATATTGTAAGTAGGCTGCTGCGCTCATCGAACTATTGATAAAACCTGTTTCGGGCCGAATTCGTTTATAGTCGAGCGTACTGCCGGCCGTAAGATGTGTGCCGGCATACTGGATGCCGGCCACTAAGTTGGGGATCGGCGAATTTTTCAGATAGGCCGGTGTGAATCCCAGCGGCCCGTTGGAACTGGTTTGCATTTGCCAGACGGCAGCTCCGGTAAGGGTCAAGCCCTTGAAAAGTTGGTGGGTGAGCCGGATTTGAGGGCTTCGGTTGAAGGGTTGAAAGGGGGAGCCGGAGTTGAACGAAACGACGGTCGGAGTTACATCGCCCCAGAGCGGATGCCAGGTTTGACCGATCAGTAAACCGGTGGCTTTACGGTCGAACCGGACATAAGCTTGCCGGATCCGCATCAGGAAATAGGTGCTTCCGGTACCGGCAAAATCCATTTCGAGCTTAGCGCTTACCTTGGTATTGTACAATTCATCGCCTTTGATATCCAGTCCTATGCGGGTGGCTATGCTCAGCATTTCGGCCTGGGGTACGGCATTTATATCGGCGCCGGCGGAGGTGGCGACCACCGGTTTGGGATAAAAATGGAAAATCCCGTCGAGCGATTCCTCATTCTGCCGCGAATTATAATAAAAATCGTTGCGCACAAAACCGTACCAGGTATAACTACGTTTGTTTTCGGCGTAAAGTGATAAGGCGCCCAGGATAAAAAGAAAAAGTAGTTGTTTTCTCATTTTCATGTGTGAATTATAAATAAAATCTCCCCCAAAAGTAAACCAACTTCCGGGGGAGACCATATCAAGAAATATTATAAGATCGATTTCACCTGTTCGTATACATTTTTACCGGTGAAGCCCAGTTTTTCGTCGAGCACCTTGTACGGAGCCGAGAAGCCAAACGATTCCAGACCGAAAACTTTACCGCGGCAACCTACCAATCCTTCCAGGTTAACCGGTAAACCGGCCGTCAGACCGAACAATTTGGCGCCCTGCGGCAGTACCGATTCCTGGTATTCGGCCGGCTGGGAGCGGAATAATCCTTCGGACGGAACCGAAACCAGACGAACTTTGATTCCATCGGCACGCAGTAAAGCAGCTCCCTCGTTCAAGGTCGAAACCTCCGAACCCGAAGCCAGCAGGATAACATCCGGATTACCGTCGCATTCGACCACATAAGCACCTTTCCCGGCCTGTACCGCTTCTTCCTTACGGCTGGTTGCAGCCGGCAGGTCGTTGATGTTTTGACGCGACAGAATGAGGGCGGTAGGAGTGTGGGTGTTTTCCAATGCCATTTTCCAGGCAACAGTTGTTTCTTCCACGTCGGCCGGACGAAGCACCAGCATCGAATTGTGCCCCTTATGGTTTTTCAGTTTTTCCATCAGGCGGATCTGAGCTTCCTGCTCAACCGGCTCATGGGTCGGTCCGTCTTCTCCCACCCGGAACGCATCGTGGGTCCAGATGAATTTCACGGGTTGCTCCATCAGGGCAGCCATGCGTACCGCCGGTTTCATATAATCGGAGAATACAAAGAAAGTAGCACAGGCCGGAATTACCCCACCGTGCAGGCTCATCCCAATACTCAAACAAGCCATGGTGAGCTCAGCTACTCCGGCTTGCAGGAACGAACCGCTGAAATCGTCTTTGGTAAATGCCTTGGTATTTTTCAGGAAGCCGTCGGTTTTATCGGAATTCGATAAGTCGGCCGATGCAACCACCATGTTTTCGACTTGTTTAGCTAATTCGGCCAACACTACCGCCGATGCACCGCGGGTCGACTGGTTGGGTTTCTGTACAACGGCATCCCAGTTTACAGCGGTCTTGCCCGAGAAGAAGAAGGCCAGTTTCTCAGCCAATTGAGGGTTTGCCATTGCCCATTCTTTCTCGGCAGCATATTTTTCGGCAACAATAGCACGCAATTCCTGCGAACGCTTGCCGTACAGTTCTTCGGTTTCGGGGAAGATCACAAACGGAGCTTCCGGGTTTCCTCCCAGGTTTTTAATGCTTTCTTCGTACGAAGCGCCGGCTTCACCCAGCGGCATGCCGTGAGTGGCTGTCATGCGCTCGTAGCTGCTGCCATCGGCTTTGCGTGCCCCTTTACCCATGATGGTTTTACCGATGATCAATGTAGGACGTCCATTGGCCGTTTGCGCGGCAGTAAGCGCCTGACGGATTTCGGCTGCATTATTGCCGTCGATGGTGGTTACATTCCATCCCCATGCGGTGTATTTTAGCGCTACATCTTCGCTGGTAACGTCTTTGGTTTCGGTCGACAGCTGAATATCGTTCGAATCGTAGAACATGATCAGGTTATCGAGTCCCAGGTGGCCGGCGATGCGTCCTGCTCCCTGCGAAATTTCCTCCTGTATCCCTCCGTCTGAAATGAAAGCATATACTTTCTGGCCCATTACATTTCCGAAACGGGCTTTCAGGAATTTTGCAGCAATGGCGGCACCCACCGCGTAGGTATGTCCCTGACCCAGCGGTCCGGAAGTATTTTCCACCCCACGCATGACATCCACCTCGGGGTGACCTGGAGTAGGAGAGCCCCACTGGCGGAACTGCGCCAGTTCGTCCATCGAATATTTACCTGCACAAGCAAGTACCGAATACAACATGGGCGACATATGTCCCGGGTCGAGGAAGAAACGATCGCGGCCTGCCCAGGTGGGATTTTCAGGATCATACACTAAAAACTCCGAGTAGAGTACGTTGATGAAATCGGCGCCACCCATGGCACCACCGGGGTGACCTGATTTTGCTTTTTCAACCATCGAGGCTGCCAGTACACGAATGTTATCGGCTGCCCGGTTTAAAGTTTCAATTGAATTCATATTACTACTTGTTAATTAAAATTGATATCCTATTGTATAATTAAATGCCCATACGCTATCGCCGGCTCTGCCAAAACCGGGGATGTACCAGGGACCGACGGAGCCTGCCTCGGCTTCTCCGAACGGATTTTTCGTGCGTACCGACCAACCCATGATAACGCGTTTTACTACTTCTATTCTGATTCCGGCCACAATCTCCATCCAATAGGCTGTTTGCCGCTGGCCGGTCCAATCAACTGAAGCTGCACTGCCGTTTATGGCATTTCGTACCGGAATGTTGGTAACATCATATTCGAAATTCGACATCCCGATCCGGGCTCCCAACAAAAATTTATTGTTAATGGAGTGTTTCAGTTCCGATTTTATAATACTCAGATCAACGCCTGCTTTGTAAAACATTCCCGTTCCCAGAAAATCGATACCCGAATTCAGTTGCTGATGCCGGCTTTCGTAACCTGCTTCAATAACCGGAAAATATTTATTCAGCAGGTTGATTCGCGCTGCTGCTTCGTAACGAAAACTCGAGCGGTCGTTGAATAAATTAGTGACTACCGGAGCCATATCTATCTCGACGGTGACACCTTGCCACAAAGGAGCACGTACCGAATCTTCGGGTACTGTAGTCTGCGACTGCGCCGTCTCCACGGTCATCGCCAACATCACCAACACACTAACGGTAAAGCTGAATATGTTGTTCATTGGCCGTATTGATGAGTTTAACAGGAATTTTCAGGCTATCGACAGCATGACGGGTAGTAAGCACCGTGTCGATTTGGTGAGTGAACACCATTCCGCAGGCATACGAAATAAAAAATGCTTCCGAATTGTAAATCACGGTAAGGGTATCCCAGTCTTCATTCAGCCGTACTGCCAAGCGGGCAATATTCGTCTGCCGGTCGAGCGGTAGTTCAATGCGGCTGATGGTTTTCCGGTTGGCGTAAAAAGTACTGTCGGTGTCGATATCTCTCACGGTAACACTATCGACCGTCGAAACCGCAGTGGCACCCGCTTTGTAAAGCCCGATCCGAAGATTGACCTCCGTCGATTCCCGGCAGGTCTCCTCTTCGGCCTGACACGCAGTGAGCAGTGTGCAGGTCGCTATCAGATAGACGAAAGTCGATAGCTTCATGATTCCAAAAATAATTGATGGGTTTCGGCTTTCAATACCGTAAGGGCAACGGAGGTCGGATTTTCATCGAGCTCGCTGTACATCCGGATTAATACTTCAGCCATTTTTGATGCCGGTTCGTCGGGTTGAAAATGCATGGCGGTAGTGTTGATAAGCTTAATCATATTGTCGTGAACGGCTTTCACCGCTTCCCATACATCGTCGCTTACGTAGATTTGTTGCGAGACATTATGATCGAATTCGGCTCTTACATAGCTTAACAATTTCGATTGCGCATCGATACAATTCATACCCGGTTGAATAACCTGAAGCATCATGGCAGAAGGATGCGTGCGTTCGAGCAGCAGTGCCAGCCGTTCGTAGGCCCGCAGCCTGATGGGAGTAACCACCGAATGGTGCTTTTTGAGCAATTCAGCCTTACGCCGCTTATCTTCGTTGACCAGCATTTTGTCGAACAACAAATAAGCGGTCATCATCACAATAAACGCGGGGATTACGATTTTAAAAATATCCATTTAAATTTCTTTTTCAATCAAATAATTGTTGCGCTCCGACGAATTTCTGGTAATTAATTCCCCCAGGAAGCCCGTCATGAACAGTTGCGTTCCGAGTATCATAGCCAGCAGTGCAACGTAAAAATACGGATTTTCGGTGAGTAAAGGAGCCGGGATATGGCTGGCCAGGGCATGCAGTTTCATGACAGCCACTCCCACCAGGGCCAGGAACCCGATAATAAACATCAGACTCCCGTACAAACCAAAAAAATGCATCGGCTTTTTGCCGAATTTCGACAAAAACCAAAGCGTCATTAAATCAAGATACCCGTTTACAAAACGGTTCATCCCGAATTTTGTACTTCCGAACTCCCGTTTGCGGTGTTCCACCACTTTTTCGCCGATCTTACGGAAACCGGCATTTTTGGCGAGGTAGGGGATGTAACGATGCATTTCGCCGTACACCTCGATGTTTTTTACCACTTCTTTCCGATAGGCCTTTAAACCACAGTTCATATCGTGTAACTTCAGGCCCGTAACCTTACGGGCGGTGGCGTTGTAGATCTTGGAAGGAATGTTTTTAGTGAGCTTGGAATCGAGGCGTTTCTTTTTCCATCCCGAAACCAGGTCGTACCCTTCTTCGGTAATCATCCGGTAGAGTTCGGGTATTTCATCGGGACTGTCCTGCAGGTCGGCATCCATTGTAATCACCACATCGCCTGCGGCTGCTCTGAAACCGCAGTACAAGGCCGGCGATTTGCCGTAATTATTTCTGAACTTGATTCCCCTGACCCGGTTCGATTGCGCTTGCAGTTGCTCGATAATTTTCCACGATTGATCGGTACTCCCGTCGTTAATAAAAATCACTTCGTAATCGAACCGGTGCTTAGTCATTACACGGTCGATCCATTCGAATAATTTGGGTAACGAATCGGCTTCATTATAGAGGGGTACAACAACGGATATCTGCATGGTGAAAAAACGTTTATTAAAGTTCTTGATCGGGATTTTGTTCCGGTACGTCGCTGTCGAACAAGCCGCGCCGGCGGCGCACGATACCGCCCACAATTAAACCGAGTACGCCTCCGGCCAGTAAATTGGTCCATATGGTTTGAAAAGCATAGGGGGCCGGCCGGAACTGCCGTTCGAGCTGTTCGTAATAGTTTTCGTCCATCGGCATTTTAAGGCTTTCGAACAAAGCCCGGTTTTGCTCGATCTGACGCACCCCTTCTTCAAAAAGCTGGGGTAAATACCCGGTATTGATGAACGAGGTGTATCCGATTTTGAACAGTGCCGACACTATGCCGCCGAAAAAGAAGGTGAGCAGTACAAAATATACCGCTTTCCAGTACGATATGAAACCTCCCAATTCGCGGTCGCGAAAGCGGGTGGCCATCCGGTAGGTAGCGGCAATTATGAAGGCAATAATAACATAGGTCAGCAGCATCAGCGGCAGGCTGCGGGAAGCTGAAAACAAAAAATTGACGGAAAATAAAACTCCCATGAACAAACCATTGCGCATGGTGATTTTATAGATTTCTGATTGCATAGCTGTATTTGTTTTTCGGCTACAAATTTACGAAAAAAAACTGCATCTGTCAAGTGATTTGGAATTAAATAATCGGACTGAAAAGCCGGGCGAACGATTCTTTAATCTTTTGAGAACGTTTCCGGTTGTCCCAATCCTGAAAACTGAGCTCCCTGGAGTTGGTAATATCGTTCAGAAATAGTTCTTTCAACCGCAGCGATGTTGCTTTGTCGTAGATAAATGCATTGGCTTCAAAGTTCTGGTTAAAACTTCGTTCGTCGAGGTTGGCCGATCCTACGATAGCGATAAAATCGTCGACAACGATGGCTTTACTATGTAAAAATCCTTTGGTGTATTGGTATACCTTGACTCCTGCCTCGAGAATTTCGCCCATGTAGCTGAAGGTGCAGGCGTCGGAAAGCCGCGAGTCGGAGCGCACGGGTATCATGAGCCGTACATCGGTACCGCTTAGTGCTGCTACCGTGATGGCGTTTAAAATCACATCGTTGGGTACGAAGTAGGGGGTATGCATATACACATAGTCGCGTGCACTCATGATGGCGGTTGCCATGCCCTGCATGATACTTTCCCAGTCGGTGTCGGGACCGCTGCTTACAATCTGAACCACATTGTCGGCATGCTTGGCGGGCAAAGGATAATACTTGGAGTCGGTAATCAGCTTGCGTTCCACAAAATACCAATCGGTAAGAAACAAGGATTGTAATCCGTGTACGGCAGCTCCTTCGAAGCGGATAAAGGTGTCGCGCCATTTACCCAGGGTATTGCCGAACAAATAACGGTCGGCAAAATTAAAACCTCCCGTGAAACCGTATTTACCATCGACAATTAAAATTTTCCGGTGATTGCGAAAGTTGATTTTGCTGCGCCGTAACCTCAGCCGGAGCGGCAAAAAAGGCTTAACGTATACCCCTGCGTCGCGCAACGATTTAAGGAATTCGCGTGTAAGTCCCAGACTTCCCAGGTAATCATAAATCATTCGGACCCTTACTCCCGATTTTGCTTTGCGTATCAGCAGTTTACGCAATTCGTTGGAGATACGGTCGTTTTCGAAAATGAAAAATTCCAGGTGAATATGATCCCTGGCTGCTTCCATTGCTTCGAACATAGCTGTAAAAGTGGCGGTGCCATCGGGGAGTACATCGATTTTATTATATGCGTAAGCAGCCGCGTCGCTGTTTTTGTACAACAGGCGTATGAGGTTCAAATGCGAAGTACGTGTCACAAAATCGGAATAATCCTCGGGATGCAATTCCACGGGTGGCAATTTGGCACTGTGCCGGACACTTTTTTTCGAAATAATTTTCTGTTTCCGGTAATTTTGGCCGATGATAAGGTATAAAAACACGCCGATAAACGGTAGAAAAACCAGCACCAGGATCCACGAAAGCGAACGTACGGAGTTCCGGTTTTCGAGCAGGATCACCGAAACCGAACTGACTACCGAATAAATATATACAGCCAACAACGATATGAACAACAACGGACTCATGGCATTTGTCGGAACTTTTTAGCACGGTTTACGTAATCGATCCATTGGTGCCCTTCCACATAGGCCGATCGTTCAACCAGCACGCCCAGCCGGGGCGCCGGTACTCCTTCGTTAAGCTCGCTGGTCGAGATTTCCACATGCGCTTCGTCCCATAACCCCGATTCGATAAAGCTCGTCAACAGCTGGCTGCCCCCCTCGACCAGTACCGAATGGATGTTCTTCCGGGCTAACGTGCTTAAAACCGTCCGCAGCATATCGTTGGAAAAGTCGATAGTTATAAATTCCAGCTTTTCGGTGCTCTGCCGGTCGTGCAGTTCGGTGAATACCAGTGTTCGCACCGAATTGTCGAACAAGTGATAGTCCTGCGGTACACGTCCCGTCCGGTCGAGCACGATACGTACCGGATTTTTTCCGGCCCAGCGGCGTACGCTCAGGTTCGGATTATCGAGTACCGCGGTATTCGTACTCACCATGATCGATTGATTCTGAGCTCTGTATTTGTGGGTGAACTGTTTTGTAAGCAGATTTGAGATTTGTACCGGTCCCTTGCCCAGATCGTTGCGGAGCCGGTCGATAAATCCATCGCGGGTTTGGGCCCATTTGAGAAGTACAAAGGGGCGGCCTTCCTTCACCCAGGTGAAAAATCGTTTGTTAAGCTCGTAACATTCTTTTTCCAAGACGCCTACAACCACCTCTACTCCGGCATTTTTCAACATTTCGATCCCTCGCCCCGATACTTTCGGATTGGGATCGGACGTGCCGATTACTACCCGGGGAATCCTCTTCGTAATGATCAGATTGGCACAGGGAGGAGTTTTGCCGAAGTGCGAACAAGGTTCGAGGTTGACATAAAGGGTCGATTCGTGTAACAAATGTGTTTCCTTTACCGAATCGATTGCATGGGGCTCGGCATGGGCCTCGCCGTACCGGTGATGGTAGCCCTCGCCGATAATCCGGTTGTTGTGTACCACCACAGCGCCCACCATCGGATTGGGCGCCACATATCCTTCGCCTATGCGCGCCAGTTGCAGGCAGCGGTACATGAAATTTACGTCGTAATTCATTTTTAGTTATCTTTGCAGTATCTATGATGAAAGCTCAACAGTATATCTTCAGCGAATTAACCGGCTTGTATGCGGAGCCGGAATTGCAGTCGGTTGCCCGATTGTTACTTTCAACGTGTACAGGATTAAGTTTTACCGGTCTTTTAATTAACAAAAATACAACATTTTCTGAATATCAGTGGGCTCAACTGAAAAAAATGGTTGAATTGATGAAGTCGGGTATGCCGGTACAATACGCGACAGGCGAAACCGAGTTCTGCGGCCTGCGTTTAGAAGTGGCTCCGGGGGTGCTGATTCCGCGTCCCGAAACCGAGGAGCTGGTGGAATGGGCGGTTCGGAGCCTGCCGCCCGATGCCAGGGTGCTCGATATCGGTACGGGCAGTGGTTGTATGGCTGTCGCACTTCAATACCTGCGCCCCGATTGCAGGGTGATGGCCTGTGATGTTTCGCCGGAGGCACTTCGGCAGGCAACCCGTAATGCTCGATTGCACAAGATGCCGGTGCGTTTTTTTCAACTCGATATTCTTACCGACGGATTACCCGACGAATCCTGGGATCTGATTATCAGTAATCCTCCGTATATACCTCACCAGGAGTCGGTAAGTATCGAGCCGAGGGTTAAGGATTTCGAGCCTGCTGTTGCGCTTTTTGTCGACAACGACGATCCGTTGCTTTTTTACCGCCGGATTGCCGGGCTGGCAAAAACACATCTGGCTGCGGGCGGACAGCTGATGTTTGAAACCCACCGCAGTTTTGCAGCCGATTGTGTCGAACTGCTCTGCAGCCAGGGATTTAGCAGGGTCGAATTGAGAAAAGATATTTCAGGCAACGACCGGATGGTACGAGCCTGTATCGATTAAATTTTTTCCGGAAATTAAACTTCAGTCTGAATTTTCAGTCTGAAAGTCCGGATACAATAAAATAAGGATGTATGCATGCAGATGATCAGGTTCTGATCGAACAATTAACATCGAAGTCGACCAGGGCGGAAACGTTTTCGCGATTGGTTCGTACCTACCAGGAACGCCTGTACTGGCATATCCGGAAAATGGTTATGTCGCACGACGATGCTAATGACGTGTTGCAAAACACCTTCATGAAGGCCTGGAACGGTATCGAATCGTTTCGTGGCGAAGCCCGGTTTTCGTCGTGGCTTTACCGCATCGCCACCAACGAAACGCTCACTTTTCTTACCAACAAACGTATGCGTAATATCGCCAGCATGGAGGATGAAGAGCAAATCCTGTTGACTCAGCTTCATGCCGATACTTATTTTAACGGAAATGAAGCCGAAATGAAACTGCAGGAAGCGATACTCACATTGCCCGAAAAACAACGCCTGGTATTCAATATGAAATATTTCGACGACCTTACTTACGAGGAAATGGAGGAGATTCTGCAAACATCGGTGGGGGCGCTGAAAGCATCGTATCATCATGCGGTGAAAAAAATAGAGAAATTTTTGTCTGTTGAAAACTGATTTTTAACATATAGTCATTAAACCTTTGACTACTATGGCAGTCAAATCAAACGTTGATATACATTATGGAAGCAAAAACAAAATATTCACTGAACGATTCGGGTAAGCGGATTCCGTTTGAAGTTCCTGAAAATTATTTCGAGGACTTTGCCGTCCGGATCGGGACTATGACCACAGGTAAGCAGGTGCCCGTAAAGCGCATGATAAAACCATGGATTTATATGGCTGCGATGTTCACCGGTTTGTTGCTCATGGGGAATGTCCTGCTGAATGTGCATAAGTCGAGAGTAAATCAACAAAACGAAGCTTATGAAGTGTACCTCATGTCGCAACTCGACGAATCGGTTTACTACGATTATTACCTCAGCACGGTGGCAACAGCCGATGAGCCATCGCATACCGATGCGGTAAATTAAGTTCAGGTACAGATTCGCAATACAATTTAAAGTGTAAAGAATGAAAAAAATTTTAATTATTTCCCTGTTGATGTGTTCGTTTTCCGGATTGATGGCCCAGCCAGGTTCGAAAAGGATGACCAAAGAACAAATCTTCAATCAGAAATGGGAGTTCATAGTTGCCAAATCCCAGCTGTCGGCCGGAGATGCGGCAAAAGTTCAGCCGCTTTTTTTCGAATTAGAAGAGCAGATTTGGCAGCTATTCGCCGGCAACCGGCAGATATTCAGATCGCAACGCCGAAATAATCCCGGCGAAAAAGTGGATTTCGAAGCCATCAACGATGCCATTATCGAAACCGAATTATCAAAAGCCAATTTACAAAAGGTCTATTATTTAAAGTTGAAAAAGGTGGTTGATGCCGAAACGATCAACAAGATTTTTCATGCCGAAAAAGCCTATCAAAAAGATATAATTCAAAAAATTCCTTCCGGCGGCCGGCCGGGACGACCCTAAGAAACAACGGACTTAGCAGTTTTTTCACGTTGTTTTGAGCAATACCTGTGCATTTTTTACAATGCACAGGTATTTTGTTTGAAAAAAAGTGTTATCTTTGCACGCCGAAACAATGGTACTTTGGCCGAGTGGTTAGGCACCGGTCTGCAAAACCGTTGACGGCGGTTCGAATCCGCCAAGTACCTCGAAAAGCTATCCTTAATACGGATAGCTTTTTTGGTATAACAAACGTTTTCGGAAAGAAATTCAGGCATTTGAATCCCGCGATACCACGGGCAAGCATTTTTCCGTAAATTTGTTGAAAAATTACAACTATGACGATTCGTTTTTCAATACATTTTGTGACGAAGTGGGGCGAAAGTCTCAACCTGCGCATTCGCGCCTTGCTGACAGATGGAACCAGCGCCGACTTTCAGCAGGAGATGTTTTGTGATACAGGGTTTAACTGGAAAGCCGATTTTAATCCTGCCGCGAATGTGGATCTGATTCAGTATAACTACTCGTTACGGACTTCAAAAAACACCCTGTCGGAATACGGTCCGTTCAGGCAGGTGAGGCTGGAGGATCGCGGGCGGGATATTCAGCTCGTCGATTCGTGGCGAACGCCCAATGGCGACAGCGCTTTTGCATCGACCGTGTTCAGGGATTGCAACTTCAAACGTCCTGGACTTAGCGGGCAACAGCCTGCCGGCGGCAATCTGATATTGCAGGTATATTGCCAGCAAATGGAGCCCGGCCGGCATCTGGCAGTCGTAGGTAATCAGCCTTGTCTGGGTAATTGGGATGTGAAAAAGAAGCAAAAACTCGACGAATCGGATTTCCCGGTCTGGTCGGTGCGGTTGTCGACCACCGAACTGGCGTTTCCGCTGGAATATAAATACCTGATCGTAGATACCGCTACCGACGAAGTACTGGCATGGGGTGGAGGGCCAAACCGACATTTGCCGGCCACCGACGAATCGGTGCTGACCGTGGTAACCGACGAGCATTTTATACGTACTATTCCTTCGTGGAAAGCCGCCGGAGTTGCTATTCCCGTGTTTTCGCTGCGAAGTAAAAAGGGATTTGGAATCGGTGAGTTTTACGATTTGAAGCTGATGGTCGACTGGGCAGTTGTAACCGGTCAGAAAATGATCCAGACACTTCCGATCAACGACACTATTCTTTATCATAGCAATTACGATTCGTACCCTTACAATGCAGTTTCGGTGTATGCCCTTCACCCTGTATACCTGCATCTGGAAGCGGTAGGGAAAGTAAAGGATCCCGATCGCAAAGCCTATTATGCTGCGAAAAAGAAAGTGTTGAATGCAAAATCGTTTGCCGACTATCAGGTAGTGATGGATCTGAAGTGGAGTTACCTGCGGGAAGTATATGCCGAATCGGGTTCGAAAGTTCTGAAATCGCCCGAATTCAAAGCATTTTTTGCCAGAAACAAAGCATGGCTGGTTTCGTATGCAGTGTTTTCGTATTTGCGCGATTTATATGGTACTCCCGAGTTCGGTTCGTGGCCCGATTACAATGTGTACGACAAAGAGCGTATAGAGCAGCTGGCATCGGCAGGCAGCGAATGTTATGCCGATATTGCTTTCTTTTATTTCCTTCAGTATCATCTCGACAAGCAATTGACCGAGGTGCATGCTTATGCCCGTTCCAGGGGTATCTGTATCAAAGGCGATATCCCCATCGGCGTTAGTCCGAGGAGTGTGGATGCCTGGGTAGAACCCGAGAATTTTATTACTACCAAGCAGGCCGGAGCTCCGCCCGACGATTTTTCGGTAACGGGCCAGAACTGGGGTTTTCCCACCTACAACTGGGAGCGGATGGAGCAGGATAATTACAATTGGTGGAGAAATCGTTTCCGGAAACTTGCCGAATATTTTGATGCATACCGTATCGATCATATCCTGGGCTTTTTCCGCATTTGGGAAATACCGCAGGATGCTGTTTGGGGATTGACCGGCAGTTTTCATCCTTCCTTGCCCTTTACGGTTAAGGAGCTCGAATCGAAGGGAGTGCATTGGGATGAAGAGCGTTACCTGAAGCCCTACCTTCGCGAACATGTACTCCAGTCGGTGTTCGGAAGATATACCGAAGAAGCCATGCGGGAGTATTTCGATCAGGATGGCTGGCAGAATTTCAGGTTCAAACCGGCATTCGATACCCAGAAAAAGGTTGAGCAGCATTTTGCTTCGCTGGGTTATAATTTCAGTACCAAGGATGTGTTGATCCGCGACGGATTGTATCAGCTCCATTGCGAGGTTTTATTCCTGCGTGATTCGCGTCAGCCCGATAAATTCCACCCGCGTATTTCGATGCACAGCGCAGCCACTTTCCGCGATTTGCCGGAAACCACCCGCCGTATTCTCGATTCCATTTATGTGGATTACTATTACCACCGTCACAACGAATTCTGGAAACAGCAAGCCCTGAAAAAGCTCCCGGCATTGCTTTCGTCGACCGATATGCTGGTGTGTGGCGAAGACCTCGGGATGGTTCCCGATTCGGTGCCGGAAGTGATGCAGCAGCTCGAAATTCTCAGCCTGGAAATTCAACGGATGCCCAAAAAACCGCATCACGAATTTGCTATGCCCTGCGATGCTCCTTACCTGTCGGTATGTACCACATCGACCCACGATATGAATCCTCTTCGTGCCTGGTGGCTCGAAGATAAAACAGTGACACAACGCTTTTACAATCGTGCGCTGGGGCTGCAGGGGCCGGCACCCGACGAGTGCGAACCCTGGATCGCCGAACGTATCGTCAATCAACACCTGGAGTCGAATGCCATGTGGATTATACTGCCGTGGCAGGACTGGATGGCCATCGATTCGCGCTATACGCACGAAAATCCGCATTCCGAGCGTATCAACGTGCCCAGTAACCCGCGTAACTTCTGGTGTTACCGCATGCATATCCAACTCGAAGAGTTGTTAAAAGCCAACGATATCAACCAACATATTTTACAACTGATTACTGCCTCGGGCAGGATTTAATTTTCAAATCATGAGCGACCAACGGTACAATTTAAGAGGAGTTTCGGCTTCGAAAGAAGATGTTCACAATGCAATTAAAAACAGTGATAAAGGACTGTTTCCAAAGGCTTTTTGTAAAATCATTCCCGATTATCTGGGCAACGATCCCGACTACTGCGTCATTATGCATGCCGATGGAGCGGGTACGAAGTCGTCGCTGGCCTATGTGTACTGGAAAGAAACAGGCGATCTGTCGGTCTGGAAGGGGATTGCACAGGATGCACTGATCATGAATATCGACGATTTGCTGTGCGTAGGGGCCACCGATAATATTTTACTGTCGTCGACCATAGGCCGGAACAAAAATCTGATTCCGGGAGAAGTGATCTCGGCCATTATCAATGGCACCAACGAACTGGTGGAGGAGCTGGCCGCCTTAGGGGTGCGTATTTATCCTACCGGTGGCGAGACTGCTGATGTGGGCGATGTGGTACGTACCATTATTGTGGATAGTACGGTTGCCTGCCGTATGAAACGGGCCGATGTGATCGATAATGCCAATATTCGGCCGGGTGATGTGATCGTGGGGCTGGCCTCGTCGGGCCAGGCTACCTACGAGAAGGAGTACAACGGGGGCATGGGTAGTAATGGTCTGACTTCGGCTCGTCACGATGTTTTTGCTAAATCGATTGCCCGAAAGTATCCCGAAAGTTACAATCCCGATATTCCTGCTGAGCTGGCATATTCGGGGAGCAAGGAGCTGACCGGTAAAGTGGAGGGTACGACACTCGACGCGGGTAAGCTGGTATTGTCGCCTACCCGTACCTATGCTCCGGTTATAAAAACGGTGCTCGACGAAATGCGTCCGCTCATTCACGGGATGGTTCATTGTTCGGGAGGTGCTCAGACAAAAATTCTCCACTTTGTCGACAATCTCAGAATTGTGAAGAACAATATGTTCCCGGTTCCGCCTTTGTTCCGTATGATACGCGAAGAATCGGGCACGTCGTGGCAGGAAATGTATAAGGTATTCAATATGGGGCACCGGATGGAATTGTACCTGGAGCCCGGGAAGGCCGGTCGGGTAATCGAAATTTCCCGTTCGTTCGGGATCGATGCCCAGGTTGTCGGATACGTCGAAGCTTCGACCACCCGTGAGTTGGTGATCGAAAGCGAATTCGGACGATTTACATATTAAAGCAGGAAGCTGATGTTGGTTGTGAACAGTTTGACTGCAATGGCCAGCAGGATAATTCCGAAGAACTTGCGAAGGATATAAATGCCTCCTTCACCGATGATGGTTTCGATTCGTTTGGTGGCCTTCAGTACCAGGTATACGATAAGCAGATTGAGTACGAGGGCCACTAGAATATTCTCGGTACTGTATTCGGCTCTCAACGACAGTAATGTGGTAAAGGATCCGGGGCCGGCAATAAGTGGAAAGGCCAGTGGTACGAAAGCCGAGCTGCTTTTGGGGCCATGGTTGCAGTAGATTTCTACATCGAGTATCATTTCGATGGCAAACAGAAAGATGACGAGCGAACCTGCCACGGCAAACGACCGGATATCGACGCTGAACACCTTCAGTATGCCTTCGCCGGTGAATAAAAAGATAATCAGGATCAGTAAAGCTACGGCGCTGGCTGCTAGTGCATGCAGGTTTTTGCTTTTTTTCTGCAGATTCAGAATAATGGGAATAGAGCCCAGAATATCGATAATCGCGAAAAGTACCATGAAGGCACTGGAGATTTCTAGTAAATTGAAGTTCATAAGCGATTGAGTTGAATGATGCGTTTATTAATTTGAGTGCGTTCGGGATCGTACCACCATCCCCATTTGTTGAAATAGCGAACCAGATTGACGCTATGAATCAGTAACATCCGCCAGTTTTTGTACGAGCTTTGTTCGTGGTGATGAATCACCGTTACCGCAGGGTAAAACACTGTTTTATACCTGCGGTGAATGCGGCGTGTAAGGTCGATATCCTCAGGGTACATGAAAAACCGTTCGTCGAACAAACCCACTTCTTTCAAAGTGGAGGTTCGCAACAGCATAAAGCAGCCCGACAGATAAGGAACTTCCATAATGTGCCGGTAAGCGGTGTTTCGCATTTCGAAGCGAACCATTCGCTTGCGTGCCAGTTTTTCGGGAAGAAACCGCCGGAACAGCAGGTCGGCCGGAGTGGGCACCAATTTACATAAGTATTGCAACGATCCGTCGGGATATACGACCCTGGGCATCAGTAAGCCGGTATCGGGATGTTGTTGGAGGTATTCCATCATTTCGGTTACCGACGATGGATTTAATTCTATATCGGGATTGATTACCAGATGAAAAGGCACATCCTGCTGAAGCGACTTCCGGAGGGCAATGTTATGTCCCGCCCCATATCCACGGTTGGAGCCCGTGAAAATATACCGGCCCCCCCGGTCTGCAAAACCGGGTGAAGGTGAAGGCGAATTGTCGATAATAAACAGTTCGTTCAAGCCTTTCACCGTCAGGAGCGACCCGATAAGAGGTCCTACGGAATTCCACGTATGATTGTATAGAACAATTGAAATGTTGAGCATGGGCTGATAGAGGGCTAAAGAACCAGGTGCAAAGCTACAAAAAAAGCCCGAATTTCTCCGGGCTTTTCAGTATGCATGCGTTTTTGCTTATTCGGCGGCAGGAGCCTCTTCAGCAGCCGGAGCAGCTTCGGCGGCTGCAGCAGCAGCGGCAGCTTCGGCTTCAGCAGCTTTTGCTTCGGCCAGTTTCTTCGCCAACTCGGCAGCTTTTGCCTTGTTCACTTCAACTTCGGCAGCAAGACGTGCTTTAGCATCAGCAGCTTTTTCGGCAGCAATTTGTTCTTTGGTTTTGTTAACCGAACTTTCTTTCATGGTTTTCCATGCAGCAAAGCGTTTTTCAGCTTCAGCTTCATCAAAGGCGCCTTTTTTAACACCTTCCAATAAATGCTTTTTCATCAATACACCTTCGGCCGACAAAATATTGCGGGCGGTATCGGTGGGCTGAGCGCCTGTAGTCATCCAATACAAAGCTCTGTCGAACTTCAAATCGATGGTTGCAGGGTTAGTGTTAGGGTTGTACGAACCAATTCGTTCTACAAATTTGCCATCACGTGGCGCACGACTATCGGCAATAACGATATGGTAATACGCATATCCTTTACGGCCGTGACGTTGTAATCTGATTTTTACGGGCATTTTTAAATGATTTAAATGATTTATACCTGGTGCTTTTACTCGAAAAGCGGTCGCAAAGATACAAAAAGAATTGAAAATGACAAAATTAATTTTTTATGACCCAGGCATCGGAGAAACGGGGATCTTCGCGGCGTAGTTGTTCCATATAATGAATCGCCGCTTTGATATCGTCGAAGTTGCACAATGTAACTTTATAATAGCTGCCTTCCGATGTAACGTCGGTTTCCGGAAATTCGGCATTGAAGGTGTTGGCCATGCGTAATGCGGTAGCTTCGGTTTGAAAAACTCCGACCACAATGCTGTAGGGAGCCGGTTTTTTCTCCAACAGATCGTCGGTACCGGCGGTAGTTTGCAGGGTGTCGAGCTGTGAGTAAGGTGCCACTGCTTTCGACGCTAAAGTACTGTCGGAATAGCTGATTGCCGGTTTGGCCGGATACAACTGTTCCCAGTTGATGGTGCGGAACATATTTAAAGTAGCCTGATCGTGCAGGGTGGCGTTGTGGTTTAAGCCCGACGAATAGAGAAGCGAAACGATGAACACAACTGCAGCAGCATAACGCATAATACGGTAGGCCGGAAAGCGTACTTCGATCATCCGGTTATTGACCCTTGCCGGCATCGGCAACCGGATGGGCCGATGCCCGAGGTTCATCGGCAAAAAAGGCAAATGACCTGCCGGGGTAAACATCAGGTTGCCTTCACTGTCGAGCATAAAGCTGCCCAGATTGCCGAAATCTTCGGTGTCGTCGCTGTTTACCTCTTCCAGAAAAAGGCTGATGAACGTATCGATCATGCGCGAAGCTTCGCGGTAGGAAATCTGTTGAGAGCGTGATATTTCGAGCGCCAGCAGACCGTCGTTGTGTTGCACCATGGGATTGAAACCCAGGCTTGCGCGAGGAGGTAAAATATAGTTTCCACGTATTACGGCGCTGCTTTTTTGTACGGCGAATACGCCCAGACCCGGAACAATCACGTGATCGTTACTGGCCAGCAGTCGTTCGATATGGTACATTATTTTTTCCACGTCGCAAATTTAGAAAAAGATTTTCAAAGGGACCACCAATTGTTGATAACTTCTTGCATTTTTACTTTTTGAAAATATTAATGTACATTTGCATCGGAAACTAAACATAAAATGATTCTGATGAAAACTATTCTTATCACCGGAGGCGCCGGGTTTATTGGTTCACATGTGGTCCGTTTGTTTGTGTCAAAATACCCTGAATACCAACTAGTAAATCTCGATGCTCTCACCTATGCAGGTAATCTGGAGAACCTGAACGATGTGGCGGACGCCCCTAATTACAGGTTTGAAAAAGGCGATATTACCGACGAAGTTTTTGTAAACGATTTGTTTAAACGCTATACGTTCGATGGGGTGATTCACCTGGCTGCCGAATCGCATGTCGATCGTTCCATTACCGATCCGTTTTCCTTTATTCGCACCAATGTGTTTGGCACCGCTATTTTGCTTCATGCGGCAAAAGAAGCCTGGAAGGGGGCGATGGAAGGAAAACGTTTTTACCATGTGTCGACCGACGAAGTGTACGGTTCGCTGGGAGCCACCGGATTTTTCACGGAAGAAACGGCCTACGATCCCCGCAGTCCGTATTCGGCATCCAAAGCCTCGTCCGATCATTTCGTACGGGCCTACCATCACACCTACGGTTTGCCGGTCGTGATTTCCAATTGTTCGAATAACTACGGTGCAAACCATTTTCCCGAAAAACTGATTCCGCTGGCTATCCATAATATTCGCACCAATAAACCCATCCCCGTGTACGGAAAAGGAGAAAATGTTCGCGATTGGTTGTGGGTCAACGATCACGCGCGTGCCATCGATGTGATTTTTCATACCGGTGTAAATGGCGAAACCTATAATATCGGCGGACATAACGAATGGACCAATATCGCCTTGATTCACAAATTGTGTGAAATTATGGACCGGAAACTGAACCGGGAACCCGGCACCTCGGCCCAGTTGATCCGGTTTGTTACCGACAGGGCCGGCCACGATCTGCGCTATGCCATCGATTCGACGAAATTGCAAAACGAACTGGGATGGGTTCCATCGCTCCAGTTTGAAGAAGGGCTCGAAAAAACAGTCGACTGGTACCTGGCCAATCAGGAGTGGCTCGATAATGTGACCAGCGGAGCTTACCAGGAGTATTACAGGAAACAATATTCGCGCGATTAAATATTTTGGAGATTGTAAAATATTTTTGTATCTTTGCGGACGAAAGGCAATGGGGAGGGGACACACAGTCCCCTTCTTTGTTGAAATATAACTAGGTATGATTAGTAAAGATATTGTAAACCAGCTCGTTGAAGAGTATCTGGCAGGTTCGTCTAATTATCTGGTCGATTTGACGGTAACTCCCGATCAGCGCATTATCATTGAAATAGATGCGGAAAAAGGAGTGTCGATCGACGATTGTGTGAAACTCAACCGTCAGTTGGTGGATAAGCTGAGTCCGGAGATCGAAGAGTACGAGCTCGAAGTAAGTTCGGCAGGGATCACCGAGCCATTCAAGGTATTGCGACAATACCAGAAAAACAAAGGAAAAGAGGTGGAAGTGCTCACCCGCGAAGGTAAGAAGCTATCGGGCATTTTAGGAGAAGCGTCCGAATCGGGTTTCCAGCTGAAAGTAGAAAAGAAAGTAAAAGAAGAGGGAGCAAAGCGGAAGACAACGGTCGAGGAAATTTTAACATTCAACTATACAGAGATCAAAACAACAAAAATGATTATTAGATTCAAATAAGCCATGAGCAAAAAAGAAAGCATTAATTTGATAGATACCTTTTCGGAGTTTAAGGAACTGAAGAGCATCGACAGAAGCACTTTGATATCGGTGATGGAAGAATCGTTCCGCAACGTTATCTCTAAAATGTTTGGAAGCGACGATAACTACGACGTTATTATCAACCCGGATAAAGGCGACTTTGAAATTTACCGCAACCGCACCGTTGTTGAAGATGAAGAACTGGAAGACGACAACCTGGAAATTTCGCTTACGGAAGCTAAAAAAATTGACGATGATTATGAAGTTGGCGAAGAAGTAACCGACCAGGTCGACTTCATGAGTTTCGGACGCCGGGCCATTCTCAACTTACGTCAGACGCTGGCATCGAAGATTCTGGAATTGCAGAAGGAGAATGTATTCTCGAAATACAGCGAAAAGGTAGGCCAGATCGTAAGTGCCGAGCTGTATCAGATCTGGAAAAAAGAAATGCTGCTGATCGACGACGAAGGCAACGAGTTGTATCTGCCTAAAACCGAGCAAATCCCTTCCGACTTTTACCGCAAGGGCGACACGGTACGTGCAGTTGTAGCCATGGTCGACAATAAAAACAACAACCCGAAAATTATTCTTTCGCGTATTTCGCCTGTATTCCTCGAACGTTTGTTCGAACTGGAGGTTCCCGAAATTCACGAAGGACTGATTACGATCAAGAAAATCGCCCGTATGCCGGGCGAGCGTGCAAAGGTAGCTGTCGAATCGTACGACGACCGGATCGACCCGGTAGGAGCCTGCGTAGGGGTAAAGGGTTCGCGTATTCATGGCATTGTGCGTGAATTGCGTAACGAAAACATCGATGTGATTAATTTCACCAACAATACCAGTTTATTTATTCAGCGTGCACTCAGCCCTGCAAAAATTTCATCGATTCGTATCAACGAAGCCGATAAAAAAGCTGAAATATACATGAAGCCCGAAGAGGTTTCGCAGGCAATCGGAAAAGGCGGTCTCAACATTAAACTGGCCGGTATGCTTACCGGTTATCAGCTGGATGTATACCGCGAGCTGGAGGACGAAGAAACAGAAGACATCTACCTGGATGAGTTTAACGACGAAATCGAGCAGTGGGTAATCGATACCTTTAAGGCGATTGGTTACGATACTGCGAAAAGTGTTCTTGCAGTGCCGCGTCAGGATTTATTGAAACGTACCGATCTCGAAGAAGAAACCATCGACGAGGTGTTGCGTATTCTGAGTGCGGAATTTGAAGAAGAGCTTTAAGAAAAAAGAATTATTTAAAACGAAATTATGCCCATAAGATTAAGTAAGGTTTGTAAAGAATTAAACATTGGCATTAATACGGCCGTTGACTTTCTGGCTAAGAAAGGTAATAAGATCGAAACCGATCCGAATCAGAAGATTTCGGACGATCTTCACTTGCTTTTGGCGAAGGAATTCAACAAAGATATGGCGCTCAAGCTGGAGTCGGAGCGTCTGAGTCAGGAACGTCACCAGAAAGATAAGGTGGCCACTGTGGCTATCGAAGGCTTTGGTAAGGTGAAAGAAGAGAAAAAGGAAGAGAAGAAAGAGGATGTGATTTCCGTAACTATTCCTAAAGATCAGTTGCCCGGAATCAAGCAGGTGGGTGTTATCGATCTCGATGCTGTGAATAAACCGCAAGCAAAAGAGCCGGTACAGGAACCCGCGGTCGCCGTTCCGGAACCTGCACCTGCTCCAATGCCGGTAAGCAACCATGAGCAAGTGGCCGATGAAGTTGCACCGCCTCCGGCCGAGGTTGAAGTGAAGCCTGAACCAGTAGTACGGACTGAAGAGCCCGCGGAAGTTACAGGGCAGACTACCGCATCTGAAGTACCGGCAGCTGTGCAGGAATCGACGACTCCTGTTGCCGAAGTAAAAGAGCAAGTGGAGGTTGAAGCCGACGAACCGGTGATTGTGGCGGTGAAACCGGAGCCAGCGGTTCCGGCTGTCAAGGAGGTACAGCCTGAGCCTGAAGCCGGGACCACCGAAGCGGAGGCCGGTGAAAGCAATATCGAACCCGCAGCATCGGAAAACCAGGGCGAAGAAGAGATTTTCACGCTGGCCAAACCGGTACTGGAGAAAACACCGGTGGTGTTGGGTACCATCGATTTGTCGCTTATCAATCAATCGACTCGTCCGAAAGCTAAATCAAAAGAACAGAAGAAGAAGGAAAGGGAAGAAAAGAACCGTCAGCTGGCGGCTGCCAAGAAGCCGCATCTGACGCTGGAGAAGAAACCTGAAGGTGCTGCCGCATCAGCTTCCGACGATGCTAAGAAGAAGAAAAAACGCGAACGTTTTACGAATCAAAAAGTTGATATTGAGCACTTCCCGGCCGATGGAGCGAAAAAACCGGCACCTGCTCAGGGTGGCGGTGGCATGCAGCCCAAGCTGAACCGAGATAAGTTCAAGAAACCCCTGAAAACGGTGGTAAACGAGGAGGAAGTTGATAAGCAAATCAAAGAAACCCTGGCTCGTATGGCCGGCGGCAATAAAAAGGGCAAGGGAGCCAAGTATCGCCGCGATAAGCGCGATTCGTTTTCGGCGCGTATGCACGAGCAGGAGCAGCTGGAGCGCGAACAGGAAACCATCCTTAAGCTTACCGAGTTCGTAACGGTAAGTGAGTTGGCGGTGATGATGGATGTGCCCGTAAACCAGGTAATTGCTACTTGTATGAGTATTGGTATGATTGTGTCGATCAATCAACGCCTGGATGCCGAAACCATCAATATCGTTGCCGAAGAGTTTGGCTTTACCACGGAGTTTGTAAGTGCCGATGTGGTGGAAGCGATCGGCGAAGATGAGCCCGATCTCGATGAGGACATGATGCCTCGTGCACCTATCGTTACCGTTATGGGACACGTCGACCATGGTAAAACATCGTTGCTCGACTATATTCGTAAAACCAATGTGATTGCCGGAGAGGCAGGAGGGATCACCCAGCATATCGGTGCGTACAATGTAAAACTGGAGAACGGACAGCGTATCACTTTCCTCGATACTCCCGGTCACGAAGCTTTTACGGCGATGCGCGCCCGTGGTGCGAAAGTGACGGATATCGCAATTATTATAGTAGCAGCCGACGATAGCGTGATGCCTCAAACCGTTGAAGCGATCAATCACTCATCGGCTGCCAACGTACCGATGGTGTTTGCCATCAATAAAGTGGATAAACCGAGTGCAAATCCTGAAAAAATCAAGGAAGCGCTGGCTAATATGAATTATTTGGTCGAAGACTGGGGAGGAAAGTACCAATCGCAGGATATTTCGGCTAAATCGGGGATGGGTATTCCCGAATTGCTGGAAAAGGTATTGCTGGAAGCCGAATTACTGGATCTGAAGGCCAATCCGAACAAACGTGCGGTCGGTTCGGTGATCGAATCGTCGCTCGATAAGGGGCGCGGTTATATTTCGACCGTGCTGGTTGAAAACGGAACATTGAAAATGGGCGACGTAGTGCTGGCCGGAACGTATTTCGGACGTGTTAAAGCCATGTTCAACGAACGTAACCAGCGCATTAAAGAAGCAAAACCGGCCGAACCGGTATTGATTCTAGGTCTTAACGGTGCACCGCAGGCGGGCGATAACTTCAATGTGATGGCCACCGAACAGGAGGCCCGTGAAATTGCCAACAAACGCGAGCAGTTGCAACGTGAGCAGAGTTTGCGTACGAAGAAACACTTTACACTCGACGAGTTGGGCCGTCGTATTGCATTGGGCGATTTCAAAGAGCTGAATATCATTGTGAAGGGAGATGTCGACGGATCGGTTGAAGCATTGGCCGATTCGCTGCTGAAACTTTCGACCGAGAATATTCAGATCAATGTAATTCACAAGGCAGTAGGGGCTATCTCCGATTCCGATGTATTGCTGGCAGCTGCTTCCAACGCTATTATTGTCGGTTTCCAGGTGCGTCCGAGTGCATCGGCCCGCAAAATGGCCGAAAAGGAAGAAATCGATGTACGTCTGTACTCCATTATTTACGACGCTATCGAAGAAATCAAATCGGCTATGGAAGGTATGCTGTCGCCCGAAATCAAGGAAGAGATCACGGCTACAGTCGAGGTGCGCGAAGTGTTTAAGATTACCAAAGTGGGTACTGTGGCGGGCTGTCTGGTTCGTGAGGGTAAAATCAAACGAAACAACAAGGTACGCATCATTCGCGATGGCATCGTAGTATACTCCGGCGAGCTCGAATCCCTGAAGCGTTTCAAAGACGACGTGAAGGAAGTCGGTACCAATTACGAATGCGGACTGAATATCAGGAATTACAACGATATCCGTGTAGGCGATATGATCGAAAGCTACGAGCAGATCGAAGTAAAAAAGACTTTATAAACGATAACCGATTCCCCATTCAATAAATTCGGCTTTCTGCAAATGGGTTTTCAATCCGAGATGCAACAGCAGATGAGGAGTCAGACTATATTTTAAAGAGGCACGGGTGTAGAACCATCCGTCCTCTTTTTCTATATCATAGGGGTAGAAAATACCTTTGTCGGGAGCGCCGTTCATCGCATCGGTATAGGGTTCCAGGTTTCGGATCGGATTGTACAGGTAAACTCCGAAATGAACTCCTGCCGTAAGTTTACCGAACATCAGTTCGGGCTGAAGGCTCATACCTCCGCGGAAACGGTTGACCAGCAGGTCGTCGGTCAGATAGGTACGCTTGAAACGGCTGGTGTTTTGTGTTGCATCGGCGGCGCTGTTGACTCCGGCAAAAACCCCATCGTAAAAGCCATCGGCGCCGATTCCCAGCCGGAGTTGCCGGCTAACAGGGCGATACACCACTAAGGTGAGTGCTCCCGTGGGAAACATTTTGTTGTCGCGGTAATACAACTGTCGGGCCCCTCCCGAAATAATCAATTCGAGTCCTGTTTTGAATCGTTTGTCGTCGGCGTCCTCCACGGGGAGGTCGACCGGTGTTCGTTTCAACGTCAGCCAGGCCGTATTGGCCACTGTTTTCCGGTTGGCCGAAGGATAATACCTGAATCCCAGCCCCCCGTTGAGCATGTTAATGCCCGAATTCGGTTGATAAAAGCTGCCGTTTGATGCGTGATTCCACGAAAAGGTTCCTGCCAGTTCGAGCGATTTTCCCAGCGGTAGGGTTAGTTCGCCCCCCATCGCGAAATACACGTTCAGGTGCGATCCAATGGCAGCATTGCTCCGTCCCAGCACCAGCGTTCCGTTAGGGTCGAAATAGCGTGCGTCCTGAAAGGTTTTGGTAAGGTAACTCACCCCGGCTCCGGTTTTCAAATTCAGTTGGATCCATTTCAGATTTATCAAATGAAAACGAAAATAGGGATACAATGCCAGCAGGTTACCAAAAATGGTATCGTTGCCCAGGTTGAGCGCTGTTGCCGACAGCCCGACATCGGGATACAGGTAATACGCAGGCCAGGCCCGTTTACCGGACCGGGCAGGAAGGCTGAGGTCGGGAACCGTGGTCCATTCCATGCTCAGTTCGGCTCCCTGGGTAGGTCCCTTCACCGTTTGTTCCAGGTGTTTGGTGTGTTTGAGAATATTGCCGTACAACCAGTCGAATTTCCATTGAATTGCTTGTTGAGCCTGCGTCGCATGGCACTGAACTGTCAAAAGGCAGATAAGGAATACTTTTTTCATGTCGTTAAAATGGGTCGTTTGCGTTTTTATGAGTATCTTTGAAGTCCCAAAATTATAGAATTTTCTTTAATGAACGATATGTTAACTCAAAAACCCCTGATTTTAATTACCAATGATGATGGCGATTTCGCAAAAGGAATTGCAGTTTTAACCAGATTGATGACTCAACTGGGTGAGGTTGTGGTAGTTGCGCCCGACGGGCCCCGGTCGGCTCAGTCGAATGCCCTTACAGTTACTCACCCCATCCGTTTTCGTTTGCAGGAACAACGGGAGGGGCTGACTCGCTATGCGTGTAGCGGTACACCCACCGATTGTGTGAAGCTGGCTTTACACGAGATCGTCGATCGCCGGCCCGATATGCTGGTTTCCGGTGTTAATCACGGCTCCAATGCAGCCATCAACGTTATCTACTCCGGTACGATGGGAGCCGTTTTGGAAGGTTGTGAGAACGGTATTCCTTCGGTAGGCTTTTCAATCTGCAATTATTCGCCCGATGCCGATTTCAGTCAATTCGAACCCTATATGCTGCACATTGCCCGGCGCGTACTTGAAAATGGACTCGACCATGGCGTGTGTCTCAACGTGAATGCTCCTGCAGGGGCCATACAGGGTCTGAAGGTGGCCCGTCAGTGCGATGGTAAGTGGGTGAAAGAGTTTGTTAAGAAAACCGATCCTCATGGCCGGGCGTATTACTGGCTCACCGGCGAATTTGAGAATCACGAACCGGAGGCGACCGACACCGACGAGTGGGCGCTGGCCAATGGATTTGTGTCGGTGGTGCCTACGAAAATAGATCTTACAGCGCATGAAACGCTCGCGAAAGTAGCTGGTTTGATGCGTTAAGGTACTTATTTGATTTAATTTTCGCCGCTTGAATCCGTTCAAAAGCATACTTTTGCGTATCCAATATTAGTTATATAGTATGATACGCAAAATTTTTATCGTCCTATTCCTTGTCGCTCCAGGGGTGCTGGCCACAGCTGCTTCGTGGTTTCCGTCCAAAACCGAAGTAGTCGGTATCCTCCACAAAGCCAACGATTACTGGCAGGATCGAAATCCGGTGCACGGCAATTCGTTTTGGAACCGGGCAGCGTATCATACCGGCAATATGGCGGCCTACAAGGCTACGGGCGATAAGCGCTATTACGATTTTTCATATGCATGGTCGGAAGCGAATGAATGGAAGGGGGCTCGTTCCGACAACAAAGCCAATTGGAAATATTCCTATGGCGAATCGAACGATTATGTATTGTTCGGCGACTATCAGATTTGTTTTCAGGTATATACCGATTTGTATACCTATGAGCCGGCCGGTTTTAAAATTGCACGGGCGCGGGAAGTGATGGAGTATCAGATGAGTACGCCGAACCGCGACTATTGGTGGTGGGCCGATGGTTTGTACATGGTGATGCCGGTCATGACCCGTTTGTATAAGCTTACCGGAAATCAACAGTATCTGCAGAAATTATACGAATATTTCTCCTATGCCGATAGTATTATGTACGATGGCGGAGAGAGGTTGTATTACCGCGATGCCAAATATGTTTATCCCAAACATGCTACCATCAATGGCCTGAAAGATTTTTGGGCGCGGGGTTCGGGCTGGGTTTTTGCCGGTTTCGCACGGGTATTGGCCGATTTACCTGCCGACGATCCTTACCGTCCGTTGTACCTGCAGCGTTTCCGGGCCATGGCCGGGGCGTTAAAACAGGCACAACAACCCGAAGGCTACTGGACCCGTAGCCTGCTCGACCCTCAGCATGCACCGGGACCCGAAACCAGTGGCACGGCTTTTTACACTTACGGTTATTTGTGGGGGTTGAATAATGGCGTTTTCAGCTGGGACGACTATGGTGCTACGGTAGAAAAAGCCTGGAATTATCTCACGACCGTGGCCTTGCAACCCGACGGCAGGGTGGGGTATGTTCAACCCATCGGCGAGAATGCCAATCCGTACCAGACGGTGAGCGCCACTTCGACCGCCGATTTCGGCGTGGGAGCATTCCTGCTGGCTATGAGTGAGATGTTGCCTAATGCGACCGGTGAGATGCCTGCCAAACTGATTCGCCTTTCGAAGGTTGAAATTGAAAATTCTACCCGTATCCGGTTGGAATTCAATGAAGTGCTTACTGCCGGATCGGCTGCTACACTTGCTAATTACAGGATCAACAATGGTCCGGTGGACGGAGAGGTGTTGTTTGATGGAATGTATACCGTGACCTTGCTGCTCAATAAGCCCTTACCCTATGGGCCTTATGTGATTTCGGCGGATAAGCTGGCGGGGAATAATAATGCCGTACTGGAGCCCGACGCTCGCAGGTCGGGTTATTTCGCGGTTCCGTTAAATCCTGTCGAGCCGCAGATCACTGTGACGGCTATCGGGAATCAGATTGGAAATACGCCTCAAAATACCCTCGATAATTCGTTGAACACCCGCTGGAGCCAGCCTGGAACCGGTCAATGGATCCGGTATGATCTGGGATCGGCGAAGCAGGTTTGGGCAGTGGATATGGCTTTTTACGCCGGCGATCAGCGTACTTCTTTTTTCGATATCGAAGTGTCGGACGATAATACAGTGTACGAAAAGGTGCTGACGGGTGGCGTAAGCAGCGGGCTCACCAATGGTCTCGAGCGTTTTAATTTTTCACCTGTCAAAGCCCGCTATGTGCAGATTGTCGGTCATGGAAACTCAACCGGCGGTGATAACTGGAATAGCTTGACCGAAGTGCGGGTGCGGTACGATCAGCCCACGGGACTGGAAGCTTTGAACCGGCAATCGTTCATTTATCCGAATCCGTATTCTGGAGGCGTACTGACGCTTATACTGCCTGATCAATCGGTTTCAGGCGACCGGTTATCGGTACTATCGGTCAGCGGCCGGGAGGTGTATTCGTCGGAAATCAAAGCCGGCGAGTCGGTAGTACGGCTCAATAACCTGCCGTTAGCACCCGGTAGCTATTTGATCCGGTCGAATTCACAATCTTTTGTAGGAAAACTGATCGTGATGTAGCCTGTTTTGCTTCTGCCGTAGTGAAGTTTTACCTCTTGTGCGAAATTTTTGTATCTTTGGACTGATTTGTCGAACTGAAGATTCGAACAGTACTTTTAACTGATCATTCCCTCCTTCACGGGTCGAAATGCCTGCGGAGTAATCCGGAAGGTGTGAATGGTATAAAAAAAACGCACTATGAACTGGAAAAAATTACAAAACGGATCGGATATTCGTGGTGTTGCCCTCGAAGGCGTAAAGGGAGAGGCCGTGAACCTGACTCCCGAGGTTGCATATGTATTGGGAAAGGCTTTTGCCGGCTGGTTGATCCGACAGGATTATACCGACCTATCGGTAGCAGTGGGTACCGATTCCCGGATTTCGGGACCGGAACTCAAGAAGGCTTTTATGGAGGGTTTGTGCGAAGCCGGGGCAAGGGTCTTCGATTGTGGGCTGGCATCGACTCCGGCAATGTTTATGGCCACTGTGTATGGTGGACAACCGGTTACGGCCGGAGTGATGATTACCGCCAGCCATCTGCCTTATAATCGGAATGGTTTTAAATTCTTCACTGCTTCGGGAGGGTTGGACAAGAAAGATATTTCCGAAATTCTGAGCATCGCCGAGGCCAACGATTTTTCTCCTGCCGATGGTATTGTTCCGGTGGAATCCCTGAACCTTATCGACGTATATGCTGCCGGCTTGGTGGAGTATGTCCGGAGGCAGGCTAATATCCAATCGCATTACGACCAACCCTTGCAAGGCTTGAAAATCAGTGTGGATGCAGGCAATGGTGCGGGCGGATTTTTTGCCTCACAGGTGCTGATCCCGCTGGGCGCCGATACGAGTGGAAGCCAGTTTCTGGAACCGGACGGCCATTTCCCCAACCATGTTCCCAATCCGGAAGATAAAGACGCGATGCAATCGATTTGCGATGCGGTGGTGCGTGAAAAAGCCGATCTGGGAATCATTTTCGATACGGATGTCGATCGATCGGCCATTGTCGACGGACAGGGCAATCCTGTGAACCGGAATGCGCTTATTGCGTTGATTTCTGCTGTGGTTTTAGCCGAGCATCCCGGCAGTACCATTGTTACCGATTCCATTACTTCGGAAGGGCTGACCTCGTTTATCGAGAACGATTTAAAAGGGAAGCATCATCGTTTTCAGCGGGGGTACAAAAATGTGATCAATGAAGCCTTACGCTGCAATAAGGAGGGTGAAGAATGCTGGCTGGCCATTGAAACCTCGGGACATGCTGCGTTAAAAGAAAATTACTTTTTGGACGACGGGGCTTATCTGGTGGCAAAACTGCTGGTGGAGCTAGCCAAACTGCATCATCGGGGCCGGCAATTGACCCATTTGATTGCAGGGTTGAAACATCCGGCAGAAAGTCGTGAAATCCGCTGTTCCATTGAAGATGAAAATGCCGCCGACTACGGCCGTAAGGTTTTGGCCGTACTCGAAAAAGAAGTGCGGGGTTATAAGGGATGGGAAGTGGTGAGTCCCAACTATGAAGGACTCCGGGTGCGTTGTACTGCTCCCGGCGAACAAGGTTGGTTTCTGCTTCGGTTATCGCTCCACGATCCGGTTATGCCGTTGAATATCGAATCCGATATGCCGGGAGGGGTGGAGCTGATACTGTCGAAATTGAAAGTGCTGTTGCAACAGTTTCATCGCTTAAAACTCCCTTTACTTTCGTAATGTTTTATTTATCCGGCTATGGTCGTAAATAAAACATACGGTGACCGCTCTGTCGATTGTCAAAAAGCTGAACCGAGGCAATTCATATCAAATCGTTCCACAATCCACATGTATATTTTGTCCGGTGATTGATCTTGATTCATCCGACAACAAAAACGATATGGTATTGGCCACAGATTCTACGTCGACCTGCTGTTTGAGTGATGTCCTCTGATAGATCCTGTTTTTCTGATCTTCGGAGAGGGTTGAACTCATTTCGGTTTCCATGAATCCGGCAACCACACAATTGGAGCGAATACCCAATGCTCCCCATTCGCGTGCCGTGTTTTTCGAAAATGCTTCAAGAGCGCCTTTGGTGGAGGCATACATGGACAAACCTTTGTAACCTGTATGAACACTTATCGACGAAATATGCACAATGCTTCCTTTTATTTTATGAAGCAGCATTTGCCTGATTACAAGCTTAGTCATCATTAGAGGCGAAAATACATTGACTGCGTACATATTCTCAAGAGCATCCAAATTCATATTGGTAATAACATCATCGTAAGCCAACGCCGCATTATTTACAAAAGCATGAATCGGAGTACCCAATCCTATCCAGTGTTTGAAAACCTCCGTTTTCAGGTTGTTGGTGTCCGACAGATCATATCTCAACCATTTCAAATTCGAACCAAATTCAGTTATCAGCCTTTCCAGTTCGGGGGACAGGCTTCTACTGATACCATATACGGTACAGCCATTGTTTAAAAGCACTTCTGTCAATTTCAATCCAAGGCCTTTAGATACGCCGGTTATTAATACGTTCATTCTGTTAGTTTCTTTTTAGTTTTCCGGTACGGGTAGTTTCTAATGCATTCACAAATTTTATGATTCGTGGTATCTTATATTCTTGTAGTTTAGTCTGCAAATACAAACGAATTGCAGTTTCCTCCAGTGTAGTGGTGCTTACTATATCGCAACAAACAATATTGCCAAGTACCGAATTGCTTTTGGCATATACTTTCACTTCTTTAACTCCCGGAATCGAATGTATGACCTCCTCAACTTCCGAAGGATTAACCTTGTATCCTCCCACATTAATCATTTCACTTTTGCGGGACAAGAACCTGAATTTCAACGGGTATTTTTCAATAAGTTCTATCAGGTCGTTCGTATGATACCATTCAGTATCCATGTCCATCGAGTATCCCATTAAACTGCTGTGAATCAGAAGTTCGCCATCCTCTTCTTTTATCAGACCGGCAAATTCGTTTTTTACGACAAATACATCATTTTCTGAGGCAAACAGAGTTCCTGCTTCGGTTGAAGCATACACATTCGTAATTTTGGCGGCCGGAAATAACTCTTTCAGTTGGGCGGCAAGTTGCGTGTTAAACTTTTCGCCGCCGGAAGTCACTCTTTTTACAGAAAGAAATTTTTCCTTACAGGGAAATAAAAGCTTATAGAAGGTTGGCGTAGCCGAGATGTTTGTAATTTGACGGGCATTTATCTCTTGATGAATTTCTTCTTTTGATAATCCGAAAAGACGAATAATGGAATTTCCGTTCAGTAATGCTTGCAGATAAACCTGTAAGCCGGCTATATGGGTAGGATTAAACGCAAAGCCCCAGATACAGTTTTGCTGGCTTTCAGAGCGTTTGACGAATCTGGTCAGCGAATTGAAACTGTGTGTTACTTTCTTTGGAATTCCCGTTGTGCCGGAAGTAAATATAGTGACTTGCCAACCGTCTTTAGTATTGATTAATTTCTCTATCAAAAGATTCTTATTACCTAAGCCGGTGAGTTTTGTGTCAACCGGAAGAGAATAATTGTCGAAAGAGCTTTGTCCGGTCAACGTTAAAAGCTCGTTGCCAGTAAAATCGGAATCGAGAAGGACAATTTCTTTATTCAGAAGCATAGAAACGATGATATTCTTAAATACCTCATAGTAATCGTCCGATTTATAGTAGGGATTAAAAGTGCGTGTATTGTTCAGGTCGTCAAGAAGCCGGTCCCAGCTGATTTCCTGATGCTTGGATATGTCTTTAAAGAAAATGCTCATTATTTAATATTAAGTTTTGCATATATTTCACCAACGGTATTCACTATACCATCTTCAAAAATATCAATATCGAATTCAGCTTCAATGCGTACCGTTAATTCTGCTAAATCAAGCGAGTCCATATCCAGATCATTTCTTAAACTCATTGAAGGATTTATTTTTCTTATTGCCTTTTTTCCTCTGTTCTCCAGAACAGTATTTACGATTTCGAGAATTTTGTTTTCCATATTATAAAACCATTATATTTTAGTATGTTCCTTGGGTGTTTAAGCGCGATAAATATACATTTTCGGGTTTCACTTTATTATCTAAGCTTTTGAAAATAAAAGGTATGCCTCTGTTTATAAAAATAAAGCCGGCGTTATTAAGGATGCCCAGTTCTTCTTTGTTTACTTTGTTGTGATCAAATCCCATAGCCCTTACAATAGCGGCGCCTTTGCTTTTCAGATGTTGCAGGGCCCTACGGCTAATCCTTTCTTTGAAAGCTACCGATAAGTCCGGATGAAACAAAAATTGTTCAACAAAAAACACCCGACCCTCTTTCTGAGAATAAATAAAACAGGCTATTATTTTGTGTGAATGATCTTCAAACTGTAAAATTGAATACTTGAGCATGGATGAATTTTCGACGATTCTCCAATTTAAGAAGTCTTTGTTCAGGTGGATACTGTAGAGATCGGGAGCTAAAAAACCAAGCAAAGTTTCTTCGTTGATATCGTTCAACTCCACTTCTTTACATATTATTTCTTTATAATTCCTAGTATTAACAATGCTTTTCAGATAGGACATCAAGGTAAGCCCGGCAATCTGAATTTTCTGTTTTACCCCATTCGAAGTATTCAGACTAACAAGATGCTTATAAGCCGATACCGGCCTGATAACGTAAGTTCCTTGTTTCGAGCTAAAGCAACGCGAAAATCCCAAACGTTCAAACGAGTTCGCTGCATACGTAAAACCCCACAGGAATTTTATATTCATAAGCTCGGATTTTGATTCGATCAAATCTAACAATTCTTTCAAAAAATCATGATCTTTATGGCGTACCAAAGCTTTTATATTCACGAGTGCATCTTCCGGTTTAATGGACTGACAAACTTCTCCGTCCGGAGTTTTCATTGGAAAATACAAGGCCGACAACGTTGCGGCCAGTTCGTCCCTGGCAGCATCGTAAGCAATAACATAAACAGATGATTGATAATTGTCGTTGAAGAATTGCCATTTAAACTCATCCAGCGAGCCGGTAACAAACGGGTCATGCTGTTTTAGAACGGGAGTTTTCTCAAACAGGCGTTGCAACTCGGATATATCTTCTTTTTTTAATACTTTAATTTCAACCGACATGAATAATTAATTTTTTACACTTGTTGTACCTGTGCCGGCAATTCTGTTGTATATGTCGATGCTACTGGTCAACAATGCATTATTGTTTTTGCAATAGCTTAAAATTTGTTCGTATACTTCGCACCAACCGGTATATTTGTAATCGGAAAAAGAAGTGTTATGCCACAATATACTAAATACTCCATTAAACTTTTTCACCTCCTCAATTAATGCAATAACAGCCGGAACCGAATCTTTTTGCGATAGTCCCATGTATTTTTTATACATCAAACTGGCATCCATTACAATCAAAGGAATCTCCAAAACCGTCGAAGTTTCATTTTTTTCAAAATTGTACATATAGAAAGGAAGGCACGTACCGCGCCTGAAGCCGATTTGTTCGGCAAAACCTATCGAAGTGTCGTATTTCACACCTGCGTTTTCCAATACACTCACCGTACGGTATATATCAAACATCAAAAAGTGGAACCTGTTGCCTTCTGCTGTTTTATCAGGAATCCGTGCGATATCCCGATTTAACAATCCGGAATTATCGTGTGTCCCGAAACTGCCATGAACCCCTATTTCGTTTCCGTTTTCGCTCAGGCTTTGAATCACTGCCTTGATTTCAGTGCTCTGAATGTCATAATCGGCATTTTTCCATCCGTTTACCCTGCCCTTTTGCGGGAGGAAATAAAACGTGGAATTAGCATGGTATTTCTTTTCTATCCGGATTATTTTGTCAAAATTGAACCAGTCATCTTTCCCGAAGAAACGATTGGCTATTAACTTAGGAACAGAAAAGAATTTCTTCTTTTTAATTTCGCTGAATGAGCCTTCGAGCCAGCTTCTTTTACACACATCAATGTCGTGCGACAAGGCGACTGCAAACGGATGTTCCTGCCAGGGTGTTTTTACGGCTTTGCCTGTTATTTGATGAATTGCATCACGCAAAATATCAAAATAATAGTTAACAACAGGAACGCCGTCAATTTTCAGTTGATGAATAAGCGTACTGTCGTATTTTACTCTATTAAAATCATCTTTACTGGAACTCACATATTCATTCCAGCCGCTTAAAAAATAAAATGCCGAAGCAACGATATCATAATTAATAATGATTTGACTGCCTTCTTTGGTAATTATCTCCCCTTTATTATTTTTATCAAAAAGGAACGGAATTGCTGCATTTTTCCAATCTTTCCACACAACTTTCTCAGGGGCAATGTCCTGCTTGTCATCCCAAAACGCATCGTCAACGCTTTTGACGACTATAATTTGTGCATCTTGTTGCTTTCCGTAGCTTATTTTAATGGCTGTTACGTCGAAATATAATTCGAAGTTTTTAATAAAAAAGTTGAATATTCCCATAATGTCAGAATATAAAATGGAGCGATTGCAAAGTTAGTTAAAACTGATTGAGATACAAACTTTTCGGGTAATTTATACCATTGTTGCTTAGTTTAAGTCTCTATATGTTCGGATTGGGAAATACATAATACTATCGGTTATTTGTTTGATTATTAGTATCTTTGTGTTATTACAAACAAGCTCTGATCATTTTGACAATGAAGCCGAAACGAGCAGAGAACAAAATCTTTAAAGAGATTAGATTTGGTACAAGGACTATATTAAACATCAATACGCTGGTATACAGTGCTTATGCTAGGTTGTTTAAGGTTTACAGAATAGTACGCATACTTCCGGAGAGTATGTTGCAGGGTGGCTATCATGTGAAAAAGGACATGAGATCAACAAAAAATAAATTATTACCCAGTAACAAGCTGGTGATTTTTAATGTACTAATTACACATTCAAATCCAATGAAGCCCAGTTCTTATCAGTTGTGAGCGTTAAACTTAAACAGTTCAATATTTTAGTTCAATTATTTGAACCTTGTGGGGATACTGTCGAAATTGAAAGTGCTGTTGCAACAGTTTCATCGCTTACAACTCCCTTTACTTTCGTAAGGGGTGCTGAAATAATATTCGCCGGAGCTGAGCCGGTACCTTACTTTATCATTTTCATTTCCCAGCAACCGGACCCCTTTGATGGCCGTTGGTTTTTTACCATTACAAGCGATTTCCTGTTGATTGTTGACAGGAAGGTAGGCGGTAGCAGTGGTATTGGCAGGCACTACAAAGCGAACATGGAGAGAGCCCTCATGGATTTCCCAACTGCTTTCGATTCTGCCGTACATGGAGTCGTAATGCCCTCTTGCAAAGGTCATGCTTCCTGTCGGATCGGGTTCGGGTCGTAAAAAAAAGTGCTTAAAGCCGGGCGAGTTTTCATCGGCGTCGATTCCCAGCGAAGAGTTGTACATCCAGGCTCCGACGGCTCCAAAAGCATAATGATTAAACGAGTTCATACTGTTGTTTTTCCCAAAACCATCGGTCAGGGTGTACGAATTGAGGCGTTCCCAGATCGTAGTCGCACCTTGTTCCACCGGATAGATCCACGAAGGATAAGTGGTTTGCTGAAGCAGCTTATAGGCGTGACCCGAGTATCCATTATCGGATAATACTTTGCTAATCCAGGCTGTGCCAATGAAGCCGGTCATCAACGAATAGGGCGGACATACCACGCCTTCGTCGGTGATGTTTTCTCTTGTAAGGGTGGCAATCAGGTTTTTCAGGGCTGCGTGCTTCAGGTTGCCGTTCAGGATATTAAAGGCCAGTGGAAGTACATAGGAGGTTTGCGTGTCGATTATCTTTCCCCGGAAAGCAGTTTTCCCGGTAGTGGCATCGAAGTAGGTTTTCGAAAAAAACTCCTTTCGTTCGTTGCTAAGTTGCGCATACCGCTCTGCATCGTCGTGGAGGTGAAGTATTGCCGCCATTTTGCTCATCAGGTCCAAATCGTAGATCAGGTAGGCTTCCCAAAAAAGTACTTTCTCGTTTTTGCTGTCCTCCAGACTGAGCCAGTCGCCCAGGCTTCCCCATACATTGCGTTCGTTTTCTTTGAAAATCCCGGTTTCAGGATGGATATCGCGTAGCAAATATTCGATATATTTTTTCATGGCCGGGTAATGTTCGGCAAGTAATGCTTTATCGTTGTATTGCAGGTAACTTTCCCAGGGAACGGTGATTCCGGCACTTCCCCATAGTGTTTCGCCAAAGCCTACTCCCAGAGGGGCAACATCGGGGAAGCGTCCGTCGGCCCGCTGTACATCGCGCATGGCCATCAGGTGGCGACGTAAAAATTGTGGAACCGGAGCTAAATAGGTGGCAGTGCGTGAGAACACAGAGATATCGCCACTCCAACCTAATCGTTCGTTCCGCTGTGGACAATCGGTAGGGATCGATATAAAATTCGAGTAGGTCGACCAGGTAATATTTTCCCATAATTTATTTACCTGTGGGTTGGAAGTCTCGTAACGCGAAGCCAGCTGATGGACGGAGCTTACTACCAGGCCTTTCACTGCGTCGAGAGGCAAAGCCTGGTCGATACCGGTAATTTCCACATACCTGTAACCGTGGTAGGTAAACCGCGGGCTGATGATTTCCTCACCACCTTTGGCGATATAGATTTCCTGTGCCATGGCAGCCCGGATATTTTCGAGCATTATCATTCCGGTATGGGGCTGATAAGCGGGCAGATCGGGGTATTTTACTTCAGCAAACCGGAGTGTGATTTTTTTACCTGGAGCAATTTCGTTCAGATGGATAGCAGGAACTCCGGCCATATTTTGCCCCATATCGTACACGTAAACGCCCGGACGAATTTCCTCTACCGATACGGCCCTTAGTTCCTTTATTTGCTGTACGGTTTCACCCACCTGACCCTTGATATGCAGGGCACTGTAATCGCCTACTCCGGGAGTGTTGCCCCATCCGGCCTCCGCATTGATGGTACCCTGCAGAGGCACTTCAACACACTTTTTCCAGGCAGCGTCATTGTAAGCAGCTTCCGACCAGTTTTTAATCAGCTGTTCTTTTCGGGCATCGTATACTTCGCCCTGAAAAAAACTGCCGTACACCAGCGGCCCCTCATTATAGTAAGTCCATGTTTCGGGCCGGGTGGTAATTACATCGCTGGTACCGTCGGTGTAAGTGATTACCAACTTAGCCAGTAACGATTGCCGGTCGCCAAAGAAATTCCAGTATTCGCCCATATAGGTACTGCCTCCGCTCCACCAGCCTTCACCCAGGATAGCTCCCATGGCATTGCGACCTTTGAGAATCTGACCGGTTACATCAAAGGTTTGATACAACTGCGTTTTTGTATACTGGGTTGATCCGGGGTTAAAGTATTCGTTTCCAATACGTTGTCCGTTGATGTAAAAGTCGTAAATTCCTCGTGCCGTCACGTATAACCGGGCTTTCCGAACCGGTGAAGCGGCGGTAAACGTGGTGCGCATCATGGGCATCGAATTGTTGGAAGGGTTGAAAACCAGCATGGTATCCTTTTGGTAGCCGGTTAATTGTTGCGGAACCGACAAGGACGAAGAGAGCGTATTCGACGGATGCCGGAAATTTTTTACATGAAAATCTGAAAACACTGCGCTCTGTCGTGCCGGGACGTACAGACCGATTCCGGCCACCATCGGAAAGGCAATATAATCACCTCCACGTCCGATCGGATTTAAATTGACTTCACCCAGGTAATCGGATTGCTTTTCACCGTTGATATAAAACCGGGTAACTCCCAATACCGATGATACATAAATAGTATGAGCCTGGTATTGGTTCAGTTTATTGAGCAGCAGGTCCGGAATCCCGAAACTTCTGAAAGGCCGGTTTTTTTGATCCTCCGGTGCATATCCGATGCGATAGAGGTCGATGGTTGCTTTTTTATTGGCCTGAAGGGGGCTGGTGTTGAGTTCAACCAGGATATACGAACTATCCTGCTGATTTTCCAACTGATAGATATTCTTGTTTTTATCCATCAATCGCGGATCATTGGCGCCGTATATAAAACCGGCACGGGTACTTGCGGTTAATGAATCTAACTGCAGCGTAATGTTCAGTTTGAATACCGGAAGATAGTCGGAGACGAGCACCAAGTCCTCACCCGTTCCTCCAATCCACTGGGCTCCATCCCAGGCGGTTAAATCCGGACCGGCATCGAGCAAACCGGTTTCGAACCACGATTCGGCCTGCAGTTTTTTACGCTGATTATCCCACACAACAACCTGCCACGAGTAACGCGTCGAAGGTTGTAACTCACGACCTGCGTACTCGATATTCACGGAAGTATCGGTTTTAACCTTTCCCGAATTCCATACGACACTGCCCTGTTCATCGGTGACCTGCAATTGATAAGCCGTTTGATAATGTCCCTGTAAGGTTGAATGGAGTTGCCAGCTGAACCGGGGCGTTTCCACATCCAGTCCCAACGGGGTTTCGGTATATTCGGTGCGTAGTTTCACCAGTTCGGCACTGCTCAACGGCAGAGCCAGCCAGCAGCAAAGTGCCAGGATGTGTTTCAGTTTCATTTAGAGGCTTGCTTTTAGTTTTATTATCGCCTCCGGCAGTTCGGATAAACGAACTTTCAGGCTGATGATACCGGGTTGCTGAGTGCTTTTAATGACTGCCATGGCACGCCCGCGCCAGGCCTTACGCGAAGTTCCGGCAAACAGGAACAAAACAGCCATCGATGCCTTCGGCTGCTGAAAAATGAACATGTGTTTCATGTGTATTGATTGACGAGTTTCATATCAAAAGGAGTGCGAGACCCAATGGAATACAAAACTACCAAAAGATTTTCAGTCGGACGGTCGATGGAGAATCAATTGAACGAATATTACCACCAATTCGGGGCCCTACTTTCGCATTCCCGGCCGGAGTATACGATTTATTCTAAAAATAGGTATCTTTACCGGCAAAATTTCAGGAACAATGAACCCAACTCTTCTTCAGCAACAAATCGACTTCATCAAAGAAATTGATAAAATAAAGTATATTCAGCGCAAAACGAAACTGATCGCCAGCGACAGGCCCGAGAACGATGCCGAGCATAGCTGGCACCTGGCGGTGATGGCCATCGTGCTGGCCGGACATTCGAAAGTGCCGGTAGATGTGTTGAAGGTGGTGAAAATGGTGCTGATTCACGATATTGTGGAGATCGACGCCGGCGATACCTTCATTTACGACACCGCCAAAAACCACGCGAATACCGTCGACGAGCGGCTGGCGGCCCAGCGGATTTTCGGCATGCTGCCCCGGGAGCAAGCTGGTGAGTTCATTGCCCTTTGGGAGGAATTTGAAGCGGGGGAGACCCCGGAAGCCAGATTTGCCAGGGCCATGGACCGGCTGGAACCGCTGTTGCAAAACACCTCCAATAATGGCGGTACCTGGCGCGAATTTGATGTGGACTATGCCACGGTATATGAAAAAAAGAAGGTGATCGGGGAAGGATCGGAAAGTCTGTGGAAATTCGCGGAGAAATTGCTGGACGAAAGCGTGGAAAAAGGGATATTGCGAAAACACCCTACCGGTTACTGAAAATTTGGTTGAAAAGTCCCGGCTTGTACGGGCATGTTGCCCGTTCCGTACCTAATATAAATCCGCTCAATCTGAGTATTTTCAGATTGAGCGGAAAACGCCAATTCAGACTGCGGACGGTATCAGTTGAATGAGATTTATCACGAAATGACCAATGTCAGTAATTATTCAACGATAACTTTTTTTCCTTTTCCATTGATAACAATCAAATAAATTCCTTGATTTACGGGTATTTCGGCCTTTCCGGAAATAGCCGTTTCTTTCATAACCAATGAGCCATCCACTGCAAAGACGGACAAATCTGAGTTGTATAAACCGTCCACACGAATACTGTTTTTAGACGTGAAGATGGTATATGATTCGGAAAGGTTAATTTCTTTTACAGCAGTTGTTCCGGCATCAGCAAATCCTGCCGACAACAACGATGATGTGTGATTGTTGAATTTCAACGTTACATTATGTACACCGGTTATTGACCCAATAACCGTTTCTGATTTTATAAAACTTGTTGCGCTACCTGAATTCACAGCGGGTATAGAAGCAAAAGCTGTAGTCTGGTCGTCTAAATACAGCTCATAGGAGGCTGAATTATTCACAGTGCCTGCATGGCCTGTATTCACAAATGCTTTGTTGTATTTATTTGTCCCGAAATCAATCACACCTAAATCTAAACTTCCACCTGAAGTGCCAATTAAATAACCCGTATTGGAAACCATACCATATGTTCCGCTTGTACTGTAAACACGGGCAAATTCGGCAAAGCTCAAAAGAATATCTGTGTTTGATGAAGCGGTTATAGCATTTGCTGCGATATACTTATCGGTAGGTTCTAAAACCTGAAGCAACTCTATCTCTTTTGCCCGAAACTCCAGATTGGCTGTTGTGGTTAAATCGGCCACCCAGCCCAGATAAATTTCGGTTTCTGTAGCAAGGGTAAATTCAATGCCGTACATCGAATTGTCGGCAGCATCGGCGCTGATATTGTGGTACGCAATCGCTGTTGATTCTACATTAGCAGTGGTTGGAATCGTTTTAGAGGCAAAAATGTAAGCTTTTGACAGGTTGTAAAGCTGATTATAATTTGCTCCGAAAAAATATCTTCCTGCAGGCAATGTAACTTTTTTGTACAATCTTGCATTCTTAGCATCGACAGTTGAACGGCCGGCATCGCTCCATGCACCCAGCATTAAAGCATTATAACCGGCATATTTGTCAATACCTTGTTTTGTACCACTGCCATCGGTTTGTGGAATATTAAAATCGGCTGTCCAATGTGCCGGCTGACCGAAACGTGTAGTTGATGTACCTACCCGTGCAAATGCACGGGCTTCTTTCAGGTATTTGTTCGTGATATTTTGTGTTTTTACATACTCAATTTTACCGCCGGCGGTTCTTGCGCTGTTTTTGAATGCAATAATAGCCGTTTGCAGCGTGACAATAGCACCGTATAGTTCATCTGAAGTATTGGACGATGTATAAACTTTTGCAGCAGCAATAGCAGCCTCCAGTGTTGTAATTGCTTCCGGACTGTATTGTCCTGAATTTCGTCCTGCATTTAATTTTGCAGCACTACTGGTTTCTTCAGCTGCTGTGATCATATCCTGCAGGGTTTCAAATGTAACCAGTGTATCAAGTGAAATTTTGAAAACGGTGGCTACATTGGCAGTAGCAGGTCGTGTTGCGGGTAAGTTGATTGTCAGACCCTCCGAATGGCGGGTAAATGACAGATTTTCACCCCCCAACAGTTGCACATTTTTAATGCTCGTGGTTAAATAAGGTTGATTGGAAGCCAGTTTTTTCAATACAATCTTACCATCGGCCGGCCATCCCATCGATGTAACGTATAACAGACTATCTCCTTTTTTTACATATCTGATATCGCTCGCATTGTAAGAGATTCCTTCGTTAAATCCCTGAGCCGAAATAGGATTGACGGCATCGGCTGTGGGACCTTCTCCAAAAGTAATCCAGGGCCGGGTGCCGTGAATACTTTCTTTGTTTACATTCATCCAGGCAGTTATTCCCTGCACAACTGCAAGTTCCTTTTCATCAATTGTTCCGTCGCCACGTATCGGTATGCTGAGTAACATGTTTCCATTTTTACTTACAATATCAATCAGCATTCTGATAACCGTTTGTGCCGACTTGTATTGATTGTTGTTGTAAACATTTCGATTGTAATGCCAGTCGCCGATACAGGTACAGGTTTGCCAGTATTTTGATTGTGGACGATCGGGTATTCCACGTTCCACATCCCAAACCAGGCTGTTTTTTTGTTGTTCGTTCAATATTTTTCCGAGAATTACGGCCTGATTTGTACCATCGTTAGCTGTAGCACTTTTGTTATACAGGTGCGCAGCAATGTCCAAACCGGCGTTATTTATTCTCCAGAATGGCAGGGCAGTATCGTCAAAATACAATAAATCAGGATTGTATTTATTTATCAAATCGAGTGTACGGTTATAAAACTTATTTACGTATGCCGCATCGGGTAGTGAAGCCCCGTTTTCCCAGTCCCATTGAGAGTGAATGGTACCTGAATTTGAACTGCCGGAGCTGCGTTCGTGATTTTGCGCATATAAATCCTGCGGATTCAGTCCTTCCCACCATTTACCCGTCCCGTCGGCAGTTGTAAGTTTTCCGTCATAATCCTGTGAAGGTTCCATCCACGACCAGGCATGTGATGCGTGTACACTTACGCCAAATGGTAATCCGTATTTTTTTGCTGCAACCGACCATTTTTGAATGATGTTTTGCTTTGGCCCTACTACAGTTGTATTCCAGGGCTGATACTTACTGTCCCACATATCCAGATTGTCGTGATGATTGGCCAATGCAAAGAAATATTCAGCACCGGCATTTTTATACAAATGAACCAACGAATCCGGATTCCAGTTTTGAGCTTTCCATGCGTTTATAACATCTTTAAAGCCGAATACCGACTGATTGCCATAATTGGATGCATGCCAGTTAAATTGCGATGTGCCGGAATAATACATAAAGCGCGCATACCAATCGCCTTGTTCGGGCTGGCATTGTGGTCCCCAGTGCGCCCAGATCCCAAATTTTGCATCCTTATACCATTCAGGTGCTTCGTTAAACTGGCTTAGCGATTCCCATGTGGGTTGAAATGCTCCTGTCGCCATTTTCTCGGTAGCCGAAATGATTGGAATTTTTGCAGTAGCTGTTCCGCTGGTCAGCGTTATAGTGTCGTTTACGGCCGAACTGCCGTCGTAAGTAAGTGTTACTGTTTGTGCAGTTGGATTTGCAGGAATAGAATAGGTGCTTAATGTAACTCCGGCAGGTGCGGTAAGGGTAATCGGATCCGTTAAATACGAACCGCTCACCGTAAATGAAACAGGGTTGGTTCCGTTGAGCCAGATCGATGATTTGGAGGTGGTAAGTACCGGATCGAAACTTTGATAAATTTCCAGATTATCGAGGCGAATATCGGTTGCCTGATTTGATCCGGCACAGCTGTTCAACCAAAAATTCTGGGCGGCTGCCAATGTTCCTGTTCTGAATTTGAATTCGACTTCCTGCCAGGTACTACCTGTGTTTTTTATTACCTGAAAATCGGCTGTTGAACCATTAATACCACAGCCATTGAGTGTGATATATGCTTCTTTGTTGCTGTACAACATACATTTTAGCCGATAGCTTGTATTGGGAAGTAATTTTCCGGTAAGTGTATAATCAATTGATCCTCCACAGGCACCCGTTACCTGTATACTGCTTCCACAGTAGGCCGTTGCGCCCGAAATCAGTGCTGCATTTCCCCAGCCTTTTGCCCAACCGCTTCCGCTCGAAGGGTAATTGTTACATTCGGGATCGGTAACTATATTTCCGGTAGGGTAGAGTGGGGTATAACATTGTGCTTGTGAATTTCCAATGTTTAGCAACAAAGAAATTATTGCTAAAAGTGAATAGAATTTGATTTGAGTCATTGTAGTTTTACTTATATATTTTACGACAAAATTGAAAAACGAATTAGTCAACTTAAAACTGATGAAAGAGGGTGTTCAATTAGTATTGGTTCGATTCTCCCTCCTTTTGTCAATTTCAGGCTAAGCGATTTATTTTATCACTTTAGTTGTGATTGATTGACCGCTTTGTGTCATTCTTACCAAATAAATACCTGATACGACATGGGTTTCGATTACTTTGCTGTTTTTACCGGCATAAAAAGATTCTGTGCATTTGCTCAACAACATACCTTGTGCGTTAAAAACCGAAATTTCAACGTTCGAAGATTGAGCCAGTTCAAAATCTGCTATTATTGAATTTTCTTTGATATAAACAGTTGATTTAGTCAGCTCTGTCGGAGTTTGCAAGGCTGTGTATGGAGTAAGCTCGTACAATTCAAAATTGTCCATACGAATATCCGTCGCATTTTTGGCAATTCCATTAATAGATCCACAGCTGTTCAACCAGAAGTTTTGTGCTGTTCCTAAGGTACCTGTGGTAAAAGTAAAATCGACAAGCTCCCAGCTTCCTCCGGTATTTACTTCCACTAAATAATCGTCGGTAGTTCCCCCAATTCCGCAACCATTCAGAGTGATAGCAGCGCCATTTTCATTTGTGTACAACATGGCTTTCAAACGATAGTGGCTGTTTGCTGATAATTTGCCGGTCAAAGAATAATCTATCGAGCCTCCACAGTCGCCGGTTACCTGAACACTTGAACCACAATACGAATTGGCCCCCTGGATGATTACTTCGTTACCCCAACTATTATAGGTAGCAATATCGGTACATTCGGGGTTCGAAACCAAATTTCCGCTTGCAAAAAGAGGTACAAAACAACCCGTGTTTGGAGAAGCGGTAACTGCAATGCTACTCGTTGTACTTCCACTGGTAAAGGTTATATTTCCGTTAACCGGAGTACTGCCGTCGTAGCTAATGTTGACAGTTGCATTAGTTGCATTCGAAGGTAATGTGCCTGGTACAACCGATATTCCCGCAGGTGCAGAAATCGTAATATCTTCTGATAAATTGACGCTTGTTACCGATACATTATCGGTAAGATAATTATCGTTGGCATTGAATGAAAACTCTGTTTTTGAAGGTGTGATAAGTGGTATCGCAAGCGGACCGTAATAATAAAGTCTGAAATTATCAACTCCTGTCCAGTTACATTTTACAGGATTAATAAGCGCATATCCGATGCTTAATGTGCCATCTGTTACAGTAATATCAGCGATGGAATAATTCTGTCCTGCTACTACTTCTGTCGATTGAGTTCCGGCTGTAATAAACGCTCCGGTATGAAGTGGATTTCCTCCATTTTGTTGTACGGCATGACCTGAGGCGACTAATTCATACAATCCATTGGAAAGCCCGGAAACTGTTTGAGTAAGTGAGGCTGCCGATAAATTCCAGTTGCTTTTATCTGTGTATTTTTCAACATAATAAGAACCGTCTTTCGTCCAACCCTGACCCGGGTCGTTCGATTGGGTAGTAAAACCATCGTTTGTCCAACCGGCAAATGAATTTGTTTCAAAACTTGGGTTCGTAATTGATGAAGTAACATCCGTTCTGCCCAGTGCAGTTAACAGGCCGGCCGCCGCCGTATTAATATCTGCTGTCACTCCGGCTTCATAAATACTAATGTAAGGTGAAATGTCTATTGCTTTTTTCTTAGCATACATCATGTATTTGTTCAACAGAATTCTTGCATCATACAGATCAAGATCGGCCTGAGTCACAAATTTCCACTTTGTATACTTATCGCCATCGGGTCTGTTGTATCTGACCACGTTACAAGTTCCTCCATTTGTATCCTCAGTGCCTGGCGACGAACCAAGGTATTGGGTAGCCACATAGCCGGCATAAGTGGAAGGAACCTGAATCGAATAAATGTTGTTGGTTGCATCCGTAACAATAACATTCCAGGAGCGATTTGGCAGGCGTCCGGACCAATCATAATCATTCGTTTCAACCGATCCATCAGATGAATTAGCATTAGTAGGAGTTAAAAACCAGTTTGCAACATCAGAACCGGCAAGATTATACTGGAATGTCCAGAGTGAACCGCTGGTATTGGTGGCAGTGTATTTAACTACCGAAGTTGAAGCATTGGCCCTGGGCTGAGCAGATATATTCGATTGGGTACCCCACCATCCACCGGCAGTTAAATATCCATTGGAGCCAACATTATAGACATAATAACTGGTTCCTGTAGTAATGGTGCTTCCGGTTAAAGTGGGAGCAGGCCAAGTTTGGGCTTGAGCGCTCATGCCTAAAATGCATGTAATGGCTACAATAAATCTTAGTTTGAATAGTTTTTTGTGTTTCATACAGTACTAATTTCAAGGTGAAAAATTGCTAATCTACATAGTGTATACATTCGGAAATAAATTCAGTTTGCAATTGAATGATTGAATCGCAAAGTTATTTTTCAACTCATTACCAACTTGTATGTATATTACCAAAAACTAAAATTATTGTAACTGTGTTAAGTCTCCTATCCTGTTTTGTGTTTATTTATTTGATTATTAGGTGTTTGATTGTTTTTATACTGATTTTAATTTTAAGCTCTTAACGTATTCACTGGGGGTCATTTTATACATCTCATTAAAACAGGCTGTAAAGTAGGAATGTGAATTAAAACCAACATCGTAACACACTTCCGAGATATTTTTTCCAGGAACAGATAAAAGTTCGTACGCTTTTTTGAGGCGTATGTTGCGGATGAATTCGCCGGTACTCTGATCGGTCAGCGCTTTAATTTTGCGGTGTAATCCCATTCGGCTTATGCCGAGTTCTGCTGCCAGTGCGTCGCCATTGAACTCGGTTTCCATTATTTTATTCAAAATTATCGAAATTGTTTTTTGTAAAAACAGCACATCGGTCGACTCCTGATTTGATTCGGTTCGTTGAACTTCTCCAAGTGACAATCTGCGGCTAAATCGGTCTTTTAGCATTTCGCGTGTTTCAATAAGCTTTGCAACCTGTATAATAAGGTGATTCGGATGAAATGGCTTGGTAATATACGCATCAGCACCGATACTCAGGCCTTCGATCCGGTTTTCGATATCCGATTTGGCTGTGAGCATTACAATAGGGATGTGATTGGTCTCGATCGAACTTTTAAGCTGTTTGCACATTTCGATACCGTTCATTTCCGGCATCATAATATCGCTGATGATAAGATCGAAATCATGCAAAGCAACCATTTCAAGACCCACGATTCCATTTCCGGCTTCATGTATGATGTAGTCCGATGCTAAAATACTTTGGATATAAATTCGAATATCCTGATTATCTTCAACGATCAGAATGCGTTTACGATGTTCTTTTACAGCTTTGATCGTTGCCTTTTCGGGCACATCTGTAGCATTGGAACTGTTTTCTTCTGCCGCTATATCCGATTGAATTTGTGCTTCGTCCAATAGTTCACTGCTTTTATAGGCATCTTTATCGATCGGAAGTATGATCGTGAATTTTGTTTTTACAGTTGGCTTGCTTTCTACCTCAATAGTTCCGTGGTGCAATTCCACCAAATTTCTGGTCAGATGCAACCCGATTCCGGTACCTTCCTGAATACTGCTTTGTTCGCCTCCCTGATAAAACCGGTCGAAAATATATTGAATTTCATCGGGATGAATACCTTTGCCATTATTAGCTACAGCAATATAAACCTTTCTGTCTACCTGCGTATCTTTGTCGGTATGGAGTGAAACATAGATTGTTCCATAGTCGGGAGTGAATTTAAATGCATTCGAAAGCAGGTTGAAGAGGATTTTATTCAGAAATTCCGGATCAAACCACGCCAACAAAACTTCTTGCTCGAATTCAAAGTCGAGTTGTATGTTCTTGTGAACCCGCAATTCATTGAACGAAAGTATAATTTCGTTGATTGCTCCGACCATATCGTGCTGTCGGACTTTTAATTTCATTCGCCCTCGTTCTGCTTTCCTGAAATCAAGTAACTGATTCACCATATTCAGAAGTCTTTTGGCATTTTGAAGCATAAGTTTCAGATGTAGTTTCTTATTCTCCGACACTTCATCCTGATACATTTTTTCAAGTGGACTGATAATTAATGTCAGTGGAGTGCGGAATTCGTGCGACAGATTCGTGAAAAACTGCAGTTTTTCCTGATGAAGTTCCTCTTCTTTGTCCCGTTTTGCACGCTCTATTTTTAAATGATTCGAACTCCTGACCCGAATGGTTGCATATTGCCACATAAAATAGAGGATGCCCATTGTCACCAGAAAGTATAACATATATGCCCACCAGGTTTTCCAAAAGGGAGGCTTGATCAGGATCAGTATCGATCTAATGTTCTGGTCGCTCCACACATTATCGGGGCTCGAAGCCTTTACTTTGAACCAATATTTACCGGGATTCAGGTTTCGCAGCGTTACACTGTTCTGATTGCCAATGTTGTTCCAGCGACTGTCTGAACCTTCTAAAATATACGAATAATTAATTTTTTGAGTGGCATTGTAATTAATGCCGATAAATTCCAACGTGAAAATAGATTGATCATAATTCAGTTCAATTCTGTTACTCAATGTGATATTCTCCTTCAATGGCGAGTGTTTTTTGCTGTCGTCCGACGGATTTATGACTGTATTTGATATCAGTAGTTTGGTGAAAATCACTTCCGGGCATTTGTCGTTTTTGTCAACAAGCATAGGGTCGAAAATATTGATTCCTCCAAAGCCACCAAAGGCCATTCGACCGTCCGACAGCTTTATGGCACTTTTCCCTGCAAATTTAAGTGCCTGAACGCCATCCTGTGAATTGTAGTTTTGTATTTCACCGGTTTCGGGAATTAATCTCGATATTCCTTTGTTGGTGCCCAGCCAAATCCGGCCTTTTAAGTCGCGCAACAACGAGCTGATGTAATTGCTTGCCAGTCCGTTAGTTTCAGTAAATGTTCTCGATTTCTTTGTTTTATAATCGTAAACCGATAATCCATTGCCCGATGTTGCCAGCCAGATACTGTCATTATAAACCAGTATGTCGGAAACGATTCTGGCATTAAATGGCAATGCATTGTATTTCAAAACATTGGTTTTTGGATCATACGAAAGCACGTATTCACCATGAGTGCCCAGCCAGATCGTACCATCCGAAGTTTCAGCAATACTCAAAATTGTAATGAGTTTACGGGGAATTTCAATTCTGATAAACCGATTATTAACCTTGTCGTATTTTGCCAATCCATTGTTTGTCCCTATCCACAGGGTTTTATCTTTCGATTCAAAAATGCACGTGATTTCATTATCGGGCAATGAGTTTTTATGTTCTTCTTTTTTGAAAACTTCGGGTTGGACTTCGTTTTTTTTCTTTTTCAAAAGTCCGTTTTTATAGGTTCCGAACCACAGATTCTCGTCACTATCAATAGCAACCACTTTAAAATACTTTCCATACTGTTTCTCGTCCAGCTGATAACGCGAAAGCTCTTCATGTTGTAAATTCATAGTAAATACGCCACCTCCATCAACCCCAATCCACAGATTCCCCTTTTTATCCTGACACAACGAGGCAATCGAATATGCGGGTAAATCCTTTTTTTTACCCGAATTATTTTTTATTAATTTGAATTTTGCGGTTGTAGCCTCCAGCATTGATACTCCGCCCCAGGTTGTACCAACCCATATATTATTGTCGCGGTCAACAAACAATGCATTTATATTTGTACAATCTATATTGGAAGAGAACTTCTGTTGGAACAGGGTTCGGTAGGGAAATTTTTCTGTCAACGAAAACGATCTCGCATCAAAGCTCATTAAAAAAAGTTCTGTACCAATCCATATTTTTCCATTTTTATCTTCCCGAAAAGCATTAATGGAGGTTTCACTAAGGCTCAGCGGATAGTTGAGCTTCTCGGGTGTTTGTTTTGTTTCGTTGAACAGGTAACAACCTTCAGAAGTTCCAATCCAAATTCTTCTGAAATTATCCTGATAAATGGTGCGTATTGTTGACGCATTCTCCGGAAGATTGTATTTGATCAGATTTTTTTTCTCCAGATTATACTGATATATCCCATCATGTTGTGTTCCAATCCACAATCGATTATTATCATCTTCCAATACGCTCACCACATTAACGGGTTGCGGAAATGAATGCGTGGTTGGTAATTGTAGTTTATAAAATCGCTTTGTTTGGTTGTCGTAATAATTGATGGCATCACCATACGTTCCAATCCATATCCGGTTACTATCAATCCCTTGTGCCAAACAGGTTATGTCGTTATATACCAAGTGCAGCGGTTTTGTATCCTTACGTACCTGAATTATACTGTCCGACTTATAATCGTAGATATTCAGACCGTTCGTAGTGCCAGCCCATATATTTCCATCGTGAGTTAATAGTAGGGTTTGTGCGTAGTTGTGGGAAAGTGCATAACGACCTTTGTTGACGGCAAATTGCGTAAAATCCTTTCCATCAAACTTATTTAAACCCTCTTCGGTCGAAATCCAGATAAATCCGTATTTATCCTGCAAAATGCCAAAAATCGTATTACTCGACAAACCTTGCTCCGTAGAATATTGATGGATATAATTTGATTCGCTATTTTGTGCAGCCAACTGGAGATGGAGGAGAAAAAGCAGATGTATAACAGAAATTATCCTGATGAGAGTAGATTGTGTGTTCATACGGATGAGTTAGTAACACAAAGAAAAGTATTTCGGTTTATATAACCAAAATCTAATGTTAATAATACAGTCCCATGATAAAATAGCAACAGAATTTTACAATACTTACAGACAGCTGCCCGGGCGTAAGCTTCCGGTACTGCTCAGTAGTCTTACTTAGTTTCCTTATCGATATTGTTTTCAATAGCTGGTAGAGGTGAAGGATTAGCCACTTAAATGTTTTGCAAATCAAAATTATTAGTTGAAAATTCAATTCAAATCGTAACTTTGTATCCGGCAGCAATGAATTAAAAATTGCACCGGCCGTTATATCAGGAGTTGAATGAAGAAAAACAATTGTATGAACACTACCCCCGAACACGACGAACGCATGGCCACTATGACCTTTGCTTCGGTTTATCCGCATTATGTTGCTAAAGTGGAACGCAAAGGCCGCACGCGCCAGGAGCTGCACCAGGTGATCGGCTGGCTCACCGGTTTCGACGACAATAAGCTGCAGGAACTAATTGATGAGCAGGTGACCTTTGCCGGTTTTTTTCAACAGGCTACCTTGCATCCGAATGCCGGGCTTATCACCGGATCGATTTGCGGCTACCGTATCGAAGCAATCGAAAACCAGCTCACCCGCCAGGTGAGATACCTCGATAAACTGGTGGATGAGCTGGCAAAAGGACGAAAAATGGAGAAAATTTTACGTACTGTTTAACTCAACAACATTTACCTGATTTCCAGGTCGATCTTATATTCTACTTCAATAATCGGTTCTTTGATCTCTAAAAATTCTTTTTGTGTTCCGAAATCGGGTACTACTTCTTTATCGAGGTAACTGAGGTAAGGGGCATTTTTTTGCATGGGTACGAAGTAAAAGTACATTTCGTGCCGGCGGAGTACTTCTGCAAAGCGTTTCAGCCCGATGGTCCAGGGACGGCTGGTGTACAAATTGTCGGTTTGAAGTATTCCCTGCATCATGCATACCCCCCGGTCGCCCCGGTAATCGAAGGTAACGAAGATGTCGTTGATGCCGCTCCAATCGATTTCCGCGCCGTTCAGCACGAAATTCCGATCGAATACCTGTTCGAGCTTCAGCCCGGGTACGGCTTTCGCTACATTCAACTTCCATTGGCCGAAGAGGGGAGAGGCCGACTTTTCTGCCCTTGGTTGTGCAGTGCCGGCGCTTACTTTCGCCCGGGACGGATAAACAGCCAATGTAGTGGCCGGAGTGCAGGTGGTAAGTACCGGTTTGCCGTTTTCCTCGGTTACCAGCGCGGAACTGATCACCATGTACTGATTCGAAGAACCCACCACATACGATTGTAATGCCATTTCGAAAGGCAACACTAAAAAAGTGATTCCGTCGATTACGAGTTCTGCCGCTTTTCCCTGTGGCAGGCTGATGATTTGTTGATCGCCTTTTACCGTCTTTTTAATCTCCCGGCCCGAAACCCTGGCGCCTTTTTTCACCATCAGTTCGGGTGTAATTCCGTCCATCGAAATAAATACATGATAGGCCTTGTTGTTGTTTACAAACCGAAGGTAAGGCTGCACGGTAGCTGCTCTAACTTCCACACCATCGTACGAAGTATTGATTGGGAAAATAGCCGAAGTACCCGATTTCAGCGTGAAAGTGCCACTCGATGGAATAGTAACCACGCCCGATTTTGTTTGAATTGAAACCTGTAAATTGCCAAGATCGGGCGTTACCATATGATCCTGAAAATTGTGCATGAACAAATAGCCCGTGTTCCCATCGCTTCGCACGGCATAACGCAATACTGAAGTATTTTCAGGCTTAATTCCCTCGTTGGTGGCAGGCAAAACGGTATGCAGGGGAGCCAGGTCGCTTCCGTAATGCTTCAGGAAGCTATTGATAAGTTTCAGTCCGTGAAATCCGGAACTTACACGTCCGAATTCGCCGATAGGAGCCTGATAATCATACGATTTATTGTTCAGTCCGAAACCTTCTGCAAAATAGTAATTGCCTATCGATGGTGTGGTACCGCCATGATACATGTAAAAACCAAGTCCGTTGGTACCGCTACCCACCGTGCGCACCATCATGGGCAACATACTTTCGCCGGGCACCCGCGGACGGCGCGAATACGTTACGGCCATTCCCGTTCCCAACTCCACTGCCATCGAAGGATACAAATTTACGTCGTAGCTCACCGGCGAATAATCGGGTTGCTGGTGAATATTCTTATAGAGGTAAAAGGGAGAAGGCTCGTTGCCGTCGGTCCAGAAGGGATAGGCATACCCGGCCATCACCGGAATACTTCCTTTTTCGACAATGGTAGCGAAGCCCCAGCCGGTGGCCGTGTACAAAGGAGCGACGAGTCCGGCATCGATGGCCATTTGTTTGAGTGTTTTCATATGTTCGCCGCCCACACCGGCATAAGCATTCCCGTCGGCATTCACCCCCACACCGATCTGAGTGATGTCGCGGTCGCGCCGCGCCACCGTATTATCGCGCGGAGCACCCTTGTAGGTGAAGCCCCAGGGTGCCGCCGAATGTTGGTATTCGTTTTCGAGTTGCACTCCTACAATGGGGCCGCCGTCCTTAAAAAACAAACCTTTCAGCTGTTGCCCGATTTCCCCGTACAAGCGGTTGACATAAAACAAATAGGCAGGATCGTTGCTGCGGATGTCGATAGGCCGGCCATACAACCAGTCGGGGATGCCACCATTGCGCATTTCTCCGTGACAAAACGGCCCGACGCGCACCACCACTTCCATTTCATTCTTTGCACACAGTTCCACAAAACGGCGCAGATTTAAATCGCCTTCCCAATCGAAGCTGCCTTCGACAAACTCGTGCATATTCCAGAATACATAGGTGGCAACAAGGGTAATGCCTCCGGCTTTCATTTTCCGGATCGACTCTTCCCAGTACTGATGGGGATAGCGACTAAAATGAAACTCGCCGATCACCGGAATAAACGGTCGGCCGTTTTTTTCGAGGTAGTAGCTGGTTACCTCGATGGAATTTCCGCGATTATCCTTACCGCCCAGGTCCAGATGTCCGCGGAGCACATCGGTTTCGACGGTGGTAACATCGATCTGATAGGAAGTCTGAGCTACCAGAAAAAGGGGTAGAAGTACGGTCAAATAAAAGAATGTTTTTGGGGGATTCATGGAATATTGTTGATTGATTAGTGAATAAATTTATCCTTTTTTCTTACTCCGGTATTCGCTGGGCGATGCTCCCATCATTTTAGTAAATATACGGCTGAAATAAAAAGGGTCGTCGAAACCGGTCAGGGCCGAAATCTGGTTTACCTTCATGTCGGAGAAGTCGAGGTAATGACAGGCGAGCTGGATTTTTAACTGCGAAAGGTAATTTAGCGGGGAGTGCCCGGTTTTCTTATGAAACAAGGCCGAGAAGTGGGAAGCCGACACCCCACTGAAATCGGCAATTTCTTTCAGGGATAGTTTGCGGTGAATATTTTCGCGCATAAAATGAATGGCGTCGTCGACCAGATCGTTTTTACCGCCGCGTGCCGAGAGACTGTCGCGGTAAGTTCCCAGGAATTTCAACGATCCCAGGAAATGGAATAAGCTGCTGGTACTGTAGTCGATATTTTCTTTGCTATAGCCGTTTTTCAGGGTCGCGAATATTTCTTCAAAAAGATCCAGCCGGTCTTCGATTCGTGAATTCCGGGCCGGATTTACCGGGGTAGGCCTATCCAGGCCTTCAGAAAAAAATCCAGCTTTCTCCCCGTCAAAGTGAAGCCAGTAGATGGTCCACGGATTTTTGGTACTGCTGCCGTAGCTGTGGGCGTGGCCTTTGGGAAGAATAAAAAAATGATTGGGCTGCACCTTGAATTTAACATCGTCCATTTCAAACCATCCCGCTCCGTCGATACAATAAATTAAGATGTATTGCTCCGCTTCCTCGCGGGTTCGGCTCCGGTGATGAAAACCGGCTTTCGGATAATATCCGATATCGGTTATATAAAGCAGGTTGCTGAATGCGTCTTTTTTGATATCGGCAATGATTTGTGCGGGCAAAATAATGGCCCGCTCACCCAGAAAACCACTTTTTAGTTTCGCCATATCCTCGCTTTTTAAAAAACGATTCAAAAATAGGTAAAATAAACTATTAAGTCGTATTTTCGTAAAATAATCCATTCACTTCGTCATATTTTCTATTTAGTTACGATGTAGAATGTAGTTATTTTGCAGGATCAATTAAAACCAATATTTCCAATGAAGAAATTTAATAGTAAGTATATTCTCGGCATTTCGATGATCTCGGCGCTGGGAGGTTTGCTTTTTGGGTACGACTGGGTGGTGATCGGCGGGGCCAAGCCCTTCTACGAACGTTTTTTTGAAATCACTTCCAATGCCGGTTTACAGGCCTGGGCGATGAGCTCTGCACTTATTGGCTGTATACTGGGTGCGGTGGTATCGGGCATGGTGAGCGATAAATTCGGTCGCAAAAAGCCCCTGTTGCTGGCATCGGTCTTATTCCTGGTTTCGGCATTGGGAACGGGTATCGTGTCGGACTATAACTGGTTTATTTTCTACCGTATCGTGGGTGGGGTTGGCATTGGTCTGGCATCGGCCCTGTCGCCCATGTACATTGCCGAAGTGGCACCGACTTCGATCCGGGGTAAATTTGTATCGCTCAATCAATTGACGATTGTAATCGGTATCTTAGCAGCACAAGTGATTAACCTGCTGATTGCCGAAGCAGTCCCTGCCGGGGCTTCCGACGAGATGATACGAAATTCGTGGAACGGGCAAACCGGCTGGCGATGGATGTTTTGGGCCGAAGCAGTTCCGGCATTCATTTTCATGGTTGCTATCCTGTTTATCCCCGAAAGTCCGCGTTGGCTGATGAAGGCAGGCATGCCCGGAAAAGCTTTTCCGACGCTGAATAAAATCGGCGGAGAGGACTATGCCCGCGAAGAAATGAAAAACATCGAGGCTACACTCGACGATGTATCGGAAAAAGTCGATTTCAGAAATCTGGCTAAACCAATGTATGCTACGGTATTACTCATCGGTATTTATATTGCTGTTTTTCAGCAGTGGAGCGGTCTCAACACGGTGTTTAATTATGCCGAAGAGATTTTTTCGGCTGCAGGTTACGGGGTGAGCGACACCTTGTTCAATATCGTTATTACCGGCAGTGTGAATCTTATTTTCACCCTGGTTGCCATGTTTACCGTCGATAAATGGGGCCGTAAAAAACTGATGTTGTTCGGGTCGCTCGGTCTGGCCATCAACTACCTGTTGTTGGGGAGTGCGTATTTCTTTCAGCTTCAGGGCATAGCCGTACTGATTCTGGTACTGACGGCCATCGCCATTTATGCCATGTCGCTCGCGCCTATCGTGTGGGTTATTTTATCCGAAATTTTCCCCAACCGTATCCGGGGAGCAGCCATGGCCCTGGCCACCTTTGCCCTGTGGGTGGCCTGTTTTATACTTACCTATACTTTTCCCTTGCTCAACGAAGCACTGGGTGCCTCGGGAACCTTTTGGGTATATGCAGCCATCTGCACCCTCAGTTTCGTGTTTATTCTGCTGAAATTGCCCGAAACCAAAGGAAAGTCGCTGGAAGAAATTGAAAAAGAATTAGTAAACTAAAATGATACGATGATGAAAGTGAAAGCTTGGGAGGAAGTAGTGACTATCCCTACGTATGAAGTAGGGAAGCCCGAAAAAAATCCGATGTTTTTAGAAAAAAGAGTTTATCAGGGAAGCAGTGGAGTGGTGTATCCCTATCCGGTAATCGAAACGATTTCGGACGAGAGGACCGACAAGGATTACAGGGCTGTTTATCTTGAAAACGAATACATTAAAGTGATGATTCTGCCCGAGTTGGGCGGTAGGGTACAGATGGCCTACGACAAACTGAAGCAACGTCATTTTATTTATTACAATCGGGTGATAAAGCCGGCCTTGGTGGGGCTGGCCGGACCGTGGATTTCGGGAGGGATAGAGTTTAACTGGCCCCAGCACCATCGTCCGAGTACTTTTATGCCGGTGGATTATACCGTCGAAACCAATGCCGACGGGAGCGTTACCGTTTGGGTGAGCGAAAACGAGCGGATGTTCCATCAGAAAGGGATGGCGGGTTTCACCTTGCATCCCGGCAAAGCCTACCTGGAAATCAAAGGGAAGCTATACAACCCGACGCCATTCCCGCAAACCTTTCTGTGGTGGGCCAATCCGGCCGTAGCGGTAAACGATCATTATCAGTCGGTATTCCCACCCGATGTGCATGCGGTGTTTGATCACGGAAAGCGCGATGTCTCTACTTTTCCGGTGGCTACAGGTACTTATTACAAGGTCGATTATTCGGCCGGGGTGGATATTTCCAACTATAAAAATATTCCGGTTCCCACTTCGTATATGGCTATTAATTCGGAATTCAACTTCGTGGGAGGTTACGAAAACGATACCCGGGCGGGAGTGCTCCATGTGGCCAATCATCATGTATCGCCGGGGAAAAAGCAATGGACCTGGGGGCATGGCGATTTCGGACAGGCCTGGGACCGGAACCTGACCGATGCCGACGGTCCGTATATTGAATTGATGGCGGGGGTATACACCGATAACCAGCCCGATTTCACCTGGTTGCAACCTTACGAGGAGAAAACCTTCACCCAGTATTTTCTGCCCTATCGTGAATTGGGGATAGTGAAAAACGCTTCGAAGGATTTGCTGCTGAATATGGAAGTAGCGGAGGATGCGGTGGAGATTAAGATCTTTGCTACCTCGCTCCACCGTCATGTGCGTGTTGTTGTGGAAGGAATATTGGACGAACAGACGGATTTACGACCCGAAGAGGTGTTTACCAGGAAGCTGGCGGCAGCCGGTAGCCGGTTGGCCGACTTGCGGTTGCTGGTGTACGATGCCGATGGTCGTGAACTGCTGGGTATTAAATCGGAAGAAGCGGCTGCCAGGCCTCTGCCCGAACCGGCAAAACCGGCCTTCAGTCCGGAAGATACTCCCACCTGCGAACAGCTCTACCTCACCGGATTACACCTGGAGCAGTACCGGCATGCCACCTACAATGCCGCCGATTATTACCGGGAAGCATTGAAGCGTGATGCGTCGGATATACGTAATAACAATGCGTTGGGCTTGTGGTTGTTGCGTCGCGGAAAGGCAGCCGAATCGGAGCCTTATTTCCGGAAAGCGGTGGAAACACAGCTGCAGCGCAATCCCAATCCTTACGATGGCGAACCGCATTACAACCTGGGAGTAGCGTTGCAGGTGCAGGGCAGGTTGAAGGAAGCCTACGATGCATTTTACAAATCGTGCTGGAACGCGGCCATGCAGGACGCCGGCTATTTTGCTTGTGCACAGATTTCCTGTATCCGGGGCAACTGGACCGAAGCGTTGTACGAACTCGATAAATCGCTGGTGCGCAACGGGCACAACCTGAAGGCCCGGGTACTGAAAACGGCGGTGCTGGCGGAGTTGAATCGCAGCGAGGAAGCGTTGGAGTACATCAACGAATCGCTTAAAATCGACTTGTTTACCTTCGGTTGCCGCTTTGAAAAATACTGGATTACCCGCGACGAATCGGTGTTGCAGGAACTCAACCGGCTGATGCGGGGCGAAATTCATACGTATGAAATGGTAGCCCTCGATTATACGGCTGCCGGTTTTTACAACAAAGCTATAGCCGTGTTGGAAGAAGGAGCAAAAGTATGTGCTACCACTCCGATGACTTATTACTACATGGGGTGGAACCGGTACAAAGCCGGCGTGGACAGTAGCACAGCCTTCGCCCTCGCAGCTGCACATGCTCCTGGTTATTGCTTCCCCAATCGCCTCGAAGCCATTGAAGCTCTCGAGTGTGCGCAAAAGCTCCATCCTTCCGATGCAAAAGCGCCCTATTACCTGGGTAATCTGTGGTACGATAAAAGGCAGTATGCCGAAGCGATTGCTTGTTGGGAGAAATCGGTTCAGCTCGATCCTGCTTTCCCCACGGTGTTGCGTAACCTGGCGTTAGCCACTTTTAATAAACTGCAACAAGAAGCCAAAGCTGTGGATTATCTGGAAAGGGCCTTCGCCCTGGACAACTCGGATGCCCGCGTTCTGATGGAGCTCGATCAGCTTTATAAACGGATCGGAAGGCCGCATCAAGAGCGGCTGGACTTGCTCGAACAGCATCTCGATCTGGTGGTGCAGCGCGACGATTTGTACCTCGAACGGGTTACGCTTTACAACCAGACCGGAGCTTACGAAAAGGCGATGCAGCTTATTGACGCCCGGAAATTTCATCCCTGGGAAGGCGGAGAAGGGAAAGTACCGGCACAGTATCAGCTCTGCCGTGTGGAGTTGGCCAGGCAGCACTTAAGAGCCGGTAATACCCGAGCGGCTATCGGGCTGTTGCAACAATGCCTCTACTACCCCCACAACCTGGGTGAAGGAAAGTTGCCGGGAGCGCAGGAGAATGATTTCGACTACTGGCTGGGAGTCGCATATGCGCAGGCGGGCGACGCCGATAAAGCCAATTTCCACTGGGAACGGGCAAAAGATGGTATTCAGGAGCCGGCAGCAGCGATTTTTTACAACGATCAGAAACCCGATAAGATCTTTTACCAGGGCATGGCTCTGCTGAAACTGAATCGTCCCGAAGAAGCCTGTGCGCGCTTCGATAAATTGATCAGGTACGGTGAAAATCACCTCAACGACCGCATCAAAATGGATTATTTTGCCGTATCTTTGCCCGACTTATTGATCTGGGAAGATGATTTGACCTATCGGAACCGTATTCATTGCCTGTATTTGCAGGGACTTGGCCATTTGGGTAAACAAAATGCAGCCAAAGCGCTCGAATACCTCTCTGAAGCGGCCCGGCTGGATGTCAATCATCAGGGTGTACAGCTGCATTTAATGGTATTGAAAGAATGGATGAGTTGAGAATAAGAACAGCAAGAATTGACGATTATGCCTGCATCGCCTCGCATATTATGCTGGCAATGAACGATTTGATATGTCGTTTTACCGGTGAAAACTCGAGAGAGAAAGCCTTGGCGTTTGTTGAAGAGTTGGTACGGGAACCGGGCAACCAATATTCGTACGAAAACTGCTGGGTGATGCACGACGGCCGGCAGGTGGTTGCCACGGCAGTGGTCTACGATGGTGCGAGGCTGGCCGGGCTGCGGGAGCCGGTGATCCGGAAAATCCGGGAGCAATTCCATCGCGATTTTAATCCTGAAGATGAAACGGAAGCCGGCGAGGTATACATCGATTGCGTGGGTGTAAATCCCGATCGGCAAGGGCAGGGAATAGGTTCGAAATTGTTCCGGTTTTTAATCGACGAATATGTTCACCGCCGCCGTCAGACCCTGGGGTTGTTGGTAGACGAAGATAATCCCGGAGCAAGGCAATTGTACCTCCGGTTAGGTTTTAAGGTCGTTGATGAACGAAGGTTGACCGGGAAGAAAATGGTAAAGATGAGGGTAGAGCCGGGAGTCAGGAGTTGAGGGGAAGGGTGAAATAGAACACACTTCCTTTGTCTTCTTCCGACTCCACCCGGATCGTGCCTTTCAGCAACGAGAGGTAGGATTTTACAATGGCTAAGCCCAGGCCCGATCCTTCGTACGGACGCGACAGTTCCAGATCGGCATTCACAAAGCGGTCGAAAATGGCTTCCAGCCGGTCGGGCGGGATGCCGATTCCAGTATCCTTTACGTAACCGACCAGGGAGGATTGCTCGATAAAACAACCCAGTTCGATGGTCCCTTCATTGGTGAATTTTACCGCATTGTTCAGCAATATTGAAATAATATTGCTGAGCATTGTTTTGTCGGTAATAAGCGAGGTGTTTTCGGGCACTTGTTGCGTTTGCACCTTTAACACCAATCCTTTGGCAATCGCTTTTTCCCGATGTGCTTTGTATTGGTATTCCATGATTGCGCAAATATTTACCGGTTCGGGATTCACTTCCACCTGATTCGAATCTATTTTGGAGATTTCGATAATATCGTTTATAGTGGACAGTAAGCGCTCGCTGCTTTTGTTTACGATTTCAATGAACTGGTTTTTACGTTCATCGTTGAAGTGTGGATCCTGCAAAACATTTACAAATCCCAGAATTCCATTCAGCGGAGTTCGGATTTCGTGCGAAAGATTTTGTAAAAAGGCTGTTTTCAGCCGGTCGCTCTCTTCAGCTTTCATTTTAGCCGCGATTAATTCTTTGTTTTGCTGGTTCAGAGCCCGGGTTTTAGCCTGTACCCGCGCCCGTAAAACAACCGTAAACAGCAAGAAAACAATCATTGCGAACGACAACACTCCAATCAACCAGCGTACCGACTCCGGCAATCGTGTTTTGTGTTTGTTGAACCATTTCTGGAGGGATTGGTAATAGGCCGATTGGGGCTGATTGTATTGCAAGCTTATCGTTTTATTGAGTACCTCGACCAGTGTATGATCCGTGTTTTTTGAAAAAGCAAAATGCAAGGATGAAACCTGCAGAACCACCCCTGAAGCCAGGATATCCTCGTCGCACAATTCTGAAAAATAAAAAAAACGGTCGGCAATCAAGGCGTCAATTTTGCCCGCTTTTAATGCTTCCACCGATTGAGTATAGGTATCGTAGCCGATAACGGTATATTTGATATGAAAGTTGCGTTGGATATCGGTTTTGACATATTCTTCCTGGCTCGACGATTTTAACACCCCGATCCGTTTGTGATGTAGATCTTCGGTTTTGTTTATGATGCTGGAAGTCGTAGTGTAAACCTGTAACCAGGAGCTCAATACGGGAATGCTTAAGGTGAACAGCGAATCGCGTTCGGGCGAGTAAGCCATATCGGGTAAGACATCGATTTCTCCTTTTTTCAGTTTTCCGACCAGTTCCGACCATTTTCCGTAAACAAATTCAAGATGTAGTTCATTGGAAGGATAAACCGACCGGATCACATCGATAAAAATGCCGTCGGGATTTCCTTTTTTGTCCACAAAAATTTTGGGAGGATTGTCGTATACCCCTACTTTCAGTACCCGTGGAGCGATTCGTTTTTCCGCATGTATTACCAGAGGTAACAACACCAGGAACACTATAAGTGAGGTATGTCTGCCCTTCATGTTGACGCGAATGAAGATGGTTGAAAAAATTATACTTCTCGTTAGATACAAACGATCTTTTGCGTACATACAATGTTTCCGAAATCATTTGCATTTTATTTATAACCTGTTTGATAGTCAAACAGTTCAGCTCGGTGCTATATTTTTCCGACGGAAGGCCCGGCCCGGCCGGCAGCAAAAAACCGCCCCTGCGATTTTTATCATCGAGGGGCGGTTTTTTTATAGAATCAAGAGTTATGCTTCGACAGCAGGTTCTACGATTTGCATTTCGCTCATCCGTTTGTACCAGTTGTAACGCCATCTTGCATTGTCCTCGGCAGCCACGAACAGCTCTTCGGCTTCTTTCGGGAACTGTTTCAGGAGCGAAGTATAACGAACCTCGCTGCGCAGGAAGCCCTGGAACATATCCCATTGCGGCGGCTTCGAATCGAGCTGCATCGGGTTCTTACCTTCTGCTTCCAGGCGCGGATCGTAACGATACAGATGCCAGTAACCCGATTTCACGGCAATTTCCTGCTGTTCGTTGTTCGATTTACCCATACCACCTACCAATCCGTGGCTGATGCAGGGCGAATAAGCAATTACCACCGACGGTCCGTCGTAAGCTTCGGCTTCGCGAATGGCTTTCAGGGCCTGCGCCTGATTGGCTCCCAGTGCAACCTGGGCAACGTACACATATCCGTAGGTCGTTGCCATCATACCCAGGTCTTTCTTACGAATCTTTTTACCCGAAGCAGCAAACTTGGCAATAGCGCCCACCGGAGTCGATTTCGAAGCCTGTCCGCCGGTATTCGAATATACTTCGGTATCCAGAATCAGGATGTTTACGTTTTTGCCCGAAGCAATCACGTGGTCGAGACCACCAAAACCGATATCGTAAGCCCATCCGTCGCCGCCAATGATCCACTGCGACTGTTTCACGAGGTATTTGCTTAAACCGTCGATTTCGGTGCAGTACGAGCAGTTGTGTTTCTTCACCAAAGGCTTGATTTTAGCAGCCAACTCCATGGTTTTTTCACCATCTTCTTTGTGATCGATCCATTCCTGGAACAAGGCTTTCAGTTCATCGTCACAGCAGTTCTCCGCAATGGCCGATTTCATCAGACGCTCGATACGATCGCGCAATTGTTCGTTGGCGAACAACATCCCCAGTCCGTATTCGGCATTATCCTCGAAAAGCGAATTGGCCCAGGCCGGTCCGCGACCATCAGGATTGGTGGTATAAGGAGTGGAAGGCGCCGAAGCCGAATAGATGGACGAACAACCGGTGGCATTGGCTACAATCTGACGATCGCCAAAGAGTTGGGTTACCAGTTTTACGTAAGGAGTTTCGCCACAACCGGCACAAGCGCCCGAGAATTCGAAGAGCGGAGTAGCCAGCTGCGAATTTTTAACGTTCGCTTTTACATCTACCAGGTGTTGTTTCGATTGTACATTCTCCACACAGAAATCCCAGTTGTCCTGTTCTTCGTACTGGGTTTCGATCGGCACCATTTTCAGCGCCTTACCGTTTTTGTTCCCCGGACATACTTCGGCACAGTTGTCGCAACCCATACAGTCGAGTACATCCACCTGGATGCGGTAGCTCATGCCGGCAAATTGTTTGCCGTTGGCTTTCAGACCTTGGAAAGGAGCTTTGGCCTGTTCGGTTTCGTCGAGCACAAACGGACGGATAGCAGCATGGGGGCACACATAGGCACATTGGTTACACTGGATACAGTTGTCCATTTCCCAAACCGGAACCGTAGCGGCAACTCCTCGTTTTTCGTACTTCGTGGTTCCCTGCATCCAGGTGCCATCTTCGCGGCCTTTAAACGTAGAAACCGGCAGATCGTCGCCCTTTTGCGCATTAACCGTGGAAACTACATTGGTAATAAACGAAGGGAAGTTGCTGATGAGTGCATCTTCGTCGGGAAGATCAGCCCATTCGGCAGGAACGTCTACTTTTACATATTCACCACCGCGATCCACGGCAGCGTAGTTCATATTCACCACCTTTTCACCTTTCTTACCATACGATTTGTTGATGGCGTATTTCATCTTTTCCACCGCCAGTTCGTAAGGAATGACGTTGGCGATTTTAAAGAAGGCCGATTGCAGGATGGTGTTGGTGCGTTGTCCCAGTCCGATTTCCTGCGCTATATTGGTAGCATTGATGATGTACAGGGTGATGTTGTTTTTAGCTAAATAGCGTTTTACATCCACCGGAAGATTCCGTTGTACTTCTTCCGGAGTCCATACCGTATTCAAGAGGAAAGTACCGTTTTTCTTCAGGCCCTTGGTTACATCGTACAAGCGCAGGTAAGCCTGCACGTGGCAAGCTACGAAGTCGGGTGTGGTAACCAGATAGGTCGAGCGGATGGGAGAATCGCCGAAACGAAGGTGCGAGCAGGTAAATCCGCCCGATTTTTTCGAGTCGTACTGGAAGTAAGCCTGGCTGTATTTATCGGTGTTGTCGCCAATGATTTTGATCGAGTTTTTGTTGGCTCCCACCGTACCATCGGCTCCCAGTCCATAGAATTTAGCTTCGAAGGTACCGGGACCACCCATCGGGATTTCTTCCTGCATCGGCAGCGAAGTGAAAGTGACATCATCAACGATACCTACGGTGAACCCATTACGCGGACTCGGCAAGCTGAGGTTTTTGTATACGGCCAATACCTGGGCCGGAGTAAAGTCTTTCGAAGAGAGACCGTAGCGGCCACCCACCACCAGCGGATGATCGGCTTTGTTGTACAGCACGTCGCGTACGTCGAGGTAGAGCGGCTCGCCACCGGCGCCCGGTTCCTTGGTACGGTCGAGTACACAAATACGTTGGGCCGTTTCGGGCAATACCGAAAGGAAATGTTTGGCCGAGAACGGACGGTAGAGGTGAACCGAAATCAAACCTACTTTTTCGCCCCGGGCAGTCAGGTAGTCGATACCTTCGCGGATAGCTTCGGTAGCCGAACCCATTGCCACCACAACGCGGTCGGCGTCGGAGGCGCCATAATAGTCGAACAAGCCATAGTTACGACCGGTGATTTTACCCAGTTTGCCCAGGTAATGCTCGACAATACCCGGAACAGCATCGTAATACGGATTGCAGGCCTCGCGAGCCTGGAAATAAATATCCGGATTTTGAGCCGTACCACGGGCTACCGGCGATTCGGAGTTGAGAGCACGATCGCGGAATTCGGCGAGCGCCTGCTGATCGAGCAATGCGGTAACAGCCGCTTCATCGATTTCCTCAACTTTCTGGATTTCGTGCGAAGTACGGAAACCGTCGAAGAAGTGTACGAAAGGCACACGCGATTTCAGGGAGGCCAGGTGAGCAACAGCAGCCAGGTCCATCACTTCCTGTACCGAACCGGTAGCAAACATGGCACAACCCGTCTGACGTACCGCCATTACGTCCTGGTGGTCGCCGAAAATAGACAAAGCATGCGAAGCAAGGGCACGCGCCGATACATGATAAACACCGGGAAGTAATTCGCCGGCAACTTTATACATGTTGGGGATCATCAGCAATAAACCTTGCGAAGCAGTAAAGGTAGAAGTAAGAGCGCCAGCCTGGAGCGAACCGTGCATAGCAGCGGCGGCACCGGCTTCCGATTGCATTTCCTGGACCTGAACAGCCTCTCCGAACATGTTTTTACGTCCGGTAGTGGTCCACTCATCAACGTACTCGGCCATAGTTGACGATGGTGTGATGGGGTAAATGGCCGCCACTTCGCTGAACATATACGCGATATGTGCAGCAGCCTGGTTACCATCACAGGTTAAGAATTTTTTTTGTTTCGCCATTGTGTGTAAAATTATAGTGTATTAATATCTATTTAATAAAGAAAACCAAGCAGCCACAGCGGCACCTCGTGCTTATGATCGACGCTCAGGGTATCCACGGCAAACCATGTTTTGGTATTGTGCCTGTATTGCGATTGGTTATCGTATTTTATCTGAATGTTGCCGTCGAGGCAAAAATCGCTTCCGTGTTTTCCTACATTCACTTTGTGTTGCGAGTGCAGGGTGTTGTAAAGGAAGGTTTTACGCTCATCGTCGCGGTTTACTCCATCGTGCAGCACCACATGCATCAGGTTGGTATTGTGGGCATATACTACTTTGGGTTTCTTGGGGTAATCGTCGCCTTCGCCGTACAGGGTGTTCAGCAAACGGGCATCCTTCAGGTACTTGATGTAATTCATGATGGTGGCCCGTGAGGTCTGGATTTCGGTAGCCAGCTGACTTATATTCGCCTGTGCAGGGGCTGTTTGCATGATGAGGTAAAGCAGTTTCCGTATTTTGGAAAGGTATTTGAGTTCTATCTGTTTGATGAAAAGGATATCGACTTCCATCATCATGTTCATGGTTTTCAATAAATTTTCGCTGAAAATCCGCTTTTCCAACATGAAAGGATAGTACCCATGTTCGAGGTATTTCCCGAAATATTCCATCGGGTTTACTTTGGAAAGTATGGTGTCGGCTATTGTGTCCTGGTTTTCCAGGATCTCGCCGAGCGAATAAGAAGGCAGTTCGAGCTTTGTCTTCAGGTTGATGTATTCGCGGAACGAGAATCCCCGCAGATTATATACCTTTACGATATCTTTTATGTCGTTGTTTTCGTCGATCAGCCGCATCACCGACGAAGCTGAAAAAATGATTTGCAAGTCGGGACAGGCATCGTAGCATTGACGTAATTCGGCCGACCAGTTTTCGTACTTGAAGGTCTGGTCGATGAGCAGGGTTTTGCCACCCCGCCGGCAGAATTCTACGGCAAACTCGAGTAAAGTATGGTGCGAGAAGTAGAGATTGTTGAAGTTGATGTATAAACACTCGGGGTTGTTGCCGAAATGTTCGCCGGCAAACTGCAGCAGAAAAGTAGTTTTACCAACACCACGGCTGCCCTTGATACCGATCAGGCGGTGCGACCAGTCGATTTCGTCCATCAGTTGACGACGAACCGGCGCATGAATATTTGCTAACAGATATTGATGGGTTCTGTAAAACGACTCCATGGGTTCTATATTTTGACGCAAAAATAGTCAATTTATTTGGTTTTTGCAATGTGGAGATTGCAAAATGAGGAAAAATACCTGTTTTTTTTGTTTCTGCAGAACAAGTTCGGAAGAAATATTGTTGAACAAAATTATCTTTAACAAAAAAGGAAACTATCCTGAATATTTACACAAAAAATGCCGGAACCTTTCGATTCCGGCATTCATTTTTTCAGTACCTGGTTGGCGGTTCTTTCGAACCCGTCCACCGTTCTTTATCGGATTGCTGCCTGCGCTGCTGCCAAACGTGCGATAGGCACGCGGAACGGCGAGCAACTTACGTAATTCAAACCGGCGCGGTGGCAGAATTCAACCGACGAGGGTTCGCCGCCATGTTCGCCGCAAATACCGACTTTCAGATCGGCTTTAGTCTGGCGACCTCTTTGAACGCCGATTTCAACCAGCTGGCCTACACCGGTCTGATCGAGAGCAGTGAACGGATCAACTTTATAGATGTTTTTGTCGATGTAATCGGGGAGGAACTTACCGGCATCGTCGCGCGAGAAGCCAAGCGTCATCTGGGTAAGGTCGTTGGTACCGAACGAGAAGAATTCAGCTTCCTGGGCAATCTGATCGGCAGTGAGGGCAGCACGCGGGATTTCGATCATGGTACCAATCTGGTATTCGATACGATCGTTGCGTTCGGCAAATACGGTTTCGGCCGTTGCACGGATGATATCGGCCTGGTTTTTCAACTCGGCCAGTGTACCTACCAGCGGAACCATGATTTCCGGTTTAGCGTTCACGCCTTTTGCTTTCAGGTTCAGCGCAGCTTCGATGATGGCGCGGGCCTGCATTTCGGTGATTTCGGGATAAGTAATTCCCAGACGGCAGCCACGGTGACCCAGCATCGGGTTAAACTCTTCGAGTTCGGCCACTTTCAGTTTAACAGCTTCGAGGGTGATGCCCATTTCGTCGGCCAGCTCTTTCTGAGTAGCCAATTGATGAGGAACAAATTCGTGCAAAGGCGGGTCGAGCAGACGGATGGTCACGCCATAGCCTTCCATGGCTTCCAGAATTCCTTCGAAGTCGGCACGCTGGAAGGGGAGTAATTTAGCGAGAGCACGTTTGCGGCCTTCCACGGTCGACGAAAGAATCATTTCGCGCATAGCTTTGATACGTTCGCCTTCGAAGAACATGTGTTCGGTACGGCATAAACCGATCCCTTTTGCACCGAAAGCGCGTGCACGACGGGCATCTTCGGGCGTATCGGCATTGGTGCGAACACTCATGCGGGTATATTTTTCCGAGATTTCCATCAATTCGGCGAAATCGGCATCCAGCTCAGCTTCCTGAGTAGCCACTTCACCTAAGTAGATATCGCCGGTAGAACCATTCAACGAGATGTAATCGCCTTCTTTCAGCGTCAATCCGTCGACTGTCATTGTTTTGTTAGCATAGTCGATTTTAATGGTTCCGGCTCCCGAAACACAGCATTTACCCATACCGCGGGCCACTACGGCAGCGTGCGAAGTCATACCGCCGCGAGCGGTGAGGATACCTTCGGCAGCAGCCATCCCGGCGAGGTCTTCGGGCGAAGTTTCGACGCGTACCATGATCACTTTCTCCTTGCGGGTAGCCCATTCGGCAGCATCGTCGGCATTGAATACGATACGGCCGGTAGAAGCGCCGGGCGAAGCAGCCAGCCCTTTGGCAATCACTTTCGCCGATTTCAGGGCCGCTTTATCGAATACAGGGTGGAGCAATTCATCGAGTTTAATAGGATCGATGCGTAACAAGGCTTTTTTCTCGTCGATCATACCCTGGTGGAGCATATCGATAGCGATTTTCACCATGGCAGCACCGGTACGTTTACCGTTACGGGTCTGGAGGAACCAGAGTTTACCTTCCTGTACGGTGAACTCCATGTCCTGCATATCTTTGTAGTGGTTTTCAAGCTTGGTTTGAAGCGCATCGAGCTCGGCATAAATCTCCGGCATGGCTTCTTCCATCGAAGGATAATTGGCAATACGATCTTCTTCCGATACGCCGGCCAGCACGGCCCAGCGTTGCGAACCGATTTTGGTGATCTGTTGCGGAGTACGGATACCCGCAACCACGTCTTCACCCTGTGCATTGATCAGGTATTCGCCAACGAACTGATCTTCGCCGGTAGCAGCATCGCGGCTGAAGCATACGCCGGTAGCCGAGGTGTTGCCCATATTACCGAACACCATGGCCTGTACGTTAACGGCAGTACCCCATTCGGCAGGTATACCTTCCATTTTGCGGTACAGGATGGCGCGGTCGTTCATCCACGAGTCGAATACCGAGCAGATAGCGCCCCACAGCTGTTCGTAAGCCGAATCGGGGAAATCTTTGCCGGTTTGTTTTTTAACGGCCGCTTTGAAACGTTTTACCAGTTCCTGAAGGTCTTCCACCGTGAGGTCGGTATCCAGTTCGACACCTTTTTCTTCTTTCAGGTGTTCGATGATTTCTTCAAAAGGATCAGCATCGTTTTTGTTTTCGGGTTTCATTCCCAGCACCACGTCGCCGTACATCTGAACGAAACGGCGGTAAGAGTCCCAAACGAAGCGGGGATTTCCTGTTTTACGGGTCATTCCTTCCACTACGGCGTCGTTAAGCCCCAGGTTGAGGATGGTGTCCATCATACCGGGCATCGAAGCGCGGGCGCCGGAGCGAACCGATACGAGCAGCGGATTTTCGATATCTCCGAATTTCGAGTTCATCAGAACTTCGGTGTCGGCAATGGCTTTTTCAACTTCGGGCTTCAGCAATTCAACCACTTTGTCCTTACCCAGCGAGTAGTATTCGTTGCAGGTATCGGTGATGATGGTAAAACCCGGAGGTACCGGAACGCCGATGAGGTTCATTTCGGCCAGATTCGCTCCTTTTCCACCCAGGAGGTTCTTCATTTCTGCTTTACCTTCGGCTTTTCCGTTGCCGAATGTATAGACTCTTTTAACGTTACTCATAATTGTCTTATTGTTATTTATATAGATTGTTTCAATAATGCCTGCAAAAATACAATAAATTTGTGCAATCTCAAAGACTGATTCTTTAAAATATGTTCAAAGCGCTATAAAATTGATAGTTATCGAATTAAAGCGATAATCTTCAAGCGGATCGCTATCAGCTCGTCGAAGCTCCGGCCGGCCTTTTTCTGCAGCTTCAGCATACGCCGGTCGCGGCGCAGGTCGCGAATACAACGGTACAGCCGGAACGAAAGTTTACCGCTCAGGTAAAACAGGGGGATGGAGACGAAGAGGCTCCACCAGGCAAGGGGAGTGGTAGCGGCCAGCAACGAGCTTGCTGCCAGGTAGTACAGTGGCAGGACGATAAGGGCGGAACCGTAAAACACCGAGCTGAAAAAGCCGCTGTAGCGGATGCCGGCCATCGCGGGTACCGAGGTGATGAGTTTGTAGGGAAGGTAATTGATGAGGGCACCCGGGAGCATACCTATCCAGGCTAACACGATTTTCAGTTGGATCTGCAGCATACCGGAGCCTGGTACGAAGGGACGCGAGGCTTCGCCTGCGGGAAGTTGTAGGCGGTCGGCCAGCAATTTATATTTCTCGTGTAATCTTCGTATGTTCTCGATTGTATCCGGTTCGTTTTTTTCAAGATCTCGAAGCTTTGCGGCCACCGCACAGCGAGCGTTGAAAAGCCGGAGGGGAAGCGGTAGGGCTGCATTGCCGGCCATTTCGGGAGCCAGCCACTCCACGAGCGTATCGTAAAGAGGGTAATTGCTGCCGGCAGGAAGATGTACCGTGAGCGATTCGAGTGCTTCACGCAGGGTGTTTTTCAGTTCATTGGTGGCTTTGACCTGATTTTCGGCATACTGCTCCATATAGTCCGCAACATCGATGGGAGTGCCGATTTTAATGATCAGGGAGCGTTGATATTCGATCAGATCGCCGTATTCCAGGCCGATGGGGATAATTTTGACCGACATCCCGGCCGGCATTTTCTGTTGGGCGCTGAAGGCGATGCGGAAAATTCCCTTCACCAGCGGACGTATATTCCGTTCTTCGCCCTGGTTGCCTTCGGGCATCACCGTCACCGACGAACGGTTAAGTAGGGTTTGTTCGGCTTCTTCGAACGTTTCTTTGTTCCGGTCGAGCTGATCGTAGCCATCACGGATGCGATAGGCCGGCAGTATTTTGGTGAAACGGATGAACCGGACTACGACTTTGGGAAGCCGGAACAAATCGGCCCTTGCCAGAAACACTTTCGGTAGCCGGCGGGGCGGCAGCGCCAGTACGGCCAGAGCGTCCATCAATGCATTCAGGTGATTGGGGGCGAATATAACCGGACCTTCGGCAGGCAGGTTTTCCTCGTCGACAATGGTTACCGAACTGAAGTACTCACGAAATGCCCAGACCACATAGCGCTTGCTTAGCAGGTAAGCAGGTGTGTTTTCCCATATAGTTGGCATATTGTTCAGTTTTTTAGGGGTTTACGGTGCCATCTTGAAGCAATGGTTAAACCGGAGATGATGTGCCAGATTCCCCACCAGGCGGTGATAAACAGCATGCCTCCGAGTTGCAGTTCGGGCGGAAATATCTTGGGATTGAACAACAGTACCAATCCCAATCCCGAATTCTGAATGCCTGTTTCGATGGTGAGCGTACGCCGGTCGGCATCGGGTAATCCGAATAGCGATGCAACCCCGTAACCCGACGAAAGGGCGAGTCCGTTATGAATCAGAACAATGAGAAATACATACCCTATATACTTCAAAAATAAATCGAAATTATTGGAAAATGAAATCACCACGATGGCCAAAAAGAAAACGATGGATACATACTGGATGGGCTTATGGAGCCGGGCTGTGATTTTAGGGAAGTAATGAGCAAAAAGCATCCCGGCAATCAAAGGGATGCCCAGCAGAATAAACACGGTTTCAAACATTTGTACTTGGTCGATTTGCAAAGGTTGAAGGGCATGCGTAGCGTGTTTGTTGATATAACGTACGTATAAGCCGCCCCACAGGGCAAAGTTGGCAGGCGTAGTAAGGGTTGCCAACAGGGTGGTGGTGGCCGTGAGCCCGACCGATAATTCGGTATTGGCACGCGAAAAGGACGAAATAAAGTTGGAGATATTCCCTCCGGGACAGGCTGCGACCAGAATCATGCCCATAGCCACCATGGGAGTGATGTGGTTGCTGAACAGAACCACCAGCAGAAAGGTAACTGCCGGCAGCACGATGAGTTGTGAAAACAGGCCGAGCACCGTGGATTTTGGCTTGGTAATAAGTAGTTTGAATTGCGATGGCCTGATCCCTAAAGCTACTCCGAACATAATAAAACCCAGAATAATATTCAGAATATGAAGTCCGCCTTCATTAAAATTGATCCGCACCGGATCAAGTTCTTTCAATGCTTCGTACATGTGTTGTTTGTTTAATTCCCGTTGTTCTGATGACACAAAGGTAAATTATTTCTTTTAAAAATTGTAATTTTGCAATCAGTAATTTTTTAGTTTCAATGGAAAGAGATGGCTGAACGGATCGGATTTTACAGGACCCTGTCGCGGCCGGGTGAAGGATTATACCGCGAAAAGGGCAGTAAGTTTATCGCTATGGCCTGTCCGGTGGGCTCGGTGGAGGAAGTGCGCGACGTACTGGCTTCGGTACGGAAAAAATACTACGATGCGCGCCATGTGTGTTATGCCTACATGCTGGGTGCGGAGCGTACCGAATTCAGGGCCAACGACGACGGCGAACCATCGGGTACGGCCGGAAGGCCTATACTGGGGCAGATCAATTCGCGCCATCTTACCGATGTGCTGGTGATCGTGGTGCGTTATTTTGGCGGGGTGCTGCTGGGTACCGGCGGATTGATTGTTGCCTACAAGGAGGCGGCTGCCGAAGCGCTCGATGCGGCCGGAATGGTGGAGCGGCAGGTGGAACTGGCACTTACCATCTGCTTTGGTTACGCGCAAATGAACGAGGTCATGAAGCGTATACGCGACCACCAGGCGAGGATAATTGCACAGGAAATAAAAATGGAGTGTACTTTACAGGTATTGGTGGGGCTGGAAGCTTCGGAAATTATGATCAATCAGCTTGAAAAAACGGAAGGAGTGACGGTAGATTACTGAAAATTTAATACCTTTGTGGCCGGTTAAACTTAATAAATGTAACAACCGATGCACAAGAGCCTTGTTTCCATTACAGATTACAGCAAACAGGAAATTTTGTCCATACTCGAATCCGCGCGCGATTTTGAAGCCAATCCCAACCGCAAGACACTCGACGGTAAAGTAATCGCTACCTTGTTTTTTGAGCCGTCGACACGTACCCGTCTGAGTTTCGAGACGGCGGTAGTACGTTTGGGAGGGTCGATCATAGGTTTCTCGGATGCTGCTACATCGAGCTCGGTGAAGGGAGAGACCCTGAACGACACGATTCACATGGTAAGCTGTTATGCCGATGCCATCGTCATGCGGCATCCGCTCGAAGGTGCGGCGCGTTATGCTGCCGAGGTGTCGCCTGTGCCCATCGTCAATGCGGGCGACGGGGCCAATCAACATCCATCGCAAACCCTGCTCGATCTGTATTCGATACTCAAGACGCAGGGAACGCTCGAAAACCTTACCATCTGCATGGTAGGCGATCTGAAATACGGACGTACCGTGCATTCGCTCATTCAGGCCATGTCGCACTTCAATCCCACGTTTAAATTTATTGCCCCCGACGAACTCCGGTTGCCCGAAGAATACCGGGTGTTTTGCCGGCAAAAAGGAATCCCGTTCACCGAGTCGAGGGAATTGAACGATAATTTTAACGATGCCGATATCCTGTATATGACCCGTGTTCAAAAAGAACGCTTTCTGGATCAGATTGAATACGAGCGTGTGAAAAATGTTTATACCTTATGCAACGATATGCTGGCCGCTTCGAAATCCAATTTGAAGATCCTGCATCCGCTTCCGCGCGTGAACGAAATAAGCATGGACGTGGACAAGAACGAAAAAGCGTATTATTTTCAACAGGCACAAAACGGGCTGTATGTCCGTCAGGCGATAGTATCCAAGGTATTAGGCTTAATTGAATAGTATGGAAAAAGAACTAAAGGTAGCAGCTCTCCGCAACGGAACGGTGATCGATCATATCCCGGCTGTTAAACTGTTTCAGGTGGTATCGATACTCCAGCTGAAGAATTCGCATTATCCGATTACCATAGGCAATAATCTCGAAAGTAAACACATTGGTACAAAGGGAATTATAAAGATTGCCGATCGTATTTTATCCGATGATGAAACCGGTAAAATAGCGCTTATCGCTCCCAATGCTACCATCAACATCATCAAAGAATATAAGGTGGTTGAAAAGCGGCCGCTGGTACCGGCCGACGAGGTACACGATCTGGTGTATTGTGCCAATCCGGTGTGCATCACCAATCATCAGCCTGTTCCTACCAATTTTTATGTATTGAAGGAAGACGGACAGGTGAAGCTGAAATGCCGGTATTGCGAGCGGGAATTTTTACGGGAAGAAATTAAATTGAAGAAAAAGTGAAGGAACGTGCAAAGTACGCGGCAGATGATCAGCTGCAGGCATCGGATACGCATCAATCGTGGAAGCCCGGAACGATGATTTATCCGCTTCCGGCGGTGCTGGTGTCGTGCGGACAAAGCCCCGATGCGTATAATCTTATCACCATCAGCTGGGTAGGTACAATTTGTTCCAATCCGCCGATGTGCTATATTTCGGTAAGACCGGAGCGGCATTCGTATAAGTTGTTGAAGGAGAGCGGCGAGTTTGTGATTAATCTTACCAACGAGGACATGGCCTTTGCCACCGATTGGTGCGGGGTGCGTAGCGGTAAGAACTATAATAAGTTTAAAAAGATGAAGCTTACCCCGGTGAAGGCCGAAAAGGTGAATGCGCCGATGGTGCAAGAATCGCCCTTGTGTATCGAGTGCCGGGTAAAAGAGATAATTCCGCTGGGTTCGCACGATATGTTCATCGCCGAGGTGGTAAATGTGCTGGCCGACAAACGCTATATCGATCCTGCTACCGATAAGTTCGACCTGGCGATGGCAAAACTGCTTGCGTATTCGCACGGGCATTATTACAAGATGGGAGAGGCGATAGGCAAGTTCGGGTGGAGTGTGAAGAAATAGATTGTACGGATTTGCTGTACAAATCCTAACGGGACGGATTCGCGTTGCGGATCCTGATTTAAATGAAATACTTAACAAGTTATAAATAATGAAAAGGGACACAGTAATTTTTGACATTATCAACCGCGAAAAACAGCGGCAGTTAAAGGGGATTGAACTGATTGCATCCGAGAATTTTGTGAGCGACCAGGTGATGGAAGCCGCAGGCTCGGTGCTTACCAACAAATATGCCGAAGGGTACCCGGGCAAGCGCTATTATGGTGGTTGCGAGGTAGTCGACCAGTCGGAACAGATTGCTATCGATCGTTTGAAAGCGATTTTTGATGCCGAATGGGCTAATGTGCAGCCGCACTCGGGGGCGCAGGCCAATGCGGCTGTTTTCCTGGCATGCCTTAATCCTGGCGATACCTTTTTGGGATTGAACCTGGCTCATGGCGGTCATCTCTCGCACGGTTCGCTGGTGAATAGTTCGGGTATTTTGTACCGTCCCACCGAGTACAATGTCCGCCAGGATACCGGTTTGGTGGATTACGACCAGATGGAGGAAGTGGCGCTGCGCGAACAGCCGAAGTTGATTATCGGCGGTGGTTCGGCTTATTCGCGTGAGTGGGATTACGAACGCATGCGGGCTATTGCCGATAAGGTTGGAGCATTGCTGATGATCGATATGGCTCATCCGGCCGGGCTCATTGCGGCCGGTTTGCTGAAAAATCCGGTGAAATATGCGCATATCGTGACATCGACCACACACAAAACGCTTCGTGGTCCGCGCGGTGGTATTATTTTGCTGGGTAAGGATTTCCCGAATCCATGGGGTAAGACCACTCCGAAGGGGGAAGTGAAGATGATGTCGGCCTTGCTCGATTCGGCAGTTTTCCCAGGCACACAGGGAGGTCCGCTCGAACATATTATTGCGGCGAAGGCAGTGGCTTTCGGCGAGTGCCTTCAACCCGAATACAAGGAGTATCAGGTGCAGGTGCAGAAGAATGCGAAAGTATTGGCTCAGGCGCTTATCGATCGCGGTTTTACGATTATTTCGGGAGGAACCGACAACCACTCGATGTTGGTTGATTTGCGTTCGAAATATCCCGATCTGACGGGAAAAACGGCCGAAAAAGCCCTGGTCGAGGCCGATATTACCTGCAATAAGAACATGGTTCCGTTTGATAGCCGGTCGGCTTTCCAGACTTCGGGAATCCGGTTGGGTACTCCGGCCATCACTACCCGTGGTGCGAAGGAAGATCTGATGCTCGAAATCGCCGAGATGATTGAAACTGTGCTTTCAAATGTCGACAATGAGGAGGTTATTTCGTCGGTGCGCAAACGTGTAAATGCGACGATGGAACACTATCCTTTGTTTAATTATTAATTGGAATTTGCGTTGCAAATCTGGCCCGGACCGGATTTGCAACGCAAATCCGTATCATTCAGGAAACGCCCGGCGCTTCCGTACACCTACTAATTTTTTCTTCCATTGACAGATCCTTTTATCTACGAATTATCCGAACATACCGATGTGGTTGTGTTTTTCGGAATTAATAATGCAAACCTGCACTTGCTTAAAAATTTGTTTCCACACCTGCGAATCATGGCCAGGGGACATGCCATTAAGCTGGAGGGGGATCCTGAAAAGGTAGCCGTGCTGATGGATCATCTTCGGCAGCTGGAGCGTTTTTGTGTCGAAAACAATAAGCTGTCGGAAGGAGATATTATTGAGCTTGTGAAGGGAAACGAACCGGCGGAAGTACGGTTCGATAACCTGATTGTGCACGGGGTAAGCGGTAAACCGGTTACGGCACGCACCCAGAATCAGCAACGGCTGGTCAAAGAGTTTGAAACCAACGACCTGCTTTTTGCCATCGGACCAGCTGGCTCGGGTAAAACGTACACGGCTATTGCATTGGCTGTCAAGTCCCTGAAAAACAAGTCGGTTAAAAAAATAATTCTGAGCCGTCCGGCTGTGGAGGCGGGCGAAAAGCTCGGTTTTCTTCCCGGCGATATGAAGGAAAAAATCGATCCTTACCTGCAGCCGCTCTACGATGCCCTCCAGGATATGATCACGCCGCTTAAACTGAAAGAATACCTCGAAAACGGTACCATTCAGATTGCTCCGCTGGCTTTTATGCGCGGCCGTACGTTGAGCGATGCAGTGGTCATTCTCGACGAAGCACAGAATACAACCACGCAGCAAATCAAGATGTTCCTTACGCGTATGGGACTGAATGCCAAAATGATCATTACCGGCGATATTACGCAGATCGATCTTCCTGTTTCGCAGAAATCGGGACTTATCGATGCGCTGGGGGTGCTGAAGGATGTGAAAGGCATTGCCCGTATCGATTTCGATACCAGCGACATTGTGCGTCATAAGCTGGTGCAACGTATCGTGGAGGCATACGAAAAACGCGATAAGCATATCAAAGAATGGAAACAACAGCAGTCGTCGTCGGGACCGGAAATGTAGCCACACACCTTGTCCGGGCTTTGCAACAGTCGGACGTGCAGGTGCTGATGCTCTACGGCCGTAACAGGGAGCATGCCGATGAGGCGGCCCGCTTGCTGGGAGTGAGTAGCACTACCGACTGGAAAAAGCTTCCATCCGGTGCCCATTTCTACCTTTATGCAGTAAGCGATAATGCCCTTGCTGAAGTACTGGCCCATACGATCGCTCCGCAGGCTATTCACCTGCACACGGCCGGGAGCATGGGGCTTGAGTTATTTCCTCGGCACAAACCAAGGCATGGGGTGCTGTATCCGCTGCAGACTTTTTCAAAATCAAAACCACTGAATTTCCGCACGGTTCCCTTGTTTGTCGAAGCTTCGTCGCCCGATGTGCTTGCAGAAGTCAACCGGTTGGCTTCGTTGCTGGCCGACAAAGTGTACGAGGCCGATTCGCAGCAACGTCGCCGACTTCACCTGGCTGCTGTTTTTGCCTGTAATTTTGTAAATCATCTGTATGCCATCGCCGGCGACCTCGTGCAATCGTCGCACTTGTCTTTCGAGGTGTTGCGTCCGCTTATCGCCGAAACGGCTTCGAAAATCGACTTTTTATCGCCGCAGGAAGCTCAAACCGGTCCGGCCGTGCGTCGCGACGACGCAGTGATGAAAAAACATCTTGCTCTTTTGAACGATCATCCGGAATATCAGAAAATTTACGAATTGATCAGTCGCTCTATTTCAGGCGATTAGGAATATTTCAATCCTTCATTTTATCAATTATGCGTCAGTTCGTATAAATCTTTTTCGTTTTACGAATTGAATTATTTTTTGTGTTAGTTTTGCAGCGAAAGTTGCACGACGCACTTTCTATTGTTGTAACCAAACTAATCCGTTTACTATGAAAAAGAGAATTCTGTTTATTTGTTTTTTAGGGTGGTTCGTTGCCAAAGGCTTTCTGGTTGTTGGCGCCAACCTTATTCCTGTGCGAACCGATGTGGCTGGTTTTCCCGACTGGCAGGATGTGAATGTAGCCGGAACGACTTACCTGCAATTATTGATCGCGGGAGCTTCCACCTGTACGCCGGCCATGGATTTTACCGCTTATTCCTCTATCCGGCTCGACTTTAAAGCCCGGACCTACGGAGGGGTGAATATCGACGAGAATACTATAACAGTATCGGTTTCGGTCGATAATGGACTCAGTTGGGAGGTGATCGGTACGCGTGTGCCTTTATCGCCGACCTTCACAGCCATGGAATCGTACGACCTTAGTTCGTACACGGGTACGCAGGTGAAAGTGCGTTTTTCGGTGGCAGGTCAGAGCAATTCGATCGGGGCTGGAATCGACGATATCAGTATTACCGAGCAATCGGTATGGCTGGAGGATTTCGATACAGGAGCGAAAGGTACGTATGCCGAGGCCGATGTATCGCTGCCGACGGGTAGCTGGAAGCTTACCGAAGCGGTGATGAGTAATTCGACCGACGACAAAAAGAACGGCGCCAAAAGTGTACGTTTGAAAGCCAACGGGATAGTAGCCATGAACTTTGATAAAACCGATGGGGCCGGAACAGTGACGGTAGATCATGCCAATTATGGTTTGCTTACGGGAGCAAGCTGGAAGTTACAGGCCTCGTACAACGGGGGCGGCAGCTGGCACGACCTGGGCGCCGAAGTGGAGTGTGGTTCGGTGCTGGCTCCGGCGGTATTCGAATTGAATTACCCGGGGATGATCCGGTTCAGAGTGGTGCAATTGAGAGGCGACCGGATGAATATCGATGATTTCACGATTGGGAAATGCGCTCATATACCCGTTTCGACCAGCTGGACGGGAGCCCTCTCGCGGGAATGGTACCGGACTGCCAACTGGAGCAACGGGGTGCCTGGTACTGCGAGTTCGGTGCTAATCGGGGGAGTTCCGGAGTTTCCCGAAATCGACATCCCGGTTACCGTAGCCTCGCTCGATCTTTTGCCGGCTGCCAGGCTCAGTATTCTATCTGCCGGATCGTTAACCGTAACGGGCGATATGACCCTGCAAAGTTCTGAATCGGGCACTGCGAGTCTGGTGAACGACGGGAGCCTCACGGTAGCGGGTCGGAGCAGGGTAGAACAATACCTGAGCGCCGGCAACGGGACGGATGGCTGGTGGTACATCTCGAGTCCGGTGAGCGGAGCTTTGTCGGGGTGCATTCTTACCGGCGCTTCGGGTAATAAGTTGGGGTATTACGATGAAGCTTCGGTCGATTATCCGCAGATTCAGTCGGGTGGGCAGGAGCTGGTCCCCGGGAAAGGATATCTTGCCAGTATTGCAACAACAGGAGTATATTGTTTCGACGGAACGTTTAATTCGGGGCCGGTGGTATCTCCGCCACTGTCGCGTACCGAAGCAGCCGGTGCTAAGCGCGGATTCAACCTGGTAGGAAATCCCTATCCTTCGTATCTCGATTGGAATGCAGTGACGGGATTCGGCACACCGCATATGCGAACCGATATACGGCCGACCATTTGGATACGTACACGCAATGCTTCGGGTACGATGGTGTTCGATACCTTCGACGGTGAGGACGGAACCTCGCTGGGAATCCGCGGCCGGGTGAACAACTTTATTGCACCCCTGCAGGCATTTTGGGTGAAGGTGAAAGAAGATGGCGCTTTACCCACACTGGAATTTAACAATTCGATGCGTTCGCACCAGGATCAGTCGGATGCGGCCAATCTGCTGAAAGCTCCTGCCGTCGCCAGGCAGATCGTATGCCTCGAGCTGCTCACCGCTACTTCGCGCGACGAAGCCATTTTGTCGACCAACGCGTCGGCAACCGACGGATTCGACGTTTACGATTCGGAAAAAATGACTGCCGGTGGTGAACCGGAACTTTTCTCAGTAGTGGATGGCAAAGAGCTGGTTATCAATAAAATGTACCGGTTGGAACCCGGAAAACAAATACAACTTGGTTTCCGTTCGCTCCAATCGGGCCGGTTCGAGCTGAAAGTAACCCGGGCTGTTAATCTCGGACCGGTGGATATTGTACTAAAAGATAAGCACCTTTCAGCAGAACGGTGGTTAAAAGAAGGCGATAGTTACCACTTTGAGCACGATGTCGCCTCCGGTTCCGGTCGTTTTGAACTGGAATTCAGGGCTTCCGGCGCCATTTCGGCCCTGGAGAAAATCCCGGCGGACCAGCCGAAGGTATACCGCAACAGCAACGGCCAGCTGGTGATTGAAACAAGCGAAACCCTGTTGGGTTCCACCGTACAGGTGTGGAGTATCGACGGCCGGCTCCTGCACCGGCAGACCATCAACGAGCCCGTCACCCTCGTCGACATACCAGGCCGGGCCGGACTCTGCATCGTACAACTTAATTCGAGTTTTCTGAAGATTTCTATTCATAATTACAACCTTAAGCTATGAAAAATGCTAATTACCTGCAACCGGCGATTGAATGTGTCGAGCTCGACACGCAAATCAGTCTGCAATTGAATTCTGACCCATTGCCGGAAGAAGAACCAACCGACTGGGTTATGTACCGTGGCGACTTACACACCAACGATCCGGTGAGTACGTAGCAAATCTGGGTGAAGCTGTTCCGAAAGGGGCAGCTTTACTTATCTAATGCTCACCTTATCATCTGGTTCGATGGTCTGGGGCGCGAGATACGAAAAGATACCTACGGATTGTACAATCTTCTATGAAATATCCGCCTTGCCATTAAGTACTGCTGAAATTGGAATTATATCCTCTTTTTTTGTAACGCAAAATTCATTAAACAGGTAATATTTGTTAATGTTATGACGATTTGTCGTGGTTGCAGCATTTTAACATAAAAATTTGTTGCGTACATCATTCTTCTAAATTATATTTGTGACTTGGTTATTAAAGCTGAAATAGATAAAATATTCTTTTAACTAGTATTAGTGAAGCTGAAATCTAGTCATTTACTGTTGTCAAAGGAAGTATTTACCTTGCTTATACTACTTTGTATTTACCGGACACTTACAGTATCTGCAGCAGTGCCTCCGGGCTATTATTCCGCTGCTACAGGAGCAGGTGCCATATTAAAAACCCAGCTACATAACATTATCAGCGGCCATACTGCCAAAAGCTACGATTATCTCTGGACGGCTTTTGCGACGACCGACGTTCGTAACGATGTCGTTTATGCCATTCAGAGTAACTGCAATACTTTCATCGATCATCCCGAATATGTCCATCAGATCTGGGTAGTAGAGAAGATGGAACAGCAAGAACCTCTGCCTGAAATTCGGGTAGGTAAAGCCCTGGGAAGTGGCAGTACACTTGATTTTGGAACCCATATCCGAGGTGCCCACAGCGGTACTTTCACTATTGTAGGTGGAGGATTATCGCCTTCCTATTCAATTGCATTAACTGATAAAAAATAATTAATTAACTAAAACAAATAAGCGTATGGAATTACATTGTGACACTAATCGATCGGTTTCACAGCGAAGCCGAAAATGGCATATTCTCTTGGCGGCTCTGCTGTCAATATTTATGCTGCTGAGTGCCAATACATGGGCTCAAACTTGGAATTTAACCGATATTTCCGCATTGACTTCAAGTGATGTGTTTTTGATTGTTGATGTTGCATCCGGGAGAGCAATGTCAAATGATAATGGTACTGGAAGTGCACCCACTGCAACTACAGTATCATTGAATGGTGCAAAAAATCAAATTGTTGAAATAATCAATGATAATTTGAAATGGACTATTGGTGGAACAGTTGATGCTTATATCTTCTATCCATATGGCTCAACTGCAACTTGGCTATATTGTACAGCTACTAATAATGGAGTAAGAGTGGGAACAAATACTAATAATACTTTTAAATATGGCATTTATAATGGCGCTGTCAATAAACTTCAACACGTTGGTACCAGTAGATATGTAGGAGTGTATATTAATCAAGATTGGAGATGCTATACAACAGCAGATCAGCAAAATATAGCTGCAACCAACATTAAATTTTTTAAATTAGCTGCTGCAACTCACACAATCACACCTACTTCCAATAACGAAGGCTATGGGAGCGTATCTCTTATGGGGAATGTCATTATAGCAACTCCTGTTACTGGCTATCGTGTTAGTACAACAATTCCTTATCAAGTAACATCTGGTGTGGCATCCGTAGTACAAAATGGGAATGAATTTACCATAACTCCTACTGAAGATTGTACTGTTCAAATCAATTTTGAAGCGATACCTGCACATACAGTTTCTTTTAACCCGGGTAGCGGTACGTATGAAGGTAGCAGCCTCACAGAAAGTACAGGAGGTGCTGGTATTGTTTTGCCTACGGCGGTTTCCTGTAATGCACAATGGGTTTTTGCCGGTTGGGCAGCAGCATTAGTTGGTGAAACAGCAACTGCACCTACACTTTATGTCGCAGGAAATACTTATTATCCTACGGCTAATGTGACTTTATACGCTGTGTATAGTAAAAGTGAAGAAGGAGAAGGGACAACCATTGCGTCATATGGATTTGAAGATAGTGACATAGGTTGGACATCTGGTGCAACAAAAAGTACAGAAAATCCAAAAACTGGTACTTATTCAGGGAAAATTAACTCTAATACCGTATATACTTCTTTTGAAAGCATAGTTGCATCGCCGTTGTCATTCACTTTCTCGTTAATGAGAACTTCGACCAATAGTAATTACGACATACAAGTTCAAACTTCTACTGATAATAGTAACTGGATCACTCGGGCGACATACCCAATGAGTGACTTTGCAAATGGTAGTTATACGGAAAAAACAACAGACTTATCGGCGTATGCAAATGTATATGTGCGTCTATATTATAATGGAACAACAGCAGTTAGATATATAGACGATATCAGTATCACTTATAATGGAGGGATAATTACTACCTATAATTCAAATCCAGTCTGTACGTCAGCACCTTTTATTACAGTAATGGAAACAGTTATTCCAGCCATGGAAGCAACTGTGGGTTCATTCGATACAGAAACAATTACTGTGAGCGGCGCAAATCTGGAAGGCAATATTACGTTGGAAATGAGTGGAGATAATGCAAATTATTTCGATCTTTCTACTCTGTCCGTTATTCCTACAGATGGGACTGTAACGGATGTTATTGTTACAATCACTTACGCTCCGGATGCTGCAGGTTCTCATACTGCAATATTGACTTTGAGTAGTCCGAATGCAGAAAGTGTTATAAAAACATTGAGCGGATATGCCGAATGGACACCATTGGAGGCTCCTGTGGCTACTGATCCGTCTAGTGTCAGTCTGTCTGGACTCCAAACTAACTGGGAAGCTGTATCGGGAGCAACAGAATATGAATTAAATGTATATACAAAAGATGTATCAGAGTCTGTAAACCTTGTTATGAATTCAGACTTTGAAACAGGTGAAACTTCGCCTTGGATTTTCGAAACACAGATGAACCAACAGGTTGTTACAGACATTGTGAAATCAGGTACTTCTGCTCTTAAAACGTCTGTGATTGCAACGAAAAATCTAAGTCAGTCAATTAATGTTGAAAACGGGAAAGAATATAAACTTTCATTTTGGTATTATATTACAGATGCTTCAACCGGAAATGGTTTTAGAGTTTGGACTACAAATGGTGCAACTATTCAGTTACCAAGCAGCTCTACGTACTTTAATTCAAAAGGTTCATGGCAATATGTTGAAACCTACTTTACAAGTACAGCCAATGTGTTAGTGTTGAATTTTAGAACGTATAATGGGTGTACTTTGTATTTGGATGATATTAAAGTAACATATGAAGCTGTAATTGCTACTCCTATTCTCGGTTCTCCTTTCACCGTAACCGGTACAACCAGCAAAGTCATTACCGGCCTAACGCCGGGAACTGAGTATTTCTATACTGTTGTGGCAAAGAATGCAAATGTTACTTCTGTTGCTTCGAACGAAATTAGTGCAATCACAGACTTCACTTTTAATACCAATGTGAAGGCTTCTGAATTAGCTGATGGAACGTTGCGTGCTGTCATAGTAGAAGACGGTGGTCACCTGACCATTGATGAAAACAGAACCTTTGCTTCTGTAACTATTCATTCGGGTGGGGTAATAACGCTCAACGACGGTGTTACTTTTATTCCAGGGACTTTCATCATTCAAAATCAGGGGTCTTTTGTTGACAAACGTGCTACACCTAGTGCCATCACGGCTACCGTTGAGCAATACCTGACAGCCAAATCAGACCCCTCGGCCAGCGACCACTGGTGGTACATTTCATCTCCGGTTTCGGGTGCTACCAGCGGGAGTATTCTGGTCGAAGGCTCATCCAATAAGCTTGGT